>Ga0105248_10000038_pt1 | contig 179916 bp, 147 predicted proteins | sample KBSS34metaG_FD_81524 | JGI IMG/M metagenome (GOLD analysis project Ga0105248, IMG submission 81524) | Switchgrass rhizosphere microbial communities from Kellogg Biological Station, Michigan, USA - KBS S3-4 metaG | ecosystem: Host-associated > Plants > Roots > Rhizosphere > Soil | place... | reverse complement strand
CACCGACGCCGCCTGATGATCATGGGTCTCGTCACTGTCCCGACGACGCCGGGTCGGCGGCGTCCGCGCCGCGGTCGTGGCGTACGCCGGGCGCCGACGGCTGGCTCTTCCCGAGAGCGACTCGGGCGTCGCCGGCGCCCACCTCGCCCGCACCGGGGGCGCCAGCGTTGTCCTGCCCGGCGGCCAGGCCCGCGCGCAGCTCGGCCAGCCGATTGGTCGCCTTCGCGTCGATGCTCGCCCGGCGGACCTCCAGCATGCGCGCCTCGACGCCGGAGGAGGCCAGCTCGTGGCGGCCCATCGCGACGGAGTAGCGCTTCTCGACCTTTTCCCTGATCTCGGCGAGCGTCGGCGTGTCGCCAGCCGGCGCGAGATCCGACATCGACTCCATCGCCTTGCTCATCTGCTCCCGCATCGCGGCGTGCTCGATCTGCGTGAGCAGCCGGGCCCGCTCGGCGAGCTGCTGGCGCAGCCGCTCCGTGTTGTCGTCGACGGCCCGCCGGGCGAGCTCGGAGGACTCGACGGCCTGCAGGTGCAGGGTGCGCATGTCGTCCAGCGACGACTCGGACGCGACCAGCTCGCTGGCGAACGCCTGGGCCGTCTGCTCGTACTGGCTCGCCTTGGCGGCGTCGCCGTTCGCGCGCGCGTTGTCGGCGAAGGCAAGGGCGGACCGCGCCGAGTCGGTGAGCATCGTGACGTTCTCGATCTGCCGGGCCATCCGCATCTCGAGCTGGCGCTGGTTGCCCAGCACCAGGGCGGCCTGCTGCCGCAGGGCCTCATGCTGACGGCGGCCCTCCGCGATGGCCTGGTCGATCTGCACGCGCGGATCGGCCTTCTCGTCGAACCTGCGGTTCGCCGACGCGGACAGATAGCGGAACGCCCGCCGGACGACATTCGCCATAGTCCGATGGTCGCACGCCGCCGGCCCGCGGAGACACCCCTGGGGGAACGTCGTCGATGGGCGGCATATGTCTGATTTAGGACAACCCTCGGCCGGGCGGAGAACGTCGTTTCCATCTCCGCCGATTACGGCCGCGGCAGGGCGCCGGAGTCACGCGGCAACGGCCGCCCTGTCCTTTTCGCCGCTTTCGTCCGGGCTGAGACTTCGAGTCGAGGCGGATCAGGCCGCGCGGTCGACCATGGAGGCCGGGGGGCGCGCGGTGACCACCATCGGCGCGCCGACGCGGGGCGCCTCGGTGGCGAGCTCAGCCAGCTCGACGTCGTCGCTCACCTCGCGCAGGAGGTCCGCCAGCCGAACGCCCAGCGCGTCGCAGATCGACGCGAGCAGCTCGGAGCTGGCCTCCTTCTGCCCACGCTCGACCTCGGACAGGTAGCCAAGCGACACCCGGGCCGCGGACGACACCTCGCGCAGCGTCCGGTGCTGATCCTGGCGGCGACGGCGGAGCGCCTCACCGATCATGCGTCGGAGCAGGACCATCACGCCTCCTCCTTCGTCCACGGTCTGGCTTTCACCGTATACCTACCGGCGTGGTCATCGACTGGTTGTTGACCGGACCGTAGCCCTGTAACTAGTACGCGTCCGGCGAACAATCCCTGGGGTGCCCCGGAACGCGTCCCGGAAGCGCACCCAGCTGCTTCAACGGTCGACATCCGCCATCTGAGCCCATGCATGCGCACACGGGTGAGCGGGCGCCGAACCCCACACAACGGCGCACACGACGCACGATCACAGGCGACAGCCATGATCGCACCTCCTCGCTCGCTAACCTGCGGGGATCTCCGCCTTCGCCGACGGTCCGCCGTCGGCCACCGTCAGTCCCGAGAGCGTACGACGTAACACGTCGAGCGCCTGGACGACGGCGAAGGCTTGGATACGTGGTCGATCTCCGGGCAACCGCAGGGATCGCGTGGCGGTGCCGTCGGGACCGGCGAGACCCAGGTGAAGCGTGCCGACCGGCTTGCCCTCCTGCTCGTCCGGGCCGGCCACACCGGTCGTGGCAAGCCCCCAGGTCGAGCCGAACAGCTGACGGACGCCCGCCGCCATCGCCGCCGCGGTGCGTACGGAGACCGCGCCTTCGGCCGCGAGGAGGGCCTCGTCGACGCCGAGTACGGACGCCTTCGCGTCGGTCGCGTACGCCGTGACGCCACCGCGGAAATACGCCGACGCGCCCGGGGTCTCGGTCAACGCCGCCGCGAGCCGTCCCCCGGTCAGCGACTCGGCCACCGCGACGGTGCCCGATCGGGCCGCCAGCAGGGCGCCGACGACGCCCGCCAGCGAGTCCTCGTCCGTGCCATAGACCGCAGGCCCCAGCGCCACGCGCGCCGCCGCCTCGACCGGGGCGATCAGCGCCCCCGCCTCGGCCCGGTCGGCCGCCCGGGCCGTGATCCGCACCCGGGTCTGGCCCTCGCTGGCCAGGAAGGCGATCGTCGGGTTGCCCACCTCGCGCAGCCGGTCGACCTCCCCGGCCAACGCCTCGGCGACGGCGGACTCCCACATCCCCGCCGTGCGCAGCACCCGGTGCACGACGACCGACGGCTGGGCCGCCCTGCCCAGCACGTCCGGCAGCACGCTCGCGGTGAACATCGCGTACATCTCGTGCGGCACGCCGGGCAGCGCGTAGACCACGGCACGGCCGATCTCGATCCGGATACCCGGCGCCGTGCCCGGCCCGTTCGGCAGCGGTTCGGCACCTTCGGGGAGGTCGGCCTGCCGGTAGTTCATCGCCGGGACGTCGCGACGCAGCTCGGTGAACCTGCGACGCAGCCCCGCCGCCAGCTCGGCGTCGCGACGCAGGGCCACCCCGGCGGCCGCCGCGATGCCCTCCCGAGTGAGATCGTCCTGGGTCGGGCCGAGGCCGCCGGTCATGATCACGACGTCGCTCCGCTCGGTGGCCTCGCGCAGCGCCTGCTCGATCCGGTCGACGTCGTCGCCGACCACCACCGACGTGCCAACCGGGACACCGGCGTCGGCGAGCTGGCGACCGAGCCAGGCGGCGTTGCCGTTGATGATGTCGCCGTACAGCAGCTCGTCACCGACCGCGACGATCTCGGCGACTCTCGGCTCGGCCCTCGTCGTCGTCCCGTCACCCGCCACCGGCGACCTCCTTCGGCCCATCGTCCTGAGGCTGTTCACCCACCGGTTCGTCGCGGCGCGGCTGCGCACCCGGCAGCTGCGCGCCCGGCGGCCGCCCGGCCCGCTGGGCGGAGCGCCCGACGCGCCGCAAGGCGACCGCCCGGGCGACATAGTCGACGCCGGTGGCCACCGCGACCACCACGCCCGCCGCGAGCACCGCGTCGCTCACCGCCGCCGCCGGCCCGGTCAACGGCAGTACGGCCAGGCCGAGCGAGATGTTGAGGAGCAGCGTCTTGAGCTTGCCGCCGCGGCTGGCCGCGATCACCCCGTGCCGGATCACCCACAGCCGCAGCAGGGTGACGCCGAGCTCACGGACGACGATGACCGCCGTCACCGCCCAGGGGATCTCGTCGAGGATCGAGAGCGAGATCAGTGCCGCGCCGGTCAGCGCCTTGTCGGCGACCGGATCGACGAACGCGCCGAACTCCGTCACCAGGTCGTGGCGACGAGCCACGGCACCGTCGATCTGGTCGGTGATCGCGGCCACGGCGTAGGCGGCGAACGCGGCGATCCGCCAGCCGTCCTCGTGTGGGCCGATGAAGAGGAACACGACGAAGACCGGCACGAGGACCAGTCGCATGATCGTCAGGATGTTGGCGATGTTGAGCAGCCTGGCCTGCTGCGGCCGCTCCCCCGCCTCGGCGTCGCCGGCCGCGATCTCGCCGCCGAGGGCGTCGACCTGGGCCGGTACGCCGGGAGTGGCCGTGCGGCCGGCCTCATCTGGCCGGCCCGCCAGCGTCACGGACGCGCCCCGACGGCCCGGGCCTCCCGGGACTCCTGCCGCGTCGTCTCCCGGACCTCCCGGCCGGACGGCTCCAGCCGGTCCAGCACCGTGACGAAGTCGGCCACCAGGTCGACGCCTTCCGTGCCGACCACCCGCGCAAGCACCAGATCCCCCACGGCGACGACGCCGGCGGGGCCGTCCACGCCGCCGGCCCGGTCCGCGCCGCCCGCCGGGACGGCGGACGTCGGCAACGGCGTCGCGGGCAGCCGGACGACGCAGGCGCCGTCGACCTCGGGCTGCTGATGGGCCGCGCAGCCGTGCGCCGTGCGGCCCGACGGGCCCACCCCCGGCCGCGCACCGGACGGATCCGCGGCACCGGCCTCATCGTCGGCGTCGGCGATCTCCTCGACGAGCACCTCGACCGTCTCACCGACGCGCCGCTCGGCGCGTGCGGCCGTCAGCTGCTCCACCAGGTCGGCGATGCGCGCGCGGCGGCGCTCGACCGCACGCGGCGAGACCTTGCCCGGCAGCCCGACGGCCTCGGTGCCCTCCTCGTCGGAGTAGCCGAACACGCCGACGGCGTCGAGGTCGGCGTGTTCGAGGAAGTCGGCCAGGATGTCCAGATCCTCGGCCGTCTCGCCGGGGAAGCCGACGATCACGTTCGAGCGGGCGCCCAGCATGGGCGCGAACGCCCGGCCTCGGCGCAGCAGGTCGAGGAAGTCGGCGGACCCGCCGAACCGGCGCATCCGGCGCAGCACCGTCGGGCTGGCGTGCTGGAACGACAGGTCCAGGTAGGGCGCGACACCCGGCGTGGTCAGCAGGACCTCCAGCAGCGACGGGCGGATCTCGGCCGGCTGGAGGTAGACGGTCCGGACGCGGACGATGCCCGGGGTCGCGGCGAGCTGGGGCATCAGCTTCTCCAGCGCGCGCAGGTCGCCGAGGTCCTTGCCGTACGAGGTGGAGTTCTCGCTGACCAGCACGAGCTCACGCGCGCCCTGGCCGGCGAGCCACTCGGCCTCGGCGAGGATGTCCTGCGGCGGGCGGGAGACGTGCGAGCCGCGGAACGACGGGATCGAGCAGAAGCTGCACCGCCGGTCGCAGCCGCTGGAGATCTTCAGCGCGGCCACCGGGCCGCTCGCCAGCCGTCGCCGGATGACCGACGGCAGCGCCACCGCCGTTCCCGCGGAGGCAGGCGCGGTCACGGCCGGCGTGCGGGGCGCGACGGTGCCGTGCCCCGGCACCACGACGTCGGCCGCGGCGGCTCGGCCCCGCTCGACCGGAGTGATCGGAAGCAGGCCGCGCCGGTCCCGCGGCGTGTGCGCGGGGCGGCGGTCACCGTCGAGCACGGCCCGCAGCCGCGCGGCGATGTCGGGATAGTCGTCGAAGCCGAGCACCGCGTCGGCCTCGGGCAGGCTCTCGGCGAGCTCGGCGCCGTACCGCTCGGCCATGCAGCCGACCGCCACCACGGCCTGCGGGCCCTGGCCGGCGGCGCCGGGCGCCGCGCGCAGGCCGTCCGCGGCCAGCAGCGCGTCGATCGAGTCCTTCTTCGCGACGTCGACGAAACCGCAGGTGTTGACGAGGACGGCGTCGGCGTCGGCGGCGTCCTCGACGAGGTCCCAGCCGCCCGCGGCAAGCCTGGCCGCCAGCTCCTCCGAGTCGACCTCGTTGCGCGAACAACCCAACGTGACGAGCGCTACGCGGCGGGTCTGACCAGCGGACACCTCGTCAGGCTACCGGGCGGGACCCGACCGGCGCGCCGCGCCGGGTCTCCAAGCGCACGACGGGGGCTCGTGGAGGGACCCGGGCGTAATCCCTTGGAGCGTCAGTTGCCCTGCCCCGAGGACGACCCCGCGCCGTCGACCGTGCAGTCGCCCGAGGTGCTCAGCGCCACCAGCACCGTCACGACCTGCCCCGGCGCGCCCATCGCGCCCAGCTTGCGGCCGTTGCAGGACAGATCCATGGCGCCGGCGTTGCCCATCTTCACCCGCAGCGTCCTGGCCGTCAGCGTCCGCGTGTCGCCCTTGGCCAGGATCTGGCGCAGCACGACGTGGTTGCTGTCGTCGCTGACCTCCAGCCAGCTCTGCGCGCTCACCGCCTCCAGCCGCAGGTTCACCTCCGTCGGGGGCGTCGTCGGCGGCACGGCGGCGCCGGACGCGGCGGCCGACGCCGGGCCGGCCGGTGGGCTGGGCGCCGTCGTCGCCGAGACCGTCGGCGCGTCGTGCCGGGAGGAGCCCGGGATCAGGAAGGCGACCAGGGCCAGCAGGCAGAGCACCGCGGCCGAGGCGACCATCGCCGTACCCCAGCGCCGGCCGCCGCGGCGCCCCTCGCCGTGGCGCAGCGGGTCGAACGAGCTGGTCGGCGCGACCGACGGTGTCGGCACGGTGTCATTCCCGGCGCCGTAGGCGGCGACCAGCGGCTCCGGAGCGACGCCGAGCGTGCGGGCGATACCCCGGATGTGGCCGCGGGCGTACACGGACCCGCCGACGCCGGTGAAGTCGTCGTGTTCCATCTGGCGGATCAGCGTGGCCCTGATCCGCGTGCGGGCGCTGACCTCGTCGATCGACATGCCGGCCGCGGCCCGCGCGTCGGTCAGCAGCTGCCCGACGGTCCGGCGTTCCTCGGCGCCGGCGCCCACGACCGCTGTCGCGGACCCGGCTGCCGGCTCATCGGGCGTCCGCGGCTCGGGCGGCTCGGCCTTGGTCGGGGTGTCGGGTAGCCCGGATTCCGCCGCGACGGAAGGAACGTCGGTCTCGCCCCGCCCCCGCGCGCTGCCGGACACGCCGGAACTCGCGGGCTGCGCCGGAGTGGCCGGGGTCCCGCCCGCGGCGGCCACCGCCCCGGCCGGCCGGCCGTCGCTGTCCACGGGGTCGACGCCGAGGTCGCGGTACTGGTCGCGTGGTCCGTCGAAAATCACCACGAGCGAACCTCCGCACGCATCTGACGCTGGCCGACGCGTGCCGCGGCGCCGATGACCCGACATCGGTGGCCGTGTGGGGGCGACGGCCAGCCAATGACGATCAACGGGCAGCGGGGTTGCCAGGCCAACGGCAATGAATAGACGTTGCCTGAGTTTACGATTCCACGCCCCCGGTCGAAACCCGTCGCGCCTCCCTGAGGGACCAACTGACCAACGTCAGCCACTCCGCAAGGTAACTAGAAGTCCTTCCAGCTCATCCGGCATCACTAGGACATCACGGGCCTTCGAGCCCTCGCTCGGGCCCACGATGCCTCGACTCTCCATCAGGTCCATGAGCCGACCGGCCTTCGCAAAACCCACCCGGAGCTTGCGTTGCAGCATCGACGTCGAGCCGAACTGGGTGCTCACGACGAGCTCGACGGCCTGCAGGAACAGCTGCATGTCGTCGCCGATGTCCTCATCGATGTCCTTGCGCGGGCCTGCCTCCTCCTCGAAGACGTCCTCGCGGAAGGCCGGGGTGGCCTGCTCCTTGGTGTGGTCGACGATCGCGGCGATCTCGTCCTCGGAGACGTAGGCGCCCTGGATGCGGGCGGGCTTGCCCGCCCCCATCGGCAGGAACAGCGCGTCTCCGAGGCCGACCAGCTTCTCGGCGCCGGCCTGGTCGAGGATCGTACGGCTGTCGGCCAGCGACGCGGTGGCGAAGGCCAGCCGGGACGGGACGTTCGCCTTGATCAGACCGGTGACCACGTCGACGGACGGCCGCTGGGTCGCGAGCACCAGGTGGATGCCGACGGCCCGGGCCATCGCGGTGATCCGGCAGATCGCGTCCTCGACGTCGCGCGGGGCGACCATCATGAGGTCGGCGAGCTCGTCGACGATGGTCAGGATGTACGGGTAGGGCGTGTAGACGCGTTCCGAGCCAGGCGGCGCCACGATCTCACCGTTGCGAACCTTGCGGTTGAAGTCGTCCACATGGCGCACACCGTTGGCGGCCAGATCCTCGTAGCGGTTTTCCATCTCCTTTACAACCCACTGCAGCGCGTCAGACGCCTTTTTTGGATTGGTGATGATGGGCGTAATGAGGTGTGGAATACCCTGATAGCTGGTCAGCTCGACCCGCTTGGGGTCGACCAGCACCATCCGCACCTGGTCCGGCGTCGCCCGGGCGAGCACGCTCGTGATGAGGGTGTTGATGCAGGTCGACTTGCCGGCGCCGGTCGCGCCGGCGATGAGGATGTGCGGCATCTTCGCCAGGTTCGCCAGGACGTAGCCGCCCTCGATGTCCTTCCCGAGCCCGACCAGCAGCGGGTGCGGGTTGCCGGTCGCGTCGGCGCTGCGCAGCACGTCACCGAGGGAGACCAGCTCCCGGTCGGTGTTCGGGATCTCGACGCCGACCGCGCTCTTCCCCGGAATCGGGCTGATGATCCGCACATCGGGGCTCTTCACCGCGTACGCGATGTTCTTCGCCAGCTGGGTGATCCGCTCGACCTTGACGGCCGAGCCCAGCTCGACCTCGTAGCGGGTCACCGTCGGGCCGCGGGTGAAGCCGGTGACCCGGGCATCGACCTTGAACTGGGAGAACACGTCCGTGAGCGACGCGATCACCAGGTCGGTCGCGGCCGAGCGCGCCTTCGGCGGGGTGCCCGACTTCAGCAGCGTCGGCGACGGGAGCACATAGTCGCCCTCGACCGGCACCGGAACCAGATGCTCGATCGCGTCGCCGTCGGCGGCCGGCGCGGCGGCGGCCGACGAGGACGACGGCCTTCGCTGCCGCGGCGGACGCGAAGGCGGGGCCGACGCCTCCGCCTCGCCGTCCGAGCCGAGATCCAGGCCGAGGTCGAGATCGAGAATGTCGCCGGCGGCGACGCCCTCGCCGCGCCCAGCCGGTGGCGCGACCTGACGGCCCGCCGGCCCGGCCAGCTCCACGTCCGCGTCGTACACGTCGCCGGCCGCGGCGCCGACCCGGCGCCTGCGGCCACGGCCGCGCCCCCCGCCGGCCGCGCCGCCCGCGAGCAGCTCGTCGGCGAGACCGGCCCGAGCCGCCTGCGCGCCGAGCTCGGCGTCGTCCTCGCCGTCGTCCGGATCGTCGCCCGGACCGGCGGGGCGGCGTGCGCCGCGCGCCGGCCTGCCGAGCTGGCCGGCACGGTCCTCGCGGATGCCGGCGGCCAGCCGGTCGACAAGCCCGCGGGCGAGCACCGGCACCTGCCGCAGCGGCGTCCGCGTGATCACCAGCACGCCGAACAACGCGAGCAGGATCAGCAGCGGTGCGGCGACGTACGGCGTGACCGCGGCCGCTAGTGGCGACGAGGCGACGAAGCCCGTGGCACCGCCGGCCGACCGAAGCCTGCGGGTCCCCCCGTCGAAGTCCGGAATCCCGCGCACCACGTGGTAGAAGCCGAGCGCCCCGAGCGTCGACGCGACCCAGCCGATCGTCACCCGGCCGCGGCTGTCCGGGTCCGCCGGCGCCCGCACGAGCCGCCAGGACGCGCTGAATCCGATCACCGGAAGCGTCAGCGCGCCCGCGCCGAACAACAGCCGCAGCAGCGAGCTCAGCGCCGAGCCGACCGGCCCGGCGGCGTGGAACCACAGCGCGGCCATCGTGAGGATCGCCCCGCCGAGGGTCGCGAGCCCGAGGCCGTCCCGCCGGTGCTCCGGATCGATCCGGAGCTCCCGGCTGCCGCGGCGCACGTGCCGCAGCGACGTCCCGAACACGGTGGCGAGCGCCATCCACAGCCGAACGACGCTGCGCAGCAGCCACGCCGCGATCGCGATCGAGAACGGGGTGCGGCTGGACGCACCGCGACCGGAGCCCCCACCGCCACCCGCTGAGCGGCTCGCGCCCGCGCCACGTCCACGGGCAGCCGGCCGGCCAGCGGCACCAGCGTTGCGGGACGCGGCCGATCCTCCCCGGGGTCGCGCGCCCGCCCCGGTCGTGCGTGTGGCCACCCGTGCACGTTACAAGGAAGCCTCTGCCGTTCCCGGCAACCCCGACCTTCCGGGCGAGCCGCGCGCGCCGACGAACGGCGCAGCGTCGATCAGGACGCCACGACGCGAATGTCATACGCGGACAGCTGCTGGTCCGCGGTCACTATCGGTACGTCGAGGCACTGTGCCTGGGCCACGATCAGCCGGTCGAACGGATCGCGATGATGATCGGGAAGGTCGGCCACCCGGAGAGCATGATCATGTTCGATCGCCAGCGACGCCGTTCCCGACAGCCGGAGCAGCTCCGGGATGAATCGACTGGGCGGCTTGGGCAGCGCCAACTTTCCCAGTCGATATTTGATCGCTATCTCCCAGCTGCTCACGGCGGACAGCAGCAGCTCGTTGCGAGGGTCGGCGAGCAGCGCCCGGGTGCTCTCGCGCAGGCGCACCGGCTCGGCGACCATCCACAACCAGGTCTGCGTGTCCACGAGGTAGCGAGTCACCGGTAGAAGAGGTCCTCAACATCGCCGGGAAGCGGGGCGTCGAAGTCCTCGGGCACGGTGAACTGGCCCTCGGCTACGCCGAGTCTGCGGACCCGCGGGCCAGGAAAAGGAATAATCTTCGCAACCGGCTGACCGCTGCGCAGGATGTCGACCTCCTGCCCGCCGTCGACCGAGCGCAGCAGCTCGGACAGCCGCGTCTTCGCCTCGTGCACACCGACCTGGATAGCCGGCTTCGTCACCGCCCTCGGCGCCGCCGGCTCGGGAGGTTCCGACTTAGTCATGGACTTAGTCTACCCAGGCCGCCCGCGCCAAGACACCCGCCGCGGCCGGATGGCGCGCGACGGTGTCGTTGGCGTCGGTCGACGGGACCGTGACTCGCCGGCGGGGACTCAGACCTCGACGACGACGGGGACGATCATGGGGCGGCGGCGGTAGGTGTCGCCGACCCAGCGGCCGACGATGCGGCGGACGAGCTGCTGGAGGGCGGCCGCGTCCGTCATGCCGTTGCGCATGCCGTCGGCGAGGCCGTCGGCGACCATCTTGCGCACCTTCTCGAAGGCGGCCCGATCATCGGAGAAGCCGCGGGCGACGAGGTCCGGCCCGGCGATGACCTTGCCGGCGGCGGCGTCCACCACGGCGGTGATCGTGATGAAGCCCTCCTCGCCGAGGATGCGCCGATCCTTCAGGCTCGACTCGCCGACGTCACCGACGGCACCGCCGTCGACGTAGACGTAGCCGCACGGCACGGCGCCGGTGATCGATGCCTGGCCCTCGACGAGGTCGACGACCATGCCGTCCTCGGCCAGCACGATCCGCTCGGCGGGCAGGCCGGTCAGCTCCGCGAGCGCGGCGTGCGCTCGCAGGTGCCGCCACTCGCCGTGGATCGGCATCATGTTCGACGGCCGGGTGGCGTTCAGGACGTAGAGCAGCTCGCCGGCGGCCGCGTGGCCGGAGGTGTGCACCTTGGCCACGCCCTTGTGGACGACCTTGGCGCCCCAGCGGGTCAGGCCGTTGATGACCCGGTAGACCGACTCCTCGTTGCCCGGGATCAGGCTCGAGGCGAGGACGACCGTGTCCCCGGCCTCGATCCGGATCGCGTGGTCACGGTTCGCCATCCGGGACAGCGCCGACAGCGGTTCGCCCTGCGACCCGGTGCAGACCAGGCAGATGTTGCGGTCAGGCAGCGACTCGATGTCGCGGGCGTCGATGACCAGGCCGGGCGGCACCCGCAGCAGGCCCAGATCCCGCGCGACGCCCATGTTGCGGATCATCGACCGACCGATGAAGCAGACCGAACGGCCGTGCGCCTCGGCAGCGTCGAGGACCTGCTGCACGCGATGTACGTGGCTGGCGAAACTGGCGACGATGATCCGCTTGCCGGCCTCGCGGAACACCCCGTCGAGCACGGGGGCGATCTCCCGCTCCGACGTGACGAAGCCTGGTACCTCAGCATTCGTCGAGTCGGACATCAGCAGGTCGATGCCCTCCAGGCCGAGCCGGGCGAACCCGCCGAGGTCGGTGAGCCGCCCGTCGAGCGGAAGCTGGTCCATCTTGAAGTCGCCGGTGTGCAGCACCAGCCCGGCGGTGGTGCGGATCGCGACCGCGACCGCGTCCGGGATCGAGTGGTTGACGGCGAGGAACTCGCAGTCGAACGGACCGAACTCGTGCCGCTGCTCCTCGGTGATCTGCAGCGTCACGGGCTTGATCCGGTGTTCCTGGAGCTTGGCGACCATGAGCGCCAGCGTCAGCCGGGAGCCGACCAGCGGGATGTCCGCCCGTTCGCGCAGGAGATACGGAACCGCCCCGATGTGGTCCTCGTGGGCGTGCGTGAGGATGATCGCCTCGACGTCGTCGAGGCGATCCCGGATCGCGCTGAAGTCCGGCAGGATCAGGTCGACGCCCGGCTGGTCCGTCTCCGGGAACAGCACGCCGCAGTCGACGATCAGGAGCCGGCCCTCGTGCTCGAAGACGGTCATGTTCCGACCGATCTCGCCGAGCCCGCCCAGCGGGATGATGCGCAGCCCCTCGGCCGGCAGCGGCGGCGGGGCTCCGAGCCCCGGGTGCGGATGGCTCATGAAGCCCCCGCCCCGACCGGCGTCGCGGCGAACGCCGACGCGGCGGACGGCTCGAGCACCGCCGCGGCGAGGTCCAGACGGAGCTGCTCGATCTCCGCGTCGGTGGCGTCGGCCAGCGGCGGGCGCACGGGCCCGGCCGGTAGGCCTCGCAGGGCCAGAGCGGCCTTCGTCGTAATCACTCCCTGAGTTCGGAAAATGCCCTCGAAGATGGGCAGCAGGCCTTGGTGCAGGCGCCGGGCGGTCACCGGGTCACCCGCGTCGAAAGCCGCGATCATGGCGTGCAGCGCGGGCGACGCGATGTGGGCGACCACGCTGACGAGACCGACGGCGCCGATGGAGAGCAGTGGCAGGGCCAGCGCGTCGTCGCCGGCGTAGTACGCCAGCGACGAGTTCGCGATGACCCGCGAGGAACCCTCCAGGTCCCCCTTCGCGTCCTTCACCGCGACGATGTTCGGATGCTCGGCGAGGCCGAGCATCGTCTCGGTCGTCACCGGAACCCCGGTGCGCACCGGAATGTCGTAGATCATTACGGGCAGACCGGTCGCGTCGGCGACGGTGCGGAAGTGCCGGGCGAGGCCGGCCTGCGGGGGCTTGCTGTAGTAAGGCGTCACCACGAGCACGCCGTGCGCCCCGGCGCGCTCCGCGGCCCGGGCACCCTCGACGGTGTGGTGGGTGTCGTTCGTGCCCACGCCCGCGATCACGCTGGCCCGGTCCCCGACGGCCGAGAGCACCACGCGCAGCAGCTGGTCCTTTTCCGCGTCCGTGGTGGTCGGCGACTCGCCGGTGGTACCACTGATCACCAGGCCGTCGGTGCCGGCGTCGACCAGGTGGGCGGCCAGCGCCGCCGCGCCGTCGAGGTCGAGGGCGCCGTCCGGGAGGAACGGCGTCACCATCGCCGTGACCAGGCGCCCGAACGGCGCGGGGGGCAACACTGACATACCGGCCACGCTAGCTGGCACCTCCGACATCCGTTCGCGACATTCCGGCCGCTGCGCCGCGCCGTGGCGCGGCCAGCCTGGCCCGCCCGGCCATTCTCCCGCCCGGCGAGCCGTCGCGCCCAGGAGCCCGCGTCCGGGCCGCCGAGCCGGCGCTACGGCTGCTCGGAGACGGACGGCGCGCGCGCACTCCGGCGACCGAGGACGCGCATGTTGCGGTCGAGGCGTTGCCACAGCTCTCGGCGGCCCAGCCCCACGAGCGACCGGCCGGCCGGCACCGGGGACCTGCGCACCGAGACACCCAGTCCGAAGTTCTTCGGCATGTTCGACCGCCCGTTGCTGCTCGGCTCTGCTGTCTGCCCGTTTGCTGTCCGCCCGTTTGCTGTCCGCCCGGCGTCGCCGCGGGCGAGCGAAGGCCCCTGTTCCGCGATCAGCGTATCGGACGCCACCCGGGTTCGCGGCCCGTCGGCGCGGCCGGCACCGGCCGACGGCTCCATCGCCCGTCAACCCGCTCGCGCCCGACGCGTCGACTTGCGCGGAAACGCAGGGAAATCACCTAGTCTGCGTCCGTGCCCATCACTCTGCCGGCCCTGTACCTGACGGAGCGCTGATGGTCGGGGCGGGTCCGCCGGGGAGCGGCGACGAGTCACGGGGCGCGGACTCCCGGCGCCGCTGGCGCCGCCGGGACGACGCCGACCTGGCACCGGTGCTGGACCTCACCGACGTCCATGAGGTCACGACGGCCCTGCTGGTGCCACCGCCGGAGCTGCGCGGCGCGCGGCGCCGGGTCGTCGACCAGTTCACCCTGCTGTCGGCGAACCGCGCCCGGCTCGCCCGCTCGATCAACTGGGGACCGCTCGACGGCCTGCTGGGCACGGTCGTCCCGCCCACCCGGCGGATCGACACCCGCGGCCGGCTGCCCGCGGAGGTGTCGGTGCTGCTGCCGGTATCGACGCTGCCCAAACGAGCCCTGGTGGCGTTCAACCTGGCCGGTCCCGGCGGATCCGACGCCCACCTGGTGCCCTACTCGACGTCGGTCGTGATCCAGGGCTACGTGATCGCCATGCTGGCCGACGAGATCGGCCTGCCGCCGCCGGCGGACGCCCAACGGATGGTGGACGCGGTCAGCCGGTTCCGGCCCGGCCGCCTGTCCGGCAACTGGCCGCGCCTGGTGCCGCGCCGGCGCCATCCGCTCGACGGGCGGCCCCTTCGGCCGCTGTCGCTCGACGCGCTCGGCGAGTACCTGGCTGGCGAGGCCGACCTGGATGTGCCCGCCCCGACGCTGCGCAGCTGGGCCGCCCGGGCCGAGCCGGCGCAGCGGGCGCTGCTCGCGGCGCTGGACGAGCCGTTCGATCCGCTGTCCAGCGCCGACACGCTGCTGCTCGCGGCCGGCGAGCTGCGCCGCGACCCCGACCTGGCCGACGAGCCGACCGTCGACGACATCGACCGGTACCTGACGGCGTTCACCGACTGGGTCGGCGACCTCGTCGCCGCCGGGCCGGCGGCCGAGCCGGTGCTGTCGACGATCGCCGAGTACGGCCGGCGGTGGGAGGCGCTCGCGCAGGTCACCCTGGATCCCTACCGGCCGTCGCTGATCAAGATGGCGGAGGAGCGGCGCGGGCTGCTGGTCCGGCGCCCGCCGGCCCGCCAGCATGCGTCCCCGTGGCGGCGGCTGGCCGAGAGCCTCGCGCTGACCAACCCGGTGGCGCTCGTCGACCTGGATCCGGGCGTGGGCAGCTACCACGTGAGCATCGGCACGGACGACAGCAGCATCGAGCTCAGCCACCCGCTCGTCCTCGACCTGCACAACCGCCCGGTCGAGCGGACCTACGTCGAGGACCTGCAGGACAACCGCGAGGTGTACGCCTACTACACGACCGACGTGCGCCGGCCGAGCCGGGCCCGGCTCGCGGTCGGCCTGTCGGTGTCGCCGGACGTGTCCCGGGTGGCGGTCGCCATCGGCGCGCTCATGACGCTGGCGGTGGTGCTGGCGGCCCTGCCGGTCGTGCTGGAGCCGGACGCGGTCGCCGTCATCGCCGTGCCGTCGTCGTTCGCCGCCACGATCCTGCTGACCCGGGAGCGCAGCAGCCTCGGTGCCTGGGTCCTCGGCCCGGCGAAGACCGTGCTGCTCGCGCTGCTGGTCGCGCTCGCGGTCCTGTCCGGGCTGCGGGCGATCGGCTGGCACCAGTGACCGCGACCGGCCTCGCGCGGGCGCCCGGGCCGGATCGGCACCGGCACGCGAAACGGCCGGGTGGTCCGGCGAAGTGGGGTGCACTTCGCCGGACCACCCGGCCGCGGGAGGGCGCCGCTCGCGGCGGCGCCTGCTGGCTTGCCGCTACTGCTGGCCGCCCTGCCAGCCACCACCCTGCGGCGGCTGCTGCTGCCAGCCGCCACCCTGCGGCGGCTGCTGCCAGCCGCCACCCGGCGGCGGCTGCTGCCAGCCACCCTGCTGCTGCCAGCCACCCTGGGGCTGGCCCTGCGACGGCGGCTGCTGCCAACCGCCCTGCTGCGGCTGCTGGTACCCGGGCGGGGGAACCTGCTGCTGGCCCTGCGGCCACCCCTGCGGCTGGCCGTACGGCGGCCGGGGGCCGCCGGCCGGAGCGGACTCGCCGGCACGCCACCGCAGGACGTTGAACACGGTGAGCGCGATGGCGGCGATCAGGCCGAGGTACAGCCCGACGCCCGCGCCGGACTCGACCTTGCCGAGGATGGCCGAGGCGTCGTCGCCCGGGTCCGGCAGGGAGACCCAACGGATGAGGATGAGCAGCACGGCGAGGCCGCTGGCGGCGACGAGCGCCAGCGCCGGCGGGACCGGGCCGAGCGCCGGCAGCCGGATGCCGCCGAACACCTGCGCGGCGACGATCCCGGTGATGGCCATGCAGAGCAGGACCGGGAACCAGGCGAGGAACTCGGAGTGCCAGGCGCTGGTGTGACCGCTGAAGCCCCCGAACTTCACCGTGTACCAGGGCAGGAAGCTGAAGATGAACACGAGGAAGCCCGCCCCGAGCACACCGATGTCGTTGGTCGCGATGTCGCGACCTCCGATTCTTGCCATGACATGACTCCTTCTTCTCCGGACGCCGGGGCGTTCCGGAAGATCATGGCGTACCCGCTCCGGTTCGCTGGTCAGTCCCCGCGACGCAGCCCATCGCGGGCTACGACTCCCACTACGACCCCTACCGATGAACAAAAGGTACAAAACGACGAGGCCTACGTTCGTCGGGCGAAACTACACCCGAATGGAGACGCTGTCGTCAAGCGCTCCTGTCCGGAGGCCGACATGCGCCCGCACCGCCGCGCGGCCTGCGATTTCGGCCGTCGGCGGCCCTCCGTCCCGCCGGCACCGGCGCCGACGTCACGAGCCCAGCAGGACCTCGCGGACGCCACGGGCGATCTCCAGATCCTCGCGGGCGGTCACGACGAAGGTACGGACACCCGCCCCCGCGGCGCTGATGTCCGTGTCGCCGCCGGCCGCGGCGTCGTGGCCCAGGTTGCGGGCCGGGTCGATCTCGATGCCCGCGAACCCCAGCCCCGCCACCGCGGCCGCCCGGACCGGGGCCGACCGCTCCCCCACGCCGCCCGTGAACACCAGCGAGTCCAGACCCCCCAACGCGGCGGCCATCCCCACGATCCCGGCGCGCAGCCGGCGCAGGTAGACGGCGAGCGCCAACGCCGCGGACTCCTCCCGCCGGCCCGCCCGCTCGACGATGGCGCGCATGTCCGCGGTCCCCGCAAGCGCGGTCAGACCGGACGAGTGGAAGAGCGCGTCGGTCAGCTCCTGCGCCCCCAGCCCCGCCTCGGTCTGCAGCCAGAGCAGCAGCCCCGGGTCGACGTCGCCGGACCGGGTCGCCATCACCAGTCCCTCCAGGGGCGTGAATCCCATCGTCGTGTCGACGCTCGCACCGTCGCGGACGGCCGCGAGCGACGCCCCCGAGCCGAGATGGCAGGTGACGACCCGCCGGGCGCCGCCGGCCCCACCGGTGGCCGTCAGCTCGACGGCACGGCCGGACGCGTGGGCGTGCGAGAGGCCGTGGAAGCCGTAGCGGCGGATGCCGTACCGCTCCCGCCAGGCCGCCGGCACCGCGTAGGTGGCCGCGGCCGGCGGCAGGGTGGCGTGGAAGGCCGTGTCGAAGCACGCGACCTGGACGGCGTCCGGCAGCGCCGCGCGCATCTCGTCGAGCGCGGCCAGCGCCGCCGGCTGATGCAGCGGCGCCAGCGCCGTCAGCCCCGCGAGGCGCGCGGCCACCGCGTCGTCGACGCGCACCGGCGCGACGAACTCCGTCCCGCCGTGCACGATGCGGTGGCCGACGGCGAGCGGGCCCGCCGAGCCGCCGGCGGGCTCGGCGGCGCGCCGGCGGTCCAGCAGGGCGGCGACGGCCGCGCGGACGTCCGCGGGCGGCGCGTGGCCGGCGGGCGCGGCCAGCTCGCGGGCCTCGACGACGCTGTCGTCGGCGGCGAGCAGCGCGAGCTTCAGGGTTGACGAGCCCGCGTTGACCACCAGGACGTCCATGGGATCCCCGTTCGGCGTCGGGAGGGCCGGCAGGGCGCTGCGGTCCGCCGCGACCACCTGCCCGATATGTCGACCACCTGCCCGATATGAGGCGCCGGGTTCACGCTCGCCCGGAGCGGGCCGCTACCCCTCGCTGACGAGCGGGCTGGAGGCGACCTCGGTGCCGTCGTCGAGGCTGGAGAGGCGGAAGTCGGCGAACACGTTCGGCGCGACGTCCTGCAGCGCCCGCAGCACCGCCACGGCGAGCCCACGGATCTCGACGTCCGCGGACTCGCTCGCGCGCATCGCGATGAAGTGCCGCCAGGCGCGGTAGTTGCCGGTGACGACGATCCTGGTCTCGGTGGCGTTCGGCAGCACCGAGCGGGCCGCCTGCCGGGCCTGCTTGCGCCGCGACGTCGGGGCCGCGACCTCGGCGAAGTGCTTCTCCAGCCCTTCGAGCAGCTTCGTGTAGGCGCCCAGCGATGCGGCCGACGCCTCCTCGAAGAGCGCGTGCAGCTCCGGGTCGGCGGCGATGACGTCCGGCTCGACCATCTCGGCGTCCCGCTCGGGCACGTAGCGCTGGGAGAGCTGGCTGTAGGAGAAGTGCCGGTGGCGGACCAGCTCGTGGGTGAGGCTGCGGGACACCCCGGTGATGTAGAGCGTGACGGTGCCGTGCTCCAGCACCGACAGGTGACCCACGTCGAGGATGTGCCGCAGGTAGCCGGCGTTCGTCGCGGTCGACGGGTTCGGCTTGCTCCAGCTCTGGTAGCAGGCCCGGCCGGCGAACTCCGCCAGCGCCTGGCCGCCGTCGGCGTCGGTCTCCCACGGCACGTCGGCCGGTGGGAGGAACTCCGTCCGCGCGATCACCTGAACTCGCACTGCCACCTCCACGCCGGACCCGCTTCGTTGCCGATCCACCGTAACCGCCGCGCCCGGCGCCCCGCCCCGGGCCTACGGCGTCCGCCCGGGCGTTACCGCGTCAGTGCGTCCAGGTCTCCGGATCGGCGCTGACCTGGTCACCGGTGGTCATGTTCTTGACCTCGTGGTCCTTGCCGTCCTCGAACGGCGGGAACCAGACCGCGCCGATGCCCTTGCGGGACGCGTACGCCATCTGCTTCTTGATCTTGTCGGCCTGGTGGTAGGTCTCGACCTTCAGGCCGCGGGCGCGCAGCCGGGCCGCCGTCGCGACCGCGTCCCGGCGCCGCTCGTCGCTCGGGATGACGACGAGGACGTCCGCCGGGCTCGCCGGGCCGGGCGTGATCAGGCCCTCGGCGACGAGCTTCGCGAAGATCCGGGTGAGGCCGATGGAGATGCCGACGCCGGGCAGGTGCCGCCGGATGTAGGACCCGGCCAGGTCGTCGTAGCGGCCGCCCGAGCAGATGCTGCCGAAGCCGGGCCAGTCGACGAACTTCGCCTCGTAGACCGTGCCGGTGTAGTAGTCCAGCCCGCGGGCGATCGACAGGTCGGCGACGACGCTGCCCGCCGGCAGGTCGGCGAGCTCGTCGAGGACGAACGACAGCTCGTCCACGCCCTGCGCGAGCAGGTCGGATTTGACGCCCAGCCGGCCGACCGCCTCGACGACGCCGGCCGAGCCGTCGGCCTTCACCGCGGCCAGGTCAAGCACCGCGCGGGCCTGCGCCGCGGACAGCCCGACCGCGTCGACGAGCAGCTTCTCGACGCCGTCCGCGCCGATCTTGTCGAGCTTGTCCGCGGCCCGGATCACCGCGACCGGGTCGGCGATGCCGAGGCCCTCGTAGAAGCCCTGCAGCAGCTTGCGGTTGTTGACGTTCAGCGTCCAGGCCGGAACGGCGAGGTCGGTCAGTACCTCGTGCACGATGCGCGGCAGCTCGGCGTCGAAGTACAGCGGAACCGTGTCGGCGTTGATGACGTCGATGTCGCACTGGGTGAACTCGCGGAACCGGCCCTCCTGCGGCCGCTCACCGCGCCAGACCCGCTGGATCTGGTAGCGGCGGAACGGAAAGGTCAGCTCGTTGAAGTGCGCGGCGACGTAGCGGGCGAACGGCACGGTCAGGTCGAAGTGCAGCCCGAGGCGGCCGCTGTCGTCGCCGGCCTCGGCCTGCAGCCGGCGCAGCGCGTAGACCTCCTGCGACGTCTCCCCCTTGGCGGCGAGCACGTCGAGCGACTCGACGGACGGCGTCTCGACCGAGCAGAAGCCGTAACGCTCGAAGGTGGCGCGGATCCGGTCGAGCCAGTTCTGCTCGACGGCGCGGATGCCGGGCAGCCATTCGGGGAAGCCGCTGACTGGTACGGGCTTGACGATCGGGGCGTCGCTCATCGGGGTGAAACCTGACCTCTCGCATCGACGCAGCTGGGCTGGGGACGACGCGCGGCGCGCGGCCGCGCTCGGTCAGCAATGTCGCGAGAGGGGGTTCACGCACCGCACTCTACCGGTCGTCGACGATCAGCCGACGGCCGAAGCGCGGCCAGGCCGGCGCGCACGGGCCGCCGGGGGACCGGCCGGCCGGGGACAGGCTGTCGGCGGCCGGTCGCCGATGGTCAGCAGTGTGGTCGTACACCCGACGCCTAGCCACATGTGGTCGGGAAGCGGATAGGTTTTGGGCCGTGCGCGCACGACGAGGAGGATCATCCAGCCTGTCCGGAATGTCCGGTGATGGCACGGTTTTTGGCATCGACCTCGGCACCACGTTCAGCTGCCTTGCCCGGGTCTCCCCCGCCGGCGAGGCCGAGATCGTGCCCCTGCTCGACGGCTCGATGACCCTGCCCAGCGTCGTGCTTTTCGTCGGCTCCGACGACTACATCACCGGCGAGACCGCCCGCCAGCTCTCCCGCTCCCGGCCCGACGACGTCTGCTCGCTGGTCAAGCGGAAGATGGGCGAGGGCGACTGGCGGTTCGTGCCGGCCGCGTCGCCGCCCGGCACCGCCTGGTCCGCCCCGGCGATCAGCGGCCTCATCCTGTCCGCGCTCATCTCGGACGCCGAGCTCACCGGCGGCGAGCCCGTCCGCGACGTCGTCATCACCGTGCCGGCCTACTTCGGCGACGAGGAACGGCGCGCGACCGTGCTGGCCGGCGAGTACGCCGGGCTGAACGTCATCGACGTGATCAACGAGCCGACCGCCGCGGCGCTCTCCTACGGCTTCGCCCGGTTCGAGGTCGGCAACCGGCGCACGCTCGCCGGGCCCGGCGCCGCCGACGAGGAGGTCGCCCTCGTCTACGACCTCGGCGGCGGCACGTTCGACGTGACGATCGTCGAGCTCGCCGACCGCCGGGTCTCCGTCGTCGCGATCGACGGCGACCACCAACTCGGCGGCGCCGACTGGGACGAGAAGCTCGTCCTGCACCTCGCCGACGCGTTCACGGCCGCCCACCCGTCCCTGCCGGACCCGCTCGACGACGGCGAGGCCACGCAGGCGCTGACCCTCGCGGCCGAGCGGGCCCGCCGTGACCTCACCGACAAGACGGTCACCGCGGCGCGGATCGAGCACGCCGGCGCGAGCCTCGACGTCGAGCTGACCCGCGCCGAGCTGGAGCGGCTGACCAGCGGCCTGCTCGACCGCACGATCACCCTGACGAACGCCGCCGTCGAGGCCGCGCGGGCCCGCGGGGTGCGCGGCGTCGACCGGGTCCTGCTCGTCGGCGGCGCGTCCCGGATGCCGGCGGTGGCCCGGCGGCTGTCGGACGAGTTCGGCGTCCCGGTCGAGCTCGCCGACCCGGACCTGGCGGTGGCCCGGGGCGCCGCGCTCTACGGCGAGAAGAAGGCGCTCGAACGCCTCGTCATCGGCGACCTGGTGACCCGAGGGCAGCTGGCGGACGGCGCCGGCGTCGACGCCGCCGACCCCACCGACCTGGACGCCGCCTGCCGCCGGCTGGCCGAGGCGCTGGACCTGCCCGCGGCCCGGGTGCGCCGGACCATCGAGGTGCAGGTCGTCAACGTCATCTCGCGCGGCTTCGGCGTGCTGGCCCTCGACCGGTTCGGCGATCACGGCGCGGTCTTTCTGGTGCACCGCAACGACCGGCTGCCGGTGGTCGTGCGCCGGCCGTTCGGCACCGTGCGCGACGACCAGGACACCGTCACCGTCTACGTCGTCGAGCAGGCCGGCGGCACCGAGTCCCGCCGGATCGACGACAACAAGATCATCGCTGCCGCCGAGATCACCGGCATCCCGCCCGGCTACCCGGCCGGCACCGAGATCGAGATCACCTTCCGGATGGGCTTCGACGGGATGCTGGAGGTGACCGCCCGGCACGAGGGCATGGCCGACCGGCCGCTGACCGTCCAGGTCGAGACGTCCGCGGCGCTCAGCCAGGCCGACGTCGCCCGGGAACGCGAGCAGGTCGCGCGGGCCCGCCGCGCCAGGGACGCCGGCCGGGCCACCCATCCGGGCGGGACACCCGGAGGCGGGCCGCCCGGGCCCGGCCCCGGTTTCCGGCGCGGCGGCCTCGGCGGCCCGCCGACCGGCTGGACCTGACCCGGCAGGCAGGAGGCTTGATGCGGCCCTTCGACGCCAACGACTACCGCGGCCGGGTCCTCGCGCCCATCCACGCCCGCGGCGGCGCCGAGCACAGCGACCCGTTCGAGATCTACGACATCCCGCTCGACGAGGCCACGACCCTCGACGACGACGCCGTCGCCGCGCGGACGAGCGAGGTCTGGGCGTTCTGGCAGCGCAGCCGCGACCATCCCCGCTACCGGGGCGTCGTGCTCGCCCTGCTCGCCCGACACGGCGAGCTGACCGAAGCGCTGCGGACCCGCGCCGGCCGCGCGGACCTCGCCGCCCGGGTGGCCATTGCCCGGGCCGACCGGGCGGACGAGCGCTTCGGCGCCGTCGACGCGGCCGTCGCCCGGCTCGTCGAACGGTTCGGTGGACTCCCCGAGGACAAGATCCCCGGCCTGCGGCGGATCGCCCGGGACGCCGGCCTCGGCGACGACGAGTTCGACCAGCGGATCGCCCAGCACCCCCGGCTCGGCGCCGGCGCCGCCGAACGGACCACCCGCCGGCCCGTACCGCCGCAGGTGCTCCGCCAGGTCCGCTCGGACCTCGACGAGCTGGGCCGGATCGTCGGCGAGGACCCGCCGCGCAGCCTGTTCGAGCTTCTCAACCTGCCGCCGGGCACCGACCGGGACACCATCCGCGCGATGCGGGACGACGCGCTCGCCCGCAACCGGGCCCGCCGGCCCGACCGGCGCCGCGCCCTGTTGGACGACCTGCTCGCCGCCGTCACGACCCTGCTCGTCGACGGCGACCCGGAGGCCTATCTCGACGGGCTCGCCGCCGCGGCGACCAGCCGGCTGAGGCCGCGGCTGGCGGCCGCGGTGCTGGTCGAGGACCGGCTGCTCCCGGCGGACGCCGCCGCCCTGATCGCCGCCGCCGAGGCCGAGGGCCTCGACTCGGCGCGGGCCGTCGCCGTCGTCCGCGCGCTCGCCCGCGAGGCCGGTGTGGACGAGGCCGTCGTCCACACCGCCGCCGGCCGGCGCGCCGCCGCCCCGGCCGGCCGCCGCGAGAGGACGCGACCGACGGCGCCCGGGCCCGGCGCGCGCCCCGCCGAGGACGACCCGGCCGGCGCCGGCCCGCCGCCCGACTGGCAGGACGTGCTGAGCCTGGCCCAGGCGGCGCTCGACGCCGGCACGCCGATCGCCGCGAGCGACCTGCTCGCCCGCGCCCTCGAGATCGCCGGCAGCAGGCTGCCGCCGATCCGCGCGCTCGGCTCCGAGATCGAGACGGCCATCCGGCGAGCCAGCGAGCGCTGGACGGCGCTCACCCGGGCGGTCGCCGACCGCCGGCTCGACGAGGCCAGGCAACTCGCCGCGGACCTCGCCAGGACCGGCCGGGACGTCCCCGGCCCGGAAGGCGCCGAGCTCGCCGCCGTCACCGAGACCATCGAGGCCGGCCGCCGGCAGGCCGCCGAGCTGATCGCCGCGGCGGTCGCCTCGTCACCGGCCGACCGCGCCGCGCTGGCGCTGGCGGCCCTCGGCGTCATGGCGGACTCCGCCGAAGCGCGCGCCCTGCTCGCCGAGAGCCTCGCCCCGCCGTCGGCGCTGGTCGTCCTGCGCGGCTCGGGCGCGGTCGAGATCCAGTGGGCGCCGTCGCCCACCCCCGGCGCGCGCTACCGGGTCATTCGCGTGGGCGCCGACGGCGCGACCCGGACCGTCGGCATGACCCAGGCGACCTTCATCGAGGACGGCGGGGTGCCCGCCGGCGCCGAGCTGCCGAGCTACGAGGTGCGGGCCGGCGTCGGCGGGGCCTGGTCGGAGCCGGCCGTGTGGCCGACCCCGGCGGACCCGGCCGAGGCGCTCGCCGAGCAGGCCACCGGGACGCCCGCCGCCGCCACCGGGGCGGCGCCCGAGATCGACGACGGCGACCGCACCCAGCTGATCGCCCGCACGGCCGCCGACGCCCTGGAACCGGCGGCCGACCTCGCCACCGTCGCCGGCAGGCTGCGCTGGACCTGGCCGGACGGCTGCACCGAGGTGATCGTCACCTGGCGCCCGGACGCCCCACCGATCGCGGCGAACGACCCGGCGGCGCAGTCTCGGAAGGTCACGAACACCCGCTACGAGCTCGACGGCGGCCTCGCCCTGCCGCCGGCGCGCCCGCTGTACGTCGCCGTCTTCGGCTGCCTGCGCGACCAGGCCGGCCACCTCGTCGTCGCCGCCACCGCGTCCCCGGCCGCCCGCCGCCTCCTCCCCGCCCGCGACCGCCTCTGACACCGCGCCCGGTCGCCCGAGCGCCCTAGAGGTCGAGGAGGGGGTCCAGGCCGACGGTGAGGCCGGGGCGGGACGGGAGCTGGCGGACGGCCAGCAGGACGCCGGGCATGAACGAGACGCGGTCCAGCGAGTCGTGCCGGATCGTCAGGGTCTCGCCGGAGCCGCCGAGCAGCACCTCCTGGTGGGCCACCAGGCCGGCGAGGCGGATCGCGTGCACGGGGACGCCGTCGACGGAGGCACCGCGCGCGCCGTCGAGCGCCGTCGTCGTCGCGTCGGGGCCGGCCGGGTCGAGGCCGGCGTCACGGCGGGCCGCGGCGACCAGCTCGGCGGTGCGCCGGGCGGTGCCACTCGGCGCGTCGATCTTTTTCGGGTGGTGCAGCTCGACGATCTCGACCGAGTCGAAGAAGCGGGCGGCCTGGGCGGCGAACCGCATCATCAGCACGGCGGCGATGCCGAAGTTCGGCGCCACCAGCACGCCGACCGACGGGTTCGCCGCGAGCCAGCCGCGCACGGTCGCGAGCCGCTGGTCGTCGAATCCGGTGGTGCCGACCACCACGTGCAGGCCGTGCTCGACGCACCAGCGGATGTTGTCCATCACCGCGCCGGGGTGGGTGAAGTCGACGACCACGTCGGCCTTGGTCAGCGCCGAGCGGTCCTCGTCGGCGCCGACGGCGGCGACCAGCGCCAAGTCGTCCGCACCCTCGACGGCGGCGCACACGGTCACGCCCATCCGCCCCCGCGCGCCGAGCACACCCACGTTGGTCATCTATCGGACCGCCCCATCGCCTCGCCCAACGCGGCGCGTCAGGCCGCGCGCCGCACCCGACAAGCCTAGTGCCGCGGCCAGCAGGTCAGCGGTGCCGCGGCTCAGGAGACGAGGGCGGCGAAGTCGTCGTCGTTCTTGAACGGGCCGATGACGCCGAGGCCCCACGGCTGGGCGACGAGCTCCGCGGCGATCGCCTGGATGTCGTCGAGGGTCACCCCGTCGACCCGCTCGAGGACCTGGTCGACGGAGAGCAGCTCGCCGTGGACCAGCTCGCCCTTGCCGAGCCGGCTCATCCGCGAGCCGGTGTCCTCCAGGCCGAGGACGAGCGAGCCGCGGGTCTGGCCGCGGGCCCGGTCGAGCTCGTCGGCGGTGATGCCCTGCTCGGCGATCCTGCGGACCTCGTCGCGGCAGATCTCCAGCACCTCGCGGGCCCGCTTGGGCGCGCAGCCGGCGTACAGGCCGAACAGGCCCGCGTCGGCGAAGTGCGAGGCGAACGAGTACACCGAGTACGCGAGGCCGCGCTTCTCCCGCACCTCCTGAAACAGCCGCGAGCTCATGCCGCCGCCGAGCGCGGTCGAGAGCAGGCCGAGGGCGAACCGCCGCGAGTCCCGCCGGGACATGCCGGCGGTGCCGAGCACGACGTTGGCCTGTTCGGTGGGCCGGCGGGTGACCAGCAGGCCCGGCTTGCCCGGGTAGCCGTAGGCGCCGTCGCGCGGCGGGGCGGCGTCCGCCGGGCCGGTCAGCCGGTCGGCGAACGCGTCGGCGACCAGCGCGAGCGTCCGGTCGTGGTCGATGTTGCCGGCGATGGCGACGACGAGCGCGGGCGGGGCGTAGCGGGAGCGGTAGTAGTCGGCGATCGTGTCCCGGCCGAGCGACCCGATCGACGCGATCGTGCCGAGCACCGGGCGGCCGAGCGACGACGCGCCGAGGACCGCCTCGGCGAAGACGTCGTGGACGACGTCGCCGGGGTCGTCCTCGTGCATGGCGATCTCCTCGAGGATCACACCACGCTCGGCCTCGACGTCGTCCGCGGTGATCAGCGAGTTCGCGACCATGTCGCAGACGACGTCGATGGCCATCGGCAGGTCCTCGTCGAGGACCCGCGCGTAGTAGCAGGTGTACTCCTTGGCCGTGAAGGCGTTGAGATCGCCGCCGACCGCCTCGACCGATGCGCTGATGGTCAGCGCGTCCCGGTTCGGCGTGCCCTTGAACAGCAGATGCTCGAGGAAGTGCGAGCAGCCGGCCGTCGCCGGATCCTCGTCGCGGGAGCCGACGCCGACCCAGACGCCGACCGCCGCCGAGCGAACGCCGGGGATGTGCTCGGTGAGCACCCGCAGGCCGCCGGGCAGGACGGTGCGCCGCACTGTCCCCGCCAGCAGCTGTTCGGTCGGTCGCCCGGAGAGCAGCGCCGCGGCCCGGTCGGACGGGGCCTGGGTCGTGTCGGTCTGCGTCACAGTCTCTACCTTGGTCACTGCGCTGGGTCCGGTGGGCGGTGAGCCCCTGCCGGCATGAGGATCATCCATCGAGCAGCCCCGACAGGACAGCGAAGCTCCCCCTTCCGGTGGAATCCCGGGCGGAGGAGCCACGCGGTCCCCGTCACCGGCCCAGGCCGCGGGCCGGTGACGGGCGTGCGGCGAGCCGTCACGCGCTCGCCGCGGGGTGGTCAGGCGTCGGCCGGGGCGTTCTCCTCCGCCGCGGGCGACAGGCTGATCTTGCCTCGGCTGTCGATCTCGGTGATCTCGACCTGCAGCTTCTGGCCGACGTTGAGCACGTCCTCGACCTTCTCGACCCGCTTGCCGCCCGAGAGCTGCTTGAGCTTGCTGACGTGCAGCAGGCCGTCCTTGCCCGGGGTCAGCGAGACGAAGGCACCGAAGTTCGTGATCTTTACGATCGTGCCGAGGTAGCGCTCGCCGACCTCGGGCATCTGCGGGTTCGCGATCGCGTTGATCGCCGACCGGGCGGTCTCCGCCGACACCCCGTCGGCCGCGCCGATGTAGATCGTGCCGTCGTCCTCGACGGTGATCTCGGCGCCGCTGTCGGCCTGGATCTGGTTGATCATCTTACCCTTGGGCCCGATGACCTCGCCGATCTTGTCCACCGGGATCTTCACCGAGATGACCCGCGGCGCGTGGTCGGACATCTCGTCCGGCCCCTCGATCGCCTCCGCCATCACGTCGAGGATCGCGAGCCGCGCGGCCCGGGCCTGCTGCAGCGCGCCGGCCAGCACGTTCGCCGGGATGCCGTCGAGCTTCGTGTCCAGCTGCAGGGCGGTGACGAAGTCCCGGGTGCCGGCGACCTTGAAGTCCATGTCGCCGTAGGCGTCCTCGGCCCCGAGGATGTCGGTCAGCGTGACGTAGCTGTCGTCCTCGTGGATCAGGCCCATCGCGATGCCGGCGACCGGCGCCGCCAGCGGCACCCCGGCGTTCAGCAGCGACAGCGTGCTCGCGCACACCGAGCCCATCGACGTCGACCCGTTCGAGCTCAGCGCCTCGGAGACCTGCCGGATCGCGTAGGGGAACTCCTCGCGGCTCGGCAGCACCGGCAGCAGCGCCCGCTCGGCGAGCGCACCGTGGCCGATCTCGCGGCGCTTCGGCGAGCCGACCCGGCCGGTCTCACCGGTCGAGTACGGCGGGAAGTTGTAGTTGTGCATGTACCGCTTGCTGCGCTCCGGGTTGAGCGTGTCGACGTTCTGCTCCATCCGCAGCATCGCCAGCGTGGTGACGCCGAGGATCTGGGTCTCGCCCCGCTCGAACAGCGCCGAGCCGTGCACGCGCGGCACGTAGTCGACCTCGGCCCCCAGGGCGCGGATCTCGGTCGTGGAGCGGCCGTCGATGCGCAGCCCGTCCTGGACGACGCGCTTGCGGACCAGCTTCTTGGTCAGCGAGCGGTAGGCCGCACCGATCTCCTTCTCCCGGCCGTCGAACTGCGAGCCGACCTTCTCCAGCGCGAGCGCCTTGACCCGGTCGAGCTCGGACTCGCGCTCCTGCTTGCCGGCGATCCGCAGCGCCGCGTCCAGCTCCTCGCCGACGGCGGTCGTGAGGACGTCGAGCACGTCGTCCGAGTAGTCCAGGAACACCGGGTACTCGCGCACCGGCTTGGCGGCCGCGGCGGCCAGCTCCCGCTGGGCACGGCACAGCTCGCGGATCGCCGGCTTGGCGGCCTCGAGGCCCGCCGCGACGACCTCCTCCGTCGGCGCGGGCGCGCCGCCGGCGAGCAGCGCCACGGTGCCCGGCGTCGCCTCGGCCTCGACCATCATGATCGCGACGTCGGAGTCGTCCTCCAGCACCCGCCCGGCGACGACCATGTCGAAGGTCGCGCGCTCGAGCTCGGAGTGCGTCGGGAACGCCACCCACTGACCGTCGACGTAGCCGACCCGGGTGGCGCCGACCGGGCCGGTGAACGGCAGGCCGGCGAGCAGCGTCGACGCGCTGGCCGCGTTGATCGCGACGACGTCGTAGAGCGTGTCCGGGTCGAGCGCGAGCACGGTCTCGACGACCTGGATCTCGTTGCGCAGGCCCTTGGCGAACGACGGGCGCAGCGGCCGGTCGATCAGCCGGCAGGTGAGGATCGCGTCCTCGCTGGGCCGGCCCTCGCGGCGGAAGAACGAGCCGGGGATGCGCCCGGCCGCGTACATCCGCTCCTCGACGTCGACCGTCAGCGGGAAGAAGTCCAGGTTTTCCTTGGGCTGCTTGCTGGCCGTCGTCGCGGACAGCACCATCGTGTCGCCGAGGTAGGCGACCACGGAGCCCGCGGCCTGCTTGGCCAGCCGGCCGGTCTCGAACCGGATCGTCCGGGTGCCCAGCGGGGTGGTGACGACCGCCTCGGTCGCCGTTGTCGAGTCATCCACGTGTTGCTCCTCCATCCTCTTCACCTGACCGGGACGAGGCGCGGGGATGCCGGTGCTCAGTCGTGGCTCCCGGGCTGCCCACCCGGCGAGCTGGCCGGATGATGCCCGGGAGTCACGACCGAGGACCGGCGACTCGCGCCGCCAGGACCCGGCCGGGTCCTCCGCCGCGCCAGGGGACCCTCCCCCGACGCCGCCACGCATGCCTCCGCATGCGCTGCGCGGCCGAAGGACGCGCGAGAATGATCTTCCTCGCGCGTCCGGCGGCCGCCGTGCCAGATAGCACAGAGGGAGCGGCCCCGTGGACCGCTCCCTTAGCCAGCTACCGGCGCAGACCCAGTCTTTCGATCAGGGCCCGGTACCGGCTGATGTCCGTCTTCTGCAGGTAGTTCAGCAGTCGCCGGCGCCGTCCGACCAGCAGGAGCAGGCCACGGCGGCTGTGGTGGTCGTGCTTGTGCACCTTGAGGTGCTCGGTCAGGTCACTGATCCGTCGGGTCAGCATCGCGACCTGCACCTCAGGGGAGCCCGTGTCGTGCTCGACCGTCGCGTACTCGGTCATGATCTTCTGCTTCACGTCGCTGGAAAGCGGCACGATCCACCTTCATCTTCCGTGCGGGGTGGCGCGTCCGGGGTCTTGGTCACCCGGACAGAACGGCGTTCCTCATGCGGCGGATCCCTCGTGGGCCCCTCGCGCTGAACATCCCAGTGCGAGGCCCCCGCGAGGAGTCCCCCAGGTCTGGGAACACACCACTCCCGTCTTGACTATGCAGCCTATCAACTCCGGGGAACCGGCCCACTACCCCGCCGCCGCCGCGGCGGGCCGGGCGGGGCCGATCAGAGCACGGATGGGGCGTCGGGGCGATCAGCGGACGGACGTGGCGGTGCGGGTGGCCTCGACGTCCAGGCCCATCTGGCTGACGAGGGCGTCCACCGACTCGAACCGCAGCGTCGGACGCAACCGGGCGACGAACTCGAACGCCATGTATTCGCCGTACAGGTCCTCGTCGAAGTCCAGCAGGAAGGCCTCCACCCGCCGGTCCCGGCCGGCGAAGGTCGGATTCGTCCCGATGGAGATGGCGGCTGGCTGGCGCCGCCCCCGCCAGCAGGCGAACCCGGCGTACACGCCGTCGGCCGGGATGGCCGCCCACGGCGTCGTGTCCAGGTTCGCGGTGGGATAGCCGATCGTGCGGCCGCGGGCGTCGCCGTGCACGACGACGCCCTCGACGCGGTGCCACCGACCCAGCCCGTGGGCGGCGCCGGTCACGTCGCCCTCGGCGACCTGCGCGCGGATGTGCGTGGACGACAGCACGGGGGCGGCGCCCGGCTCGTCCTCCCGCACCAGGGACACGCCCTCGACCTCGAAGCCCAGCTCGGCACCGGCGCGGGTGAGCGTGCCCACCCGGCCGACGGCGCGGTGGCCGTACGTGAAGTTCTCGCCGACGACGACCGCCCGCGCGCGCAGCGTCTCGGCGAGGATCTTCGCGGCGAACTCGTCGGCGGTGACGTCGCTGAACTCCAGCGTGAACGGCTGGACGCACAGCGCGTCGATACCGAGCGCCGCGAGCAGCTCCGCCTTGAACTCCAGCGTGGTCAGCAGCGCGGGATGGCTGCCGGGCCGGACGACCTCGGCGGGATGGGGGTCGAACGTGAGGACGAGCGACGGCACACCCAGCGCCTTCGCCTTCGCGACGGCAAGCCCGATGATCTCGCGATGCCCCACGTGCACGCCGTCGAAGAAACCGATCGTGACGACTCCGCCCCGCCAGTCGACGGGCGTGTTGTCCAGCCCTCGCCACCACCGCACGTCCGCAGCCTAGGGCATGCCAGCCCCAAGCCATCGCAGGTGGGACGAACACCATGATCACCAGCTCGCCGCGTCGCGCGCACGGTCAGAGGGGACGAGCCAGCGGATCCGGGCCTCGGTCGTGCGGCCGGTCCCCGGGTCTGGCGGCCCCACGGGCGACGGGTCGAGGAGCCGTCAGCCCGCCGGGGCGAAGACGACCAGGTAGCGGCTCTCGCCACCGCGGTCCTCCGCGAGGGCCAGCGCCGCGCCGTCCGGGGCCAGCACGCCGTACGGCCCGGGCAGGCCGGCCGCGGGCAGGCGGCGACCGTGCGCCACGGCACCGGCCTCGGCGTCGCTGACGCGCCGGACCGGGAACGCCGCCGCGACGGCCTCCGCGAGCGGCGTCACCGCCGTGGCGGCGCGCTCGGCGAAGGCGTCCAGGCCGAGCGCCTCGCCGAGGGTGAACGGGCCGACCGAGGTGCGCCGCAGGGCGGTCAGATGGCCGCCGCAGCCGAGCGCGGCGCCCAGGTCGCGGGCGAGCGCGCGGACGTAGGTGCCGCTGGAACACGCGACCCGGACGGCCAGGTCCGTGCCGGCCGGATCCGGCGCGCCGGTCGCGCGGTCGCGCCGCTCGCGAAGGTCGAAGGCGCTGACGGTGACGCGGCGCGGCGCGAGCGTGACCTCCTCGCCCGACCGGACCCGGGCGTAGGCCCGCTTCCCGTCGACCTTCACGGCGCTGACGCTGGACGGGATCTGGTCGATCTCGCCGGTCAGCGCGGCCATCGCGGCGGCAAGGCGCGGGGCGGCCAGCTCCCCCACCGGTCGTTCCTCGACGACCTCGCCCTCCGCGTCGTCGGTGACGGTGGTGACGCCGAGGCGGATGACGGCCTCGTACTCCTTGCTGGCGAGCGCGAGGTGGCCGAGCAGCTTCGTCGCCCGCCCGACGCCGAGCAGCAGGACCCCGGTCGCCATCGGGTCCAGCGTGCCGGCGTGGCCGATCTTGCGGGTGCCCAGGATCCGGCGCGACCGGGCGACGACGTCATGGGACGTCCACCCGGCGGGCTTGTCCACGACGGCCAGGCCGGACAGCTGCGCGCCGCCCGCCTTCCCGGTGCGGGACGCGCGGACCACGGCCGGGGCCGCTGCGGCTAGGGCTACTGCGGCCGGGGCCGCGTCGGGGGACGTCGCGGCGGCGGAAACCGCGCGGGCCGGGTCGCCGGCCGTGGGCGCGTCCGAGGGCGTTGAGATGGTCACTGCAGTCCCACCTGCTCCAGGATGCCGGCGATGATGTGTCGTACCGCCTCGTCCACGCCGGCCGGACCGCCCACGCCGGCCGAACTGCCGACGCCGGCCGGGTCGGCGAGAAAGCCCGCCTTCTCCCGGTGCCCGCCGCCGCCGAGCTTCGCGGCCAGCGCACCCACGTCGATCGACCCGCGGGAGCGCAGCGACACGGTCCACCCGCCGTCGGGCAGCTCCTTCGCCACCGCGGCGAGATCCGCCTCCAGCACGCCCCACAGCACGTCGACCACGCCTTCCACGTGTTCTAACCGCAGCCCGCACGCGCCAAGATCCGCCTGGCTGATGGACGTCCACGCCAACCGGTGCCCCGCGGCGTCCGCCGGGTCCGACAGGCGGGCGCGGCCGAGGACGCCGGCGAGCAGGCCGAGGTAGCCGAACCGGTGGATTCCCCACACCGACCAGCCGATCACGGTCGGGTCGGCGCCGGCCTCGACCAGCCGGGCGGCGGCCCGGTGCGCCGCGACTCCGGCCGTCGCCTGCCGGAAGGAGCCGGTGTCGGTCGCGAGCCCGGCGTAGAGCGCGGTCGCGACCGCCGCGTCGAGGGGCAGGCCGAGCCGGTCGAGCAGGGTCAGCACGACCGTCGACGTCGACGGCGCGTCCGGGTCGACGAGCCGGACCTGGCCGAACTCGGCGTTGGACCGGTGATGGTCGATGACGAGGGTGCGGGGTGCGGCGAGCATGCGCTCGGCGAGCGCGCCCAGCATGTGCGGCGCGGCCGCGTCGAGGCTGACCACCAGGTCGAGCGGGCCGGCCAGGTCCGCGGGCGCGACGAGGAGGTCCTGGCCCGGCAGGAAGGCCAGCCCGTCGGGCACCCCGAACGGCTCGGCGTCGAACGAGACGACGGCGTCCACTCCGGCGGCGCGCAGCGCCAGGCCGAGGGCGAGCGCGGAGCCGAGGGTGTCGGAGTCCGGGTTGACGTGCGCGAACAGCCCGACGGCCCAGCCGTCGGCGACGGCCCGCCGCAGCAGGCCCGCCGCGTCGGGGCTCATCGCCCGACGCCTCCCACGGGCCGATCATGATCTGCCTCGCCGCCGAGATCCCCGAGGCCGTCGGCCGCCCGGGGGTCGCCGGCGAGGTCGTCCAACTCGTCGTCGTAGTCCTCGAGGTCGTCGTCCTCGATGACCCGGGGCTGGCGGTACGGGTCCGCGTCGCCGGCGGGGCTCGCGCCCTCGCGGGCGGTGGCGACCTGCGCGTCCCGGGCCTTCGCGACCGCGAGCAGGTCGTTGAGGTGGCGGGCGTCGTCAGGCAGCCGGTCGTGCACGAACGTCAGCGTCGGCGTCGACTTCACGCCGGTCGCCTTACCCACCTGGCTTCGCAGCAGACCCTTCGCCGACTCCAGCGCCCGCGCGGACTCCGCCCGGGCGTCGTCGTCGCCGTAGACCGTGTAGAAGACGGTCGCCTCCATCAGGTCCGGCGTGACTCTGGCGTCCGTGACGGTCACCATCCCCAGCCGGGGATCCTTCACGCCACGCTCCAGCGCCGCGGCGACGACCTCCCGGATACGCACTGCCAGCCGGCGCGCGCGAGCGGGATCAGCCATCGTTCCACCTCCATGCCCTCGTCAGGTCCGGCCTAGCGACCTAAAAGGACGCCTCGTCGACATCGTCCTCGGCGAGCAGACGGCGGCGGGCCTCGAGCAGCTCCAGCTCGGGGCGCTCGGCGACGAGGCGCTCGCAGCCGTCGAGCACGTCGACGCAGAAGCCCCTGTCCGCGGCCACGACCGCTATCCCGATCTTCATCCGCCGATGCAGGTCGTGATGGCCCACCTCGGCGACGCTCACCGGGAACCGCTTGCGAAGCTCGGCCACCACCGGCCGCACGAGCGACCTTTTCTCCTTCAGCGAGTGGACGTCACCAAACGTCCCATCCACGCTGAGCAACCCAATCCACATGATTCGTTCCCCTGTCCGGGTCGCGCTGACTGGCCCGGATCGGACGATCCGGGCCAGTCAGCGCGACATCGGACTACACGCGGGGGATCTCGCGCTGCTCGAAGGTTTCGATGACGTCCTCGATCTTGATGTCATTGAACGAGCCGAGCCCGATACCGCACTCGTACCCGTCCCGGACCTCGGTGACGTCGTCCTTGAACCGCTTGAGCGACTCGACGGTGAGGTTGTCGGCGACGACCACACCGTCCCGGATCAGGCGCGCCTTGCTGTTGCGCCGGATGAGACCGCTGCGGACGATGCAGCCGGCGACGTTGCCGATCCGCGGCACCCGGAAGACCTCGCGGACCTCCGCCGTGCCGAGCTGGGCTTCCTCGTAGACCGGCTTGAGCATGCCCTTGAGGGCGTTCTCGATGTCCTCGATCGCCTGGTAGATGACCGAGTAGTACCGGACCTCGACACCCTCGCGGTCGGCCAGCTCCGTCGCCTTGCCCTGCGGCCGGACGTTGAAGCCGATGATCAGCGCGTCCGACGCCGACGCCAGCATGACGTTGGTCTCGGTGATCGCGCCGACGCCCCGGTCGATGATGCGCAGCCCGACCTCGTCGCCGAGGTCGATCTTGAGCAGCGCGTCCTCGAGGGCTTCGACCGAACCCGACACATCGCCCTTGAGGATGAGGTTGAGCTGGGTCTTCTCGCCCTCCTTCATCCGCTCGAGGATCGTCTCCAGCGTCGGGCGGCCACGGCTCATCGCCAGCTCGGCGTTGCGCTCGCGGGCCTGGCGCCGCTCGGCGATCTGCCGGGCGACCCGGTCCTCGGGGACAACCAGGAAGTTGTCGCCCGCATCCGGGACGCTCGTGAAGCCGAGCACCTGCACGGGACGGGCCGGGCCCGCCTCGGTCACGTTCGCGCCGTTCTCGTCGAGCATCGCCCGGACGCGGCCGAAGGCCTCGCCGGCGACGATCGAGTCGCCGATGTGCAGCGTGCCGCGCTGTACCAGCACGGTCGCCACCGGGCCGCGGCCACGGTCGAGTCGACCTTCGATCGCGACACCCTGGGCCTCGACGTCGAACGCCGCCTGCAGGTCCAGCGACGCGTCGGCGGTCAGGACGATCGCCTCGAGGACGCCTTCGACGTTGGTCCGGTTGCGCGCCGAGACGTCGACGAACATCGTGTCGCCGCCGTACTCCTCGGCGACCAGCCCGTACTCGGTGAGCTGCCCGCGGACCTTCGCCGGGTCGGCGCCCTCCTTGTCGATCTTGTTGACCGCGACCACGATCGGCACACCCGCCGCCTGGGCGTGGTTCAGCGCCTCGATCGTCTGCGGCTTCACGCCGTCGTCGGCCGCCACCACCAGCACGACGATGTCCGTCACCTGCGCGCCACGGGCACGCATCGCGGTGAAGGTCTCGTGGCCGGGGGTGTCGATGAAGATGATCTTGCGCTCGTCACCGTCGACCGTCGCCGTCACCTGGTACGCACCGATGTGCTGGGTGATGCCGCCGGCCTCGCCGGCCACCACGTCGGCGGACCGGATGGCGTCGAGCAGCTTCGTCTTGCCGTGGTCGACGTGGCCCATGACGGTCACGACCGGCGGCCGGGTCGTCAGCACCACGTCGTCGGCATAGTCGCCGCCGAACGACAGGTCGAAGCTCTCGAGCAGCTCCTTGTCCTCGTCCTCGGGGCTGACGATCTGCACGTCATAGCCGAGCTGGACACCGAGCAGCTGCAGGGTCTCGTCGGTGCACGACTGCGTCGCGGTCACCATCTCGCCCAGCTGGGTGAACACCACCTGGACGAGCGCGCCCGGGTTGGCGTCGATCTTGTCGGCGAAGTCGGCGAGCGACGCACCGCGCGGGAGCCGGATGGCCTGCCCGTTGCCACGGGGGACCATCGCCCCCATGCGCGGCGCCTCGAGCCCGCTCTCCCACTCCTGCCGCTTCGCGCGCTTCGACTTGCGCTGCCGGCCAGGACGGCCGCGGCCACCCGGTCCGAACGCGCCAGCCGTCGTGCCGCCACGCCCGCGGCCACCGGCCGCCGGCCGGCCACCGCCGGCACCGCCGCCGCCACCGGGACCTCCGGGACGACCAGCACCGCCGCCGCCACCACCGGGCGCGCCCGGACGGCCGGGAGCACCGGAACGGCCGGCGAAGCCACCGCCGCCACCGGGACGCGGGCCACCGCCGCCACCGCCGGGACGGGCACCCGGACCGCCGCCGGGACGCCCGGGAGCGCCGCCCGCCGGACGCGGCTGGAACATGCCGGGGCCGGGACGCGGACCGCCCGAGCCACCCGGCCGCGGCGGCATGCCGCCGGGCGAGGGGCGCGGACCACCGGGACCACCCGGCCGCGGCGGCATGCTGCCGGGGCTCGGACGCGGACCACCGGGACCGCCGGGACGCGGCGCGCCACGGTCACCGCGCTCGCCGCCGGGACGCGGCCCGCCGGGACGCGGGCCACCAGGCGCCGACGGCGAGGCGGGCCGGGCGCCGGCGGCCGAACCGGGCGTGGTGTAGGGGTTGTTGCCGGGACCGGCCGGCCGAGGGCCGGGACGCGGACCGGGTCGTGGACCGCCGCCGGTGCGAGCCGGCGCCGCCGCGGGACCGCCGGCAGCCTGCGCGGCGCCGGGGGCGCCGGGGGCTGCGGGGGCTGCGGGGGCTGCGGGGCCGCCGGGGGCCGCCGGACCACCCTGCCGGGGACGAGCCCCGGGCGGGCCGGGGCGTGCGCCGGGACCGGAGCCGGAGCCCGGGCCTGGGCGGGTGCCGGTCTGCGGCGCCGCGGCGGCTGCCGCGGCGGCCGCGGGACGCTCGACCTCGGGCTGCGGCGCGATGTCCGGGCGGGCCGGCATCGCGGGGGCGCCGCCGTTCGGCGAGTCGCCGACCACGACCGGGGCGCCGACGGACGGGCGTCCGGACGGCGGCAGTGGGGCGCTCGGGGTCGCGGGACGGGCCGCCGGATTGGGGCGGCCATTACCCGGAACCGGGCGCGGACCCGGCCGCGCGGGGCCGGGGACGGGACGTGGGCCGGCACCGGGACGGGCGCCGTTTCCGGCGGTTCCCGGCGTGGGCCGGCCGCCCGAGCGGGCGGACGGGGTGTCGGCGGGACCGCCGAGACGTTCCTTGAGTTTGCGTACGACCGGTGCCTCGACGGTGGACGAGGCGGACTTCACGAACTCGCCCATTTCCTTCAACGTGCCGAGCACGGTCTTGCTGTCGACGCCGAGCTCTTTCGCGAGCTCGTGTACGCGGGCCTTACCTGCCACGGTGCTCCTTCGTTCGGCCCGCGGTCCAGCGCCCGCGTGACCTCGTTACCTGCTGGTCGCGATCATGGCTGCGTGCTCATTGCGCGGTCATCGCTCTCGACCTGCTTCCTGTCGGCGTCGTCCGGGTCGGTCCGGTGGACGCCCCCATCGGGCGGGGCATTCCCCCACCCCCCTTGCTGTCGATCACATGCAGGCACGCGCCGAGGCGCGACGCCCCCTTTGCTAACAACGTCCGGGCTCGCCATCGTCCCCACCGGGACCATGGATCTGCCGGACGTGAGCCCGGACCCGCTCGTGCTCGAGCGGGCCGGGTACCCGCAGCGCCCGCGGGAACGCGCGACGGCGTTCCGCGAGATCAAGGCATGCCGGGTCGGGGTGCAGGTGCGCCCCCCGGCCAGGCATGCGACGGCGTGGGTCTGGCAGAAGTTCGCCATTCACCACGACGATACGCAGCAGGTCGGACCGCGCCGCTCGAGTCCGGCAGCCCACACAGGTGCGTACGGCCGCAGTCTGGATGACTTTGGTGTCCGCATCTGGCAGAGCCGGCTCCGCACGGCGCGCCACGACGAGTCTATCCCGTTGCGCCCCTAGGCTGCCCGCCCGCCGTCGGCGAGCGCCGACCGGACGCTCCGCCGGTGGTGGGGGCGGCGTCGGCTCGGTTCGGGTCCGCGGGTGGGGCTGGCGGCCTGGTTCCGGGCCCCGAGCCGGTGCCGGCCCGGCGCGGCGGGTCCGCGGGGCGTCGCCCGGCGCCACCATTGTCACCTTCCGTGTCCGAATGAATGTCGATCCGCCAGCTCGTCAGCCGCGCGGCGAGCCGGGCATTCTGGCCCTCGCGGCCGATCGCGAGCGAGAGCTGGTAGTCCGGCACGGTTACCCGGGCCGAGCGGCCGGCGAGGTCGGTGACCTCGACGCGGGACACCCGCGCCGGCGACAGCGCGTTGCCGACGAACGTCGCCGGCTCGGCCGACCAGTCGACGATGTCGATCTTCTCGCCGTGCAACTCGGCCATCACGGCGCGTACCCGGCTGCCCATCGGGCCGATGCAGGCACCCTTGGGGTTGACACCCGCCACCTTCGAGCGGACCGCGATCTTGCTGCGGTGGCCGGCCTCGCGGGCGATCGCCGCGATCTCCACGGTGCCGTCCGCGACCTCGGGCACCTCCAGCCGGAACAGGCCCTTCACCAGCTCAGGATGCGTCCTGGAGAGCGTGACCGCCGCGCCATGCGGGCCACGGGCCACATGGACCACGTAGCACTTGATGCGGTCCCCGTGCTCCAGGCGCTCACCCGGGACCTGCTCGGCCGGCGGCAGCACTCCCTCGACGGTACCCAAATCGACGAGCACCACCCGGGACCCGGCGCGCTGCTCGTGGTGCTGCACGACGCCGGAGACGATCTCGTGCTCGCGGTCGGCGTACTGGCCGTAGCTGACCTCCTGCTTCGCCTCCCGCAGCCGCTGCATGATGACCTGCTTGGCGGTCATCTGCGCGATCCGGCCGAAGTCGGCGGGCGTGTCGTCGTACTCCCGGCCCGCGCCGTCCGGGCCGGTCTCGCGCGCCAGCACCGTCACCTCGCCGGTCTGGCGGTCGACCACCACCCGGGCGTCCGCTCCGTGGGCCTCCGCGTCCGGCCCGGCGCCCTGCGGGCCGTGGGTGTGCTGGTAGGCCTTGAGCAGCGCGGTCTCGATGGCCTCGACCAGGGTCTCGAAGGAGAGGTCGTACTCCCGCTCGATCCCGCGCAGCTCGGCGACACTGATCTTCACCGGTCTGTCTCCTCACCTGGGACTGGGCCGCCATCGCCACGACCTCCGCCGGGCCGTCCCCGCCGAGCTCCTCCCAGGTCGTTGCCGGTCGCCGGGCCACCGCCCGCGGGCGAGCGCTCGCCGAGCCCGCTCACGGCGCCGTCCCAGCCACCGCCGTCATTCCCGTCGTCCCCGTCGACACCCTCGTCATCGGGGTCCTCGTCGTCCTCGTCGTCCCAGAGATCACTGTCGTCGAGGTGGTCGTCGGCGTCGAGAGCCTCGCCGTCGGCACCCTCGCCGTCGGCACCGTCGTTCTCGGCACCGTCGCCTTCGTCGGCGTCGGTCGCATCCTCGTCGCCGGCCGAGCCCGCCGCCCCGCGGGGCGTAGCGCCGCCCGCGGCGCCGTCGGCATGGCTGAACTCGATCTGCACGACGGCGCGCTCCACGTCGGCGAACAGCACCCGCTCGATCCGGGTCCGCACGGGCCGACCGCGCCGTACCGGGCCGGTCGCCACGGCCAGGTCGACGCCGTCGTCGTCGCCGCCGAGCACGCGGCCCTCCACCGCCGTTCCGTCCGCCCGCCGGACCTCGACCAGCCGCCCACGCGCCCGCCGCCAGTGTCGTGGCTGCGTGAGCGGCCGGTCGACGCCGGGCGAGGTCACCTCCAGCACGTAGGTGCCAGCGAGGCCCACCTCGTCGCCCACCCGGTCGAGCAGGTCGGAGGCCAGCCGGCTCGCGTCCGCGACCGCGTCGAGGTCGATGCCGCCGTCACGGTCGACCACGACCCGCAGGACGCTGCGTGACCCGGCGCGCGAGAGGTGCAGGTCCTCCAGGTCGAACCCGGCCTCGGCCAGCGCCGGGGCCAGCCGGTCGGCGACGGCGGACCGCAGCGCCGCGCCGCCGGCGTCCGCGGCGGCCTTGCCCGCGGCGGTCGACCGCGCCCCGGCGGGCGCGCGTCCCTGCCCTGTCCCGGTGGACGCGGCCTTGCCCGGCCGCGCGGTGCCGCCCGGCGGCCGGCGGCCCGTACGGCCCGCGTCCCGTGCCACGTCGCCCAGTCCTTCCCGCAGTTCCTTGCTCGACCCAGGTCCAATGCCTGATCGAGTGTCTTGCCCCTCGTACATCCGGCCGCGAGCTGCGCGCTCGGCGGCGCTCCGGCGAGCCGGCATCCTGGCCGGGCGTGTCCGCCCCACCATGCCCGAGACGCCACGTCGACGGGGATGGTGATCAAGATGATGGTCGGACGCGTCCAGGGCCCGCTTCGAGATCCTTAGCCTACGTCCGTCGCGGTGCGGCTCCAATCGCGGCCTGACCGTAGTCGGCGCGGACGAATGCTGACATCGCCGCTCGGCACGCGTCCCGCCAGCACGTGGTGGGCCGCTGCGATGGCACCGACGTGTGATTGGCTGCGAGGCGTGGGAGGGGTGGGCGCGCGTGGCGTGCCGTCCCGGCGCGCCGTGTTGGCGCTGCCGGCGGCGGGGCTTGCCACGGCCGGGCTGGTCACGGTCACCGGCTGCACCGGCTCGCGGACGGACGGGCCCGCCGAGCCGGCGCCGGTCGACCTCGCGGCCGCGCGGGCGACGGCCCGCACCGAACATGACCTGATGGCCGGGTATGACGCCGCGATGATTCGTCATCCCGCGCTCGCCCCGCTGCTCGGCGGGCTGCGGGCGCACCATGCGCAGCACCTTGCCGCCGTCGCGGCGCAGGTTCCCGTGCTCGCGGCCGCCGCGAGCGCGGAGGCGACCCGTTCGGCCGCGCCCGGCGGCTCGACGAAGCCCACCCCGGACGTCTCCGGGCCGACGGCCACCGGCACGCCGCCGGGCGCGGACGACTCGCCGGCGGGGCGGGCCAGCGCGCTGGCCGAGCTCGCCGCCGCGGAGCGCACGGCGGCGGATGCACACCGGGCGAGCTGCCTGGCCGCGACGAGCGGGCTCGCGCCGCTGCTCGCGAGCCTGCGCGCGGCCGAGTCCTGCCACGCCGACCTGCTCTCGATCGCGGGCCTCGCCGGCTGACGCGTGGCCGCCGGCCCGCCGGGCACCGCCGATCCATCCGATCCCAGCCGACGAGGAAGACGGACAGGCACGATTGTGGCGACCATCCGGACAGCGACCGCGCCCGCCGCGGCGGGCTCGCCCACCGCGACGCTGAATGCGCGGGCCGTCGCCGCCCTGTCGGCGCTGCTGGCGGTCGAGCATGCGGCGGTGTACGGCGCGGCCTCGGCGGGCGGCGCGCTCGCCCCGCTGGGCGCAGCCGGCCGGGACGCCCGCGGCCTCGCGGCCACCGCCTACACGGCGCACCGGCAGCTGCGGGACGCGCTGATCGCGGTGCTGCTGGGCGCGGACGCGCGGCCGCCGGCGGCGCAGCCCGCCTACACGCTGCCGGTGAGCCCGGCGAGCGTGCCGGCCGCGCTCACGCTGCTCGCCGAGCTCGACGACCGGACCGCGGCGAGCGCCTACGATGCCGTCGGTGCGGTGACCGGCCCGGCCCGCGAGCTCGTCGTCGACGCGCTCGCGCAGGCGGCGCTGCGCGCCCAGCGGGCCCGGCTGACCGGCGGCGTCGCCCCCGCGACCGCGGTCAAGGAGCTGCCCGGCCGGGTGTAGGCCGCCGCGCCAGCCCGGCAGGGCCGGTCTAGCGGCGTGACCAGGCGCCCGGTGCCTGGCTGCGCTCGCGGATGATGTCCGGCAGGTCGCCGCTCGCGATGTCGGCGAGGGTGACGGCCTCCAGCACCTGGCGCAGGCTTACCCGAACCGCGATCCAGACGTCCTGCAGGTTCTTCGCCGCGCCCTCGTAGCTGACCTCCTCCGGCCGGCGCCCGCGTACCCCCGCCAGCGGGCCGTCGGTGGCCCTGATCACCGTCGCCACGTCGATCTCCTGGGGCGGCCTGGCGAGCTGGTAGCCGCCGTCGGCGCCCCGCCGGCTGGAGACCAGGCCGCTGCGGCGCAGGTCGGTGAGGATGTTCTCGAGGAACCGCAGCGGCAGGTCCTGCGCCGAGGCAAGCGTCTCGCCCTTGACCAGCCCGCCGTCGCTCGCGGCCAGCGTCAGCAGCGCTCGCAGGGCGTAGTCGGCGCGCGCGGAGATCTGCATGCTTCCATCTTGCCGCTCCGCCGCCGCCGACACCCGCGGCGGGGGCGGGCGGGCATGCGCCGACCCCCGGACATACCTGGTCGAGCCCGCTGTTCGGCCCGGCCGCGGCGACCCCGACATCACCTGCCTGGCCGACCACTGACACAGCCCGGCCACCAGCCGCCGGCCGGCCGCCGCCGGCCAACCACCAGCCCAGACGTCGGACCTACTCGTCTAGACGGCGGCGCGGATCCAGACGCGCTGGCCGACGGCGAGGCGCAGGGCCTCGGCCTGGGCCCTGGTGACCTGGGACCAGGGCTGCTCGCCGTTCGCGTCGAGCGTGACCCGCACCTCGAAGCCGATCCGCTGCAGGCCGGTGACCTCGGCGGGCGTGCCCTCGGCGGTGCCGTCGGTGTGGATCTCGAGGTCGTGCGGGCGGACCAGCCGACCGCCGAGCTTCGTGACGGGTCCGAGGAAGCTCATCACGAAGTCGTTCGCGGGCTTGTCGTAGACGTCGGCGGGGGTGCCGACCTGCTCGATGCGGCCGTGGTTGATGACGACGAGCTCGTCGGCGACCTCCAGGGCCTCCTCCTGGTCGTGCGTCACGAAGATCGTCGTGACGTGCACCTCGTCGTGCAGCCGGCGCAGCCAGTCGCGCAGCTCCTTGCGGACCTGGGCGTCGAGGGCGCCGAACGGCTCGTCGAGCAGGAGCACCGACGGCTCGACCGCGAGGGCGCGCGCGAGCGCCATCCGCTGGCGTTGCCCGCCGGAGAGCTGTTCGGGCAGACGGTCGGCGAACTGCTCGAGGTGGACCAGGGCGAGCAGTTCGTTCACCCGCGCACGGATCTCGGCCTTGGGCCGCTTGCGGATCTCCAGGCCGAAGGCGACGTTGCGGTACACGGAGAGATGCTTGAAGGCCGCGTAGTGCTGGAAGACGAACCCGACGTTGCGGCGCTGCGGCGGGACGCGGGTGGCGTCCTTCCCGTTGATCCGCACGGTGCCCGAGTCGGGCTGCTCCAGGCCGCCGATGATGCGCAGCAGCGTGGACTTGCCGCCGCCGCTGGGACCGAGCAGCGCGGTCAGGCGGCCGTCGGCCACGGTCAGGTCGACGTCCTCGAGCGCGACGAAGCTGCCGAACCGCTTGCCGACCGAGCTGACCTCGATGCTCACCTGAGCCCACCTTTGTTCGGAGCGACGCTGTCCAGTGCGACATCGTTCGACGCGGCATCGTTCGAAGCGGCGCGGTCGAGCGCGAGGGCGGTCGGCGCGGGGTCCGCCGCCGACAGGGCGAGGTCGTCCAGCACGACGGCCGGCGGCTCGCTGTGCTTCGACTCGTTCTCGCGCCGGCGCAGGAACACGAGCACGATGACGAGCACGGTGACGACGATGAGCAGGAACGCGAGCTGGAAGGCGCCGGGTTCGAGCTGCTGGACCCGCTCGCCGACGAGCAGCGGCACGGTCTGCGTCTGGTCGGCCCCGCTGACGTTGCCGGACACGACCAGCACGGCGCCGTATTCGCCGATCGAGCGGGCCAGGCTCAGCACGATCCCGTAGAGCAGCGCCGGCCGGATGATCGGCAGCGTGATCCGCAGGAAGCGCTGCCAGGCGCTGGCCCCCAGGACCCGGGCGGCCTGCTCCTGCTCGATGCCCTCCTCGGCGAGGACGGGGACGACCTCGCGCAGGACAAGCGGAAACGAGACGAAGGTCGTCGCGAGGATCATGCCGGGCAGCGAGAAGATGATTTTGATGCCGGCGCTGTCGAGGGTGCTGCCGAACCAGCCGTCGACCGGCCCGTAGACCAGCACCAGCGCGAGTCCGACGACGATCGGCGAGACCGAGAGCGGCAGGTCGGCCAGCGCGGACAGCAGCCGACGCCCGGGGAACCGGTAGCGGGTGATCAGCAGCCCGAGGCCGACGCCGAACACGGCGTTGAGCGCGACCGAGGCCAGCGCGATCTCGGCGGTGAGCCGGAACGCGGTGACGGCCTGGTCGGAGCTGATGGCCTTCCAGAAGGCCGACGGCCCGGGGCTCACCGTCTTCCAGGTCACGACGACGAGCGGGACCAGCACCAGGACGCCGACGTAGAGCAGGGCGATCGTGCGCCGGATCAGCTGGGTCGAGCGGCGGCTATCCACGGCGGGCCGCCGCGCGCTGCAGCTGATCGAGACCGACGATCACCAGCAGGCTGACCGCGAGCAGAACGGTCGCGGTGGCCGCCGCCGCGGGGAAGTCAAAGTTCTCGATCTTCTGGTACGCGTACATCGAGGACACCTTCGTGCGGCTCAGGCCCCCGGAGATGAGCAGCACCGAGCCGTACTCACCCATCGCCCGGGCGAAGGCGAGCGTCGCCCCCGACGCGATGGCCGGCAGCAGCAGCGGCAGCACCACCCGCCGGAAGGTCGTGAACGGGGACGCGCCGAGGCAGGCGGCCGCCTGCTCCACCTCCCTGTCCAGCGCCATGAGGACCGGCTGGACGGCCCGGACCGAGAACGGCAGGGTGACGAACAACAGGCCGAGGACGATCGCCCGCTGGGTGCCGAGCAGGTGGATGCCGACCGGGCTGTCGGTGCCGTAGACCGCGAGCAGCACCAGACCCGCGACGATGGTCGGCAGCGCGAACGGAATGTCGATGATCACGTCGACGAGCCGCTTGCCGGGGAACGTGTCACGCACCAGCACCCAGGCCAGCAGCGTCCCCATCACCGCGTTGATCGCGGCCACCAACAGCGAGCTGACGACCGTCAGGCGCAGGGCTCGCACGGCGCTGGGATCGGTGATGTTGTCCCAGAAGCCGCTCCACCCGCCGCTGAACCCCCGGGAGACGACCGCCGCCAGGGGAATCAGTACCAGCAGGCTCAGCCACAGGACCGCGACGCCGAGCCCGAGCCCCGACCCGGCCCCGAGCCGCGCGGCGCCGGAGGCGTCCCGCGCGGCCCGGGTACGAGCCGGTGAAGCCGCCGTCGCCGGCTCCACCACCGTGCTCATCCGGAGGCGTTCTCGATCTTCGTCACGATGCCGTTGTCGGCGTCGAAGAACTCCTTGTTGACCTTGCTCCAGCCGCCGAGGTCCGTGATGGTGGTCAGCTTCTCCACCGTCGGGAACGGCTTGGACGGGTCGTTCGCGCCCTGGACGGTGCCGATGGTCGCGTTCTTGTCCGTCGGGCGGAAGCCCTTGCTGGCGAAGATCGCCTGACCCTCGTCGCTCTTGGCGTATGCCAGGAAGGCCTTCGCCGCCGCCGAGGAGGACACGGTGATCGCGGCCGGGTTCTCGATGAGGAAGCTCTCCTTGGGGATGACGTAGTCGAGGTCGACGCCCTTCTGCTTGGCGCCGATGGCCTCGTTCTCGTAGGAGATCAGGACGTCACCGGTGCCCTGGGTGAAGGTGGTGGTCGCGTCCGCGCCGCTGGCCGGCTTGCTCACGACGTTCTTGAAGAACGACGTCAGGTAGTCCTGGGCCTGCGCGTCCGTGCCGCCCTCGGCCAGGGTGTGGGTGTAGGCCGCGAGGATGTTCCACTTCGCCGAGCCGGAGGACGCCGGGTCCGGCGTGACGATCTTGACGCCGGGCTTGATCAGATCATCCCAGCCGGTGATGTGCAGCGGGTTGCCCTTGCGGACCGCGATCACCACGACGGAGTTCGAGATCTGGCCCCTGGTGCTGTCCGAGTTCCAGCTCTCCGCAACGAACTTCGGCACCAGCCGCGTCATGTCCGGATCCAGCGAAAAGGTCACGAAGTCGGCCTTCTGCCCGCTGGCCACGGCCTTGCTCTCGGTGCCGCTCGCGCCGAAGGTCTCGGAGAACTTCACGCCCTTGCCGGCATCGGTCTTGAGGAACGCGTCCTGCAGGGCGTCGTAGACGGGCTTGGGTACCGAATACCCCACGATCGCGACGGACTGGCCCGCGTTCGGCCCCGCGCCGCTGCTCGCCCCGGCGTCACTGCTGTCATCGGAGCCGCCGCAGGCGGTCACCGCCAGCGCGAGCGCCGCACCAGCAGCGATCAGGGGCGCCCCACGGCGCCACAGCCTCCACGGCTTCATATCTGTTCCTCCCCGGACGTGCACAGCGCAACCTTACAGGCAAGTCGATCGGACTTGTCGGGAACGCCAGCATGCCAGACGGGGCAGAAAGTGACCAACACCTTGTTGCAACCGCAACACGGACGAGTAACAAAATTCTCGATTTCCCGATGGGCTTAATAGAGAAATGGGCCGCACGGGGGGCGACGCACCGGCCGGGCGGCGATCTTAAAAGAGGATCGAGGCGAACGTGCCGACGCGGTGGAAGCCCACCCGCTCGTAGGCGCGGCGGGCCGCAGTGTTGAAGTCGTTGACGTACAGGCTGACGACCGGCGCGTACATCGCCTGCGCCAGCGCGACGACACTGGCCGTGCCGGCGGCGCCGAACCCGCGACCGCGCAGCTCGGGCGCGACCCAGACCCCCTGCACCTGGCTCACCCCGCCGGCGATCGCGCCGATCTCGGCCTTGAACAGCACCCGGCCGTCCTCGATGTGCGCGAACGAACGCCGCTGGCCGACGAACTCGGCGACGCGGGCGCGGTAGAGCGCGCCGCCGTCGGCGAGGATCGGCGAGACGCCGATCTCCTCGGTGAACATCGCGATGCTCGCGGGCATGAGAACGTCCAGCTCGTCCGGGCGGACGAGCCGGACCTGCGGGTTCGGCGCGACCAGGGGCGCGGCGTCGATGACCAGTAACGGCTGCTCGCCCCGCACCTCGCGCGCCGGCCCCCAGGCGGGCTCGAGATGCCGCCACAGCTCCGCGACCGAGCCCGCCTCGCCGACGATCGACGAGCAGCGGCGCCCGGCGCGGCGCGCCCGCTCGGCGAACAGCCGAACGGACGCGGCACCGGCGCCGACCGGCCACAGGTTCGCGCCGGAGTAGCACAGCGCCGCGAGCCGGCCGTCGACGACGTGTCCCCAGATCTCCGCGCCGAGGCGCCACGGGTCGAGTCCGCACGCCTCGACCCGGGACGCGACGAAGACGTCGGTGATCGGGTCACGGGCCAACAGTTGGCGGACCGCGGGCAGGTCGCGGTCGTCGAGCAGCCGGACCGGACTAGACCGTAGTGGCAGACCCATCCAGCATCATGATCCCAGAACTAGCTGACGGCAGAGACTAGCTGACGGAGACGGACGGCTCGCCGGACTCGACGCCGCCGGCCTCCATCTCCTCCGCGAGGCGCAGGGCCTCCTCGATGAGGGTCTCGACGATCTGCGCCTCGGGCACGGTCTTGACGACCTCGCCGCGGACGAAGATCTGGCCCTTGCCGTTGCCCGAGGCGACACCGAGGTCGGCCTCACGGGCCTCGCCGGGGCCGTTGACGACGCAGCCCATGACGGCCACGCGCAGCGGAACCTCCATGCCCTCCAGGCCGGCGGCGACCTCGTTGGCCAGCGTGTAGACGTCGACCTGGGCCCGCCCGCAGGACGGGCACGAGACGATCTCGAGGCGGCGGTCACGCAGGCCGAGCGACTCGAGGATCGCCGTGCCGACCTTGACCTCCTCGACCGGCGGGGCGGACAGCGACACCCGCAGGGTGTCGCCGATGCCCTCGGCGAGCAGGGCGCCGAACGCGACGGCCGACTTGATGGTGCCCTGGAACTGCGGGCCAGCCTCGGTGACGCCCAGGTGCAGCGGGTAGTCGCAGCGCTCCGCGAGCATCCGGTAGGCCGCGATCATCACGACCGGGTCGTGGTGCTTGACGGAGATCTTGATGTCCCGGAAGTCGTGCTCCTCGAACAGCGAGCACTCCCACAGCGCCGACTCGGTCAGCGCCTCCGGCGTGGCCTTGCCGTACTTGGCGAGCAGCCGCTTGTCGAGCGAACCGGCGTTGACGCCGATCCGAATCGGGATGCCAGCCGCACCGGCCCGGCGGGCGATCTCACCGATCTTGTCGTCGAACGCCTTGATGTTGCCGGGGTTCACCCGGACGGCCGCGCAGCCGGCGTCGATCGCGGCGAAGACGTATTTCGGCTGGAAGTGAATGTCGGCGATCACCGGGATCGGCGACTTGCGGGCGATGGCGGCCAGCGCGTCGGCGTCGTCCTGGCTGGGCACGGCGACCCGGACGATCTGGCAGCCGGACGCGGTGAGCTGCGCGATCTGCTGCAGCGTCGCGTTCACGTCGGCGGTCAGGGTGGTGCACATCGACTGCACCGACACCGGCGCGTCGCCGCCGACCAGGACGCTGCCGACCTTGATCTGCCGGCTCACCCGGCGCTTGCCGAGCGGACGGGCCGGGGCCTGAGGCATGCCCAGAGTAACGGTCACGATGTCCTCACTGGGATATGGATGCGGTTGCGCGCACGAACGACCGATACCCGGGACGGCGCGCCTCGCGGATCACTGCAGACGGATCGGGTTGACGATGTCGGCGGACAGGATGAGCAGGCTGAACCCCAGCAACACGACCATGGTCGCGTACGTGGCTGGTAACAGCTTTACGAAGTCCACCCGCTTGACGGGGCCACGGTAGCCACGCAGCCGCCGCACACCGTGCCGCGCCTGCTCGAAGGTCAGGACGGCGATGTGGCCGCCGTCGAGCGGCAGCAGCGGGAACAGGTTGAAGATCCCCACCGCCAGGTTGATCCCGGCCACCAGGATCAGGAAACCGGCGATCCGGTCGGACCAGGAGGTGTTTGCGTCGACGACCTCGCCGCCCTGCCGGGCCGCGCCGACGACACTGACGAACCCCTGCGGGTCTCGCTTGTCGCTGAACAGGTTGCCCAGCTCGTCGAGCCGATGGACGAGCGTGTTGTACGTCCCCGTGACGCCGGACCAGATGACCTGACCGGTGCGCGGGATCGCCACGATCGGGTTGGTGCGCACGTTCTCCACGGACGGCTTGACGCCGAGGGCACCGACCGGGTCGGTCCCCACGTCGCCGGTCTGCTTGTCGCGCAGCACCTGCACAAGATCAGGGTGCAGCGTGACGTGCTGGCCGTTCCGGTCGACGACGACCGTCGCGGCACCGGCGCCGTGGTCGCGTACCAGCCGGGTGAACTGCTGCCAACTCGTGACCTGCACGCCGTCGAACGACAGCACCTGGTCGCCGACCTGCATGCCGGCGGCGGCGGCCGGGCCGGGCCCGGAGCACTGGGCGCTCGTCGACACACAGCTCGTCGCGCCGATCTTGTTCTCGTTCAGCTTCGGCGTGCCGATGGCGACGAGGACGACATAGATCAGCAGGATCGCGACGATGAAGTGCACGATCGAGCCGGCCGACATCACCACGAGCCGGGCTTTGGCCGGCTTGTTGTAGAACGCCCGCGGCACGTCGGCCGGGTCGATCTCCTCGGCGGTGGTCATTCCTTCGATCTTCACGAAGCCGCCCGCCGGGATCAGCTTCAGCCCGTACTCCGTCTCGCCGCGCTGGCGCGACCACACGGTCGGGCCGAAGCCGACGAAGAAGCGGGAGGCCTTCATGCCGTAGTGCCTGGCCGTGACGAAGTGCCCGGCCTCGTGCGCACAGACGGAGACCAGCAACGCCACCGCGAAGGCGACGATGCCAACGATCATCACCGCGACATCACCTCGCTGGCGGTCCGGTCGATCAACCGGTTCGCCGCGGCGCGGGCCTCGACCTCGGTCGCGAAGACCTCGTCGAGCGTCGGCTTGGCGATCACCTGGTGCGCCGAGAGCACCTCGGCGACGACGTCGACGATCCGGACGAACGGCAGCCGCCCGGCGATGAAGGCCGCGACGGCCTCCTCGTTGGCGGCGTTGAAGACCGCCGGCGCCGTCCCCCCGCGCTTGCCCGTCTCCCGCGCCAGCCCCACCGCCGGGAAGGCGGCGGTGTCCAGCGGGAAGAAGTTCAGGGTCTGCGCGGTCGTCCAGTCCATCGGCTGCTGGGCCTGCGGCACCCGCTGCGGCCAGCCGAGCGCGAGCGCGATCGGCAGGCACATGTCGGGCGGCGAGACCTGGGCCAGCGTCGAGCCGTCGTAGAACTCGACCATCGAATGCACCAGCGACTGCGGATGTACGACGACATCGATGTCGTCGTACGGGATACCGAACAGCAGCTGGGCCTCGATCAGTTCGAGACCCTTGTTCATCAGGGTCGCCGAGTTGATCGTGATGACGGGGCCCATCGCCCAGGTCGGGTGCGCGAGCGCCTGGTCCAGCGTGACCGCCTCCAGCTCCGCGCGCTTCTTCCCGCGGAACGGGCCGCCCGAGGCGGTGAGGATCAGCTTGCGCACCTCGTGCCGCCGGCCACCGCGCAGGCACTGCGCGAGCGCGGAGTGCTCGGAGTCCACCGGCACCAGCCGGTCGGAATTGTCGCCGACCGCGTCGAGCACGAGCGGGCCGCCGACGACCAGCGACTCCTTGTTGGCGAGCGCCACCGTGCGGCCGGCCGCCAGCGCGGCGAGCGTGGGCGCGAGCCCGACGGAGCCGGTGATGCCGTTGAGCACGATGTCGCACGGCCAGGCGGCGATCTCGAGGGCTGCCTCGGGGCCGCCCAGGATCTTCGGAACCGCGAACTCGCCCTTGCGGTAGCCGCGCTTCGCCGCCTCCGCGTAGAAGGCAAGCTGCAGGTCCTGCGTGGCCGAGGCGGCGGACACGCCGACGACCTCGACCCCGAGGTCGAGCGCCTGTTGGGCCAGCAGCTCGACCCGGGACCCGCCGCCGAGCAGGGCGACGACCCGGAACTGGTCCGGGTTGCGCTGGACTACGTCGATGGCCTGCGTCCCGATGGAGCCCGTCGACCCGAGGAGCACGACCTCACGAACGACCCGTGGCTGCGACACCCTCCCATTGTCGCAGGCCCACCCGCGCCCCGACGACGGCCTGCGCGGTTCACCCCTGTTCGCTTCGTGACACCCCCTACCGATCCACCCGGGTTTTCCGCCCGGACACGCGCGGGAACCGAACCGGACACCGGCGCGTCCCGCGCGGCCCCCACCTGCACCGATGGCCGGCCAAAGGGACGGCGCGCGGCGCGCAGGTGTGCCTAGCCGGCGCCCGCGAGGGCCTTGCCGAGCGAGTCGGCGATTCCCGGCGAGTCCGCCGAGACGACCGAACCGACCACCGGGTGGGCCTGGAAGTACAGAAGGCTCACCACCGTGGCGCTGAACGACATCGCCGTCGGGCCGAGCTCGGGTCGCGGCTGCGCCTGCGGCCACGTGTGGCCGCCGCCGGCGACCGACAGCGCTCCGACATCGGGCTTGCCGTCACAGTTCCACGCGGTCAGCTGGCCGAGCCCGGGCAGGTTCTCGGTCTTGGCCGCCGCCGAGCAGCCGGCCGCCTGGGCGTACCGACCGAGGCGGTCGGGTACCGGCTGCGCGGTGACGCCAGTGAACGGGGCCGCTCTGGGCGTCCCGCCGCCCTCCCAGGGCGCGATCTGATCGGCGGCGCCGTGGATCTCGAACAGGTTCGTGATCGTCTTCGGGCAGCTCGCCGGCACCGTGCCGCCGGCGACGGACACGACCGCGGCGATCCGCCCGGGCAGCGCGCAGCTCGCCGTCACCGCCATGTCCGCGCCGTCGCCGAACCCGGTGGCGAAGACGCGATTGTCCGCGATGCAGCCGCGGCCGTGCAGGTCGTTCAGCAGCGCCGCGACGAACGCGACGTCGTCGGGGCCGACGGCGTTCGACCGGACGAAGTTCCACCGCCTGTCAACGCCGGCCGGGTCGACGATGACGTACCCGCGCTTGATCGCCTCGCCGGCGAGGCCGGTGTACGCCTCCAGGTCGGTGGGCCCCTGCCCGTCACCGTGGAAGTTCAGGATCACCGGGCGGGGCTGGGTGGCGCCGGCGGCGGCGGGCGTCGGGACGGCGAGCAGATAGCTGCGCTTGGTCGAGCCGACGGTGACCGTCTCGGTCGACACCCCCGCCGGCAGCGTCTTGCCAGTCTGGCAACCGCTCGGGCCGGGCGACGCCACGACGACCGTCGCCGCGTCGCCCCCGCCGCTGCCGTCGGCGGCCGCCCCGGTCCCGTCGCCGCCGTCCGCGCGGGCGGCGGCGCCCAGGTTCGTCCCCGATTCGCTCGCGGCGCTCTTCGGGTCGTGCGCAAGCGCGTACCAGAGCAGCATGAGCAGCACGATCACGGCGGCGGCGATCGGCACCAGCGTCGTGCTCCTGGATGATGCCGCCAGCGGTCCGCGCCGGCCGGCGGACCGGCCATGGCTGGCGCCCGCGGCGCGGTGCCCGCGGCTGCCCGCCGGCCCGCGCGCGCCGGGCTCCAGCCGGCTCGCGAGGCCGCGGCCGGCGGCCGGGCGCGACCCGGCGACCCGGCGGGCCGAGACGTCGCCGCCCCTGCCGGCCGCGCCGGCCCGATCCGCGCCACCACCCCGATCCGCGCCACCGGCCCGATCCGCGCCACCGGCCCGATCCGCGGGACCGCCACGGCCGCCACGGCCCGCCCCGCCGCCACGGGGCGGCGGGTTACCGAAGGCCACGGCCCGCGGCGGCGTCGGCTGCTGCGTCGGTGCGGCTCAGGATGCCCTCCAGGTTGTCGACGGCACCCGGGGCGACCCGCCCGCCCGGCCCGCGCGGCGAGGACCGGCGCCGGCGTCGGCGTCCGTGTCGGCGGCGAGCTGGCCGCAGGCGGCCGCGATCTCCCGGCCGCGGGTGTCTCGGACGGTCGTGGTGATCCCGCGGGCACGCAGCCGGGCGACGAACTCCCGCTCGGAGCCGGCGGCGCTGGCGTGCCAGTCCGACCCGCGGGTCGGGTTGAGCGGGATCAGGTTGACGTGCGCCGGCCGGCCGGCGAGCCGCCGGGCGAGCAGGTCGGCGCGCTCGGGCTGGTCGTTGACGCCGTCGATGAGGGCGTACTCGATGCTGACCCGCCGCCCCGTGAGCGCGGTGTACTCCCAGGCCGCGTCGAGCACCTCGGCGACCTTCCAGCGGGTGTTGACCGGCACCAGGGTGTCGCGCAGCTCGTCGTCGGGCGCGTGCAGGGAGACCGCGAGCCGGACCGGCAGCCCCTCGCGGGCGAGCCGGCCGATCGCCGGGACCAGGCCGACCGTGGAGACCGTGAGCGCGCGGGCGGAGATACCCAGGCCCTCGGGCGCCGGGTCACTGATCCGACGCAGGGCGGTGACCAGCGCACGGTAGTTCGCGAGCGGCTCCCCCATGCCCATGAACACGACGTTGGACAGCCGGTCCCGCGGCCGGCCCGAATCCGCGGACGCGGCTCCGGGGCGCCCGGCCTGTCCCGGCCGCCCACCGCCGCCGCCGTCGTCGCCGCCACCGGGCAGCTCGCCCCGGCGCAGCACCCTGGCGGCGTCCACGACCTGTTCGACGATCTCGGCGACGGTCAGGTTGCGCGTGAGGCCGCCCTGGCCGGTCGCGCAGAACGGGCAGCCCATGCCGCAGCCGGCCTGGCTCGAGACGCACACCGTCGCCCGGTCCGGATAGCGCATCAGCACCGATTCGATCGTCGCGCCGTCGACGGTGCGCCACGCCGTCTTGCGGGTCTTGCCGTCGTCGCAGGTCAGCGTCGTGCCGGGGGTCAGCAGCCGCGGCAACAGCGCGCCGGCGAGGGTCTCGCGGGCGGCGGCCGGGACGTCCGTCATGCCGGCGGTGTCGCCGGGAGGGGTGAGGCGGGTGAAGTAGTGCCGGGCGAGCTGGTCGGCGCGGAAGGCCGGCTGGCCGAGCTCGACGGCCACGGCGCGCCGCTCCTCGCGGGACAGATCGGCGAGGTGGCGCGGCGGCGGCGTCCGACGCGCCGTCAGCGTGAGGCCCGCGGGCCGGTCGGCCGGACCGTCGGGCACCGACCGGCCCGCTGGGCCGTCGGTACCGGCGGAGCGGTCGGTCTCGTCACCCGTCGCTGTCATGGCCCTCCTCCCGTCCGTCCGGCGGCGCCTGCCCGGTGCCCGATCCGCGAGCCCGGCGGCGGGCTGACTGGGCAGACAGACCGCCGGGGACCACTCGAACAGGTCAAGGCAGAAGCAACGAATTCAATACCGCGAAACATGCTAGTCGCCGGGAAAGCACCGGCGCGTCTCGGCCGGCGGCAGGCCCACGACCTGCGACGACACCCGGACGGGCTCCGACGTCTCCCTCGCCACCAGGCCACGGTGGTCGCCGGTCCGGAACGGAGCTCGGCGGACGGCGGGGGGCGGACGGCGGGGGCAGACGGCGGGGGGCAGCGCGGGCGCGTCAGCCTGGCGGCAGGAACGCGGTGATGAGAAGCCAGGCCACGGGCGCGGTGCACAGCAGCGAGTCGAGCCTGTCCATGATCCCGCCGTGGCCGGGCAGCAGGTTGCCCATGTCCTTGATGCCGATGTCCCGCTTGAGCAACGACTCCCCGAGATCGCCGACCGTGGCGGTGCACACGACGGCGAGGCCGAGTAGCACGCCCTGCCAGATCGCGCCGTCGAGCGGCCAGCAGACGACGAGGCTCGCGACGAGGACGCACGCGATGGCGGAGCCGGCGAAGCCCTCCCAGGACTTCCCAGGCGAGACCGTCGGGGCGAGCTTGTGCCGGCCGCCGGACAGCACCCCGGCCGCGTAGCCGCCGACGTCGCTGCCGACGACGGTCCCGAGGTAGGCGACCATCCGCCAGTGACCGTCGGCGGGAGCGGTCAGCAGCGCCGGGAAGCCGGCGGCGAACCCGACGTACACCGCCGCGAAGATCGTCGCCGCCAGGTCGGCCACGAGCCCCGCCGGCTCGCCGACGGCGCGCACGGCCGCGGCGAGCAGCACGGTCAGCGCGAGGGCGCCGACGAGCGCGCCCGGCCCGCCGGCGTAGGCCGCGATCGGCATGGCGACGGCGCCGGCGACCAGCGGGACGAGCGGGGGGCGCAGGCCCGCCAGTCGCAACGCCCGGACGACCTCGAAGGTGCCGATCGCCACGGCGGCGCTGACGACGCCGACGAACACCGCCATGACGGTGAACAGCGGCACGAGGATCAGGGCGAGCAGCAGCAGGCCGACGCCGATCGCGGCCGGCAGGTTCCGTCCGGCCCTGATTCGCCGACGCGGGGCGGGCGGGGGCTGGTCGTCGTCGACCGGCGGCTCCTGGTGTGCCGGGCCGTGTCCGTTCGACTGGTCATCCGCGGTCGGCGGGCTCATCGCCGCTGCGTCCGGCGCGGCGACGAGCAGGGGCTGTTCCGAGGTACCGGTCGGCGCTGGCAGGTCGGCGGGGGCGGTGTCCTGGGCCAGCCCATCGGACGGCGCCGCGGCGCGTGGACCGTCGCTCACCTCGCCCCTTCGCTGACCTCGCGTCAATGGTCCCGTCAACGGTCCCGTCATTGGTCCGGGGAATAGTCCCCCAGCCAGGCATCACGGGCCACCGGTCGACCCGCCCGCGCCACGCGCGGGCACGCACGCCCGCTCGCCCGGGCAGCGAGCGGCGCGGCGCGATCAGACCGACAGGAGGTCGGACTCCTTGGTCTTCAGCAGCTCGTCGATCTGCAGAACGTAGCGATGGGTGGCCTCTTCCAGGTCCTTCTCGGCCCGGCGGCCGTCGTCCTCGCCGGCGTCGCCGTCCCGGACGATCCGGTCCAGCGCCTCCTTGGCGTGGCGACGCACGTTGCGGATGCTGATGCGCGCGTCCTCGGCCTTGCCGCGGGCCACCTTGACCAGGTCGCGGCGGCGCTGCTCGGACAGCTCGGGGAAGACCACCCGGATGATCGTGCCGTCGTTGCTCGGGTTCACGCCCAGGTCGGAGCCACGGATCGCCTTCTCCACGGCGGCCAGAGACGACTTGTCATACGGCGTGATGATGACCATGCGCGGTTCCGGGATGTGGAACGATGCGAGCTGCTGAACGGGGGTCGGCGCTCCGTAGTAGTCAACGAGGATCTTCGAGAACACCGCGGGCGTGATACGGCCCGTCCTGATGTTGGCGAAGTCCTCCTTGGCGACCGAGACGGCCTTGTCCATCTTCTCCTCGGCCTCGAGGAGTGTGTCGTCGATCACCGCTGTCCTTCCGTTCCGTAGGCATCGACACTGACGAGAGTCCCGATCTTCTCACCTCGGACGGCTCGCGAGATGTTTCCTTCGGTCAGCAGGTCGAAGACCACGATCGGCATCTCGTTGTCCATGCAGAGGCTGATCGCGGTGGCGTCCATGACCTTCAGCCCGCGCTGGAGCACCTCGCCGTAGGTCAGCGTGTCGAACCGGACGGCGCCCGGGTTCGTCCGCGGGTCGGCATCGTAGACACCGTCGACCTTCGTCGCCTTGAGCACGGCCTGAGCCTTGACCTCCAGGGAACGCTGCGCCGCCGTGGTGTCGGTCGAGAAGAACGGCGCGCCGAGGCCGGCCCCGAAGATGACGACTCGTCCCTTTTCCAGGTGACGGATCGCGCGCAGCGGAAGGTACGGCTCGGCCACCTGGCCCATGGCGATCGCGGTCTGAACCCGGGTGACCGTGCCCTCGCGCTCGAGGAAGTCGGCCAGGGCCAGGGAGTTGATGACGGTCCCCAGCATGCCCATGTAGTCGGCGCGGGCCCGGTCCATCCCGCGGTCGGCGAGCGCCTGGCCCCGGAACATGTTGCCCCCGCCGACGACGATGGCGATCTCGATACCGGATCGGGCCACCTGCGCGACCTGCCGCGCGATCGTCGAGACCGTCACAGGGTCGATGCCGAGCGCGTCGCCGCCGGCGAACGCCTCACCGGACAGCTTGAGCAGGACGCGGGACCACCGGGGCTCGGTGCGCTCGGGTCCGCTGGGAACCTCGGCTTGATCGATCACGGGTGGCCCTCTCCCCACAGGAGCCGCCGGAGGTGCGCATGCTGCGCACCACGCCTCCATTGGCCGGGCCGGCGGCCGTGCTGGTCGACCGGAGGTCTTCGCTGACTGTCAGTCTGCCCCATCCGGCGCCGTCCCCGGCGGCCCGGTGCCGCCCATGGCAGGTCGCGTGGCCGTGCCGGCCCGCGCCGCCGCGTCGGATCGACGCCCGGCGCGACCGGCACGGGTCATCGACGCGGGATGCGCGACCGGCGGGCCGCCTTGGAGGCGGCCCGCCGGTCATGACATCCGAGGGTCAGGGTCGTCGCGCCCGCGAACTGCCGGGCCGCGCCGTCAGGACTGGCGGATGTTGAAGCGGGCGAACCGCCCGATCTCGATCTTCTCACCGAGCGAGGCGCCGGCCTCCTCGATGAGCGCACCTACGGTGACCTTGCCGTCCTTCACCCACGGCTGGTCGAGGAGCGCGACGCTCTTCCGGTAGCCGTTGAGCTTGCCCTCGACGATCTTGGTGATCGCGGGCTCGGGCTTGCCCTCCTCGCGGGCGGCGGCCTCGTAGATGCGCCGCTCCTGCTCTAGGACCTCGTTCGGGATCGCGTCCGCGGTCACGTACAGCGGGTCCGCCGCCGCGATGTGCTGCGCGATGTCGCGGGCGAGCTGCTGGAGCTGGTCGGTCTTGGCCACGAAGTCCGTCTCGCACCGCAGCTCGACGAGCACCCCGATGGTCGGGGGAAGCTGCGGGTCGGTGCGGTGCAGGTAGGAGTCGACCAGGCCGTTCGCAGTGGAGCGTCCGGACCGCTTCGCGACGCCGGCGAGGCCCTTCTCGCGCAGCCAGGCCTTCGCCTTCTCGAAGTCGCCGTCGTTGTCGACGAGCGCCTTCTTGACGTCGCTCATGCCGGCGCCCGTGACCTCGCGGAGCTTGCGGATCTCGGCGGCAGTGATCTGTGCCATCGTCTTCGTCGTCCCGTTCTGGGTGTGACGGGCGCTTGCACGCCCCGGATCTTCCGGACCGGGCCTCCGGACCGCTCGGCCAGCTTCGCCGATCGAGCGGAGTTCCCGGGTTCCGGCCGGGGCCCGGGCGCGCGTTTCGCGCCCTGCTGCGCTTCTGCGGTTCAGATGGATGTCCGCTGGATGTCCGCGACCGGGCTGACGAGCCCGACCGCGGGCGATGCCCGCGCCGATCCGCCCGCCGAGCGGACCGGTCTCCCGGTTGACGGCGACCGTTCGCCGTCAACCGGGCAGCCCACGTGGGCGGCGAGCCCGCGCGTGGTTCGTCAGACGGAGGAGCCGACCGTGTCCTGGGCGACCTCGGCCTCGGCCGGAGCCTCGACCGGAGTTTCGGCCGGGGTCTCGACCGCAGCGGTCTCGGCCGCGGCGGCCTCGGCCGGAGCCTGGGCGTCGCGCCGCAGCACCTCCTGCTCCCATTCGGTCAGCGGCTCGTCGGTGGCGAGCTGCTCGGGCTTGACGTCGCCCGCGCTCGCGCCGGCGCGGGCCATCAGACCGGCACCGACGGCGTCCGCGACCACTCGGGTGAGCAGCGCGGCGCTGCGGATCGCGTCGTCGTTGCCCGGAATCGGGTAGTCGACCTCGTCCGGGTCGCAGTTGGTGTCCAGGATCGCGACGACCGGGATGTTGAGCTTGCGAGCCTCGCCGACGGCGATGTGCTCCTTCTTGGTGTCGACGACCCAGACCGCACTGGGAACTCGGGACATGTCCCGAATGCCGCCGAGCGTGCGCTCCAGCTTTGTCTTCTCCCGGCTGAGGACGAGCTGCTCCTTCTTGGTGCGCACCTCGGTGCCACCGGTCAGCTCGATCTCCTCAAGCTCCTTGAGCCGCTGGAGACGCTTGTAGACCGTCGAGAAGTTGGTCAGCATTCCGCCGAGCCAGCGCTCCTTGACGTACGGCATCCCGACCCGACGGGCCTGCTCCTCGACCGCTTCCTGCGCCTGCTTCTTGGTGCCGATGAACAGCACCGTTCCACCGTGCGCGACCGTCTCCTTGACGAAGTCGTACGCGCGGTCGATGTAGGACAGGGTCTGCTGCAGGTCGATGATGTAGATGCCATTGCGCTCGGTGAGGATGTAGCGCTTCATCTTCGGGTTCCAGCGCTTCGTCTGGTGCCCGAAGTGCACGCCGCTCTCGAGCAGCTGCCTCATCGTGACGACGGCCATGACCGTCGCTCCTTCCTGTCCGGCTCGCAGGCCGGATCGCCTCGGTTGTCGGCCTCGACTGGTGCCGGCGGCCCCTGACGCCCGACAGGCCCCTACCGCCGCGGTGCGGCGGACCGAGGGAGCCCTCCCGGCCGGACCGGCGAGAGCCGGGCGGCGGAGGAGCGCGAGCAGGCCGTCGGCGGTCGAGAGCCGACATCGAGAGGCGATATCGGCAGGACGACCGTGGCCTGCCGCGCCCACCAGGAGCGGGCGTGCGAAGTGAGCTCCTTGCGGAGTTCCATTGGCGATGATACTCGGCCCACCGACGGGGCCGCCGAGCCGGCGGGCCCTAGCGCGGCGACCCGGTGCCGATACGGATCGATGCGCGGCTCCGGTGGCTCCCGCACGCCCATCGGCCGGCTACCGGGCGGCAGTTATCCACAGGCTCCGAGTTCTCCACAGCCGCCGCCTCCTGCTGGCGGGTCCGGCGCGGAACACCGATCGTTTGCCGGGCCGGCCGACCACGCCCCCGGGCCGGCACCCGGCGGCCGGGGGCGGGGCCGGTCCTCCACACCGCGCCTCCCGTCCCCGGCCGCTCCCACGTCCACCTTCCGGGCCGGGTAGCCAGGACCTGCCGCGCCACCGCGCTGCCGCGCTGTCGGGCCGGCGGGCCGGCGGGCCGGCGGGCCGCCAAGCTGCGGCCCGCGTCCCCGATAGGGGACGTCCGGGACGAAGGCCACGACCCTGACCCGAGGAGGACGTCATGGCCCCAGCGCCGACCAACGATCCGCGCATCCCCCCGCTCGTCGCGGCCGCCGTCCTGGCATGCGCCCTTCTGCTCGGCGGCTGGCCACGGCCGGTGACCGGCGAAGCCGCTGCGGCCAGTGCGGCGGTCGCCGCGGGCGATGCGGTCACGGTAGGTGAGGCCGCCGGCGTCGGCGACGCGGGCGCAGCCGCCTCGCGGGCCGGCGATGCCGCGGACGGGCGGGCCGCGGCGCTCGTCCCGGCCGGATGGCGGGCACCGCTGGACGGGCCGGTGGTGATAGCCCGTCCCTTCGAGCCACCAGCCAACCCCTACGGTCCCGGGCACCGCGGCGTCGACCTGCGCGCGCCGGCCGGGGCGACGGTGCACGCCGCTGGCGACGGCGTCGTCACCTATGCCGGCGTGCTGGCGGGACGCGGGGTGGTCACGGTCTCCCACGGCGCGCTTCGCACGACCTACGAGCCGGTGGATGCGATCGTCACGGCCGGCGAGCGCGTGGTCGCCGGCACGCCGCTCGGCCGGCTCGCGGCGGGCCATCCCGGCTGCGTGCAGGGCGCCTGCCTGCACTGGGGACTCCTGCGCGGCGCCACCTACCTGAGCCCGCTCGCGTTGTTGCTCCCAGACCCGCCACGCCTGCTCCCCTTGACCGCCCCGACCGCAAGGGCCGATCCAGCGCCGCCCCCAGTCCGGCGATGACGCGGCCCGGCGATGACGCGGCGGGCGATGACGCGGCCCGGCGATTACGCGGCCGGCGCCCAGGCCCAAGCCGCCCGGGCTCCCGGGCGGCCAGAGCAGTGGGCAGTGGGGCAGTGGGGCGGCACGGCGGCCCGGCGGGGCGGCGGCACGGCGGCACGGCGGGGCGGCGGCACGGCGGCACGGCAGTGCCGCGGTGCGGCGGTGCCGCAGTGCGGCGGTGCCGCGGCGCGGCGGTGCCGCAGTGCGGCGGTGCCGCAGTGCGGCGGTGCCGCGGCGCGGCGGTGCCGCGGCGCGGCGGTGCCGCGGTGCGGCGGTGCCGCGGCGCGGCGGTGCCGCGGCGCGGCGGTGCCGCGGCGCGGCGGCGCGGCGCTGCCCCACTGCGGCAGTGCGTCAGTGCCGCGGTGCCGCGGGGCCGCGGGGCCGCGGGGCCGCGGTGCCGCGGGGCGACGGGGCGACGGGGCGACTAACGCCGGTTCGGCGATACGAGGGCCCGTCCGGTGAGCGGCGCGCCCGGCTTGTTTGTCCAGCGGCGGCCCCAGGCTCGAAGATCGTCGGTTGTGTACTCAAATCCGAACTCGAAGCCGTCGCTGGTTCGGATTCCGATACACATCTGACGATCAAGCCCGGGGCGCGACGGTGCTGCGAGGTAGGCCTCGGCCGAAGCGGTGCTAACCCCGCCAACGTTGACCCCTCCACTTGATCGCCGTTTGCCCCCCGCCTGGTCGTGGATCGGCCCTGATCACGACCACCGCGGGGCAGAACGCCGATCATGCGGGACGCACGGCAGGGGCCGACCTGGCCGGGGCCGGCGTCAGGCCCGTGGATGTGCCTGCCGGAAGGCGGCCCGGAGCCGTTCCGGAGTGACGTGGGTGTAGATCTGCGTGGTTGCGAGGCTGGCGTGGCCAAGCAGCTCCTGCACCGAGCGCAGGTCGGCGCCGCCGTCGAGCAGGTGGGTCGCTGCCGAGTGTCGAAGGCCGTGGGGGGTCAGCCCGTCGGGGCCGGCTGTTGCGGCGACCCGGGCGGTGAGGATCCGGCGCACCGTGCGGGGGTCGAGCCGGCCCCCGCGGGCGCCGAGCAGCAGGGCGGCGCCGGGTTGAGCCACCGCGCGCGGACCTCGCGGAATTCCCGGTGGAGGTGGAGACGCCGCGTTCGCAGAATGGCCGCCGCCGGTTCGGGCGAGCCGGAACGCGGTGTCCGCCAACACGGGCCGACCCGTACCCAGCCACGCGGCGAGCGCGCGGGCCGCAGGCAGGCCGTAGGGAACGGCGCGCTGCCGGTCCCCCTTGCCCGTGACCCTGAGCAGACGGCGCTCATGGTCCACATCGTCGACGTCGAGCCCGCACAGCTCGGACACCCGCACGCCGGTGGCGTAGAGCAGTTCAAGCGCGACGTCGTCCCGCATCCGCACCGCCTCATCCCATCGCCGCGCAGCCTCGTCTCGTGGCTGCCGCCCCTCGGCACGAGGCGTTCTCGGCTCGCCAGGTCGCGGCACCGCCTCAGCACCCGACCTGAGCGCCTTGCCAGGCGGCGGCACCGCCTCGGCACCCGGTCTGAGCGCCTCGCCAGGCGGCGGCACCGCCTCGGCACCCGGCCTAAGCGCCTCGCCAGGCAGCCGCAGCGCCTCGGTACGTGCCCGCAACGCCTCGCCGGCGGGCCGCGGCGCCTGGCCGGGTGCGTGGCGCGACGCCTCGCCTGACCGCGGCGCTGCATTCCGCGGCTGGACAGGGTTCGTCGCAGGCGGTCCCGCGAGCAGGGTGCGTGCCTGTTCGACGGTGAGCACCCGCGGGATGCGACGCGGCGCGCGTACGCCGGCGAGCCGGGCGGCGACGTCCTCCGGCAGGTGACCGCGGCGCGCGGCGAAGGCGCTGAACGCCCGGGCGACCGACGCCCGGCGCGCAAGCGTGGCCGGCGCGGCGCCGCCCGCACGCAGGTCCGCGAGCCAGCCGCGCAGCACGGCGAGGTCCAGCGCCGTGAGCTCCGGCCGTCCCGCCCTGATGGCGTGCGCGCGCAGGCTCGCAAGATCGGTTCGGTAGGCGCGGACAGTCCGCGGCGACCGGTTCAGCTCGGCGACCAGGTAGTCCACGAAGGCAGCCACGGCTCGCTCCCAGCCCGCCCCATCGCCCCGCGGTCCCCCGCCGTCCAGCCCGTCGCCACCCGGCCCGTCGCCACCCGGCCCGTCGCCACCCGGTCCCGTCGCCGCCATCGGTCGCATACCGCCACCTCACCACCTCCCGGTGGCCGCGTCACGCCGCCTTGATCGCTCCTCCCCCGCGCGGACCCAGGGCACGACGTGTTCGACGCCAGTCCGGGCGCCCCGCTGGTCCCGCGGCGGACTCGGTGGACTCAGTGGACTCGGTGGACTCGGCTGCCGGTCAGCCCTTGCTTTCGGGGACCGGGGGCGCCTCGATCGACGTGGTGGCGAGGGCGGGATCGCGTACCGCCGTCCGGGACGCGGCCGCTGCCACCTGGGACACGGCCGCTCCCACCCTGCCGACGGGTGCCACGTCGTGGCCTTCTCCCCCGTCGCAGCACCAGATCACCTCGTCGGGCAGCGCACGGGGCTCCGCCCGCAGGGTGGTGTCGTGGACCGGGCAGCGTGGCCAGGCGTGCCAGAGGATCTCCGCGAAGCATTCCTGCACCCCCACGGCGACGGCGACCACCGCGTCGGCCCCCTCCACGCCGAGCGGCAGCGGCCCGGCTCCGGCCAGCCAGAACCGGCCGTCGGGAAGGGCCACGAAGAACCCCTGTTCGGTGCCGACCAGTCGGAACCGGCCAGGCCCGGCGGCGGGACGACCGGCGACGACGCGCGTCGGGTCGCCGTCCGCTTCGTCGCCGCCGAACCCGTCTTCGGTCGTGGCGCCCGGATCGGCGCCCGGATGGCTGTCGACGTCGCGCTGGACGAGCCGCAGTGCGGCGCGCAGCCCGGCGAGCTGGCTTGTCGGGGTCATGGGTGAACCTCCCGGATCGGGAACAGGGCGTCCTCGCGGGGTGGGGCCGGTGGTGCGTGGGTCAGGCGCGGCTGGGCAGGCACTCGGCCGAGGGAGGTCAGCCGGTAGCCGTCCGGCGTCGACTCGACGAGCCCCTCCGCTTCGAGAGGCCCGAGCAGGGCAAGCACGTCGACCGTTTCCAGGCCTATGCGCCGGGCGAGCACCGCGACGCCGATCACGCCGCGGGCCGGCATCGCCTCCAGCAGGGCAGCGACGACGGCGGGAAGGTCGTCTCGCGGTCCGGCGAGCGCGCTGGCCGACCGGCCGACCGGGAGACCGACCGGCCCGATCTCCTCCTCGACGTCGCGCGCGTCGGTGACCAGCGCGCACTGCTCTCGGTGATCACGCAGCAGCCGGTGGCACCCGGCCGACATCGCGCTGGTCGTCGGGCCGGGCACCACCAGCAGGCCGCGGCCGAGCCGGCGGGTGTGCCGCGCGGTGCTGAGCGCGCCGCTGCGCACTCCCGCTTCGACCAACACCGTGCCCCTGGTGAGCGCCGCGATCAGTCGGTTGCGGATGAGGAACCGTCGGCGCAGCGGTGGGCTGCCCGGCGGCACCTCGCTGACCAGCAGGCCCTGGCCGCGGACCTCCGCCAACAGCCGGGTGTGCGCCGCCGGATAGGGGATGTCGACGCCGCAGGCAAGCACGGCCACCGTCGTCCCGCCGCCGGCCAGCGCGCCGCGGTGCGCTGCCGCGTCGATGCCGAACGCGGCACCTGAGACGACGGTCCATTTCCGCTCGGCGAGGTCACACGCGAGCTCACTCGCGACGTGCTGACCGTAGGCGGTTGCCGCCCGGCTGCCGACGACGGCGACGCCGCCGCGGTCGCACTCGGCGAGGACGGCCGCCGAGCCCGGATCGCCGAGGACCCAGAGGGCGAGCGGCACACCGAACTCGGGCTCGCCCGGCTCACGCACCCGTTCCAGGTCGTCGAGGCCCGTCGGCCAGCCAGAGTCTCCCGGGCAGAGCAGCCAGCCGCCGAGCGCGCGCAGCCGTTCCAGGTCGCGGCGCGGTTCGATGTCCGGGTGCTCGGCACCGATCCGGGCCCATGCCTCTCGCGGGCCGACCGCACGGAGCAGGCCCGCGAGCCGGGCGTTGCCGTATCCGACGAGGTGAGACAGCGCCGCCCTCGCCAGCCGCTCCGGGGACTCCTCGGCGCTCGAGGGGAATCCGGATGGCCCGTCGAACGGCGCCCCGTGACCGGCAGACGGCGGGTTCATGCCTCCCGCCCGGGGATGCGCAGGCTCAGCGCGAGGCCGAGCTCGGACGTGCCCGGCCGGTCGAGCCCGCGGAGGTCGGCGAGCGTCCAGGCGACCCGCAACACCCGGTCGAGGCCGCGCGCGGTCAGCGAGCCGGTCTCGTAGGCCCGGTCGGCCGCGCCGGTGACCGCGGGCGCGAGCGGCCAACCGCGCCGCAGGGTCGGCCCGGGAACCTCCCCGTTGGTCCGCCACGGCGTGCCGCACAGGCGCGTCGCCATGGCGGCCCGGGCGGCGGCGACCCGCTCCGCGACGACGGCGCTCGACTCGGCGGAGCCGGCGTCCGCCCGTAGCTCGGCGCGACTGGGCGCGCCGAGCTCGACCTGCAGATCGATCCGGTCGAGCAGCGGACCCGACAGCCGCGCCTGGTAGCGGCGCCGGACCGCGCTGGGACACTCGCAGGCACGCGCGCCCCGGGCCTGGGCCTTCGCGCAGGGGCACGGGTTTGCCGCGAGGACCAGCAGGAAACGGGCGGGGAACCGGGTCGTCATCCGCGCCCTGGCGATCTCGATCACGCCGCTCTCCAGCGGCTGGCGCAGCGCGTCGAGGGCGGGACGCACGAACTCGGGTGCCTCATCGAGGAAAAGCACCCCACGGTGCGCCTCGCAGGCGAGCCCCGGCCGGATCACGGACGTGCCGGCGCCGACCAGGGCGCCCGGCGTGGCGCTGTGGTGCGGGCTACGGTACGGCGGCCTGCGGACCAGCGGCGTGTCGGGCGGCAGCACGCCCGCCACCGAATGCACGGCTGTCACCTCGATGGCCGAGGCGAGGTCCAGGTCGGGCAGCAGCCCGGGCAGCCGGTCGGCCAGCATGGTCTTGCCGCCGCCCGGCGGCCCCTGCATGAACAGGTGGTGCCCGCCGGCCGCGGCGACCTCGACCGCGAGCCGGCCCCGGCTCTGCCCGGCGACGTCGGCCAGGTCGAGGTCCGTGCCGTCCGCAGGGGGGTGCAGCGCGCGCCACGGCCCGGTGGACGGGCGCGCCGCGAGACGGTCCGCCTCGTCCGTCCCGGCGCGGGCGGGCTCCGGCTCGTACTCGCCGCGCAGCAGGGCGATCGCGCTGCGCAGGTCCGGCACCGGCTCGACCTCGGCGCCGGGGACGAGCGCCGCCTCCGCGGCGTTGCGGGCGGGCACCACCACCCGGCTCACCCCAGCGTCCACGGCCGCCAGCACGGCGGGCAGCACGCCGCGCACCGGGCGGACCCGCCCGTCCAGCGCCAGCTCGCCGAGCATGACGCGGCGGCGAGGGTCGGGTGAGGGGACCACGCCCGCGGCGGCGAGGATCGCGAGCGCCATCGCCAGGTCGAACGCGCTGCCCGACTTCGGCAGGGTCGCGGGGAACAGCCCGAGGGTGATCCGCTCGTCCGGCCACTTCTGGCCAGAGTTGAGGACCGCGGCACGAATGCGGCCGCGGGCCTCCGCCAGGGCCGCGTCCGGCAGCCCGATCAACGCGAGGCCGGGCAGGCCGCCGGACAGGTGCGCCTCCACCTCCACCAGGTGGCCCTGGACGCCGACGACGGCGACGGCCAGCGCGCGTGCCAGGGCCATCAGAAGGCCCCGCGCCGGTGCTCGACCCGGATCGCCTCGGGCAGGCCCGGCGTCGCCTCGCGGCTGACCGCCAGCAGGTCGAAGCGCACCGGGCCGCGCAGGCGGGGGTGCGCCGCGAGCCAGCGGACCGCCAGCAGGCGAACCCGGGCGACCTTGCGTTCCGACACGCCCTCGGCCGGCGTGCCGAACCTCGTTCCCGTCCGGGTCTTGACCTCACAGAACAGCAGCGTGCCCGCCTCGCGGGCCACGATGTCGAGCTCGCCCTCGCGGCACCGCCAGTTCCGGTCAAGGATCTCCACGCCACTGGCGACGAGGTGACGCGCAGCCAGGTCCTCACCGAACCGACCGAGCACGTCCTTGGCCCGGCAGCTCGTTCCTCGCCTGGATGTCACAGCCGGACCTCCCGCCGTCCGCCGGCCGCGCACGGCCAGCCTCACCCGAGCGGCGATGCGTGGGCCCGACCAGCAGACGGGGCGCATCGCCCACGGCGGCCATTGCCGCCAACGGGATCAGCGTGCGGATCAGGCCGTTCGCCGTCGAGGCGACGACCGCAGCTGTGGACGACGGCCCGATATCCACAGGGGTGGCACCGTGGCGGAGGGGGCGGCCGCGAGCCGGACTCAGCGCAGGCAAAAGAAACGCCGCGCACGAGGCGCGGCGAGACGGGAAGGACGACGGCGAGCCGAGCGCCCGGCCGACGTTGCGCCCTGCGGCGCCGACGAGCCGTGCGACGCCACGGCAGGCGGCGGGGAGCCCGCGGGACGGCGGCCGAGCGAGCCCGCCGGTGCTAGAGCTCCGCCTTCGTGAGCTCCTCGACGTTGACGTCCTTGAACGTGACGACGCGAACGTTCTTCACGAACCGGGCGGGACGGAACATGTCCCACACCCAGGCGTCCCGCAGCGTCAGCTCGAAGAAGACCTCACCGTCGGAGGTGTTCCGAACTTCGATCTTGTATTCGTTGGCGAGATAGAAGCGGCGTTCGGTCTCGATGACGTACGAGAAGAGCCCGACCACGTCCCGGTACTCCCGATAGAGCTGCAGCTCCATCTCGGTCTCGTACTTCTCGAGGTCCTCGGCGCTCATGCTGTCTCCGTGTCCTGCCGGCCGGCCACTGCCACGGTCTCCTCCAGCCGCACCGATCGAAAGTCCCCACCCTGCGCGACCAGGGACTGGACATTGACATACGAGAGGCGGTGCTCCTCGCACGGCCCGTGCCTCGCCAGTGCCGCCGCGTGCGCTGCGGTGACGTATCCCTTGTGCTGCGCGAAATCGTACTCGCCATAGCGCTGGTCCAGCCGGCACATGATCCGGTCCCGGGTGACCTTGGCGATGACGGAGGCCGCGGCGACGCACCCCGCAACCTGGTCACCCTTACGGACAGCGAGCGACGGGGCGTCGATACCCGGTACCGGGAACCCGTCGACAAGCACGTATCCCGGGCGCACCGCGAGCCGCGCCACGGCCCGGCGCATGCCGGCGATGTTCATGACGTGCAGTCCGTGCCGGTCGATGTCGGCCGCCGGGATCACGACCACCGACCACGCCGAGGCCACGGCGAGGACGTGGTCGTAGACACGTTCTCTGACGCGCTCCGTCAGCAGCTTCGAGTCGGCGAGCTCGCTGAGGCGCCCGGTCCGGCGCAGGTCGAGGACGACGGCGGCCACCACCATGGGGCCGGCGCACGCCCCGCGGCCGGCCTCGTCGACGCCGGCCACCGGGCCCAGACCACGCCGGTTGAGCGCCCGCTCGTATCCGAACAGGCCACTGTCCCGCCGGATGACGACACCCCGGGGCATCATCGCGAACGTCGCCACCGGGCCCGCCGTCGTCCGGTTCGCCGGGGTGCGCCCGGCTCGGCCAGCCGTGTCAGCCCGCGCCTGCCGCCGCCGCGTTGGACCGCCAGCGCGAGCGCGCCGACGAGCGGCACCGCGGCGGGCGCTGCGATCGGTGACGTGTCGCCGGGCAGGTCGGGGGCTGCGGCGCCGTTGACGGGCCGGGCCGGGCTCGCCGACGGGATGCCGTGGAACGTGCCGGGCACGGTCAGGAACCCGAACCGACCAAGCGGCCAGACCCGCACGAAGGCGCGGCCGACCACGGCACTGGTCGGGATCGTCCCGTTGGCTCGCGAGTCCGACGAGGCGCCACGATGGTCGCCCATCACCCACAGCCGGCCCTGGGGCACCTTCAGCGGGCCGAACGGCTGGTGGTCGTTCTCGAAGACGTATGGCTCGTCGAGCGCCTTGCCGTTGACCAGCACGCGGCCCTCGGCGTCGCAGCAGCTCACCGTGTCGCCGCCGACGCCGATGACGCGCTTGATGAAGTCCTTGTCGCTGGGCGCGCCGAGGCCGAGCAGATTCTGGGTGCCGCGGACGAACCGGCTGAACCCGTTCGTCGGCGGGGCGATCACCGACTCGTGCGCCTGGAAGCCGGTCCCGTCCCCGTTGAACACCACGATGTCGCCGCGATGGACGTCTCGGAAGTGGTAGACGACCTTGTTGACGAGAACCCGGTCGTTGATGAGCAGCGTCCGCTCCATCGACTCCGACGGAATCCAGAAGGCCTGCACGAGCAGCGCCTTGATGAGCAGCGCGAGAACGAACGCGATCAGAACCAGGACGGGCAGTTCGCGCAGGAACGAGCCGCGCCCGTCCTCCCGATCACCACGCCCGGTCCGGGACCGTCGACCGACGCGGATCCGCCGGCCGAGACCGCCGGAGCGCCCCGCCGCGTCCCCGCCAGCGCCCGCCGCCCGCTCGTCGCCCGCGTTCTCGGCGTCCTCGACGTCGTCCCTCGGGGCCAGGTCGTCGGCGTCATCCCAGGAACCGCGGTCGCGAGGAGGGTCCATCGGCGAGGTGGGGCCGCGCAGGGGCCGTGAGCCGCCGGCCGACGACCAGCCGGCGCCGCGGCCGGCCCCGGCGGGCAAGGCGCCGCCGACGTCGGCCTGGTCCTCAGAGCCCTGCTCGGACGAGCTCACTACGCCACCTCACGTTGCGATCCTCGGCATGGCCGAGGCTCCGGCGTCGCGCCGGGCAGGCGGTGACCACGGGACTCGACCAACCGTGGTCCTCAGGTGCCCGAGCGCCGGCGATCGGCGTACCTGTCCGGCCGGTGCTCGGTCACGACCCGTCTATCTTCGTGCATCCGTCCGGTGCAGGCCGACACACACCCGTCCGCGCCACGCCGAACGTGACTGGGCGTTGCGCGGAAACGTTCGCCCTTGTCCGAGCTCGTGGGGGTCGCGGAACGCGGCCCGGCGAGCAGGAGGACGTCCGCCACGGGGCGGCCGACGGCGAGAAACGCGCCGGCGCCGACCGCCGGCGAGACGACACACCCGCTCGGCCCGCGAAGCCGGCACGTAGGAGATGCGACCGAGGCGGCGGCGCGGCTCCCGCGTGGTCCGGGTACCGACCGGCGCGCGGCATGCAGAACGGCGGACCTGGACACGCACGGCCGGCGAAGATCAGCACGCAGTCGAGCCGGCTACGTGCGGGGTCGCCGCCAGGCCGACGCCGCGAACGGCCATCGGCCACGGCGGCGGGCCGCCAGCGATCCGATGGATGCCGCTCGGCGGACGCCGCACGCCCGATCCGATACGCCTACCGCTTTTCCTTGATCTTGGCGGCCTTGCCGCGCAGGTCGCGCAGGTAGTACAGCTTCGCCCGGCGGACGTCACCGCGGGTCACGATCTCGATCTTCGAGACGATCGGACTGTGCACCGGGAAGGTGCGCTCCACGCCGACGCCGAAGCTGACCTTGCGGACGGTGAACGTCTCGCGGAGGCCGTCGCCCTGCCGGCGGATCACCGCGCCCTGGAAGACCTGGATGCGCTGGCGGCTGCCCTCGACCACGCGCACGTGGACCTTGAGGGTGTCGCCCGGCCAGAACTCGGGCACGTCGGTCCGCAGCGACTCGGTGTCGAGGCTGTCCAGGGTTTGCATGGCAGTCGCTTCCTCAGTGGTGTCAGGTGGTCCTGGGCGCCGCTTGGCCCGTGGAGACGCCGGTCGGAGCCGACCGGCGGGCCGGGTTCCGGGCCGCCCGGATCGGCGTCGCCGACCCGGGCAGGGCCCCGGAGGCCCTCGCGGTGAGCCGCGCCCAGGGCGGCGAACTCATTACGATCATGAAGCCGGGCACCGGCTTGGCCGCAGACCTGGCGTACGGCGAGTCGCACGTCAGGTCGTCGGCACCGGGACCCGGGCGCGCCGGCCACGGACCGGCGGACACTGCATCCTACTGTGCCACACGACCAGCCCGACGCGACGCGGCGGGCCACGGCGATCACTCCGCGGGCGCGGTCGGTTCGGAGTCCTCCGGCGCGGCCGCGGCGACGACCTGCCGGTCGCGCGCGGTCAGGTCCAGCGCCGCGAGCAGGTCCGGACGACGCCGGGCGGTCCGGTCGAGGGCCTGGTCACGTCGCCACCGCGCGATTGCCCCGTGGTCGCCGGACAGCAGCACATCCGGCACCCGGCGGCCCGCCCAGTCGGGCGGTCGGGTGTACACCGGGCCTTCGAGCAGGCCGTGGGCGAACGAGTCGTCCACCACTGACTCGGCGTTGCCGACCGCTCCGGGCAACAGCCGGGTGATCGCCTCCAGCATCACGAGCGTCGCGGCCTCGCCGCCGGAGAGCACATAGTCGCCGATGGACACCTCGTCGTCGGCCCAGGCGTCGATGACGCGACCGTCGATCCCCTCGTACCGCCCGCAGCAGAAGGTGAGCCATGGCTCGGTGGCGAGCTGCGCCGCGTACGCCTGGGTGAACGGCCTCCCGGCGGGCGTCGGCACGATCACCCGCGGCCGCGGCGCCGGCCCGGCGGAACCCGCGATCGCGCGCAGCGCCGCGTCCCACGGCTCGGGGCGCATGACCATGCCCGGCCCACCGCCGTACGGCGTGTCGTCGACGGTCCGGTGCCGGTCGGTCGCCCAGTCCCGCAGGTCATGGGTGTGAATCTCCACCATGCCCCGGTCACGCGCCTTGCCGAGCAGCGACAGCCGCAGGGGCTCCAGGTACGCCGGGAAGATCGTCAGAACGTCCACCCGCATGCCGGGTGTCTCCTTCCCGCCGCGAACCGGCCCAGCAGGCACCGGTCGGCCGAGCGCCGCTCGCGCCTGCGGGTATGCGGCCGGCCGCCGTCAGCCGAGGTCGAACAGGCCCGGCGGGGCGTCGACCACGACCCGGCCGCCGGCCGGGTCGACGGTGGGCACGATGTCCTGCACGAACGGCACCAGGTGCTCGCCGCCGTCCGGGCGCCTGATCGCGAGCAGCTCGCCGGCCGCCGTGTGGACGACGTCGGCGACCTCGCCGAGCGGGCTCCCGTCGGGCGTGACGGCGCGCAGTCCGACGAGGTCCCGATCCCACCAGAACTCGCCGTCGTCGGCCGGCTCGTCCGGGTCGGCCGGGTCGCCGGCCTGGTCCGGGTCGATGGTGAGCACGACCCCGCGCAGGCCCTCGGCCGCGGTCCGATCGGTCACGCCCTCGAAGCGGATGAGCAGCCGCCCGGAATGCCACCGCGACTCTGCGATCAGCAGATCCGGACCGCCGCCGGACCGGTCGAACCGGGAGCCGACGGCGAACCGCCGCTCGGGCAGGTCGGTCCGGACGTCGATCGTGACGTCCCCGCGGATGCCGTGCGCCTTACCGATCCGGCCCACGACGATCGCCTCGTCCATCGCCGACATGCGTCCCCATCCGCGCTGGCCGAAGCGCTTGCCCGCCGACCCGCGAACGCGGGTCCGAACCATCCGACGGGCCAGCCGACCCGTCGCCCGTCCACCGCCGCCACGGCGACGCACCGAAGGCGCGCCGCGGGCGGCACCGAGGCCTCGGCGAATGCGACCCCGGTCGACGGGATCACCAAGATCGGGTCACCGACCGGTCGAACCGGTCGCCGACCCGCGGCCGGCCCTCGCGCGCCGGCATGAACTTCGAGGGTTCGCCGCGACGAGCAAGACTCGCCGCTGCCGTCACCGGTCCACGTCGACGACGTCGACGCGCAGCCCGCGACCACCGACGCCGGCCATGACGGTCCGCAACGCCTTGGCGGTGCGGCCGCGCCGGCCGATCACCTTCCCGAGGTCCTCGGGGTGTACCCGGACCTCGAGGGTGCGGCCGCGCCGGTTCGACAGCAGGTCCACGCGGACGTCGTCCGGGTGGTCCACGATCCCTCGAACGAGGTGTTCGAGCGCCGCTTCGAGCACCTACTGCCCCGCGGCAGGCGTCTCGTCGCCTTCGGCGGCGGGCTTGCTCTTCTTCTTCGGCGTGGTGGCCGGCTTCTCCTGAAGACCGGCGGCCTCACGCGCGGCGGCCTGGAAGACCTCGCGCCGGTCGGCCTTCGGGGCAGCGACCCTCATCGGCGGCGGCGCGGGCAGGCCCTTGAACTTCTGCCAGTCGCCGGTGACCTTGAGGATGGCCAGCACCGGGTCGGTCGGCTGCGCGCCGACAGACAGCCAGTGAGCGACCCGGTCGCCGTCCACGATCATGGTGCTGGGCTCGTCCTTGGGGTGGTACTGGCCGATGGCCTCGATGACCCGGCCGTCCCGCTTGGTACGAGCGTCGGCGATGACGATGCGGTAGTGCGGCTCGCGCATCTTGCCGGTGCGCTGCAGCTTGATCTTGGTTGCCACGGTTGTTGAAAAGCTCCATTGCTTGAGGGCCACGCACCATAGCGCGGTACCAGGTTCCGGGGGTCGTCCCCCGGGCCGACCTGACGACCACCGGGAGCTGACCCGAAGTCAGCGGCAAGCCCAACGTAACGCACTCGGCTTGCCCCTACAGTTTGCCAGATCGTCGGCTGAACGAGCCGCCGGCTCCCGCCCGGCGTTCAGCCGGCCCCCGCGCGAGCCCTCGGACGGCCCGCTGACCAGCGGATCGTCGAGGCGCGCGTCGCCGCGCGGGCGCAGCAGGCACCCTAGCGACCGCGCCGGCCCGGCTGATCGAAGGCGCCGGGCTTCAGCAGCGACGACAGGTCGACGTCTCCCAGGCCGCCCGGCGGCAGGCCCCCGCCGGGCATCCCGTCGAGGCCGGGGGCCCCGCCCGGGCGCCCGGCCCCGGTCTGCTTGGACTTGGCCTCAGCCGCCTGCGCGGCCCGCGCCGCCGGGTTGCCCTTCTTGCTCGCGCCCTTGCCCTTCTTCTGCGCCTTACGGGCCTGCGCGGCCTTTCCCCGGCCCATTCCCGGCATGCCCCCGCCGTTCGCCAGCTGGCGCATCATCTTGCGCGCCTCGGCGAAGCGGTCGAGCAGCTGGTTGACCTCGGTCACGGTGACTCCGGAGCCCTTCGCCACCCGCTCCTTGCGGCTTTTCTGCAGGATCCCAGGGTCCTCGCGCTCGCCCGGCGTCATCGACCGGATGATGGCTACGACGCGGTCCACGTCCCGGTCGTCGACCTGCGCAAGCTGGTCCTTCATCTGGCCCATGCCGGGCAGCATTCCGAGCAGGTTGCCGATCGGCCCCAGCTTGCGGACGGCCAGCATCTGGTTGAGGAAGTCCTCGAGGGTGAATTCCGACGCGGCCATCTTCCGCGCCATCTCTTCGGCCTCTTGCTGATCGAAGGCCTGTTCGGCCTGCTCGATCAGCGTGAGGACGTCACCCATGCCGAGAATGCGCGACGCCATCCGCTCCGGGTGGAAGACGTCGAAGTCGGCGAGCGTCTCGCCGGTGGACGCGAACATGATCGGCCGGCCGGTGACGTGGGCGACCGACAGCGCGGCGCCGCCGCGGGCGTCACCGTCGAGCTTCGTCAGCACGACGCCGCTGAACCCGACGCCGTCGAGGAACGCCAACGCCGTCGTGACGGCGTCCTGGCCGACCATCGCGTCGACGACGAAGAGAATCTCGTCCGGGTCGACCGCGTCCCGGATGTCGGCCGCCTGCCGCATCATCTCCTCGTCGATGCCGAGGCGGCCGGCGGTGTCGACGACGACCACGTCGTGGACGTGGCGGCGGGCGTGGGCCATCGCGTCCCGCGCGACCGCGACCGGGTCGCCCACGCCGTTGCCCGGCTCCGGCGCGAACACCTCGACGCCGGCCTGCGCCCCGACGACCTGCAGCTGGTTCACCGCGTTCGGGCGCTGCAGGTCGGCGGCCACCAGCAGCGGCGCGTGGCCCTGCTTCTTCAGCCACATGCCGAGCTTGCCGGCGAGGGTGGTCTTGCCGGTGCCCTGGAGGCCGGCGAGCAGGATCACGGTGGGCGGCGTCTTGGCCAGCCGCAGCGTCGTGGTGCCGCCGCCAAGGATGCCGACGAGCTCCTCGTTGACGATCTTGATGACCTGCTGGGCCGGGTTCAGTGCCTGGCTGACCTCGACGCCGCGGGCACGTTCCTTGATCGCCGCGACGAACGCGCGGACGACCGGCAGCGCGACGTCGGCCTCGAGGAGCGCGACCCGGATCTCCCGGGCGGTGGCGTCGATGTCGGCCGGAGACAGCCGGCCCCGGCCACGCAGCGACTTGAAGACCGTGTCGAGCCGGCTGGACAGGGTGTCGAACACGCGCACACTCCGGGATCGCTGACCTTGGTGGGATGGGCCCGTCCGCACGGCCGTCGGCCGGCCCCGACCATCCCCGACGAGCCGGCGAGCGCCACCGCGTCGGGCAACCGCGACCGTGCCAGCTCAGACCGTGCAGATCAGGCTGTGCCAGCGCGAATCGTGCCAGAACAGTCGCTTACCACGTCCCGGGCAGCATGGGAACGGACACTCCTAGGGTACGCATCCCGCCCGGCCTCCGGCCCGCCGGTGAACCGAAACAGGCCCACAGGCGCAGCCGGTCCGGCGAGGCATGCCGCACGGACTCAGGCAGGCGGTGACCGCCAGCCGGGCCCGCCCTCTTCGTTGAGGAGGGCGGAACACCTCGCCGGACGCCGGTTTCCCCAGCCCGGACCGCGCCAGAGGGGATCTCTCGGAAGCACCGGGCACGGTCTGCGGGCCAAAGAAGACCGCGCGAGGATGCTAGATGGCAACTGGCGTCGAAAGAAAGGCCTGGAGGCAACTTGGTGTGTCTCAGGCCACATCCACATTTCCCGGTCAGCCGACCGGGTCTCCGAGCAGCGCGTCGACGAAGCCGTCGGGCTCGAAGGGGGCCAGGTCGTCGGGACCCTCGCCCAGGCCGACCAGCTTCACCGGGACTCCCAGCTCGCGCTGGACGGCGATCACGATGCCACCCTTGGCCGTGCCGTCCAGCTTGGTGAGGGCCACGCCGGTGATGTCGACGGCCTCGGCGAAAACCCTGGCCTGGGTGAGGGCGTTCTGGCCGGTCGTCGCGTCCAGCACGAGAATGACCTCGTCTACCGGGCTCTGCTTGGTGACGACCCGCTTGATCTTGGACAGCTCGTCCATCAGCCCGACCTTGGTGTGCAGCCGGCCAGCGGTGTCGATCACCACGGTGTCGACGCCGTCCGCGATCCCCTGCTTCACCGCCTCGAAGGCGACCGAGGCCGGGTCCGCGCCCTCCGGCCCGCGCACGGTCGTCGCGCCGACCCGGCCGCCCCAGGTCGCGAGCTGGTCGGCGGCGGCCGCGCGGAACGTGTCGGCGGCGCCGAGCACGACCGAACGGCCGTCGGCCACCAGCAGCCGGGCGATCTTGCCGCACGTCGTGGTCTTGCCCGTGCCGTTGACGCCGACGACCAGCATGACCGCGGGCCGGTCCTCGGCCGCGGTGCGCAGCGCCCGGTCCATGGTCGTCCCGATCTGGCCGAGCAGCTCGTCGCGCAGCATCTCGCGCACGTCGGTGTAGGAGCGGGCGCCGAGCACCGCGGTGCGCTCCCGCAACGCCGTGACGAGCTCACCGGTCGCGGTGACGCCGACGTCCGCCAGCAGCAGCGTCGACTCGACGTCCTCCCAGTCGTCGTCGGACAGCTCGTCGCCGGACAGCAGGGACAGCAGCCCGCGACCGAACGACGACTGCGAGCGGGCGAGCCGGGCGCGCAGCCGCACGAGTCGGCCCATCGCCGGCGCCGGCACGTCCAGGCCGGGCGGTGGGGCCACGTCGGCCGCCGCCGCCGGTTCGACCGTCCCCGCGGCCTGCGGCGCGTCCCGCACGGGTGGCGGCGCCTCCAGCGTGCCGGCCGCCCCAGCCGCCCCGGCCGATCCGGTCAGCTCCTCCGCGCCGGACCTGGGTCCGGGCAGCCGGGGCCGACGACGCACGACGTTGCCCACCAGGGCGCCGCCCGCGACCACGAGGACGACGGCGACCGCGATGATGATGTACAGGTACTCCACGCTTCGATCCTTCCAGCCCAGCCCGCCCGACGACGCCCCGCCCGCCCGGAGGTCTAGGCGGAGGCGCGCTCGCGCAGTCGCTGGGAGATCACCGTCGTCACGCCGTCGCCACGCATCGCCACGCCGTACAGCGCGTCGGCGATCTCCATGGTGCGCTTCTGGTGCGTGATGATGATCAGCTGTGACTTCTGCCGGAGGCCCTCGACGGCGTTCAGCAGCCGGCCGAGGTTGCGGTCGTCGAGCGCAGCCTCCACCTCGTCGAGGACGTAGAACGGCGACGGCCGGGCGCGGAAGATCGCCAGCAGCATCGCGAGCGCGGTCAGCGAGCGCTCACCGCCGGACAGCAGCGACAGCCGCTTGACCTTCTTGCCCGGCGGCCGGGCCTCCACCTCGATCCCCGTCGCGAGCATGTCGTCCGGGTCGGTGAGGATGAGCCGGCCCTCACCGCCCGGGAACAGCGTCTCGAAGACGATCTCGAACTCGCGCGCCGTGTCACGGAACGCGGCGGCGAACACCTCGCGGACCCGCGAGTCGACCTCCTCGACGACGAGCAGCAGGTCGCGACGGGTGTTCTTGATGTCGTCGAGCTGTGCGGACAGGAACGCGGCCCGCTCCTGCAGGGCCTCGAACTCCTCGAGCGCCAGCGGGTTGATCTTCCCCAGCCGGGTGAGCTGCTTCTCCGCGGTGGCGAGCCGGGCGGCCTGCTCGGCCCGGTCGTAGGGTCGCTCGGCGCCGCCCTCCTCGTCCGGCGGCACCGGCAGCGCCGGCCCGTACTCGGCGACCAGGTCGTCGGCGGCGATGCCGTGCTCCTCCAGCGCCTTGGCCGCCAGCGCTTCGGAACGCAGCCGCTTGGCCTCGCGGGCAAGCTCGTCGCGATGCGCCTCGTCGCGCAGCGCGGCGAGCGCCGTCGCGTAGGCCCGCACCCGGTCGCGCACTCCGGTCAGCTCCGTGTCGGTAGCCCGGCGCGCGGTCTCCGCCTGCTCCCGCTCGGCCGCCGCCGCCGCGAGCGAGGTCTCGCACGCGGCGAGCGCCGCGTCGGCAGCGGCCGCGACGGCGGCAGCGATCTTCGCCTGCCGCTCGCGCAGCGCCCGCGTCCTGGCCGCGGCGGCGCGGGTGGCCCGTTCCTGGGAGGCCTGGCGCAGCAGGGCGTCGGCCCGGCCGGCGAGCCCGCGGGCGCGCTCCTCGCTGGTGCGAACCGCAAGCCGCGCCTCGACCTCCTCGCCGCGCACGGCGGCGGTGGCGGCGACCAGCCGGTCGCGCTCCTCGGCCGGCCGCTCGTCGTCGTCCGGCTCCTCGTCGCTCGCCGCGAGCGCGGCCTCCAGCTCGGCGAGCGCGCCGTAGGTCTGGTCACGGGTCGCCTCGGCGGCGAGCCGGCCGCGTTCCAGCCGGCTGATCTCGCCCGCGACGGAGCCGCGGCCCCGGTCCAGCTGGGCGAGCTGGTCTGCGAGCGCGCGGTGCCGGGCGCCGGCCGCGGACCGGTCGCCGTTGGCCGCGTCGATCGCCGCCCTGGTCCGGTCGACCTCCTCGCGGGCCGGCTCCATCGCGGTGCGGGCCGCCTCGGCCCGGGCCGCGGCGGCGGCCATCGCGGCGGCGGCCTCCTCGGCGGCGGCGGCGAGCTCGAGCAGCGAGGGAGCGTGCGCGCTGCCGCCGAGGGCGGCCGGCGGGCCGAGCGTGTCGCCGTCGCGGGTGACCAGCCGAAGCCCCGGCCGGGCCGCGGCGAGCCGGGCCGCCGCGGCCAGGTCGTCGACGACGGCGACGCCCGCGAGGATGGCGGCCACGGCCGGGGCGAACCGCTGGTCGACGACCCGGACGAGGTCGATCGCCGGCGTGGCGCCCGGAGGCAGGTCCTCGATCAGCGCGCTCGCGGCGGCCGAGGCCGGCGGCGGGGGGAAGGCCGGCACGAAGGCTGCTCGGCCGGCCTCGGCCGTCCGCAGCCAGCTCAGCGCGGTGACGACGTCGTCGACGGACCCGACGGCGAGCGCGTCCGCGGCCGGGCCCAGCGCTGCGGCGATCGCCACCTCGGCGCCGGGCGCGACCGTGAGGATGCCGACCAACCGGCCGACCACCTGGATCGGGGTCTGGGGCGGGTCGAACACCCGCGTGGCCTCGGCGCCGCGGCCGTTCCTGCCCTTCCCGGCGGCCTTGCCCCCGGCGGCCGGCCTGCCGGCCCCGGACCCGGCGGGCCCGGCGGCGGCGTCGCCCTCGCCGGCCCGGGCCGAGCCGTCGCCGGTGGCCGCGAGCAGCGCGGCGGCGCCGTCGGCCGGAGACAGCGACAGCGAGAGCGCGTCCCGGCGGGCCGCGGCGGACGCGCGGTCCCGGTCGGCGGTGCGTTCCTGCGTCCGCAGGGCCTCCAGCCGCTCGGTCGCGGCGGTGTGCAGCGCCACGGCGGAGGAATGCCGGCTGGCCAGCTCCTCGCGTTCCGCCTCGATCCGGGCGAGCTCGGTGTCGAGCGCCTCCCGCGAGCCGCTGGCCTCCGCGTCGCGGCCCTGGGCCGCCTCGAGCGCCTCGGTGAGCCGGACGATGTCGGACTCGGCCGACGCCGCCCTGGAGCGGGCCGCCTCGACCTTGCCCGCGAGCCGGGCGATGCCCTCGCGGCGGGCCGCGGCGGCCCGGCTCGCGGACAGCAGCTCCCGCTCCTCCGCGGCGAGGGCGCCCTCCAGCTCGGCGCGCCGGTCGACCACCTCGGCCAGCGTGTCCCGGTCTCGTTCGAGCCGGGCCTGCAGCGCGGCCTCCCGCTCGCCGACGGCCGCCGCCTCCTGCTCCAGCTCCTCCGGGTCCCGCCCGCCGCGGACGGTCTGGGCGCCGGCGCGCAGCAGTCGCGCACGCTCGGTGGCCAGCTGTCCGGTGCCGCGCAGCCGCTCGCGCACCGACGACAGCGCGTACCAGGTCTCCTGGGCAGCGGCGGCGCGCGGGACGACCCGGCCGAGCTCGGCCTCCAGCGCCTGCTCCCGCTCGGCGGCGGCGGCGTGCGCCGCCTCCGTCTCGGCGAGCCGGGCCCGGACGGTCTCCTCGTCGGCGATGTCGGCGGCGAGCTCGGCGCGCGCGATGACCAGGTCGTCGGCGAGCAGCCGCAGCCGCGCGTCGCGCAGCGTCGCCTGGATGACCCCCGCCTTGCGGGCGATCTCGGCCTGCCGGCCCAGCGGGCCGAGCTGTCGGCGCAGCTCGGCGGACAGGTCGGTGAGCCGGGTCAGGTTGGCTGCCATCGACTCCAGTTTCCGCAGCGCCTTCTCCTTGCGCTTGCGGTGCTTCAGGACGCCGGCTGCCTCCTCGATGAAGGCGCGCCGTTCCTCGGGGCTGGCGTGCAGCACGGCGTCGAGCTGACCCTGGCCGACGATCACGTGCAACTCGCGACCGATCCCGGAGTCGCTCATCAGCTCCTGGATGTCCAGCAGCCGGCAGGACGTGCCGTTGATCGTGTATTCGCTCTGGCCGCTGCGGAACATCAGCCGCCCGACGGTGACCTCGCTGTACTCGATGGGCAGCGCGCCGTCGGAGTTGTCGATCGTCAGCAGCACCTCGGCCCGACCGAGCGCCGGGCGCGACGGCGTCCCGGCGAAGATGACATCGGACATCGTGCCGCCGCGCAGCGCCTTCGCGCCCTGCTCGCCCAGCACCCAGGCCATCGCGTCGACGACGTTGCTCTTGCCGGAGCCGTTGGGGCCGACGACACAGGTGATCCCCGGCTCGAGACGCAGCGTGGTCGAGCTCGCGAAGGACTTGAAGCCCCGCAGTGTCAGGCTTTTGAGGTACACCGGTCTCCGCAGCGGTGGGGCGGTCGTGGTCGGGGCCCGACGGTCACCCTCCGACGGGCGCCGCGGTACGCGGGAACCGGGCGGCGCCGCGGCCGGCCTTGGCCGGGTCGCCGCCCACGATATCCGCCAACTCACTGTCACGAACGGGACACGCCGCTGTACGGATGATGTGGCCTCAAGGCGATAGTCTGCCCGACACCATCAGGAACACTCCGCGCAACCAAGATCCGCGGATAGCGGACAAGGCCGGAGCATCTGGTCGCCAACCGGCGCATCGGCCGCGGCACCGGCGCTCGCCGGATGCGGCGCGTCACCACCTGACGTCCACCCATGTTCGTCGGGTTGTGAGAAAAGTGGGTGTACCTGGTGGGAACGGCAGGGTACTCGGCCCAAGGACGAGGGCAGCACGGGAGGGCGGCACGGATTTCGAGGCGTACCGTGCCGAGGCTCACTGCGGGACTACTGCCGCTTTGAACGTCAGCCGGGCAGGTTTGGGTCCGATCAGCGAGGCTTGAGAGTGATTCGGAGACAACCCGGCCCGACCGGCTGGGACGCACGCGCGAACAGCTGGGACGCACGCGCGAACAGCTGGGACGCACGCGCGAACAACCGGGCGGGCGCACCACGCCGACCAGCCCGGACGACGGAACCGCACGACGGAGGAACGCACGCACGCACCGAGCACTAGCGACCGAGCGCGCGCCGCCACCGCCATCAGCGCAGACGCCGCCGAGGTGCAGGCGAACGATCGGATGGCCCGCGGACGAGTCCCAGGACGCGACCGTCGCGAGCCAGGCCGCCGCGGCGGATGGCAGCGCGAACCAGCTTCAGGGCACGATGAAGCGGTACCCAGAGCACGGACGGCCAACCACCCGAGACGGGCGCCGGCCGCCGCCGACCGCCTGCTACAGCGATCTCCGGCGCGACGCGAACGCTCGTTGGAGTGATACGTCAGACACAGAGAGTGACGTCGCCGATCCAGGGTTCACCCCTGGATGGAAGTCCGACCTGCCACCCGTAGACGCCGCGACGGACGGCGAACGGGATCAGCGATCAGGTCAAGGCCGGTTCGACGTCCAGCTCGCGGACGTCCTCGGGCACGTCGACGCCGACGAGCGCGTCGTTGACGGCACGGGTTCGGGCCAGCTCAGCCTCGAGCTCGGCTACGCGGGCACGCAGGCGGCGTACCTCGTAGGAGAGCCGAAGGTCGTTGCCGGAACCGACGTGGCCGAAAAGGGCCTTCGCCATGGTGATGGTCCTCCACGATGAGTGACCTTGCGGGGTGCTGGGCGCGCCAAAGACAGGACGAGGCTGATGACCTCATCCCATCCAGCCAACGGCGTTGATCCGACCGCCGGTCTGTCCGACCGCACCCACGACCTCTCGCCGCGTGTACGGGCGGAGTGCGCCCCAAAGAATGACCTAAGGCTCCCACACCCAGTCACCGAAAGTCAAGAGCATGCCACATGGCAGGGCATCCGTCCCCGAGACACGGGAATCTTGAATCTCGATTCGGACCGGTCGTCAGGCCCGTCTGGCCAGGTCAGCGGCCCGGAAGCGGTCACCGGCGCAGGAACCCCGCCAAGCCACCCTCCGCCGCGCCGATCACATGTTCGACCCGATCTGTCCGCCCTGGCGTGTGCCCCGTCACAAGGAGTTCCAACAGCGCCTCGCACGCACCCGCCGGGCCCTCCGCCACGACGTCCACTCCCCCGTCCGCCCGGTTGGTAGCCGATCCCACCAGACCCAGCCGGCGGCCCCTGGTGCGCACATAGGCCCGAAACCCGACGCCCTGCACGAGGCCGAACACGGTGGCCGTCAGCCGCACGGGCGCGTCGGCGGCGGTCGTCGCCGACGCCCGGTCACCGGCCGTGTCCGGCGATCCACCCGGGCCGGCCGGGGGCCGGTTCTGAGGAAGGTCATTCATCGGCACGGTAGGGTACTGAGCCATCGTGAACACGACATCCTTCCTCCTCAGCAGCCTGGCCCGGCGCCCCCTCCTGCCCGCCCGGCCGGGCAGGCGCACGGTCGCGACGGCCGTCGCGGCCGGCGCCCTCAGCTGCGCGGCGTTGCTGGCGGGCTGCGGCCAGAACTTCCACCAGGACGGCGGCTCCGTGCCGGTGCCCCGGGCCACGATCGTGGACGGCCCCAGCGCCACCCCGTTCGGCAACCCGAACTCGGTGCCCGCCCCGAGCGACGGTTACGCGCCGCCGCGCACGGCCGGGCCGACCCAGACCGCCGCTCCGAACCTGCCGGGCGGCAAGCTCTAGGACGCCGCTGGCCGCGAAAGGCGCCGCGGCCACGGCGAGCGGCGCGGCGGCACCTCAGTCGAGGGCCCGGCGCGGCCTGGGCGTCTCGACCCGGTTGTGGGTGCCCAGATCCGCGCGCTGGCCGGCGGCGTAGCCGTCCCGTCCACCCGAGCCCGACAGCTGACGCCCGCGTGCCGACCGCAGCCGCGGGTACACGCTCGTCAGATGCTCCTCGACCCGGCCCGAACGGTCGGCCAGCACCAGGGCCACCGAGGCGCCGGGTTCACCCGGCGCGGGCTCGGCGGCCGCCTTCGCGGCCCGCTCGGCGACCGTCAGCCGCTGCTGCACGGCGACCGCGAAACCCGCCATCCAGGACCGGCGGAACGCCCGCGCGTCCTCCCACGCGGGCGGGACCGCCACGGCGATGCCGTGTGCCTGCTGGACGAGCAGCGACGTGAACAGCAGCTGCGCCCGGGTGAGGTCGGCCTCCATCCCGAACAGGTGCGCGGTGTGCCCCGTGGCGCCCTCCCGGCGCTCGGTGCGGTGCACCAGCCGGCAGCCGAGCGGCACGACGATGCTGGCCAGCAAGGTGATCTTGTCCCGGGCATACGGCGGATGGATGTCGAGCATCAGGTCGGCCGCGGCGACCTTGCTCGGCCCCGCCTCCTCGAGCAGCGCCCGATCGATTCCGTACTGCGCGATCAGCTCGGCCGCCTTGGCGTTGTACGTCTCCCGGGCGGCGTCCGTCAGACCGTCGGCCTCGGCCATCGCGAGCAGCTTGCGCACGCGGCCGAGCAGGGCGTCCGAGTTCATGGGTCGTCTCCTTCGTCGCCGCGGAGCACCGCCCGGGCGCACGGCCGGGCGGGACCGCGCCCGGGAGGCGGGTACGGGAGGTGGTCACCTTCCGGCGGACCCGGCTCGACGGCGGCGCGGCGGGCCAGCGCCCAGTGTGGGCACGAACCCGACCCTACGGACGTCGGGGGGTGCACCCCCCGAACGGCGCGCGCGGCCCGTTACCAGCGGCCGGCGCGCGGCCGGGGCTGGCAGGTCGGGCAGGTGAAGCTCGACCGGTTCATGAACGCGTCCCGCCGGATGACGGACCCGCACCGTCGGCACGGCTCCCCCGCGCGCCCATAGGCCGCGAGCTCCCGCTCGAACAGCCCGCTGACCCCCTCGGTGGAGACGTAGAGCTGGTCGAACGACGTCCCGCCGGCCGCGAGGGCGGCGCTCAGCACGGCGCGCACCTCGGCGAGCAGGCCGAGAGCCTCCTTGCGCCGCAACGTCTCCGTCGCGCGGGCGTAGTGCAGCCGGGCCCCCCACAGCGCCTCGTCGGCATAGATGTTGCCGATGCCGCTGACCAGCCGCTGGTCGAGCAGCGCCCGCTTGAGCCCGGTGCGACGGGCCGCGAGCCCCCGCACGAACGCCTCGTCGTCGAACAAAGCGTCCAGCGGGTCCCGGGCGATGTGGGCGATCGGGGCCGGCAGGGATCCTCCCCCGACGGCGAGTGCCATCCCCCCGAACGTCCGCTGGTCGACGAACCGGAGCTCCCGGCCGCCGTCGGTGAACGTGAAGCGGATCCGCAGGTGCGTCTGGTCGGGGGAGCCGGCGGGCACGACCAGCAGCTGGCCGCTCATCCCGAGATGACCCAGCAGCGCGTCGCCCCGCTCCCCGGGCACGATCGGGGAAGGCGCCACGACGGCCAGCCCCGGCTCGCCCGAGCCGTCCGGGTCGGTGAGCTCCAGCCACAGGTACTTGCCCCGGCGGCGGGCGGCCGCGACCGTCTGGCCGGCGAGGGCCGCCTCGAAGTCGGTGGCGCCCGGCACGTGCCGCCGCACGGCGCGCGGGTGCAGCACGCTCACCGTCTCGATCGTGCGGCCGACGACGCCGCGCTCCAGGCCGCGCCGCACCACCTCGACCTCGGGCAGTTCCGGCATGGCTCAGCCCGGCTCCCTCGCGGGGGTCGGCGCCGCGCGCTCGGCCGAGGCCACCCGATCGGCCGGCGACGCGTGCGCGGCGAGGGCGTCCAGGCTCACGCCCACGGCACCGACCTGCTCCGCCGGCACGTCCGGGACCCCCGTCGGCGAGGCGCCCGACCCGCCCGGGGACGCGTCCTCGTCGACCGGCACGCCCGAGGCCGCCGCGGTGGCCGGGGTGAGGTCCTGGAGGGCGAGGAAGGCATGCTCGGCGGCCCGCTGCTCGGCTTCCTTCTTGCTGCCGCCCTCGCCCTCGCCGTAGATCCGGTCGGAGACGCGGGCCCGCGCCCGGAACCGCTTGGCGTGATCCGGGCCCGAGTCGGTGACCATGTAGTCGGGCGGGCCCATCCCCAGCACGGCGGTGCGCTCCTGCAGCGAGGTCTTCCAGTCGAGGCCGGCGCCGCGGCCGGCCGCCTCGTCGAGTAGCGGGTCGAAGTAGCGGTGCACGAACTGCGAGGCGACCACGAGGCCGAGTTCCTCGTAGACGGCGCCGATCAGGGCCTCGAGGGTGTCGGCGAGGATGCTCGCCTTGTCCCGGCCGCCGGTCGTCTCCTCGCCCTTGCCGAGCAGCAGGAACGGGCCGATGCCCACGGGTCCGATGGCCCGGGCGACGGCGGCGAGCGCACGCATGTTGACCACCGAGGCGCGCTGCTTGGCGAGCGCCCCCTCGGCCAGGTCCGGATGGCGCCGGTAGAGCGCGTCGGTGACCACCAGCTGGAGCACCGCGTCGCCGAGGAACTCCAACCGCTCGTTGGTCGGCAGGTTGCCGTTCTCGTAGGCGTACGACCGGTGGGTGAGCGCCCGGTCGAGCAGCGCCGGGTCGATGCGCAGCCCGAGCGCGCCGAGCAGGTCCTCGCGGGAGTGCGGCAGGGCGGCGCCGCGGCTCACAGCGCCAGCCCCGCGATCGCGCGCCGCCGGGCGATCAGCCGGGCGAGCTCGGTACGGATCTGCGCGACGAGCCCGCCGCGCCATACCGTCGCGGCGGTCGCGAGCGCCGCCGGGACACCGGTGGAAAGGTCGTCGGGGCCGCCGACGGGGTCGCCCGCCCGCACCGCGACACCGTCCACTCCCAGCACGATCGTCCCCCCCTGCAGATCTGGGCCGGCCGGGCTGCGCCAGGCGGGATCCAGCCCGGCCGGCGCGTCCGGGAACGCCGCCGGCGCCACGGCCCTGGCCGCCCACAGGCAGGTCAGCACCACGTCGCCCGTGAACCCGTCGGTCACGACCACGTCCGGCCCCTTCGCCGCGGGCAGGTCGGCCCGGGCGGCGCCGACGAGCGCCCCGGCGTCCACCTGGCCGACGTAGTCGATGTCAAGCGTGCCCAGCAGCTCGTGGGCCGCGCGCCGCACGGTGTCCGGCAGCGCGGGTCGGGCGGCGAGCAGGCCGACCCGCGGTTCGCCCGAGCCCGCGCGCACCCGGGCGTACGCCGCCCCCACCAGCGCGAACTGGGCGAGGTCGTCGGCGGCGACGTCGACGGACGCGCCGGCGTCACACAGCACCACCCCGGCCGACCGGCCGACGTCCACCACCGCCGCGAGCGACGCCCTGGTGGCGCCGGGCAGCAGACCGAAGGTGAACAGCGCCGCCGCGGCGACGGCCTCCGGCGGCGCGACCGAGACCATCGCGTCGGCACGGCCGTCGCGAACGAGACGGGCTGCGACCCGCACGCCGCTGTCCCGGCGGGCCCGGACGTCGCGGATGGCCTCCGTGCCGGCGGGGATTCCCCGCGCCGCCGTCACCAGATGCACCCGTTCGCCCGTCACGATGCCGCGGCCCGCGAGCTGGTCCGCCGTCGAGCCCGGTGGGACGACGAGCGTGACGACGAGCTCCGGGTCGGCGTCGAGCGCGGCGGGCAGAGCATCCAGCACCGACTCCGGCGGGACACCCTCCCCGAGGAGGTCAACGGCGACGCGCGTCACGGGGGAATCAGACGTCGAGCACCTGACGATCGTTGTACCGGCCGCAGGTCGGGCAGGCGTTGTGCTGCCGGATGACGTGGCCGCGCGGGCAGCGGGACAGCGCCGGGAGAGTCGCCTTCCACTGCGACCGCCGGGAGCGGGTGTTGCTGCGCGACATCCGCCGCTTCGGGACCGCCATCAGTCCTTCTCCTTCGTTTCCCGCCCGGCGACATCGCCGGCGGTTCCAGCTTCGGTCAGTGCCGACAGGGCCGCCCACCGCGGGTCGGCGCCGTCATGGGAATGGTCTTCGCCGACCTCGTCGAGCCGGGCGCCGCAGTCGACGCACAGGCCGGCGCAGTCCTCGTCGCACAGGGGCGAGAGCGGCAGCTCCAGGACCAGCGCGTCCCGCACGACCGGCGCGAGGTCGAGGTGGTCGTCGACGACGACGAGCACGTCCTCCTCCTCGTCGTCGACGTCCACGGCGCGGTCGGGGTAGTAGAAGAGCTCACGCAGCTCGACCGTGGCCTGGTCGTGCACCTCGTCGAGGCAGCGGGCGCACTCGCCGATCAGGTCGGCCGACGCCGTCCCGCTGACCAGGACGCCCTCGTGCACCGACTCCATCCGCAGGTCCAGCTCGACCGGCGAACCCGTCGGCACCCGCAGCATGGGGGTACCGAGGCCGTCCGGCGCGGGCACCGTCGTCACGACAGGCCGCATCGACCCCGGCCGGCGGCCCAGTTCGCGCGTGTCGAGCACGAAGGGGCCGCGCGGGGTGTGGCGGCGGGGACGGTGCGGTGCGGTGGAGGTCACGAGTTCTCGTCAGGTTCGTCAGGATGGGGCAGCCGTCAGCGCGAGGCACGGCGAGGTGCGCCCGGACGCCATCGGCTCCAGGCACGGACAACCAGCCTATCCGATCCTCGTAACCAATCCGCGCCCCACCGGGAACGCACACCCACGCCCCCGGCTCAGGCACCCGCGCGCAGGCGCACCTCGCGTCCGCACGGAGCGAACCAGTGTCACAGCCGCTCGCGCAGCTGCTTGAGCACGACGTCGGGGACCAGACCGGCGACGTCGCCGCCGTACCGGGCGACGTCCTTGACCAGGCTCGAGGACAGGAAGGCGTACTGGGGGTTCGTGCTCATGAACAGGGTCTCGACCCCGGCCAGCCGGTTGTTCATCTGTGCCATCTGCAGCTCGTAGTCGAAGTCGCTCACCGCGCGCAGGCCCTTGACGATCGACATGACGTCGTGGGCCCGGCAGAAGTCGACCAGAAGCCCGTGCGATGCCTCTACGACGACGTTGGCCTTCGCCTGCGGATGATCGCGCACAGCCTGTCGGATGAGTTCCATCCGTTCCTCGACGGTGAACAGCGTCGTCTTCGTCTTGTTGATCGAAACGGCGACGATGACCTCGTCATAGAGCCTGCTCGCCCGCATGATGATGTCGAGATGGCCGTTCGTGATCGGGTCAAAGGAACCAGGACAGACAGCCCTCCTCATGATCGAGAACCGTACCAGAGGACGGCCTCTCCGTACCCCCTCGAACGAACCTCGACCAGCCCGTCCGGCCACGCCGGGGCCGGCGAGCGGCGCGCCCGTTCGACCACACAGACACCGCCCATATCCAGCCAGCGCTGATCTACGAGCGCGCGGAGCACCCCAGCCAGCCGCGCGTCGTCAAGCGCGTACGGAGGGTCCAGAAAAACCACGTCGTAAGGCTGCCCGGCAGTGGCGTCCACCACACGTTCGACGGCGCCCACCACCACTTCGGCGCCACCCAGGCCGAGCTCGGCGGCGTTGCGGCGCGCCACCCGGGCCGCCGCCGGGTCGCGCTCGACCAGCAGCGCGTGCGCGGCGCCGCGCGACAGCGCCTCCAGGCCCACCGCCCCGCTGCCGGCGTACAGGTCCGCCACCCGGGCGCCGGCAAGGTCGACGAGGGTCGCGAGCGAGTTGAACAGGCCCTCGCGCGCCCGGTCCGAGGTGGGCCGGGTCCCCGTCCCCGGCGGCACGGCGAGCCGGCGCCCGCCGGCCACCCCGCCCACGATCCGTGTCATCCGACCCCCGTCCGCGCCCGCGCGCCCGAGCGGCCGGCCGGCCGCCTCAGCCCTTCTCCAGGTACTCGACCGGGCGGTCGTCCAGCGCCAGCGTCACGCGACGGGCCAGCGCCGGGTGCCCGGCGAGGTCCGGATCGTCGGCGACCAGGCGGCCCGCCTCCTCCCGGGCGTCGAGGATCAGCCGCTCGTCCTTGAGCAGCTCCAGCAGGCGCACCGAGCGGCCGCGACCCGACTGGCTCGCGCCCAGCACGTCCCCCTCCCGGCGCTGGCCCAGGTCGAGCCGGGCGAGCTCGGCGCCGTCGGTGGTCGCGGCGACGTTCGCGAGCCGCTGGGTGGCCGGGGTGTCGCCGCCGACCTCGGTGTGCAGCAGGCAGACGCCGGCCGCCGCGCCGCGCCCGACCCGGCCGCGCAGCTGGTGCAGCTGGGAGACGCCGAACCGGTCCGCGTCCAGAATGGCGATCACGGTCGCGTTCGGGACGTCGACCCCCACCTCGATCACGGTCGTCGCGACCAGGACGTCGAGCTCGCCGGCCGCGAACCTGGTCATCACGGCGTCCTTGACGTCCGTGGCCAGCCTGCCGTGCAGCGCCGCGACCCGCAGGCCCTCGAGCGGCCCCTCGGCGAGCCAGGGCAGCAGCTCCTCGACCCCGACGCCGGCGAGCGAGCCGGACCCGTCGCCGAAGCGCGGCCCGCCGGCCGCCGCCTCGTCCTCGAGCAGGTCCTCGTCGTCGGCGGACCCGGCCACCGAGCCGGCCGCGACGGTACTGATCCGCGGGCACACCACGTACGCCTGGTGGCCGGCGGCGACCTCGTCCCGGATCCGGCCCCAGATCCGGTCCCGCCAGCCCGGGTGCTCCGCCGCGTTCACGACGAACGTGCCGATCGGCGACCGGCCGGCGGGCAGCTCGGTGAGCGTCGAGACCTCGAGATCGCCGAACACGGTCATCGCGACGGTCCGCGGGATCGGCGTCGCCGTCATCACCAGGACGTGCGGCGGGTCGGTGGCGCGGGCGCGCAGCGCGTCGCGCTGCTCGACGCCGAACCGGTGCTGTTCGTCCACGACGACCAGCCCCAGATCCCGGAACGCCACCCCCTCGTGCAGCAGGGCGTGTGTGCCGATCACCAGGCCGGCGCTGCCGTCCGCGGCGGCGGCCAGCGCCTCGCGCTTCGCGCGCGCGCCGAGCGAGCCCGTGACCAGCGCGACCCTGGTCGCCGGCGGCGTCTCGTCCAGCTCTCCGGCCCGGCCGAACCCGCCCAGCAGGGCTCGGACGCCCCGGTAGTGCTGGACGGCGAGGGTCTCGGTCGGCGCGAGCAGGGCCGCCTGGCCGCCGGCGTCGACGACCGCGAGCATCGCCCGCAGTGCGACCACCGTCTTGCCCGACCCGACCTCGCCCATCAGCAGCCGGTGCATCGGCACCGGCTGGGCGAGCTCGCCGGCGATGGTCGCCCCGACGCCGCGCTGGCCGTCGGTCAGCGCGAACGGCAGCTCGCCGTCGAACGCGGCGAGGATGCCGTCCGGCCGGCCCCGGCGGGCGACCGTCGCCATCGCCGAGATCACCCGCCGCCGCTGGGCGAGGATCACCTGCAGGGTCATCGCCTCGTCCCACTTCAGCCGGCGGTGCGCGCGCTCGACGTCGCCCGTCGACTCCGGCTGGTGCACCAGCTCGTAGGCCTTGCGCAGGTCGACCAGTCGGTAGCGGGCCCGCAGATCGGCCGGCAGCGGGTCCGGTACCTCGCCCAGCGTGTCGAGCAGGACCCGCACGCAGCGACCGATCGCCGGCGAGTTGACCTGCTCGGTGGCCGGGTAGACCGGCACCAGGGCCCGGGCCCACCGGTCCGGGTCGTCGCCCGGGCCGTCGCCGTCCTCCAGCGGGTGCGTCTCCGGGTTGACCATCTGCAGGCGCTGGTTGAACCGGTCGACCTTGCCGGAGAACACCGCCACCGAGCCGGCCGACAGCCGCCGCGCCGGCGACCTGGCCGGGTTGAAGTAGGTGACGGTCATCTGGGCGGTCCCGTCTGTCACGGTCAGGACCGCGTAACGCCGCCCGGTGCGCGCGGTCCTGCTCTCGTTCCTGACGACCCGCGCGTGCACGGTGGACGCCTCGCCCTCGACGAGGTCGGCGAGGTTCGTCAGCTCGCCGCGGCGGTGGTAGCGACGCGGCAGGTGGTCGAGCAGGTCCCCGACGGTGACCAGCTCGAGTGGGCGCTCGGCAAGCCGCTTCGCGTCCCGCGCGGGGAGCAGGTGCCGCAACGAGGTATCCAGCTCGATCACACGCCCGATATTGCACCTGGACGACGACAGTCCGGCGTCGCGCGCCGCCGGACTCGCTCCTCGGCCGCCGGCCGCGCGGCCGAGGACCGCCTCGCCGCGGGGGCCTGGACGCCCGACGCGCCGTCTCTGCGGTAGCCTTCGATGAGCACCGCCGTGTCCGGGCTGTCGCAGCGACGTCTTGCAGGGACTTCTTGCAGGTCCTCTCGCAGAGTCGTCGTCGCATTGCCCGTACGGCGCCACCTGCCCGGCCGGCGTTCGCCCGTGGGCGGGCGCGGGCGGTGGGCGGCGCGGCCGGGACCCCGGCCACGGCTTCATCAACAACCTTTCGGCGGAGTGTTTCTCGTGTCTTCGGTGTGCGACGTCTGCGGCAAGGGACCGGGCTTCGGCATGTCGGTCTCCCACTCCCACCGGCGCACCCGGCGGCGCTGGAACCCCAACATTCAGACGGTGCACGCCCTCGTCGGCCGCACCCCGAAGCGTCTGAACGTGTGCACCTCGTGCATCAAGGCCGGGAAGGTCACGCGCGCATAACGCCCGGCAGGGCCTCGGAGCCGTGCCGCGGGTGGCGTACATCCGCGGCAGGGCTCGTTTGCGTTTGCGGGCAGGGACAACGGGCCATCACGAAGCGCGTCGACGGGCGATGCCCCGACGATCTTCCGGGCCCGGCGTGCTGATATGTGTGGGATCGTTTCTCGGACCTCTCGCACCGGAGTTGCCGCCATGTCCCAGACCCTGCCGGACCTCACCGCGCTCAGCCTTGAACAGCTGGTCTCCTACACCGCCGGGCTCTCCGACGCGGCGCTCCAGGAGCTCATGAGCGGTCCGGAGCGTTCCGTCGTTCTTGACGAATACTTCGACCGGATGGCGAAGCAGGCCGACCCGAACAAGATCAAGGACAAGGACGCGGTGGTGCATTTCCACATCACCGAGCGCCCGGACGGCGGCGTCGACGACTACGAGATGGTTGTCCGCGACGGCGCGTGCGTCATCAACCGCCAGCCGGTCGAGAACGCCAAGGTGACCGTCACGCTGGACGGCGTCCGCTTCGTCAAGCTGATCAGCGGCAAGGCCGACCCCACGAAGATGTTCGTCACCCGGAAGCTGAAGATCAGTGGCGACATGATCTTCGGCGGCAAGGTGATGAGCTGGTTCGACATCCCCAACGCCTAGTCGCGAGGATCCCGGGCGCGCGGCCGCCCTCCGTCGCGCGCCCAAGGCCCCGGCCGGCCCGTGCGGCCTCCGGTCTCGATCAGATTCCCGCCGCCGCCGCCGCGGCGGCGGCGCGCCAGCGCCAGGCGTGGTCCACCGGGCCGATGCCGGCTCCCAGGGCGAAACCGGCCCGCAGGGCGCCGGTGACGTAGTCCTTCGCGGCCCGGGTCGCCGTCGGGACGTCCTGCCCCGACGCCAGGCCCGCGGCAATCGCCGACGCGAGGGTGCAGCCGGTCCCGTGGGTGTGTCGGTTGTCGGCCCGGTCGGCCCGCAGCACGAGTTCGGTCGTCCCGTCGGTGAGCAGATCCACCGCCTCGCCGGGGAGATGCCCACCCTTCACCAGCACCCAGCGCGGCCCCAGGGCCAGGACCGCCTCGGCGGCCCGCCACAGCCCGGCCTCGTCGTGCACCTCGACGCCGGTCAGCAGGGCGACCTCGTCCAGATTCGGCGTCGTCACCGTCGCGAGCGGCAGCAACAGGTCCCGCAGCACCGAGACGGCCGCCGGTTCGAGCAGCCGGTGGCCGTGCTTGGACACCCCGACCGGGTCGACGACGAGCGGCACCGACAGCCCGCGCAGCTCCTCGGCGACCACCCGGACCAGGTCCGGCGTGGCCAGCATCCCGGTCTTGACGGCGTCCACGCCGATGTCGCCGACCACCGAGACGATCTGCGCCCGCACGGCCTCGGCCGGCAGCTCCCACGCGCCCTGAACGCCGACCGAGTTCTGCGCGGTCACGGCCGTCACCGCCGTCATGCCGTGCACGCCGAATGCGGCCGCCGTCTTCAGGTCGGCCTGGATTCCGGCGCCGCCGCCGGAATCGGAGCCCGCGATCGCGAGTACCCGCGGCGGCGTCATGCCCCGACCCATGGCGGCGGTACCGACGCCGGCCGCCGTCACCGCGACGCCCCGGAGGTGGCCGAGTCCGTCGGCGGCGCCACCGACCCAGTTGTCTCGCTGGTCACAAATCCTCCGTCGCCCCGGTCCCGCCCGCCCCGCCATCCTGGCCGCTGAAGGCCCGCTGGCGCCGCGTCAGCCGACGGATCGTCGACGTGAACCCAAATACGGTCTTGGCCCGGCAAACGCATGGTGGTATCAATCACAGATCGGGGGTCGTGATTGTTCCGGTGGTGGCGCCATCGCCCGAACCCGGGCCGTCGAGCCCTCCGGCGTCACGGAGACTCGCGCGTTCACAGCAGATCCTTCGGCTGGGAGCCTCTCACGGAGGCCGATTGCCTGTTACCGTCGCTCGGCCCGTACTTCTCTGCTCGACGGGCTGTCGACGTCCGACGAGGGAGCGTCTGTGGTTCACGCGTACATCCTTATCCAGACCGAGGTCGGCAAGTCCGCGTCGGTGGCGAAGGAGATCGAGCAGATCCCCGGCGTCACGCAGGCGGAGGACGTCACCGGCCCGTACGACGTGATCGTGCGCGCCCAGGCGAGCTCGGTCGACGACCTGGGCAAGCTGGTCATGGCCCGAGTTCAGGCCGTCGACGGGATCACCCGCACGTTGACCTGCCCGGTCGTGCATTTCTGAGCCGATGAGCCTTGGGCAGGGGGGCCGCCGGACCGCGGTGCTCGCGGCGGCGCTCGCCACGGCCGCCGCGAGCTGCGCGGGCGGGTCAGGGCCGGTGACGGTGACGGGCGCGCCGGCCCCCGTCGGGGCGGCCGCGACGTCGTGCCGCGCGCTGCTCGACGCGCTGCCCGCGTCCCTCGGCGCCGGGCTGGACCGGCGTCCGGTCCGCCCGGCGGGGGTGTCGGCCGCCGCCTACGGCTCGGCGCCCGTCCTGGTCACCTGCGGGGCCGAGGGCGTCGCCGCCGGCTACCGGCCGGACTCGGTCGTCTCCGAGCACGACGGGGTGCAGTGGTTCCCGGAGGAGGCGGCCGGGACGTCCCGCTGGTCGACGCCGACGAGACGGCCGCAGGTGACGCTGACCTTCCCGGACGACGTGCTGCCGTACAACGTGATCGCCGCGGTCAACCCGGCCGTACGGACGCACACCGCCGAGGAGTCCGCCGGCGCCCCGTGAGCGGTGGGCCGGCGGCCGTGCAGGCCTCGCTACCGCAGACCGCTACCGCAGACCGCTGCCGCCGCCCAGCGCCAGCCGGACGAGCCGGTCGATCAGGTCCGGGTAGTCCAGGCCGCTGGCCGCCCACATCCGGGGGAACAGCGAGTTCGGGGTGAATCCCGGCATCGTGTTGACCTCGTTGAGGATCACCTCGCCGGCCGGGGTGAGGAACATGTCGACGCGGGCGAGCCCGGCGCAGTCGAGGGCGCGGAAGGCGGCGGCCGCGGCCGCGCGCACCCGGGCCGCCGCCTCGGCCGGCAGGTCGGCGGGGACGTCCAGCCGGGTGCTCGACGAGGCGTACTTGGCCTCGAAGTCGTAGAAGCCGGCCGACGAGTCGACGACGATCTCCGCCGGAACGCTGCTCTCCGGCTCGCCGCCGCCCAGCCGGTCGAGCACCCCGCACTCGATCTCCCGGCCGATGATCGCCGCCTCCACCACCACCTTCGGGTCCGATTCGCGCGCCGTCTTGACCGCGGTGTCCAGGTCCTCCCAGGCATCCACCCGGCTGATCCCGATGCTCGATCCGCCCCGCGCCGGCTTGACGAACACCGGCAGGCCGAGGCGGGCCCGCTCCGTCTCCGGCAGATTCTCCCCCGCCCGCAGGACGGCGTACGCGCCGATGGGCAGCCCGGCGGCCGCGAGCAGCGCCTTCATGTGCTGCTTGTCCATCGCGGCGGCGCTGGCGAACACCCCGGAGCCGACGTACGGCAGCCCGGCCATCTCGAGCAGGCCCTGGATGGTCCCGTCCTCGCCGTAGGGGCCGTGCAGCAGTGGGAAGACCACGTCGACGTCCAGGCCGCCCGGTCCCGCGGGCACGGCCGACGATGACCGGCCGACGGCGCCGGTGGCCGCCGTGACGGGCTCCAGCGCGACCAGGGCCGCCCCGTTGGGATCGGGAGGAAGGACGACACCCTGACCCGCGCCCCTGTGCACTTCGGGCAGCTCACGCCCCGCGGCGGCCAGGACCGCCGGGTCGTCGGGCAGCACCAGCCACTGCCCGTCCGGGGCGATCCCGACCGGAACGACCTCGTAGCGGTCGCGGTCGACCGCGGCCAGCACGCCGCGCGCGGACACGCAGGAAATCGCGTGCTCAGTACTGCGCCCGCCGAACACGATCGCCAGGCGGGGCCTTCGCGGGGTGCCAGCCATGCGGGGACAGTAACCGACGCAATGTTGCGGTCGGGTGAATCTCGTTCACACCCTGTTGTCGGCCAGTCGGCCCGCCGGGACGCCGCGGCCGGGTGCGACGAGCGACCCAGACCGCCCGCCGACGGCTGCGCAGGCGCCACAATGCCCACCCCGCAGGGCGCCGGCGCGGTGGTCGAAGCTGCGGCCGCACGCGGCCCGGCCGATGGCACCTCGGTGGCGGCCCAGGCGGCCCCGCCGCCCGGGCCGCGGAAGGTCACCCTCGGCGGGTGAGCGCCGGCGCGCCAGGCCCGGCGGCGGGCGGCACAGTGTGGGCGGGCCGTGGCGTCGTCGGGCGATCGGGTGGCGCCAGGTCAGGTCGCCCGACTCGTCTGGTTCAATTCCCAGGGCCGGCCATGGTCGGCCCGAAGTCCCAGGGCTACCAGGTCGCGACCAAGCGTCACCCGCGTCCTCCTGGCCCACACCCGTGAGGGTGGGCCGCCCACGCGCCGTCCCGGTACGGCGCCGCGCGGCTCGCCGCATCCGCCCGAGGGGCGTCCCGGATCACCGGGGCCGTGCCCCGACCGCGAGGAGGCCCTCCCATGCCCCAGACCTCCCACGAGCCGTCCCGGCAGTCCGCCCGGCTCGACGGCCTGCCCGGACAGCCGGCCTCGGGCCGGCCGCCCGCCAGCCCGGCCACCCTGCCCGCGCTGGCCCCGACCGCCGTCGACCGGCACCGGTACCGGATCGTCGGCGGACAGCCCCTGATCGGCTCCGTCGAGGTGTCCGGCGCGAAGAACTCGGTGACCAAGCTGCTGGTCGCGACGCTGCTCACGGACGAGCCGTGCACGCTCGCCCGGGTGCCCCGGATCGTCGAGGTCGACGTCGTCCTCGGCATGCTCGCGGAGCTCGGGGCGCAGGTCGAGTGGCTCGACGACCACCGGGTACGGATCGCCACCCCGCGGATCGCCGACGCGTCGCTCTCGGAGACGTACTCGGGCGTCAACCGGATCCCGATCCTGATGATGGGCCCGCTGCTGCACCGGGTGGGCGAGGCGGTCGTCCCGCTGCCCGGCGGCTGCCAGATCGGCAAGCGCCCCGTCGACTTCCACCTCGCCGGCCTGCGGGCGATGGGCGCGGAGATCGTCGAGCAGCTCCGGTCGGTGCAGGTCAAGACGCTGGGCCTGCACGGCGCGCACGTCGAGCTGCCGTTCCCCAGCGTCGGCGCCACCGAGAACCTGCTGCTCGCCGCGGTCCGGGCGAAGGGCACCACGGTGATCTCGAACGCGGCCGTCGAGCCCGAGGTGATCGACCTCATCCTGTTCCTGCAGCAGATGGGCGCCCTCGTCGACGTCGAGGTGGACCGCACGATCGTGGTCCAGGGCGTGGAGCGGCTGCACGGCGCCAACCACACGGCGATCCCCGACCGGATCGAGGTCGCCTCGTTCGCCGCCGCCGCGGTGGCGACGAACGGCCGGGTCGACGTCCAGGGCGCCCGGCAGGAGGACGTCGCTACCTTCCTGAACCACGTGCGCCGCCTCGGCGGCGAGTTCGAGGTGACCGAGGGCGGGATCACCTTCTACCGGGACCGCGAGCTCACGGCCACCCACGTGCAGACCGACGTCCATCCCGGGTACATGACCGACTGGCAGCAGCCACTCGTCGTGCTGCTCACCCAGGCGCGGGGAGCCTCGGTCATCCACGAGACGATCTACGAGGACCGGTTCGGCTACACCCGCCAGCTCAACGAGATGGGCGCGAGCATCGCGCTGTCGACGAGCTGCCTCGGCGGCAAGCCCTGCCGGTTCGCCGCGCGGGACTTCGAGCACTCGGCGGTCGTGTCCGGGCCGACGCCGCTCACCGCGGGCGACCTGGCGATCCCCGACCTGCGCGCCGGCTTCGCCTACGTGATGGCCGCGCTGGTCGCCGGCGGCGCGAGCACGATCTCGGGGACCCGCTTCCTGTAGCGCGGCTACGAGGACCCGGTCGGCAAGCTGCGCTCCATCGGCGCGCTCATCGAGACAGTGCCGGCCTAGGCATCCCCGAGACGCCGCCCCGGCCGGCCGCCCGTGGGGCGGCCGGCCGTGCGTTTCTGGTCAGCGCTCGGGGCCCGGCTCCCTGCTCATCAGGTCCTTCACCGCTTCCAGCGGTGGCAGGCCGTCGTAGAGCACCCGCTCCACCTGTCGGCTGATCGGCATGTGCACGCCCAGCCGGTCCGCGAGCGCGAGCAGGGGCCGACAGGACCGCACCCCTTCGGCCACCTGCCGCTGCTCGGCGAGCACGGCCTCCAGGGTCATCCCCCGGCCGAGCCGCTCGCCGACGGAGCGGTTGCGCGACAGCGGCGAGGAGCAGGTCGCGACCAGGTCGCCGAGGCCCGCCAGCCCGGCGAAGGTCATCGGATCGGCGCCGAGCGCCACGCCGAGCCGGGCGATCTCGGCCAGGCCCCGGGTGATCAGCGACGCGACGCTGTTCGCGCCGAAACCCAGGCCCTCGACCATGCCGGCGGCCAGCGCCACGACGTTCTTCGTCGCTCCGCCGAGCTCGCAGCCGACCACGTCACCGTTCGTGTACGGGCGCAGGTACGGCGTCCAGCAGGCCGCCTGAACGGCGGCGGCGGTGGCGGCCGAGGCGCTGGCGATCACCGTCGCCGCGGGATGCTCGGCGGCGATCTCCCGGGCCAGGTTCGGGCCGCTGACGACGGCGATCCGCTCCTGGCCGCAGCCGGCGACCTCACCGATGACCTCACTCATCCGCCGGCTGCTGTGGTCCTCGATGCCCTTCATCAGGCTGACGTAGATCGCGGACGGCTCGACGAGGGGCGCCCAGGCGGCCAGCGCGGGACGTAGCACCTGGGCCGGCACGGCCAGCACGACCAGGTCGGCGCCGGCGAGCGCCCGGCCCGGGTCCGACGTCGCGAGCACGCGGTCCGGTAACCGGACGTCGGGCAGGTAGCGCGGGTTCTGGTGCGCGCGGTTGATCGTCGCGGCCAACGCGTCGTCCCGGGTGAGCAGGGTCACCCGCCGCCCGGCGTCCGCGAGGATCTTCGCGAAGACCGTCCCCCAGGACCCGGCGGTGAGCACCGCGGCCGCCCGCAGCGGACCGCCGCCGTCACTGCCGTTCGTCGTCATGCTGCCGAAGTCTCATCCACTCGTAACCGGCTCGTCGACCAGCTCGGCCGCGCCGGGCTTGGGCCGACGTTATGTCAGTGGCCGGGGCCGGCCGCCGCCGCCACCGCGATACGACCCGCACCGGCGGCACCGCCCGTGGTCCCGCAGTGCGCGCCAGTGTGATCACCCGCGACCCCCGGCGGGAAACCTGGCACGCCGCCGGGACTCCACGCCGCCACGAACCTCCTGCCCGTCACGTCTCGTCTCGCGGGAGGAGACCGTAGGGTCGGATCGTGGCGGGCGGGCGACCCCTGAGGTGGATCGTCGTGCTGCCGTTGAAGCGGCTGGGCACGGCGAAGAGCCGCCTGGAGCATCCAGGCCGGGCGCAGCTCGCGCTCGCGATGGCGACCGACACCGCGGCGGCGGCCGCGGCCGCGGGCGGGGACGTCGTCGCCGGCGTGCTGCTGGTGACCAACGACCCGGCCGCAAGCGCCGCGATCGCGGGCCGATCCGCGGGCGGCGCCGGCCGGGACGCCGAGCACGCCGCGGGCCTCGCGCCGGTGTTCGCCGTGCCGGACCTGCCCGACCGGGGGCTCAACGCGGCGCTGCGGCACGGCGCCCGCGTCGCGGCCCGGCGCTGGCCCGGGCACGGCGTCGCGGCGATGTCCGCCGACCTCGCAGCGCTGCGGCCCACCGAGCTGCGCGCGGCCCTGCTGGCGGCCCCGCTGGCCGGCCGCGCGGTCCTCGCCGACGCCGCCGGCACGGGCACCGTGCTGCTGTGCGCCGCACCCGGCAGCGCGCTGTCGCCGCGGTTCGGGGAGGGCAGCCACGCTCTGCACCTGCGGTCGGGCGCGGTCGACCTCACCGGCGGGCTCGCCGCCACGGTGCCCGGCCTGCGCCGCGACGTCGACACGATCGCGGACCTGGCGGCCGTGCGACTGCTGGGCGTCGGCCCGGCCACCAGCGCGGCGCTCGCCACGGCGGCGGCGAACGCCGGCTGACCGTCGCGGCGCCGGCCGTCACGGGCCCAGGTAGGTGCCGATGGCGGTTCCGGCCAGCGGCGTGGCCGGGGCGGCGGCTGCCAGCAGCGGCGCGAGCGTCGCCAGCGGCGCCGGCCGGGCGAAAAGGTAGCCCTGGCCCAGCTCGCAGCCGAGCAGCGCCAGGTCGGCGCGTTGCGCGCGCCGCTCGATGCCCTCGGCGACGACCACCGCGCCCAGCGAGCGGGCGACCGTGATCACCGAACGGGCGAGCCGCGCGGCCCGCCCCGGGCCGAGCGGATTGTCGATCAGGCCACGGTCCAGCTTCACGACGTCGACCGGAAGCTCGTGCAGCGCGGCGAGCGTCGTGTGCCCGGCGCCGACGTCGTCCATCGCGATCCGCGGCCCGAGCGCGCAGACCGCCTCCAGGACCCGCGCGGCGACAGCCAGGTCCGCGATCCGGAACGTCTCGGTGATCTCGATGACGAGCCGGCGCGGGTCCAGGCCGCTGGCGCCGAGCACCCGCGCGAGCACGTCGGGCAGCGCGCGGTCGGCCAGCCGGGACGCGGAGACGTTGACGTGCAGCCGCGGCGCCGGGATGCCCGGCGCCCCCGGCACCACCGCGGCGATCTCCGTGCACGCCCGACCGAGCACCAGCTCGTCGAGCGCCCCGACGAGGCCGCCGTCCTCGGCGGCCGCGACGAAGGTCATCGGCGGCACCGGGCCCCGCCCCGGCTCGGTCCAGCGCGCGAGCGCCTCGAGGCCGACGACGGCGCCGTCTACCAGCCGCACGATCGGCTGGTAGTGCACGTCGAATCCGGCCTCGTCCCAGCCGTGGCGGCGCGCGGTCACGAGCGCCTCCGCCAGCCGGGCACCCAGGGCCGCGCCGGTGACCATCCCGGCGCCGGTCACGCCGGCCCGTTCCTCCGTCTGCCCGGGGCCGTCCCGCCGACCGACGGGCACGGTGACGCCGGCCGGGAAGTGCCGGGGCAGGGCGACGAGCGCCGCCGCGGCCAACATCGGCGCGGCGAGCGCCCCGATCGCCACCGCGGCCCGGGCGAGTCCCGACGCGGGTGCGGGGCCGATGCCGAGGCCGACGCCCTGCAGGATGGTCCAGCTCGCGAGCGCCATCGTCAGGCGCCGCAGCCAGCCGCGGTCGGTGGCCAGGGCGCGGCAGAGAGACCAGCCGGCGACCCCGGTCGCGGCGACCCCTGCGCCGGCGGCGCCGGCCTGGACGACCGTCACCGCGGTCTCGTCGGTGACGATCCGCGCGAGTCCGGCCACGAGGGCCGCGAGCAGCGGCACCAGCGCCGCCGGCCGCGCGGCGATCGCGCCGAGGGGGGCCGGCCCGACGGTCAGCAGCGGCGGCACGGCGCCACCGACGGCCAGTCCCGCGCCGAGCGCGCCGCCCACGCCCGGCACCCCGCCGATGCCAAGGGCTCCGCTGGTCAGGGCTCCGCTGGTCAGGGCTCCGCTGGTCAGGGCTCCGCTGGTCAGGGCTCCTTTGCCGAGGGCTCCCCTGCTCAGGGCTCCGCTGGCCAGCGCTCCGCCCGCGCGCAGCGGTCCGGCCAGGCCCCGGGACGGCTGTGGCTCCCCGGCGCCGCCCGTGGGCGCGGGCGGGCACGCGGTGTCCATGTGTGTCACGGCCTGAGCCGCCTCCCTCTCCCGCACCGCACGGCGCCCGCCGCGCCGCCCCGGTGGTCGGCGCGCGATCGGTCCGGGCGAGCCCGACCGGGCGCGCCTCCGAGCGGTGTCCCGGGCCGGACGCCGGTTGCCCGCCCTGGCCCACAAGCCCTGTGAGGTCGGGTCGGACCGCCGACGGGTCATGCCAGTCGTGCATCCAGCCCGCGCACACTCTGACACGCAACGTCTCCAGGCTGCAGCAGAAGGACACCCCAAGTGGCGAATGAATCACGATCAGTCGCCGAAGTGGCGATCAAAGGGACCACCGAACGCGCCAGTCCGCGCCCGCAACACCGGTAAATGCCGGCGTGTCGAAGCCGACGGCGGCCGGGCGGGCACCCGGGGTACCCGGAACCCCCGGACGGCCGTCGGCGTGTCGCGACACGCCGACACGGGCCGCCAGGCGTCGAGACGACCGTCTGACCAGCGCCACGACGGCATGGCCGGCCGCCGCCGGCCACCAGAACCGCGCTGTCCCGGTTCCGCCGGGCCGTCCGCGGCGGCCTGCGCTACCGCTCCAGGGCGACGACCTCCACGCGCTGGCTCGCGGTGAGCACCCCCCGGCCGGTGCCCCGGTACACGCCCGACGTCGGCATCACGTCGTGATAGTCGCGGCCGGCCGCGATGGTCACGTAGCGGCGGTCGGCGAGCCGGTCGTGGCAGGGGTCGAGCGCGACCGCGACGGCACCCGCGCCGCCGGGAGCCCCCGCGGCCGGCGACCCGGACCCAGACGCCGTCGGACCGCAGGGCGACGGTGCCCAGCCGTCGGGCAGGAGCACCTCGACCCAGGCGTGCGACTCGCCGTCGCCGACGAGATGACCGAGCACGTAGCGGGCCGGCACTCCCGCCGCCCGGCACAGCGCGATCATCACGTGCGCCTGGTCCTGGCAGACGCCCGCGCCGCCGGCCGCCGCCTGCGCGGCGGTCGTCCCGACGTGGGTCGCGCCCGGGCGGTAGGCGATGTTCTCGTACACCCAGGCGCAGCAGCGGCGCGCGGTGGTGAACGGGTCAGCGCCGGCGAGCCGGCGGGCGAGCGCGGTCAGCGACGCGTCGGGCGCGGTCAGCGGGGTCGCGGTCAGCAGCCGCCGGCCGGTGAGCACCGAGGCGGGCAGCGCCGGCCAGCGGGCCGCCGGGCCACGATCGACGATCGCGGTGACGTCGAAGTCGAGGACGGCCGGCACCTCGTCGAGCGTGACGGTCGCGGCCCGGGCGCCGTCGGGCCCGCGCTCCCAGCGGATCTGGGCGGCCGGGGCCGAGACGCCGAGGTGCGTGTGCCGCGCGGTCTGGTCGCCGTGCCGGTTCGGCGGCAGCACGACCAGCCGGTGCACCAGGTCGAAGGCCGGGCCGTCGTACGCGTAGCGGAGCCGCTGGCTGATCCGGTAGCTCACGAGCCGGGCGGAGGCGAGGTCCGCGGCGGTGGCGTCGACGACGACGCGCGGCCGGGACAGCAGGTCCTGCACGGTCAGCGCACCGCCCCTCCCCGCCAAGCCTGGGCGCGGCGATACCGACCCGCCAGTATGGTCCGCTCCCAGTGTTTCCCGCTCATTAACGGGCGATCTACCCGGGGTCGACGGGACGGCTACCGCTGCGCACGGCCTGGGCGCGCGGTGTGACGACCAGTGCAGGACATCGAGTTAGGCTGCCGCGTTCACCTCGGACTGGCACCATCGCTGACATGGGCGAGGTGGTGGTGGCGAGATCCGGATCTCAGCCCGAACAGGGCTCGGATCAGCAGCGACGCAAGCCCCGCAGCGCCCTGCTCGAACCGCTGGAGGCGCCCCGGCCCCCGTTGCCGTCCGACCTGCCCGAGGACCGGTTCATCAACCGCGAGACCTCCTGGCTGGACTTCAACGCCCGGGTGCTCGCGCTGGCCGAGGACGTCAGCACCCCGCTCCTGGAGCGCGCCAAGTTCCTGGCGATCTTCGCCAGCAACCTGGACGAGTTCTACATGGTCCGGGTCGCCGGGCTCATGCGCCGGGAGGCCACCGCGCTCACCGTCCGCTCCGCCGACGGGCTGACCCCCCGCGCCCAGCTGGACCTGATCAGCGGCCGGACCGCCCACATCACCGACCGCGCCGCCCGGTGCTTCACCGACGAGGTGGTTCCCTCGCTGGAGCACGCGGGCATCAGCATCCGGTTCTGGCACCAGCTCACCACCGACCAGCAGCAGCGCCTGCACGAGTACTTCCACGACCAGATCTTTCCGGTGCTCACTCCGCTCGCCGTCGACCCCGCGCACCCGTTCCCGTACATCAGCGGCCTGTCGCTCAACCTGGCCGTGACGGTGCGCGACCCCGGCGACGACGTCGAGCGCTTCGCCCGGGTGAAGGTGCCGCAGAACGTCCCCCGGCTGATCCGCGTGGACCTCTCCCCCCGGGACGCCGCCGCGCAGGCCGGTGCCGACGGCACCTCCGAGCTCAACGGCGCCGCGGGTGGGGCGGACGGCGCCGACGAGCCGGACCCCGACAGCACCGCCTGCTTCGTGCCGCTGGAGGAGGTGATCGCCGCCCATCTCTCGCAGCTGTTCCCGGGGATGGAGGTGGTCGACTCCCACATGTTCCGGGTGACCCGCAACGCCGACCTCGAGGTCGAGGAGGACGAGGCGGAGGACCTGCTGCAGGCGTTGGAGCGGGAACTGGCCCGGCGCCGGTTCGGCCCGGCGGTGCGCCTCGAGGTGGACGCCGACATCGACGACGGCCTGCTGCGGATGCTCTGCCGCGAGCTGGAGGTGTCGCCGCGCGACGTGCACCGGGTGCACGGGCTGCTGGACCTCTCGGTGCTGTGGGCGCTGTTCGACCTGGACCGCCCGGAGCTGAAGTTCCCACCCCGGGTGCCGGCGACCCACCCGAGCCTGGTGACCGAGTCGGGCGACGCGGCGGACTTCTTCGCGGTCCTGCGGGACCGGGACGTGCTGGTGCACCACCCGTATGACTCGTTCACGACGTCGGTGCAGCGGTTCATCGAGCAGGCCGCGGCCGACCCGCGGGTGCTGGCCATCAAGCAGACGCTGTACCGCACCTCGGGCGACTCGCCGATCGTCGACGCGCTGATCGCCGCCGCCGAGGCGGGCAAGCAGGTCGTCGTGCTCGTCGAGATCAAGGCGCGGTTCGACGAGACCGCCAACATCCGCTGGGCCCGCGAGCTGGAGCGCGCGGGCTGCCACGTCGTCTACGGCCTGATCGGGCTGAAGACGCACACGAAGACCTGTCTGGTCGTCCGCCAGGACCCCGACGGGCTGCGCCGGTACTGCCACGTCGGCACCGGTAACTACAACCCCAAGACGGCCCGGCTCTACGAGGACCTCGGCCTGCTCACGGCGGACGAGGAGGTCGGCGCGGACCTGACCGACCTGTTCAACGTGCTCACGGGCTACAGCCGGCAGACGGTGTACCGGTCCCTGCTCGTCGCGCCGGAGCGGATGCGCGACGGCATCGTCGAGCGGATCGAGCGGGAGGCCGCCGCGGCCAGGGCCGGCGAGCCGTCCGGAATCCGGGTCAAGGTCAACAGCCTCGTCGACGAGCAGGTCATCGACGCGCTGTACCGGGCCTCGCGGGACGGCGTGCCGGTGCGGTGCCTCGTGCGCGGCATCTGCGCGCTGCGCCCCGGGATTGCCGGCCTGTCGGACACCGTGCTGGTGCGGTCGGTCCTCGGCCGCTACCTGGAGCACAGCCGGGTCCTCGACTTCACCGCACAGGACGAGGTCTGGATCGGCAGCGCGGACATGATGCACCGCAATCTCGACCGCCGGGTCGAGGCGCTGGTGCGGGTGACTCAGCCCGACAACCGGACGGCCCTGCGCCGAATGCTGGACCACGCGTTCTCGCCGGACGTCTCCGTCTGGGAGCTCGGCCCGGATGGCCGGTGGGAGCGCCGTGTCTCCGGGCCGGCGGAGAACCGGTTGTCCGACTACCAGGCCGACCTGGCCGCGTGGGCGCTGGATCGCGGCTGAGAAGCGCACCGCGCCGCGCCGACGTGCGCGACGCGGTTCGACCCGCCGTTTTTCGCCGCCGTTCCGGAGGGGAACCGCCATTCCGGACGGGAGAAACGGCGGGCCGACGCGGCCCGTCTCGTGCCAGAGCTGGCGAGCCTTGGGGACGCCCGCCGGAGCCTCTGGCCGCTAGCCGTTGGACGAGACGCTGGACTTGAAGTCCGAGCCCGGGCGGAACTTCGGCACGACCGACGCGGGGACGTGCACCGGCTCGCCGGTCGCCGGGTTGCGCCCGGTCCGCTCGGCCCGCTCCACCCGCTCGAAGACGCCGAAACCCGTGATCGTCACCTTCTCGCCGGCCGACACGGCCTCCTGGATCGCGTGGAACACCGCGTCGACGGCCTTGGTCGCGTTCGACCGGCCACCCTCGATCTGCTGAGCAATCTGGTCAACCAACTGGGACTTGTTCACAACAACCTCCGGACACCCCCCGCGAGTGCGGGGTGGGGAGCAGATCGGGCATCACACTGCGCTGCACCGTAGGCATCTCCACTGTCGAGGGCAATTCCCCGAAGCGTGTCGCGTCACACAAACCCGCACGTCAACGGGTTCGGGACAATCGGCCACCGGATGAACACCTGCGAGCAGCAGCACACGGACGAACACGATCAGCACCATCAGCCGGCTGATTTCCGGGCTGTTTCCGACGTTCTGTCACCGTATGGTTGCCCGTCGCCGCGAGCCGCGCGAGAGCGGTTCGCTTTCGAGCGCGCAGCGCGAGGCGCCGGCGGCGGGTGCAGGGCCGCCGCCCACCCCGACCGCGGCCCCACACCGAGATCACCGGCGTGGCCCGCTCATTCGGGTGGGACGGCACCGCCGGGCCCCTCGCGCCACGCGGCGCGCGGGATCAGCCGGGGGTGGTGGTCGGGAGCCAGGCGGGGCGGGTCTGCTCGAACGACGTGATCGCGTCCGCATGCCGCAGCGTCAGGCCGACGTCGTCGAGGCCCTCCAGCAGGCGCCAGCGGGTGAAGTCGTCCAGCTCGAACGGGGCGAGGACGCCGCCGCCGCGAACCTCGCGGGCGCCGAGGTCGACGGTGATCTCCGTCGCCGGGTCCGCCTCCACGGCCGCCAGCAGCGCGTCCACCGTCTCGACCGGCAGGACGACGGTCAGCAGGCCGTTGCCGAGCGAGTTGCCGCGGAAGATGTCGGCGAACTTCGGCGCGATGACGGCACGGAAGCCGTAGTCCTGCAGCGCCCAGACGGCGTGCTCCCGGGACGAGCCGGAACCGAAGTTCGGGCCGGCGAGCAGGATCGTGGCGCCGTCGTACGCCGCCTGGTTGAGCACGAACGACGGGTCCGAGCGCCACTCGGCGAACAGGCCGGCGCCGAACCCCGTGCGCTCGATCCGCTTGAGCCAGTCGCTCGGGATGATCTGGTCGGTGTCGACGTCGCTGCGCCGCAGCGGCAGTGCCCGGCCGGTGTGCGTGGTGAACGCCTCCATCGGGCGCTCTCCCTTCCTGACGAGGTCTGTGAGGTTGTCAGAGGTCCGTGGGCGCCGAGAGACGGCCGGTGACGGCCGTCGCGGCGGCCACCTCGGGCGAGACCAGGTGGGTCCGGCCGCCCTGACCCTGCCGGCCCTCGAAGTTGCGGTTCGACGTGGATGCGCTGCGTTCGCCGGGCTTCAGCGTGTCCGGGTTCATCCCGAGGCACATCGAGCAGCCGGCGCTGCGCCACTCGGCCCCGGCCGCGCGGAAGACGTCGTCGAGCCCCTCCGCCTCGGCGTCCGCCTTGACCCGCATCGAGCCGGGGACGACGAGGACCCGCACGCCGTCCGCGACCCGCCGGCCGCGCAGGATGTCGGCGGCGGTGCGCAGGTCGGAGAGGCGGCCGTTGGTGCACGAGCCGATGAACACCGTGTCGACGGCGATCTCGCGCAGCGGCGTGCCGGCGGTCAGGCCCATGTAGGTCAGCGCACGCTCGGCGGCGGCCCGGGCACCCGGGTCGGCGAACGACGCCGGGTCCGGCACGTCGGCGCCGAGCGGGGAGCCCTGCCCCGGGTTGGTGCCCCAGGTGACGAACGGCGTGAGCGCGGCCGCGTCGATGATCACCTCGCGGTCGAACGCCGCGTCCTCGTCGGTCGCGAGCGTCCGCCAGTAGGCGACCGCCGCGTCCCAGTCGGCGCCCTTCGGCGCGTGCGGGCGCCCCTTCAGGAACGCGAACGTCGTCTCGTCTGGCGCGATCATGCCGGCGCGGGCGCCGGCCTCGATCGACATGTTGCAGACCGTCATCCGGCCTTCCATCGACAGCGCCCGGACGGCCTCGCCCCGGTACTCCAGGACGTAGCCCTGACCGCCGCCGGTGCCGATCTCGGCGATGATCGCCAGGATCAGGTCCTTCGCGCTGACGCCGTCGGGCAGTGCGCCGCCGACCGTGATCGCCATGGTCTTCGGGCGGCCCTGCGGCAGGGTCTGGGTGGCGAGCACGTGCTCGACCTGGCTGGTGCCGATGCCGAAGGCGAGGGCGCCGAACGCGCCGTGGGTCGCCGTGTGGCTGTCGCCGCAGACGACCGTCATGCCCGGCTGGGTCAGGCCCAGCTGGGGGCCGACGACGTGCACGATGCCCTGCTCCGGGTCGTTCATCGGATGCAGCCGGACGCCGAAGTCGGCGGTGTTCTTGCGCAGCGCCTCGACCTGGGCGCGGGACACCGGGTCCGCGATCGGCAGCAGCGTGTCGGTGGTCGGGACGTTGTGGTCCTCGGTCGCGATGGTCAGGTCCGGACGGCGGACGGGCCGGCCGGCGAGCCGCAGCGCCTCGAACGCCTGCGGCGAGGTGACCTCGTGCACGAGGTGCAGGTCGATGTACAGCAGATCCGGTTCACCGTCGGCGCGCCGTACGACGTGCGCGTCCCAGACCTTCTCCGCGAGAGTGCGCCCCGGCCCGGTACTGGCCTCGGATGGCATTGGCCCGCTCCTCTTCTGGCGTGTTGTCGTCTCACCGCTCGGTCGTCATCCCACCGCTCGGTTGTCGTCTCACCGTTTGGGATGACAGTATCAACCTATGGAACAGCGTAGCCCCTCCCCCGACCTGCACGCCGGCACCCCGGATCCCGGCGCCGACGTCACGCGCGGCGCCCGCGGCCCGGCGCGGGCCGGCGCCGAGGTCCCAGAGGTCGTCCGCGAGGTCGTCAGCGGGGTCGGCGTGCTGGACAAGGCGGCGCTGGTGCTCTCGGCCGTCGAGACCGGCCCCGCGTCGCTCGGCGAGCTGGTCACCCGGACCGGGCTGTCCAGGGCCACCGCCCATCGGCTCGCGGTGGCGCTGCAGACCCACCAGCTGGTCGGCCGGGACCCCGACGGCCGGTTCGTCGCCGGGCCGCGGCTGGCCGCCGGGGCCGCCGCCGCCGGCCTGTGGCCGCTGCCGTGGCAGGTGCTGCAGGCCGCGCCCGGCGTGCTCGCGCAGCTACGGGACGCCACCGGGGAGAGCACCCAGCTCTACGTGCGTCGCGGGGTCGACCGGGTGTGCGTCGCCGTCGCCGAGCGCGGCAGCGGCCTGCGCGACACCGTGCCGGTCGGCGCCATCCTGCCGATGACGGCCGGGTCCGGCGCCCAGGTCCTGCTCGCCTTCGCCGCCGACGGCGGGCCGGCCGGCGCCACCGCCGGCGCGCCGGGCCGGCCCGGTGACATCCCGGTCGGCGCCGCGTTCGACGAGCAGGTGCTGGCGCAGGTGCGCGCCCGCGGCTGGGCGCAGAGCGCCGGCGAGCGGGAGACCGGCCTCGCGTCGGTGTCGGCCCCCGTGCGCGACGCCACCGGCGCGGTGATCGCGGCGCTGTCCCTGTCGGGGCCCGACGGTAGGCTTACCCGCACGCCCGGCCAGCTGCACGGTTCGACGATCAAGGCTGCCGCGAAACGACTGTCCGACCTCGCCGGGTACGCACCTGTGACAGCCGTGTCTACCCCCGGCGGACTACCCGCAGACGCGACAGCGTAGCCTTTTCGTGTCGTTCTAGGTAATACCGGCGGTCCATCAAACCAGTCCGCCAGGCCGCCGCCGTGGGCAGGAAACGCCGCCCGCGTCGCGGCGGCGAGGTGGGCCCCGGCCGCCCTGGGACCGGCCACAAGGCCGGTCCGGGGCAGCGGGTCATCAGCCAGGAACGACACGAGTCGCCGTTCGGGGGGTCGGGCGGGCGGCTCGGGCAAGAACGAGACCGGCATGCCGCGAGCCCCGTCGCGGTGGCGCCGTCGTGGCCGTTACCCGCCCCAGACCGGGCGTGTATGAGGGGGAGTCTGGCAGTGCGCACACTCGGCTCGCGGTATGTCCTGCACGAGTTGCTCGGGCAGGGCACAACCGGCGAGGTGTGGCGGGCCAGCCGCCGCGACGACGGTGCCGACGTCGCCGTGAAGATGCTGCGCCCGGAGTTCGCCGACGACCCCGTCGTCGTGGACCGGTTCCTGCGGGAATGGCAGATCCTCTACGACATCGACAGCCCCGACCTGGTCCGCGTCCTCGACCTCGTCAACGAGCGGGACGTCCTCGCGATCGTGATGGAGCTCGTCGAGGGCACCGACCTGCGGGAGTACCTGCGGCACGAGGCCCCGCTGCCGGTCGACGAGGCCGCCCGGATCGTCATCGATGTGCTGTGGGCGCTCGACACCGTGCACGGCGCCGGCGTCGTGCACCGCGACGTCAAGCCGGAGAACGTGCTGCTGGAAAGCCGCGGCAACGGCCCGGCCGTCCGGCTCACCGACTTCGGCATCGCCCGCATGGTCGACGGCCTGTCCCGCAACCGTCCGCCGGTGACCGGGCCGATCGGCACGCCGCTCTACATGGCCCCCGAGCTCGGCACCAACCAGCCGCCCGGGCCCGCCGCCGACATCTACTCCGCCGGCATCGTGCTCTACGAGCTGCTCGCCGGCATGCCGCCGTTCGACGAGGCGCACCCGACCGACATGCTCCGGGCGCACCGCGAGCAGGAGCCGCTGCCGATCAAGGGCGTCCCCCGGCCGGTCTGGGAGGTGCTCGCGGCGATGCTGGCCAAGTCGCCGACGCAGCGCCCGCCGACCGCCGCCGACGCTGCGCGTGCCCTGGACGCGGCGCTGCACCGCGACCGCGACCGGGATCTCGCGCAGGAGCCGGCCCGCGGCCACGATCGGGAGGACGTCGACGGCCCTCGCCGCGGCGACGACCGTGACCGGGAGCGCCGCGAGGACACCCTCGCCGGTGTCGGCGGCGGCGGCCGGCGCACGGGCGCCGCGGCGGCCGGCGCGGGCGCGGCGGCCGGCGCGGGCGCGGCGACCGCGGGTGCTGGCGCTGCCCTCGGCATGACGAAGGTCGCCTACGCCGACGGCCGAGGCCCTGTCCCTGGCCCTGGCCCTGGCCCTGGGCCTGGGCCTGGGCCGAGCAAGGGCCCGGGGGGCGGGCGGGGCTATCCCGGCGGCGACTGGGACGCCGACGCTGCCACCGGTCTCGGGCCGCCCGTTGCGCCGATGCCGCCGATACCGCCGCCGCCCCCGCCGGGCGGCCCGCGCGGCGGCGGGCACTGGACCGACGACCACGACGCCCCCACCGGCATCCTCCCGCCCGTTCCCGGCCCGCTCGGCCCTGCCCAGGGCTGGGACGACGAGCCGCCGACCGGCGAGCAGCCGCTGCGGGTTCCCGGCCGAGCCGGGGCGACCCAGTCGGACCGCAACACCGTGATCTCGGCCATTCCGGCCACGCGGCAGCCCGCTCCCGGCGGCGGCAGCCGGCCGCCGCAGAAGAACAACCAGCAGCGGCTTAAGATCGCGGCCGGCGCGGCGATCGTCGTCGCGCTGCTCGCGGGCGCCGGCGGCTGGGCGCTGGCTGCGTCCACCGGCGGCTCCGGGACCGAGGCCGTCGCCCAGACGTCAGCCGACGTCAGCTCGACCAGGTTCGTCGACCCGTCCGGCAACCTCATCGACCCGACGGCGACCGCGCCGTACACGACGATGCTGCCCAACGGGAAGACGGTCACGGTCACACCGTCGGGCAAGCCGTCGGCCAGCGCCTCCCCGAAGCCCGGCTCCTCGCCGACGTCGACCGACGGCGGCGCGCCGACGACGAGCGCCGCCGCGACGACCCCGTCGACCGCGACCGTCCCGAACCTGTCGGGCATGAACCAGAGCCAGGCACAGAGCGCGATCTCGGACGCCGGGTTCACCGGTGGGCTGTCGGCCACCTCGGACTGCAACGACAACGTCCCCGTCGGGCAGGTCTACTCGCAGAGCCCGGCCGCCGGCACCAAGGCCGACCGGTCGACCACGATCGCGATAACAGTCTCGGCCACGTGCTCCGGGGTGCCGAACGTCGTCGGAACGCCGGCGGACACCGCGACCCAGACGCTGAGAAACGCCGGCTTCTCGCCGGGCTTCAATGGCCCCTGGAGCTGCGATTACGGCTACAACAACGTGACCGGCCAGTCCCCCGCCGGAGGCACGGTACTGGCGAAGGGCGCCACCGTCTCGATCACATACACCTGCAAGTCGCCCCCGCCGACGACCGCCGCGGCGTCGCCCACCAGCTAGGCCGGCGCACCCGAACCGACCGGCCCAGCCAAGCAGAACCCGGCCCGCCCCGACCCAGTCGGGGCGGGCCGGTCTGGTTCCGGCGAACTGGATCGCTCGGACCACGGGGCAAGCCCGGCCGTCCCCTCGGGCGTCGGTGCCATCTGTTATTTGGCCACCTTGGCCACCTTGGCCACCTGGCCACTTGGCCGCGCTGTCCGATGCCCCGTCGAACGACTTCCTCATGGCGCCGGGCTGGACGAGCCGGCGGGCGCGACGCGGACGAACCCGCCGCCGGCGGCGGCACTCCTGATCGTTAGCGCGCCCGGATGATCGCGGGTTGTGCCCCCTGGTGGGTCGTGTCCGCGGGGCGGTTTCCGACCACCGAGGGGGCACAAGCAGCGATCATGCCGCTGGCGAGGCCGCTCGCGCCGAGTGGCTGGTCAGCCGGAGCGGTCCAGGGGGAAGTCGTCCGGGGTCCAGGAGGACGCGAGCCGACGGCCGAGCGGGGGAAGGCCGGGGGCGTCGGCGGCGGGCGTACCGGCGACGACGTCGGGTTCCTCGGCGGGGGCGGGAACGCGGAACGGGCGCTCCCACCGCGGCACGCGCGGGCTGACGACCGGCGTCGGCTCCGGCTGACGCCAGGGCCCGTGCTGGGCGACCTGGCCGGCCTGACCGACCTGGGCGGCGTTGCCGTGCTGGGCGACGCTGTCGTCGTGACCGAAGCTGTCGTCGTTGATGAGGCCCTCGGCGCGCAGCCTGGACAGGTCGGGCAGCGGCGGGAGCTGGGTCGGGTCGACGGCGTCCTGCGCCGGCGGCTCGGCGGCCCACATGTCGACCTCGACGTTGATCTCACCGGCGTCCGCCGTCATCCGCAGCCGGCCGCCGTGCACCTCGACGAGCCGGCGCACGACGTACAGGCCCATGCCCGCGCCGTCGGTGGGCCGCGTCGCGGAGCCGTCCCGCTGGGTGAACGGCTCGAAGAGCCGGTGGATCGTCTCCTTGTCCAGGTCGGGGCCCTGGTTGCGGACCCGCAGCACCACCTCGTCGCCGACCCGGCCGGCGATGAGACGCACCGGGGTGCCCGGCCAGGAGTGCACGAGGGCGTTGTCGACGAGGTTCGCGACCACCTGGTGCAGCGCCTGGCGTGACATCCGCACCGGCAACTGCGCGGGCAGGTCGACCGCCACGGCGCCGACCATCGAGGCGTGCCGGAGGCTGCCGAGCGCCTCGTGGACCACCTCGGGGAGGTCGGAGATGGTGTTGTCGTCGATGCCGGTGGCGGTCGCGGTCGTCAGCATGTTCTCCAGCAGCCGCGACAGCCGCTCGGAGGAGTTCAGCGCCGAGTCGAGCATGACGTCGAGCTGTTCGTCGGACATGCGGTGGCGGCGGCGGCGGATCGTCAGCAGGTTCCCGCGGATGCCGGCGAGCGGCGTGCGGAACTCGTGCGAGACGGTCGCGACCAGGTCGGTGCGGATCTTCTCGGTCTCCTCGAGCCGGGCCATCAGGCTCTGCTGGCCCTCGTAGAGCTGGTGACGGTAGCGCTCGGTGCGCCGGCGCTCCTGCTGGTTGTAATGCCAGAACACAACCTGGGCGCCGGCGAGCGCGACGATGAAGCCGGCGTGCATGGCGGCCAGCATCAGCGCGCTGTGCCGGGCATCGGTCATCGAGTCGGCGCTGATCAGGTACCGCAGGACGAGGTTCGCGATGAAGACGAACGCGATCGCGAGGACGTAGACCGACCAGTCCTCGTAGAGGGCGATCAGTGCGACGACGACGAAGAAGTGGAAGTACATCGGGCCGAGCCCGTCCGAGAGGTGGACGAGCACCACCGAACAGCACAGCAGGCCGAGGCTCGCGGCCAGGGCCCGCACCCGCCGGGCGCCCGGCAGCGCCGCCGCGACGTACAGCAGCAGTGACGGGCTCACGGCGGCGAGGCCGTGGGTGAGGCTGAAGTCGCGCAGGAGGGCGTAGCAGACGATCGCCGGGAGGTGGAGGACCAGGATCCACTTCAGCAGCCGGTGCCGGGCGTTCCAGTCCTCGAACGAGAGCCGGTGGCCGTGGGGTACCAGGCTCGCGACCCAGCCGCCGGCGCGGCCGGCCCCGATCCGCGGGTCCGCCTGGCCCGCCTTCTGGGCCCGCTGGCGCCGCTCCGGGGTCACGCGCTCGTGCCGAACGGAGGCGTGCCGGGTCCGCGTGACGCGAGCCCGCTCGTGCCGGCGCCGCGCCCGCTCTCCGAAGGGGGGACCGGCGGCGGACATCCGCGCAAGTTTCTACCGAGACGACCGTTAGCCGCCATGGTTGTCAAGGGTGGTGTGTGATGGCGACAGTGTCCACTTTTGACTAGGCACTGAGGACCAGCCCGGAACAGGCTAGACGGAGCATGGCGCCCCAAGTCCGCCCCCGACACAGTGTGGTCCGCGGGGCACCCGAGGGGAAGCCCCCGCCCGCCAGGTTTGCGGACAGTGGCGCAACGGGTCACCAGCCCGGAGCCGGTCGGTGGACAGGGCGGCAGGTTCAGGCAAGCGCAGGTCCCAGGTTGTTGCCCATGAGGAGGACACCGTGCCCCCAGTCGCCCTGACTGCCGCGTCTGCCCCGGCCTGCCTGTCGACCCGGCGAGCCGCCGTCGCCGCGTGCCCGACCGCCACCGAGGTCGCCGCCGCGCCGATGCCGGCGCCCGCCCCAGCCCCCGTCGCCCCGCCGGAGCGGCCCGCCGCCCGCCCACGGCTGCGCCTCGTCGGCGCGACCGTGGCGCCCGAGGTCGACGGCCCCGCCGAGGCCTCGGTCATCGAGACCGTCCACGGCCACGGCGGCCCCGCCTCGTGCCGCTGCCGCGCCTGCACCATGGCCCGCCACCCCGCGGCCGCCCTGCTCCCCCGCCTCACCGTCGTCCGGTAGCGACCGCGGGAGGCGGCGACAGCGAGACGCGTAGCGACAGCGAGACGCGACGACCGTGGAACGGCTGCGCACCGAGCGACGGCCCCCTGCCCATGCACCAGGGCCCGAACGTCGCGGCGCCCGCCCCCGGGCGCGAAGAAGCCCGTCAGACCCCACTGGGGAGATCTGACGGGCTTCGGCGTTCCACCATCCCTCGCGCGCACAGCAGGCCCGGCTCGCCGCCGAGATCCGCCCCGCCCGACGTCATGGCGCATCCTGTCCGACACCATGGGCGCGAACAGCCGACGTCCTGCCTCCAACGTCGGACAGGACGTCGGGACGCACCCGGACGTCTGACACGACGCAGCCGTGGGCGGGTGCTACTCCGCCCGGCCGCCACGGACTCGGGGCCCATCGTCACGGACTCCGCCAGCCGTCACGCGGGCAAACAGCGCGGATGCCACCGCAGGCAGGGCACAGCGCAACCAACGCGGAAGGTCGGGAAAAGAAACGCCTGCGACCCGGCCAACCAGGCTTCAGTCGCCGCCAACGTCGGCAGTACGAGAACGGCCCCGGGGCGCGACGAACCCCGTCCAGCCCAAGCCAGGCTCGGCGAAGCCGGCCCCACCCCGGCGGGGCCCCACCCCGGCGGCCAGGCCGAGGAACGCTAAAACAAACGGGGAACCGCAGAAGGAACCGAAACCCGCCCCGAACCAGACCGGGCTCCGCGCCAGCCGGCCATCACTGGGGTCCCGAGGGGTACCCCGGGGCGACATCGCGCCCGCGGGGAGAATCACCTGAAAGGTGATCGAACATGGATCTCTGTAGCCCCGACCGGATTCGAACCGGCGCTACCGCCTTGAGAGGGCGGCGTCCTAGGCCGCTAGACGACGGGGCCAGAACTTTAAAGCTTCACCACAACTTGCCGCAGTTCGTCACCGCTCCGCGACATTCCAAACCTTACACGACGCCCGTCGTCCCAGCGGTGGGGGGTGTCGGAGGCCGAAGCCCCCGGACCCGGGGGTTCCAGGGGATCGCCCCCCTGGGCGACATCGCGCGGGAGCCTGGGAAGGCGACCGAAGGCCGCCGAACTCAGCGATCCCCGTCGCGCGCTGGGGTACCAGGACTCGAACCTAGACTAACGGAACCAGAATCCGTTGGGCTGCCAATTACCCCATACCCCATGGGATGCCCTCGCGGGCGGTGCCCACTGTACCGCATCCGGCGGGGTGGTCGACGTCCAGGTCGGGTCCTCGGCGGTCGATTCGGCGGGATCGGCGCGGCCCGACCGGAGGGTGGCGGCGGGGACCGGTCGGAGGCGCTCGATACGGTCGCTGCGTGCGTATCGCTAGGTTTACAGACGGCTCGGAGCCGGCCTTCGGCGTGGTCGAGGGATCGGTCGAGCGGGGCGAGGCGACCATCGCCGCGCTGACTCCGCACCCCTTCGGGCCCTTCACGTTCTCCGGGGGCCGCCGCCCGCTCGGCGAGGTCCGGTTGTTGGCGCCGGTGCTGCCGAGCAAGGTCCTCGCGGTCGGCAAGAACTATGCCGATCATGTGAAGGAGATGGGCGGTGACGCTCCGCCGGAGCAACCGATCCTCTTCCTCAAGCCGTCGACAAGCGTCGTCGGCCCCGGTGACCCGATCATCCATCCCGACCCGACCAGCCGGATGGACTACGAGGGCGAGCTGGCGATCGTCATCAGCCGACTCTGCCGGGACGTCCCGCAGGAACGGGCGACGTCGGTCGTGCTCGGATTCACGTGCGCGAACGACGTGACGATGCGGGAGCAGCAGAGCGCCGACGGCCAGTGGACCAGGGCGAAGGGGCACGACAGTTTCTGCCCGTTGGGCCCGTGGATCGAGACCGATCTCGACCCGTCGGACGTCGGGATTCGCACCACCCTCGATGGCGAGGTGCGGCAGAGCTCGACGACCAAGGCACTTATCCACACCATCCCGCGGCTGATCGCCTACATGTCGGCCGCGATGACGCTGCTGCCCGGCGACGTCCTGCTCACCGGCACGCCTGCGGGCGTCGGCCCGATGCGACCGGGCCAGCGGGTGGCCGTCACCGTCGACGGCGTCGGCACACTCACCAACCCGATCACCGTTCGCTGACCGCCCTGCCACCGACCGCCCTGCCGCTGACCGCCCTGCCGCCGACCGCCCGCTCGCCGGGCGAGCGGCGGTGCCGGCCGGCCGTGGCGGACCGCCGTACGGGACCGCCGTCCCGACCGGCCGGGCCACGATGGGTGGCCGACGCGGTGGGCGCCCGGGTTCGTCCGCCCACGGTCGGCAGTGTGAGCTGGACCTGGGTCGGGCGCCTGCCCGGCCGGCGCGGTCGTGGCAGAGAATTCAAAGCAGATCCGGCGGTGGGCTGTGGCCGGGCGCCGATGACCAGGTCACGAGACCAGGTCGACGCCCCGGGTGCGGGCGCCGACGAGTGGGAACGAACCGACGAACAGCTGGGACAGAACGCACAGAAGGAGCGGCATGACCGAGGCCGAGGCCGTCTACGACGTCGGCGCACCCGAGCCCAAGCCGATCGACGAGGAGCTGAGCGTCAAGCTCGGCCACCTGGCCGAGGACGCGATCCTGCGCGGCAAGCCGAACCGCGACGAGCAGTGCGACAACTGCCTGTACTACCTGGACACCGACAAGGACATCTCGTACTGCTGGCACCCGAAGCTGCGGATCCTCGTCGGCGGCCCGTGGTGGTGCCAGTGGTGGGAGGAGATTCCCGCGGACTGAGCAGGTCTCGGGAATCGAGCAGGGCGCGGGAATCGGCCGGACCGCGACGGGCCGGGCGCTGGGCGGCTACGCCCGGAACCCGGCCCGTCGTGATTCCCATCACCCGCGTCGCCGAAGCGACCCGTCGGTCGCCCGGTGGCGCCGGCTAGCGGCGGCCGGCCGCCCGGCGGCCGCCGCGCGGCTGCGTGGTCTCCTCCACAGCCGACCGCCCCAGGGAACGCCCGGCCCGCGGCGACGCTAGCCACGGGTGCCGAAGGTCGTGGTACGTGGCCTCGCCGGTGAGCTCGCGCATCTGGAAGAGGATCTCCTCGATCTCCGCGTGCTGCTCGCCGTGCTCGCCGGCGCGCGCCAGCTCCTCGGAGCTGAAGGAGAACACCCGGACGAACCGCCCGTCCGCGCGTACGGCCGCCAGACCGCCGATGATGTCCGGCCGGCCCTCGGGAAGCCAGCGCACCAGCTCCTTCTCCAGCGAGCGCAGCCGTTCCGGGTCGGTGGTACGTCCCTGAGCGACCTGCACGAAGCCCGCGTCGTCCGCACCGCCCTCGAGGATCAGCACGGCGTCCTGGAACTCGGCGGTGAGCACGGGGCCGAGGAAGAGCCGTTCCGTCCTTGCCCACCACTCCCGCTGGTCGGTGCGGGCCGACAGGTTCGCCAGCGCCTGCGCCGAGCTGAACCGGCTCAGGCAGATGAACCGGTCGTCCGCGGTGATGCCGGCCGTGGAGCCGAGCCAGCCGTCCGCGGCCGCGCCGATGTCGGCGAGCCAACGCTCATGCTGGGCGCGCATGGCCGCGCGGTCCGGCACCCTTCCCTGGATCACCTGCAGCAACATCGCGCCTCCGCCCCCGTTCCCGTCCGTAAACACGAACGGACGGAACGTAACTCCGACGGGCCGCGACTTCGAACCGATCTTTCAGGTCCCGGCGTCCGGATCAGGCTGTTCGCCCTGGCGGCGCAGGCCGTAGATGACGGCGTCCTGCAGGGCCTGCCAGGAGGCGGCGATGATGTTCTCGTCGACGCCGATCGTGTCCCAGCGCGACTGGCCGTCGCTCGTCTCGACCAGCACCCGGGTCACGGCGCCGGAACCCTCCCGGCCGTCGAGGATGCGCACCTTGAAGTCGGTGAGGTCGACGTTGCTCAGCCCCGGGTAGGCCTTCTCCAGCGCCTCGCGCAGCGCCCGGTCGAGCGCGTTGACGGGGCCGTTGCCCTCGGCCGTCGAGACGTGCCGCTCGCCCCGGGTGCTGAGCTTGACGGTCGCCTCGCTGAGGACCTCGCCGTCGGGGCGCTGCTCGACGATGACCCGCCAGCTGTCCAGGGTGAAGAAGTGCTCCGCCCCGTACACCTCGTCGCGCAGCAGCAGCTCGAAGCTCGCCTCGGCGGCCTCGTACGAGAAGCCGTTCGCCTCCCGTTCCTTGACCAGCTCGACGATCCGGCCGAGCGCCTCCTTCTCGCCGGACAGGTCGAGGCCGAGCTCGCGGCCCTTCAGCTCGATGGTGGCCCGGCCCGCGAGCTCGGAGACCAGCATCCGCATGTCGTTGCCGACCTGGGCGGGATCGATGTGCTGGTACATGTCCGGGTCGATCTTCACGGCGCTGGCGTGCAGGCCGCCCTTGTGGGCGAAGGCGCTGGCGCCGACGTAGGGCCGGTGCGTGTCCGGCGTCGAGTTGGTGATCTCGTCGATGGCGTGCGAGACGCGGACCAGCTCGCGAAGGCTGCCGGTCGGCAGCACCGGGGTGGCGAGCTTCGTCTCGAGGCCGGCGACGACGGTGAACAGGTTCGCGTTGCCGCACCGCTCGCCATAGCCGTTCGCCGCGCCCTGAACATGGGTGACGCCCGCCTGCACGGCGACGAGGCTGTTCGCGACGGCGCAGCCCGAGTCGTCGTGGCAGTGAATCCCCAGGCGCGCGCCCGTGCCGCCGAGGACGGCGTGCACGGTGTCGCCGATCCGCGTGGGCAGCATTCCGCCGTTGGTGTCACACAGCACGACGACGTCGGCACCCGCCTCGGCCGCGGTGCGGACGACCTCCAGCGCATAGGCGTCGTCGGCGTGATAGCCGTCGAAGAAGTGCTCGGCGTCGACGAAGACCCGCTTGCCCTCGGCGCGCAGGTGGACGACGGTGTCCCGAATCATCGCCAGGTTCTCGGCGGGCGTGGTGCGCAGCGCTCGCTCGACATGGCGCCGGTCGGACTTGGCGACGAGGCACACGACCGGCGTTCCGGCGTCCCGCAGCGCGGCCACCTGCGGGTCGTCGGCGGCGGCCTTGCTGGCACGTCGGGTGGAGCCGAAGGCCGTGAGCCTCGCGTTGCGCAGCGTCAGCTCGGACTGGGCACGGCGGAAGAACTCCGCATCCTTCGGATTCGAGCCAGGCCAGCCGCCCTCGATGAAGCCGACGCCGAGCTCGTCGAGGTGCCGGGCTACCGCCAGCTTGTCGGCGACGGAGAGCGACAGGCCTTCCTGCTGCGTGCCGTCCCGCAGAGTGGTGTCGTAGATGTGCAGGGACTCGGGGTCGTATGGCCGCACGCTGCGCCTCTTCCGCTGTCTCGCCTACACGCCTCTGGAAGGCGGGCGTCGGCCCGCTCCGGGGCATTGTCCGCCGACGTGGCACAAGCGGCGGCGCGCCACACCTGGGCCCATCAAGGGCGATCGATCGGCTCTCAGGCCGGCCCCGCACAGATGGCGGCCCCGGTCGTCACGCGCCCGGCCGCTGGGTATGGTGGCCGGCACGCGCGACGAAGACGGGTTCACCGCCGGGCATCCAGCCTACGACGTAACACTTCCGACACGCGCGGACTGTGTCCCAGGTCGCTCGCGTTAACCTGGCGCGACTCGGTGAAGACGCGGATCCCGTGCGGCTAGTCGCCGGAGAAGCGGCGGAGGCGGTCGATCTGGAGGATCGTGATCGTCTGCCCTTCGGACAGGATCCAGGTTCGCCGTTCGAACTCGCGCAGCGCCTGGTTCACCGACTGGCGAGAACCGCCGAGCAGCGACGCGATCTCCGTCTGGGTGAGCCCCAGCTCGATGACCGGCCGGCCGGCCTCACGCGCCCGCATCAGCAGCAGCTTGGCCACCCGTCGCGGAAGGTCGAGGAAGACCAGGTCCGCGTTGGCGCCGGTGAGCCGCCGGACGTGCGCGACCAGGGCCCGGATGAGCTGCTCGGCAACTGCCGGGCGCTCCTTCACGAGCTCCCAGACCGCCGTGCGGTCGAGCACGAGCGCGGTGCTCGGCTCCAGCGCCTCGACGCTCGCCGAGCGGGTACCCGGCTCGACGATGTTGAGCTCGCCGATCGTCTCGCGCGGGCCGTGGATGTTCAGCACATGGTCACGGCCGTCGTCGGCCTTGGTGAGCACCTTCAACCGGCCCTGGGCCACCACCAGCAGGGTGTCCGCGGGCTCCCCCTCGGTGAAGACAACCTGGCCCCGCCGGTACCGGCGCGTCACCGCGCGGGCAGCGAGCCGCCGCAGGTCCTCCTCGTCGAGCTCCTTGAGCAGCGTGGTCGCCCGGAGTAGGGCGACCGCCTCGTCGTCGTCGAGCATGGGCGAGACGTTAGCGGCTTTCACCGACCTCTTGCGCCCCACATCACGCAGAACACGCCTGAATCGTGTTTCTGACGCGGGAGGCGCCGCAAACGTACTGACGCCGCGCCAAACAGTGACCACGCACGACGGCGCTACGCAGTCACCCGCTGCTGATTCCAGCAGCGCACAACGTCACGCATGGACAGAATGCCGGCCACCGTGCCACCTTCAGTCACCACCAAGTGGCGGAAACCACCCCGAAGCATCGCGTCGGCGGCCGTGTCGAGCGACCAGTCGGGGTCCGCGAACACCAGGTCGCGGGTGAGGTGATCGGCCGCGATCTCCACGTCCGGATTCTTGCCCTCGGCCAGCGCCCGCAGGATGTCTCGCTCGGTCAGGATGCCGTAGCCCGCCCCGTCGGTGTCCAGCACGACCGCCGCGCCGACGCCGCGCCCGGCCATGAGCCGCGCCGCCTGCCGCAGCTTGTGCTCCGGGCCGATCATCAGTACCAAGGGGCTCATTCCGTCCGAAACCCGCATGAGAATCCTCCGATCGGAAGGCGCTTGTGCGCTTGTGAAATCGGCTATGCAGGCAAGGTACGGTCCGAGGGGCGATATGACCAGCCCCACATTTACGCCCGGCGGTGGGCAAGCGGTGACAGTGACATCGGCACGCTCCGTGCGGGCACGGCACTACGGCGACCTCCGCGCCCAGCGCGGTTACGTTCCGCTGAACGGCACCGGGGCAGACGACGACGCGCCCTCGGCCGACGTAGGCCGAGGGCGCGTCCGGGGCTGTCTGCTATTCGGCGACGAGCTCGTTCCAGTCCTTGTAGCGGTCAAGCTGGCCGGTGGTCGCCTGGTGGAAGATCTCCGCGAGTTCCTTGGTGACCGGGCCGGGGCGGCCGGCGCCGATCGCGCGGTCGTCGACCTCCGCGATCGGGACGATCTCGGCGGCGGTGCCGGTGAAGAACGCCTCGTCGGCGAGGTAGAGGTCGGTCCGCACGATGTGCTTCTCGACCACGTCATAGCCCTGGTCCGCGGCGATCTGCATGACCGAGGCCCGGGTGATGCCGCCGAGCGCGCCGTCCGTGAGCGGCGGGGTGATGAGCGAGCGGCCCACGACGATGAAGACGTTCTCCCCAGAGCCGTCCGCGATGTGGCCGGTCGGGCTGGTGAGGATCGCCTCGTCGTAGCCGCCCTTGATCGCGGCGACCTTGGCCAGCGACGAGTTCAGGTACTGCCCGGTGGCCTTCGCGGCCGGCGGGGTGATGTTGACGTCGTTGCGCCGCCAGCTGGAGATGATGACCCGGGCGCCCCGCTCCAGCGCGTCCTCGCCGAGGTACGCGCCCCACGGCCAGACGGCGATCATCGACTCGACCGTCGACGGCAGCGGGTTGAGCCCCATCTCGCCGTAGCCGAGGTAGATCAGCGGCCGCAGGTAGCAGGACTGGATGTTGTTCGCCACGACGGTGTCCTTCGCCGCCTGGACGAACTGCTCCTGGGTGAAGGCCGGCTCCATCATGTAGATCTTGGCGCTGCGGTAGAGCCGCGCGATGTGGTCGGTCAGGCGGAAGACGGCGCTGCCGTGCGGCGTCTCGTAGGCCCGGATGCCCTCGAACACCCCCCAGCCGTAGTGCAGGGTCGGGGTGAGGACGTGGATGCGGGCGTCGTCCCAGGCGACGAACTCGCCGTTCATCCAGATCTTCGAGGTCGGCGTGATAGCCACAGGCGTACTCCTCATACATGGCACCGATAGCGGCCCCGGCTTCGAGCGCAGCTCGAAGCCGGGGATCCGGGGTCATCCCCCGGGAAGACATCGCGGGCCACAGGGAAGCTGATCATTGGTCAGCGAACATGGTGACCCGCCACGACGCCGAGGTTCGCCGTGGTCAGGCCCTGTCGGCTGCCGTCGTACCGGATCTACGGCTCTCCCGAGGATAGCTTGTCCATGACCTGGTGAGGAGTAGCCGCGAATATCGGACGTCCACCGATCGAGCCCGCACCGCACCTCCCGCCCCGGAGCGTCGGGGCGGAAGGTGCGGCGAAGTGCGGGAGGTGCGGGAGGTGCGGCCGAAGCCGGGGCCAGCCGGCCGCGGCGGGCCTACGAGGACGCGCGCCGAGCCAGGTCCTCGCCGACCTCGCGGGTGGAGAGCCGATGGCCGGCGGACACGGCACGGTCGGCGAGCGAGCCGGCGACCGCCGCCTCGACCCGGGCCGCCTCGGCGGTGAGGCCGAGGTGGTCGAGCAGCATCGCGACGGACGCGGCGGTAGCGGTCGGGTCGGCGACGCCCTGGCCTGCTATGTCCGGGGCACTGCCGTGGACCGGCTCGAACATGCTCGGGTGCGCGCCGGACGGGTCGAGGTTGCCGCTGGCGGCTAGGCCGATGCCACCGGTCACGGCGGCCCCGATGTCGGTGATGATGTCGCCGAACAGGTTGTCGGTGACGATCACGTCGAACCGGGCCGGGTCGGTGATGAAGAACATGCTCGCCGCGTCGGCGTGCTGGTAGTCGACGCCGATCTCCGGGAACTCGGGGGCCACCTCGGCCACCGTCCGCGACCACAGGTCGCCGGCCTTCGTGAGCACGTTGTTCTTGTGCACCAGGGTCAGCTTGTGTCGGGGGCGGCGCTGCGCCCGACGAAACGCGTCCCGCACGACCCGCTCGACCCCGAACCGGGTGTTGATGCTCTCCTCGGTCGCGATCTCCTGCGGGGTGCCCTTGCGCAGCACGCCCCCGGCGCCGGCGTATGGACCCTCGGTGCCCTCCCGGACGACGACCATGTCGATCGTCGGATTGCCCGCCAGCGGCGACGTGACGCCCGGGTAGAGCTTCACCGGGCGCAGGTTGACGTGATGGTCGAGCTCGAACCGGAGGCGCAGCAGCAGGCCACGCTCCAGCACGCCGGACGGTACCCCGGGGTCACCGACCGCGCCGAGCAGGATCGCGTCGTGGCCGCGTAGCTCCTCGAGCACCGAGTCCGGCAGGGTCTCGCCGGTCTCGCGCCAGCGGCGCGCGCCCAGGTCGTACTCGGTGGTCTCCACCTTGTCGTGCACGGCCCGCAGGACGCGAAGTCCCTCCGCGACCACCTCGGGGCCGATCCCATCACCACCGATAACCGCAAGCTTCATGAGCGGTCAGCCTATCCGCCGGCCAGCGAATGCTCTCGGGACACCGGCCCCGGGTTGGAGCCCGGGCGCCTGAGCGCCGACTACGGAAAGCATCCAGCCGCACACGGCTGAGCGCCCCGCTCCCGCGTGCAGTGGCCGACCGGGGGTCCCGGGCTGCCCCGTTCCCGGCTCAGCGCGGTGGCCGGCCTCCCGGGCACCCGGTCCAACCGCCAACCGTGTCGGAACAGTGAGCCTATAGACACACTCAGCTGACACGGTCGGTTGGCACCTGCGTGAAGTGCGTCGGATGAGTGAGCCTATAGACACACCCATCCGACGCGGTTCACCTTCCGCGGCTCACCCCGCGACGGCCGTGACCGCCACGGGCAGCCGCGCGGCGCGGTTGACGGCGCTCACGACTGCGCGCAGTGACGCCGTGACGATGTTCGGGTCGACGCCCACGCCCCAGAACACCCGGCTGCCGTCCGCGCCGTCGACCTGCACCTCGAGGTAGGCCGCGGCGCGGGCGTCGGCGCCGGCGCCGATCGCGTGCTCGTGGTAGTCGTGCACCCGGACCGTCACGCCCACGCTCGACAGCGCGTCGACGAACGCGTCGATCGGCCCGTTGCCGGCGCCGTGCAGCAGTTCCTCAGCGCCGTCCCGGCGGACCGCGACGCTGACCCGGTCGCGTGCCCCCTCGCCGGCCGACGTCGTGAACCGGATGATCTCCAGCGCCGCGGGGCCGGCGCTCTCGTCCAGGAAGTACTCCTGGCGGAACATGTCCCACAGCTGCGCGGCGGTGACCTCGCCGCCCTCCCCGTCGGTGTGCCGCTGGACGACCTGGGAGAATTCGATCTGCAGCCGGCGCGGCAGGTCCAGTCCGTGCTCGGACTTCAGCAGGTAGGCGACGCCACCCTTGCCGGACTGGCTGTTGACCCGGATGACGGCCTCGTAGGTGCGGCCGACGTCCTTCGGGTCGATCGGCAGGTAAGGAACCTCCCAGACCCGCTGGCCGGTCCGCTCCATCGCCTCCAGGCCCTTCTTGATGGCGTCCTGGTGGGAGCCGGAGAAAGCCGTGTAGACAAGGTCGCCGCCGTAGGGGTGGCGGGGGTGGACGGGCAGTTGGTTGCAGTACTCGGTGGTCCGGCGGATCTCGTCGATGTCGGAGAAGTCGATCATCGGGTCGATGCCCTGGGAGAACAGGTTCATCCCCAGGGTGACCAGGCAGACGTTGCCGGTGCGCTCGCCGTTGCCGAACAGGCAGCCCTCGACCCGGTCCGCGCCGGCCATCAGGCCGAGCTCGGCGGCGGCGACTGCGCAGCCGCGGTCGTTGTGCGGGTGCAGCGAGAGCACGACCGCGTCGCGGCGGGTCAGGTTCCGGCCCACCCACTCGATCTGGTCGGCGTAGACGTTCGGCGTCGACATCTCGACGGTCGCCGGCAGGTTCAGCACGACCGGGCGGTCCGCCGTCGGCTCCCACACGTCCATCACGGCCTCGCAGACCTCGACGGCGTAGTCGAGCTCGGTGCCGGTGAACGACTCGGGGCTGTACTGCCAGCGCAGGTCGGTGCGGTCGTCCAGCAGCTTCTCGGCGTACTGGACGGTCCAGCGGGCGCCCTGGACCGCGATCTCGGTGATGCCGGCGCGGTCCTGGCCGAACACGACCCGGCGCTGCAGCGTGGACGTCGAGTTGTACAGGTGCAGCAGGGCCCTGCGGGAGCCGACGATGGACTGCACGGTCCGCTCGATCAGCTCCTCGCGGGCCTGCGTCAGCACCTGGATGGTGACGTCGTCGGGGATCAGGTCGTCCTCGACCAGCTGGCGGACGAAGTCGAAGTCGGTCTGGCTCGCGGCCGGGAAGCCGACCTCGATCTCCTTGTAGCCCATGCCCACCAGCAGCTGGAACATCTTCAGCTTGCGCTCGGGCGTCATCGGGTCGACCAGGGCCTGGTTGCCGTCGCGCAGGTCGACGCTGCACCAGCGCGGCGTCTCGATGATCTGGGCGTTCGGCCAGGTCCGGTCCGGCAGCGGCACCGGCTGGAACGGCCGGTACTTGTCGATGGGCATGCCGGAGGGGACCTGCGGGTCGTTGATCACTGCATCTGCTTCCTGTCGGGGCCCTCAGCCCTGAGGACCACCCGTTTGCTGGCGCGCGGCGAGGGTCCCGCCGAAAGGCCGTGTCGCCTGACGGCGACGGTGCCCCCGAGATTCACCGCGACGGGGAAGCCAGCCGGAAGTCAGGCCCCGCCGCGGCGGCTAAGGAGCAGGCCGGCCAGCCGCGGCCGCGACGGTGACATCAGTCCCGAGGGCGACGGCGGCAGAGCAGGAAGCGAGGCACACATGGCCGGATCAGACTACCCCAACCAGCCACTCGAGGGTGTCGCTTGACTTGCGCCGGGATCGTCAGCCAAGGTAGTCACGTGCGTCTGGACCTTCTTGTACGCGGAGAGCGTGCGTAGTCACCCACCCAGCCCGTCTGGGTCGACTCGTACGCAGCCCCTCAGTGCCCTCGGCACGAGGGGCTTTTTCTTGCCCTAAGCAGCACAGCGTTGCCCTAAGCCACACAGCGTTGCCCTGAGCGACATCGGGTTGCCCCAGCGCACCAGCCACACCCGGCCACATGTCAAGGAAGACGGCAGATGACTAGAGAGATCACCGGAGCCCAGTCGCTCGTCCATTCCCTGGAGGCGGTCGGGGCCGACGTTGTCTTTGGCATCCCGGGCGGCGCGATCCTGCCCGCCTACGACCCGCTGTACGACTCGACGCGGGTCCGGCACATCCTCGTCCGCCACGAGCAGGGCGCCGGGCACGCCGCGGAGGGCTACGCGCAGGCGACGGGGAAGGTCGGCGTCTGCATGGCCACCTCGGGTCCCGGGGCGACGAACCTGGTGACCCCGATCGCCGACGCGTACATGGATTCGGTGCCGATCGTCGCCATCACCGGCCAGGTCTCCCGGGCCGCGATCGGGACGGACGCCTTCCAGGAGGCGGACATCTGCGGCATCACGATGCCGATCACCAAGCACAACTTCCTGGTCCAGTCCGCGGACGACATCCCGCGCACGATCGCGGAGGCGTTCCACCTGGCGGCCACCGGCCGGCCCGGCCCGGTCCTCGTCGACCTGCCGAAGGACGTCATGCAGTCGCTCACGTCGGTGCTGCCGCACGAGGTGTGGCAGCCGGCGCTGGACCTGCCCGGCTACCGGCCGGTGACCCGCCCGCACGCCAAGCAGGTGCGCGAGGCGGCCAAGATGATCAGCGCGTCGCGGCGGCCCGTGCTGTACGTCGGCGGCGGGGTGCTGAAGTCCCGCGCCACCGCCGAGCTGCGCATCCTCGCGGAGCTGACCGGAATCCCGGTGGTCACCACGCTGATGGCCCGGGGGGCGTTCCCCGACTCGCACCGCCTGCACCTCGGCATGCCCGGCATGCACGGCTCGGTGGCCGCCGTCACGTCGCTGCAGAAGTCCGACCTGCTGATCGCGCTGGGCACCCGGTTCGACGACCGGGTCACCGGCAAGCTGTCGTCGTTCGCGCCGCACGCGCAGATCATCCACGCTGACATCGACCCGGCCGAGATCGGCAAGAACCGGGCAGCGGACGTGCCGATCGTCGGCGACTGCCGGGAGGTCATCGCCGACCTGATCGGTGCGCTGCAGGCCGAGACGCGCCCCGAGCTGGGCGACTGGTGGGAGCAGCTGAACCGGTGGCGGGAGACCTACCCGCTCGGCTACACGGAGCCGGCGGACGGCTCGCTCGCACCGCAGCACGTGATCCAGCGAATCGGGCAGATCGCCGGCCCGGACGCGATCTACACGACCGGCGTCGGCCAGCACCAGATGTGGGCCGCGCAGTTCATCTCGTACGAGAACCCGTACACGTTCCTGAACTCGGGCGGCGCCGGCACGATGGGCTACGCGGTGCCGGCGGCGATGGGCGCCAAGGTCGGCCGGCCGGACACGACCGTCTGGGCGATCGACGGCGACGGCTGCTTCCAGATGACCAACCAGGAGCTGGCGACCTGCGCCCTGGAGGGCATCCCGATCAAGGTGGCCGTCATCAACAACGGCGCCCTCGGCATGGTCCGCCAGTGGCAGACGCTGTTCTACGACCAGCGCTACTCGAACACCAACCTCGGCACCCACCCGGCCAGCTCCCGCACCGGCGCGAAGCGCGTCCCGGACTTCGTCCGGCTCGCCGAGGCGCTCGGCTGCGTCGGCCTGCGCTGCGAGTCCGCCGCCGACGTCGACAGCACGATCGAGAAGGCGATGGCGATCGACGACGCGCCGGTGGTCATCGACTTCGTCGTCCACCCGGACGCGATGGTCTGGCCGATGGTCGCCGCGGGCTCGAGCAACGACGAGATCAGGGTCGCCCGCGACCTCGCCCCCGACTTCGACTACAGCGGCGACGCCGAGGTGAACCTGTGAGCAGCCATACGTTGTCCGTTCTCGTCGAGAACAAGCCGGGGGTGCTCGCCCGGGTGTCCAGCCTGTTCTCCCGGCGCGGGTTCAACATCGAGTCGCTGGCCGTCGGGCCGACGGAGCACAGCGACATCTCCCGGATGACGATCGTCGTCGCCGTCGACGAGCTGCCGCTGGAGCAGGTCACCAAGCAGCTCAACAAGCTCGTCAACGTCCTGAAGATCGTCGAGATGGACACGGACGTGTCGGTGCAGCGCGAGCTGCTGCTCATCAAGGTCCGCGCCGACGCGACCGTGCGCTCGCAGGTGCTCGAGCTGACCGGCCTGTTCCGCGCCAAGGTCGTCGACGTGGCCGCCGACGCCGTCACCGTCGAAGCGACCGGAACGCGTGACAAGCTGGACGCGCTGATCCGGGTCCTGGAACCATTCGGGATCAAGGAGCTGGTCCAGTCCGGCATGGTCGCGCTCGGCCGCGGCTCCCGCTCGATCACCGACCGCAGCCTGCGCGCCCTCGAGCGCACCGCGTAAGCCCGCCCCGCCCCGGGGCAACAATTCCAACCGCCCTACGAGGAGATTCGCCCACGATGGTCGAGATCTACTACGACGACGACGCCAACCTGGAGGACCTCGCCGACCGCAAGGTCGCGATCATCGGGTACGGCAGCCAGGGCCACGCGCACGCGCTGAACCTGCGGGACTCGGGCGTCGACGTCCGCGTCGGCCTGCCGGAGACCAGCAAGAGCCGCGCGAAGGCCGAAGAGGAGGGCCTGCGGGTCGTCACCCCGTTCGAGGCCGCCTCCGAGGCCGACATCATCATGATCCTCGCGCCCGACACGGCGCACCGGAAGATCTACGCCGAGTCGATCCTGCCGAACCTCAAGGCCGGCGACGCGCTGGCCTTCGGCCACGGCTTCAACATCCGCTACAACCTGATCACGCCGCCCGAGGGCGTCGACGTCTTCATGATCGCGCCGAAGGGCCCCGGCCACCTGGTCCGCCGGGTGTTCGTCGAGGGCAAGGGCGTCCCCTGCCTGGTCGCCGTCGAGACCGACGCGACCGGCAAGGCGCTCGCCACCGCGCTCGCCTACGCCAAGGGCATCGGCGGCACCCGCGCCGGCACCCTGCGCACCACCTTCACCGAGGAGACCGAGACCGACCTGTTCGGCGAGCAGGCGGTGCTCTGCGGCGGCGCGTCCGCGCTGGTCCAGGCCGGGTTCGAGACCCTCGTCGAGGCCGGCTACCAGCCGGAGATCGCCTACTTCGAGTGCCTGCACGAGCTGAAGCTGATCGTCGACCTCATGTACGAGGGCGGCATCTCGCAGATGCGCTACTCGATCTCCGACACCGCCGAGTACGGCGACGTCACCCGCGGGCCGCGCGTGGTCACCCCGGCAGTCAAGGGCGAGATGCGCAAGATCCTCGACGAGATCCAGGACGGCACGTTCGCGCGCGAGTGGGTCGCCGAGGACGACGCCGGCCGGCAGAACTTCACCAAGCTGGTCGAGGACGGCAAGTCCCACCAGATCGAACAGGTCGGCGAGCAGCTCCGCTCGATGATGTCCTGGATCAACAAGTAAGACGAAAGGCCTCACGGCGGCTGCCAGCCGCAAGCGGCCCGTTCGGTTGCGGTTTACCAACTGTGACCGGACGGGCCACTTTTGTGGGGCGGGCGAGACGCTGATCACCCGCTACGCTCGAAACCGCGAAACATCTTCGTTACGCCTTCGAGGAGATCTCAGTGCCTGTCGTCCTGGTGGCCGAGGAACTCTCGCCGGCCGGGCTGGAGGTGCTGTCCGGGGACTTCGAGGTCCGCCACGTCGACGGCGCCGACCGGTCCGCGCTGCTGCCCGCGCTGGCCGACGTCGACGCGGTGATCATCCGGTCGGCCACGAGGATGGACGCCGAGGCGCTGGCGGCCGCGCCCCGGCTCAAGGTCGTCGCCCGCGCCGGGATCGGCCTCGACAACGTCGACATCCCGGCGGCGACGAACCGCGGCGTCATGGTCGTCAACGCGCCGCTGTCGAACATCGTCAGCGCCGCCGAGCACGCCATCGCCCTGCTGCTCGCCGTCGCCCGCCGCATCCCGGCCGCCGACCAGTCGCTGCAGAACGGCGAGTGGAAGCGCTCGAAGTACACCGGCGTCGAGCTGACGGAGAAAATCGCCGGGATCGTCGGCCTCGGCCGGATCGGCCAGCTCGTGGCGGCGCGGCTGGCGGCGTTCGGCATGCAGCTCGTCGCCTATGACCCGTATCTGGCGCCGGCCCGGGCCGCCCAGATGGGCGTCCGGCTCGTCGACCTCGACGAGCTGCTCCGGATCAGCGACATGATCACGATCCACCTGCCGAAGACGCCGGAGACGCTCGGGCTCATCGGGGCGGACGAGCTGGCCAGGACGAAGCGCGGCGTGATCGTCGTCAACGCGGCCCGCGGCGGCCTCGTCGACGAGCAGGCGCTCGCCGACGGCCTGCGCTGCGGCCAGGTCGGCGGCGTCGGCATCGACGTGTTCGTCACGGAGCCGGCCACCTCGTCGCCGCTGTTCGGGCTGGAGAACGTGGTCGTCACGCCGCACCTCGGGGCGTCGACGGCCGAGGCGCAGGAGAAGGCCGGCCTCGCCGTCGCCCGCTCGGTGCGGCTGGCGCTGCAGGGTGAGTTCGTGCCGGACGCGGTGAACGTCCAGGCCGGTGGCGTCGTCGCCGAGGAGGTCCGCCCGGGGTTGCCGCTGGCGGAGAAGCTCGGCCAGGTATTCACCGGCGTCGCCGGCGGCCTGCCCGAGAACCTGACCGTCGAGGTCCGCGGCGAGATCGCCGAGTTCGACGTCTCCGTGCTGCAGCTCGCCGCCCTCAAGGGCGTTTTCGCGGACGTCGTCGAGGAGCAGGTCACCTACGTGAACGCTCCGCTGCTCGCGAAGGAGCGACACATCGAGGTCGCGCTGGACACGCACCGCGAGAGCCCCGACTACCGCAATCTGGTGACGCTGCGCGGCGCCCTGTCCGACGGGACGGTGGTCTCGGTCGCGGGCACCCTGGTCGGCACCCGGCAGGTCGAGAAGATCACGGCGATCGACGACTTCGAGGTGGACCTGCGGCCCGCGGCGCATCTGGCGTTCTTCCGCTACGAGGACCGGCCCGGCATCGTCGGCGCCGTCGGCGAGCTGCTGGGCGACGCGAGCATCAACATCGCCAGCGCCCAGGTCAGCCGGCTCGAGGCCGGCGGGCAGGCGCTGATGGCGCTCTCGCTCGACGACGCGGTGCCCGCCGACATCCTGCAGGAGATCGCCAAGATCATCGGTGCCCCGTATGCGCGCGCGGTGAGTGTCACCGTCGGTCACTGAGTACAAGCGCGGGCGGGCGCGCCCGACCCGTTCGGGCCTGCCGCGTTCCGCTGTCGGGGCCAGTCCCGCCGCCCCGGCGGCTGTCGCGTTTCCGACCCATCCCGGCTCGCGCCACAATCGCACGGCGCGTCGCCAATGGCTGACTGAGCGTCGATGTCTGACGTCCAGCGGGCCACGTTTCTCCCGCCTGCGACCAACGCCCATGGGGCATTCGTTGTGGTCTGTACGGTCGTTGATGGAAAGACCGTCGTGACAGCCCGGCGCGGGTTTACCGTTGCATCCATGGCGTCGCCGGAGCGGGAGCCCGCGGAGCACCGGGATCCCTTCGACAACCTCCGTCTGGACGAGGGTTTCGTCCGGGCAGCTCGGTTCATCGAGCCGTCCGCGCTCGAGCGCGGGCGCGGAACCGACCGGCGCGACCCCGGCCGGTGTCAGGTCGTGCCGGCCAGCCGTCGCCTCCCGGCGGGCATGCACCGGCTCGTCTGGGCGCCCCGGCCCGGCTACCGCCGCCGCCGAGCCACCCGCGTCGTCGCCTTCCTCGCGGTGATGGCCGGTGTGATCAGCATCGTCGTCGCGCTGCGGCACAGCAGCCGGACCAGTACGGCCTCCTCGGCGCCCGGCACGGCGCGGTCCAGCTCCACGAGCGCCGCGCCGCTGGCGCCACGCACGGCGGGCGGCATCGTCGTCCCGCCGGCGCTGCTGTCGTCCCTGCACGTGGGCGACTGCGTCATGTGGGAGCCGACCAGTGCGATCGGCGCCACGGCCGCTCGCGTCGTGGCCTGCGACCAGCCGCACCGGTCCGAGGTGCTGAGCCTGATCGACCTTACGAACCGTGAGCCCGGCGCCTGGCCGGGCGGCAGCGTGCTGGACGGCATCGTCGGGTCCGAGTGCGCCGCCGCGTTCAACAGCCGCGTGCACGTGTCGCAGGGTGTCTCGGGGGCGTTCGAGCCCGGCGGGGCGGCCTGGGACCGGGGCGTGAAGACCCTCGCCTGCACCGTGCAGCTTCCTGGTCTCACCGCGACGACCGAGCAGCTCAGCGGCGCCGTCGCGACCCCCGCATAGCGGCGCACCAACCCCGGGACGCCCATCCCCGCTCGACCACACGACAGGCACCAACCGACTACGCAGCGTAAGGTACGGCGGTCAGGACACCCCGAGACAGCACCTGCGGGGACCGTCCTGGTCACGGACCGTCGCGTAGATCGGGGGGGTCGCGCCGTGCCACTGACTCCAGGCGGTTTCACGGCCATGCCCGGCCGCCGTCGCCGCGGGTCACGCCGCGGGGTCGCCCTCGCGGCGGCCCTGATCGTCGTGCTCGGCGCCGGCGCGGGCGGCGGCTACCTCTGGAAGATCCAGCGCGACCACGCGGCCGCCGACCGGGCCGTGCGGGACACCGCGCTGTCGTACGTCGTGGCCTGGCGGGCGCTCGATCGGGCCGGCTCCCCGCCCGCAGCACCGCTCACTCCCGGCGCGGGCGGTCAGCCCGCGGTCTCGCCCAGCCCGCCCGGCTCGCCGGCCGCCTCGGTCGCCCCCGCCGGGCTCGTGCTCCCGTCGGGCAGCCCCGGCCTGAGCGCCGCGGGCCAGCCCGTCGCCGCCGCCCCCGGCGGGCGCGACGCCGCCGGCCAGGCCGGGATCACCGCGGTGACCGTCCCCGGCGACGTCGACGTCCCGACCCTCATCGCCATGATGTCCGACATGCGCGACCGGCTGCGGCTGACCGACGCCACGTTCGCCCTCGGCGACGCCCGCCGCGCCGGCACCACCGCGACCGTGCCCTACACGGCCACGCTGCGCCTCGCCGGCGAGGCCGCGCCGTGGCCGTACTCCGGCTCGCTGTCGCTGACGAACACGGCGGCCGGCTGGAAGGTGCGGGCGCTGCGTGGCTCCGTGCATCCCCAGCTCGCGCCCGGGCTGCGCTTCGACCGCACCGGATCGACCGCGCGCCGCGGCGAGCTGCTCGACCGGTCCGGCCAACCGTTGACGACGGACTCCGAGCTCGCCGGCAACCTCGTCGGCCAGGTCTCACCGCCGACCGGCCTGCAGCGGGCGTACGACGACCGGCTCGCCGCGAGCGGCGGCCAGGTCGTGCTCCGCGACGCCCGCGGCGCGGTGGTCCGCACGCCGTACAGCTGGACGATGGCCGCCGGCGACAAGATCCGCACCACCGTCGATCTCGGGGTGCAGCAGGCGGCCGAGCGTGCGCTGGCGACGTCGCGGTGGCCGGCCGGCGCGCTGGTCGCGGTCGACGTCCGCACCGGCGGCATCCTCGCCTCGGCGAACAACCCGCTGGGTGGCTACGGGCGGGCGCTGCGCGGCACCTACCCGCCCGGCTCCACCTTCAAGATCGTTACGGCGACGGCGGCGCTGATGTCCGGCCGCGACCGCAACACCATGCTCGACTGCTCCGCGACGACGTCGGCGGGCGGCCGCAGCTTCGCCAACGCCGAGAACGAGAAGTTCGGCCCGCTGACGCTGCGGGACGCCTTCGCGCGCAGCTGCAACACCGCCTTCATCAACCTCGCCCTGTCGCTGCCGCCCGACGCCCTGGCCAAGGCCGCGCGGCTCTACGGCTTCGACGGCACCCCGCCGCTGCCGATCGCGAGCGTCGGCGGCGTGTTCCCCACGCCGAAGGACGCCGCCGAGACCGCGTCGGCGTCGATCGGCCAGGGCCGGGTCGCCGTGTCCCCGATGCAGATGGCGAGCGTCGCCGCCGCGGTCGCCAGCGGCACCTGGCGCGCGCCGTTCGTCGTCGGTGGACCGACCCGGACCAACCAGCTCCCGGCGAAGATCCTCCCCGACCTGCGCGCCTTCATGAGGGCCGTCGTCACCGACGGTACGGCCGCCGGCGTGCCGTTCCCCGGCGAGGTCTTCGGCAAGACCGGCACCGCCGAGTACACCGACGGCAATCCGCCGCCGACGCACGCCTGGTTCGTCGGCTACCGCGGCCCGATCGCCTTCGCGGTTCTCATCGAGAACGGCGGCTTCGGCGCCGAGTCCGCCGCGCCCGTCGCCGCCGCCTTCCTCGACGCCCTGGACGGCACCCTGCCCGCGCCCGACACGCCGGCAGGCGCCGCCCCGACCCCCGGAGCCGCCGCCCCGCCACGCGGCTGACCGCGCCGGGCGGCGCGGCGGCCGGTCGCGCCGGTCAGTCGACGGGTTCGGCCGGCAGGATCCGGCGCAGCGGGGGCCGCTGGTAACGGGCCGGGCGGCGGGACCACTCGCGGGGGTAGCCGAGCGAGACCTCCTCGAACCGGACGCCGTCGTACACCGTGGTGCGGGGGATGTGCAGGTGGCCGTAGACGACCGCCGCGGCGCGGAACCGCACGTGCCAGTCGGCGGTCAGCTCGGTGCCGCACCACTGGGCGAACTCGGGATAGCGCAGCACCCGGGTCGGCTCACGGACCAGCGGGAAGTGGTTGACCAGCACCGGGCGAGGGCCGTCCGCCGGGAGCTCGGCGAGCCGCTTCTCGGTCTGCGCCACCCGGGCCCGGCACCAGTCGTCCCGGGTCGGGAACGGGTCGGGGTGCAGCAGGTACTCGTCGGAGCAGACCACGCCGGTCGAGTGGGCGTAGGCGAGCGCCTCGGCCTTCGTCGACGTGCCGGCCGGCCGGAACGTGTAGTCGTAGAGCAGGAACATCGGCGCGATGACGACCGGCCCGCCGGGGCCCTCCCAGATCGGGTACGGGTCCTCCGGCGTCAGGACGCCGAGCTCGCGGCAGATGTCGACCAGGTGCCAGTACCGGGCGACTCCGCGCAGCTGCACCGGGTCGCGCTTCGGCGTCCACAGCTCGTGGTTGCCCGGAACCCAGACCACCTGGGTGAACCTGCTCGCGAGCAGGGCCAGCGTCTCCTGGATCTCGTCGACGAAGTCGCCGACGTCACCGACGACGAGCAGCCAGTCGTCGGCCCCCGTCGGCCGCATCCCCTCGACGATCGCGCGGTTGTCCGGGTAGCGCACATGCAGGTCGCTGGTGGCGTAGAGCGTCCGGTTCGAGGCGGTCATCGGGTTTCATGGTCCCATACCGGGCGGGTCCGCAGACCCGTCGACGGCAGGCAAGCACCCCACGTCACTCGGCGCCGAGACGCTCCAGGAGCAGGGAGCGGACGGTGGCGGCGTCGGCCTTGCCCTTCATCGCCTTCATCACGGCGCCGACGAGCGGGCCGACGGCGTTGAGCTTGCCGGCGCGGACCTTCTCCGCGATGTCCGGGGCGGCCGCGATCGCCGTGTCAACGGCGGCGGACAGCGCCGAGTCGTCGGTGACGACCGCGAGACCGCGGGCGGCGACGACCTCGTCCGGGCCGCCCTCGCCGGCCAGCACCCCGTCGAGCACCTTTCGGGCCAGCGCGTCGGTGAGACTCCCGTCGGCGATCAGCTCGACGATCCGGGCGACGTGCACCGGCTGGATCGCGAGCTCGGCCGGGGTGACGTCCGCGTCGGCCGCGCGCCGGGCCAGCTCGTTGAGCCACCACTTGCGGGCGGCCGGGGCCGAGGCGCCGGCGGCGATCGTCCGCTCGACCAGCTCGAGCACACCCGCATTGCCCATGTCGACGAGGTCGCGCTCGGAGAAGCCGTGCTGCGCGATGAGGCGGGCCCGCCGCTGCGACGGCAGCTCGGGCAGCGAGGCGCCGACCGCCTCGACGTACTCCCGGGACAGGGCCAACGGGGCGAGGTCGGGCTCGGGGAAGTACCGGTAGTCCGTCGCCTCCTCCTTCGAGCGGCCCGACGAGGTGCGACCGGACGCCTCGTCGAAGTGGCGGGTCTCCTGGACGATCCGCTCGCCGGCGTCGAGCCGGCCGGCCTGCCGGACGATCTCGGACCGGATGGCCCGCTCGACGGACCGCAGCGAGTTGAGGTTCTTCGTCTCGCTGCGGGTACCGAACGGCTTCGCCGGCTCCCCCGGGCCGACCCGCGGCCGCAGCGACACGTTCGCGTCGCAGCGCAGCGAGCCCTGCTCCATCCGGACGTCGGAGACGGCGAGCCCGCGGCACAGCTCACGCAGCTCGTCGACGTAGGCGCGGGCCACCTCGGGCGAACGGATGTCCGGCTCGGTGACGATCTCGACCAGCGGGATGCCGGCCCGGTTGTAGTCGACCAGCGAGTGGGTCGCGCCGTGGATCCGGCCGGTCGCGCCGCCGACGTGCAGCGACTTGCCCGTGTCCTCCTCCATGTGCACCCGGGTGATGCCGACGCGGTGCACCTCGCCGTCGACCTCGACCGCGAGCCAGCCGTCCGAGCACAGCGGCTCGTCGTACTGGCTGATCTGGTAGTTCTTCGGCATGTCCGGGTAGAAGTAATTTTTCCGGGCGAACCGGCACCAGCTGGCGATCGAGCAGTTCAGCGCTAGCCCGATCATGACGGCGAACCGCACGGCCGCCTCGTTGATCACCGGCAGCGAGCCGGGCAGGCCGAGGCAGACCGGGCAGACCTGGCTGTTGGGCGGGGCCCCGAAACCGGTCGCGCAGCCGCAGAACATCTTCGACGCCGTGCCGAGCTCGACATGCGTCTCCAGGCCGATCACCGCTTCGTAGCGGGCGAACGCGTCCTCGTAGGACGGGGTGGTCAGCGTGGTGGCCGGGGTGCTCACCTGGACTCCTCGACGTCTGAAGCGTCTGACGTGGCTGGCGTGGCTGACGTAGCTGACGTAGCTGGGGTGGCGCTGTCGGCGGCGGTGTCGCCGGCCTGGCCCGGCTGGTCACCGTCGGCCGCCTGGGCGCCCGCCTCGGCGCCCGCGGCCGGGCCGCGGCGGTCCGCCCGCATGTCGCGGACGTGGACCCGGGTGAGGTAGATCGCGGCGATCAGCCCGACCGTCCCCCACACCAGCAGGATGGGGCTGCCGGCGAGCCCGCCGAGCACGAGCACGATCGCGGTCAGGACCCACACCGCGATCAGCAGCGTGCGGTCCTGCCGCGTGCTGCGCATCTTGACCATGGCGGTTGTCCTTCCGTACGTGCGAGACGCGACCGGCGCCCGCGCCGCTAGAGGGCGGGGGCGGCGTCGAGCAGCGGGTGGCCCCGGCGGGCGTCGAGGGCGGCCTCCAGCGCGCCGCCGACCAGGTACAGGCGGTCGTCCGCGAACGCCGGGGCCATGATCTGGAAACCGACCGGGAGGCCCTCCGACAGGCCGGCCGGCAGGCTCATCGCCGGCACGCCCGCGAGGTTCGCCGGGATCGTGCAGAGGTCGTTGAGGTACATCGCGATCGGATCGTCGACCTTGGCGCCGATCGGGAACGCGACTGTCGGCGTCGTCGGCGACACCAGCACGTCGACCTGCTCGAACGCCGCGGCGAAGTCCCGGCTGATCAGCGTCCGCACCTTCTGCGCCTGGCCATAGTAGGCGTCGTAGTAGCCGCTCGACAGGGCGTAGGTGCCGAGGATGATCCGGCGCTTGACCTCGGGGCCGAAGCCTGCGGCCCGGGTGCGGCTCATGACCTCCTCGGCGCCGGCCGCCCCGTCGTCGCCGATCCGCAGCCCGAACCGCATCGCGTCGAACCGGGCCAGGTTGGACGAGCACTCACTCGGCGCGATCAGGTAGTAGGCCGCGAGCCCGTAGTCGAAGTGCGGGCAGGTCACCTCGACGATCTCGGCGCCGAGCTCGGCGAGCAGCGCGACCGCCTCGTCGAACCGGGCCTGCACGCCCGGCTCGTAGCCCTCGCCGGCCAGCTCGCGCACGACGCCGATCCGCAGACCGGCGACGTCCCGGCGGGCAGCGGCCTCGACGATCGGCGGCACCGGCGCGTCGACACTGGTCGAGTCCATCGGGTCGTGGCCGGCGATCGCGGCGTGCAGCAGCGCGGCGTCGGTGACCGTGCGGGCCAGCGGGCCAGCCTGGTCGAGCGAGCTGGAGAACGCGACCAGGCCGTATCGGCTCACCCCGCCGTAGGTCGGCTTCACCCCGACGAGGCCGGTCACGGCGGCCGGCTGGCGGATCGAGCCGCCCGTGTCGGTGCCGATCGCGAGTGGCGCCTCGAACGCGGCGACCGCCGCCGCCGACCCGCCGGAGCTGCCGCCCGGGATGCGGCTGAGGTCCCAGGGGTTGCGGGTGGGGCCGTAGGCGGAGTTCTCCGTGGACGAGCCCATCGCGAACTCGTCCATGTTCGCCTTGCCGAGGATGACGACGTCGGCGGCGCGCAGCCGGGCCGTGACGGTCGCGTCGTACGGCGGACGCCAGCCCTCGAGGATCCTGCTGCCGCAGGTCGTCGGCATCCCCCTGGCGGTGAGGACGTCCTTGAGAGCGAGCGGGACGCCGGCGAGCGGGCCGAGCCGCTCGCCGGCGGCGCGGCGGGCGTCGACCCCGGCCGCGGCGGCGAGCGCGCCGCCGGCGTCGACGTGCAGGAAGGCGTGGACGGCGTCGTCGACCTTGGCGACCCGGTCGAGCGCCGCCTGGGTGGCCTCGACGGCGGACAGCTCGCCGGCCGCGATCGCGGCCGCGGTCTGGGCGGCGGTGAGCCGGACGACGTCGGCGGGGGCGTCGGTCATGGGTGCTGTCGGTCCTTCACATGTCCACGAGCCGACGGGTGCGCTAACTGATCGTTCTTCGCACGCCCGGAGGCTGCTGTCCTGAAGTCTGGTGGCATCGGAGGGCGGCCCGTCCTGGGGTGCGCCCGGCGTCTCGCGGCCGCTCCCGCCGGGTGACCGGCGAGGGCACCGGGCCGGGTCAGTCCTCCGGGTCGAGCATGCGCGGCACCCGAAACCGGCCGTCCTCGGCCGCCGGCGCGGCCGCCAGCGCGTCGACGACGGGCAGCGACGGGCGGGTCACGTCGGCGCGGAAGACGTTGGTCAGCGGCACGGCGTGGCTGGTCGGCGGGATGTCGGCCGCCGCGACTTCGGAGACCCGGGCGACGGCGATGAGGATCTGGTCCAGCTGCGGGGCCAGCGCGTCGAGCTCGGCGTCGGACAGCGACATCCGCGACAGGCGGGCGAGGTGGGCGACCTCGTCCCGGGTGATGGCCATGGCGGCAGGGCCCCCTCATCGGCGGCGGGTGTGACGCCGCGGCGTAGCTACGTGTCCGTGTGATGTCATCGTACGGGGCGGCGCTGGCTTGGGACGCAGGCCGCCCGGCGACTGTGGTGGCCGGTTCGCGGCCGTCCGCCGCGTCGACGCGGCCACCGGCCCCGCCGGCTCCGCCGGCTCCGGCGATCCGCTACACACCGGCACCATGCGGGCATGACTGCGGCACCGGACACGCAGGAACACCCCCGGATGTCATCGGAGCGTCACGCCCATCGGGAATGCTCGGCGTCATGTCGTACCTGCTCCGGCTGCTGCTGCCCGACCGTCCCGGCGCGCTGGGGGCCGTCGCGACCGCGCTCGGCCGGGTCGGGATCGACATCGTCAGCCTCGCGGTCGTCGAGCGCTCCACGGGCGGCGCGGTCGACGACCTGCTGGTGGTGCTGCCACCCGGCGGCCTTGCGGACAGCGCGCTGACGGCGGCTCAGTCCGTGCCCGGTGTCCGCGTCGAGTCGCTGCGTCCCTACCTCGCTGGCGGCGGCGGGGTCAGCGACGACCTGGACCTCGTCGACGCGCTCACCGACCGTCCGCGCGACGCGCCCGCCGTGCTCGCCGAGCTGGTCGCGGGCGTCTTCCACGCCGACTGGGCGATCCTGCTGGAGCTCGCCGGGCAGGGCGACGTGCGGATCCGGGAGACGTCCGTCGGCGCACCCGCCCTGGGTGTCGACGACTACGCCAGCCCGCCGCGGGCTACCAGGCCGGTGCCGTGGCTGCCGCTGGCCGAGGCTCGGGAGATCGACCCGGCCGAGGGTGGCCTGCCGGACCGCTGGTCCGAACGCGGGATGCAGCTGGCCGCCGCACCCGTCGGCTGCCCCGAGCTGGTGATCCTGGTCGGCCGGCCCGGCGGCCCGACGTTCCGCTCGTCGGAGATCGCCCGCTTAGCGCACCTCGCGGGCATCACGGCTTCCCTCACCCGGAGTACCTCCCCGGAGTAACATCGCCACGCTGCGCACCCAGGCCGTCGGCAGCTCGTGATGAAATGGGGCAAATGCCGCATTCGCCCGCCGAGTGGAGCCATCGTGCAGCGTCCAGCCGCGCTGGATATGACCCGCACCTCCCCGCTTCGGGGCAAGGTCGTCGTCGTGACCGGCGCCGGCTCGGGCATCGGCAGAGCCCTCACGCTCGCGATCGCGCGCCGCGGCGGCCGGCTCTCGGTGTGCGACCTCGACGCCGGCGGGCTCGCCGAGACCGCCGACGCGGCCCGGGCGCTCGGGGCCGAGGTCCAGGCGAGCACCCTCGACGTGGCCGACCGGCCCGCGGTCCGGGAGTACGCCCGCACCGTCAGCGCGCATTTCGGCGCCGTCCACCAGCTGTACAACAACGCGGGAATCGTCGGCGGCGCCGGGCTGCTCGCCACCGAGTACGAGCTGCTCGACCGGGTGCTCGCGGTCAACCTCGGCGGCGTCATCTCCTGCGCGAAGGAGTTCCTGCCGCACCTCATCCGGTCGGGCGACGGGCATCTGGTCAACATCTCCAGCCTGAACGGCCTGCTGGCCAACCAGCATCTCAACGCCTACTGCACGTCGAAGTTCGCCGTCCGCGGCTTCACCGAGTCGGTCCGCGCCGAGATGCTGTGCCTCGGCCACCCGGTCCGGGTCAGCCTCGTGCACCCCGGCGGGGTGGCGACCAACATCGCGCGTTCGGCGGTGGCGCCCGCGTCGCTGTCCGCGAAGGAGCTCGACGTCTACCGGGCTGGGCAGGAGTTCTTCGAGAAGAGGCTGCTGAAGATGCCGCCGACCCAGGCCGCCGAGATCATCATCCGCGGCGTCGAGCGCGGCCGGCCACGAATCCTCGTAGGTTCCGACGCCCGCATCGCCGACCGGTTGACGCGGCTGTTCCCGTCCGCCTGCCTCGGCCTGCTTGCCGGCGCCGAACGGTTCTTCGCCAGCCGGATCGCCGCGGGACCCGAGCATCGTCCCGACCGACCCCGCGCCGCCCGGGCGCCGCAGGCGCGCGCCGGTCGCCGCCGCCGTTCATGATCGTCGGTTGTGCCCCCGTCTGGTCGTATCTCGCCGTCAGTTCACGACCACGAGGGGGCACAACCGGCGATCATGCGGTGCGCGGCGGTCGCCGCGCCGGCCGAGGCGTTCCCCACCCCGCCACAAGGTGCGCGTCAGCCCTTCAGGACCCGGCCGGCTCGGGAGCGTCGTCGGCCTCGACGGCGGCGTCGCCGGACTCGCCGGGGTTGCCGGGGTCGGCGGGGTTGCCGGGGTCGGCGGAGTCGGCGGAGTCGGCGGGGCTGGCCGGGTCGCCGACGGTGGCCAGGGCCTGCGCCGCTTCGGGACCGTCGGCGAGGAGGGCGGCAAAGCCGGCGGCGTCGAGGATGGGGACCTTGAGGGAGATGGCCTTGTCGTACTTGGAGCCGGCGTTCTCGCCGGCGACGACGAAGGTGGTCTTCTTGCTGACCGAGCCGCTGACCTTGCCGCCGAGGTTCTGGACGGCCTCGGTCGCCGAGTCCCGGGTCCAGCCCTCCATGCTGCCGGTGATGACGACGGTGACGCCGGCGAGCGGCCGCGGGCCCTCGTCCGCGCCCTCGTCGGCCAGCGTGACGCCGCCCGCGCGCAGCCGCTCGACCAGGTCGACGTGGCTCGCGTCGGTGAACCACTCGACGACGGCGGCGGCGATCGTCGGGCCGACGCCGTCGACGACGGCGAGCTCCTCCAGCGAGGCTGCCCGGATGGCGTCGATCGAACGCAGCTCCCGGGCCAGCGCCTGCGCCGCCGACGGGCCGACGTGCCGGATCGACAGGCCGACCAGCAGCCGCCACAGCGGGCGGTGCCGGGCCGCCTCGATCCCCTTGAGGATCTGCTCGACCTTCTTGCCGGGCACGGCCTGACGCAGCGCCGTCTTGCCGTCCGGGCCCTTCACCGGCTTCCCGGCCGCGTCGCGCACCGTCTCCAGCCGCTCGAACAGCGGCAGGCCGGCGAACGAGGCGTCGGTCAGGTGGAACACGTCGGCGATGTCCTTGATCCGGCCGGCCTCGATCAGGTCGATCGCGCTCTCCCCGCCGAGCCCGTCGATGTCGAGCGCGCCGCGGGACGCGACGTGGATGATCGCCTCGCGGCGCTGCGCGGGGCAGGAGACCGTGTTCGGGCAGCGGGTGTCGGCCTCGCCCTCGGGTCGGACCAGCTCGGTGCCGCACTCCGGGCAGTGGGTCGGGAAGACGAACTCGCGCTCGGTGCCGTCTCGCAGGTCGACGACCGGGCCGAGGACCTCCGGGATGACGTCGCCCGCCTTCCGGAGAATGATCATGTCGCCGATGAGGACGCCCTTCGCCCTGACCTGGTCGGCGTTGTGCAGGGTGGCGAGGCCGACCGTCGAGCCGGCGACCACGACCGGCTCCAGGACGGCGAACGGCGTGACCCGGCCGGTACGCCCGACGTTGACCTCGATCGAGCGCAGCCGGGTCGTCACCTCCTCGGGCGGGTACTTGTAGGCGATCGCCCAGCGGGGCGCCTTCGACGTCGCCCCGAGCCGGCCCTGGAGGGTGAAGTCGTCGACCTTCACGACGACGCCGTCGATCTCGTGCTCGACGTCGTGCCGGTGCTCTCCCCACTCGCGGATGAAGCCCAGCACCTCGTCGATCGCCTCGAAGACGCGGTAGCGCGGCGACACGGGCAGGCCGAACGCGGCGAACGCCTCGTACGCCGCCGACTGCGACGGCACGTCGAAGCCACGGTGGGCACCGATGCCGTGTACGTACATCGCCAGCCCGCGCTTGGCCGTCTCCCGCGGGTCCTTCTGCCGCAGCGAGCCGGCGGCGGTGTTGCGCGGATTGGCGTACAGCTCCTTGCCCGCCTCGGCGCGCGCCGCGTTCAGCGCCTCGAACGCCGAGACGGGGAAGAACACCCCGCCGCGCACCTCCAGCAGCTCCGGCAGCTCCGCGCCGCGCAGCCGGGTCGGCACGCTCGCGAGCGTGCGGATGTTCGCGGTGATGTCCTCCCCCACCCGGCCGTCGCCGCGCGTCGCCGCGCGCACCAGCACGCCGTTCTCGTAGACCAGGTCGACGGCGAGCCCGTCGATCTTCAGCTCGCACAGCCAGGCGCCGACCGGCGCCTCCCGGGTGGCCCGGGCCGCCCACGCCTGGAACTCGTCCTCGTCGAACGCGTTGTCCAGCGACAGCAGCCGCTCCAGGTGCGTCACCGGCTCGAACAGGTCCGACGGGGTCTCGGTGACCTTCTGCGTCGGCGAGTCCGGGGTGCGCAGCGCCGGGTGACGCTCCTCCAGGGCGACCAGCTCGCGATAGAGGTGGTCGTACTCGGCGTCGGCGACCGTCGGCCGTGCCAGCACGTAGTACTGGTAGGCGTACTCGTCGAGCACCCGGGTCAGCTCCGCGGCGCGCGCCCGCGCCTCGGCGGGGATCTCCGCCGCGCCCTCCCGGACACCGCCGGCGGCGACCTCGTCCTCCTCCGACCCGGTCGGCGGCGACGCCTGCGCCCCGCTCATTCCGGTGACTCCACCAGCACCCGACCCGCCTCCCGGCAGTGCCGCATCGCCAGCCGGGCATACCGCTCACTCGCGCCGGCGAGTCCACAGGTCGGAGTCACGGCGACCACCTCCCCGAGCCGTTCGGGCCGCAATCCCAGCCGCCGCCACAGCGACCGGACTGGCTCGACCGTACGGGACGGGTCCGACAGTTCCGGTCCGCCGCGCCCGGCGCGCCCCAGCTCACGGCCGTCGGCACCCGACTCGGCGCCGTCGCTCTCGTCCCCGTCGTCCAGCAGCCCCAGCCGCCCCGCCGCGCCCCGCGCCGAACGACCCGCCGAGGACGCCTTACCCGTCGACGCCTGATGCCGCGGGCCGACCCCGAGCGCCGCGTCGGCCGCCACCCCGGCGGACGGCGACGGTGGCGGACCGTCCGGCGAGTCGCTCGACGCGACGACGCCCATCATCAGCAGCAGCCCGGCCTCGACCGCCTCGCCGATCATGTCGTCGGCCCGCTGGCTGAGCAGGGTGGCATCCAGGCCGACGAACTGGGCGCCCGCCCGGCGCAGCAGCTCCAGCGGGACGTCCGGCGCGCAGCAGTGCACCCCGACGCCCGTCACGTGCGCCGCCCGGCCCGCCGCCGCCAGCACCAGCGCCAGCCGCTCGCCGGCCAGCCCCTCGTCGACCGCGGGCAGCACCGAGAAACCGCTGGGCGTACGGATCCGGCCCACCAGCACCGCCGGCAGCGACGGCTCGTCCAGCTGGACGAGCAGCCGAGCGCCCGGCACCCGGCGAGCGATCGTGCCCAGCAGCTCGTCGAGGCCCGCGGCCAGCGACTCGGCGATGTCCCTGGTCGCGCCCGGGTCGGACAGCGCCTTGTGGCCGCGGGTCAGCTCGACGTTCGCCGCGAGCGTCCACGGCCCGGCGACGGCGATCTTCAGCACGCCCGAGAACCCGTCGCCGGTCTCCTCCAGGGCGTCAAGGTCATGCTCGAACATCCCGCGCGCACGGCGGTAGTCAAGGCCCGGCCGCGGCACCAGCCGCCACCCCGACGGCTGCAGGTCGACGGGCAGCTCCGCCGCGATCGCCGCCGCCCGACCGAGCAGGTCCGCGCCAGGACCACGCCCCGGCAGCTCCACCAGGTGCGGCAGATCCGGCAGCTCGTCGAACACCAGCTTCTGTACCGCCACCGGATCCCCGCCCGGCATCGACCCAACCCCGGTCGCCGCCCCGGCCGGCCACAACGCCACCCCAGCCGCCCCGCCATCACTCGTCATGTGAGCAGTGTCTATTGGTCCGCTCCGTGCGGGCACGGCGCTACGGCGAGCTCCGTTGCGCGCCGCTGAACGTCACCAATCCGATGGCGGACGCGGTCGCCGTCGGGGGCCACATCGCTTCGCTCGGGGTGCATCGGGGCGGATTGCGCGTCCTGTCAGGCAGCAGGGGCGCGATCCTGGCCCGGCTACGCCCCCGACGGCTGACAGGGCGGGCCGCGACGTCTGACACGGCGAGCCGGCGGCCTCAGGCAACCCGCGCAACGGGACGTGGGCCCCCGTCAGCCAATCTTGCGGATGTGGCCGCCGCCGAGGACCTGGTCGTCGTCGTAGAGGACCACGGCCTGGCCGGGGGCGGTGCCGCGGACGGGGTCGTGGAGCCGGATGACCAGCTCGTCGCCGTGGGCGGTCGCAGTGGCTGGTGCCACGCCGCCGTGGGCGCGGACCTGGGCGACGCAGTCGACCTCGACGCCGGCGGCGTGCGGCCAGACGGCGGCATCGGCGGTCAGCCGCCAGATGTCGAGGGCCTCCGCCGGGCCGACGGTGACCGTCGCCGTCACCGGGGAGATGTCGAGCACGTACCGGGGGCGGCCGTCCGGCGCCGGGCGGCCCAGACGCAGGCCGCGGCGCTGGCCGACGGTGAAGGCGAAGGCGCCCTCGTGCTCGCCGAGGGTCTCGCCGGTCCCGGCGTCGACGATCGGGCCGGGACTCGGGCCCAGGCGGTCGCGCAGCCAGGCGCCGGTGTCCCCGGACGGCACGAAGCAGATGTCGTGGCTGTCGGGCTTGTCCGCGACGCCGAGCCCGCGCTCGGCGGCCTCGGCGCGGACCAGGTCCTTGGTCGTGTCGCCCAGGGGGAACATCGCGCGGGCGAGCTGCTCGGGGCGCAGCGTCCCGAGCACGTACGACTGGTCCTTCGCCGGGTCCACCGAGCGGCGCAGCACGCCGTCGGCCGACAGCCGGGCGTGGTGGCCGGTGACGACCGCGTCGAAGCCGAGCGCGAGCGCGCGGCCCAGCACGGCGGAGAACTTGATCCGCTCGTTGCAGCGCACGCACGGGTTCGGCGTCTCACCGGCGGCGTAGGCGGCGACGAAGTCGTCGATGACGTCGGCCTCGAACTGGTCGGCGAGGTCCCACACGTAGAACGGGATGCCGAGCACGTCGGCGGCGCGGCGGGCGTCACGGGCGTCCTCGACGGTGCAGCAGCCGCGGGCGCCGGTGCGCTGCGCGTCCGGGGAGCGCGACAGCGCCAGGTGGACCCCGGTGACGTCGTGGCCGGCGTCGACGGCGCGCGCGGCGGCGACCGCCGAGTCCACCCCGCCCGACATCGCGGCGAGCACCCGCATCGCGCCACCTCCCCGGTGTCTGCTGGCGTCGAGTTCCAGCATGCCTGACGCCGCAACCGAGATTCGGCCGCGGGCCGGCGCGGCGGGATCAGCCCGCGTCGCCGACGGGCCGTGCGGGGCGCGGGGACCGGTGGGTGAGCACGAACTCCCCCGCCCGGCGGGCGCGCTCGTGGACCGGCGCGATCGCGGCGGCGACGGCGGCGACGTCGGCCTGCGTCGAGGTGTGCCCGAACGAGAACCGCAGCGAGCCGCGCGCATGATCCTCGCCCGCGCCCATCGCGAGCAGCACATGGGACGGGCGGGCCACCCCGGAGGTGCAGGCCGAGCCGGTGGAGCATTCGATGCCGCGGGCGTCGAGCAGCATCAGCAGCGAGTCACCCTCGCAGCCGGGGAAGCTCAGATGGGCGTTGCCGGGCAGCCGGCCGGGGCCGGGCCGCGCGCCGTTGAGCACCGCGGTGGGGACCGTCGCCTGCACCTGGCGGACCAGCTCGTCGCGCAGCGCGGCGAGCCGTCTCGCCTCGGCCGGCAGGTCGCGGACGGCGGCGTCGAACGCGGCGGCGAACGCGGCGGCACCGGCCGCGTCGAGCGTGCCGGAGCGGACGTCGCGCTCCTGGCCGCCGCCATGGGTGAGGGCGGTGACGGTCAGGCCGCGGCGCAGCACCAGCGCGCCGATCCCGACCGGGCCGCCGACCTTGTGCGCGGTGACCGTCATCGCGTCGGCACCGGACCCGGCGAACGCGACCGGTACCTGACCGACCGCCTGCACCGCGTCGGTGTGGAACGGGATCCCGTGGGCGCGGCAGATCGCGGCGAGCTCGTCGACCGGCTGGACCGTGCCGACCTCGTTGTTCGCCCACATCACCGAGACGACGGCGACATCGTCCGGGCCGGCGGCGAGCGCCGCAGCCAGCGCCGCCGGCGTGACCATCCCGCTCTCGTCGACCGGCAGCGTCTCGACGACCGCGCCCTGCGCCTCGCCGAGCCACCGCGCCGGGTCGAGCACGGCGTGGTGCTCGACGGCGCTGACCAGCACCCGGCGGCGGCGGGGGTCGGCCGTGTGCCGGGCCCAGTAGAGGCCCTTGAGGGCGAGGTTGTCGCTCTCCGTCCCGCCGCCGGTGAAGATCAGTTCGGACGGTCGGCAGCCGAGCTGGGCGGCCAGCGACTCACGCGACTCCTCGACGACCCGGCGTGCCCGCCGCCCGCCAGCGTGCAGGGACGACGGGTTGCCGGCGACGGCGTGCGCCGCGGTGAACGCGGCGAGCGCCTCCGGCCGCATCGGCGTCGTCGCCGCGTGGTCGAGATAGTTCACGACTCAACAGGTTAGCCGCGACACCCCGTCAGCCACCGCCTCCGCCGTCCGCCGCGGGCCGCTCCGACGAGCCGGATCCCCGCCGGGGCGGGCTGGCCGACGCGGGCGCCGCCGGCCGGGGCACCGCGGGCAGGAGCGGGCCGGCGGTTCGCGCCTGCCAGCAGCCCCACCAGACCCCCAGGCTGTACGCCGCGTCGTCCGCGAACCGCAGCAGCACGTAGGGCAGCAGGCCGACGCCGGGCCGGGTGACCCACCAGTCCCTGGCCGCCGGGGCGACGACGGCGAGCGCGAGCACCCGCCGGCCCGGCCGGCCGGGCACCAGCGCCGGCCACCACCCGCGGCGGATGTTGTCGGCGGCGGCCGCCAGCGCGTACCGCCGCCCGGCGATCACCATGACCCAGGCGAGCCGGGTGGGGTGCGGCGCCGCCGTCAGGCGGCGGCCGAGCCGGGCCGCCGTGAGCAGGCCTCGACCGGCCGTGATCGCCGCGACGAGGCCGACCGCGTGCCGACGCCGGACCGCCACACCGCGGGCCGACGCCGGCGGCAGGGCGATCGCCAGGGCGGCGGCGACCGCGGCGGCGGCCTGGCCGGTGGGCCGCAGCGGGCCGGGGTGGCGCGCGGCCAGCGGACCGGCCGACGACCCGTACCCGAACCGCTGCCGGCCCCAGCCGGCCCAGTCCGCGCGCGGCCGGTGATACGCGACGGCCGCCGGCTCGTACCGGACCGACCAGCCGGCGCTCACCAGCCGCCAGACGAGGTCGACGTCCTCGCCGTAGCGCATCGCCGGGTCGAACCGGACCAGCTCGCGGCGCAGCAGCACCATCGCGGACGGGACGTAGGAGATCCGCGAGCCGGGCCGGACGCCGGCCGGTCGCGGCCCGAGGTCCAGCGGCGAGCGCGCACTCTCGTAGCGGGCGAGCAGGCCGGCGCGCACGCCGGCCGGCACCGGCGACGCGACCCGCGGCGCGACGGCCGCCACGGCGGGGTCGGCCAGGTGACCGAGCAGCAGCCCCAGCCAGTCGGTGGCGGGGGCGCCCGGCTCGCCCCGGTCCAGGTCTGGATCCGAGTCCGGCGGGAGCATGTCGGCGTCGCAGAACAGCACGTAGGGCGTCGTCGCGGCCGCCGCGCCAGCCAGCCGGGCGGCGGCGGGCCCGAGCGGGCGGTCGTGCCGCAGCACCCGGGCGCCGGCGGCGGCCGCGGCGGCGCCGGTGGCGTCCGTCGAGCCGTCGTCGACGACGATCACCTCGGCGCAGCGAGCGGCGAGCGCTCCGACGAGCCGGCCGAGCCCGTCGGCGTGGTCACGGACCGGCAGCACGGCCGTCACGTCCGCCGCCCGCCCCGGCGGGGGTGTGGGTGGGACGGGGTGGCCCAGGCCGGCCTCGACCAGCCTCCGCGCGAGGACGCCGGCTCCCGGGCCGGCCGCGCCCACGCTCCGACCCGCCCGCAGAGCTTCCCAAACGTCCCCACCAGCGGCAGACAACGTCAACAGGCGCAGCGGTGAACCACCTAACAACACCTTTCCCCGCGACAGAACGGTGGTTTCCGGGTCACACTGCACATGGAAGTCGGCGGGCAGCGGCGGAACGGGGGACAACGCGGGCAGCGGGCTCGACACTGACACTGGCACCGCCACCGTCGACGTCGACCCGAGGCGTGGCCCGGCCGGAGCGGCAGCACGCCGGCCGAGCACGCCACGGCCCGGGCGGGCCGGCTCCGTGCCGTCGAGCGGGCTGACGCTCGCGGCGAGCAGCCGACCCACCCGCGCGCGCAGCGCCGCGGCCGCGCCCCACGGGGCGCGGCCGGCCGAACCAGGCAGGACTCGACTCACAGGAGGAACGGTATGGACTCGCCCGCCCCGACGACGGACATCGCGCAGCCGGTCACGGACGCCGGCGCCCCGGCCGAGCCGATCGTGGAGGACCTCCTCGTCGAGGACGTCTCCATCGACGGGATGTGCGGCGTCTACTAGACGCCGCCCTCATGACGAGCACAGCACCCGTGGGCGCGCCGGACGGCGCGCCCACGCCCTCCCCGGCGCACGCGCTCGCCCGCCCGTCGGGAACGTCCTTCGACCCGGCGCTGCCCTACCGGCTGCACCCGAAGGTCGCCCTGCGACCGGAGCGGTTCGGCGCGCTGGCGTACTCCTACGACACCCGCCGGCTGTCGCTGCTCAAGGACGTCGACCTGGTGGCCGTCGTCCGCGCGCTCGCGAACGCGCCGTCGGCGGGCGACGCGCTCGCGGCCGTGCCGGTGAGCAAGCGACCGGCCGTCGAGCGGGCACTAGCCCGGCTCGTCGAGACCGGCTTCGTCCAGCCACGCTGAGACGCGGCCACCCACCCCGACATGCGCCCGGTTCAGAACCGTCCGCCCAGCTTCCCCCGACGGAGGACGCAGTGAGCATCACCGACCTGGCCCGGCCGACGGCCGCGGTCGCCGCGGCGCCGACCCTGGCGCCCACGCCGGCGAGTGCCTCGCTCCAGCAGGAGCTGCTTCGCGGCCTCGACGCGCCGATCTGCCTGACGTGGGAGTGGACCTACGCCTGCAACCTGCAGTGCGTGCACTGCCTGTCGTCGTCGGGCCGGCGCGACCCGCGCGAGCTCGACACGGCCCAGCTGCGCGCCGTCGTCGACCAGCTCGCCGACCTGCAGGTCTTCTACGTCAACGTCGGCGGTGGCGAGCCGATGACCAGGCCCGACTTCTTCGAGGTGCTCGAGTACTCGGTCGACCACGGGGTCGGGGTGAAGTTCTCCACGAACGGCGGGATGATCGACGCGGCGAAGGCCCGCCGGCTCGCCGACCTCGACTACGTCGACATCCAGATCTCGCTCGACGGCGCCGACGCGATGACCAACGCCCCGGTCCGCGGCCTCGGCTCGTACGACCGGGCCCGGCGGGCGATGGGGCACCTCGCCGACGCCGGGTTCGGCGCCTTCAAGCTGTCGGTCGTCGTCACCCGGCACAACGTCGGCCAGCTCGACTCGTTCGCCACGCTCGCCGCCGACCACGGCGCGGAGCTGCGGGTCACCCGGCTGCGGCCGTCGGGGCGCGGGCAGGACTCGTGGTCGCAGCTGCACCCGACCGCGGCGCAGCAGCGCGACCTGCACGGTTGGCTGCTCGCCCGGCCCGACGTGCTCACCGGTGACTCGTTCTTCCACCTCGCCGCCTACGGCCAGGCGCTGCCCGGCCTGAACCTGTGCGGCGCGGGTCGGGTGGTCTGCCTCATCGACCCGGTCGGCGACGTCTACGCCTGCCCGTTCGCGCTGCACGAGCACTTCCGCGCCGGCAACGTGCTCGACGACGGCGGGTTCGCCAGGGTGTGGCGGTCCTCCGACCTGTTCACCGAGCTGCGCGAGCCGGACAACCCGGGTGCCTGCACGTCGTGCGGCCACTACGACGCCTGCCAGGGCGGCTGCATGGCGGCGAAGTTCTTCACCGGCCTGCCCCTCGACGGCCCGGACCCGGAGTGCGTGCTCGGCCACGGCGAGGCGGCGCTGTCGGGCGTCGACGCGACCGCCCTGCCGATCATCGACAACGACCACAGCAAGCGCCGGCGGCTGCCGCTGTCCATCCGCTAGCCGTGCCGCGACGGACGGTGCTGCTGATCGGGATGGGCGTCGGCGACCCGGAGTCGCTCACGCTGGCGGCGAGCCGGGCGCTGGCGAGCGTCGACGTGCTGTTCACCGTCGACAAGGGCGACGCCAAGGCGGACCTCAACGCGCTGCGGGCCAGGATCTGCGCCGCGCACGCCAAGCCGGATGTGCGGGTCGTCGAGGTCGCGGAGCCGGACCGGGACCGGGCGCCCGCCGACTACCCGGCCGAGGTCCGCCGCTGGCACGCCGCCCGGGCCGCGGTCTGGGCCGAGGCGCTGCGCACCCAGCTCGACGAGGACGGCCGGGGCGCGTTCCTCGTCTGGGGCGACCCGGCGCTGTATGACAGCTCGCTGCGCATCCTCGACGACATCCGGGGCCGCGGCCTCGTCGACCTCGACGTCGAGGTGATCCCCGGGATCTCCAGCGTGCAGGCGCTGGCCGCCCGGCACCGGATCCCGCTGAACACCGTCGGCGGATCGGTGCACATCACCACCGGGCGCCGCCTCGCCGCCGAGGCGGCCGGCCACGACTCGGTCGTCGTCATGCTCGACGGCGCCGCCGCCTGGCAGGACCTCGACGCCGACCGGTGGGACATCTACTGGGGCGCCTACCTGGGCGCCGACGACGAGATCGCCCTCGCCGGACCGCTCGCCGAGGTCGGCACGCGCATCGCCGAGATCAAGCACGCGGCCCGGGCCAGCAAGGGCTGGATCATGGACGTCTATCTGCTGCGCCGCCGGCCGGCTCCCCGTCGTGGTGGCGGGGGGTGAACACGGTGCCAGTCGCCGGATCCCAGCAGGTCCGGGACGAGCCGACGATGAGCAGGGTGCGCATGTTGACGTGGTCCGCGGACAGGTCCGCCAGCCGGACCACCTCCACCCGCTCCCCAGGGCCGCCGACCGCCCGGCCGACGACGACGGGCGTGCCCGGGTCGCGATGCTCCAGCAGGCAGGCCCGAACCTCGTCGATGTGGTCGCGGCGGGTCTTCGAGCCGGTGTTGTAGAGCGCGAGCACGAGATCGGCGCCGGCCGCGGCGCGCAGCCGACGCAGGATCAGCGACCAGGGCTTGAGCTGGTCCGACAGCGAGATCACGCAGTAGTCGTGGCCGAGCGGCGCGCCCACCCGGGCGGCGACCGCGTTCGCGGCCGTGACCCCGGGCAGCACCCGGACCGGCACGTCCTCGTAGCCGGCGCCGGCGCGCGCCTCCAGCACCGCCGACGCCATCGCGAACACGCCCGGGTCGCCGGAGGAGACGACGGCGACGGCGCGGCCGCGCCGGGCCAGGTCGAGGGCGAACACGGCCCGCTCCCCCTCGACCCGGTTGTCGGTGAGGTGCCGGCGCTGGCCGGGCCGGTCGGGAACCCGGCGGACGTAGGTCCGGTACCCGACTACGTCGTCGGCGCCGGCCAGCGCGGCGGCCGCCTCCGGGGTGAGCCATTCGTCACCGGCGGGCCCGAGCCCGACGACCGTGACGCCGCCGGCCAACGCCTGTCCGGCCTCGGCCGCGCCGGCTCGCGCCGGGCTGGTCGTCGCCGCCTGCGGTGGGCCGGCCGCCACGCCCGGCGGCCGGCAGGCGGGCGTCGCCTCCCGCGCGCCGGTCGTGCCGGGCAGCAGGACCATCGACATGTACGGGACGTCGTCGGCCCCGGCCAGGTCGCGCAGCGCCGTGACCCGCTCGCCCTCCCGGCTGGCCTGGCTGACGAGCAGCGCGTCGTCGAGCCGCCCCGCGCCGGCGAGCGCCGCGCGGACCTCGTCGAGGTCGCCCCGCACCTTCATCACGGCGAGGCCGTCCGCGCCGGCGGCCAGCGCGCGCAGCCGGTCGGGCGCCGTCGCCGCCGGCAGCACGGTGAGCGTCTGCTCTCCGGTGACCAGGGCGACGCCCGCGGCGGCCGCCGTCGCCGACACCGACGTCACGCCGGGAACGATCACGCACCGGAACCGCGGAGCGAGCCGGCGCTGCATGTGGGTGAACGAGCTGTACAGCGTCGGGTCGCCCTCGGCGAGCAGGGCGACGTCCCGGCCGGCGGCGAGGTGCGCAGCCAGTCGAGCGGCGGACCGCTCGTAGAACTCGTCGATCGCCCCCTGGTAGCCACCGGGATGGTCGGTGGCGCCACGGGTGACCGGGTAGACCAGCTCTTCCTCGACGGCACCGGCGTGGATGTAGGGCGCGGCGCTCGCCCGCGCGAGCGACCGTCCGGGCCGGCCGGCGTGGTAGGCCACCACGCCGGCCTCGCCGATCAGTCGGACGGCCTTCACCGTGACCAGCTCCGGGTCCCCCGGCCCCACCCCGACGCCGTACAGCGTGCCCGCCGCCGCCGGGCCGCCCGCGTCGTCGGCCGGCGGGGCGGACGGGTCGCGTTCGACGGTCACAGCTCCTCCGACGCGATCGCGTTGACGGCGGCGACCGTCATCGCGCTGCCGCCCCGGCGGCCGTGCACGACGAGGTAGGGCAGGCCGAGCGTGTTCTCGGCCAGCGCCCGCTTCGACTCGGCGGCGCCCACGAAGCCGACCGGCAGGCCGAGAACGACGGCCGGCCGGGGGCCGTCCGCGTCGAGCGTCTCCAGCAGGTGGAACAGCGCCGTCGGGGCGTTCCCGATCGCGACGACGGCACCGTCGAGCCGGTCACGCCACAGCTCCAGCGCCGCCGCCGAGCGGGTCGTCCCGAGCCTCGCGGCCAGCGCCGGCACGGCCGGGTCGCCGAGGGTGCAGACGATCTCGTTGTCGGCGGGCAGCCGGCGGCGGGTGATGCCGCTCGCGACCATCTGCGCGTCGCACAGCACCGGGCGCCCGGCGCGCAGCGCCGCCCGCGCCGCCGTGACGAGGCCGGGGCTGGCGTCGACGTCCGCGGGCAGGTCCACCATCCCACAGGCGTGGATCATCCGGACGACGACGTGCTCCAGGTCGGCGGGGAGCGCCGCGAGGTCCGCCTCGGCGCGGATCGTCGCGAACGACTGCCGGTAGATCGCCGACCCGTCGCGCTCGTAGCCGTAACGCTGGCCGGTACCGCTCACCATCGGGCCTCCTTCGGTTCGGCGCACGCGTCGCGGACCACATATCCGTCCGGCCCGGCGACCACCTCGACATGCGGGCCGGCCGGCCGGCCGCAACGCCGGGCGCACCCGCTCCAGTGCGCCCTGGCCGGCCGGCCGCCGGCGGCCCGGGGACCGCCCGCGGGGGCGACGCCGGCCGGGTGGTCGCCCGACGGCTCGCCCCGCCCGGCACCGCCGGCGCTCGCGCCGGCGACGTGCCGGTCCGGGGCGACGGGCACGAGATCGGCGGCGCCGGCGTCACCGGTGGGCAGCACGGCGCCGGCCGCGACCGCGCGGGCCGCGTCGGAGCGCACGTCCGCCAACGCGCTCGCGCAGCCGGGCCGGCCGGCGCACGCGGTGACCCGCGTCCACGTAGACGCGGGGTCGGTGACCAGGCCGACTTCGGCGGCGCGGGCCGCGAGCAGGGACGGGTCCGTCAGGAAGGGTACGACGATCGAGCGCCACGGCGTGATCCGCAACGGCTGCCCACCCGGGTCCGCACGCCCGGCCGGCGGGCGCGACCCGGCGGCGAGCAGCTCGGCCGCGGGCCGGGTCAGCCGGCCAAGCGGCACGTGCACGGCGCCGGCATGGCCGCCGTCGGGGCGCCGCCAGCCGCCGATCCGGTCGGCGGCGTGCCGCGCGGGCGGGGAGCCGGCCGGCCGGGGCCGGGCCGGTCGACCGGCGCGGAGTCCGGCGGCGAGCGCAGCCCCGGCGTCGGGCAGGTCCCGGACGCGCCAGAACGAGCCGGCCGCCTCGGCGGCGCGCAGAAAGGCGCGCGCGGCGGCGAGCAGCTCGCCGACCACCTCGTCGCCGGCGACCTCGACGCCGGCCGGTCCGACCCACCAGCGCCCGGCCGCCGCAGGCTCGGCCCAGGCGTCCGGCCCGAGGGCCCGGATGTCACCCGATCCGTCGTCGAGGCCGAACAGGAAGCGGCCGGAGAGGCCGGCCAGGTCCGGATCGGCGCACAGCGCCTCGTCGAGCGCCCGGACGCGACCGTCCAGCGGGCGACTCGCCGCCCGGGTCGAGCCGGGTGCGTCGAAAGGCGCCGTCGCGTCAGAAGGCGCCGCGTCGGACCGTGCTACCGCGTCGGAGCGGGCCGCCGCGTCGCCCAGACCCGCGTAGGGCGACGCGACGATGTTGCGGACCCGTTCGTGGGTGGCCGACGGCAGCAGCCCGAGGTCGGCGACCCGCTCGGCGAGCTCGGCCCGCCGGTCGAGCGGAACGCCGCGCAGCTGCAGGTTGCCGCGGGACGTGAGCTCGACGGCGCCGTGCACGCCGAACGACTCCGCGAGCGCGGCGAGTGCCGCGAGCGTCTCGCCGTCGACGAGGCCGCCCGGCAGCCGGATCCGGGCCAGGCCGCCGTCGGCTGCCTCGTGCAGGACGAGGGCGCCGGGGCAGCGGTCGGCCCGGGGGCGCCCAGGGCTCACGGCGCCCGTCCTTCGAGATCTCCCTCCGCGCGCAGGTAGAGGTCACGCAGCGCGGCCAGGGTCGCCTGCTCGGGCGCCGACCACATCCCCCGGTCGACGGCCTCGAGGAGCCGTTCCGCGATGCCGTGCAGCGCCCACGGGTTCGCGGCGGCGAGGAACTTCTGGTTCTCCTCGTCCAGGACGTACGCCTGGGTGACGGCCTCGTACATCCAGTCGGCGACCACACCCGCGGTGGCGTCATACCCGAACAGGTAGTCCACGGTGGCGGCCAGCTCGAACGCGCCCTTGTAGCCGTGCCGGCGCATCGAGGCGATCCAGCGCGGGTTCACCACCCGGGCGCGCACCACTCGGGCCATCTCCTCGCCCAGGGTGCGGGTGCGGACCGCGTCGGGCCGGGTCGAGTCGCCGACGTAGGCGCGCGGCCCGCGCCCGGTCAGCGCGCGCACGGTCGCGATCATGCCGCCGTGGTACTGGAAGTAGTCGTCGGAGTCGGCGATGTCGTGCTCGAGGCTGTCGGTGTTCTTCACCGCGACGCTGATCCGCCGGTACGCCGCCTCCATGTCGTCGCGGGCCGGCCGGCCGTCGAGGCCGCGCCCGTAGGCGAACCCGCCCCAGGCCGCGTACACCTCCGCGAGGTCCGCGTCGTCGTGCCAGGTGCCGGCGTCGACGAGCGGGAGCAGCCCGGCGCCGTACGCGCCGGGCTTGGAGCCGAAGACGCGGGTGGTGGCGCGGCGCCGGTCGCCGTGTGCGGCCGTGTCCGCGGCGGCGTGCGCCCGGACGTAGTTCTGCTCCGGGTCCTCGTCGAGGTCGGCGACGAGCCGGACCGCGTCGTCGAGCAGGTCGACGACGTGCGGGAACGCGTCCCGGAAGAAGCCGGAGATCCGGACCGTGACGTCGATGCGGGGCCGGCCGAGCTCGGCGAGCCCGATCGGCTCCAGCCCGCGCACCCGCCGGGACGCCTCGTCCCACAGCGGGGCGACGCCGAGCAGCGCCAGGATCTCGGCGATGTCGTCGCCCGACGTCCGCATCGCCGACGTCCCCCACGCCGACAGGCCGACCGAGCGGGGGTACTCGCCGGTGTCGGCCAGGTGCCGTTCGAGCAGCGAGTCGGCCATCGCCCGGCCGGTCTCCCACGCGAGCGGGCTCGGGACCGCGCGCGGGTCGACGGCGTAGAAGTTCCGCCCGGTCGGCAGCACGTTGACGAGGCCGCGCAGCGGCGAGCCGCTCGGCCCGGCGGGGATGTAGCCGCCGGCCAGTGCGTGCAGCGTCCGGTCGATCTCGTCGGTGGTGCGGGCGAGCCGCGGCACGATCTCGGTGGCGGCGAACGTCAGCACCGCGGCCACCGCCTCCCGGTCGGTATCCCGGTCGCCGTTCCCGCCGCCCGTTCGCGCGTCCGGCGCCTCGCCGAGGATCTCGGCGATCACCTCGGCGACGGCCGCCGGCTCCCAGCCACGCTCCTCCAGCCCGCCGACGAGCGCCCGGGCGACGGCCTCGACGGTGTCGGTGCGCGCCGTCCCCTCCGTGTCGCCGAGGCCGAGCGCCTGGCGCAGCCCCGGCAGCGCGACGGCGCCGCCCCACAGCTGGCGGGCCCGCAGCATCGACAGCACCAGGTTGATCCGCGCCTCGCCGGTCGGCGCCAGGCCGAGGATGTGCAGCCCGTCGCGGATCTGCGCGTCCTTGATCTCGCAGAGCCAGCCGTCGACGTGCAGGATGAACTCGTCGAACTCGGCGTCGTGCGGCCGGTCGGCGAGGCCGAGGTCGTGATCGAGCTTCGCCGCCTCGATGAGCGTCCAGATCTGCGCGCGGATCGCGGGCAGCTTCGCCGGGTCCATCGCGGCGATCTGCGCGTGCTCGTCGAGGAGGCGCTCGAGGCGGGCGATGTCGCCGTAGCTGTCGGCCCGGGCCATCGGCGGGACGAGATGGTCGACGACGGTGGCGTGCGCCCGCCGCTTCGCCTGGGTGCCCTCGCCCGGGTCGTTGACGAGGAACGGGTAGACCAGCGGCAGGTCGCCGAGCGCGGCGTCCGGCGCGCAGCCGGCGGACAGCGCCGAGGCCTTGCCGGGCAGCCATTCGAGGTTGCCGTGCTTGCCGACGTGCACCACGGCGTGCGCGCCGAAGCCCGCCCCGAGCCCGTCGCCGGCCGCGGCGCCCGGGCCGTGGCGCAGCCAGTGGTAGGCCGCCAGGTAGTGGTGGCTCGGCGGCAGGTCGGGGTCGTGGTAGATCGCGATCGGGTTCTGGCCGAAACCGCGCGGCGGCTGGATGAGGATCACCACGTTGCCGGCGACGAGGGTGGCGAGCACGATCTCGCCATCCGGATCCGCCGAGCGGTCGACGAACAGCTCGCCCGGCGCCGGACCCCAGTGCTCCTCGACCGCGCCGCGCAGCCCGGCCGGCAACGTCGCGAACCAGGAGCGGTAGACGGCCGCCGGGATGCGGACCGGGTTGCCGGCGAGCTGCTCGGCCGTCAGCCAGTCCTCGTCCTGGCCGCCGGCGGCGATGAGGCCGTGGATGAGCGCGTCCCCGTCATCGGCGGCGAGGCCGGGCAGCGCGTCCGGGCCGTCCGCCGGGCCGACGTCGTAGCCGGCGGCCCGCATCGCCCGCAGCAGCGCGAGCACGCTGGCCGGGGTGTCCAGGCCGACGGCGTTGCCGATCCGCGCGTGCTTCGTCGGGTAGGCCGACAGCACGAGGGCGATCCGCTTGTCCGCGTTCGGGACGTGCCGCAGCCGGGCGTGCCGCACCGCGAGGCCGGCCACCCGGGCGGCCCGCTCCTCGTCGGGCACGTAGTGGGTCAGGCCGTCGGCGTCGACCTCCTTGAACGAGAACGGGACGGTGATGAGCCGGCCGTCGAACTCGGGGATCGCGACCTGGGTGGCGGTGTCCAGCGGCGAGAGGCCGTCGTCGCTCGCCGCCCACTGCGCCCGCGACGACGTCACGGCCAGCGCCTGCAGGATCGGCACGTCCAGGGCGGCGAGCGCGCCGATGTCCCAGTCGTCGTCGCGCCCGCCGGCGCCCGCGTCGGCGGGCGCGACGCCGCTGGCCGCGCCGCCCGCGGCGAGCACCGTCGTGACCAGCGTGTCCGCCCCGCCGAGCTCGGCGAGCAGCTCGCCGTCGGCGGTGCGCAGCGACGCGCAGAAGATCGGGATGGCCCGGCCGCCGGCCGCGTCCACGGCGTCGGCGAGAGCGTCGACGAATGCGGTGTTGCCGGCCAGCTCGTGCGCCCGGTAGTAGAGGATCGCGACGGTCGGCCGCGCCTCGGCACCCGCGCCCGAGCTCGGCCCCGCGCCCTGCTTCCCGGGCCCACCGCCGGCCGGCGGCTCGGCGCTGGGACGCGTCCGGACGCCCCACTGCGGCGTCGACGCCGGCGGGTCGAACCCGAGGCCGGTCAGCAGCAGCGCGTCGGACAGGAACCGGGCGAGCTGGCGCACGTTGTCGACGCCGCCGTGGGCCAGGTAGGCGTGCGCCTGCGCGGCAACCCCGGCGGGCACCGTCGAGAGTTCCATCAGCTCGGCGTCCGGCACCAGCTCGCCGCTCAGCACGACGACCGGCAGGCCGCTGGCGAGCAGGGCGTCGACCCCCTCCGGCCAGGCCCGCCGGCCGCCGAGCAGGCGCAGCACGACGATGTCCGCGCCGGCCAGCAGTCCCGGCAGGCCGGCGACGTCGAGCCGCGCCGGGTTCGCCAGCCGGTAGTCCTCCCCGGTCGCGCGAGCGCACGACAGGTCGGTGTCGGACGTCGACAGCAGGACGATCACGTGCGGCTCCCCAGGTCGGGCAAAGGCGTGACGAGCTGGCTGGGGCCGCCGGGCGGGATGGCCGGAAGACCGGTCGGTGGCCCGTCGGCAAGCAGGCTCAGCAGGGCGGCCGTGTCGAGGTGGTCGGCGACGAGGTCGCCGAGGATGTCGAGGCGCCGCTCGCGGACCGCCGCGAACGACACAGCGCCGCGGGCGCGCCACCGCGAGCCGGTGACCGAAGCGACGTCGGCGAGGAACGCGCGGCGGAAGCCGTCGTTCTCCAGCGCGCCGTGCCAGGTCGTGCCCCAGACGGCGCCGGCCCGGCAGCCGTCCAGGAACGGCTCGCCGCCGTGCACCGTCGCCACCCCGTGGTGGATCTCATAGCCGCGCACCAGGTGGCCGTAGCCGACGCCACTCGGCCGGCCCAGCGTCTTCGCCGCCGCGAAGCGGACGGTGACCGGCAGCAGCGCGAGGCCGTCGATCCGGCCCGCGCCGCTCTCGACCTCGTCCACGATCGTCGTCGCGAGCATCTGGTAGCCGCCGCAGACGCCGAGCACGGGCCGGCCCGCCGCCGCCCGGCGGGCGAGCGCCGCCGCCAGCCCGCGCCGGCGCAGCCAGCCCAGGTCGGCGACCGTCGACCGGGTGCCCGGCAGCACGACGAGATCCGCGGCGTCGAGGTCCTCGGGCCGGTCGACGTAACGCACCGCGACCCCGGGTTCGGCGGCGAGCGCGTCCAGGTCGGTGAAGTTGCTCAGGAACGGCAGCCGGACCGCCACGACCCGCAGGCTCCCGTCGGGATCTCCGCGCGTCTCGCCCGGCGCTGGCAGGCCGAGCGAGTCCTCGACGTCGAGCCCCAGCCCGTCGCGCCACGGCAGCACCCCGAGCGTGGGCCGGCCGGTGAGCGCCCGCAGCATGTCCAGGCCCGGTTCCAGCAGCGCCCGCTCGCCGCGGAACTTGTTGACGACGAACCCGGCGACGAGCGCCTGGTCCGCTGGCTCCAGCAGGGCGAGCGTGCCGTACATCGCGGCGAACACACCGCCGCGGTCGATGTCGCCGACGACGAGGGTCGGCAGGTTCGCGGCCCTGGCCAGGCCCATGTTCGCGATGTCGGCGGCCCGCAGGTTGATCTCGGCCGGGCTGCCGGCGCCCTCGCAGACCACGACGTCGAACCGGGAGCGCAGGTCGGCGAGGCTGGCCAGCACCTCGACGAGCAGCCGGCCCTTCAGCGCCGGATAGTCGAGCGCCCCGGCCTCGGCGACGGGCCGGCCGCGCAGGAGGACCTGGCTGCGGTGCGCCGCGCCGGGCTTCAGCAGGACCGGGTTCATCGCCGCCTCCGGCTCGACCCCGGCGGCGGCGGCCTGCATGACCTGGGCACGGCCGATCTCCGCGCCGTCAGCGGTCACCCACGAGTTCAGCGACATGTTCTGCGCCTTGAAAGGAGCCACCCGCACGCCCTGGCGGGCCAGCCACCGGCAGATGCCCGCCGTCAGCACCGACTTGCCCGCATCCGACGTGGTCCCGGCGACGAGCAGGGCACCGCCAACGTCGGTCACGCCGCCCCCACCGCGCGTCCCGCTCGGCCGGCCCGGCGGCGGGGCTGGGCGGCCAGGGCCGCGGCGGCCAGCGCGCCGACGGCGACGCCGGCCGCCGACACCGCCGCCGACAGGTCGCCCGCACGGGCGACGTCGGCGCCGCCCGGCGCCGGGCCGTCTCCCAGGCTCCCCCGGGTCTCCACCTCACCGCCGTAGGTGTTCGTGCCGCCGAGGGTGACGCCGAGGGCGCCGGCGAACGCCGCCTCGCACTGGCCCGCGTTGGGGCTCGGGTGGCTGTCGCCGTCGCGCCGCCAGGTCCGCCACGACTCCCGCCGCGACCCGCCCACCACCGGGGCCACGGCCGCCGTGAGCACCGCGCACAGCCGCGCGGGCAGCAGGTTCGCGACGTCGTCGAGCCGGGCGGCGGCCCAGCCGAACCGCAGGTAGCGCTCGGAGCGGTGCCCGACCATCGCGTCGAGGGTGTTGGCCGCCCGGTAGCCGACGACGCCGGGCAGGCCGAGCAGGGCACCCCACACCAGCGGGCCGAGCACCGCGTCCGCCGTGTTCTCCGCGACCGACTCGATCGCGGCCCGGGCCAGCTCCGGCTCGTCCAGGCCGCTCGGGTCGCGGCCGCACAGATGGCCGAGCCGAGCCCGGCCGCCGGCCACGTCGCCGGCGGTCAGCAGCCGGCTCATGACCGTCGCCTCGGCGCGCAGCGAGGTGCCGCCGAGCGCCGCCCACAGCGCCGCCGCGAGCAGGACCGGCCGAGCCGGCGGCGGCAGGCGGCGCTCGAGCGCGGCGGCCACGAGCACGGGCCCGCCGACGGCGACCGCGACGAAGCCGACGCCGGCCCGCCGCGCGTCGGCGTACAGCAGGCGCTCGGCCGTGTGCGCGGCGCGGCCGTATCCGGCGACGGGGTGGAACCGGGCCGGATCGGCGAACACGGCGTCCGCGACCGCGCCGGCTAGGAAGCCGGCAGCCACGGCCACCGGCCCGAGCCGGCGACCGCCCGACCGGGGCGCCCTGCGTCGCTCAGCTCGCCGCACGCGAGGCTCCGTCCGACTCGGCAGCACGCGCGTCCGAGGCGGCGGTCCGCGCGTCGGTCTCGGCAGCACGCGCCGCGGCCACGAACCGGGCCGCGGCGCCGGGCAGGCCCGCCCAGTGGACGTGCAGGTAGGACGCGTGCAGGCGACCGCGCACGAAGCCCTCGCGGACCTCGGCGCCGTCCGCCGCGCGCCAGGCCCATGCGGGTGCCGTCCCGCCGTGCTCGGCGGCGCCGGCCGACGGGACGGCCGCGGTGCGGTGGAACTCGTGTCCTCGCACGACCGCGCCGCGCGCGGCGAGCACCGAGTCGTGCGCCGCCTGCGCCTCCCGGTAGCCGAGCGTCAGGCGCCGCGTCATCGCCGTCGTCACCTCCGCGAGCACTCCGCACATCGGCTCGTCGTCCAACGCGCGCCCCAGGTAGAGCAGCCCGGCGCACTCGGCGGCGATGGGGCCACCGGCCGCCGCGAAGGCGCGGACCCGGGCCCGCAGCGCCGTGTTGGCGGCGAGCGCACCGGCGTGCACCTCGGGGAAGCCGCCGCCGATGACGAGCGCCGTCGCGCCCGCGGGCAGGTCCTCGTCGACGGTCGGGTCGAAATGCGCGACGTCGGCGCCGGCCGCGGCGAGTAGTTCCGGCGTCTCCGCGTAGCCGAACGTGAACGCCGGCCCGCCCGCGACGGCGATCACCGGTCGACGCTCGCCAGGCCCGGACCAGGGCGCACCGCTCGACCCCGGTTCCGCGGTGGACCGCGCGCGGCCGGCAGCGCCGGCCGCGACGGCCCGGACGTCGCCCGGCGTCGCGGCGATCGTGGCGAACCCGTTGGGCAGGTACCCGGCCGCGGGCCGCTCGACGGCCGCCGCCGACGGATCCCACGGCTGCGCCGGCAGGTCCGGCGCGGCGGCCGCGAGCGCGAGCAGGGCGTCGAGGTCGACGCCGGCGCGGACCGCCTCGGCGAGCTCGGCGACGACGGTCCGGGCGGGCGCCGCGCGCTCGGCAGCCGGGACGAGACCGAGGTGGCGCGACGGCGTGGCCAGGCTGTCGCGGCGGCGCAGCACGCCGAGCACCGGCATGCCGATCTCGGCCAGCGCCGCACGCAGGATCTCGGCGTGCCGGTCGGTGCCGACCTGGTTGAGGATGACCCCGCCGATCCGCACGGCCGGGTCGAACGTCCGGAAGCCGTGCACGGTCGCCGCGACGGACCGGCCGGCCGAGCGCGCGTCGACCACCAGGACGACGGGCGCCGCCAGCAGCGTCGCCACGTGCGCCGTGGAGCCGAACCCGGGGCGGGTCGCGTGCCCGTCGAACAGGCCCATGACGCCCTCGACGACCGCGACGTCGGCGCGCCGGGGGGTCAGCGCGCCGTGCAGGAACAGCGGCGCGACCCGGTCCTCGCCGACGAGCCAGGGGTCGAGGTTACGGCCCACCCTGCCGGCGGCGAGCGCGTGATAGCTCGGGTCGATGTAGTCCGGGCCGACCTTGTGCGGCGAGACGGCGAGGCCGCGCGCCCGCAGCGCGGCGAGCAGGCCGGTGACGACGGAGGTCTTGCCCGCCCCGCTCGCTGGCGCGGCGAGGACGACCCGCGGGATCCTCACCACCGGGCCGGCACGGCGACGGCTCGCACGGCGACGGCAACGGCTCGCACGGCGACGGCGACGGCGACGGCGGCCAGGACGGTCACCATTCGATCCCCCGCTGGCCTTTCTGCCCGGCGTCCATCGGGTGCTTGACCTTCGTCATCTCGACGACCAGGTCGGCCGCCTCGACGAGCCGCGGGTGCGCCCGGCGGCCGGTGATGACGACGTGCTGGCAGCCGGGCCGTTCGGTCAGGGCGGTCACGACGTCGTCGACGTCGACCCAGCCCCACTCGATCACGTAGGTGAACTCGTCGAGGACGAGCAGGCCGTAGGTCTGGGCGACGAGGTCGGCCTTGATCCGCTCCCAGCCCTCGGCGGCCGCCGCGGCGTGGTCGTCCTGCGGGCCGCGCTGGGTCCACGACCAGCCGGAGCCCATCTTGAACCAGTCGACCGGCGCGCCCTCGCCGGTCTGCTCGTGCAGCCGACCGAGCGCCCGCAGCGCGTTCTCCTCGCCGACCTTCCACTTGGCGCTCTTGACGAACTGGAACACGCCGACGGGCCAGCCCTGGTTCCAGCCGCGCAGCGCCAGCCCGAAGGCCGCCGTCGACTTTCCCTTCATGTCGCCGGTGTGGACGATCGTGAGCGGCCGGTTGCGGCGCGCCCGCGTCGTGAGCCCGTCGTCGGGGACGCTGGTGACCTTTCCCTGCGGGGCCATCAGGCCGCGTCCCGCAGGGCGCGGACGGTGGCGGCGAGCCCGGCTCCCGCGCGGGCGTCGTCGAAGCCCCCGGCGCCCGGGCGGCGCCCGCCCGCGGGCACGCCGACCCCGGGGGTCACGGGCGCGGCCAGCTCGGCGAGCGTGAGCACCGGGGCGCCGAGCCGGGCGGCGAGGTCGCCGGCGAGCCCGAGGCGAACCCGGCCAGCCTCGCAGTCGACGACGACCGCGGCGACCCGGTCGCGGGCGAGCAGCCCGGCGGCCGGCCCGGGCGCGGACCCGGCGGTGTGCCGGCCGTCGGTCAGCACGACGAGCAGCGCCCGCCGGCTCGGGTCCCGCAGCCGCTCGCGGGCAAGGGTGCGGTGCGCCAGCAGCAGGCCGTCGGCGAGCGGGGTGCGCCCGCCGGCCGGCAGGTCCGCGAGCCGCGCGGCCGCGACATCCACGGACGACGTCGGCGGGAGTGCCAGCTGCGCGGACTCGCCCCGGAACGTCACCAGGCCGATCTTGTCGCGGCGCTGGTAGGCGTCGAGCAGCAGCGAGAGCACCGCCGCCTTGACCGCGGCCATCCGCGTCCGCGCCGCCATCGAGCCGGAGGCGTCGACGGCGAAGAGCACCAGGTTGCCCTCGCGGCCCTCCCGCCGGGCCTGCCGCAGGTCGGCGGGGCGCAGCCGCAGGCCGGGGCCGGTCCGCCCGCGCGCGGCCTGGTGCGGCGCCGCCGCGAGCAGCGTCGCGACCAGGTGCGGATCGCGCAGCCGGCCGGCCGGCACCTGCGCCCCGACGACGGCACCGGCACCCGTGACCGCCCGCGACCGGCGACCGGGCACCCCCCGCCCGACGCCGGGCACCTCGAGGCGGCGGGCGCGGAAGGTGGCGGCCGGCGCGACGACACGCGCCGGGTCCGCCGCGCCGGCAGGGCCGGAGTGCTTCGGCGGGTCAGCCGCGGGCCGGCCGTCGTCGGCTTCGCCCGCGGGCCGCCCGTCGTCGGCGGCGGCGCCGCCGCCTGGGCCGTCCGGGCCCGGGTCGGGATCCGGGTCGGCCTGGCTGCTTGGCTCCGAGGTCGCGGTGGCCGTCCCGGCCGGGCCGAGGCCCCCGTCCTCGCCCGCGCGTCGGTCGTCCGCGTCCGGGCCGCCGGCGTCCCCGGTCCCGGCCTCGCCGTCGGCCGCCGGCTCGGTCTCGGGCTCGGTGTCGGTGTCGGTGTCGGCAAGGCTGTGCCGGGCCGCGTCCAGGGAGGCGTCGAGCTGGTCGGGGTCCAGGCCGGGCGCGTCGAACGGGTTGCGGCGACGGCGGTGCGGCAACGCGAGCGCGGCCGCCGCCCGGACGTCCGCCTCGGTCACCTCGGACCGGCCCTCCCAGGCGGCGTGCGCGAGCGCGGCCCGCGCCGTCACCAGGTCCGCGCGCAGCCCGTCGACCTCGAACGCGGCGCACACGGCCGCGATCCGGATCAGCTCCCGGTCGGGCAGCCGGACACCCGGGAGCACGGCGCGGGCGGCGGCGATCCGGTCCGACAGCTCCCGCTCGGCCGTGGCGTGCCGGGCGGCGAACGCCTCGGGCGCCGCATCGAACGCCAGCCGGCGCCGGACCACCTCGGCCCGGGCCGCCGGCTCCCGCGGCGCCGCGACCTGGACGGTCAGCCCGAACCGGTCGAGCAGCTGCGGACGCAGCTCGCCCTCCTCCGGGTTCATCGTGCCGACGAGCACGAACCGCGCGTCGTGCCGCACCGACACCCCGTCGCGTTCGACGTGCGCGACGCCGAGCGCCGCCGCGTCGAGCAGCAGGTCGACGAGATGGTCGTGCAGCAGGTTGACCTCGTCGACGTACAGGACGCCGCGGTGCGCGGTGGCCAGCAGCCCCGGCTCGAACGAGACGACGCCGGACGTGAGCGCGCGCTCGATGTCGAGCGAGCCGACCAGCCGGTCCTCGGTCGTGCCCACCGGCAGCTCGCACAGCCGGGTCGGCCGGGTGACGGCGCCGGCCGACGGATGCGGGCCGTCGGGGCATTCCGGGGCGGGGCTCGCCGGGTCGCAGGAGAACCGGCAGCCGGCGACGACCGGCACCGGCGGCAGCACCGCGGCGAGCGCGCGCACCGCCGTCGACTTGGCGGTGCCCTTCTCGCCGCGGACGAGCACGCCCCCGATCTGCGGCGAGATCGCGTTCAGGACGAGGGCAAGTCGCAGATCGTCCATGCCGACGACCGCGCTGAAGGGGAACAGGGCCACACGCCACCTCGCACCGGCAGGTGTCCACGCCTGCCGCCCGTACGGGCCCGGGAACTGTTGCCCACGGGCGGACGGCCGAGGTGTTCTGGCTGACCACGGCGCTGCGGCCGCGGCTCACAGTGGCGGGACCGCCCCGGCCCCGGCGCCGCGCGCCGAACCGGCGTTCCCCTCAGGTCGCCTGGCAGGCATGGTGTCATGGGAGTGCTGTCCGGGGATAGTGACGACCAACACCCCACGGCGGCGCTTGCCGGCATCAACGCGACGGCGCGCACGGCCGACATGCACAATCGCCCCTGTGCCAGCCAGCCTCCCGACCGCCGCGGCCGGCGACGCCGAGCAGCCGGCGGCGCAGTCCGGCGCGCGGCCGGCGCCGCCCGCCGCGGCCGGCGACGCCGAGTTCGGCGTGACCGTCGTCGGGATCGGCGAGGACGGCTGGGCCGGGCTGGGCCAGCCGGCGCGGGACGCGCTCACCGCCGCGGACGTCGTGATCGGTAACGCGCGCCAGCTCGCCCTCATCGACGGCCGGGTGCGCGCGAGCGAGGCCTGGCCCCGCGACCTCGCCGCCGCCGTCGCCGCCCTGCCGGGCGCCCATGCCGGCCGCCGGGTCGCCGTGCTCGCCAGCGGCGACCCGATGCACTACGGCGTCGGGCGGACGCTCGTGCGGGCGCTCGGCGCCGACCGGGTGCGGGTGCTGCCCGTCCCGTCGTCGATCTCGCTGGCCTGCGCCCGGCTCGGCTGGGCGGTCGAGGACGTGAGCGTCGTCAGCGTGGTCGGCCGCCCGTATGCCGCGCTCGGCCCGGCGCTGCGACCCGGTGCCCGGGTGCTGGTGCTGACCGCCGACGAGGACGGCGCGGCCCAGGTCGCCCGGCTGGCCGCCGAGCGGGGCCTCGACGCGCAGCTGACTGTCCTGGAGCGCCTCGGCGGACCGATGGAACGGGTCATCACGCACACCGCGGCGAGCGTGCCGCCGCACGGCCGGCTGGCCATCGTCGCCGCGCGCTGCGCGGCCGGCGCCACGGCGGACGCCCGCGCGATGGCGAGCCGGGCGCCGGGCCTGCCCGACGAGCTGTTCGACACCGACGGTGTCCTGACGAAGCAGGAGGTCCGGGCGGTCACCCTGGCCGCCCTCGCGCCGGCGCCTGGGGAGCTGCTCTGGGACGTCGGCGCGGGCAGCGGCGGCATCACCGCCGAGTGGCTGCGGGCCGACCGGCGGTGCCGGGCTGTGGCGATCGAGCCGCGGGCGGACCGGGCCGCCGCCGTCCGGGCGAACGTCCGCCGGCTCGCCGGCGCCGTCGAGCCGGCGGCGGGCGCGGCTACCGAGGCGGCGGACCTGCTGCGGGTGGTCGAGGGTCGCGCGCCGGCGGCGCTGGCGCGGCTGCCCGCGCCGGACGCCGTGTTCGTCGGCGGCGGCGCGGGCACGCCCGGGGTGATCGAGGCCTGCCTGGCGGCGCTGCGCCCGGGCGGCCGGCTGGTGGTCAACGCGGTGACGATCGAGACCGAGACGGTGCTGGCCGGCTGGCAGCGCCGGGCCGGCGGCCGGCTGCGCCGGATCGCGATCTCGCACGCCGAGCCGGTCGGCGGCCTCACGGCCTTCCGGCCCGCGCTGCCCGTCACCCAGTGGGTGCACACGGCTCGGTCCGGCGACGACGACCCTGGCCCGCCCGCCCGACGGCCGGCCTGACCCACCGACCCACCGACCCACCGACCCGCCGTTCCGACATCCAGCCATCCCGACATCTCGACGTCCCGACAACCCGCGGAGCGACGCGTTGACCGTCCACTTCATCGGTGCCGGGCCCGGCGCCGCCGACCTGATCACGCTGCGCGCCCGCGACCTGATCGCCGCGTCGCCGATCTGCCTGTACGCCGGCAGCCTCGTCGACCCGGCGGTGCTCGCGCACTGCCCACCCGGCGCCCAGCTCGTCGACACCGCCCCGCTGACCCTGGACGAGATCGTCGGCCAGCTCGTCCGGGCCCACGCCGCCGGCCTCGACGTCGCCCGGCTGTGCAGCGGCGACCCCTCGGTCTTCAGCGCCGTGGCCGAGCAGATGCGCCGTCTCGACGCCGCCGGCGTCCCCTACGACGTGTGCCCCGGGGTGTCGGCCTACGCGGCGGCCGCCGCCGAGCTGCGCCGCGAGCTGACCGTCCCGGGTGTCGCGCAGAGCGTCGTGCTGACCCGGACCAGCGAGAACGCCTCGGCGATGCCGGCCGGGGAGACGCTGGCCGCGCTGGGCGCCGCTCGGGCGACGATGGTGGTTCACCTGTCGGTCCAGCGGATCGAGGCGGTGGTCGCCGACCTGCTGCCGGTCTACGGCGCCGACACCCCGGTCGCCGTCGTCGCCTGGGCGTCCCGGCCGGAGCAGGTCGTGCTGCGCGGGCGGCTGGCCGACATTGCCGCGGCCGTCCGCGCGGCCGGGGTGCGCCGGGCGGCGGTCATCATCGTCGGCGACGCGCTGGCCGCCGGCGGCTTCCGGGACAGCCACCTGTACTCGGTGGAGCGGGACCGCTCGTGCGTGTCCTGATCCTCGGCGGCACGCGGGAGGCCCGCGACCTCGCCGCCGTCCTGGTCGGCGAGCCGGACATGACGGTGACGACGTCCCTCGCCGGCCGGGTGCGCGACCCGGCGCTGCCCGCGGGCGAGACCGTGATCGGCGGCTTCGGTGGGGTCGACGGCCTGCGGGCGTTCCTGCGGGCCCGGCGGATCGACGTCGTCGTCGACGCGACCCACCCGTTCGCGGCGACGATGTCGGCGCACGCGGTGGCGGCCTGCGCCGACGTGGCCGCGGCCGAGGAGCCGGCCGGCCCCGGCTCGCCCGGGGCGGGGCGGCTCGCCGTCCCGCTGCTGCGGCTGGCGCGGCCGGGGTGGACGGGCCGGCCGGGCGACGACTGGCACCGGGTGCGGGACGTCGCCGCCGCCGCGGACCGGGCCCGCGAGCTGTGCCCCGCCGGGCGCGGGGTGTTCGTGACCACCGGGCGCCGCGAGCTCGCGCCGTTCGCCACCGACCCCGACCGGCACTATGTGATCCGCGCCGTCGACCCGCCCACCGGCACGCTCCCGCCGTGGCACACCGTGCTGCTCGGCCGCGGCCCCTACACGGTCGAGGGCGAGTCCCGGATCCTGCGCGAGCACGACGTCCGGGTGCTCGTCAGCAAGGACAGCGGCGGCGACCTGACCGCGGCGAAGCTCGCCGCCGCCCGGGCGCTCGGCCTCCCCGTCGTCCTCGTCGACCGGCCCAGGCAGGCCGGGCCGGCCGCGCCCCGCTGGCCCGACGTGCCCGGCGTCCTCGCCGCGCTGCGTGCCATCACCCCCCGGCGCCCGGACGGGCCTTCACCGGACCGGTCGGACCTCGGGCGCCGCCCGTGACGCGGCTCGCCCGACCGGCCCGACGCGAAGCATCCGAACGGACGTGGTCAGGCGAGCCGCACCCGGACGAGTGCGCTATTCGGTGCGCAGCGCGGTCGCGGTGCGGGTGGCGGCGGCCCAGCTCGCGGGCGGCAGCGCGCCGATCGCCGCGATGAGCAGGCCACCCAGGGCGAGCCCGGCCAGCGGCAGCGGGTCGTACACGTCCAGATAGGCCGCCGGCATCCGGGCGCAGACGGCGTCGCCCATCAGCGGCACGACGGCGTGGTGCAGCAGGATCCCGAGCGGGACGCCGACCAGGCCGGCGACGGCTCCGATCCCGGCGACCGACGTCACGACCATCGCGACGGTCTGCCGCGGGGCCATGCCGAGCGCCTTGAACACGCCCAGGTCGTGGACCCGCTCCCGGGTGTCCAGCACGACCGTGTTGAGCACGCCGAGCACGGCGACCGCGACGATCATCAGCGTCAGCGTCGTGATCAGCGAGATCATCGCCACGATCACCGTCGACTCGCCGCCTTCGTTGCGCTGCGCGGACGCGCCGAGTGACGCCAGCGCGTCGTCCGCCGCGTGCAGGTAGGCCGCGACGTCGGTCCCGGGCTTCAGGTCGACGCCGAACTCATTCGGCGTCAGGTCCAGCCCGAGTCCCGCCAGCGACACCGACGCGGTCACCAGGCCGGGGGTGTCGTCGACCTCGAACACCTCGCCGACGAGCAGCAGACTGGCGACGTGCCCGCCGTCGGTGACGGTGAGCCGGTCGCCGAGCCGCAGGCCGGTGGCCCGCAGGAGCCTGGTGTCGACGACGGCCTCGCCCGGGGCGTCGAGCCAGCGCCCGGCGGCCAGCCGGCGGGCCGCGGCCGACACGTCGCCGGTCAGCGCCGTGACGTCCGCCGTGCCGGCCATGCCGCGCACGGCGACCTGGGCGCCGGCGGTGCCGTAGGACCTCGCGGTTCCCGGCAGGGCGCTGATCGCCGCGGCGACGGCCCGGGTGTCCGCGGCCTCGGGCGCTGGCGCGGTCGCCGGGCCGGCCCCCTCGCCGGGAGCACGCTGGCCGGGAGCACGCTGGCCGGGAGCCGCCTCGCCGGGGGCGGCCGGGCCCGCCTCGCCGGGGCGTGCGTGGTGCTCGCCGCCGGAGAGGTTGACGACGACGTCGCCCGCCAGGTCCGGGGCGTTCTCCTGCTGGATCAGGGCCAGCGTGGTCCCGAGCCCGACGGCGAACGTGACGCCGAGCGCGCCGAGGCCGACGGCGGCGGCCATGACGGCGGCCCGCGCGGGTCGGGCGAACGGGTTCGCGAGCCCCAGGCTGACCGGCCGCGCCACGGGCAGCCGGCCGATGAGGTGCCGGGCCAGCCGGCCGCGGCCCGGGCGGGGCGCGCGGCCCAGGCTGATCGCCTCCACCGCCGGCATCCGCCCAGCTCGCGACGCGGACACGACGGCCGCGCCGGCGACGAGCGCGAGCGCCCCGGCCGCGACCGCCAGGTCCACCCACAGCGGGATCGACGGCTTCGGGCCGCCGTTCGCGTCGGACTGGTCGGCGAGGACCGGGACCGACAGCAGGTGCCCGAGCAGGACGCCGGCTCCGACACCGACCGTGGCCGGCACCAGCGTCTGGCCGACGTAGGCCGCGACGACCTGCCCGGGGGTGAACCCGAGCGACCGGAGCACGCCGATCCGCCACCGCGCCGAGCCGACGGCGCCGCTGACCACGATTCCGATGATCAGGGCCGACATCGCCAGGCCGAGCCCACCGAAGGCGGCGACGAACGGCACGTACACCGCGGTCCTCGCCGTCGCGTCCCGCCGGATGTCGAGATAGGACCGGGCGCCGGTCAGCGCGTCCGGCGGCAGCGCGCCCTCGACGGCGGCCCGGTCGGCGCGCAGGTCTGCGTCGGTGCGGGCCGCCGCGAACCGGTAGAGCATCTGGTAGCCCGTCTCGCCGCCCGCCGCCGCGAGCCGGGGCACCTCCGCGGCGGCCACCCAGGCGTCGGCGGTGCGGCTCGCCGACCGGGCGATGCCGACCACCGTCAGGTCCCCGCCGCCCGGTGGGTCCTGGACGCTCACCCGGGTGCCGACCGGCACGATGAAGTCGAGGCCGGTCGACAGCACGATCTCGCCGGCGCGGGTCGGCCAGGCGCCCTCGACGAGGTCGACGCGGTCGACGGAGCCGCCCGGGTCGTCCCGGCCGACGACCGCCAGCGGCGGCAGATCGACGGGGCCGGCGCGCGGGCCGGTGAGGTCCGGCTCGCCGGGGATGCCGAGCGTGCGGGTGTCCACGGTCGCCGTGCGGAACGGGCCGGCGGCGGCGGTGACGCCGGCCAGCCGAGCGGTCGCCGCGAGCTCGGTCCCGGTCGCCTTCGTCGCGTCGGCCTCGACGGTCAGGTGCGCGCCGTGCTGCCGCCCGAAGGCGCGGTCGAACGGAGCGCGCGACCCGACCAGCAGCCCGGTGGCGAGCACCGAGGCGGTGACCGCCGTCAGGACGGTCAGCACCAGCACCGCCGTCTGCGCCCGGCGCCGGCCGAGGCCGCCGAGCACGACGCGTCGGGTGGCCGCCCCGCGGCCACCGCCGAGCCTCACCGGACCACCTCGGCGTCCCGGGCGACCGCGCCGTCGACCAGCTCGACGGTCCGGGTCGCGCACGCGTCCGCCAGCGCCCCGTCGTGGGTGACCAGCAGGATCGTCAGGCCGTCGCGGCTGAGGTCGGAGAGCAGCGCCTGGACGTCCCGGCCGGCGGCCCGGTCGAGCGCGCCGGTCGGCTCGTCGGCCAGCAGCACCGCCGGGTGGTTCATCAGCGCGCGGGCGACCGCGACCCGCTGGCGCTCCCCGCCGGACAGCCGGCCGGGGTAGGCGCCGGCGTGCCGCCCGACGCCGAGGTAGTCCAGCAGGTCGACGGCCCGTCGGCGGGACTGGGCCCGGCCGATGCCGGCGAGCTGCGCGGGCAGCAGGACGTTGTCGAGGACGGTGAGGTCGTCGAGCAGGTTGAAGAACTGGAAGACCATGCCGATGCGGGTCCGCCGGTACCGGGCGGACGCGGTCTCGCTCATCCGGTCGACCCGGTCACCGCCCACGGTGACGCTGCCCGCGGCCGGCCGGTCGAGCCCGGCGATCATGTTCAGCAGCGTCGACTTGCCGCTGCCCGACGGGCCGACGATGGCGACGGCCTCGCCGGCGCGCACCGTCAGCGACACGTCGGCGAGCGCGGGCGCGCCGCCGCCGTACGACTTGCTCACGCCCGCGATCTCGATGACGGCCGTGCCGGCCCGGGCCGGCCAGCTGGCGCGGTCCGCGCCGCCGGCGGCTGGGCCGCCCGGTGCCGAGTTGTTGCGTGTGGTCACGTCCGTCGTCCTCCGTGGTTCGAGGTGATGATCGTGGTGATCCCGATGACAGCGGACGCTAGGAGCGGACGGGGCGGCCCCGCGTCGGCCGCGATGGCGAGCGGTACTCGTCCCGCCGGCCGATCCGCGGCCCGGGTCATCCCAGCGATGTACGCGCTCGATGTACGGCCGTTCGCGGGCACCCGCGCGGGGCGGACGCCGGGGCGCCGCGGGGGCGTCACACTGGGACCGTGACCTCGACGACGGCTACCGCGGACCCGGCGGGCGCCCGGCGGCGCGCCGCCGGGCCGCGGCGCCGGCTGCGCGCGTTCTGGCTCGGGACGGGGAAACGGCAGGCCCAACGGGGTCTGTCGACGCGGTTGTCGCTGTGGGCCTGGGTCGCGGACGGGATCCTCGCGTTCGTCCTGGTCGCGGCGACGCTGGTCGCCGCCCAGGACGGCGGCAGCCTGGTGATCCCGCGCGTCCCGATCGGGGTGGACGCGCCGGCGCCGCCCGACCGCGCGCCGGGGCTGCCGCCCGGACCGGCGGGGGCGCCGGCGGGGCAGGGCTCGGCTTCCAGCGACCAGGTGGCCGCGCCGGACCCGGCGCACGCGCCCGACCCGGCCGATCGGCCGGACCCCGCGGACGCGCCCGGGCAGGGCGTGCTGATCGTGCCCCAGCCCGACGGCGGCCCGTTCGAGGACGTTCCGTTCTGGCAGCTGATCGCCGCGGTGCTGATCTCGCTGCCGCTGGTCACCCGCCGCTGGCGCCCGCTCGCGGCCTACTGGGTGGTGCTGGTCGCCACCGTCGTGTTCCACCGCGGCGCCCAGGTCGCGGACGCCGCACCGTTCACGTTCGTCGCGCTGCTGGTCGCGGCCTACAGCGCCGCCGTGTACAGCCCGCACCGGGCGCTGGCGGCGGCGAGCGTGCTGGTCGGCGCGGCGCAGGTGGTCGCGGTCCCGACGGAGAACATCCCCGACTTCCGGCCCGTCTACGTGCCGTTCATCGTCCTGGTCCTGGTCGGGCTGACGGCCAACGCGTTGCACCTGCGCCAGCAGCGGGCGCACGACGCGGCCGCGGAGCAGGACGCGGCCAGCCGGCGGGCGGTGCAGGAGGAACGGGCCCGCATCGCGCGGGAGCTGCACGACGTGGTCACCCACAATGTCAGCGTGATGATCATTCAGGCCGGCGCGGCCCGCAAGGTGCTGGCGGCGTCGCCGGAGCAGGCGCGCGGCGCGATGCTCGCCGTCGAGAGCAGCGGCCGCGCGGCCATGACCGAGCTCCGCCACGTCATGGGGCTGCTCACGATGCCGGATGTCACGATGCCGGCTGGCGGCCCGGAGCCGGGCGAGCCTGCCGGCGACGGGCCGAAGGACGACGAGCTCACGCCCCAGCCCGGGCTGGGGCAGCTGCCGGCGCTGGTCGGCCGGGTGCGGGCCGCCGGGGTCGACGTCGAGCTGCGCACGACCGGGCCGCCGGTGGACCTGCCGCCGGGGATCGACCTGGCCGCCTTCCGGGTGGTGCAGGAGGGGCTCACCAACGCCGTCCGGCACGCCGCCGGCGCCCGGGTCCGGATCGCCGTCGACTACCGTCCCGGCGCGCTGCGGGTCGACGTCGTCGACAACGGCGGCCCGGCCGCGGCCGCCGGGAGCGGCGGCGGGACCGGGCTGGTCGGGCTGCGCGAGCGGCTCGCCGTCTACGGCGGCTCGGTGCGGACGGGGCGCCGCCCGCTCGGCGGGTTCGGCGTGCACGCCGAGATCCCGATCGACGTCGACGCGGCGGCGGTGCTGCCGGCGCCGAGAGCGGCCAGGGCGCCGGAGGGGTCCAGGTGAGCGAGCTCGGGTACATGGCGACGGCCGGCGCCGCGGGCGAGCGGCCGCGCGTGGTCATCGCCGACGATCAGGCGCTCGTCCGCGCCGGCTTCCGGATGATCCTCACCGCGGACGGCGTCGACGTGGTCGGCGAGGCGGCGGACGGGGCGCGCGCCGTCGAGGCGGTCCGGCGGACCCGGCCGGACGTCGTGCTCATGGACATCCGGATGCCCGAGATGGACGGGCTGGAGGCCGCCCGCCGCATCCTGGCCGGCAGCGAGCAGCCGGCACGGGTGGTCATGCTGACGACGTTCGACCTCGACCGGTACGTGTACGCGGCGCTGGCCGCCGGCGCGAGCGGCTTCCTGCTCAAGGACGTGACGCCCGAGCAGCTCGTGGCCGCCGTCCGGCTGGTGCGGGCCGGTGACGCGTTGCTCGCCCCGGCGATCACCAGGCGCCTCGTCGAGCGGTTCGCCTCCCCCGGCACGCGGCCGGCGACGATCCACCGCGACCTGGCCACGCTCACGCCGCGCGAGCTGGAGGTGCTGCGCCTGCTCGCGACCGGGCAGAGCAACGCGGAGCTGGCCGCCGCCTTTCAGCTCAGCGAGGCGACGGTGAAGACCCACGTGGCCCGCATCCTGTCGAAGCTGCGGCTGCGCGACCGCGCGCAGGCCGTGGTCGTCGCGTACGAGACGGGCCTGGTGACTCCTGGCGCGGGCGGCACCGCGGGGCGCCCTGCCGGCGGCTGACCGCGCCGGCTTGCCGGCCCCTTTGCTTGCCGGGCCGTGCCGGCTCAGAAGTCGCCGGCAGCGCGGCGCATCTCGTCGAGCAGGCTGACGAGGGTGGTGATGCCGCCGTCGGGCAGGCCCGGGTCGGCGAAGACGGTGTCGTTGAGCTTCTCGGTGGCGGCGAGCGCCGTCGAGCGGCCCTCGTCGGTGATCTCGGCGAGGATCGCGCGCCGGTCGGTTGGGTGCGGCGTGCGCCGGACGTGGCCGCGTGCCTCGAGACGGTCGACGGCGCTGGTGACGCTGGTCGGGTGCACCTGGAGGCGGACCCCGATCCGGTTGAGGGGAAGCGAGCCGCTGCGGCTGAACAGCAGCAGCATCAGCACCTCGTAGCGGGCGAACGTCAGCTCGAAGGGCCGCAGCACCTCGTCCACCCGGGCCAGCACGATCTGCTGGGCGCGCATGAGCGAGGTGATCGCGGCCATTCCCTCGGCGGCCTGCGCCCAACCGTGCGCGGACCACTGCCGTCGCGCCTCGGCGATCGGGTCGAAGGGAAGGGGCTTGCGCGGCGGCACGATGCTTGCGCTCCGGCGGGTGCTGGCACCGACGGCCTACCGCCGGCGCGGGTTCTCGACCTTCGGTGACGGTGCGTGGTGTGCCTCTGACACCCCACGCCCCGCGCCTCAGGCACAACGGCGCCGCCGCGCCCAGCGCGGCTGACCCACACCCTACCCACCAGTATCCAGAACCGGCGGCCGCCCACCGGTACCTAGACGTTCCGGCGGTATTGACCTCCGATCTCGAAGAACCCATCGGTGATCTGACCGAGCGAGCAGACGCGGACCGCATCCATCAGGGCCGCGAACGTGTTGCCGCCCGAGGCGGCGACGTCCCGGAGGTGACGCAGCGCGTCCTGCGCCTCGTCCCGGTGGCGGTGGTGGAAGTCGGCCACGCGATCGAGCTGGGACTTCTTCTCGGCCTCGGTGGCGCGGGCGAGCTCCAGGGTCGTGGCGTCGTCGTCGGAGCCGTGCGGGGCGATGAAGGTATTGACGCCGACGATCGGGAGCGAGCCGTCGTGCTTGCGGTGTTCGTAGAGCATCGACTCGTCCTGGATCCGCCCGCGCTGGTAGCCGGTCTCCATCGCGCCGAGGACGCCGCCTCGATCGGAGATGCGCTCGAACTCGGAGAGGACCGCCTCCTCGACGAGGTCGGTGAGCTCCTCGATGATGTACGAGCCCTGCAGCGGGTTCTCGTTGCCGGCAAGGCCCCATTCCTGGTCGATGATCATCTGGATGGCCAGCGCGCGCCGGACCAACTGCTCGGTCGGCGTCGTCACCGCCTCGTCGTAGGCGTTGGTGTGCAGGCTGTTGCAGTTGTCGTAGATCGCACACAGGGCCTGCAGCGTCGTCCGGATGTCGTTGAAGTTCATCTCCTGCGCGTGCAGGGACCGGCCAGACGTCTGGACGTGGTACTTCAGCTTCTGCGAGCGCTCCGCCGCGCCGTACTTCTCCCGCATCGCGACGGCCCAGATCCGGCGGGCGACCCGGCCGATCACGTTGTACTCGGCGTCCATGCCGTTGGAGAAGAAGAACGACAGGTTCGGGGCGAAGTCGTCGATCTTCATGCCGCGGGCGAGGTAGGCCTCGACGTAGGTGAAGCCGTTGGCCAGCGTGAATGCGAGCTGGCTGATCGGGTTAGCCCCGGCCTCGGCGATGTGGTAGCCGGAGATCGAGACCGAGTAGAAGTTGCGGACCGCGTTCTCGATGAACCATTCCTGCACGTCCGCCATGCAGCGCAGGGCGAACTCGGTGGAGAAGATGCAGGTGTTCTGGCCCTGGTCCTCCTTGAGGATGTCGGCCTGCACGGTGCCGCGGACGGTGGACAGGGCCTTGGCACGGATCGTCGTTGCCTCGTCCTCAGACGGCTCACGGCCGTTCTTGTCCGCGAACGCCGCCAGCTGCTGGTCGATCGCCGTGTTGAGGAACATCGCCAGGATCGCCGGCGCCGGACCGTTGATCGTCATAGAGACGCTGGTCGTCGGCGAACAGAGGTCGAAGCCGTCGTACAAGGCCTTCATGTCGTCGAGGGTCGCGATCGAAACGCCGGAGGTGCCGACCTTGCCGTAGATGTCCGGGCGCGTGTCCGGATCCCGGCCGTACAGCGTCACCGAGTCGAAGGCGGTCGACAGCCGGGTCGCGGCCGCACCCTCAGACAGGAAGTGGAACCGGCGGTTGGTCCGGAACGGGTCCCCCTCGCCGGCGAACATCCGGGCCGGCGCCTCGCCGGCCCGCTTGAACGGGAAGACCCCGGCGGTGAACGGGAACAGGCCCGGCAGGTTCTCACGGCGCAGGAACCGGAGCAGCCGGCCATCATCATCGATCTTCGGCACCGCGACACGCGGAACCTTGGTGCCCGACAGCGTGGTCCGCGTCAGCGGGGTGCGGATCTCGTTGTTCCGAACCCGGTAGACCATCTCGTCGCCGGCGCGCTCCGCGACCAGCGCCGGCCACGCCTCGAGCTGGGCGCGAACCTCCGGGGCCAGCTCCGCGTCGGCCCTGTCGCGCAGCGCGGCGACGGCGGCCCGAGCCAACGCGGTCTGACCATCGCCGTCCGCCTCGGCGGCCTGCGCCTCGATGGGCGGCGCAGCGGCGGGCCTTGTAGCGGCGGGCTGCGTAACGGCGCCGTCGAGCGCCGCCAGCGTCGTCGTGAGGTGCTGCCGCCGCCGGGCCGCATCCGCCTGACGTTCGGTCGCCGTGTGGAAGTCCCGGACGCTGTCGGCGACCTCGGCGAGGTAGCGGACCCGCGCCGACGGAACGACCGTCGTCAGGCCACTGGAGGCACGAACGTCGACGACGGGCAGCGAACCCGGCCCGAGCGCCAGCCCGCGCTCCCCGAGCAGCTTCCTCAGCACCTGATACAGCGCAGTCACGCCGTCGTCGTTGAACCTGGCCGCCGAGGTGCCGAAGACCGGCATCTCCTCCCACGGGGTGCCGAACGCCTCCCGGTTGCGGACCAGCTGGCGTGCCACGTCCCGCCGCGCATCCTCGGCGCCGCGTCGTTCGAACTTGTTGATGGCGACGACGTCCGCGAAGTCCAGCATGTCGATCTTCTCGAGCTGGGAGGCGGCGCCGTACTCAGGCGTCATCACGTAGAGCGAAACGTCGCAGTACGGCACGATCGCCGCGTCGCCCTGCCCGATGCCCGGAGTCTCGACGATGACGAGGTCGAAACCCGCGACCTTGGCGGCGGCGATGATCTCCGAGAGATGCTCGGGCACCTCCGCGCCGGCGGCCCTGGTGGCCAGCGAGCGGAAGTACACCGGTCCACCGGGCGCCGTGTCGCCGAGCGCGTTCATCCGGATGCGGTCACCGAGCAACGCGCCGCCGCCGCGGCGGCGGGTCGGATCGACGGCGATGACCGCGATCCGCAGCTTGTCCTCCTGGTCGAGGCGCAGCCGGCGGATGAGCTCGTCGGTGAGCGACGACTTGCCGGAACCGCCCGTGCCGGTGATGCCCAGCACTGGAACGTTGCGGCCGGCGGCGGCCGACCGGACCGCCTCGGCGAGCTCGGACGAGCGGCCGGCTTCCAGGACGGAGATCGTCCGAGCCAGCGCCGCCTCGTCGCCGGCGAGGAGCGCGTCGAGCGACGGCGGCTCGGCCGCGAGGTCCCGGTCGCTCTCCTCGATCGTCAGGTTGATCATCGCCGGGAGGCCAAGGCGCTGCCCGTCCGTCGGCGAGAAGATCCGCGCGACGCCACGGGCGTGCAGCAGCTCGATCTCCGCCGGGACGATGACCCCACCGCCGCCGCCGTAGACCCGGATATGCCCGGCGCCGCGTTCGCGGAGCCGCTCGACCAGGTAGCTGAAGTACTCCACGTGACCGCCCTGGTAAGAGGACACGTAGACGGCGTTGACGTCCTCCTGGACCGCGGCCGTCACCACCTGCTCGACCCCGCGGTCGTGGCCAAGATGGATCACCTCGGCGCCCTGAACCTGCAGCAGCCGGCGCATGATGTTGATCGCCGCGTCGTGCCCGTCGAACAGCGAGCCGGCCGTCACGGCCCGGAACGGGTGGGCCGGCGAGTGGAGGGCCGAGGTTTCGCTCATCGCGTGCACTCCCGAGAGACGGCCCCACGACCAGCGGGGTGACGGCGTAGATCGACCATCCAATAGTAGGACGTCCATCTATCTGAGGCCACCGCAGCGAGGGTCTGCCGGCCGACTGTGAGGCAGTCGAGCCGGCCCGCCGCCGGCCCGCCGCTGGCGCGGGGTCCGGCTGGGGTCCGGCCGGGGCTGCTTCCGGCCCGCAGGTCCGGCCGGGCCGGAAAATGAGGAAGGCCCGCCACACAGAGGTGTGGCGGGCCTTCCCGTAAAGAGAATTTCGGCGGTGACCTACTCTCCCACCCGGCCTCCCGGGCAGTACCATCGGCGCTGGAGAACTTAGCT
>Ga0105248_10000035_pt1 | contig 187578 bp, 161 predicted proteins | sample KBSS34metaG_FD_81524 | JGI IMG/M metagenome (GOLD analysis project Ga0105248, IMG submission 81524) | Switchgrass rhizosphere microbial communities from Kellogg Biological Station, Michigan, USA - KBS S3-4 metaG | ecosystem: Host-associated > Plants > Roots > Rhizosphere > Soil | place... | reverse complement strand
CGGCTGGCCGTAGCCCGGCGCGGGCGTCGGCTGGCCGTAGCCCGGCGCGGGCGTCGGCTGGCCGTAGCCCGGCGCGGGCGTCGGCTGGCCGTAGCCCGGCGCGGGCGTCGGCTGGCCGTAGCCGCCAGCCGACGTCGTCGGCTGCGGCGCCGCGGCCGGATAGCCATACGGCTGCCCATAGGGCTGACCGCCGTACGGCTGCGGTCCGTACGGCGGGCGCGGGCCCCAGGGCGAGCCGCCCGCCCCTCGGCCAGGAGGCTGCTCGCCGCTGGTGAGCAGCCCGAGCACGCTGAAGCCCGCGAGCACCGCCGCCCCGATCAGGGCGAAGTACAGGCCGAAGCGCGAGTCGTAGGGATCGACGGTGACCAGTCGGATGAGGATGAACAGGGTGGCGACGGCGCCCAGGATCACGTTGAGCAGCGCGGGGCCGACCGGGCCGATCGCGGGCAGTCGGATGTTGCCGAAGACCCGCGCGGCCACCAGTCCGGCGCCGGCAAGCGCGAGCAGGATCGCGAAGACGGCCAGGGGTCCGCTGGACCAGCCCATGTGGTTGATCCCGCGGTAGTAGTACCAGTCGACTCCCATCCACGGGAGGAAGCTGGAGATCAACACCACCAGGCCACCGGCCACGGCGCCGACGTCACTGGCGGCGGCCTCGCGACCAGCGATCTTCACCATCTCCGACCAACCCCACTTCGTCCGGAATGCCGAGGCGCGGAACTCCTACCGCATTCTCCCCATGCTGGCGCGCCTGTGCCCGACGACCCCGGCACTGCGGCCCGGTGCGAGAGACGAAAGAGGCCACCCGGCCGGGCAGCAGCCACGGCCGGGTGGCCCTCGTGAACCTCGATGCGCCTACAGCGAGCGCATGATGTCGGCCATCAGGCGGGCCGTCTCCGACGGTGTCTTTCCGACCCGCACGCCGGCCTTCTCCAGCGCTTCCTTCTTCGCCTGCGCGGTGCCGGACGAGCCGGACACGATCGCGCCGGCGTGTCCCATCGTCTTGCCCTCGGGGGCCGTGAAGCCCGCGACGTAGCCGACGACCGGCTTGGTGATGTGAGCCTCGATGTGCGCGGCGGCCCGCTCCTCGGCGTCGCCACCGATCTCGCCGATCATCACGATCGCGTTGGTCTCGGGGTCGGCCTCGAACGCGTCGAGGGCGTCGATGTGAATGGTCCCGATGACCGGGTCTCCACCGATGCCGACGCCGGTGGAGAAGCCGAAGTCGCGCAGCTCGTACATCATCTGGTAGGTCAGCGTGCCGCTCTTGCTGACCAGGCCGATCCGTCCCGGCGGGGTGATGGTGGCCGGGATGATGCCGGCGTTCGACTTGCCGGGGCTGATGATGCCCGGGCAGTTCGGGCCGATGATGCGGGTCTTGCCCTTGCCCTGGGCGTAGGCGAAGAACTCGGTGGTGTCGTGCACCGGGACGCCCTCGGTGATGACGACGGCGAGCGGGATCTCCGCGTCGACGGCCTCGATCGCCGCGTCCTTGGTGAACTTCGGCGGGACGAAGATGACGGAGACGTTCGCCCCGGCCTGCTCGATCGCCTCGGTGACGGTGCCGAACACCGGCACACCATCCTGCGACTGGCCGGCCTTGCGGGCGTTCACACCCGCGACGATCTGTGCGCCGGATGCCGCCATGCGCTTCGCGTGCTTGCTGCCTTCGGAACCGGTGATGCCCTGCACCACGATCCGGCTGTTCTCGTCGAGCCAGATGGCCATTGCGAACGAGTTCCTTTTCGACTCAGGCCGCGGCGGCGGCGAGCTCGGCGGCGAGCTTCGCCGCGCCGTCCATGGTGTCGACCGGCTTGACGACCGCGAGGTTGGCCTCGGCCAGGATGCGCCGGCCCTCCTCGGCGTTGTTGCCGTCGAGGCGGACCACCAGCGGGGTCGTCACCTCGCCGAGCAGGTCAAGCGCCTTGATGATGCCGTTGGCCACCGCGTCGCACGCGGTGATGCCACCGAAGATGTTGACGAACACGCTGCGGACCGCCGGGTCCGACAGAATGATCGACAGACCGTTCGCCATGACCTCGGCCGAGGCGCCGCCACCGATGTCGAGGAAGTTCGCCGGGCGCTGCCCGCCGAACTCCTCACCGGCGTAGGTGACGACGTCGAGGGTCGACATGACCAGGCCAGCGCCGTTGCCGATGATGCCGACCGAGCCGGTCAGCTTGACGTAGTTGAGGCCCTTCTCCTTGGCCTGCTGCTCCAGCGGGTCAACCATGGAGACGTCGACGAGCGCCTCGTTCTCCGGGTGCCGGAAGTCGGCGTTCTCGTCCAGCGACACCTTGCCGTCGAGCGCGATCACTCGGCCGTCCTTGGTGAGGATCAGCGGGTTGACCTCGACCAGGGTGGCGTCCGCCTTGACGAACGTCTGCCACAGCTTGACGAGCAGTTCGGCGGCACCGTCGAGGGCGGCCTCCGGCAGCTTGGCGGCGACGGCGATCTCGCGGGCCTTCGCCAGGTCGACGCCGGTCAGCGGATCGAGGTGGATTCGAGCGAGGGCCTCGGGGTTGGTGGCCGCGACCTCCTCGATCTCCATGCCGCCCTCGCGGGAGGCCATCGCCAGGAAGGTGCGGTTCGCGCGGTCCAGCAGGAACGACGCGTAATACTCCTCCGCGATGTCGCTGGCCTGCTCCACCAGCACCGAGTGCACGGTGTGGCCCTTGATGTCCATGCCGAGAATGGCGGTCGCCTTCTCGTATGCGTCCTGCGGCCCGTCGGCGACCTTGACCCCGCCGGCCTTGCCGCGGCCGCCGGCCTTGACCTGGGCCTTGACGACGACCTTCCCACCCAGCTCCGCGGCGATCGCGCGGGCCTCGTCGGGGGTTGTGGCGATCTTGCCGGTGGGCACCGGGACGCCATGCTCGGCGAAGAGAGCCTTCGCCTGGTATTCGAAGAGATCCACGGTCCGTCCAGTCGGGTGCGGTCGGTCAGGGGATGCACGGAACGGATGCGAGCCTACTGACGCACCCGCCGTGAAGCGCGTCTACGCGGCGCGGCCCACACGTGACCGCGCGCCCTTCGGACGACGCCGCCGGGTCGAGCGCGGGCCGCGCGCCACGGTCCGGGCCACGCTCGACCGGCTCCGTCGCCGACGATCGGCGCCCGGACCGGCGGTGAGACCGAGTACGCGCGGCAGAACGGTACAAAACCCCGAGCCAGGCGCACACCGGGGAGGCCGCGACGACGACGGTCGCCGCCCGTCGCCCCCGGCATCGGTCGGCCCGCACCAAAGGGGACGCGCGCCTATGTCCGATCTCACACCGTCTGACGCACCCGGCTGGCCGAGCAGGGTGACCCGGACGTCAGCCATGGCCCCCCAGGTATCCCAGGCACAGCACCGCCGCCGCGATGCCGAGGCAGCCGAGCACGATGCCCACCGCCGCGAGGCCGTCGCCGCGGCGCGCCCTGGACTGGGCCGCGACCCGGGCCTCATAGCCGACGTAGACCCCGGCCACGCTGCCGACCCCGAACAGCCACAGCACGGCGAGCACCACCGACAGCACCGCCGCGGTGTTCCACCCGGCCCCGGCCCCGGCCGCGCCGCCGACGCCTCGGTCGGCGGCCCGCCTGCCGGCCGGCACGCGCCCGCTGCCGGCGGCCCGACGCGCGGACCGCGACCCGGGCCGACGGCTCACGGCTGCCGGCCGGAAGCCCGCCGAGAACAGCTCGAGGTGACCGTCAGCCGGCGCCCGACGTGCCGGCTCCGGGTATGAGGTGTCCGGATAGGGAGTCCTGTCGTACGGAAGGCCGAGGTCGCAGGTATCACCGGAATACGGCGCCACCGGGCCGGCCTGGTCCGGCTGCGGCTGGTCTAGCTGCGGCCGGTCGGGCTGCGGCCGGTCGGGCTGGCCGGACGCCGGCGCCGGCACGAGCGGTGGGACCGAGTCGGCGGCCGCCCAGGCGGGCGGCGGGCCCGGGAACGCCCAGCCGACGGCGCCGCGCTGGCCGACCGCGACGCGCTGGCCGTCCAGTGCGGACACCTGCCTGGTCCAGTCGCGTTCCAGCACCGTCTCGGTCGCGCGGTGCGCGTCCGTTCCGCCGCGCACCGGCTGGCCGCTGAGCTCGGCGAGCAGCGCGACGGCCGCTGGGCGGCGCGGTGCGTCCTTGGCGAGCGCCGCCTCGACAGTGTCCCGCAGGTCGCCGGGCAGGTGCTCCAGGTCGGGCGGGTCGCGCTGGATGCGGAACGCGAGCGCCTCGGCCCGGTCCGCGTGGAACGGGTGCCGGCCGGTCGCCGCGTAGGCGACGCAGCATCCCCAGGAGAAGACGTCGGCGGCGGGAGCGGCCTGCTCGCCGCGCATCTGCTCGGGGGCCATCCAGGCGAGCGTCCCGACGACGTGGCCGGAGCGGGTCAGCGTCGCGTGGCCGTCGAGCTGCGCGATCCCGAAGTCGATCACCTTGGGCCCGTCCCAGGCGAGCAGGACGTTCGAGGGCTTCAGGTCCCGGTGGACGACACCCGCCTCGTGGATCGCGACCAGGGCGTCGGCGAGCCCGGCCGCGAGCCCCCGGACCAGCCGATCGGTCAGCGGCCCGCGCAGGCGGACGGCGTCGGCCAGGCTGACGCCCTCGACGTACTCGGTGACCATCCACGGCCGGTCGGCGGTGGTGTCCGCGTCCAGCACCGTCGCGACCGCGCCGCCGCGGACACGCCGGGCAGCCCGGACCTCGCGCTGGAATCGGCGGCGGAACTCGACGTCCTCGGACAGTTCGGCGCCGGCGATCTTCACGGCGACCGGCTGCCGCTGGTCGGTGAACGCGAGGTAGACGGTGCCCATGCCGCCCGCGCCGATCCGGTTGTGCAACCGGTACGGGCCGACGGCGACGGGATCTTCCGCCGTGAGCGGTGCGAGCATGGTCCCCCTTCCGCTGGCCTGAGCCGAGGCGGCGCACGGGAACCGCCTCGTCGGGCCAGCGGCACCGGCCGCCTTGCGGGGCCGTATCCCGCCGATACCTGGTCGCCGAAGGTCTTGAGCACTGCTACCCGCATCGGTCCGACGACAGCGCATCTTGATCCGTGTACGGATAGTTATAAATCGTCAGATGCATCAGCGGATCAGAACGCAGAGGACGCATCGCAACTTCGGACAGTATGCACATCCTTCGTCGTTTCGACGTGTCCCATCGCCACGGAGGTGGGGGTGGCGAACCACGCTGCGACGCACGCCCGAACGGCGCGCGCGGTGACTTTCGCCGCCGGGTGACGACACCACGCCACGACGGGCCCGACGATGCGGACATGCCCAATCGCGCCCCGGCCCCGGACGGCCCGCCCCGAGCACCGCGCCGGGAGCCCGCCAACAGCCGGCCCGCGACCCCGGCGCCCGCCGACTGGCGCGCCCGGCTGCTCGCCGAGGTGCCCCGACAGGCCGCCGGCGAGGCCGCCCCCAACCGGCTGCGCTGGCCCGGCTATGCGGGAACGCCGGCGGTCTGGTGGGGAGCCGGACCCGTGGCCGGCGTCGACTGCGTCGTCGCCGTCTGGGAGTTCACCGTCTACGGCGGAAGCTTCGGCGAGGTGGACGCCGCCACGTTCGCCGCCGCGGCTGGGCACGCCGCCGCCACCCGCCGGCCGTTGCTGTCCTTCCTGCGCAGCGGCGGCACCCGGCTGCAGGAGGGCGTCGCCGGACTCGTCGGGCTGTCCAGGGCGACCCTGGCCGCCGCCGCCCTCGACGAGGCGGGCGTGCCGCACCTGGCGATCGTCGATCACCCGACCACCGGCGGCGTGTGGGTCACGGTCGCGTCCCAGGCGGATCTGCGCTGCGCCGTCGCCGGCGCGACCGACGGCTTCGCCGGCCCGCGGGTCGTCGAAGCCGTGACCGGCGCCGCGCCCGGCACCGGCAGCCACACCGCCGACGCGGCCTGGCGGTCGGGGCTGGTCGATGCCGTCGCGGACCCCGACGGCGTCGAGAGCTGGCTGGCGGCCGCCCTCACGGCGGCCACGGCGAGGCCTGGCCCGGCGCTCACCCCGCGGCCCGCGGGCGACCGCGCCACCGCCGACGAGCCCGGACCCCGAGCCGAACCCAAGCCCCAGCACCTGCTCGGGCCCGAGCAAGGACATTCGGACGCGGTCGACGGCCGCGGCTGGGCACAGGTCCGCGCCGCCCGGACGCCGGGTCGGACCGGCGGCGGCGCGATGCTCGACGCGCTGACGCCGCGCGGCGTCGAGCTGGCCGGCTCCGACCCAGCCGTCCGGGCACGACTCGGCCTGCTCGCCGAGTCCGCGACCGGTCCAGGCCGGCCGGCCCTCGGCATCGTCGCGGTGGCCGTCGCGGCCGAGCCGCGAGGCGCCCCCGGACCGGCGGGGTACCGGCTGCTCGAACGGGCGGCCCGGCTCGGCGGGAAGCTGGGGCTGCCGCTGGTCCTGCTCGTCGACACGCCCGGGGCCGACCCGAGCCCGCGGGCCGAGGCCGCCGGCGTCGCCGCCGCGATCGGCGCCTCCATGGAGGCGGTCCTGCGCTGCCCGAGCCCGACCGTGTCCGTGATCGTCGGCGAGGGCGGCTCCGGCGGGGCGCTCGCGGCGGCCTGCGCCGACACGGTGCTCATGACACCGGACAGCTACCTGACCGCGCTCTCGCCGGAGGGCGCGGCCGCGACGCTGCGGATCTCCGCGCAGCGGGCCGCCGACCTCGGTGGCCTCCGGCCCGCCGACCTGCTGCGGCTGGGCTTCGCCGACGGCGTGCTGGGCTCGGGTGCCCCGACCGCCGTCGCGGCCGGCGTGGGGGCGGCGCTGGACCGGCTCGTCCCCCTTGACCAGGCCATTCGGCTGTCCGAGCGGCGGAGGAAGTGGTCGACAGCACTGCCCGGGCACCTGTACCCTCACGGTCCCTCCTATCCCGACTAGCTGGCACCCGGATATGACCACTCGTCTCCAGGCCGGCCGCCTCGCGGGGCCGGCACCTTCGGGCTAACTGTGATGCGATCGGACACCGATCTCCCCGGACCCGGGCAGACGACGCGCGGCGGCGCTCCCGCCGGGCGCACCCCGGGGCCGTCGTCCGCCGCGGCACCGGACCGACCGGCGGATGACGACGACGCGTCGCGTGCGTGGCTGCGCCAGCTCGGGACCGTCGCCGGCCGGTACACCCGGGACGTGGCGGGCGCCCCGCTCGGTGTCGGCCGCGTGCTGACCCGGCGTATCGGCGCCGCGCCGGCCGCCGTGCGCGGCCTGGTCACCGAGGCGGCCAGCATCGCCACGCACGCCGCCTTCTACCCGGCCGGGGTCCGCGCGGGGCGGGCCTGCGTCGACGACCGGTACAGCCTCGCCGGTCTCGGCCCGCTGCAGCGTGGCCTCCTCGTGGGCCATCCGGCGGCCGCGGGCATGCCGATCCTGCTGGTGCACGGCCTGGTCGACAACAGGTCGATCTTCGCTCGGATGCAACGCACGCTTCGGCGGCGCGGTTTCGGCCACGTCGAGACGATCAACCTGCCGCTGTACGCGACGGGCGTCCCGGCGGCCGCTGCGCTGCTGCGGGCCACGGTCGACGGCGTGCTCGCCAGGACCTCCTACCAGCAGGTTCACATCGTGGCGCACTCGCTCGGCGGACTGATCGCCCGCTACTACGTGCAGCGCCTCGGCGGCGACGAGCGAGTGCACACGCTGGTGACGCTCGGCACGCCGCACACCGGCACGAGGCTCGCCCACCTGCTGCCCCGGGCCGTCCCGTACCGGCTGGTCGCCTCGCTGCGGCCCGGCTCCCCGGTGCTGGCGGAACTGGCCGAGCCGGCGCCGGGCTGCCGCACCAGGTTCCTGTCCATCGGCGGCGCCCTGGACTCGGTGGTGCGCCCCGAGTCGGCGGTGCTGACCCATCCGGACCTGGCCGCGGTGAACGTGACGATCCCCGGCCTCGGCCACCACGCGCTGCCCTTCAACGGGCAGGTGGCCCGCGGCATCGCCGCCGTCCTCGCCGGCCTCGACGGCCCGATCGCCTGGCCGTTCGCCCCGGCGACCGGCCCGACGCCGCCGGCCGCGCCGCCACCCGCCAGCAGTCGGTAGCACGCCAACCGTTCCGTCTCGCGCCCTCGGTGTCGCCCGTGGCGATGACGAAGCCCCGCCACGTATACGACCTGCTCGGTTGACGAGTGCGGCACTGATGCTAAGTTGGCACTCGGCACGTGAGAGTGCCAACGATAAGCGACAGAGGCGCCTGTTCACCCGCGACGGCAGGCCGCCAGGGTCGCTCTCTCATCCAGCGCAGGAAGGGGAGGTCGATCGTGACGACCGCCACCAAGGTTGCCATCAAGCCACTCGAGGACCGCATCGTCGTCCAGCCGTCGGACGCGGAGACGACCACCGCCTCGGGCATCGTCATTCCGGACACGGCGAAGGAGAAGCCGCAGGAGGGCACTGTCCTCGCGGTGGGCCCGGGCCGGTTCGAGGACGGCAAGCGCGTCCCGCTCGACGTGAAGGTCGGCGACGTCGTGCTTTACAGCAAGTACGGCGGCACCGAGGTCAAGTACGCCGGCGAGGAGTACCTGGTCCTCTCCGCCCGTGACGTCCTCGCGATCATCGAGAAGTAGTCGAGCTGGGGGTGCTCCCCGAAATCGGTGGAACACAGTGACACCGCTTTCGGGGCGCACCCCTTCGACGTTGTGCCGGCAGATTCCGGGCCGGTAACGCCAGCGGGAGGACTCCCAATCACATGAGCAAGATCCTCAGTTTCAACGAGGACGCGCGCCACGCTCTCGAGCACGGGGTGAACACCCTGGCCGACGCGGTGAAGGTGACGATCGGCCCGCGCGGTCGCAACGTCGTCCTCGACAAGTCCTACGGCGCGCCGACGATCACCAACGACGGCGTGACGATCGCCCGCGAGGTCGAGCTCAACGACCCGCGGGAGAACCTTGGCGCCCAGCTCGTCAAGGAGGTCGCCACCAAGACCAACGACGTCGCCGGCGACGGTACGACGACGGCGACGGTGCTGGCGCAGGCCATGGTCCGCCAAGGCCTGAAGGAGGTCGTGGCGGGCGCGGCGCCGGTGTCGCTCAAGGTCGGCATCGAGGCGGCCGTCGAGGCCGTCTCGAAGGCGCTGCTCGACTCGGCGATCGAGGTCAGCTCCAAGGAGACGATCGCGCAGGTCGCCGCCATCTCGGCGCAGGACACCCGGGTGGGCGAGCTGATCGCCGAGGCGATCGACAAGATCGGCAAGGATGGTGTCATCACCATCGAGGAGAGCCAGACCATGGGTCTGGAGCTCGAGCTCACCGAGGGAATGCAGTTCGACAAGGGCTACATCTCTCCGTACTTCGTCACCGACCCGGAGCGGATGGAGGCCGTCCTCGAGGACGCCTACGTCCTGCTGCATCCCGGCAAGATCGGCGCGCTGAACGACCTGCTGCCGGTGCTCGAGCTGGTGGTGCAGTCCCGCAGGCCGCTTCTGATCGTCGCCGAGGACATCGAGGGCGAGGCGCTCTCGACGCTGGTCGTCAACTCGGTGCGCAAGACCTTCCAGGTCGTCGCCGTCAAGGCCCCCGGCTTTGGCGATCGTCGCAAGGCGATGCTGCAGGACCTGGCCGTGCTCACCGGTGGCCAGGTCATCTCCGAGGAGGTCGGCCTCAAGCTCGAGGCCGCCACCCTGGAGGACCTCGGCCGCATCCGCCGGGCCGTCATCGACAAGGACACCACCACCCTGGTCGACGGCGCCGGCGACGACGAGGCCGTCTCCGCACGGGTCAAGCAGATCCGCCAGGAGATCGAGGTCAGCGACTCCGAGTGGGACAAGGAGAAGCTGCAGGAGCGGCTGGCGAAGCTCGCCGGCGGCGTCGCGGTCATCCGGGTCGGCGCGGCCACCGAGGTCGAGCTCAAGGAGAAGAAGCACCGGCTCGAGGACGCGGTCTCGGCCACCAAGGCCGCGATCGACGAGGGTGTCGTCGCCGGTGGCGGCTCCGCCCTGGTCCGCGCCGCCAGGGTGCTCGACGGCGGCCTGGGCAAGACCGGCGACGAGCTGTCCGGGGTCAACCTGGTCCGCTCGGCGCTGTCCGCCCCGCTCCACTGGATCGCTCGCAACGCCGGCCTGGACGGCCCGGTCATCGTGTACCGGGTCGCCGAGCTGCCGGTGAACCACGGCTTCAACGCGGCGACCAGGACGTACGGCGATCTGATCGCGGACGGGGTCATCGACCCGGTCAAGGTCACCCGTTCGGCGGTGGCCAACGCGGGCTCCATCGCGGCGCTGCTGCTGACCACCGAGGCGCTCGTCGTGGAGAAGCCGGCCGAGTCGGCGCCTGCGGCCGGTCACAGCCACGGGCATGGGCACAGCCACGGCCCCGGCTTCTAGCCGTCGCACGAACGAAGGAGCCCGACCGGTCCTGACCGGTCGGGCTCTTTCGCGTCCGCGTCCGCACGTCCACGCCTTCGCGTCCGCACGTCCACGCTTTCGGGTCCGCACGTCCACGCCTTCGGGTCCGCGCCCTCGTGCACGCCATGCGATCCGGCCGGTCACGCCCGCCGACGCGGCCGATGAGGATAGCCGCTCCCGCTGCGGGTCGCCACGCCAGCCGGATCCGGCGGCCGCCGGCACCCGTCGCGGGTGAGCCGCCTGCCGCGCGGGCCATGTCGGCATCTGGCGGCACTACTCGTCTGGCCGCTCTCGAACCCGTCCGGCCGGTCTCGATCGCCCGGCCGGGTGTCAGGCGACGATGGGCGCGTGGTCGGTTCTCGGGCTCCCGGTGGCGGTGGGCCCCGCGGCGGCCGGCGCGTGCCGGTGGGCTCCCGGGGCGCCCCGGTCCGGGACCTCCCGGATGACCGGCCCTCCCGGCGGCGCGGCGCCCGCCGCCACCGTCCCGACGCCTTCGAGGGTTGCGGCCGCCCCCCGGCGGCGGGTGCGTCCGGTCAGCACCGCCTCGCGCTCCGACTCGCTCATCCCGCCCCAGACCCCGTACGGCTCGCGGGCGGACAGCGCGTGCTCGGCACACTCCTTGACGACCCCGCAGCGCGCACAGATGGCCTTCGCCGCCGCCTCGCGGGCGGCTCGCGCCGGGCCGCGTTCTCCCTCGGGATGGAAGAACAACTCGGTGCTCTCACCACGGCAGGAGCCGTGTAGCTGCCACTCCCATTTCTCCGCGCCGGGACCTGGTAGACGTCGAACGTCGGTCATCGGCCTGAGCCCCCCTTTTCCGACGAGCCGAGAGCGCACGCGAACAGCGCCCGCTCCGGGCGGCGACGCGCGCCGCCCGCACACCGTAGGCCGGCTCACCCCTGCTATCGATCTTGTAAATTCACCCCCGGATGTGCCCCGCGTCGCCCGCGGCCACGGCCGCGCGTCGCGATCGAGGAGCGGTGGATCCCACGGGTGACAGGCGATCCCGGCGCTGGCCGCCGACCCCTGCCGTCCCGAAAGCGACGGTTCTCTCGCTACCCCCGGGCGTCCGGGCCAACCGGCCAGCGGCGCGAGAGTTTTCCCAGTTCAGGGCACATCGCGGGTGGGCCGACCGGCAGCACGGCCGCCGGCGCCGGCCGCGGCCGCTCCCCGGCCGGGGATCTGGGCGTAGCGTGGGCCGCGTGAGCGACGAGCCCATCGACCCCTTCGCGGGCGACCCGGAGGACCCGGTCTGCGAGCTCTCCCGGCTGGACCCGGTCGAGGACGTCGACCTGCTCGAGCCGCTGTCGCTGCACGAGCGCGAGGAGGTCCTCGTCGAGCTCGGCGACCTGGACGTCTTCCGGACGCTGTTGGAGCCGCGTGGCTACCGCGGCCTCGTCGTCGACTGCGAGGGCTGCGCCCAGCCGCACTTCTTCGACTGGGATCTGCTGACCGGAAACCTGCGCCAGCTCCTCAACGAGGGACGGACCCGCGTCCACGAGCCGGCGTTCGCCCCGGACCCGAGCTGCTACGTCTCCTGGGACTACGCCCGTGGCTATGCCGACGGCGTCGTCGAGGCGTCCGAGGCGTCGGAGGCGTAGCTCCCCTGGCCGGTCGGCCAGTCGACGCTCCGGGGGCGGTATGGGCACTGCACATCGGATTGTTACGGCCTGGTAACGCCTTATCCTCGACAGGCATGAGCGGTCTGCCCGGAACTCTGTGGCCTTGGCTGCTTACCTGACGTGGAGCACCCCCTCGAGGGCCATGATGGCTGTACGGGGGTGGCTCCCCACCGCTGGCCGGCGCAACCAGAACGGAAGGTGTCATGGACGCTCCCGCCGTCACTCCGACCCCGATCGCTGCCGCTGGCTCGGCCTCGACCACCCCCGGGACCGGCGAGCCCGGAACGATCCCGTCGTCCAAGCTTGCGATGCTCGGCCTCACCTACGACGACGTCCTGCTGCTGCCCGCGGCGTCCGACGTCGTACCCGCCGAGGTTGACACCTTCACCCAGCTGTCCCGCAACATCCGGCTGGCGATCCCGCTCGTCTCCTCGGCGATGGACACGGTGACCGAGCACCGGATGGCGATCGCGATGGCCCGGCAGGGCGGCGTCGGCGTGCTGCACCGCAACCTCTCGATCGACGACCAGGCGCAGCAGGTCGACATGGTGAAGCGCTCGGAGTCCGGCATGATCACCGCGCCGGTCACCTGCGGACCGGACGCCTCCATCGAGGAGGCGAACGCGCTGATGGCCCGCTACCGGATCTCGGGCGTGCCGGTCACCGCCGACGACAGCACGCTGCTCGGCATCGTCACCAACCGCGACATCCGGTTCGAGCGCGACTACTCCCGTCCCGTCCGGGCGGTCATGACGCCCATGCCGCTGATCACCGCCCCGGTCGGCGTCAAGGCCGACGAGGCGCTGGACCTGCTGCGCCACCACAAGATCGAGAAGCTGCCGATCGTCGACGGGCAGGGCCGGCTGCGCGGCCTGATCACCGTCAAGGACTTCACCAAGCGGGAGCGCTACCCGCTGGCGACCAAGGACGCGGACGGCCGCCTCGTCGTCGGCGCCGCGGTCGGCGTCGGCGAGGACGCGTTCAAGCGCGCCCAGCTGCTGGTCTCCACCGGAGTGGACTTCCTCGTCGTCGACACCGCGCACGGGCACCAACGTGCCGTCCCCGAGATGATCCGGCGGATCAAGGCCGAGATGCCGACCGGTCCCGACGGCCGCCCTCTCGACGTCATCGGCGGGAACGTCGCCACCGCCGCGGGCGCCGCCGCGCTGGTCACCGCCGGTGCCGACGCCGTCAAGGTCGGCGTCGGGCCCGGCTCGATCTGCACCACCCGGGTCGTCGCCGGCGTCGGCGTGCCGCAGATCACCGCCATCTACGAGGCGGCCCGGGCCGCCCGGCCGGCGGGCGTGCCGGTGATCGGCGACGGCGGCCTGCAGCACTCCGGCGACATCGCCAAGGCCATCGCCGTCGGCGCCGACACCGTCATGCTCGGCAGCCTGCTCGCCGGCGTCGACGAGAGCCCGGGCGAGCTGATCTTCATCAACGGCAAGCAGTACAAGGCCTACCGCGGCATGGGATCGCTCGGGGCGATGCGCAGCCGCGGCGGCGCGCGCTCGTACTCGAAGGACCGCTATTTCCAGGACGACGTGCTGTCCGACGACAAGCTGGTCCCGGAGGGCATCGAGGGGCAGGTCCCGTACCGGGGCTCGCTCGCGGCCGTCGCCCACTAGCTCGTCGGGGGGCTGCGCGCCGGAATGGGCTACGCCGGCGCGCAGACCGTGCACGACCTGCAGGAGCACGGCCAGCTCGTCCGGATCACCACCGCCGGGCTGATCGAGAGCCACCCGCACGACATCCAGATGACCGTAGAGGCGCCCAACTACGCCGGTCACTAGCTAGACGTACGCTGGCGCGTCCTGGCACCCTGCGTCGGGGTGCACGCGGGGCGTCGGGGCCACTTCCAGGTGGAGGCTGGCCACCGCGCGCTCCCGTGCGGAGGTCGTGGTGAACGGAGAGGCCAGCGTTGGCTGAGGTGGAGATCGGCATCGGCAAGAGCGCGCGGGTGGGGTATGACCTCGCGGCGGTCGGCATCGTGCCGTCGCGGCGGACCCGGGACCCGGCGGACGTCTCGCTGGCGTGGCAGGTGGACGCGTACCACTTCGACCTGCCGATCGTCGCGGCCGCCGTCGACGCGGTCAGCTCGCCGGACACGGCGGTCGCGCTGGGCAAGCTGGGCGGCCTCGGGGTCCTGCACGTCGAGGGGCTGTGGACCCGGCATGACGACCCGCTGCCCCTGCTCGCCGAGCTGGCGGAGCTGCCGGCCCAGACGGCCACCCGCCGGCTGCGGGAGCTCTACCAGGCACCGATCCGGCCCGAGCTGATCGCCAAGCGGCTCGGGCAGGTCCGCGACGCCGGGCTGGTGACCGCCGCGGCGCTGCGGCCGCAGAAGGTCCGGGCGCTGTTCGGCGACGTGCTCGCCGCCCAGGCGGACCTGCTGGTCATCCACGGCCCGGCGGTGTCGGCCGAGCACCAGTCGACGCGCACCGAGCCGCTGAACCTCAAGCGCTTCATCGGCGACATCGACATCCCGGTGCTCGTCGGCGGCTGCGCGTCGTTCTCCACCGCGCTGCACCTCATGCGCACCGGCGCCGCCGGCGTCATCGTCGGGGTCGGCACCGGCGGCGGCGACGCGAACCGGTCCGAGCTCGGCATCGGCGTGGGGCTGGCCACCGCGATCGCCGACGCCGCCGGCGCGCGGATGCGGTACCTGGACGAGTCCGGCGGCCGGTACGTGCACGTCATCGCGCACGGCGACCTGCGCACCGGCGGGGACATCGCGAAGGCCGTGGCGTGCGGCGCCGACGCCGTGATGATCGACGGCGCGCTCGCCGGCGCCGCCGACGCCCCGGGGCAGGGCGGGCTGTGGTCGATGGACGTCCTGCACTCGGACCTGCCGCGCGGCCGCTGGCGACCGGTGGAGCGGGGCGGCACGATGGAGCAGATCCTCGTCGGGCCGGACGCGGCCGGCGCCGTCGGTGGCATCAGCCTGGCCGGCGCGTTGCGTGCCGCGATGGCCACGACCGGCTATGCCACCCTCAAGGAGTTCCAGAAGGCGGAGATCATGTTGTCCTCGCCTCCCATCGGCTGACCTGGTCACGCGCGGCAACCTCGCCGCGAACGGGCGCGTCCTACGAGGCGCCCCCAACCCCCACGAGGGCGGCCGTGCGCCGGCGCGCTGCCGCTCACCGGTTCGGGTCGGAACACCCCCGACGCTGCGCGCGCGCCGCTCGTGGCACGCTGAGAGCGTCCGTCTCCACCCCGAAGGATCTACAGATGCGCCTCGACGAGCACGGCCGCTGGGTCAGTGACGACGGCGCCTACGTGTGGGACGAGAGCGCCCAGACCTGGCAGCCCACATCCCACCCGGCGGGCGCCGCCCCGGCGGGCGGGGCCGCGAGCCCCGCCGCGGCGCCCCGCGCGGGCGGCGGCTACGGCACCCCCGGCACCGCCGGACGGGCGGGCGGGCAGCCGGACGCCGGCGGCTACGGCGGCCGCCCGGGCGCGGGCCAGCAGGCCTACAACGATCCACGGACCGGCAGCTTCCCGCTGTTCGGTTCCGACGAGCGGACCGGCAGGGACCGGGAGGCGACCTGGTCGCCGGTCACCGGGCCCTACCCGCAGCCGGGCCGGGCCGGTGGGTTCGCAGCCGACAGCCCTCCGTCGGCGACCGACGCCGACTGGCCCGGCGGCGCGGCCAGAGGCGGACCGCCGGCACGCGGTGGATCCGCCGCCGACCGCGAGCCCGGCGGTCCGGGGACTTCCGGCTCCGCCGGCGGGGCAGGCGCCACCGGGCAGTCCCGTGCCTGGCCCGCCCGGGACCCGCTGGGCACCGGGGGCTACGAACGTCCCGACCCGCTCACCAGCGGCGGGGGACGCGGCTACGACCGCGCCGACCCGCTGACCGGGCCGTTCGGCCGCGCCGACCCGCTTGGCACCGGCTCCGGCACGGGAAGCTGGGCACGGGAGACGAGCCGGACCGGACCCGGGCGAAGCGCGCCGGGCACCGGTCCCGGGGCGAGCCGGGGCGGCGCGGCGCTCACCGGACCGCTCGACAGTCCCGGCACCGAGGCGGTCAGCCGGCCGGCCGCTCCCGCCCCCGGTCGGCCGGACACCACCGGCCCGTTGCCGCAGGATCCGGCGCGCCCCGGCGCCCGGGGGACCTCGTGGCAGACCGCCCGCGGGGCCGACCCGACACTGCGCCCGGCCGGCAGGGACACCGGACCGCGCCGAGCCGGCCGGGACGCCACCGAGGCGACCGCCGACCCGGCAGGGGGCCTCGGCGACGCCGAGGCCGGCGGTTCCGGCAGGTTCGCCGCCCGCTCGTTCGGCAAGTCGGCCGGCGGCACCGGGCCGCGCACGGCCGCCGGCACCGACGGCCGCACGCTCGACAGGGGCCGAGGCCGCGACCTGGATCGCGACCCGCCCGACCTGCTCGACGACGACCGGGACGAGGACGACGACCAGGCCAGCGAGCCGTCCTGGCGCGGCGCGCGCGACCGGCTGCGAGGCCTGGCCGGTGGTCGCACCGGATCCGCCCGCGACGACGACATCATCGACGACGATGACGACCAGGACGAGGACGACGACCGGCCGAGGGCCGGCGGCCTCGGCGGCCTCGGCGGCCGGCTGAAGTCGGGTCGTGGCCGGGTCCTCGTCATCGGCGCGGCGGCGCTGGTCGTCGTGCTGGTCGCCGTCGTCCTGCTGCTGAAGGTGACCGGCGGCGGCGACAGCTCGTCCGGCGGCGGCTCGGGCGCCTCGTCCACCACCGCCGGCCGCAAGTACGACTCGTCGGTCCGCCGGACGTACCTCGACACCTGCGTCGCGGGCAACAACGCCATGACGAACTACTGCAACTGCACCCTGGACCGGCTCGAGGCCGGATACAGCCAGGACGAGTTCCTCCGCCTGAACGCCGACGTCAACTCGGCCGCCGCGCAACGGGTGATCAAGGAGATCCGCACGGCCTGCGACAAGCTGAAATAGCTCGGGCCGGTGGTCGCGCTCGGCCGGCAGCCCATCGGGCCGGCCGCGCGCGTGACTCGCCGTTCGCTGTCGGTCGAGGCGGGCGACGCATGCGAGGGTGAGACCGGGGACGCGCGGTGGGGCCGATTCGCTTGCTGGAGCGGGCAGGTCATACTGGTAAATGACCTTTGGTCGGCTTCGCCGGGACTCCTGACGGTTCACCGTCGGGAGACACGACATTGACGCTCCACGGCCGCTGCACGCGTCGTGGCACTGAGCAGGGGGGCCGGGTTGCCCACCGACGACCACGGCCGCTTGCTGAGCGATGACGGCGTCTGGGCCTGGGACGCGGGGTCCCACCAATGGGTTCCGCGCGCGCAGCAGCCCGCCGCCCCTGTCGCTCCGGCCGCCCCCGTCACTCCCGCTCCGGCCGGCCCCGTCGTTGCAGCCACCACTGGCGTACCGCTGTCCGCGAGCCGCGACGACTTCTTCGCGGTGGAGCGCGTCGGCATCGCCGAGCCGGCCAGCTACGCCAACCCTGCGCCGAGGCCCGCTCCCGCCGGCGCGGCGGTATCCGAGTGGCAGCCGTCGACCAGCTCTCGTCCGGCCGTCTATCCGCAGGCCGGCGCGGGCTGGGCCGCGGCCTCGCCGCCGGCCGAGCCGCGGGCGGTCGTCGACCCGTTTGCGGTCGACTCGTCCTGGGGCCCGGGCGGCCGGGAGTCCGGCCTGAGTGTCACGGCGTTCGACATCGGTCCCGCCGTACCCGCCCCCGCTCCGCCGCCGCGGAGCACGGCCCAGCCAGCGGTCGGCCGCGAGCAGGGGCCGGCGTCGCCGGAGCAGGCCGCGACCGGGGGCGGAGCCCGGGCGGCGCTGGCGCCGTACGTATCGCCGTCGGCGCCCGCGCCCGGCTACCCTTCGGCCGGCGCCCGGACGCCGCCGGCCGCGTCGCCGTACGCATCGCCGCCGGCCCCGTCGCCGGCCCCGTCGCCCTGGTCGGTGACGCCGGCTGGCCCGTCGCCGACTCACCTCTCGCCGGCTCACTCGTCGCAGGGGTATGCCTCGCCGGCTCAACCCTCGCCGGCCACAGCCCCGCCGGTCGGGTCCACGCCCGCGTCCGGTCCGGTGCCCGCCGCCCGGCCGGCGAGCGGTCCCGTGCGGGTCGGGCCAGCCTCGGTCTCCCCAGCGCGGCCGCGCAGCCACCCCGGTCAGCCCGAGAGCGGCACCGGACAGGTGCGCTTCGGCGCCGATCCCGGGGCCGGGCCGGGCGGAGCCGCCGTCTTCCCGACCGTGCTGGGCACACCCGGGTTCGCGGATCCGGAGCGAGCCTGGGGGCCGGCCCGCGCCGACGGGGATCCCCGTACCGGCGCCGACCCACGGCTCGGTCGCGATCCACAGCTCGGTGGCGATCCACAGCTCGGTGGCGACCCACGGCTCGGTCGCGACCCACAGCTCGGTCGCGACCCACGTACCGGCGCCGACCCACATATCGGCATCGATCCACGGCTCGGTGCGTCGGGAATGCCCGGCGGGGTGAATGCACCCGAAGCGTGGCAGTTCCCGCCGCGAGACGGCGCGGCACGCTCCGCCGGGATTCCGGGTCCGGCGGCGGACTCCCCCGGCGGGGTCGCCCGACACGCGCCGCCCGGTGCCGGTGCCCCGCCGGCGCGGATGTCGCCCGCGTCCCCGGCGCCCACCGGACCGCGCGGCACCGCGTCGTTCACCCCGTCGGGCCCCGCGGCGCTCAGGCCGGCGGCGCCGACCGGGCCGACCGGGCCGGCCGCGCCCCTCGGGCCGGCGGCCGCCGATCACCCGCCGAACATCTTCTTCACCCCGGCACGCGGCCTCCCCCGGCCGACGACCGGGACCACGCCCACCGCCGAGCCGGCGGGATTCGCCGGCACCGGCCAGCCGGCCGGCGCGCCGGCTGACCCGTACGCCACCGCGGCGCCCCGAGACGGCCGCGCACCCACGACCCAGGGCGACCGCGTCGTCGCGCCCGCACCGCTGACGGCAGCCTCCGGCTGGCGCGCGACCGGGCCCGACACCCCGCGCTCGTACACCGAATCCGCGGCACCGGCAAGAGGTACCGGATGGTCGCCGGTCACCGGGGCACCGCCGGACCGCGCCGGGTCGGTGTCGGCTGACCGGTCGGGCAGCGGCTGGCGCACCCCGACACCGCTGGCCAGTCAGCCAGCCCTGGCACCGCCATCGCTGCCGCTGGCCGACGGCGCGCCCGGGAGCCGGCCCGTCATCGATCCGCGCGACCCGCTCGGCACCGGCGACATCCCCGGATTCCCCAGGCGCGAGTCGGCCGCCGTCGGCCCGATGGGCGGCCCGATCCCGGCTCGCCCGGCGCACGGCGGCCCGGCGGCCGGCGGGAACGCGGCCAGCGGGCACGTCCAGGCGGCCTCGGCCGCAGGTGGCTCCATGCCGATCGGTCCGATGCCAGGCGGCGCGATGCCGGGCGGCGCGATGCCGGGCGGCGCGATGCCGGGCGGACCGGGACCTGGCGGGCGGACGGGGGGCACCGCCGCGCGCGGGGCGACCGTATCGGCGGCCCGGCCCGGTCCCCCTCCGACGACGGCTCCCGGGCCACCGCCGGGACCAGCCGCGCCGCCGCCCTGGGGGCAGCCGCGCGAGCCGCGCGCGGACGCCGCACCAGCCGCGCCGCAGGACGCACGCCGCCACGGTGGCCGGCGCGGGCGGCACGGCGAGGTCGAGCCGGGCCGGCGTACGGCGCCGGCGACGGGGCCAGGGCAGCCGCCCGGCCAGCTCGGCGCGGGGCAGCCGCCAGCGCCATCGCACCAGCGCGCCGCCGCGTCGCCGGCCGGTGACGCGGCGGCCCCGCGGGAGGCGGCGGCCGAGGCCGGCGGCAGGTCTTCTACGGCCGAACGGGCGGCGACGTCGCGCCCGCAGGTCGAGATGACCTCGGTCCTGTCCAGGACGGCCGCGAGCATCCCGCGCCGCGGGGCGACGCGCAGCGTGCCGGCGGACCGGCGCAGAACCCCGAACGCCATGACCGACTCGATGAGCCTGCAGGCGGTCATGCCGGAAGTGGCGCCGCAGGCGCGCGGGCGCTCGGCGGGCCGGCGGGGGCACGGCGACCAGGATCACGGCGCTGGCCTCGAGGGCAGGTCAGGGTCCAGGACCGGCCCGAGGACCGATCCAGGCCGCAAGGGCCGCGGCGCGCGCCGGTCCGACGAGCCGGCGGCGGTTCAGGGCGACGAGGCCGGTCTCGCCGACGAGCCGCGTGGGCTGGCGGCCGGCGCACCGAGCAGGGCGGCCGGGCCCCGCGAGGAGGGCGCACGGCCACGCGATGCCGCGGTGGGGCTCGACCCGCTCACCGGCCCGCGCGACGCGCAGCCGGCCCGGTCCAGCGCCCCGGCGGGCGGCGCCGGGCGCCGATTCGGCGCGGATGGGTTCGCAGGCGCCCTGGAGCAGGACGACGACGGGGCGCCGCCAGGGCCCAGGGCACCTGCGGCGCGCGGCGGTTCGGCCGACGACCGGCTCGCCTGGTTCCGGCACGGCTGGCTTGGCCCACTGACGGTCGCCGTCGTCGTGGCGCTGGTGTCGCTCGGGGTATACGTGCTGGCCGTCGGGCGCGGCGGCGGTCATGCCGGTGGACAGGACGCCGCGGCGAAGGCGACGTTGGCACCCGCCGGCACCAACCCGGACGCGAAGGGCGGCAAGTCGCTCGTCGACGGCACCTACACGTGCGTGGCGGGGGCCGGCCCGGCCACGTCCTCGGCCGGCGCCACGGCGTCGACGAGCGCGGCGCCGGCCGCGTCGGGCCCGGCGCAGCCCGCGCCGGGCGCGCGCACGGGGACCCTGGTGATCCCGGCCACGAGTGGGAAATACCAGTGGCAGGGCCAGCAGGGCGACTACACGATCGCCACACCGAAGTTCGACGACGCGTCCAACGTCATCGCCGCGGTGGCCTTCACGAGCGGTCCGCTGCAGGGACAGGTCGGTAACAGCATCGCCGTCTGGCCCGCCGGCGGTCGGGTGCAGGCGACCGTGTACGTCACCAAGGGTGGCAACATGTCCTGCGCCCTCAACTGAGACGCATTCAGGGTGACAGCTAGAGCGCGATACGTCAGGGCCGAATGCGGCCCGCGCATGGGATGACACGGATCGAGTTCCCCCACCGAGAGGTAATCCGCCCTCGCTTCACAGAAATGGACCCAGTCGACAGGTTTAGACCGGGGTGCGGCAGGATCAGGGGCCATGCGGAGGTCTGACCGTCTGACGGGTAAGAAGAGGCCGATCTCTCAGGCGGATGGCAGCGGCGCCTCGGTCCATCCTCAGCCCGCCTCCCCCTCGCGGGCGGCGGTCGACGCCGAGCAGAGCCAGTACGGTGCCCTGGCCGCCACGGCCCCGACGCCTGGCCCGGCCGCTGCGCCCGCGAGCCCGCCGGCGGACGGCGCGGACGGCGGACGCGGCTTCCGGTTCGTCGACCGGCGCGCGATGTTGCGGCTCGCGGGCACGGCAGCCCTCGCGGCCCCCGCGGGTGGTCTGCTGGCCGCCTGCTCCGGCTCCGGCTCGTCCTCGGGCTCGAAGGTCCGCCCCGTGCGCATCGGCCTCGTGACGCCGCAGTCGGGCGCGCTGAGCAGCTTCGCGGACGCCGATCTGTTCATCACCGACGTCCTGAAGAACTTCTTCACCACCAACGGTGGCCTGTCCGTCGGCAACAGCACCCACCCGGTCGAGATCTACATCCGGGACAGCGAGTCCGTCTTCGCCCGCGCGGCCAGGGCGACCAGCCAGCTGATCTCGGACGACAACGTGGACATCGTCCTGGTGGGCGCCACATCGGACACCGTCAACCCCGTCGCCGACCAGTGCGAGGTCAACGGCGTTCCGTGCATCTCCACGATGGCGCCGTGGGAGTCCTGGTTCCTCGGCCGCGGCGGCAAACTGGAAAAGCCGTTCACCTGGACGTACCACTTCTTCGCCGGGCTCTCCGACTACTACACGGCCTTCTCGTCGATGTGGGGGCAGGCGGAGGTCCCGACCAACCACAAGGTCGGCGCGCTGTGGCCGAACGACACCGACGGCCAGACCTTCGCGAACCGCGGGCTGCCGTTCCGGATGCGCCTCGAGGCCGAGAACCTGAACCTGGTTTCGGCCGGGCCCGCGACGGGGGCCTTCGAGTACCACCTGTACCCGCCGGGCACGAAGAGCTTCACGGACACCATCGACCAGTTCAAGAGCCAGAACGTCCAGATCGTCACCGGCATCATGCGCGCGGCGGACTACGTCCAGTTCCAGCGGGACGCCGCCCAGCAGACGTTCTTCCCGAAGATGATCACGATGTCCAAGGCGCTGCTGTTCGACACCGACCTGAAGGTCCTCGGCGGCACCGTGGCGGACGGCCTGACCACCGAGATGTTCTGGTCGAACAACTTCCAGACGCGCAGCTTCCTGACCAACTGGACGCCGGCGCAGCTCGCCGACCAGTACCAGAAGGCGAACGGCAAGGGGTGGTCGCAGCAGCTCGGCACCTCGCTCGCGCTGTTCGACGTCGCCGCGCAGGCGCTGGCGAAGGTCAACTCGCTGGACGACCGGAAGTCGATCGCCGACGCGTTGAAGAACCTCACCGCCCGCACGATCGTCGGCGACGTGAAGTTCGGCGTCCGCAAGGACGTGCCGAAGAACGACGCCACGATCCCGCTGAACGGCGGCCAGTGGCACTGGCACCCGGACACCTTCACGTTCGACCTGGAGCAGGTCAACAACTCCGGTAACGGAAACGTCCCGAACAGCGGCGCCCTGCGCCCGCTCAACCAGGACGCCTAACGCGAAATGCGGTGTGGGCCGGACGCCTGGCGTCCGGCCCACACTGCATTGTGGTCACCGCCAGCCCGCGCCCAGGGCGCTGGGCGATTCGCGTCTGCGAACGACGGCGTCTACCAACAACAGGGAGCCCAGCTGCCGGATCACGAGGCGATCCGGCAGCTGGGCTCCCTGTTCGGCTGGCCTGGATTCCTAGGCGCGCAGAGCGGCCCGGGACATGGTGTGCTCGACGACCGCGATCAGCGCGCTCTTCGTCGAATCCCGGTTGCGGGCGTCGCAGGTGATGATCGGCACGGACGGACCGATCTGCAGCGCCTCCCGCACGTCCTCGATCGAGTGCCGCAGCACCCCGTCGAAGCAGTTCAGGCCGATGACGAACGGCAGTTGGCGCTGCTCGAAGTAGTCGACGGCGGCGAAGCAGTCCGCGAGGCGGCGGGTGTCGGTGAGCACGATCGCGCCGATCGCGCCGCGGACGATGTCGTCCCACATGAACCAGAACCGGTACTGCCCCGGCGTCCCGAACAGGTAGAGGATCAGGTCCTCGTCGAGCGACACCCGGCCGAAGTCCATCGCCACCGTGGTCGTGGTCTTGTCGACCAGGTGCGTCAGGTCGTCGACGTGGGCGCCGGCCTCCGTCATGACGGCCTCGGTGCGGAGCGGGACGATCTCCGAGACCGAGCCCACGAAGGTCGTCTTCCCCGCGCCGAACCCGCCGGCGACCACGATCTTGACCGAGGTGGTCGCGACCGAGGAGTTGACCCTTCTTTGGTCAGAGCTTTCGTAGGCCACTGAGAACCCTTTCGAGCAACGCGAGATCCGGCGCTTCGTCGCGGTCCGGCTGCTGGTGTACGCGGACGAAGCCCTCGTCCGCCATGTCGCCGACGAGCACCCTGGCGACGCCGAGGGGCACCCGCAGGCCGGCGGCGATCTCCGCCACGGAGCGGACCTGACGGCACATGGCAGCGATGGACTGCTGCTCAAGGCTGAGGCCGATCGCGCGTTCCTCGCCGTACTGGGTGGTGATGACGAGCGCCTCGATGGCGAGCTCGTAGCGTGACCGGGTGCGCCCTCCGGTCATGGCGTAGGGCCGGACGACGGGCCCGGGCGCGCCACCCAACTCGCTCACGCTGACTCCCTCGTAGGGTCTCCGGGGAAAGCGACCGCCGAATATGCGAAGCGAGACGATTTTCGCGCACCCGCGAGCCTGCTAGCCCCTGACTCGTTCGGGTCGGCCTCCCTCGTGCTCATCGAGGAAGCGTCCCTTGCAGCTCCTGGCGCAGCTGCGGCGTGAGAACGTCCTTGGCCCGGTGGACGAGCAGGGCCATCTCGTAGCCCACCAGGCCGATGTCGCAGGACGGCGCCGCCAGTACCGCCATGCTGGCCCCGTCACTGATCGACATGATGAAGAGGAACCCGTGCTCCATCTCGACGACCGTCTGCGTGACCAGCCCGGCCTCGAAGACCCGCGCGGCGCCCTGGGTCAGGCTGACGAGGCCGGAGGCGACCGCCGCGAGCTGGTCCGCGCGGTCCCGCGGGAATCCGTCCGACACCGCGAGCAACAGGCCGTCCGCCGACACGACGACGGTGTGCGCGACACCTGGAACCCGGTCGACGAAATTGTTGATCAGCCAGTTCAGGTTCTGCGCCGCTGCGCTCACCGGTCTCACCGTTCCTCCTGCCCGTCACGGCGGGCGCTGCTTGTCTCGGCACCCAAGTCCCGTCCCTGCCGAACGCCCTGGTAGAAGCTGGCCAGACGCCCACCAACGGCCTCGGGGGACCTGGTTGTCGCATCGGCTTGCTGCGGCGGGGCCTTGCGATTGCTGGCCGGCTCCGCGGTGCCGGGAATCAGGTGTGTCATCGGTACCCGAACCGGCAGACCCGCCCGGGTCGTCGACTGCTCCGACCCGCCTGGCTCACGCAGCGCCTCGGCCGCCTGCCAGCCGGCGTCGCCGGCCGACTCCCATCCGGTGTTCTCCACGGCCCGCCGGGGAAGCGGCTCCGGGTTGCCCGGAACTGGCCGAGGGCCGGTCATGGAACCGTTCGCGACGTCGTCGCGGTAGCCGGTTGGCTGCCGATACCCGGCGTCCTGCGCCGGCGTCCGCATGGCCGCCGCGGGCCGCATCGGTGCCGCCGCGGGAGCGGGTGCGGGCGGCGGCGCCGGGGTCGGTGCCGGCCGCTGGATCGGGTGATCGGCGGTGCCCGTGGAACCGTTGCCCATGATGCGCATCCCGGCCGACGCCCGCGGCGCGGTGAACGCGGCCGGCTGCGCCGTCTCGACCACCGGTTCCGGGGCCGGGGCGGCAGGCGCCGGGGCAGCGGCCATGCTACGGGTGTCGGCGGCGGGCGACCGCCGCTGGAACCAGGCGGAGACCGAGTCGAAGATCGGCGTGGTGTCCAGGTCCTCGCCGTCGCCGCCGAGGTGGATCTCGCCGGAGTCGTCGGCCCGCGGGTGGGAGTAGCCGCCCGTCGAGTCCTGTTCCTCCCAGCGCGGCTGAGGAGCCTCCACCGGTTCTGGCCGGTGCGCCGGCCTGGCGAAGACGTTCTCCTGTGGGCTGTGGTCCCCGCGGTTGGCGTAGGCCGGCGGCTCGGCCGGGCTCGGACCCGGCCGCTCGGGGGCCGGGCGATAGCCCTGACCGGAACCGTTCGGCGCGTAGCCGCCCTGCCGGGGCATCGGGCCGGTCTGGTCGAGGGACTGCGGCGCCCCCTGGCGGGGGAAGTCGCCCTGCCGGGGGAACTCGCCGGTCCAGTCGTCCCGCGAGCCGCGGGTGTCGAGCGGGCCAGTCGCCGGGCCGCCGGGTGGTTCCTGCTGTTCGGACTCGTCGTAGCCCGGCTTCTGGCCGGACCGCGCGACCGGCTGCCCGCCGGTGAACGGCACCGGGCCGAGGTGCTGGGTGTCCTGCTCGGTATAGCCGCCGACCGGATCACGGCTCGGCATCGGGCCCGACGGAGCCCCGTCCCGCCGGCCGCCGCCGGGGCCGATCGCCAAGGGCGGCGGGCCGAACCGGACGGAGTCCGTCGGGGGGCCCTGCTGGTCCGGTCCGGGCGTCCGGCCGGGCAGCTGGGCGGCACCGCGTGGCGACAGCGAGGGCATCGGGCCGCTCGGCGGCCCGAACCGGTCCCGGTCGTCCATCTCCTCCAGCAGCTCATCCGGCTGCTGCCGCGGAGCACCGCGGCCGCCGTCGCCGCCGGCCGGTGGGCCGAACTGCTGCGGGCCGCCGAAGGCCGGCTGGCGCGTCGGGCCGGTCTGCGGGCCGGGCGAACCGCTGCCCAGCTCCGGGCGACCGCCCTGTCCGAAGCCACCGAGGGCCGGAGTCGGGCGGACGGGAGCCTCGCCGACGCGGCCGAGCGCGGCCGCCCGGGAGCCCGCCGGACCGGCGCCCATACCGTCGCCGGTGACCAGCTTGGCCGGCAACCGGACGACGGCGGTGATGCCGCGGGACGGCGACTCGCGCAGCTGGACGCGGATGCCGTGCCGGCCGGCCAGCCGGCCGACCGCGAACAGGCCCATCGTCCGGGACACGGAGACGTCCACGACCGGCGGGTTCGCGAGCCGTTCGTTGATGCGTTCCAGGTCCTTGGCCGGCATGCCGATGCCCTGGTCGACGATCTCGATCATGGCGCCGGCACCCGGGCCGAGGGAGTGGCTGGTCACGACGACGTCCGTCGCCGGCGGGGAGTACGCCGTGGCGTTCTCCAGCAGCTCGGCGATGAGGTGGACGACGTCGCTGACGCCGTTACCGGCGATCGACACCGACGCGGCGTTCGTCTGCTTGACCCGGGTGTACTGCTCGACCTCGGAGATGGCCGCGAGGACCACCTCGTTGAGCGGGACGGGGTGCGTCCAGCGACGGGCGGTGTCGGTGCCGGCGAGGACCAGCAGCGACTCGTTGTTCCGGCGCATACGGGTGGCGAGGTGGTCCAGCTTGAACAGGTTGGACAGCTGGTCCGGGTCCTGCTCGCGGTTCTCCAGGTCGTCGATGAGCCGCAGCTGCCGCTCGACGAGACCCTGGCTTCGGCGGGACAGGTTGACGAACATCGCGTTGACGTTGTTCCGCAGCACCGCCTGCTCCGAGGCCAGCTTCACCGCCTCGCGGTGGACCTGGTCGAAGGCCCGGGCGACTTCACCGATCTCCTCGTCGGTGTCGATACCGACGGTTTCGATCTCGTCGTCGATGACCTGTTCGGACGAGTCTCGGATCCGGCGGACCGCCTCCGGCAGTCGCCGCTCGGCGATGTCGAGGGCCGCGGTCCGCAGCGCGAACAGCGGGCGGATCAGCGACTGCGCCACGATCAGGGTGATCACGAGCGCGGCAGCCAGGATCAGGACGGTGAACAGCGCGGACAGCAGCGCGCGCCGCTGGATGTCACCGCGCAGGCTGTCGACCCGCGTGTCGATCTGGGTGAACATGCTGTCTACGACGTCGTAGTTCAGCTCGATGTTCGCCCGGGTGTTCTGCAGCCATTTCGTCTGGTCGATGCCGTTGACACCGGTCAGCGTTCCGTCCGGACCGGTTAGAGGTCGGTCGGGCAGCGCGTTCAGCACGAGGGCGGTGTACTGCTGCGTTTTTGTGACGTCGCCGTTCGTGCGCTGGTTGACCGTCGTCGAGTACAGCGCGAGCTGTTCGGGCGACGCGACCTTCGCGAACTGGTCCAGCTCGGTACCACGCTGGGAGTCGAGGCTCAGCGCCGCGCGGAAGTCCTCGCTGCTGAACGGCTGTTGCGACGAGAGGTAGATCTCGATCTGTGCCTGTTGCTGTGCCAGCAGGTCAGTGGCGCGCACGAGGTGCGTGGCGGCCTCGACGGAGCTGTCGAGCTGAAGGTCGTCGTTGCCCTGCGGGATCAGCGCGACCAGGTCGATGAGCGGCTGGATGAGGGCGTCATACGCCTGCATCACGGAGGTCGGCTCGGTCATCGCGGTGAGCGCGTCGCGCTTGACGTTCAGATTCTGCATTTGCCCGGCGACGGCGTCGAGCGCCTCGTTTACCGGCTCGCCAAAAGTCCCGCGCTTGCTCTCGGCCACATCCTGGTACGCCTTGTAGGTGCGGTCCACGTCAACGCGACGAGCCTTGACCGGGTCGATGCTCGTCGTCTGTTTCCGCGGGCCGAGCTGGGCGGCGACATAGTCGACCGTGAAGGTGCGCTCGCGCTCAAGCTCGTAGGTGAGCTTCGTGGCTGTCTGGTTGATGGCCACCAGGTTGGACACCCGGTTGATGTCACGGGTGCTGGTGAGCACCGAACTCGCGTCGATCAGGGCGTTGACGATGATCGCAACGACCGGGATCGCCAGAATCGCGATCAGCTTGGTGCGGACCCGCCAACTCGACGGACTGGCCAGGGCGCCACGCCGTGCACGCGTCCCACTGCCGTCCTCGGGGGGTCGGGCAGCGACGGGCCGCTCGCCGTGGGCCCCGTCGTCGACGACAGGGGCGCCCGGTGCCGGGATCGGCATCGAGTCCTCGGCGATGCCCGGGCTGGCCATCGGTTGTCTGCGCACGTACTTCGCAACCTCTCCGCCGGCCTCCCGGAACAGGGCACTCCCAGGATGGTTCGGTATCGGACCGGATGTCCCTCAGTCGGCACCATAGCGGTGCCGAGTTAGCGCGTGAAAGGCGGCTACCTTACGCCATGTTCTAGGAAGCCATGAGTTGTGCCCCCGATGCGCGTGTCATGAGCCCTCAAGTTGCGCCGGACGGCTCCGACCCGGGTGAGTCATGCCGTAAGCGTCACCAGTCGCTTACCCACCGGTCATGAACGAAGACGGCAAGTCCCCCGGTCACGACACTCGCCAGTGACGGTACGGGATGGCCCGGGCGCCGGGGGATCCGTCTCTTCGAAATATCCCCAATATCGTCGCCGAACGTTCGCCCGCCGATACAGACTGTCCAGCGGGTGTCAATCTCGGCAACCTCCGGCCCGGCACCGACGCCGCCCGTCGAACCGTACCCGGCGCGCCTCAAACCTGGCGGAACACCAACCGGCACGCGGCGCCAGGTGGGCCACACATCGGCGGTGGCCGGGCGGGTTCCGCTTCTCCGTAGACTTGGCAGGTGAGCGCACCCCACAGGCCGACACCCCACCGGACGTCCCCGCCGTCGACAGGACAGGCCGCGACATCCGCGCAAGCCGGTCGAGCCGGCTACGACACCGCTTTGGTCATCGACTTCGGCGCGCAGTACGCGCAGCTGATTGCCCGCCGGGTGCGGGAATGTCACGTTTACTCCGAAATCGTCCCGTGGAACATGCCGGTCGCGGAGCTGCTCGCCCGCCGACCCGCCGCCGTGATCCTCTCCGGTGGACCAAAGTCCGTGTACTCCCCCGGCGCGCCCCGAGTCGACCCCGCGCTGTTCGACGCCGGCATCCCCGTGCTCGGCATCTGCTACGGCCACCAGGTGATGGCTCAGGCTCTCGGCGGCACCGTCGAACGCACCGGCACCGCCGAATACGGCGCGACGGACCTGACCGTCACCAGCCCGGGCGTGCTCTTCGACGGCCTGCCCACCCACCAGCAGGTCTGGATGTCGCACGGCGACGCCGTCACCGCGGCCCCGGACGGCTTCGAGCTCACCGCCGCCACCCAGTCCACGCCGGTCGCCGCGTTCGAGAACACCCGCCGCGCCCTGTACGGCGTGCAGTTCCATCCCGAGGTGCTGCACACCGACCACGGCATGGAGGTGCTGCGCCGGTTCCTGCTGCACGGCGCGGGCGCCCGGCCGGCCTGGACGATGGTCAACATCGTCGACGAGGCGGTCGCCGCGGTGCGCGCCCAGGTCGGCGGCGCGAAGCTGATCTGCGCCCTGTCTGGCGGCGTCGACTCCGCGGTCGCGGCCGCTGTCGTGCACCGGGCCATCGGCGACGCGCTCACCTGCGTCTTCGTCGATCACGGACTGCTTCGCGCCGGCGAGGCCGAGCAGGTGGAGCGCGACTTCGTCGCGTCCACCGGCGTCGAGCTCATCCACATCAAGGCGGCCGACAGGTTCAGCGCCGCGCTCGCCGGGGTGACCGACCCGGAACAGAAGCGCAAGATCATCGGGCGCGAGTTCATTCGGGTCTTCGAGGAGGCCGCCCGCGAGCTGGATGCCCGCGCGGAGGCCGCCGGCGGCCGCATCGAGTACCTCGTCCAGGGCACCCTGTACCCCGACGTCATCGAGTCCGGCTCCCCCGACGCCGCGAAGATCAAGTCGCACCACAACGTCGGCGGCCTGCCCGACGACCTGCAGTTCGGCCTCGTCGAACCGCTGCGAACCCTGTTCAAGGACGAGGTACGCCGCCTCGGCGAGGAGCTCGGCCTCCCCGAGGAGATCGTCTGGCGGCAGCCGTTCCCCGGCCCGGGACTCGCCGTGCGGATCATCGGCGAGGTCACCCCGGACCGGCTGGAGATCGTCCGTTCGGCCGACCAGGTCGTCCGCGACGAGATCCGCCGCGCCGGCCTCGACCGCGACATCTGGCAGGTCTTCGCCGTCCTGCTCGCCGACGTCCGCTCCGTCGGTGTCCAGGGTGACGAGCGCACCTACGGCCACCCGATCGTCCTGCGCGCCGTGACCAGCGAGGACGCGATGACCGCCGACTGGGCGCGGCTACCCGCGAACGTCCTCGAACGCATCAGCAACCGCATCGTCAACGAGGTCCCCCAGGTCAACCGCGTCGTCTACGACATCACCTCCAAGCCCCCCGGCACGATCGAATGGGAGTAGCGGACTGGGCGGGCGGCCTGCACCCGCCCACTCCGTCGGCGCTGCGTCTGCCGCCGCCGCCGAGCCGATGCCACGGGTGTGGCCGGGTCGGTTTGACGGGAAGCCGGGTCGCGGAGCAGGGTAGGACTGTGCAGCAGCACCTCATGGCCATTACGTGGGCGCGCGACTGAGATCGTTCCGACGATCTGGCCGCGCGCCAAGCCTTCCGCGTCCGCGGGGGGCTTTTTTGTTTGCCGCGGCCACGGCGCACGGGTGGCCGCACAGCCACCAGGAGCAGCCCCGATGACCAAGCCAGCAGCGACAACGCCGTCGCCGCACGCATCCGCTGGCACCGCCGGCAAACCGGCGGCCCCGGCCGTCGCCGCCGGCCGCGCCCCGGCCGCGGACCAGGATGACGACGCAGCCGGAACCGACGGCGCGGCCGTAGCCGGACCAAGCACGACCGATGCGGCGGCGCTGCTGCGCGGCATCGACGTCGAGCTGGCCACCGCGACCCTCGCGGGCGTCGCCCGGCGAACCCGGACCGTCCCGCACCCCGGGCTCGGGGTGCGCACCGGCGCACCGGTCTGGTTGAAGTGCGAGAACGAGCAGCACACCCGGTCGTTCAAGCTGCGCGGCGCCTACAACAGGGTGGCGCAGGCCGACCCGGCACGCCGGGCTCGGGGCCTGGTCGCGGCCAGCGCCGGCAACCACGCCCAGGGCGTCGCCTACGCGGCCGCCCAGTTCGGCGTCGAGGCGACGATCTTCGTCCCCGCCGGGGCGAACCCGGTCAAGGTGGCCAGGACGCGGCGCTGGGGCGCCCGCGTCGAGCACGTCGACGGCGGGGTCGACGCGGCGCTCGCCGCCGCCCAGGCGTACGCCGTCGCCGGCGGGCGGCTGATGGTCCACCCCTTCGACGACCCGGCCGTGATCGCCGGCCAGGGCACGGTCGGGTGCGAGCTGCTCGACCAGGTGCCGGGGCTGCGCACCGTCATCGTCGGCGTCGGCGGCGGCGGGCTGGTCGCCGGGATCGCGGCGGCCCTCGCGGTGCGCGGCGCGGACGCCCGGGTCATCGGCGTGCAGGCGGCGGGCGCGCCCGCGTTCGCCGACTCGTTCCACGCGGGCCGGCTGGTCTCGGCGACCGCCGACACGGTGGCCGACGGGATGGCGGTGCGCACCCCCGGACGGCTCACGGTCGCGCTTGCCGCCGCCCTGCTCGACGACGTCGTCACCGTCGACGAGGACGCGTTCTGGGAGGCGATGGTGCTGCTGCGCCGCACCGGCGGGCACGTCGTCGAGCCGGCCGGCGCCGCGGGCGTCGCCGCGCTGCTGCGCCACCCCGAGCTCGCCCGGGGTCACACCGCGGTGGTCCTCTCCGGCGGCAACATCGACCTGGCCACCGCCGAGCGTGTCACCACCCTCGCCACCGCCGCCGTCGTCCCCGCCGCCCGCACCAGCTGAGCCGCGGGCCGCGCTTCAGAGCTTGGTGAGTGGGGCGTAGCGCAGGAGAAGGTCCTTGGTGCCGGTGCCCTCGCCGAAGTCGACCTTGGCCTGGGTCGAGTCGCCGATGCCGCTGGTGGCGACGACCGTGCCGAGGCCGAACACGTCATGGGTGACCCGGTCACCGGCGGCAAGCTGGATGATCGGGCGGCTGGCGGGGCGAGACCGGGCCAGCCCGGGCGGCGCGGCGGTCGCGCCGCCGCGGCCGCCGGCGGAACCGGCCGTCCCACGGCCCGCCCCGCCGAAGCCACCGCCGGACCCGAAGCCGCCGCCCGAGCCGAACCCGCCATCGGGGCTCGCCGGGGCGGGCGCGAGGCGGCGCCAGTCCAGCAGGTGCTCGGGAACCTCGGTCAGGAACCGGGACGGCGGGTTGTAGGCGGGCTGGCCCCAGGCGCTGCGGACGAGCGACCGGGTCAGGTAGAGCCGCTGGCGGGCCCGGGTGATGCCGACATAGGCGAGCCGCCGCTCCTCCTCCAGCTGGATCGGGTCACCCAAGGTCCGCATGTGCGGGAAGATCCCGTCCTCCAGGCCGGTGAGGAAGACGACCGGGAACTCCAGACCCTTCGCGCTGTGCAACGTCATCAGGGTGACGACGCCATCCGAGCCGTCGTCGGACGGGATCTGGTCGGCGTCGGCGACCAGCGAGACCTGCTCCAGGAAACCGGCCAGCGAGCCCTCGGGGAAGCGCTGGACGTACTCCCGGACGACCTCGACCATCTCCTGGAGGTTCTCCACCCGGCCCTGGGACTCGATGGTGTCCTCGGCGACCAGCTCGGAAAGATAGCCGGTCCGTTCCAGAATGGCCTCGGCCGTCTCGACCAGGTCACCGGCGGAGATCTCCCGCAGCTCGTCGAGCAGGGTGGCGAACTCGCGGATCGCCTTCGCGGAACGCGTCGCCAGCCCCGGCACCTCGCCGACCCGACCGAGCGCCTCGGCGAACGGGATCCGCTCCCGCTCGGCGAACGCGGCGAGCATCGCCTCGGCCCGGTCGCCGATCCCGCGCCGGGGCACGTTGAGGATCCGGCGCAGGTTGACCGTGTCCGACGGGTTCGCCAGCACCCGCAGGTAGGCGAGCAGGTCGCGGATCTCCCTGCGCTCGTAGAAGCGCACGCCGCCGACGACCCGGTACGGCAGGCCGACACGAATGAAGATCTCCTCGAAGACCCGGCTCTGTGCGTTCGTCCGGTAGAAGACCGCCACGTCGGCGGGGCGGGCGTCCCCGTCGTCGGTGAGCTTGTCGACCTCCTCCGCGACGAACGCGGCCTCGTCGTGCTCGTTGTCGGCGACGAAGCCGACGATCTTCTCGCCGTCGCCGGCGTCCGACCAGAGCCGCTTCGCCTTGCGCTGGCTGTTGCGGGCAATGACGGCGTTGGCCGCGGACAGGATCGTCTGGGTGGAGCGGTAGTTCTGTTCGAGCAGCACGACCTTGGCGGCCGGGAAGTCCTGCTCGAACTCGACGATGTTGCGGATGTCCGCGCCGCGGAACGCGTAGATCGACTGGTCGGCGTCGCCGACGACGCACAGCTCCGCCGGCCCCGGCATCCCCTCGTCCGCCGCCCGGCCAGCCGTCGAGACGGAACCGCCGACGAGCTCGCGGATCAGCGTGTACTGGGCGTGGTTGGTGTCCTGGTACTCGTCGACGAGCACGTGCCGGAACCGGCGGTGGTAGTGCTCGGCGACGTCGGGGAACGCCTGCAGCAGGTTGACCGTCGTCATGATCAGATCGTCGAAGTCCAGCGCGTTGGCCTCGCGCAGCCGGCGCTGGTACAGGGCGTACACCTCGGCGACGGTGCGCTCGTGGTGGCTGGACGCCTTCGCCTGCGCGGTCTCGTGGTCGATCAGCTCGTTCTTCAGGGTGCTGATCTGCGCGGCGAGCCCGCGGGCCGGATGACGCTTGGCGTCGAGGTCGAGGTCGCGGCAGACCAGCGTGATCAGGCGCTGCGCGTCGGCGGCGTCGTAGATCGAGAAGGAGGAGCCGAACCCGAGCCGCTTCGACTCGCTGCGCAGGATCCGCACGCAGGCCGAGTGGAACGTGCTGACCCACATGGCCCGGGCCCGGCCGCCGACGAGCGCGCCGACCCGCTCCTTCATCTCGTTCGCGGCCTTGTTGGTGAACGTGATCGCCAGGATCTCGCCGGGATGCACCTTGCGGGCCGCGAGCAGGTAGGCGATCCGGTGGGTGAGCACCCTCGTCTTGCCCGAGCCGGCGCCGGCGACGATCAGCAGCGGCGAGCCCTCGTGCACCACGGCGGTGCGCTGCTGCGGGTTCAGCTCGGCCAACAGCTCGTCCGGATCCAGCCGCGGCGACGGGCGCCGTCCGCGCGGCGCGGGAGCGTCGACCGGGGCAGCGGCCAGCACGGCGGGCGCGAACATGTCGTACGGGTCGTACGGCTCGTAGGCCGGGTCGCCTGCCGGGCCGCCCGCGCCGGGGGACCCCGCGTCCGCGGCGCCAGCGCCGGGCACTCCCACTGCAGCCGCTCCCGCTCCAGACACTCCCGCTCCGGACACCGTGTCGTCGAAAAGGGTGCTCATGATTCCTCGATCGTACGTTCGAGAGGCCGTCCGCCCTGGTCGGCGCGCCCGCGCCGCGCCGCCTTTCCGGCAGACCGTCGCGAGGAGGGCGGCTCGCGACAACCCGGACGGCGCCTCGACCGCGCCGCACGCCGGGTTGGCGTCGCGACGTGTCGACATTACGTAGCCTGGGTCCGCTACGTGACTAGGGGCCGACATTGCGCAGCGCCTCGCGTCTGGACAGCGGGGAGAGTCGGTCGTGTCGAGCGGCGACAAATCGACGCACCTCGTCGGGATCCGTCCGGGCGTGGTGCCGCAATGCCCAGCCGATCGCCTTCCGAAGGAAGAAGTCCCGATCGTCGAGGTTGGCGTCGATGCAGGCGTATAGCAGATCCAGATCCGTGTGCTGCTTCGCGCCGAGCTGGCAGATGATCGACGTGCGGCGCAGCCAGCGGTCGGGGGCGCGACTCCAGCGCAGCATCACCGGCCGCAACGCCGCGGGGCTCGCGGCCAGCAGCGGCCCGACGCGGCGCGAGGCGAGCTCGTCGACGTAGTCCCACCAGGCACCGGTGACGATCATCTCCTGGTAGACCGGGAGCAGGTCCGGAGTCCAGTACGCCCGGTAGGGCCGCTCGCCGGTCAGCGCGATCGCGGCGTACCGCTCCTCCCGGAATTGCGCCTCCCGCCACAGCCGCAGCACCGCCGCCCGCCAGTCCGGCTCCGTCGCCAGCCGGTGCACGGCGAGGACGGGCCGCAACGCCAGCTCCCGCCGCGGCTTCGGGACGCCGAGGTACGGCATCGCCGACTTCATGTAGGCCTGCATCGCGGGCGCCTTCGCCGGGTCGGCGGCCGCGGCCAGGGCCGCGCGGACCGCGTCGACCAGTCCGTCCACGGCCGACAGGTCCACCGCCGACGAGGAGCCCACGGCCGAATTGTCACCCGCGCGGCGCACGCCCGGCGCGGGCGGGCCGCCGCCGCGGGTGGCCTGGGAGGGTCGGTGTCGCGGAGGCCGCGAACCGAGGCGCGACGGAAGCGATACTTGCGACGAACTGTCGACGAAGCGTGATGGGGGTCGCATGGGGCGCTGGCGTCGGCCGTCGCGGATCGGCGGGCGGTCACGTGTCGATGGCGGCCGTGCCGGCGAAGAGCTCCCGGACTCGCCGGCGCGGCCGGCCGCGGCGTGGCCTCCCGCGCTGCCGGCCGCGGACGAGATCGGGTCGGTGCGCCAGCCAACCGGGTCGAGACCCGCCTGGGCACGGCTGCCGAGCTGGGTACGGCTGCCGGGCTGGGCGCCGCGTCATGGCCGCACGCCGCTCGGAGCCGCGCTGGCCGTCGTCCTGCTCGCGGCCACGACGACTGTTCTCACAGTCACGCCGGTCGGCAAGCGCTGGGCCTGCGACCAGCTGGAGCTGGGTTGCCCCGCGCCCTTCCGGGTCGCGGTGTGGGCCGACCCGGGCTCGGCCGGAGACGTCGCCCCTGACCCGAGCGGCGGCTTCGGCGTCTCGGGCACGCCGGGAACCGCGAGCTACCTGTACGGTGGCGACCCCGGTGATCTCGGGCCGCCGCCGGACGGGCGGGACGACTGCCGCGGGTGGACCGCCTGGGCGGCCTCGATCGGCGCCGCGTCGGCGGGCGCCACCCCCCTGCGCCTCGACGTCGCCGCGACCGCGCACGACCCGGTCCGCGTCGTCGGCTTCACCCTCCGGGTCGACGACGACATCAGGTTTCCGCCGCCCGCGAGCACCTCCGCCCCCGGCCTCGCGCTCACCTGCGACGCGACGCCGGCGGCGGGGACACCGACCGCCGGAAAGCCGGCGGCGCAGCGGCGCGCCGACGTGGCGCTGAGCCTGGACGATCGCCTGATCAACTCCCAGGATCCGGTCGTCACGCTCCCGGTCGAGCAGGCCGAGCCGATCGCACCCGGCACGGCCGCGTCGTTCGCGCTCACCACGACGAGCACGACCTGCGACTGTCGGTGGCGGGTCGAGGTCGAGCTGCTGGCCGGCCGCGACCGGACGGTGGTCACCGTCGGCCCGGACGGCGCCCGACCCGGCACGGCGGCGAACAACCCCGACCAGCCGTCCTTCGCAACAACGACCGGGACCTGGGGCCGAATCCCCGTCCGGTACCTCGCCGGGCGGTGGCAGCTGGACCGCCACACCTTCTCGTCGGCGCCCGGCCCGTCCAGCGCGACCTGCCTGCTCGCGTCCACACCCGAGGTCCTCGCGGCGCTGGACAGCGCGGGCGTGACGGCCAGCAGCGCCACGCAGTTCGACGCCGGTGGGGACGAGAGCGGGCACATCCGCGGCACGCCGACAACCCTCTGCTCGTGGCGCCTGCCGTCTGACCGAACGGATCTCGGCGCCGTCCTCCTCGAGGGCAACACGTTGGCGGACGAGGCCACGGCGCGCGCCACCTTTGCCAGCATGCGGGTCGCGTTCTTCGACTCCGCCGTCGATCGTTGCGGCTTCCTGTCCGGCCGAGCTCCCACCGCGGCCGCCGTCCGAGGCGTCGGCGACGAGGCGACGAGCGTTCCTGGACTTCTGCTTGCCCGGGCGGCCAACCGGATCGTCATCGTCTCGGTGTGCGCCCCCGCGGACGCGGACGCACGGCCGGCCGACGCGCCGGCGGTGCCCGGCGACCTGGCCGCGCTGAGCATGCTGGCGCGGGCGGTGCTCGGCGCCACGTGGTGACGCGTCGGGGGGCGTCCGCGGCACGCCGCCGGGGAGGATGAGCGGCATGCGAGCTGCACACACCGTGGCCCAGGTCCGTGCCGCCGAGACGCCGCTGCTGGCAGCTCTGCCGCCCGGTGCGCTGATGCAGCGCGCGGTGGCCGGGCTGGTCGCGCACGCCGCGCGTTTCCTGGCCGGCCGGGTCTACGGACGGCGGGTCGTGGTGCTGGCCGGGAGCGGGGACAACGGCGGCGACGCGCTCTGGGCCGGCGCGCGACTCGCGGCCCGGGGGGCCCGCGTGGATGTGCTGGCGTCGGGCCGAACCCACGCGGCGAGCACGGCCGCGCTGCTCGAGGCCGGCGGTCGACTGCACCTGGTCGACGCGCCGGGGCTGGCCGGCGACGACGTCCGGCGTCTGGTGGACCGTGCCGACCTCGTGCTCGACGGACTGCTCGGGATCGGCGGCCGAGCCGGGCTGCGCGGCGCGTACGCCCGCCTCGCGGAGCTCGCGCCGGCGGAGCGGACGATCGCCGTCGACGTGCCGAGCGGGGTCGACGCCGACACCGGGGCGGCACCGGGCACCGCCGTGCACGCGGCCCTGACCGTCACGTTCGGCACGTACAAGCGCGGCCTGCTGCTCGGCGGCGGCGCTTCGCACGCCGGGGAGCTGGCGTTGGTCGACATCGGGCTGGACCTGCCCGCGCCCGACCTGCTGGCGCTCGACGACCCGGACGTCGCCGCCCTGCTGCCACAGCCGGGACCGGCCGACTCCAAGTACACCCGAGGCGTGTTGGGCCTGGTCGGCGGCAGCGACCGCTATCCGGGGGCGGTCGTGCTCGCCACCGGCGGGGCGCTGCGCGGCGGTGCCGGCTACCTGCGGGTCGTCGCCGACGCGCGGGCCGCCGAGCACGTGCGCAGCGCGCATCCGGAGACGGTGGTGACCGTCATCGAGCCGGGCGACGCCGACGCGATGCTCGGCGCCGGGCGGGTGCAGGCCTGGGCGTTCGGCCCCGGCGTCGTGCCCGACGCGGCCGCGCGCCGGCTGCTGGACGCCCTGGTCGCCACCGAGCTGCCGTTGCTGCTCGACGCGGGCGCGCTCGACCCGTTCGCCGAGGCGTTCGCCGCCGGTCGCGCGGTTCTCGGCCGCCGGGCCGCGCCGGTGGTGCTGACGCCGCACGAGGGCGAGTTCGCCCGGCTGACCTCGACGGCGCTCGGCTGGGACGCCGACGCGACCCGACGGGAGCTGGCCACCGACCGGCTCGGCACCGCCCGCCGGGCGGCCGCCGCGCTCGGCGCGACCGTGCTGCTGAAGGGCAACCGGACGATCGTCGTGGACCCGGGGGGCGCCGCACGGGTGAACACCACCGGCACGCCGTGGCTGGGCAGCGCCGGCACGGGCGACGTCCTCACCGGTCTCGCCGGCTCCCTGCTCGCCACCGGCCTCGGGGCGCTCGACGCGGTCAGCGCCGCCGCCTACCTGCACGGCGTCGCCGGCCAGCTGGCGCCGCACCCGCTGTCGGCCGCGGACCTCCCGCGGGTGCTGCCGGCCGCGATCGCCCACGTCCGCGCCGGCGTCGCCCGGTAGCCGTCCCGCCGGCGGCCCCGGCGACCCCCGGCAGTTCCGGCGAACCACCCGCCGAACCCCAGATCGGGTGTCAACGTGTCAGATCCGGAACTGCCGCGGATGGGTAGGGATGACGCATCATCGGATGATGCCGGGGCGACCAGCCGGTGACCAGTAGGTGTCGGCGTACGGCTAGGGGGACGGGTGGCGGGAGTCGGTGGTCTCGCGCGGGGCGCGGCGACGGGCGCCGCGGACCTGGTGAGCTCGGCGGCCAGCTCGAAGGCCGTCCGGCGGACCAGCGGCGGCCTGGGCATCGCCGGGGCCGTGGTCGCCGCCGGCCTGATCGCCCAGCGGGCGTCCGTCCGGCGGGCCCGAGCCCTGCCGGACGTCCCCGTCGACGAACGGCCCGGCCAGCTCGCGGGCCGGCCGACCACCGTGATCGCGACGGACGGCGTTGCGCTGCACGTCGTCGTCAGCGCGCCGGACGACATCCCCACGGCGAACGGCACCCGGCGAACCGCCGCACCCGGCGGCCCGACGTTCGTGTTCGCCCACGGGTTCTGCAACACGTCCGCGTCCTGGTGCTTCCAGCAGCGGGCGCTGGCGGACCTCGGCCCAATGGTGTTCTACGACCAGCGGGCGCACGGCGGTTCCGGGCCGAGCGAGGTGGCCCGATGCACGATCGACCAGCTCGCCGACGACCTGTACGCCGTGCTGGCCGCGACGGTGCCGACGGGACCCGTCGTCCTCGTCGGGCACTCCATGGGCGGGATGACCATCCTCGGCCTCGCCGAGCGCCACCCGGAGCTGTTCGAGGAGCGGGTCGTCGCCGTGGCGCTGCTCTCGACGAGCGCCGGCGACCTCGCCCGGGTCACGTTCGGTTTCCCCGCCGGCGTCACGGCGGCGGTCCGGCGGGTGCTGCCCGGGCTCGCGGTCGGCATGCGGCACACCCCGTCGCTGTTCGAGCGGGCCCGGCTACGCGGCAGCGACCTGGCGTACTCGATCACGCGACGGGTCGGCTTCGGCACGACCGACGTGCCGCCGTCCGTGGTCGAGTTCCTGGAGGCGGAGATCGCCGGCACGCCGATCTCGGTGATCGGCTCGTTCCTGCCGACGCTGGTCGCCCACGACAAGCTCGCCGCCGCGGCGGTGCTGCGGCACGTGCCGACGCTGCTCATGGTCGGCGACCACGACCTGATGACGCCGCTGCCGCACAGCCGCACGCTCGCCGACGCGCTGCCCGAGGCCGAGCTGGCCGTCGAGGAGGGCGCCGGGCACGCCCTGCCGCTGGAACGGCCGGGCGCGGTCAACGAGCGCATCCGCGCGCTGGTCGCCCGGGCGCATCCCGCCCGCCGCGCCCGGCTGCGCTGGCCGTCGCTGGGCGCGCGTTAGCGCCCATCCCGGGCACCCCGCAAGACCCAGCCCCGCCCGAGCGCCGCGCGCCCGCCGGGGTCCGGATCGCTAAAGCAGCGGCAGGGTCGACGACGCGGCGAGGTCCAGCGGCGACGGCGCGACGCCGGCGGCCACCTTCAGCGACCCGAGCGCGGCGACCATCGCGCCGTTGTCGGTGCACAGGCCGGGCCGCGGCACGCGCAGCCTGATCCCGGCCGCCTCGCAGCGCTCAGCGGCGAGCGCGCGCAGGCGGCTGTTCGCGGCCACGCCACCGCCGATGACCAGCGTCTCGACGCCGTGCAGGCGCGCCGCCGCGACCGCCTTCGCGGTCAGCACGTCGACGACGGCCTCCTGGAACGACGCGGCCACGTCCGCGACGGGCACCGGCTCGCCGGCCCTGCGCCGGGCCTCCACCCAGCGGGCGACGGCGGTCTTCAGCCCGCTGAACGAGAAGTCGAAGGTGCCGTCGCCGGCCTTTCCCCGCGGGAACGGGATCGTCGGCGTGCCGTCGCGGGCCGCCCGGTCGATCGGCGGCCCGCCCGGGAACGGCATCCCGAGCAGCCGGGCGACCTTGTCGTAGGCCTCGCCGGCCGCGTCGTCGACGGTGGCGCCGAGCGAGACGACGGGCGCCGCCGCGAGGTCCTCGACGAGCAGCAGCGACGAGTGGCCACCGGACACCAGCAACGCCACCGACGGCGACGGCAGCGGCCCGTGCTCCAGGGTGTCGACGGCGACGTGCGCGGCGAGGTGGTGGATGCCGTAGAGCGGCACCCCGAGGGCGAGCGCGTAGGCCTTGGCCGCCGCCACGCCGACGAGCAGGGCCCCGGCGAGCCCCGGGCCGGCGGTGACCGCGACGGCGTCGACGTCCGCGGCCCTGGCCCCCGCCGAGGCGAGCGCACGCTCGATCGTCGGCACCATCGCCTCCAGGTGCGCGCGGGCGGCGATCTCCGGGATGACGCCGCCGTAGCGGGCGTGCTCGTCGACGGACGAGGCAAGCGCGTCGGCGAGCAGCACGCCGTCGCGTACCAGGCCGACGCCGGTCTCGTCGCACGACGTCTCGATCCCGAGGACCAGCGGCCCGGGCGTCCCAGCCGGCCGGGTCATGTGGCTCCCTTTACGTGTTTCCACGCCGTGGCGGTGCCCGCGGCCACCGCGTCGCCGGCGGTCAGCGCGGCCCAGGCCGCGTCGAGGCGGGCCCCGTAGCCGGCGGTGTCGATCGGGCGGACCCGCATGACGTAGGCGTCGCCGCCGGACGGCTGGTAGTAGCCGCGGCGCAGCCCGAGGTCGACGAACCCGAGACGAGCGTAGAGGGCCCGGGCGCCGAGGTTGTCGGTGCGCACCTCCAGCCCGCAGCTGCGGGCTCCGCGCCGGCGGGCCGTGCGCAGCAGCTCGATCATCATCCGGGCGCCCAGGCCGCGGCCGCGGTGAGCCGGATGCACGCCGACGGTCTGGATGTACGCCTCGTCGGCGGCGACCGCGAGCCCGGCGTAACCGGCGATGCTGCCGTCGACCAGGGCGGCGAGGTAGTACCGGCTGTCCCCCTGGGCCAGCTCGGACCAGAACATCTCCGGCGTCCACGGGTCGACGTCGAAGACGGCCATCTCCAGCTCGGCGACCTCGGCGAGGTGCCACCAGCGCAGCGCCACCAGCTCCACCGCGCGCTCGCCGCCCGGCGGCCCGCCGGCGGCGCTCACCCGGTCACCGTCTTGGCCGGATGCGGCTCGGCGACGTCGGGCCGCCGCAGGTAGATCGGGGTCAGCGGCCCGGGGGGCCGGCCGGCCCGCAGGTCCGGGGCCGCGAGCGCGGCCAGGACGGCCGGGTCGGGATAGGCGGGCGGCGCTGCCGCGTCGACCGCGGCGAAGCTCGCGAACGCGTCCGGGTAGAGCGCCAGCCCAGGGCCGGCCACGGCGTGCACACCGTCGGCGCGCAGCAGCTCGGCGGCCCGGTCCGGCCGGTCGACGGCCGGTCCGGCGATCCGCGCGCCGTCGGCGTAGGCCGCCCAGAACACCTCGCGGCGGCGGGCGTCGCTGACCACCCCGACCCGCCCCCGGCTCGCGGCGCCGATGCCGTCGAGGGAACAGACGCCGTGGCAGACGATTCCGCGGGCGGCCGCGAACGTCGCCGCGGTGACGATCCCGACCCGCAGGCTGGTGAACGGGCCCGGGCCGAGCCCGACGACCACCGCGTCGAGATCCGCTGGCAGCACGCCCGCCGCGGCGAGCGTGTCCCGGGTCAGCGGGCCGAGCAGCTCGCCGTGCCGGCGGGCGTCGACGACCTGGCGGGCTGCCAGCGACGGCATCGCGGCGGACCCGGCCGCCGCGTCCGCCAGCTGGACCAGCGCGACCGAACAGGCGGGCGTCGAGGTGTCAAGGGCGAGCACCAACACATCCCCAGCCTACGGACCACCGCCGGCACGGCCGCGCACCGATCCCGTGGCCCGCCGGCCGCCAGCCGCCGGCCCCGGCCAGCGCTCGCCGGCGTCGAGGCAGCTGAAATCGGGGTCGAACCGCCGATGGGGACCCCGATGTCGCCTGCCTCGACGCGCGGTGTCGTCCCGGGGGCGGGTCGAGTCGTCGGGTTGGTCAGTCGGAGGTGCGCAGGGCCGGCGTGCGGGCCGCCCAGCCGGGGCCGGCCGCCGTCAACCGGACGCGGCGAGCCTCGCCGGCCTCGTCGCCCTCGGGACGTTCGATCTCGACGAACAGGTGCTCCTGCGCGAGCTGCTCGACTCGGCCCGCGCCCCACTCGACGACGGTCAGCGCCGCGTCGGTGTCCGCGTCGAGGTCCAGGTCGTCGACCTCGGCCACGCCGCCGAGCCGGTAGGCGTCGACGTGGACCAGCGGCAGCCGGCCGTCGGCGTGCACCCGGGCGAGCACGAACGTCGGCGACGTCACCGGTCCGCGCACCCCGAGCCCGGCGGCGATGCCCTGCACCAGCACGGTCTTGCCCGCGCCGAGTGGACCGGCGAGCACCACCAGGTCACCCGCCCGCGCGACCGCCCCGATCCGGGCCCCCAGCGCCCGCATCCGCTCCGGCGTCTCGACCACCAGCGGGTCCGCCCCGGCGCGCGGCGCGCGGCCCGGCGCGGCGCCGGGCGAGTGTGCGGTCGTCACCGGTCCATCATCCGCCCGTGCCACCGCCGGGCGCCGACAGCCCGGTCGGCGACGCGCGTCGGGTCAGTGGGCGCAGCCGCCGCCGCTGGCCATGCCGCCGAACGCGCCGCGGCCCGGGCGCACCCGGACGATCTTCGGGGCTGCCTCGGCCGCCGCGGCCTGCTCGACCTGCTCGCGGGTGGTCAGGGTGAGCAGCACCGGCCCGCCACCGCCGGCTGGCCCGGCCGGTCCACCCGGTGCGGCCGCCGGCGCGTTCTCGGCGGACTCGTCGAGGTCGTCCAGGTCATCGCGCTCGCCGAGGTCCGACCCGCCGGCGAGGCCGCTGCCCGTGCCTTCGTGCCGGTCGCCTCGTCGCCAGAGCCTCACGTCATGTCCTCCACGTCTCGTCCGGTAACGACCATCCTGCCGCCCCCGGCGCCCCCTCGCCGCCCCGGCCCGGGCCCGCTCTCCTTCGACGGTAGGTCGGTTCCGGCTCCGCGTCTCGGCGAGGGCACACCTGCCATGGTCCCGCCGTCCGTCTCCCGTCTCGGCGCCCCGACGCCCGGACGCCCCGACGCCCGACGCCCCGACGCCCGGATGAGGCCACACCCGGCCCCGCGTTCCGGCGTGAACCTGGCGAACGGGGCCCGGCGGGGACATGCTGGTCGCAACTGATGATCCCCGGGAGCCGGGCCGGCCGCGGGGCTGGCGCCGCGGCGGGGCGCCGTGGCCGGCGAGGAGGGAGCGCATGGCCGACGTGCGCGATCCCTGGCGGCCCGACGACTCTGCCGGGTGGGACCACGTCGGCTCGGCCCGCAGCCCGGACGATCGGACGGCCCGGTGGCACGGGTCGTGGCCGCGGTCGCCGGCGCGGGCCGCCGGCTGCTCGCCCGGCGCGGTGGCCGGGCTGCGGTAGCCGCCGGCGCCCTGCTGCTACTCGCCGGCGCGGGCGGCGCCATCTGGTTCGCCACCGCCGCCCCGCCGCCGACCGGCCCGAGCTGTGCCGGGGCCGGGGTGGTCTGCTCCCGGGCGATGCGGCTGGCCGCGCAGACCGACCCCGATCGCGCCACGTCGGACGTGTCGGGACATCCCGCCGTCCCCGGCGCCGTCGGCGAGAGCTATGTGACCACCCGGCCAGTCGCGTCCGTGTCGCCGCCCCCGGGCGGCCGGGACGACTGCGCCGGCCGGGCCGGCTGGGCCGGCGAAATCGGCGCCGCCCAGGCCGACGTCTCGCCGGTACGCCTGGACGTCAGCGCCCGGCGGCAGTCGCCCGTCGAGGTCCTCGGCTTCGCGGTCCACGTCGACGACAGCCCCGTCGACCATCCGGGCGGCGCGCTGCTCACCTGCACCGGGGCGGCCCGGCCGGACTCGTTCTCGCATCCCGTCCACCAGCTCCCGCAGGCACAGGCGCTGTCCCGGGCGGGGGCCGTGCTGCTCGACCTGACCCGCCGCACCTCGGCGCTCATCCCGCCGCGGGCGCAGGTGGCGGGCGGTCCGCCGGTGCCGCCGACGGTCCGGGTGGCACCAGGAGGGACGGCGTCGATCCTGGTCGCGGGCCTCGCGGGTGGCTGCGAGTGCCGGTGGCGCCTGGAGGTCACGCTGCTCGTCGACGGCGAGCGGCAGGTGGTCACGGTCGGCCGGGACGGCGCCCGACCCGGCCCGGTGGACGACAATCCGGGGCAGCCCCCCTTCCAGACGGTGTCGTCGGCGCAGCTCACCCCGTACCGCTACCTCGACGGTCAGTGGCAGGCGGCCGGGCTGCCGCTGGGTGCCGCGCAGCCCGTGTGCCCGCTGCTGCGGCGCGACCAGGTCGACGCGGCGTTCGGCGCGGACTCGACGGGCCGGATCTTCCAGGTCTACGCGCAGGAGGGCGACGAGGTCGGCGCCTCGAGCAACCGGGCGCACACGGTGTCCTGCGCGTGGCAGGCCGACCCGGACCGCTACGGTCTGGGCAATCTCAACGTCACGGTGCTGCGGCTCGCGGACGGAGCCGCGGCCCGCGCCGAGTTCGACGTCCAGCGGGCACTGCTGACCACCGAGCCGCCGCTGTACGAGTGCTCGGCGGGGGCGCACCCCGCCGGTCCGGCGCCGGTTGCGGTCAGCGGGGTCGGTGACGAGGCGGTCCGCGCGCCGGGGCGGATCGTGGTCCTGGCCGGCGATCGGGTCGCCCGCGTCGAGCTGTGCGCCGCGCCGCTGCCCGACCCGGGCGAGCCGGCGCCGGCGCCGACGCCGCCGGTCGCGGGCGTGGTCGGTGACCCGGCCGTACTCGCCCTGGTGGCCCGGGCGGCATTGTTCGGGTAGGCCGGCCGGACGCGGGGCGCCGGCGGCGCCGCCCGCGCCGGCCGGTCAGGCGCCGCGGTAGGCGCGGGGAATGCGGGAGCCGACGCGGGACACGATCTCGTAGTTGATGGTGCCGAGGGCGGCGGCCCAGTCGTCGGCGGTCGGCTCGCCGTCGTCGCCCGGCCCGAACAGCACGGCCTCGTCGCCGGCCTCGACGGCGTCGTCGCCGACGTCGAGGACGAACTGGTCCATGCAGACCGTTCCGGCGATCCGTCGCCGTCGCCCAGCGAGGAGGACGTCAGCGATGTTCGTCGCCGCGCGGGGGATCCCGTCGGCGTAGCCGAGCGGCAGGATCGCGAGGGTCGTCTCGGACTCGGTGGTGTACCGGTGGGCGTAGGAGACGCCGGTTCCCGGCGGAACCCGCTTCGCGAGCGCCACCCGGGCGGTCAGCCGCATGGCGGGTCGCAGGCCCAGGTCCGTCGAGCGGCCGACCTCCGGACCGGGTGAGAGGCCGTAGACCGAGATACCCGGCCGGACGAGGTCGAAGTGGGCCTCCGGGCTGACCAGGGTGGCGGCCGAGTTGGCCAGATGCCGGACCTGGGGACGCAGCCCGGCCTTCTCGGCAACGGCGACCGCGTCGGTGAACCGGCCGATCTGTCCCTGGACGGTCGGATGGCCGGGAGCGTCGGCGAACGCGAAGTGACTCCACACGCCGACGACGTCGAGCAGCCCCTCGGCGCGCAGCGCGGCGGCCTGGTCGCACAGGGCCGGCCAGTCGGCGCCGGCGGCGCCCGCCCGCCCGAGCCCGGTGTCGGCCTTGAGGTGGACCCGCGCCGGCCGCCCCGTCGCCGCGGCGGCCGCGGCGATCTCCGCCAGCGCCCAGTCCGCCGAGGCGGACAGGTCGATGTCGGCGAGCAGCGCGTCGCCCAGCGGCTCGCCGGGCGCCATCAGCCAGGACAGCACCGGGACGGTGAAGCCGGCGGCGCGCAGCGCGAGCGCCTCCTCCAGGACCGCGACGCCGAGCCAGCTCGCGCCGCCGTCGAGGGCCGCCCGCGCGCACGGGATCATGCCGTGGCCGTAGCCGTCCGCCTTGACGACGGCCATGGTGGCCGCGGAGCCGGCGCGGGCGACCAGCGTCGCGGTCGACTCCCGCACGGCGTCCAGGTCGACGGTGGCGCACGCACGCGGCGCCACCGCGTGCGTCGGTGCGGCCGTGCCGTCCGGCTGGCTCACGGGCCCTCCAGAGGTCGCGCGCGGCCGGTCTGCGGACCAGCCGGCCGTCGGTTCCGGGCTTTACCGCACCCTACTGGCCGCCGTGGCGCCCGCCGCCCCGCGACGGGCCGGGGCTGCGGCAACCCGCGGGCGGATGGTGGGCGGTGGTGCGTAGGATTGGACGGTGATCATCAAGGTTTCCGGAGACGGCCCGCACGACGAGGTCATCCTCACCCCGCTGGAGGCGGCCTTCACCGAGACCGCCTGCGCGGAGCTCGCGGGTACCGAGACGTTCACCCGGGGCGTGGGGCTCGCGCTGCTCGGCCGCGTCGCGGACCTGCGGATCCGGCCCAGCGACGCCTCCGGCTCCGTCGAGGACAGCCACGAGTTCACCGTCAAGCTGGCGGTGACCGAGGACGGCCCGCAGCACGACTGCAGCTGCGGGAGCGCGCCCGCGACGGCGCTGTGCCAGCACGGCGTGGCGGTGGCGCTGGCCGCGACGGGCCTGATCCAGGCGGACGACGACGAGGACGACGACGACGACTACGTCCGCGCCGCCGTCGGCGTGTTCCTGGAGAGCCTCCCGCGCACGGAGCTCGTCGACCTCGTCCTCGGCCTGGCCGACGACAACGACGACCTTGCGGACGCCCTGTGGGACGAGACCGTCCGCTGGCACCGGGACCGCGCCACCAACGCCCCGGACTAGCCCCTACTCGACGGTGACCGACTTCGCGAGGTTGCGGGGCTGGTCGACGTCATGGCCGCGGGCGAGCGCCAGCTCACAGGCGAAGACCTGCAGCGGGATCGTGGTCACCAGCGGGGCGAACAGCGACGGTGTCGCCGGCACCCGGATCAGGTGGTCGGCGAACGGCTCGACGAGGTGGTCACCCTCCTCGGCGATCACGATCGTGCGGGCGCCGCGGGCGCGGACCTCCTGGATGTTCGAGACGATCTTGTCGTGCAGCACGGCCCGCCCGCGCGGCGAGGGCACCACGACGACGACGGGCACGCCCTGCTCGATCAGCGCGATCGGCCCGTGCTTGAGCTCGCCGGCCGGGAAGCCCTCGGCGTGCATGTACGCGAGCTCCTTGAGCTTGAGCGCGCCCTCCAACGCCACCGGGTAGCCGACGTGCCGGCCGAGGAAGAGCACGGTCTTCGCGCCGGCGAGGCTGTGGGCCAGCTCGCGGACCGGGCCGACGGTGCTCAGCGTGCGGGCGACCAGGTCGGGCATCTTCTGCAGCTTCTCGACGTAGGCGCCGACCTCGTCGCCGTAGAGCACGCCGCGGGCCTGCGCGAGGAAGAGGCCGACGAGCAGGCAGGCGGCGACCTGGCCGAGGTAGGTCTTGGTCGCGGCGACGCCGACCTCGGGGCCACAGCGGGTGTAGAGCACCGCGTCGGACTCGCGCGGGATCGTCGACCCGTTGGTGTTGCAGATCGCCAGCACCCGGGCCTTCTGCTCGCGGGCGTGCTTGACGGCCATCAGGGTGTCGAGCGTCTCGCCGCTCTGGCTGATGGCGACGACGAGCGTGGAGCGGTCCAGTACCGGGTCGCGGTAGCGGAACTCGGAGGCCATCTCGACCTCGCAGGGCAGTCTCGTCCAGTGCTCGATCGCGTACTTGGCGATCAGGCCGGCGTGGTAAGCGGTGCCGCAGGCGACGATGAAGACCTTGTCGATGTCGCGGAAGTCCTCGCCGGACAGCCGCTCCTCGTCGAGGACGATCGAGCCCTCCGCGGACAGCCGGCCGCGCAGCGTGTCGGCGAGCACCGCGGGCTGCTCGCTGATCTCCTTGAGCATGAAGTACGGGAAGCCGCCCTTCTCGGCGGCGCTCGCGTCCCAGTCGACGTGGTACGGCCGGCCCTCGACCGGTTCCCCGTTGAAGTCGATGATGCTCACGCCGTCGCGGCGGGCCTCGACGATCTGGTCCTGCCCGATCTCCAGCGCGTCGCGGGTGTGCGCGATGAAGGCGGAGACGTCGCTGGCGAGGAACGTCTCCCCCTCGCCGAGCCCGATGACGAGCGGGCTGTTGCGCCGGGCACCGATGACGACGTCCGGGAAGTCGCGGTGCAACACGACCAGGGTGAACGCGCCGGACAACCGCTGGCAGACCCGGCGTACCGCCTCGGTCAGCGGGTGCCGCCCGCCCTCGGCACCCTCGGCCGCCGTCATGGCGTTGACCTCGCCGGAGCCCGGGCGGCCGAGCTCCGCCTCCAGTAGGTGGGCGACGACCTCGGTGTCCGTCTCGCTGGCCAGCTCGTGGCCGGCGGCGAACAGCTCGGCGCGCAAGGCCGTGAAGTTCTCGATGATGCCGTTGTGGATGACGCCGATCGCCCCGGTGCAGTCCGTGTGCGGGTGGGCGTTCACGTCCGTCGGGCCGCCGTGCGTCGCCCACCGGGTGTGGCCCATGCCGGTCGTGCCGGCCATGCTGTCGCCGACGACGGCGCCGTCGTCGCCCTCGGCGAGCGCCTTCTCCAGGTTGGCCAGCTTGCCGGCGCGGCGGACGACCCGCAGCGCGCCCGCGCCGACCACGGCGATGCCCGCCGAGTCGTACCCTCGGTACTCGAGCCGTCGCAGTCCGCCGAGGGCAACCTCGAGAGCGGACTGCTCACCCACGTAGCCGATGATCCCGCACATGCGGCTCAGCGTACGCAGCCGCGCCCCCGTCGCGCCGATGGACCCCTCGAAGCGTCGAGCGATTTCCGTGGCGGCCGGGGCCAGAAGCGACGAAAAGCCCAACCGTGGCTGCGGTTTCTCGGCTCGGCCCCGCGGCGGGCGCCGCACCTAGGAGATGATCGCCAGTTCCCGCTCGACGGCCTCGGCGAGACCGGCGGCGATCGCCCGGGCCTGGGCGTCGGTCGGCGCCTCGACCATCACCCGCACCAGCGGCTCGGTGCCCGACGGGCGCAGCAGCACCCGGCCCTCGTCGCCCAGCTCCGCCTCGGCGGCCCGGACCGCGGCGGCCAGCCCCGGCGACGTCGACACCCGCGACCGGTCCACCCCGCGCACGTTCACCAGCACCTGCGGCAGCCGGGTCATCGACTTGGCCAGCTCGCCTAGCGGCTGGCCGGTCTCCCGCATCCGCCCGAGCACCGCCAGCGCGGTGAGCAGGCCGTCGCCGGTGGTGGCGTGCCGCAGGAAAACTACGTGGCCGCTCTGCTCGCCGCCCAGCGCGATGTCGTGGCGGCGCATCTCGGCGAGGACGTACCGGTCGCCGACGGGGGTGGCGAGCACGTCGATCGCGGCCTCGCGCATGGCGTGGTGGAAGCCCAGGTTCGACATCACGGTGACGACCACCCGCCGGTCGGTCAGCTCGCCGCGCTCGGCCAGCGCCAGCGCGCAGACGGCCAGGATCTGGTCGCCGTCGACGATCTCACCCGCCTCGTCGACGGCGAGGCAGCGGTCCGCGTCGCCGTCGTGCGCGATGCCGACGTCCGCGCCGTGCGCGAGCACCGCGGCCCGCAGGCTGTCGAGGTGGGTCGCGCCCGAGCCGTCGTTGATCCGTTCGCCGTCGCCGTCGGCGTGCAGCGCGACGACCTCGGCACCGGCGGCGCGCAGCACCCGCGGGGCGAGCGCGGACGCGGCGCCCTGCGCGCAGTCGACGACGACCCGAAGGCCGTCGAGCCGGCTGGTCAGCGTGGACAGCAGGTGCTCGACGTACCCGTCGATCACCTTCGCGATGTAGCCGGGCTCGTCCCGGACGCGGCCGACGGCGGCGCCGGTCGGGCGGGTCGCCGGCGGGGCGGCGAGCCTCGCCTCGATGGCGTCCTCGACCTCGTCGGGCAGCTTGTGGCCGCCCGCGGCGAACAGCTTGATCCCGTTGTCGGGCATCGGGTTGTGGCTCGCGGAGAGCATCACGCCGAGGTCGGCGCCGGTCGCGGCGACGATGTGCGCGACCGCGGGGGTGGGCACCACGCCGGCCCGGACGACGTCGGCGCCCCGGGAAGCGAGTCCGGCGACGACCGCAGCCTCCAGGAACTCGCCCGACGGGCGGATATCGCGCCCGACCACGACGACGGGCCGAGGCGCGTCCGGCGGCCGGTGTTCCGTGACCACCTCGACCGCCGACTCCGCGAGCCGCAGCGCCAGCTCCGCGGTCAGGTCCACGTTGGCCACGCCGCGAACACCGTCGGTACCGAACAGCCGCCCCATAGGGGTCCCCCAAAACCAGTCGCACATCGCCGAGCACCTGTAGGGACACCGACGGCTCGTCGGCTGCCACGGGTGCAGCCACGGGAGCGGCGCCGCCGGCCCGCCGCCCTCGGAGCCGGGCCTCGTCGCCCGGCCCGGCGTCCAGGATCATGCCCGGACCCCGTCGGTGGGACCAGGCTCGCCACATCTTCGCCGACGTCGCGCCGGCTTCCTACCCAGCCCCGCGCCCGAGTCGGGCCACGTCTGCGCCACAGCCGGCCAGCGGAGCCACTCCGGGCACAGCAAAGCCGCCCGTCTGGCGACGGACGGCTCTTACTGCGACCCGCGCACTTACTGCGACCCGCGCGACTCGGCGAGAAACCTCGCCTCGCCGCTCCAACGGGCCAAGCGGCCGAAACTACCGCTTGCTGTACTGCGGAGCCTTACGGGCCTTCTTGAGGCCGTACTTCTTCCGCTCCTTGACCCGGGAGTCACGCGAGAGGAAGCCGGCCTTCTTCAGGGTCGGCCGGCACTCGTCCTCGGCGAGCAGGAGCGCCCGCGCCACGGCGAGGCGCAGCGCGCCGGCCTGGCCGGAGATCCCGCCGCCGTGCAGCAGGGCGATGATGTCGTAGGACTCGGCCCGGTCCAGCGCCTTCAGCGGCTCGTTGACGAGCTGCTGGTGCACCTTGTTCGGGAAGTAGTTCTCCAGGGGGCGGCCGTTGAGGGACCACTTGCCTGTTCCGGGCAGCAGGCGCACCCGGACAACGGCCTCCTTGCGGCGGCCGGTCGCCCTCGGGTTGCCCTGAACGTCGGTCACGACAGACACGTCGCGTTCCTTCCTTGCGGTTCGTGGTCGCGCGGAGCGCGACATCGGGGGGTCGGGGGCTCAGCCCCAGCTAGCTGGTGTGGCCCCCCGCGAAGCTGACCGAACATCAGCGAACAGGGCAAGCCGGCCGCCAGCGCCTACTGCGCGACCTGGATAATCTCGAACGGCTGCGGCTGCTGCGCCTGGTGCGGGTGCGTCGGACCCGCGTAGACCTTCAGCTTGCGCACCTGGGCGCTGCCAAGCTTGTTCTTCGGCAGCATCCCCTTGATGGCCTTCTCGACCAGCAGCTGCGGCCGCGTGTCGAGAAGCTCACCGTAGCTCGTGCTGCGCAGACCGCCCGGGTAGCCGGAGTGGCGGTGGTACTGCGACTGCTCGCGCTTCGACCCGGACAGCGACACCTTGCCGGCGTTGATGATGATCACGAAGTCGCCGGTGTCGATGTGCGGGGCGTAGTACGCCTTGTGCTTGCCACGCAGCAGCTGGGCAGCCTGGCTCGCCAGCTTGCCGAGGACGACGTCGCTGGCGTCGATGACGTGCCACGCACGCTGGACATCCGCGGGCTTGGGCTGGTACGTGCGCACAGGTCTGCCTTCTTCGTCGGGACGCCGCCGCAATACCCACCGAGGTCCGATCCCATGTGGATCCGGTGCCACGGGCGGCGAGCGCGTCAAGAATGTGGGGACGGGCGCGTGCGCAGTTCTGTGGAGACAGTCATGTCACGCGTCGCAGTCCTTGAGGTTACCAGGCGCCGGACATCTCCGGCCGGCGGCGTCATCCGCGCCCCTCGCCCGGCCGCCGGCCGCGCCCGGGTGACGCCGGAGATGCACCGCCACGACACCAGTGTCCGATTGATCATAATTGTCGGCTACCGTCGGTCGCATGAGCGGCACGGATTCCTGGCCGGGCGCCGATCGGTACGACAGCGCGGGCGGCTGGAACGGCGGGGACGGCGAGACCGCCCGCAACGGCGGGTTCGGCGACGGTTTCGAGGACGGGCCGTACGCCGGCGAGGAACGCGCCGAGCGGGGCGCCGAACCGGATTCAGACGGCTTCGGCTCCGACGCAGACGAGCCGGACGACGACAACCGGTACGACGACGATCGGTACGACGAGGGCCGGTACGAAGAGCGCCGCGGCCGGTTCGCCGCCGCGCGAGGGAGCAGGTTCGGCGCAGACCGCGGGACCGGCGGCCGCTTCGGCGCCCTGGGTGCACGCCGCGCGGCCCCGCGGGGATCGGACGAGCCTCCCGCCGACGCGGGTGGGTCCGGCGCGGCTCCCGGGCCGCCGCGGCGGATGTGGCGGGTGCTGCTCATCGCCGTCGCCGTGCTGGCCGTCGCCGGTGTGACCTACCGGACGATGACCCGGTCGGACGACGGCGGCTCCCCTACGGCGTCCATACCGACGGTCAAGCCGGTCCCCGCCGATTTCCTCAACTCCATCGCGACCGACGTCGACCCGGTGATCGAGAACGAGTTCTTCCGGGACGCCACGGTGACGATCGGAAGCCACACCTACACCAGAATCGCCAGCAAGCTCGACGCCGGCTGCCCCGACCTCACCGGCCAGCTCAAGAGCTCCCTCGACCGCCCGGCCGCGCCCCTGCCGGCGCCGACCTCGAGCACGGCGCCGGCCAGCGTGGCGGCCGCGGCGCCGCCGGCCACCGCCGGCTCGCCCGCGACCGGTGCGCCGTCGCCAGCTCCCACGATCACCGGGCCGGCCTGCCGCCAGCTGGTCCGGGCGCTCTACCTGGGCGAGCCGGGCAAGGACGGGCGGCGGTTGCTCGCCGGCATCAGCGTCCTCGTCGTCGACAACGCCGAGACCGCGAAGCAGGCGGCCTTCATCCTCGGCGTCCGCGGGGGCGGAGTGCCGCCGCTGCCGATACCGGCCGGGGCACTGCCCGGCGCGAAGATCACCGGGCCGAACGGCGACAACGAGCTGCGGACCGCATTCCCGGACGGCCACTACGCCGTCATGATCCAGCTGGCCTACTCCGACGCGAGCCAGGCGCCGAAGGACGACAAGGTGGCGGCCGACGCGGCGGCCGATCTGCACTCGGTGACGGTCCAGCCGCTCGACGAGCGGCTGCTGATCGGCCGCGGCTACCGCGGATAGGCGCCCGCGTCGGCGCACCGGGCCACGGCCACGGCAGGGCCACGGCCACGGCAGGGCCACGGCCACGGCAGGGCCACGGCCACGGCAGGGCCACGGCCACGGCAGGGCCACGGCCACGGCAGGGCCACGGCACGGCCACGGCCACGGCAGGGCCACGGCACGGCCACGGCCACGGCAGGGCCACGGCCACGAGCAGGGTCGCGTCAGCCCGACAGGGTCGGCGAGACCCGGACGGCACGGGTGACCTCGGCGCGGGCGGCCAGCGCGGAGTCGGGCGGGTAGCGCACGTCGATGAGGGTGAGCCCGTGCGCGGGCAGCACGGTGACGCCCGGGTCGCGCACCGCCCTGCCCAGCACCTGCCCCACCCAGCCGGGCTGATGGCGCCCCTCGCCCACGGCGACCAGCGCCCCGACGAGCGCCCGGACCATCGAGTGGCAGAAGGCGTCCGCCTCGACGTCGGCGACGACGACCCCGTCCGCGGCGCGGCGCACGTCCAGGCGCAGCAGCGTACGGATCGTCGTGGCGCCCTCCCGTCGCCGGCAGAACGCGGCGAAGTCGTGCTCACCGAGTAGAACGAGGGCGGCCAGCCGCATCCCGTCGGCGTCCAGCGGCCGCGGCCAGGCCAGCGTGTCGTGCCGGCGCAGCGGATCGGCTCCGTAGGAGGCGTCGCTGATCCGGTAGGCGTAGCGTCTGGACAGCGCCGAGAACCGGGCGTCGAACCCGGCCGGCGCCGGGGTGAGCCCCGTGACCCGCACGGCCCGGTCGAGCACCCCGTTGAGCCGGCGCGCGAGGCCGCCCAGCGGGACCTCCGCGGGGATGTCGACGTGGGCCACCTGCCCCACGGCGTGCACTCCGGCGTCCGTCCGCCCCGCCACCGTGAGCCGCACCGCGGGCAGCCGGGCGACCCGCATCAGGGCATCCTCCACCTCGCCCTGCACGGTGCGCCGACCCGGCTGGCGTGCCCAACCGGCGAACGGCGTGCCGTCGTAGGCGACGTCGATCCGCAGTCGCTGGAGGCCGTCCGCGTTGGTGGTCGTCACGGCGGCTCGCCTCTCCCTGCTTTCCGCGCTTCCCGCACCCGGTTGGAACGATTTGCCCACCGGGTGGCGCGGGCTGGCGGGGCCTGGTGCCACCCGGATCACGGGCAGCTCGCCGGGACCGGAGAAGTGCTCATGGTCGCACCTCCACCGTCCGCTGTCAGCAGGGCCGTCGCGCTCCGAGAACGTCCTGCCCGACCGCGGCCGGCCGCATGCGTGGGCGTCCGGGCGGCGGGCGGGCGACGATCGGTTGCGCCGGCCCCGCCCGGCGGCGGCCGGTGCCGGCGTCGGCCGGGCGGCGCATTCCAAACGGCGAGGAGCCCGTCTCCCTCGCGGGTGACGGGCTCCGGGCCTTCGGACTACCGGCCGGGTCATACGCGACGGCGCGTGCCTCGGCCTGGCGCTGACGTCACGGGCCGGCGGGCGGCGGGCGGCGGTAGGCCGATCAGGCGTCCTTGGAGTCGCCGTCGGTGTCGCCGGTCGTCTCGGCCGCGTCGTCGGTGGTCTCGACGTCGGTGGTCTCGTCGTCCGACGCCTGCGCGGTCGTGTCGTCCGCGGCCTTGGCGTCCTTCGCCTCGGCCGCGACGGCCGCCGCCGTCGGCGACTCCTTGGCCAGGTCGTCGGCGGCCTCGGCGGTCGCGCCGGTCGGCGCCTTGCGCTCGGCGAACCGGGTGCCGCGGGCGCGCTCGGCCTCGGCGACGGCCGACTGCCCGACGGTCAGCGCCTCGACCAGCTCGATGCGTGCCAGCTGGGCGTTGTCGCCCTTGCGCAGGCCGACCTTGGTGATGCGGGTGTAGCCGCCCGGGCGGTTCTCGTAGCGCGGGCCGATCTCGGTGAACAGCTCGTGCACCACCGACTTGTTGCGGATCACCTGCATGACCTGCCGGCGAGCGTGCAGGTCGCCCCGCTTCGCGAACGTGATGAGCCTCTCGGCGTAGGGACGCAGCCGCTTCGCCTTCGTCTCGGTCGTGGTGATCGCACCGTGCTCGAAGAGCGCGGTCGCCAGGTTCGCAAGAATCAGCCGCTGGTGCGCCGGGCTACCGCCCAGCCGAGCGCCCTTTGTGGGAGTTGGCATCGAACTTCCTCGATCTCTAGATCACTACGACCGGGCCGGACATCTCCACGGCTGCCGGCTGTCTCTCGACGAACCGGCGGCATAGGCCCGCGCGGGCGATCAAGCCTCGCGCAGACCAGGTCGGACGGCGTTCCGGTGCCCCGGTCGGCACCGGAACCCCTCCGACGTGGATCCCTGCGAACAGGTCTTCCTGGTGTTGCAGATCTGGCAAAACCTACGAATCAACCTGTACCCGAAGTCTTCGTGGCGGCGGACACGGACCGGAGGTCCGTGTCCGCCGCCACGAATCAATCAGTACTGCTCGGTCTCGACGTACTCGGAGCCGTCGTCCTCGGCGCCCGCGGAGAACGGCGGGCTGTAGGTGTCGGTCCCGTAGGTGTCGACGGCCTGCCGCGGGTCGAACCCGGGCGGGGAGTCCTTCAGCTGCAGGCCCATGGCCCCCAGCTTCGTCTTCACCTCGTCGATCGACTTCTGGCCGAAGTTGCGGATGTCGAGCAGGTCCGCCTCGCTGCGGGAGACCAGCTCGCCGATCGTGTGGATGCCTTCGCGCTTGAGGCAGTTGTAGGAGCGGACGGTCAGGTCCATCTCCTCGATCGGCAGGGCCAGATCCGCGGCCAGCTGCGCGTCCTGCGCGGACGGGCCGATGTCGACGCCCTCCGCCTCGGCGTTGAGCTCCTGGGCCAGCCCGAACAGGCCGACCAGGGTCTTGCCGGCGCTCGCCATCGCGTCCCGCGGCGAGATCGACGGCTTGGCCTCGACGTCGACGATCAGCTTGTCGAAGTCGGTCCGCTGCTCGACTCGGGTCGCCTCGACCTTGTAGGTGACCTTGAGCACCGGCGAGTAGATCGAGTCGATCGGAATGCGGCCGATCTCCTGGCCGGGCTGCTTGTTCTGCGCGGCGCTCACGTAGCCGCGGCCACGCTCGACGGTCAGCTCGATCTCGAGCTTGCCCTTGTCGTTGATCGTCGCCAGGTGCAGCTCGGGGTTGTGCACCTCGACCCCGGCCGGCGGCGCGATGTCCGCCGCGGAGACCTCACCCGGGCCCTGCTTGCGCAGGTACATCACGGTCGGCTCGTCGTTGTCCGAGCTGACGACCAGTTCCTTGAGGTTCAGGATGAGGTCGGTGACGTCTTCCTTGACCCCGGGAACCGTGGAGAACTCGTGCAGGACGCCGTCGATCCGGATGCTGGTCACCGCCGCGCCCGGGATGGACGACAGCAGCGTGCGGCGCAGCGAGTTTCCGAGGGTGTAGCCGAAACCCGGCTCCAGCGGCTCGATGATGAACCGGGACCGGAACTCCGAGATCGGCTCTTCGGTCAGCGTAGGACGCTGAGCAATAAGCATGAGCTACTTCCTTCCAACCACGACGCCCGCCATATGACGCCGTGCAGTGCTCCCGCGAGGGGAGCGCGGCGAGCAGGCTTCGGTCCGCCCACCCGCCGAGTCCATTGTGCTCCCGCCCCGCCCGAGGGCGGACCGGAGCCCAACGCAGCCATGGCCGCCGAGACCCCCGACGGCCACAGCCACGCGACAAACCATTCCACCCGGCGCCAGCGGGGACCAACCCCCGCTGGAACCGCACCCAAGCCACCCCAAGCGCCCAAGCCACCCAAGGCGCCGCCGCCGTCCAACGCAACACACCCACCCTGCCAACCGGCGAGGCAGTAAACCCACCCCGCTGGAACCCCGGGAGGGCGCCAAGCGCCCGACGGCAATCGGCGACCGGCCGCTCCGCGGCCGTTGAGCCGATGCCTTACTTGGAGTAGAGCTCGACGATCAGCTGCTCCTGGACCTGGGTGTCGATCGCCGCGCGAGCGGGGAGCGAGTGCACCAGGATCCGCATCTGGCTGGAGATGACCTCGATCCACGCGGGAACGGTCCGCTGGCCGGCGGTCTCCCGGGCGATGATGAACGGGGTGAGCTCCCGCGACTTCGGCGCGATCTCGACGATGTCGTTCTCGCTGACCCGGTAGCTGGGGATGTCCACCTTGTGGCCGTTCACCTGCACGTGACCGTGCCGCACCGCCTGGCGGGCCGCGTCCCGGGACGGCGCGAAGCCGGCACGGTAGATCACGTTGTCCAGCCGCGACTCGAGGATCTTCAACAGCTCGTCACCGGTCTTGCCGGAGCGGCGGTTCGCCTCGTCGTAGTAACCGCGGAACTGCTTCTCCAGGATCCCGTAGATCCGGGCGCACTTCTGCTTCTCGCGCTTCTGGAGCAGGTACTCGGAGTCCTTGGTGCGCCCACGACCGTGCTCACCCGGCGGGTAGGGCCGGATCTCGATCGGGCACTTCGGTGACTCGCACTTGCTGCCCTTGAGGAACAGCTTCGTCTTCTCGCGACGGCAACGCTTGCAGTCCGGGCCGACGTAACGGGCCATTCGTCCTTCTTCTCTCTAGTCTCGTCCGGCTCGGACTGGTCAGACCCGGCGCCGCTTCGGCGGGCGGCAGCCGTTGTGCGGGGTGGGGGTGACGTCCTGGATGGTGCCGACCTCGAGGCCGGCCGCCTGCAGCGACCGGATCGCGGTCTCCCGGCCGGAGCCCGGGCCCTTCACGAAGACGTCCACCTTGCGCATGCCGTGCTCCTGCGCCTTGCGGGCCGCGTTCTCGGCGGCCATCTGCGCGGCGTAGGGCGTCGACTTCCGGGAGCCCTTGAAGCCGACGTGGCCGGCGGAGGCCCAGGAGATCACGTTCCCGGTCGGGTCCGTGATCGAGACGATCGTGTTGTTGAACGTGCTCTTGATGTGAGCGTGCCCGTGGGCGACGTTCTTCTTTTCCTTGCGGCGCACCTTCTTGGCGCCCGCGCCCGTGCGAGTCTTGGGAGGCATGTGCTGTCGTGATCTCCGTCTGCGAGGTCGTCGGTCGGCCGATGCGCGCCGCCTCGGCCCGGTCCGTGGCCCGGGATTGCCCTCCGAGGACGTGGCGGGCCGCCGGGAGGCCGGCCGAGGGGCCGGCGAACGGGGCGGGCCCGCCCCCAGCCGGGGGCGGCGCGTCCGGTGACTACTTCTTGCCGGGCTTCTTCTTGCCGGCGATGGCGCGACGCGGGCCCTTGCGGGTGCGGGCGTTGGTGTGCGTCCGCTGGCCGTGCACGGGCAGGTTGCGCCGGTGGCGGAGACCCTGGTAGCAGCCGATCTCCATCTTGCGACGGATGTCCTGCTTGATCTCCCGCTGCAGGTCACCCTCGACGCGGTAGTTCGCGTCGATCCAGTCACGCAGCTTGATGACCTCGTCCTCGGAGAGGTCGCGAACCCGCGTGTCCGGGTTGACCCCGGTCGCTGCCAGGGTCTCCCGGGAACGGGTGCGCCCGATCCCGAAGATGTAGGTCAGGCCGATCTCGACCCGCTTCTCGCGGGGCAGGTCAACGCCCGAAAGGCGTGCCATGAAGGTGGATCCTTCCTGCTTCGGAGGTATCGGGCGTCATCGTCCTCACCGGCCGGTAACCGACGAGGCCCCGGCCTCCGACCGGGGGATGCGACACGGGCTGCCGCCCGCGTACTACGCGAACGGCCCCACCGCGCCCTGACGACGCTTGTACTCGATGGGCCTTCGAGGAAGACCGCACCAAGGGCAGGGTCGAGCTTACTCCCCGCCCGACCGACGCCCTCGCACCGCGTGGCGCGCGAGAGCCGGCCATGCCAGGCGGGCTCAGCCCTGGCGCTGCTTGTGACGAAGATTGTCGCAGATGACCATCACGCGCCCGTGGCGACGGATGACCTTGCACTTGTCACAGATCTTCTTGACGCTCGGCTTGACCTTCACGGCTGCCGCTACCTCCCGCGCGCAGCCGTAAGCCGCGCCTCAAGTACAAATCCAGAACTCTTGCATCACGGTCGAGCAAGCCCGATCACGCGGAGAACCTACAAGTCTGCGGACACTCCGGTTGGGCGAAGCCCAACACCGGGGGTTCCAGGGGGTCGCCCCCTTGGGCAGACATAGAGTAGGTCGATCATGGGGAGCGCAGTCCGCGACCACACTTCCCGCATCGACCTACTTGTAGCGGTAGACGATGCGTCCGCGGGACAGGTCGTAGGGCGACAGTTCGACCACCACCCGGTCCTCCGGAAGAATCCGGATGTAGTGCTGGCGCATCTTGCCGCTGATGTGGGCGAGAACGCGATGACCGTTCTGGAGCTCTACCCGAAACATGGCGTTCGGAAGCGGCTCCACAACTCGGCCCTCGATCTCGATGGCCCCGTCCTTCTTCGGCATGTCCTCCACTGTCCTGACGTGTGCGACTGTCGGGGATCCGGAGAGGTGTCCCCGGACCAGGTCCCGTGCCCTTGAGCGACCGGCACGAGACCGGCAGCCAGGGACCGCTTTGGTAGCCCATACAAACGCGCCCGGTCAGGAACGACCCAGCACCACCAGCCGACGGTGACCGGGCGATCGAGAGGTCCGCCCGCCGCGGGCGCAGTTCGCGGTTCTCCCCGCTGACCGAGCGCAGTGGCGCTCCTTCGAGCGGCCTACGACGCGGACGGCCAGGCGAACCTGCCCCACGGCACAACAGATCGGTGGACGCGAGAGACCACCGTCGTTGGAGTCTACGCGCCGCTCTCGTCAAGGGCGAATCGCGGCGCGGTCTAGGCCGTTGCGGCGGTGGCGGGCTGGCCGCAGGAGATGCCGAGGGCGGCCAGCCGGGCGGCGCCGCCGTCGTGGGCGGTCAGCACCCACGGGCCGCGCGGCGTGATGGCCACGGTGTGCTCGGTGTGCGCGGCGAGCGAGCCGTCCACCGTCGACACCGTCCAGTCGTCCTCGAGGACCATCGTGTCCGGGGAGCCCATCGTGATCATCGGCTCGATCGCCAGCGCGAGGCCGGCGACGAGCTTGATCCCGCGGCCCGGCCGGCCGTGGTTGAGGATGTGCGGGGGCTGGTGCATCTCGGTGCCGATGCCGTGGCCGCCGTAGTTGTCCACGATCCCGTAGCCGAACGGACGGATGTGCTGTTCGACGGCCGAGGAGATGTCGGTGAGCCGGCCACCGAGCTGCGCCGCCGCGAGCCCGCGCCACAGCGAGTCCTCGCACACCTTGATCATGTCGAGCACCTCGGGGCCGACGTCGCCGACCGGCACGGTGATCGCCGCGTCGCCGTGCCAGCCGTCCACGATGGCGCCGCAGTCGATCGAGATGATGTCGCCGTCCCGCAGCACCCGGCGCTTGTTCGGGATCGCGTGCACGACCTCGTCGTTGACCGAGCTGCAGATCGACGCCGGGTATGGCGGGTGCGCGTAGCCCTTGAAGGACGGGATGCCACCGCCGGCGCGAATGGTGCGCTCGGCGACCGCGTCCAGGTCCGCCGTCGTCGCCCCGGGCACCGCAGCCTCGCGCAGCCGGTCGAGGGCCTGCGCGACCAGCAGGCCAGCGATCCGCATCTTGGCGATCTCGGCCGCCGTCTTGATCTGGACGTGTTCTCGTCGCGCCATGCTCAGCCCCGGTCTCGCCTCTCGATGCTGCCCATTCACACGACCATAGCCCGCCGCAACGGGTCCGGCGCCGACTGGATCTTGTCTACCGCGACGCACCCGCCCCAAACGGCGCAAAACCGGTCGATCCGGCGCTGTCCGGGCGCGCTCAGGCGATCACCACAGATCTCGGTCGATCCAGGCGATCCGCGCGACCAGGGATCGCGCGAGGCGGCCTACGCGCGGTGGTGGCGCAGCGCGTCGATGGCTCGCTCGGTGACGTTGTCCACCGGGCCGGTCGCGTCGATGCCGATCAGCAGCCCGCGCTCGGCGTAGTAGGCGACGAGTGGCGACGTCTGCTCCGCGTAGACCTCGAGGCGGTGCCGCACGGTCTCCGGGCGGTCGTCGTCGCGTTGGAACAGCTCGCCGTTACAGCGGTCGCAGACGTCCTCGACACTCGGCGGATCGAAGTCGATGTGCCAGATGTGCCCGCAGGACCGGCAGGTGCGTCGGCCGGACAGCCGGCGGACGACCTCGTCGTCGTCGACGACGAGCTCGAGGACGACGTCCAGCTGGGTGCCCATCGTGTCGAGCATCCCCCCGAGCACCTCGGCCTGGGGGACGTTGCGCGGGAACCCGTCGAGCAGGAAGCCCTTGACCGCGTCGTCCTCGGCGAGACGGTTGCGGACCATGCCGATCGTGATCTCGTCGGGGACGAGGTCGCCGGCGTCCATGTAGTGCTTTGCCGCGACGCCAAGCTCCGTGCCTTCTCGGACGTTCGCACGGAAGATGTCACCGGTGGAGATCTTGGGGATCGACCGCGCCGTGGCGATGAACGCGGCCTGCGTGCCCTTGCCTGCTCCCGGTGGTCCGACCAGTACGAGGCGCACTACCGGAGGAAGCCTTCATAGTTGCGGAGCATGAGCTGGCTCTCGATCTGCTTCACGGTCTCCAGTCCCACCCCCACCATGATCAGCACCGAAGTCCCGGCGAACGGGAAGGGCTGGTCCTTCGTCAGGTTCAGCAACGCGAGCGGCAGAACGGTGATCACCCCCAGGAACAGCGAGCCCGGCAGGGTGATCCGGGAGAGAACGTGATCCAGGTACTCCGCCGTCGGTCGCCCGGGTCGGATACCCGGGATGAACCCTCCGTATTTCTTCATGTTGTCGCTGACCTCGGTCGGGTTGAACGTGATCGCGACGTAGAAGTAGGTGAAGAAGATGATGAGCAGGCCGTAGGCCGCCAGGTAGAGCGGATGGTCACCTCGTGAGAGGTAACGAGACTCGAAGTCCTGGAAGCTCTGGTTGCTCCAGACCTGGCCGATCAGCTGCGGGAGCTGCAGCAGCGAGGAGGCGAAGATGACCGGGATGATGCCGGCCTGGTTCACCTTGATCGGCAGATAGGTCGACGTCCCGCCGTACATGCGCCGACCGATGAGCCGTTTCGCGTACTGCACCGGGATCCGTCGCTGGGACTGCTCGACGAAGATGACGAAGACCACGATCGCAAGGCCCAGCAGGCATACCAGGGTGAAGACGACCCCGCCCGCGACCTGGAGGATGGCGGTGCCCTGCGAGGGCAGCCGCGCCGCGATCGAGGTGAAGATCAGCAGCGACATGCCGTTGCCAATGCCGCGGGCCGTGATCAGCTCACCGAGCCACATGATCACACCGACACCGGCGGTCATCGTGATGACGATGGTCGCGATCCGGAACAGGCTGGTGTCCGGGATGACGGCGGCCTGGCAGCCGGGGAAGAGCCGGCCGCTACGGGCGAGCGCCACGATGCCGGTCGCCTGCAGGATGCCGAGCGCGATCGTCAGGTAGCGGGTGTACTGGATGATCTTCTGTTCGCCCGAGCTGCCTTCCTTCTTCAGCTGCTCGAGCCGTGGGATGACCACGACGAGGAGCTGAAGAATGATGCTCGACGTGATGTAGGGCATGATGCCGAGCGCGAAGATCGACAGCTGCAGCAGCGCACCGCCGCTGAACAGGTTGATCAAGGAGTAGACGTTGCTCGCGCCGGTACTGGCCGTACTCAGGCAGGTGTTCACAGACCTGGTCGACACACCCGGGGCCGGCAGGACGCTACCGATCCGGAACAGCACCACGATCCCGAACGTGAACAGCAGCTTCTTGCGCAGGTCGGGCGTGCGGAAGGCCCGCGTGAAGGCGGTGAGCACGGCTCCTCCTGCCAGGGGGAAGGACGCGAACGAGGACGACGCCAGAGTCCGCGTAGCGGGTATCCGGTTGGATCGTCCGGACGCCGTGAGGCGACTGTAACAGCACCTGAGGCTTACGAGTCCCGACATGACATCGGCTGACGCCCGTTGGGTACGCGCGGTCCTCCAGGCTTCACCCGGGCAACGGACGCCTCGTGGATATGTCGGCGCCCATGCCCGGCGTCTACCGAAGGCCCAGTGTCCACCGGAAGGGGACGGGCGTGGGCACGCCCGTCCCCGAACTCACACTTCGGTGACGCTGCCCCCGGCAGCGACGATCTTCTCCCGCGCCGAGCCCGAGAACGCGTGCGCGCTCACCTGGAGCGCAACCCCGAGCTCACCGTCGCCCAGCACCTTCACGAGCGAGTTCTTACGCACCGCGCCCGCGCCGACGAGCGAGTCCACGGTCACCTCGCCACCATCCGGGAAGAGCTCCGCGAGGGCGGCGACGTTCACCACCTGGTACTCGACCCGGAAGCGGTTCTTGAAGCCCTTGAGCTTGGGCACCCGCATGTGCAGGGGCATCTGGCCACCCTCGAAGGTGGCCGGGACCTGCTTGCGAGCCTTGGAGCCCTTGGTACCGCGCCCCGCGGTCTTGCCCTTCGACCCCTCACCGCGGCCGACCCGGATCTTGGGTCGGTTCGCGCCCGGGGCCGGGCGCAGGTGATGGAGCTTCAACGCGCGGCCGCGCTCGGCACCCGCCGTCTTGGCGGTGTCGGTGTCCGCGGCGGCGCCCTTGGTCAGTTCCGCCATCGTCAGTCCACTTCCTCAACCGTGACGAGGTGCGCCACAGTCTTGATCATCCCGCGGACCACCGGAGTGTCCTCGCGCGTCGTGCTCGCGCGGATCTTCCGCAGGCCGAGAGTCTTCAGCGTCGCCCGCTGGTTGTGGGTCCCACCGATCTCGGAACGCACCTGGGTGATCAGCAGCGAGGCCATCACGCACCGACCCCGGCGGCCCGCGCCCGCAGCATCGCCGGCGGGGCGACGTCCTCGAGCGGCAGGCCGCGGCGCGCCGCGATCTCCTCGGGACGAGTCAGCCCACGCAGCGCGGCCACCGTCGCGTGCACGATGTTGATCGGGTTGGACGAGCCCAGCGACTTCGACAGCACGTCGTGGACGCCGGCACACTCCAGCACCGCGCGCACCGGACCACCGGCGATGACGCCGGTACCCGGGGACGCCGGCTTGAGCAGCACGACGCCGGCGGCCGCCTCACCCTGGATCGGGTGCGGAATCGTCGCGCCGATCCGCGGAACCTTGAAGAAGTGCTTCTTGGCCTCCTCGACACCCTTGGCGATCGCCGCGGGCACCTCCTTGGCCTTCCCGTAGCCGACGCCGACGGTGCCGTCCGCGTCTCCGACCACGACGAGCGCGGTGAAGCTGAACCGGCGGCCACCCTTGACGACCTTGGCTACCCGGTTGATCGCGACGACGCGCTCGACGTAGGCGGTCTTCTCCTGCGCCGGGCCGCCTCCCGAGCGGTCCCGACGCTCACGGCGGTCGGAGCCGCCGGCGCCGCCGCCACGGCGCTGCTGGCCTGGCATCTAGAACATCTCCTTCATATGACCCATCAGAAGTCCAGCCCCGCCTCGCGGGCCGCGTCGGCGAGCGCCGCGATCCGGCCGTGGTAGGTACGCCCACCGCGGTCGAACACCACGGCGGTCAGCCCGGCGGCCTTCGCGCGCTCGGCGACGAGCTTGCCGACCTCACGGGCGAGCGCCGTCTTGTCGCCATCGGTACCGCGAAGGGACGCGTCGAGCGTGGAGGCCGAGGCCAGGGTGTGGCCGGCGGCATCGTCGATGACCTGGGCGTAGATGTGCCGCGAGGAGCGGCTGACGACCAGACGCGGGCGGACCGGGGTGCCGGAGACACGCTTGCGCACCCGGACGTGCCGGCGCAGCCGCGCGGTCCGGCGTCGGGCGCTGGCGGTGAGGCTCACAGCCATGATCTATCTCCTACTTCCCGGTCTTCCCGACCTTGCGGCGGACGACCTCGCCCTGGTAGCGCACGCCCTTGCCCTTGTACGGGTCGGGCTTGCGCAGGCCACGGATCTTGGCCGAGACCTCGCCGACCTGCTGCTTGTCGATGCCGTGCACGACGAAGCGGGTCGGCGCCTGGACCTCGAACCGGATGCCTTCCGGGGCCTTGACCGGCACCGGGTGGCTGTAACCGAGCGCGAACTCCAGGTCGGAGCCCCTGGCCTGGACACGGTAGCCGACGCCAACGATTTCCAGGGTCTTCGAATACCCGCTGGTGACGCCGATGACCATGTTGGAGACCAGCGTCCGAGTAAGGCCGTGCAGTGCGCGCGAGTTGCGCTCATCGTCGGGACGACTGACCACGAGCTTGCCCTCTTCCTGGGCGACCGTGATCGGCTCGGCGATGGTGTGCGTGAGAGTGCCCTTCGGGCCCTTGACGGTGACGTGCTGGCCCTCGAGAGACACCTCGACGCCGCTCGGCACCTGAATCGGCAGACGGCCGATGCGTGACATGTCGGCCTCCCCTACCAGACGAAGGCGAGGACTTCGCCGCCCACGCCGCGCTTGCCCGCCTGCCGGTCGGTCAGCAGCCCCGTGGACGTGGAGATGATCGCCACGCCCAGGCCACCGAGCACCTTCGGCAGGTTGGTCGACTTCGCGTACACCCGCAGGCCGGGCTTGCTGATGCGCTTCACACCAGCGATGGAGCGCTCCCGGTTCGGACCGTACTTGAGGTCAACGATCAGGTTCCTGCCAGGGCCATCGGCCGCCGGCTCCTCGACGTGCCAGCCAAGGATGTAACCCTCCTGCTGCAGGATCTCGGCAATGTGCACCTTGATCTTGCTGTGTGGCATCACCACCCGGTCGTGGTACGCCCGGTTGGCGTTGCGGACGCGCGTGAGCATGTCCGCAATCGGATCCGTCATCGTCATGGGTCGACGCCTTCCTCACGGGGGTTCCCTGGCCCTCACCGGGGCCGGGCCTACCGCGACTTGGTGTTACTGAGCCGTGGCGTCCGGGGCGCCGCCGAGCGGACCGCCCCGAAGTCAAAAATGATCTTACCAGCTGCTCTTGGTCACGCCCGGGAGTTCGCCCCGGTGCGCCATCTGCCGCAGACACACGCGGCAGAGTCCGAACACCCGGTAGACCGACCGCGGCCGGCCACACCGCTGGCAGCGGGTGTACCCACGGACGGCGTACTTCGGCTTGCGGGCGGCCTTCTCGACCAGCGCCTTCTTCGCCATGCTTCTAGTTCTCCCTGAACGGGAAGCCCAGCGCGCGCAGGAGCGCCCGGCCCTCGTCGTCGGTGGTGGCGGTGGTGACGACCGTGATGTCCATACCGCGCACCCGGTCGATCCTGTCGATGTCGATCTCGTGGAAGATCGACTGCTCGGTCACGCCGAACGTGTAGTTTCCGCGCCCGTCGAACTGCTTGGGCGACAGCCCGCGGAAGTCACGGATGCGGGGCAGCGCGATCGTGACGAGCCGGTCGAGGAACTCCCACATCCGGTCGCCGCGCAGGGTCACCTTCGCGCCGATCGGCATGCCCTCGCGCAGCTTGAACTGGGCGATGGACTTCGTCGCCCGGCGCACGGCTGGCTTCTGGCCGGTGATCGCGGCCAGATCGCGCAGCGCGCCGTCGATGAGCTTGGCGTCGCGAGCCGCGTCGCCGACACCCATGTTGACGACGACCTTCACGACGCCGGGGGTCTGCATGACGTTCGCGTAGCCGAACTGCTCGCGCAGCGCCGGCGAGATCTCCTCGCGGTAACGCTGCTTGAGTCGCGGCAGCGCCGGGGCCTCAGTGGTCACAGTCATTTGGATTCGTCCGATCCCTACAGCTCAGCGCCCGTGCGCCGGGAGATGCGCACCTTGGTACCGTCATCGTTGATCTTGTATCCGACGCGGGTCGGCTTCCCGTCGGTCGGGTCCACGATCGCGACGTTGCTGACGTGGATCGGAGCCTCCTGGGTGACGATGCCACCCGACTGCGAGCCACGGGTCGTCGTCTGGACGCGGGTGTGCCGGGTGACCCGGTTGGCGCCCTCGACGATGACCTTGTGCTCCGTGGGGAGGGCACGGATGACCTTCCCCTTCAGGCCGCGGTCCTTGCCAGAGATGACCTGAACCGTGTCGCCCTTTTTGATCTTCATTCCGGCCACGGCTTACAGCACCTCCGGCGCCAGCGAAATAATCTTCATGAACTTCTTGTCCCGCAGCTCCCGGCCGACCGGCCCGAAGATGCGGGTGCCCCGCGGGTCCCCGCCGTCCCGGATGAGTACGGCGGCGTTCTCGTCGAACCGGATGTAGGAGCCGTCCGGCCGCCGGCGCTCCTTCGCGGTGCGCACCACGACGGCCTTGACCACGTCACCGCGCTTCACGCCGGCGCCGGGCAGCGCGTCCTTCACCGTGCCGACGATGATGTCGCCGATCCCGGCGTACCGACGACCCGAGCCGCCGAGAACCCGGATGCACAGGATCTCCCGCGCGCCCGTGTTGTCGGCGACCCTCAGGCGCGTCTCCTGCTGAATCACTTCAAGCTCCTGACCCGCTTGCGGCGAATTTCCTTATCCACCGTTGAAGCCCGCCGCATCCGGGAGGCTTCGCCATCCTCGCCCCAGCCCCGCCGCCGATGACGACGGGGCTCGGGCACCGCTACTACTTGGCCTTCTCCAGCACACGGACGACGCGCCAGCGCTTGGTGGCCGACAGCGGCCTGGTCTCCATCAGGAGCACCCGGTCGCCGACGCCGCACGCGCTTTCCTCGTCGTGCGCCTTGACCTTCTTGGTCCGGCGGATCGTCTTGCCGTAGAGCGGGTGCTGGACCCGGTCCTCCACCGCGACGACGACCGTCTTCTGCATCTTGTCGCTGACCACGAGGCCCTCACGGACCTTGCGGAAGCCCCGGCTGGGGGCGTCCGTTCCGGCCGTGGCGCCGGCCTTGTTGGCGCTCTCGTCTGCCACTACGTTCACTCCGCTGTCTCGTCGGCAAGGCTCGGGTCGACGGTCAGGCCGAGCTCACGCTCGCGCATCACCGTGTAGATCTTGGCGATGTCACGCCGGACCAGTCGCAGCCGCCGGTTGTTCGAGAGCTGGCCGGTCGCGTTCTGGAACCGGAGGTTGAACAGCTCCTCCTTGGCCTCGCGGAGCTTGTCCACGAGGTCGTCACCAGACAGCGCGCGCAGGTCGTCCGCACTAGTGGCGGTAGCCATCACGCACCGCCTTCACGGGTGACGAACCGGCACTTCATCGGCAGCTTGTGAATCGCGCGACGCATCGCCTCGCGGGCCACCGGCTCGGCCACGCCGGACAGCTCGAACATGATCCGACCGGGCTTCACGTTGGCGATCCACCACTCGGGGGAGCCCTTGCCGGAGCCCATCCGGGTCTCGGCTGGCTTCTTGGTGAGCGGTCGGTCCGGGTAGATGTTGATCCAGACCTTGCCACCACGGCGGATGTGCCGGGTCATGGCGATACGGGCCGACTCGATCTGCCGGTTGGTCACGTACGCCGGCTCGAGCGCCTGGATCGCGTACTCGCCGAACGCGATCGTGGTCCCGCCCTTGGCCGCACCGGTCCGCTTCGGGTGGTGCTGCTTGCGGTGGGCGACCTTACGGGGAATCAGCATGTTCCTACTCCTCCGCCTTCTCCGGCGCAGCCGTCTCGGCGGCGGCCGGGGCCGGCGACGCGTCCGGGGTGACCGCGGCGGCGGTCGGCTCCGGCGTCACGGCGGCCGTGGCCTCGGGCGCGACCGAAGTCTCGGGCGCGACCGTCGTCGTCTCAGGCTCGGCGGCCGTGGCCTCGGGCGTGGCCGACGCCGTCGGCGCGGCCTGCTCGCCGCCGCCACCGCCGCCACGACCCCGACGCTCGCCACGCTGCCGCTCGGCGGCCGCGCGACCCGCCTCGGTGCCGCCCTGCGTCGTGCCGGACGAACCGGAGCGCGGGCCGCGACGCGGCGGGCGCTCCCGCCGGTGCTGACGCGTCAGCGCCTCCTGGGCCTCGCGCTCGGCGCGGCTCTGCACCACGTCGCCCTTGTAGATCCAGACCTTCACGCCGATGCGGCCGAAGGTCGTCCGGGCCTCGTAGAAGCCGTAGTCGATGTCCGCGCGCAGCGTGTGCAGCGGCACCCGGCCCTCGCGGTAGAACTCCGACCGGCTCATCTCGGCGCCGCCCAGGCGTCCGGAGCACTGCACCCGGATGCCCTTCGCGCCGCCCTTCATCGCGGTCTGCATCGCCTTGCGCATCGCGCGGCGGAAGCTGACGCGGCTGGAGAGCTGCTCGGCGACGCCCTGGGCGACGAGCTGCGCGTCCACCTCGGGGTTCTTGACCTCGAGGATGTTGAGCTGGACCTGCTTGCCGGTCAGCTTCTCCAGGTCGCCGCGGATGCGGTCGGCCTCCGCGCCGCGCCGGCCGATGACGATGCCCGGCCGGGCGGTGTGGATGTCGACGCGCAGGCGTCCCTGGGTGCGCTCGATGTCGACCCGGCTGATGCCGGCCCGCTCCATGCCCTTGGACATCATCTTGCGGATCTTGACGTCCTCACCGACGTACGCCTTGTACTGCTTGTCGGCGTACCAACGCGACGTGAACTCCGACGTGATGCCGAGCCGGAACCCGTGCGGGTTGACCTTCTGCCCCACTACCGGGCCCTCCTGTTCTTGGCATCCGCCGCGGGCGCGACGCTCTCCACCACGATCGTGATGTGGCTCGTCCGCTTGCGAATGCGGTAGGCGCGGCCCTGCGCTCGCGGACGGATCCGCTTGAGCGTGGGGCCCTCGTCCACGTACGCCTCGCCGACGAACAGTGTGCTCGGGTCGAGGCCGTGGTTGTTCTCCGCGTTCGCAATGGCGCTGCGCACGACCTTGTACACGTCGGTGCTCGCGGACTGCGGCGCGAAGGTGAGGATGTCGAGCGCCTCCTGCGCGGACCGACCGCGGACCAGGTCGACGACCCGGCGCGCCTTGGTCGGCGAGATCCGCACATAACGGGCCGTGGCCTTCGCTCCGGGCAGGCCGGCGCGGGTCAGGCCGTCGACGAGGTCGTCAGCCACGGCGCGACCTCCGGTCTTCCTTCACGTGGCCGCGGAAGGTCCTCGTCGGGGCGAACTCCCCGAGCTTGTGACCGACCATGCCCTCGGTGACGAACACCGGGACGTGCTTGCGGCCGTCGTGCACCGCGATGGTGTGACCCAGCATGTCCGGAATGATCGTCGAGCGACGCGACCACGTCTTGATGACGTGCTTGGTGCCCTTCTCGTTCTGGACGTCCACCTTCTTGAGCAGGTGGTCGTCGACGAACGGGCCCTTCTTCAGGCTGCGTGGCATTGTGTCTCCTCCTCCCTGCTCAGCGGTGGTTCTTCGTGGCGGCCGACGCCGCGCTCATCGCGGTCATCGACGCTTCGCCTTCTTGCGGTTGCTCACGATCAGCTTGTCACTGGCCTTGCGGGTGGCCCGGGTGCGGCCCTCCGGCTTGCCCTTCGGGTTCACCGGGTGCCGACCACCGGAGGTCTTGCCCTCACCACCGCCGTGCGGGTGGTCGACGGGGTTCATCGCGACACCACGCACGGTCGGGCGACGGCCCTTCCAGCGCATCCGGCCGGCCTTGCCCCAGTTGATGTTGCTCTGCTCGGCGTTGCCGACCTCGCCGACCGTCGCGCGGCAGCGCAGGTCGACCTTGCGCATCTCACCCGAGGGCATCCGCAGCTGCGCGTGCGGGCCGTCCTTGGCGACGAGCTGCACGCTGACGCCGGCGCTGCGGGCGATCTTCGCGCCGCCGCCGGGCCGGAGCTCGACGTTGTGGATGACCGTGCCGGTCGGGATGTTGCGCAGCGGCAGGGCGTTGCCCGGCTTGATGTCCGCGCCGACGCCCGAGCTGACCACGTCGCCCTGCTTGAGCTTCACCGGGGCGACGATGTAGCGCTTCTCGCCGTCGGCATAGTGCAGCAACGCGATCCGCGCGGTCCGGTTCGGGTCGTACTCGATGTGCGCGACCTTGGCCGGCACGCCGTCCTTGTCCCGGCGGAAGTCGATCAGCCGGTAGGCACGCTTGTGGCCACCGCCCTGGTGGCGGGTGGTGATCCGACCGTGCGCGTTACGGCCGCCCTTGGAATGCAGGGGGCGGACCAGCGACTTCTCCGGGTGGTCACGAGTGATCTCCGCGAAGTCGGCGACGCTCGACCCGCGGCGCCCCGGGGTGGTGGGCTTGTAACGACGAATTCCCATGACTAATCCAGCTCTCCGTTACGCGCCCGGGCCACCGAAGATCTCGATGGAGTCGCCGGGGGCCAGGCTGACCATGGCCCGCTTCGTGGACTTGCGCTGGCCCCAGCCGCTCTTGGTCCGCTTGCGCTTGCCGGGCCGGTTGATGGTGTTCACGCTCAGCACCCGGACGTTGAAGATGTCCTGGATCGCGATCTTGATCTGCGTCTTGTTCGCGCTCGGGCGGACGATGAACGTGTACACGTTCTCGTCCAGCAGGCCGTAGCTCTTCTCCGAGACGACCGGCTTGAGGATGATGTCGCGCGGGTCGGGGATCACTGGTCCGCCTCCTCGGCGCCGGACGTCGCCTCGGCGCGGCCGATGAACGCTGCAAGCGCGGCCTCGGTGAACACGATGTCGTCGCTGATCAGCACGTCGTAGGTGTTGAGCTGGCCCTGGTCGAGCAGGTGCACCGCCGGGGCGTTGCGCAGGCTCTTCCAGGTCAGCTCGTCGGTCCGGTCGACGACGAGGAGAACCCGGCGACTGTCGGCGATCGCGGCAAGCGCGGCCAGCGCGGACTTGGTCGACGGGGTCTCGCCCTCGACGAGCGAGGAGACGACGTGCACCCGGTTGCCGCGGGCCCGGTCCGAGAGCGCACCGCGCAGCGCGGCGGCCTTCATCTTCTTCGGGGTCCGCTGCTCGTAGTTGCGCGGCGTCGGCCCGTGCACCGTGCCACCGCCGGCGAACTGCGGGGCGCGGGTCGAGCCCTGGCGGGCGCGGCCGGTGCCCTTCTGCCGGTACGGCTTCTTGCCACCGCCGCGGACCTCGCCGCGAGTCTTCGTGTCGTGCGTGCCCTGGCGCGCCGCCGCCTGCTGGGCCACCACGACCTGGTGGATCAGCGGGACGTTCACCTGGACGTCGAAGATCTCGCCGGGCAGCTCGGCGGTGCCGCCCTCGCCGCCGCCGGCCGCGTGCACCGTCACGGTGCGCGTCTCGCCGGCCTCGGCCTTGCGGAACGTCGTGCTCATGCGGACACCTCAGCCTTCTCGGCGGCCGGAGCGAAGTCGGCCGGGGCCGGCCGCTTCGCCGCGCTGCGCACGAAGACCAGCCCGCCGTCGACGCCGGGAACCGCACCCTTGATCAGCAGCAGGCCCCGCTCGGCGTCGACCGCGTGCACGGTCAGGCCGGCGACGGTCACCCGCACGTTGCCCATTCGGCCAGCCATCCGCAGGCCCTTGAAAACCCGGCCCGGGGTGGCGCAGCCGCCGACCGAGCCCGGCGAGCGGTGCTTGCGCTCGACGCCGTGGCCGGCACCCAGGCCCTTGAAGCCGTGCCGCTTCATGACACCGGCGAAGCCCTTGCCCTTGGAGGTGCCGGTGACGTCGACGACCTGGCCGGGCTCGAAGACCGAGCTGTCGAGCTCCAGGCCGGTCGAGTAGTTGCCCGCGTCGGCGGTCCGCAGCTCTGCCAGGTGGCGGCGCGGAGTCACACCGGCGGTGGCGAAGTGCCCCCGGCTCGGCTTGTTGATCTTACGCGGGTCGATCTCGCCATAGCCGAGCTGGACGGCCGAATAACCGTCGGTGGCCGGGGTCTTCACCTGGGTGACCACGTTGGGACCGGCCTGGATCACGGTGATCGGTACGACGCGGTTTTGCGCGTCCCAGACCTGGGTCATCCCGAGCTTGGTGCCCAGGAGCCCTCGGTAGTTTCGGTTGAGCATGACTACGCCGGTCCCTTACAGCTTGATCTCGATATCGACACCGGCTGGGAGGTCGAGACGCATCAGCGAGTCGACCGTCTTCGGCGTCGGGTCAAGGATGTCGATGAGCCGCTTGTGTGTCCGCATCTCGAAGTGCTCGCGGCTGTCCTTGTACTTGTGCGGCGACCGGATGACGCAGTAGATGTTCTTCTCCGTCGGCAGCGGCACCGGACCCGCGACCTGCGCCCCGGTCCGGGTCACGGTCTCGACGATCTTGCGTGCCGAGCTGTCAATGACCTCGTGGTCATAGGCCTTGAGCCGGATGCGGATCTTCTGTGCCGCCATGGTGGGCTTCGCCTGTCCTGTCTGTCTCGTCACCCGGGGTACCGCGACCGGGCTCCCCGTGTGAAGGCGAATCGCCTCACCGGTAACCGGGCGTACCGCTTCTTCTTTGCCCCTTGCCGGACGTTCCGGTTCGGGGACACACACCTCAGCTGGCAGTGGCCATCGAGCGACGGGCGCGGCGTCCGTTCTCAGAACGCCGCGACCCGCCGCCCGTCAGCCTTCGCTACTACTTGATGACCTTCAGGACCTGCCCGGCGCCGACGGTACGACCACCCTCACGGATGGCGAACCGCAGGCCCTCCTCCATGGCGATCGGCTGGATCAGCTCGACCACCATTTCGGTGTTGTCGCCCGGCATGACCATCTCGGTGCCCTCGGGGAGGGTCACGACGCCGGTCACGTCGGTCGTCCGGAAGTAGAACTGCGGCCGGTAGTTGTTGAAGAACGGCGTGTGGCGGCCGCCTTCGTCCTTGTTCAGGATGTAGACCCGGGCCTCGAACACGGTGTGCGGCGTGATGCTCTTCGGCTTCACGACGACCTGGCCGCGCTCGACGTCCTCGCGCTTGATGCCTCGCAGCAGGAGGCCGACGTTGTCGCCCGCCTGGCCCTGGTCGAGCAGCTTGCGGAACATCTCGACACCGGTGACCGTGGTGGTCTGGGTCTCCTGCTTGATGCCGACGATCTCGACGGTCTCCGACACCTTGACGATGCCGCGCTCGACTCGACCGGTGACGACCGTGCCACGACCGGTGATCGTGAAGACGTCCTCGATCGGCATGAGGAACGGCTTCTCGATGTCGCGCACCGGCTCGGGGATCGACTCGTCGACCGCGGCCATCAGCTCGAGCAGCTTGCCGGCCCACTCCTTGTCGCCCTCGAGGGCCTTCAGAGCGGAGACGCGGATCACGGGGACGTCGTCGCCCGGGAACTCGTACTGGCTGAGCAGCTCGCGGACCTCGAGCTCGACGAGCTCGAGGATCTCCTCGTCGTCCACCATGTCGGCCTTGTTCAGGGCCACCACGATGTACGGCACGCCGACCTGACGAGCGAGCAGCACGTGCTCCTTCGTCTGCGGCATCGGGCCGTCGGTCGCCGACACGACCAGGATCGCGCCGTCCATCTGCGCGGCACCGGTGATCATGTTCTTGATGTAGTCAGCGTGACCGGGGCAGTCGACGTGGGCGTAGTGCCGGCTGTCGGTCTGGTATTCGACGTGCGCGATGGAGATGGTGATGCCGCGGGCCTTCTCCTCGGGCGCCTTGTCGATCTGGTCGAACGGGGTGAACGGGTTCAGGTCCGGGTGGGCGTCGTGCAGGACCTTCGTGATCGCCGCCGTCAGCGTGGTCTTGCCATGGTCGATGTGACCGATGGTGCCAATGTTGACGTGCGGTTTGGTCCGCTCGAACTTCTGCTTCGCCACGGGTGTCCCTCCAAGGACGGGTGGTGTCGTGCTGTAGATCGTCTTGTCTATGGTCCGGGAGGCCGTTCCCCGGTCGAGGACTACTCCCCGCGAGCCTTCGCGATGATTTCCTTCGCTACGTTGTTCGGAACCTCGGCGTAGGAGTCGAACTGCATGGAGTAATTCGCCCGGCCCGAGGTCTTCGACCGCAGGTCGCCGACGTAGCCGAACATCTCCGACAGCGGCACCAGTGACCGGATGATCCGGGAGCCGCCGCGCTCGTCCATCGCCTGGATCTGACCACGCCGCGAGTTCAGGTCGCCGATGACCTCACCCATGTAGTCCTCGGGGGTGGTGACCTCGACGGACATCATCGGCTCCAGCAGGACCGGGTCGGCCTTCCGCGCCGCGTCCTTGAACGCCATCGAACCGGCGATCTTGAACGCGAGCTCGGACGAGTCGACGTCGTGGTACTGGCCGTCCAGCAGCGTGACCTTCACGTCGACGAGCGGGTAGCCCGCGAGGACGCCGAACTCCATGGCCTCCTGGCAGCCCGCGTCGACGCTGGGGATGTACTCCTTCGGGATGCGGCCGCCGGTGACCTTGTTCTGGAACTCGTAGCCACCGCCGTCCCCGCCGGAAGGCTCAAGGCTGATGATCACCCGCGCGTACTGACCGGAGCCGCCGGTCTGCTTCTTGTGGGTGTAGTCGACCTTGTCGACCTTCCGCCGGATGGTCTCGCGGTACGCGACCTGCGGGCGGCCGACGTTGGCGTCCACGCTGAACTCGCGCTTCATCCGGTCGACCAGCACCTCGAGGTGCAGCTCGCCCATGCCGGAGATGACCGTCTGGCCGGTCTCCTCGTCGGTGCGGACCTGGAAGGTCGGGTCCTCCTCGGCGAGCCGCTGGATGGCGGTGCCCAGCTTCTGCTGGTCGACCTTCGTCTTCGGCTCGATCGCGACGTGGATGACCGGAGCCGGGAACGTCATCGACTCCAGCACGACCGGCGCGTTCGGGTCACAGAGCGTGTCGCCGGTCGTGGTCTGCTTCAGGCCGACGACCGCGACGATCTGGCCGGCGCCAACGCCGTCCCGATCCTCCCGGTGGTTGGCGTGCATCTGCAGGATGCGGCCAATCCGCTCCTTGCGGTCCTTGGTGGAGTTAAGCACCGCGGAACCGGAGGAGAGCTTGCCGGAGTAGACCCGGATGTACGTCAGCTTGCCCACGTACGGGTCCGACATGATCTTGAAGGCAAGCGCGGAGAAGGGCTCGTCCTCGCTGGCCTGGCGCGTGACCTCGACTTCTTCGCGACCGGGCTGGTGACCGACGGTCTTGCCGATGTCGGTCGGGCTCGGCAGGAAGTCGACGACGGCGTCGAGCATGGGCTGCACGCCCTTGTTCTTGAACGCCGTGCCGCACATGACCGGGTTGATCGCGCCGGTGAGGGTGGCGCGCCGGATCGCGGCGAGCAGCTCGTCGACTGAGGGCTCGACGCCCTCCAGGTACTTCTCCATCAGGTCGTCGTCGTTCTCGGCGACGGTCTCGAGGAGCTTGTCCCGCCACTCCTGCGCGGCCTCTTCGTGGTCACGCGGGATGTCGACGACGTCGTAGGAGGCGCCCTTGTCCTCGGAGTGCCAGATCAGGCCCTTCATCCGGACCAGGTCGATGACGCCCTTGAAGTCGGACTCCACGCCCCACGGCAGCTGGATGACGGCCGGCGTCGCGTCGAGCCGGTCGATCATCATCTCGACGCAGCGGTGGAACTCCGCGCCCACCCGGTCCATCTTGTTGACGAACGCGATCCGCGGCACGTTGTACCGGTCGGCCTGGCGCCACACGGTCTCGCTCTGTGGCTCCACACCGGCGACCGCGTCGAAGACCGCCACGGCGCCGTCGAGCACCCGCAGCGACCGCTCCACCTCGACGGTGAAGTCGACGTGGCCGGGCGTGTCGATGATGTTGATGGTGTGGTCACGCCACACGCAGGTGGTGGCGGCGGAGGTGATGGTGATCCCCCGCTCCTGCTCCTGCTCCATCCAGTCCATCGTGGCGCCACCCTCGTGGACTTCACCGATCTTGTAGTTCACACCGGTGTAGTAGAGGATGCGCTCGGTCGTGGTGGTCTTGCCCGCGTCGATGTGGGCCATGATCCCGATGTTCCGGGTGTTGGCCAGGGTGGCACGTACGTCAGCCATGACAGGTCACCAGCGGTAGTGGGCGAAGGCCTTGTTGGACTCCGCCATCTTGTGGGTGTCCTCCCGGCGCTTCACGCTCGCGCCGAGACCGTTGCTCGCGTCGATCAGCTCGTTCATGAGCCGCTCGGTCATCGTCTTCTCCCGGCGGCCGCGCGAGTAAGCGACCAGCCAGCGAAGCGCCAGCGTGGTGCTACGGCCGGCGCGCACCTCGATCGGCACCTGGTAGGTGGCGCCACCAACCCGGCGGCTGCGCACCTCCAGCGTCGGCTTGACGTTGTCCAGCGCGCGCTTGAGCGTCACGACCGGGTCGTTGCCGGTCTTCTCGCGGGCGCCCTCGAGCGCGCCGTAGACGATCCGCTCGGCGATCGACTTCTTGCCGCTCATCAGCACCTTGTTGACCAGTGAGGTCACCAGCGGCGACCCGTACACCGGGTCGACGACGACAGCGTGCTTGGGAGCGGGCCCCTTGCGCGGCATCAGCCCTTCTCCTTCTTCGCGCCGTAGCGGCTACGAGCCTGCTTGCGGTTGCGGACACCCTGGGTGTCCAGCGCGCCACGGACGATCTTGTATCGAACGCCGGGAAGGTCCTTCACTCGGCCGCCGCGCACCAGGACCATCGAGTGCTCCTGGAGGTTGTGACCGACACCCGGGATGTACGCGGTGACCTCGATCCCGCTGGAGAGCCGGACACGGGCGACCTTGCGCAGCGCCGAGTTCGGCTTCTTCGGGGTGGTCGTGTAGACCCGGGTGCACACGCCACGACGCTGCGGGCTCCCCTTGAGGGCAGGGGTCTTGGTCTTCTCGACCTTGTCCTGCCGGCCCTTGCGGACCAGCTGCTGGATCGTGGGCAACTGCGCTCCCGTTCCTCTTCCGTCGTGGTGCTGTTCTCCTCGCCTGGCGTGCCGGAGGCGCACAAGCCGGCCGTCACCTGGGCGTCCAGATGAACCGCCGACCCACGCGGTCGGGCGTGTCGCGCCTGCCAGCACCTATCGGCCTTGCCGATTCGTCCTGAGAGGAGCGCGCCTGCCCGCTGCAAAACGCGGGCCCGCCGCCGGCGACGAGGCTGGCCAGCATCAGCCACCGGTACACGCGGGGATACCCCGAAGGGTCACCCGCCTTCCAGCGACTGGTGCCACCCGCACCGACCAGATCAGCCCCAAGCTATCCCGCGACGCCGTCCCTGGCCGGTAACCGACCTTCGGGGGCCCGGGGGTCTCCCCCCGGGCCAGCATCACGGGCGCCCGACAAGCTGACCAACGGCCAGCGAACAGGATTGCCCGCCTCGCGCCACGCCAGGGCGCAGGACACACGCCAGAGTCGCATGGACTCCGGCCACAGGATGCAACATTACTCCACGCCCACGTCAAGTGTCGAACCGGGTGTCATCCGCGCCGACGGCCCTTCTCGGTGCCACCTGCCGGCCGCCGTGATGACCCGCCTGACCAGGTGTTTTCCCTGGCCGGCGCATCCGGTCGGTTCGTCGTCATTGACGTGTCGTGTGCTGGCTTTGGGGCCAGCCGCCCGGTTCCGCCCACTACCGGTCCTCCGGCAGCAGGTCCCGCCCACGTGGAGGTGAGCGGCCGATGTCGCTCCTGCGGGTGTCATTGTGCAGGTCTGGCACGCTTAACGGGAGGCAAACGACAAGGTTGGTGGCATGAGGACACCCCGGGTCACCGGGACCTCGCCCAGCGACGACACTGGAGCGCGCATGGTGAGCACAGGTCCGGCGACCGCGGCCGTACCGGATGTCATCGCCGGTCTGGAAGACAACGTGGAGCAGTCGCCCGCCGCGGGAGCGTCCAGCGCGAAGCGGCGCAGGCCGACCCGGGCCGAGCTCGACGCCGCCTACGGCCGGGCGGTTCCCGACCTGATCGCTCCCGGGCTGAAGGTGCTCATCTGCGGGATCAACCCGTCGCTGGCCGCCGGCGCGACCGGCTTCCACTTCGGCGGCACCGCCAACCGACTGTGGGCGACGCTGCACCAGGCCGGCTTCACCGACCGCCAGCTGCACCCGTCCGAGACCGCCGAGCTGCTCGCCCACGGCATCGGCATCACCAACATCGTCCACCGGGCCACCGCCCGCGCCGACGAGATCCACGACGACGAGATCCGCGCCGGCGTCAGCCGCCTCACCGCCACCGTCGAGCACTACCGGCCTGTCTGGTTGGCCTTCCTCGGCCTCGGCGCCTACCGGGTGGCGTTCGGCCGGAAGAAGGCCACCGTGGGCCGCCAGCCCGACCATCTCGGCGCGACGGGCGTCTGGCTGCTCCCGAACCCCAGCGGCCTCAACGCCCACTACTCCCTGCCAGCCCTCGTCGAGGCCTACCGCGAGCTGCACGAGGCCGCCGACGGCCCGGCCCAGCCGGCCTCATCGGCCTGAGCACCGTGCGGGCAGCCGCGTCACGGGTTGTGGGGCCCTGCGAGCCCGGGATCGCCCCACACCTCATGCCCAGGTCCCATAGCGGGGCCGTGAGGTCGTGGTCAGCGCCCGGTCGTGAGACGCCGACGGCGGGCGTCCCCGAGGGGACGCCCGCCGTCGTTCGTCGGACCGTGACTTTCGTCGGACCGTGACTACTGACTAGCGGTAGTCGCGGCTACCGAAGTCGAACTCGTCGAGCGGAACGGCCTGGCCGCTGCCGGTGCCGAAGGCGCCGTACTCGACCGAGCCACCGTCGTCGAAGCCGCCGACCGTGTACATGGCCGCGCGCGCCTCCTCGGTGGGCTCGACCCGGATGTTGCGGTACCGGGTGATGCCCGTACCGGCCGGGATGAGCTTGCCGATGATGACGTTCTCCTTCAGGCCGACCAGCGAGTCGGACCGGGCGTTGATCGCCGCGTCGGTGAGCACCCGGGTGGTCTCCTGGAAGGAGGCCGCCGAGAGCCACGACTCGGTGGCGAGCGACGCCTTGGTGATGCCCATGAGCACCGGCCGGGCCGACGCCGGCTGGCCGCCGGACTCGACGACGCGCCGGTTCTCGGTCTCGAACCTGCCCCGCTCGACCAGCTCGCCCGGCAGCAGCGTCGTCTCACCCGACTCGAGCACGTTCACCCGCTTGAGCATCTGGCGAACGATGATCTCGATGTGCTTGTCGTGGATCGACACGCCCTGCGACCGGTACACCTCCTGGACCTGCTCGACCAGGTGGATCTGGACCTGGCGCGGGCCGAGGATGCGCAGCACCTCGTGCGGGTCGACGGCACCGTCGATGAGCTTGGTGCCCACCTCGATGTGCTCGCCCTCGGCGACCCGCATGCGCGAACGCCGCGGGACCGGGTAGGCGATCTCCTCGGAGCCGTCGTCGGGGACGATGACGACCTTGACGGTCTTCTCCGTCTCCTCGATCTTCACCCGGCCGACGACCTCGCTGATCGGGGCCTTGCCCTTGGGGCTGCGGGCCTCGAACAGCTCGACCACTCGGGGCAGACCCTGCGTGATGTCGTCGCCGGCGACGCCGCCGGCGTGGAACGTACGCATGGTCAGCTGGGTGCCGGGCTCACCGATCGACTGGGCGGCGACGATGCCGACCGCCTCGCCGACGTCGACGAGCTTGCCGGTCGCCAGCGAGCGGCCGTAGCACTGGGCGCACACGCCGCGACGCGACTCGCACGTCAGCGCCGAGCGGACCCGGACCGTCTCTATCCCGGCCTCCAGCAGCTGGCCGATGACGACGTCGCCGAGGTCGGCGCCCGCGGGCACGATGACCTCGCCGGCCGTGTCGACGGCGTCCGCCGCCAGCGTCCGCGCGTAGGTCGACGTCTCCGCGAACCGGTCCCGGACCAGCTCGCCCGTCTGGCCGTTCTTGGTCGCGATCCGGGTCAGCACGCCGCGCTCGGTGCCACAGTCGTCGTCGCGGACGATGACGTCCTGGCTGACGTCGACGAGCCGGCGGGTCAGGTAGCCGGAGTCGGCGGTGCGCAGCGCGGTGTCGGCGAGGCCCTTACGGGCGCCGTGCGTGGAGATGAAGTACTCCAGCACCGACAGGCCCTCGCGGAAGTTCGCCTTGATCGGCCGCGGGATGATCTCACCCTTCGGGTTGGAGACCAGGCCACGCATGCCGGCGAGCTGCCGGATCTGCATCATGTTTCCGGCCGCGCCCGAGTTGACCAGCGTCGCCACCGGGTTGGTGGGCGGGAAGTGGTCCTCCATCGCCTTCGCGACCTCGCTCGTCGCGTTGGTCCAGATCTGGACCAGCTCGCTGCGGCGCTCGTCGTCGGACAGGAAGCCCCGCTCGAACTGCTTCTGGACCTTCTCGGCGAGGTCCTCGTACTTGGCGAGGATCTCGGTCTTGTTCGGCGGCGCGATGACGTCCTCGATCGCGACGGTCACGCCGGACCGGGTCGCCCAGTAGAAACCGGCCGCCTTGAAGGCGTCGAGCGTCGCCGCGACCTGGGCCTTCGGGTACCGCTCGGCCAGGTCGTTGACGATCGCGGCCTGGTCGCGCTTGTGCAGCAGCTGGTTGATGAACGGGTAGCCCTCGGGCAGCGCCTCGTTCAGCAGGCAGCGCCCGAAGGTCGTCTCCAGCGTGAACGGGTCGCCGGGGATCCAGTCCGCCGGCGCCTCCCACTCGACCGGCGGCGTGTGGTCACGCAGCCGGACCTTGATGATCGCCTGCAGGTCGATCTCGTGCGCGTCGAAGGCCATCTGCGCCTCGGACACGCTGGAGAACGACCGGCCCTGGCCGAGCGGGGTGCCCTCGGCCAGCCGGGTCAGGTGGAACACACCGGTCACCATGTCGAGGCTGGGCATGGCGAGCGGGCGGCCGGACGCAGGCGAGAGGATGTTGTTGCTCGACAGCATCAGGATCCGGGCCTCGGCCTGCGCCTCGGCGGACAGCGGCAGGTGCACCGCCATCTGGTCGCCGTCGAAGTCCGCGTTGAACGCGGTGCAGACGAGCGGGTGGATCTGGATGGCCTTGCCCTCGACCAGCTGCGGCTCGAACGCCTGGATGCCGAGGCGGTGCAGCGTCGGCGCCCGGTTGAGCAGCACCGGGTGCTCGGTGATGACCTCTTCCAGCACGTCCCAGACGACCGGCCGCGCGCGCTCCACCATCCGCTTCGCGGACTTGATGTTCTGCGCGTGGTTGAGGTCGACCAGCCGCTTCATGACGAACGGCTTGAACAGCTCCAGCGCCATCTGCTTGGGCAGGCCGCACTGGTGCAGCTTCAGCTGCGGGCCGACGACGATGACCGAACGGCCCGAGTAGTCGACGCGCTTGCCGAGCAGGTTCTGCCGGAACCGGCCCTGCTTGCCCTTGAGCATGTCGGACAGCGACTTGAGCGGACGGTTGCCGGGCCCGGTGACGGGCCGGCCGCGGCGGCCGTTGTCGAACAGCGCGTCGACGGCCTCCTGCAGCATCCGCTTCTCGTTGTTGACGATGATCTCGGGCGCGCCGAGGTCGAGCAGCCGCTTCAGCCGGTTGTTCCGGTTGATGACCCGGCGGTAGAGGTCGTTCAGGTCGGAGGTGGCGAACCGGCCACCGTCGAGCTGCACCATCGGCCGCAGGTCCGGCGGAATGACCGGGACGCAGTCGAGCACCATCCCCATCGGGGAGTTGCGGGTGTTCAGGAACGCCGAGACGACCTTGAGCCGCTTGAGCGCCCGGGCCTTCTTCTGGCCCTTGCCGCTGCGGATCGTCTCCCGCAGCGACTCGGCCTCGGCCTCGAGGTCGAACTCGGCGAGGCGCCGCTGCAGCGCCTCGGCGCCCATGCCGCCCTCGAAGTACGGGCCGAACCGGTCGCGCAGCTCGCGGTAGAGCAGCTCGTCCGGCTCCAGGTCCTGGACCTTCATGCTCTTGAAGCGGTCGAAGACCCGGTCCAGCTCGTCGATCTTGCGCTGCGCGCGGTCCCGGATCTGGCGCATCTCGCGCTCGGCGGACTCACGCACCTTGCGGCGCGCGTCGCCCTTGGCGCCCTCGGCCTCGAGCTGGGCCAGGTCGCCCTCGAGCTTGCGCTGACGGGCCTCGACGTCGGCGTTCTTGCGGTCCTCCATGCCCTGCTTCTCGACGCCGATGCGGGCCTCGAGGGTCGGCAGGTCACGGTGGCGCGCGTCGACGTCCACCTTGACGATCATGTAAGCGGCGAAGTAGATGACCTTCTCGAGGTCCTTCGGCGCCAGGTCCAACAGGTAGCCGAGCCGGCTCGGCACACCCTTGAAGTACCAGATGTGCGTGACCGGGGCGGCCAGCTCGATGTGCCCCATCCGCTCACGGCGCACCTTTGCGCGCGTGACCTCGACGCCACAGCGCTCGCAGATGATGCCCTTGAACCGGACACGCTTGTACTTACCGCAGTAGCACTCCCAGTCCCGGGTCGGACCGAAGATCTTCTCGCAGAAGAGCCCGTCCTTCTCCGGCTTCAGGGTGCGGTAGTTGATGGTCTCCGGCTTCTTGACCTCGCCGTGCGACCACTGGCGGATGTCGTCCGCGGTGGCCAGGCCGATGCGCAGCTCGTCGAAGAAGTTGACGTCCAGCAAGACTGTCGCCTGCTCTCTCTTTCTAGTTCCGGACGCTCAGTCGAAGTCCTCGCGGCCCGCCGGGCCGCCCAGGGGTCTGGGCGGCCGGCGGGTCCGATCACACTTCTTCGACGCTGCTCGGCTCACGCCGGGACAGGTCGATCCCAAGCTCCTCCGCTGCCCGGAAAACGTCCTCGTCGGTGTCGCGCATCTCGATCTGGACGCCGTCGCTGGAGAGCACCTCGACGTTGAGGCACAGCGACTGCATCTCCTTGATGAGCACCTTGAAGGACTCGGGAATACCGGGCTCCGGGATGTTCTCGCCCTTGACGATCGCCTCGTAGACCTTGACGCGACCGTGCACGTCGTCGGACTTGATCGTCAACAGCTCCTGCAGGGCGTAGGCGGCGCCATACGCCTCCAGCGCCCACACCTCCATCTCGCCGAACCGCTGGCCACCGAACTGCGCCTTACCACCCAGCGGCTGCTGCGTGATCATCGAGTAGGGGCCGGTCGAGCGAGCGTGGATCTTGTCGTCGACGAGGTGCAGCAGCTTGAGGATGTAGATGTAGCCGACCGCGACCGGGTACGGGTACGGCTCTCCGGTGCGGCCGTCGAGCAGCTTGGCCTTGCCGGAGGACCCGATCAGCTGGGTGCCGTCCCGGTTCGGGAGCGTCGAGTCCAGCAGGCCGGTGATCTCCTCCTCGCGCGCGCCGTCGAACACCGGGGTGGCGACGTTCGTGCCGGGGGTGGCCGCGTCCGCGCCGATGGTGCGCAGCCGCTCCTTCCACTCCTCCGACCCGGAGTCGACCTGCCAGCCGGTCTTGGCGACCCACCCGAGGTGGGTCTCCAGGATCTGGCCGATGTTCATACGCCGCGGGACACCGTGCGGGTTGAGCACGACGTCGACGGGGGTGCCGTCCTCGAGGAACGGCATGTCCTCCTGCGGCATGATCTTCGCGATGACGCCCTTGTTGCCGTGCCGGCCGGCGAGCTTGTCACCGTCGGTGATCTTCCGCTTCTGGGCGACGTAGACCCGGACCAGCTCGTTCACGCCGGGCGGGAGCTCGTCGCCGTCCTCGCGGGCGAACACCCGGACGCCGATGACCTTGCCGGACTCGCCGTGCGGCACCTTCAGCGAGGTGTCCCGGACCTCCCGGGCCTTCTCGCCGAAGATCGCGCGCAGCAGCCGCTCCTCCGGGGTCAGCTCGGTCTCGCCCTTCGGGGTGACCTTGCCGACCAGCACGTCGCCGGGGTTCACCTCGGCGCCGATCCGGATGATCCCGCGCTCGTCGAGGTCGGCCAGGACCTCCTCGGCGACGTTCGGGATGTCGCGGGTGATCTCCTCCGGGCCCAGCTTGGTGTCCCGGGCGTCGACCTCGTGCTCCTCGATGTGGATCGAGGACAGGACGTCGTCCTGGACGAGCCGCTGCGAGAGGATGATCGCGTCCTCGTAGTTGTGCCCCTCCCACGGCATGAAGGCGACCAGCAGGTTCTTGCCGAGCGCCATCTCGCCGTTGTCGGTGCACGGGCCGTCCGCGATCACCTGGCCGGCCTCGACGCGGTCACCCTCGTCGACGATCGGCTTCTGGTTGATGCAGGTGCCCTGGTTGGAGCGGCGGAACTTCGCCAGCCGGTAGGTGCGCCGGGTGCCGTCGTCGTGCATGACGGTGATGTAGTCGGCGGAGAGGTCCTCGACCACGCCGGCCTGCTGGCAGACGACGACGTCACCGGCGTCCTTGGCCGCGCGGGCCTCCATGCCGGTGCCGACGAGCGGCGACTCCGAGCGCAGCAGCGGCACGGACTGCCGCTGCATGTTCGAGCCCATCAGCGCACGGTTCGCGTCGTCATGCTCCAGGAACGGGATCATGGCGGTCGCGACCGACACCATCTGGCGCGGCGAGACGTCCATGTAGTCGACCTCGTCCGGCGGGAGGAACTCGACCTCGCCGCCCTTGCGGCGGACGAGCACCCGCTCCTCGGCGAAGGAGCCGTCCGCGGTCAGCGGGGCGTTCGCCTGGGCGACGACGTGCCGGTCCTCCACGTCCGCGGTCAGGTAGTCGACCTGTTCGGTGACCCGGCCAGCGACGACCTTGCGGTACGGAGTCTCGACGAAGCCGAACGGGTTGACCCGGGCGAACGTCGACAGCGAGCCGATGAGACCGATGTTCGGGCCTTCCGGCGTCTCGATCGGGCACATCCGGCCGTAGTGGCTGGGGTGCACGTCGCGGACTTCCATGCCGGCCCGCTCACGGGACAGACCGCCGGGGCCGAGCGCCGACAGGCGGCGCTTGTGGGTCAGGCCGGCCAGCGGGTTGGTCTGGTCCATGAACTGGGACAGCTGGCTGGTGCCGAAGAACTCCTTGATGGAGGCGACGACCGGCCGGATGTTGATCAGCGTCTGTGGCGTGATCGCCTCGACGTCCTGGGTGGTCATCCGCTCGCGGACGACCCGCTCCATCCGGGCGAGGCCGAGCCGCACCTGGTTCTGGATCAGCTCGCCCACCGTGCGCAGCCGCCGGTTGCCGAAGTGGTCGATGTCGTCCACTTCGTACGCCGGGTCCGTGCCCTCGTGCAGCTTCACGACGTACTCGATCGTGCGGACGATGTCGTCCTCGGTGAGCACGCCCCTGGCGCCCTCGACGTGCAGCTCGAGCTTCTTGTTCAGCTTGTAGCGGCCGACCTTGGCCAGGTCGTAACGCTTCGGGTTGAAGAAGAGGTTCTCCAGCAGCGTCTGCGCGGACTCACGCGTCGGCGGCTCGCCCGGGCGCAGCTTGCGGTAGATGTCGAGCAGCGCGTCGTCCTGGCCGGCCGTGTGGTCCTTCTCCAGCGTGACGCGCATCGACGGGTAGTCGCCGAAACGCTCCAGGATGCGAGCCTCGTCCCAGCCGAGCGCCTTGAGCAGCACGGTCACGGACTGGCGGCGCTTGCGGTCGATGCGGACACCGACGGTGTCGCGCTTGTCGATCTCGAACTCGAGCCAGGCACCCCGGGACGGGATGACCTTGCACGAGAAGAGGTCCTTGTCGGACGTCTTGTCGAGCGACTTCTCGAAGTACACACCGGGCGAGCGGACGAGCTGGCTGACGACGACACGCTCGGTGCCGTTGATGACGAAGGTGCCCTTCGTGGTCATGAGCGGGAAGTCGCCCATGAACACGGTCTGGCTCTTGATTTCGCCGGTGGTGTTGTTCGTGAACTCGGCGGTGACGAACATCGGCGCCGAGAAGGTCATGTCCTTGTCCTTGCACTCCTCGACGGAGTACTTGGGCGGCTCGAACCGGTGATCCCGGAACGAAAGGGACATGGAGCCGGAGAAGTCCTCGATCGGAGAGATCTCCTCGAAGACCTCTTCGAGACCCGAGGTGAGGGGAACATCGTCGCGGTCGGCGTCGACGGCCTGCTGGACCCTCTCCTGCCAGGCATCACTGCCGATCAGCCAGTCGAACGACTGCGTCTGCAGGGCGAGCAGGTCCGGGACCTCGAGGGGTTCGACAATCTTGGCGAACGAGATGCGGGCGGAGCGCGAGGCGGCCAAGGTGGTCCTTCCGGGGGCCTGGCGTCGGGCGGGAGACGCCGAGGAGCCGTCGGGGTCGTCAGGTGATCAGTGTCTCGCCGCGTTTACACGCGGCGCCATCGGGGTAGTACAGCTACTCGTCTCTGTGAGGACCGTCACGCCAGCCCGGCGGACGCTAAGCCAAGGGACGATCTCCGATCGATCCCGGTCGCGTGTGTCGCGGCATCGAGAGGTCCGGAGTCGTCCGCGACGAGCGTCGGCACCCGCCGTCCCGGCTTACGCCGAGGAGCGGGACGAGCTGGTTGCAGCGGTGTCTCGTGGGTGGGCGGGCGACCGCACCGGCGTGCGTTTGGGGCGGCCACGCTGGCCCCTTTTCGCCGCACAGAGCCCACCAGACCAGGCCCGACGGGTGCGTAAGCCCCACCGGCTCGAACATGAGGCGGCGGGGGCTGGCCCGAACGGCCCTTGCGGGCGGCGTACGAACGGGGTCACCACGGTGGCGGGAACGGATCTGAGCGGCTCAGTGCAACGAAAAGGACAGCGCAAACTAGCAGTGTAGCCTCAGGCCGCACTGCTGACAAGCCCCGTCGTCATGTCCGTTGTGCACTACTTCCGCGCTGCCTTGTTGCCTACCGCCGACGTGCCGTGCTCCCGCCGCTCCCCTTCCATCCGCCCGTCAGGCGGGCGCCTCCCCGGCGCCCGCGGATCCCGACCACCGCCACGATGTGGCGCCTGCCGTCAGCCGGCGCGATGGGCGGCGCCCCAAGGCGTCCCGCCGTGCACCAGCCGGCCACGTGCCGCACCGGCCGATCGGTCCGGGCGCCCGATGGGAGATACCCTGCCCGACTTCGCCGGATCACGGCGGTGGTCCGCGAAATGATGGAACTCCGTTGTTGGGGATCGAGTCAACCCCTCAGGCGAACCCCATGTGCGGGTAGTTACCGTTCTGCCGCCCCCGCCGGGCTCCGTCCGTGTCGTCCCGATGTCACACCGGGCCCGCAACGCCCGACCACCCGGCCTGCCCAGGCCCCGCCCAGGACGTCCCACCAGCATCGGCCCCCGCGGCGACCCCGGCCACTCCGAACGGCGCCCCGAGGCCGCTCCCGCCGCGCCGGGCGCCGCGCCGGAGACGGACCGTAACCCATCCCACCGGACCCGAGCCACCACCCACCCCGCCGGTGTCGCCACCGAGCCGGCCAGCCCGGCCCCGGAAATGCCGACGAGGCGGGCGAATATTCGCCCGCCTCGTCAGACCTAGCCAACCCGACCACGCCCCGGCGCGGCAGCAGATCAGGAACAGCAATACCACTGAACCCGGCACCTCGCCCAGGAGGGCGCAAAGCGCCCGACGGCAGTCGGCGACCGGGCGCTCCGCGCCCGTTGCGCGGATGCCCTACTTGACGGTGACGGAGGCGCCGGCGCCCTCGAGGGCCGCCTTGGCCTTGTCAGCGGCCTCCTTGTTGACCTTCTCCAGGACCGGCTTCGGCGCGCCGTCGACGAGGTCCTTGGCCTCCTTGAGGCCCAGGCTCGTGAGGGCGCGGACCTCCTTGATGACCTGGATCTTCTTGTCGCCAGCGGCCTCGAGAATGACGTCGAACTCGTCCTTCTCCTCCTCGGCGGGAGCGGCCTCGCCGCCACCGCCGCCGGCGACGGCCGCGACCGCGACCGGAGCCGCGGCCGTGACGCCGAAGGTCTCCTCGAACTGCTTCACGAACTCCGACAGCTCAAGCAGCGTCATTTCCTTGAACGCGTCGAGCAGGTCGACGGTCGAAAGCTTCGCCATGATGGCGGTTCCTTCCTGTTCTGTGTCTTAGGTCGTCGCGGTGCGAGCCGGCTGGCGGGGCCACGCGGGCCGCCAACGGTCGCGGGGTGGTACCTGGCTGGCAGATCGCCGGCCGGAACGGCTACTCGGCGGAGACAGCCTCGGTGGGCGCCTCGGCGGCGCCACCCTCCGCCTCACGCTTGGCACGCAACGCCTCGGCGAGCCGGGCGGCCTGCGACAGCGGCGCGGCGAACAGCCCGACGGCCTTCGCCAGCGAGCCGTTCATGGCTCCGGCCAGCTTTGCCAGCAGAACCTCGCGGGACTCCAGGTCGGCGAGCTTGCGGATGTCGTCAGCCGACATCGCCTTGCCGTCGACGAAGCCGCCCTTGACGACCAGGGCGGGGTTCGCGCGCGCGAAGTCCCGCAGAGTCTTGGCAGCCTCGACCGGGTCGCCGCCGACGAACGCGACGGCCGTCGGCCCGACGAACAACTCGTCGAGACCGGTGACGCCCGCCCGCTCGGCGGCGATCCTGGTCAGGGTGTTCTTGACGACCGCGTACTTCGTGGTGTCGCCCAGCGTCCGGCGCAGCTCGGTGATCTGACTGACCGTCATGCCGCGGTACTCGGTCAGTACGGCCGCGGAGGAGCCACGGAACTGATCGGTGATCTCCGCCACGGCGGCGCTCTTCTCAGGATTCGCCATCGGGCTCCTTGGGGGAACGGTGCCGGCCGTGCCCGAAGAACCCAGAAATGACGAACGCCCCGGCGCAGGCGCTCGGGGCGAGAAGTCGCGCGTCCGGCTGGCACCTGGGGTGCCGCACCATCCTTTGCGCGGTCCGCGTCCGTCACCTGCGCGGGCCGCCCGGATGCCTCCCGGGACCTTCGGCCGTCCCCCGGCGGAGCAGGTGGACGGCGACCAGCGGTCTGTGGTGTGGAACTGGGCACCATCATACATCGGGTATCCGGAAGACCGGAAACCCGCTACCTGCCGGACCAGCTAAAGGACATCGAGGGCCGCCCCTGCCGATGGGGCGACCCTCGATGCCAACGTGACCGAACCAGAGACTCAGTTCGCCGCGGCGTCTTCGAGCAGGTTGCGGAGGCGGTTCGGGTCGACCGAGATGCCGGGACCCATCGTGGTGGCGAAGACGATCTTCTTCAGGTAGCGGCCCTTGGCGGCGGACGGCTTGGCGCGGACGATCTCGTCGAGCGCGACGCCGTAGTTCTCCACCAGCTGCTCCACGGTGAAGTTCGTCTTGCCGATCACGATGTGCAGGTTGTTCTGCTTGTCGATCTTAAAGTTGATCTTGCCGCCCTTGATGTCCTTGACCACCTTCGTGACGTCGAGCGTCACGGTGCCGGTCTTGGGGTTGGGCATGAGGCCGCGGGGGCCGAGGATCCGGGCGATCCGGCCGACCTTGGCCATCTGGTCGGGGGTGGCGACCGCCGCGTCGAAGTCCAGGAAGCCCTCCTGGATTCGGGCGACCAGGTCGTCGCTGCCGACGATGTCGGCGCCGGCGGCCTCCGCCTCGGCGGCCTTCTCGCCTGCGGCGAACACCGCGACCCGCGGCGACTTGCCGGTGCCGTGCGGCAGGTTCACCGTGCCACGGACCATCTGGTCGGCCTTGCGGGCGTCGACGCCGAGCCGGAACGCGACCTCGACGGTGGCGTCGAACTTGGTGGCCGACGTGTCCTTCGCGAGGTTGACGGCCTCCAGCGGGCTGTACAGCTTGTCCGCGTCGATCTTCTCGGCCGCGGCCCGGTATGCCTTGCTGCGCTTCATTGCTTCAGGTCTCCTCGTGGTACTGGCGGGCCCTCCAGGCCGATGCCTGGCGCCCTCCCACCGGCTGGGCGCCGCGGCGCCAACGACGCCGCGGCGAAACGTCGAACTACTTCTCGACCGTGATGCCCATCGACCGGGCGGTACCGGCGATGATCTTCTCGGCAGCCTCGACCGTCGTGGCATTGAGGTCGGGCATCTTCATCGTGGCGATCTCGCGCAGCTGCGCGGCGCTGAGCTTCGCGACCTTGTCACGATGCGGCACGGCGCTGCCCTTGTCGACGCCCGCAGCCTTGAGGATCAGCCGCGCCGCCGGCGGGGTCTTGGTGACGAAGGTGAACGACCGGTCCTCGTAGACCGTGATCTCGACCGGAACGACGTTCCCGACCTGCGATTCGGTTGCCGCGTTGTACTGCTTGACGAACTCCATGATGTTGACGCCGTGCTGGCCGAGCGCCGGGCCCACCGGGGGCGCGGGGGTGGCCTTACCAGCGTTGATCTGGAGCTTGATGACCGCGGTGATCTTCTTCTTCTTGGGAGGCATCTCGTTCTTCCTGAACTTGCGGTGGCCTCCGTCCCGGCGGCCCACCGGGACGGGTCAGATCTTGGCGACCTGGTTGAACTGCAGCTCGACCGGAGTCTCGCGCCCGAAGATGGAGACCAGCACCTTCAGTCGCTGGGCGTCCATGTTGATCTCGCTGATGGTCGCCGGCAGCGTCGCGAACGGACCGTCCATCACGGTGACGGACTCGCCGACCTCGAACTCCTGCACCTTGACCGTCTCGACCTTCTTCTCCTTCTTCGCCACCGGGGCGAGGATGGAGAGCACCTCCTCCTTGCGCAGCGGGGAGGGCTTGTTGGTCAGGCCGACGAACCCGGTGACACCGGGGGTGTTGCGCACTGCCGACCACGACTGGTCGGTCAGGTCCATCCGGACGTAGATGTAGCCCGGGTACTTCTTCTGCATGACCAGCTGGCGCTTGCCGTTCTTGACGACAGGCACCTCCTCGAGCGGCACCTCGATCTGGAAGATGTAGTCCTCCATGTTGAGGCTCGAGATCCGGGTCTCGAGGTTGGTCTTGACCTTGTTCTCATAGCCCGCGTACGAGTGGATCACGTACCAGTCACCGGGCGCGTCCTCGAGGGCGCGGCGTAGCTCGTCGGCGTCGTCCTCGTCGTCGTCGGCGGCGGCGGCGGTGACGGTCGGGCTGGGGGCGGCGGCGGGAGCGACCGGGGCGTCGGTCGGGTCGGCCAGCGCGGCGGCCGGGTCGTCCTCATCCGGCGCGGCGCCGGCGTCCGTGCTCGCCACCTCGTCGTTCTCGAACGCCGCGAGCGGGCTGAGGTCGTCGAGAGCCTCCCCCTGCTCGGAGGCGGCATGCTCGGGAGACTGGGACACGCGGACGATCCTTACTCGTGTAATTGCCCGTGGTGCACGTGCGATGACGTGCGCCCCGGGCGGGTGCGCCGGTTCGTGGCTGTGACTCGTACCTTCGGCTCGGACTGGACGGCTGGTGCTGGTCATGCTGGCGGGCTGACGCCGGTGGAGCGACTCAGGTGGTCCGCATCCAGTGGTACCCCGGTTCGCGGGAAGCACCAACCCGACCCGTCACGATCGAGCCACCGCGCCCGCGCGTTCCGGACCGGTCAGCGCCAGCCACGGACCGTCAGCGCCGCCAGATCCGGCGAGCACGGGCCGGTCAGCCGAAGATCTGGAGCACCAGCTTCGTGAGGCCGAAGTCGAGGGAGGCCACGATCGCGGTCATCACGGACACGAAGATGAGCACGACGATCACATAGGTGATCAGCGTGTTCCGGCTCGGATAGACGACCTTCCGCAGCTCCGCCACGACCTCGCGGTAGAAGCGCAACGGACTCGTACGACGCCGTCCGCTCGCCCGCGCGGGCTGCTTGGCCCGCGGGGCCGCGTCAGTGTCGGTCGCCGCCACAGCACTCCACCACTCTCGATCGTCTGACCTGCGCAGGGGCGACAGGACTCGAACCTGCAACCGCCGGTTTTGGAGACCGGTGCTCTACCAATTGAGCCACGCCCCTAAGAGCCACCCGGCCCGCCGTCCACCGGTGGTCATGCGCTTGCGCTGCCTTTGGTTACAGCAGGCGCGCAGGTACATCGGCGATGACGGCCCGAGCGGATCGAGCATACCCCCTAGAGGAGGGCACGCCGCGCCTGGCTCACCCGATGACCGAACATCTCTGGCAGCATGGCGACCATGAGCCGGATCTCACGCCGCATCGGCGGCATCGCCCCATCCGCCACGCTCGCCGTCGACGCGACCGCCAAGGCGCTGCGCGCCGCGGGCCGCGACGTCATCGGGTTCGGCGCGGGCGAGCCGGACTTCCCGACGCCGGACCACATCGTGGCCGCCGCCGAGAAGGCCTGCCGAGACGTGAAGATGCACCATTACACCCCGGCCGGCGGCCTGCCCGAGCTCAAGGCGGCCATCGCCGAGAAGACCCGCCGCGACTCGGGCCTCGTCGTCGAGCCGAGCCAGGTGCTCGTCACCAACGGCGGCAAGCAGGCCGTCTACGAGGCGTTCGCGACCCTGCTCGACCCGGGCGACGAGGTGCTGCTGCCAGCGCCGTACTGGACGACCTACCCAGAGGCGATCCGGCTCGCCGGCGGCGTGCCCGTCGACGTGGTGACCGGCCCCGAGCAGGGCTACCGGGTGACCGTCGAGCAGCTGGAGGCCGCGCGCACGCCGCGCACCAAGGTCCTGCTGTTCTGCTCGCCGTCGAACCCGACCGGCGCGGTGCACACCGCCGAGGAGGTCCGCGCGATCGGCCAGTGGGCCGTCGAGGCCGGCCTCTGGGTGGTCACGGACGAGATCTACGAGCACCTGGTCTACGGGGACGCGCGGTTCTCGTCGATGCCCGTCGAGGTTCCCGAGATCGCGGAGCGCTGCGTGGTGCTCAACGGAGTCGCGAAGACATACGCGATGACCGGCTGGCGGGTCGGCTGGCTGATCGGCCCGGCCGACGTCGTGAAGGCCGCGTCGAACCTGCAGTCGCACCTGTCGTCGAACGTCGCGAACGTCTCCCAGGCGGCCGCGCTCGCCGCCGTCGCCGGCCCGCTCGACGCGGTCGCCGAGATGCGGGTGTCGTTCGACCGGCGCCGGCTCACCATGCACGGGTTGCTCAGCGACATCCCCGGGGTGCAGTGCCCGCTGCCGGAGGGTGCCTTCTACGCCTACCCGTCGCTGCGCGACGTCGTCGGGCGCACGATCCGCGGCCGGACGCCGGCGTCGTCGAACGAGCTCTGCCAGGTGATCCTGGAGGAGGTCGGCGTCGCGATCGTGCCCGGCGAGGCCTTCGGCACCCCGGGCTACGCCCGGCTCTCCTACGCGCTCGGCGACAACGACCTCGTCGAGGGCGTCCGCCGCATTGCCACCCTGCTCGCCGAGGCCTCCTAGCGCAGTCCTGCCGAGAGATGCCCGGGGCCGCCGCGCACGCCGCGCGGCGGCCCCGGGCGCCCCGGCCGGCGTCAGGCGTCAGGCGAGCTGGACCTTGGCCTTGGCCGCCATCAGGACCTTCGCGCCGTCGCACCGCACCGTCAGGTTCACGACGGCGACGTTGTCGGGGAGCTTCTTCTCGACGGCCGCCCGCACCTCGACGAGAGCGCCGACGTCGTCGTTGGGGACGACGACCGGCGAGGAGAACTTGACGCCGTACTCGCGGATCGCGCCCGGGTCACCGGCCCAGTCGGTGACGACCCGGCCGGCGGTCGCCATCGTCAGCATGCCGTGCGCGATCACGCCCGGCAGGCCCACCTCGGCCGCGATCTTCTCGTTCCAGTGGATCGGATTGACGTCACCGGACGCACCCGCGTACCGGACCAGGTCAGCGCGTCGAATCCGGAAGTCGCGCGACGACACCTCGTCGCCGACCTCGACCTCGTCATAGCGGACCGGCGCGCTTCTGCCCGCAGGCGCGGCCGCCGTGCCATCGGCTGCGGGCTCGGCGCCGGCTGGCGCCCCCACCCGCACCGGCCCGGCATTCGGGTCGGCGGTGCCGCGGGACACCAGGCCGCACTGGCCGGTCGCCACCAGCTCACCGTCGCTCGACCGGAACTCGTAGCCCGCGGTCAGCACCTCGTTCGTCGCGACCGTGCGCAGGCCGGTGATCGTGGTCACCGCCGTCAGCTCGTCGCCGGCGACCACCGGGCGGTTCAGGGTGAAGCGCTGGTCGCCGTGCACGATCAGCGAGAAGTCCATGCCGAAGGCCGGGTCGTCGATCGGGAGACCGAGCTGCCCGGGGATGGCGGCCACGAGGAACGTCGGCGGCGCGACCAGGTCCGGGTATCCGGCGGCCCGGGCGACCGCGAGGTCGTGGACGTGCGGGTTGTCGTCACCGATCGCCCGGGCGAACTGGCGAATGTGCTCGCGGCCGACCAGGAAGGGCCGCGCGGCGGCGAACTCACGCCCGACGAACGCCTGGTTCAGCGGCATGACGGCTCCGATCCACGAGATTTCCGGCTCCGGCCGGGACGGCCATCCCTACCAGTACCACGCGGGCAGACCGGCTCAGTCCCACGCACCGCGCCCCGTCTCCCGGTCGATGCTCTCGACCCGCCATCGCCGATCCGTTTGGACCATCGGTGCGGCGTGGAACGGTGCGGACATGGACCAACGCATCAGCTTCGTCACGCTTGCCGTCGCGGACCTCGAGGCGACCCGTCGCTTCTACCTGGACGGCCTCGGCTGGACCGCCGAGCTGGAGGTTCCGGGCGAGGTCATCATGATCAGGGCTGGGGAGCGGCTGGTTTTCGCCCTCTGGGCCCGCGCCGAATTCGAGCAGGAGGTCGGTCCGATCCTCGCCGGGGCCGGGGTGGCCCCGATGACCCTTTCCCACAACGTGCCCACCAAGGCCGACGTCGACGCCGTCCTCGAGACCGCCCGGGTCGCCGGCGCCGACCCGGTGCACGCCGGGGTCGAACGCGACTGGGGTGGTTACACCGGGTATTTCGCCGACCCGGACGGCTTCCGCTGGGAGGTCTGCTACAACCCGGGGCCGATTGGCAAGGTCGTCCTGCCCTGACGACCGGGCCCGGGCGGTGCAGATCGCCAACGAGTCAGTACGGCCGAGGCATCAGGCGCCGCCGAGGCGTCCGATACGGCCGACGAGTCGGCAGACGTCATCAGGCCGGCGACGCCTGTCGCCGGCCTGATGGCGGGTGTGCGGAACCTCGTGCTGTTCAGCTGTCGTCCGGGGCGCAGCGCCCTGCCGGAACGAGCGGCAACCGGGAGAGCCGTCTCCCGGCGACAGCGACGGCGAAGCCGAGCGCTACCGCGTCTCGCGGTGCTCCGTGTGCTTACGGCAGTTCGGGCAGAACTTCTTCAGCTCGAGGCGATCGGGGTCGTTGCGCCGGTTCTTGCGCGTGATGTAGTTCCGGTGCTTGCACACCTGACACGCCATAGTGATCTTCGGACGAACGTCGGTGGCGGCCACGGCGTGTTGCCTCTTCCTCTAGCGGTTATCGGTTGCTCATCTCGACGGCCGCGAAGCGACCCCAACGTCCCGGGCCCACCGCTCCACGACCTGCCGCGCCAACGCGCGACTCCCCGGCCGAGGCTACCCCGACCGAAGACCCCCCAGAGTCTAGCCGACCCTCACGTAGACCCTCGCCACGGCAAGGCCCGCAGGGGAACGAGCAAAAAGCCGGCAAGGCGCGAAGCGCCCAGCCGGCCGGGGGTGTCGGGGGCGGCGAGCCCCTGACCCGGGTGTTCCAGGGGTCGACCCCTGGCATACATCGCGGACCCCGCGAAGCTCCCCGAAGGGAGCGAGCATAGGAATCCGATCCCGTAGCGGTGGCCGGACTTGAACCGGCGACACAGCGATTATGAGCCGCTTGCTCTGCCAGACTGAGCTACACCGCCTCGGACCGCTGCGTGGCGATCCCCGCGCCAGCGTACCGGCCGGGGGCGCCCCATGACGCCAATGCGATCATGGATATAAGCGACCGTCGAGCCCCTTTACGGAATCGAACCGTAGACCTTCTCCTTACCATGGAGACGCTCTGCCGACTGAGCTAAAGGGGCATGCTCTCGTACTCGCGCGGCACTCACGTTACACGATGTCGAGCCAGGTGTGGGGAGCGGGTTCGGCGGTGACAACGCCGGCCGAGGTGCGTTGCCGCAGCGCTTCCCGCGGCCGCCCCGGTGCGCGCGATCCGGCCGGTCAGGCACCTCGCGCCGAGCGTGGTCGGGCCCCCGCAGAAGCCCCCGGCCACGGCTCGTCGGCACGGTCGACCGACCCGCGGGCGGCCACGCGGAGGGACGGACGGACGCCGCGAGGCCAGCCGCGCGGGGGCGCACGCCACGCCGAGGGGCCGGTCGGGCTGGAGCCGGCGGCACATGGCCGGCGCCCCATTGGGTGGACCTTCCGGAAACGCCTGGACAGGCGCCGCGACGGCACCTGAGGGCGTCGACAAACTCGACGCGACTCCCGGCTTGGTTGCACTGAGTAGTCAAACTCGCGCCTAGCGTAGGCGTCGGCCGTCGGCATCCGCCGATCAGGACGCACGGCCGCGCTCTGTCCGAGCGGGCCCGCGCGGTACCCGCGAGCAGCGAGGGTTGCCCATGCGCTTCACGCACCACCCCGGCCGGCACTACCAGGACAGACAGGCGGCGGCCGTCGTCGACGGCGCGGCCGAGGATCTGCCGCGCGCCTTCGGCCCACCGTGGAGCGAGGGCGTGGACGACGGCCCGCTGGGCATTCACGTGCCCGCCGGCACGGCACTACCGCCGGGGACATCCTTCGGCACGCCGCGACGGTCCTGTCACCTTCACCTACCCATCGCCACGCTCGGCCTGCCGCGCGCGCAGCCGTCCCCCCGTGGCCAGCGCGGCGCCGAGCCGCGGCGCACCGGCGGCCGGGAGGCCGCGCCCACCGCCGCGCACCTGACCCCGGGCCGGGCCAGGACCCAGCCGGGGATGCCTCCCGCGACCAGCCGCCGGACCGCCGACGCCGGCGCCGCGCGGCAGCGTCCGACCGGACCGACCGCGGCCGAGCGGCCGGTGTTCGGGCAACGGCTGTTCGGGCAGCGCGCGCCGCGGCTCGCCCTGCTGGCCGTGACGGCGCTCGCCCTGTCGACGACCGCGACGGCGGCCGCGGCCGCGCCGAACCCCGCCTGGCCACGCGGCGTCGACGTCTCGTCCTGGCAGCACCAGAACGGGGCACCCATCGACTGGAACGCCGTGAAGGCGGCCGGCAACTCGTTCGCCGTGATCAAGGCGACCGAGGGCACCGCGTACACCAACCCGAGCTACGCGGGCGACCGGGCCGGCGCCCAGGCCGCGGGCCTCGTCGTCGGCGCCTACCACTACGCCCGGCCGCAGCTGCCGATCTCGACGGCCGTCGACCAGGCGCGCCACTTCCTCGCGTCGGCCGGCGCCGTGAACACCCCCGGAACGCTGGCGCCGGTGCTGGACCTGGAGACCACCGGCGGTCTGAACCCCGCCGACCTGACCGCGTGGACGCAGGCGTTCCTGCGTGAGGTGGAGAGCCAGACCGGGCGGACGCCGATTCTCTATACCTTCCGCGCGTTCTGGACCGACAAGCTCGCGAACACCCAGTCGTTCGCGAAGTACCCGCTCTGGTTCGCGATCTATAACGACAACGCCGATCCCGGCTGGCTGCCCGGGGGCTGGCAGAAGTGGCTGATCTGGCAGTACGACCAGGGCGGCGCCGTCAACGGCATCAAGGGCCGCGTCGACACCAATGCTTTCTGCTGCAGCCCGGCCGACCTGGCCAGCAGCGCGGACGGCACCCGCGACGAGATCGCCGCCCGCTACGCCGCCGAGCCGTTGCTGCACATCTCCCTTGGCGCCCCGACCCGGGCCGAGGGGCCGGCCGGCGGGGGTGGCCGCTGGCAGCCGTATGCCAACGGGCTGATGTTCTGGTCGGTCGAGACCGGCACCCGGGCACTGTTCGGCCCGATCGCCCAGAAGTACCTCGCCTACGGCGGCAGCAACGGCTCGCTGCGCCGCCCGCTGGCGGACATCACTTGGGCGACCGCGCCCGACGGCCTGCAGGCCGTGTTCGAGGGCGGTTGGATTTACTGGCATCCGGCCCTGGGCGCGTTCGTCGTGCGCGGCGAGATCCTCAAGAAATACCTGGCACTGGGCGGCTCCGGTTCCTGGCTCGGCCTTCCGATCAGCGACGAGTACGACGTGCCCGGTGGCCGGGAGAGCGCGTTCCAGAACGGAAAGCTGCGCTGGAGCGCCGCGACGAACCAGATCACCGAGATCCACAACGCGCCCGGCTCCTGAAATCGGGAGCGGGATCGGCCCCGCGCGTCGCGGCGCCCTGACGTCGCGGCGCGCGGGGCCGCCGCATCATGAGGTCAGGAGGTCAGGAGGTCGTGCCGCGAGCGCCGGGCAGGGCCGCGCGGGGCCGGGCAGGGCCGCGCAGGGCCGTGATCACGGTGCGTAACGGCTGAGCCAGTGGGTCGCGAACCAGTTCCGGTCCCAGTCCCGCTCGTCCACGCTGTCCACGGCCCGCCAGGCATAGGTGAGAGCGGCCACCGGCGGGGCCTGGTCGGCACCCGTCGCCGCGCGCAGTTCCGCCTGGACGGGGCGCACGACGTACTCGTCGCCCTCGAAGTCGTCGAGCATCGCCCATTCGGCCGCGCTGAGCCCGGGCAGCAGCAGGCCTTCCGCCTGCCGACCGGCCGCGGGGACCAGCCCGGGATAGACCCGGCCCGGTAGCCGGGCGACGCGCCAGCCCGCGACAGCGGCCGGGGCGAGGACGGGCCGGCGGTAGAGCAGCGCCTCCACGATGTCGCCGAACATCAGCGTGCCGTAGACGAACAGGTCACGGCCCGGCCGCTCGCCCACTGGCACCCCCGCCGCGGACGACACGTCCACCCGCGACCCAGGCTCGGCGCCGGCGCCCGAGCGGGCGGGGTCGGCCAGGTTCTCCGCCGTCACCGCGCCAGCTCCGCATCCGCGTCTCGCCGTACGGCATCCGCACCGGGCACGGCGCGCCACGAGGCCGCCAGCCCGCCGTCGACGTCCAGGAACACCGCCCGACACCCCATGTCCGGCACCGTAACCGCCTGTGGTCCCGGCAAACCCGCCGTCCAAAGCCGGAACGACCTTGTAACACCCCCGTCCGCGCCCACCCGCGGCCATGCCTGTCCGGCCCGGCCCGGACGGTCCGTGGCATCCGGGGGTCGGTCCGCGGCCGATCTTGGAGACGCTGGTGGACGGAGGTCGGATTCGACGGTCGTTAGAGTCGGGAGGCGTGGGTGACGACATGGCTAACGAGACCGTGACGGCTGGGACGCCGATGCTGGCCGCCCGGGTGCGGGCGGCGGCGTTGCTGACGGGCAGTTTCGTGCTGCGTTCGGGGAAGACCAGCAGCGAATACTTCGACAAGTACCGGTTCGAGGCGGACCCCGTGCTGCTCGCGGACATCGTCACGGCCATGGTTGCGCTGGTGCCGGCCGAGACGGAGCTGCTCGCGGGTCTCGAGCTCGGCGGCGTCCCGCTGGCCACCCTGCTGTCGGCCCGCACCGGCCTGCCCGCGCGTTTCGTCCGCAAGAAGGCAAAGGAGTACGGCACGCGCCAGATCGCCGAGGGTGGCGACTTCGACGGCCGCCATGTGGTCCTCGTCGAGGACGTCGTGACCAGCGGCGGCGCCGTCCTGGACGCGACGAAGGTGCTGCGCGAGCAGGGCGCCACGGTCGCGCACGTCCTCTGCGTCATCGACCGCCAGGAGGGCGGCGCCGAACGTCTCGCGGACGTCGGCCTGACCCTCCACCCCACCCTGACCCGCGCCCAGCTCGACGCCGCCGCCTAGATAAGCCGCCGCCTAGATAAGTAGTCCGAAGTCTGGGCTGGTGGCCGGCGGCCGGGCTGTGTCGGTGCTCTGAGCGGTCCGTTCGGTTGGCCGGGGGTGGAGTCAGGGGTCGTGGGGTCGATAGGGGGCGGGGTGGCCCCATAGGTCCTGCCCAGATGGCCTGAGTCGCTGGGCCAGCCGCCGTGAGAGGGCTGCCCCGCCCGCGCTGCATCGTCCCGGCCCGCGCTGCGCCGCCCCGGCCCGCGGTGTGCGTCCAGGCAGGTGATATTGGGGCCGGGAGAGGCCGGCGCACCCGAATTTCGCCTGCCGGGATGCGATCGACGTCTGCCGGGATGCGTTCGGCGCGTGCCGGTGGCGGCAAGTAACGACGACCAGCCCGTGCACCGCGCGGCGAAGCCCGCGCCCCCCGACAGCCCAGCCCAGCGCAAAAGCACCAACAAACGCAGCGCAACCACGTAAAAAAGCGGCAAGCGCGCAGCGCGAGCCGCTTGGGGGGTCGGGGGCGAAGCCCCTGACACCGGGGTTCCAGGGGGCCGCCCCCCTGGGCAGACATTGCGGCTCCCGGGAAGCTCCCCCTAGAGGGGGAGCAACCACGATGAACCAGCCCGTGGCAGGTGATGGGTTCGAACCATCGTAGGCTGAGCCGGCGGTTTTACAGACCGCTCCCTTTGGCCACTCGGGCAACCTGCCGTGTCTGGACGAGCATACCGGTCGCGGCGGAGTTGCAGCCCGGGTGCGGTGCCCGTCCTGGTGCCCAGGCCTCCGGGAGGCGACGACCTGCCCGTACATCCCGACTCCGACAGGAGGTTCCTCGCCGTGGCGGACCCGTCCTTCGACATCGTCAGCAAGGTGGACACCCAAGAGATCGACAACGCGGTCAACCAGACCGCCAAGGAGATCAAGAATCGTTTTGACTTCCGCGACACCGGGGCGTCCGCGACCCACTCCGGCGACTCGATTTCGCTGGCCGCGAACAGTGAGGAGCGGGTCAAGGCGGTGCTCGACGTCCTTCAGGACAAGTTCGTCAAGCGTGGTATCTCGCTCAAGACGCTGGAGCACGACGAGCCGAAGCAGGCCGGCAAGGAGTTCCGCATCGCGGTGACCGTGACGCAGGGCATCGCCGACGAGAAGGCCAAGACGATCTCGAAGAAGATCCGCTCCGAGGGCCCCAAGGGCGTCCAGGCGCAGATCCAGGGTGATCAGCTTCGCGTCAGCGGCAAGAAGCGGGACGACCTGCAGGCCGTCATCGCGCTACTCAAGGCCGAGGACTTCGGCATCGCGCTGCAGTTCATCAACTACCGCTGACCCGGTCGTCCTGGACCTGCCGGGTCGCCGACCCGGCCGCTCCAGGTTTCATGATCACTTTTTGTGCCTCCTGGTGGTCGTATCCGAGGCGGCCGCTCGACGACCATCAGGAGGCACTACCGGCGATCATGCACGCGGCCGGCCGCACTCGGCCGGGGTGCCCGCCGCCGCGCTGGGGTAGCCGGTCGCGCTGGGCTGGTCGCGCTGGGCCCGATCGGGACCGGCCGCGGCGGCACCGGCGTCGCGCGGGACGGATCAACGGTAGGGGTTCAGGCGGGCCATTTCCTCGAGGCGGGCGATGCGCTGCTCCATCGGCGGGTGCGTGGAGAACAGCTGGACGACACCGCCGGCGCGGAACGGATTGGCGATCATCAGCGACGACACCGGGGCGAGCCGCGAGCTCTGGGCGAGCGGGCGGGCGGCGGTGCCGGCTTCGAGCTTGCGCAGCGCGTTGGCGAGGCCGATCGGGTCGCCGGTCAACGTGGCGCCGGAGGCGTCCGCCTGGTACTCGCGGGCGCGGCTGATGGCGAGCTGGATGATCGTGGCGGCGACCGGACCAAGGATGACCAGAAGCAGCAGTTCGAAGATGCCGGGGCCGTCCTCGTCACGTCCGCCGCCGAAGATGGCCGCGAACTGGGCGAAGTTCGCCAGGTAGACGATCACGCTCGCGAGCGCTCCGGCGACCGAGGCGATGAGGATGTCCCGGTTGTAGACGTGGCTCAGCTCGTGGCCGAGGACGCCGCGCAGTTCGCGGTCGTCCATCATCTCCAGGATCCCCTCGGTGCAGCAGACCGCGGCGTTCTTCGGGTTGCGGCCGGTCGCGAACGCGTTGGGCGCGCTGGTCGGGCTCAGGTAGAGGCGCGGCATCGGCATCCGGGCGCGGGTGGCGAGGTCGCGCACGATCGCGTAGAGACGCGGCTGCTCGACCTGGCTCACCGGGTACGACCGCATCGCCCGCAGCGCCAGTTTGTCCGAATAGAAGTACGAGAAACCGTTCATCAGGACGGCGAGGACGAGCGCGATGATCAGCCCGTTCTGCCCGAAGATCGACCCCACCGCCAGAATCGCGGCCGACAGCACTCCGAGTAGCAGGGCGGTCTTGAGACCGTTGAAGTGAGACATGGCGTCCCGTTGTCCTGTCGTGTTAGAAGGTTGCACCCAGCTCAACGCCCCAGGCGTGGCGAGACGTTCCCGTCCGTGCCCGTACCGTCCCCTTCTGCCCGGCCTACGCGACCCGCGTCACCATCACGACGAGTGCGCCGACTTCGCCCGGGCCCCCCGACCATCCCCGGACCGGACGGCGGCGAACCCTCGGCGCGGCCTGGATCACCGTTCGAGGACGTCGACTCCGTCGACTTCGTCGAGCGAAGCACGCAGACTCGCGGCGGCGCGAGCGGAAAGCAGGCCCGATGCCGCCAGGCGGCCGGTCGCCAGCCGGGCCAGGGCGAGATAGACGGGAACGGCGGCGGGGTCCGCGGATCGCAACGCCGCCAGGTGAGCCGCGACCGTGCCGGCGTCGCCCCGGCGCACCGGCCCGGTGGTGGCGGCATCGCCGTCGCGGATCGCGTTCTCCAGCGAGACCCGCAACAGCGGGGCGAGCGCGGCGCCCGCGTCGCTCACGCCGGCCGCGGCCAGCAGGTCGGCGCTCACGCCGACCAGCGCCGCCAGGTAGTTCGCGCCGAGCACCATCGCCGCGTGGTAAACGGTGCGCGCCTCGTCGGCGACCTCGACCATCCGGCCACCGAGGTCGGTCACCAGCCGGCGCGCGACGGGGACGGCGGCCGGGTCGCCGGTCACGCCGAAGGTGGCCGAACGCAGGTGGACGGCATCCCCCGCCGGGTCGAGCCCGGCCAGGCTCATGATCGGGTGGATGGCGGCGCGCAGCGCGCCGCGCGCGGCGACGGGTGCCAGCGGCGTGAGCCCGTGCCGCCCGCTCAGGTGAGCGACGACGCTGCCCGCCCGCGGACCGTCGGTCGCGGCGGCGAGCGCGACGGCGACGGGGGCGATGGCGTCGTCCGATACCGCGAGAACCAGGACGTCGACGCGGGCGGCCAGCTCGGCCGCCCCCATCAGCGGGGTGCCGGGCGCCAGCGAGCGACGGACCCGGGCGGCGGCGGCATCGGAGCGGACGCAGACACCCACGACGTGATGCCCGGCGCCGGCCAGCCCGACGGCGACCGCAGCACCCGCCCGGCCGAAGCCCACGAACCCGATGTCCAGCGCGCCGCCGGCCGCGGCGGCGATGTCCTCGTCCACCGGCCGATTCTCCCGCTTCGGCGCCGCTCCCCTACCGCGCGCTCGCGCCGGGTATCGGCCCTCGTTACCGTCTCGCCGCGGTGGCGCGGGCCCTCGGCCACGACCCCCGGCCCGGCAAAAGCGATACGAATCACATACTGTGGGCGAAGTCATCGAATGAGCGCGCGACGAGCGGACGGAATGGGCTGCGCCAGCGCCACGGCGGAAGTAGCGGCCGTGATCGGCCGAGTGACAAATGCCCGACATGGACGCCATTCGAGGAGCCGAGGCGCACAATTTCGCCTGCAGGGATGCCATCCTGGACAACCTGGCTCGGCCCGCGCTGCCCGTGCGCTCCGACAACCCGCAAGTCGTTCGACAGCCAGAGATTGCGCCAACACGGACCGTGATAAAACCTTGGACGAGCTGGTGCCACCCCGACGTGCTGGACGGCTCGGCCCCCGGCAGCACAGGTGCCGCTGTACGCGCGCCCAAATGGGCTGACGGGTAGGCTGGTCCGGTACCTGAGGAGGTTACTGAAGGTGTCTGAGCAGGTCCGCGAGCAGGTCCGGGAGAGGGAGACCCGCCGGCTCGACCGGGTCGTAGTGCGCTTCGCCGGCGACTCCGGTGACGGTATGCAGCTCACCGGCGAGCAGTTCACGAGCGAGACGGCAGCGTTCGGCAACGACCTGTCGACTCTTCCCGACTTCCCCGCCGAAATCCGCGCGCCAGCCGGTTCGCCGGCCGGCGTGTCCGGTTTCCAGCTGCATTTTTCCGACCACGACATCCTGACGCCGGGTGACGCGCCCGATGTGCTGGTCGCCATGAATCCGGCCGCCCTGAAGGCCTATCTGAAGGACCTGCCGCCCGGCGCCGACCTCATCGTGAACACGGACGCCTTCACGGGTGGAAACCTGAAGAAGGCCGGCTACACGGCGGATCCGCTCACCGACGGCACGGTGGACAAGTACCGCGTTCACAAGGTCCCGCTGACCTCGATGACCATCAACGCGGTCAACGCCGCCGAGGGCGTCGCCGGCCTGGTCAACAAAAAGGAGGCCGAGCGGGCGAAGAACATGTTCGCCCTGGGCCTGATGAGCTGGCTCTACCACCGGCCGACGACGGGCACCGAGGAGTTCCTCCGGCAGAAGTTCAAGAAGCGTCCGGAGATCGCCGAGGCCAACGTCGCCGCGTTCCGCGCCGGCTTCAACTACGGCGAGACGACCGAGTCGTTCTCGGTGACCTACGAGGTCGCGCCGGCGCGAATGAAGTCGGGCACCTACCGGCGTATCTCCGGCAACCTGGCGCTTTCTTACGGCCTGGTCGCCGCCAGCGAGCTGACCGGTCTTCCGGTATTCCTCGGCAGCTACCCGATCACGCCGGCGTCGGACATCCTGCACGAGCTGTCGAAGCACAAGCAGTTCGGTGTCCGCACGTTCCAGGCCGAGGACGAGATCGCCGGCATCGGCGCGGCGCTCGGCGCGGCCTTCGGCGGCTCGCTGGGCGTCACGACCACGTCGGGCCCGGGCGTCGCGCTCAAGGCGGAGACGATCGGCCTCGCGGTCAGCCTGGAGCTGCCGCTGGTCGTCATCGACATCCAGCGCGGCGGCCCGTCGACGGGTCTGCCCACGAAGACCGAGCAGGCCGACCTGCTCCAGGCGATGTTCGGCCGCAACGGCGAGGCGCCGGTGCCGATCATCGCCCCGCGCTCGCCAGCGGACTGCTTCGACGCCGCAATCGAGGCCGCGCGGCTCGCGACCAAGTACCGCACGCCGGTCTTCCTGCTCTCGGACGGATACCTGGCCAACGGCTCCGAGCCGTGGCTGCTGCCGCTGCGCGAGTCGCTGCCCGACATCACGGTCGAGTTCACCACCGAGCCGAACCACGACGGCGATTTCTGGCCGTACCTGCGTGATCCGCAGACGTTCGCGCGTCCGTGGGCCGTGCCCGGCACGCCGGGTCTCGAGCACCGGATCGGCGGCATCGAGAAGGCCGACGGCATCGGCACGATCTCCTATGACCCGGCCAACCACGACAAGATGGTCCGGCTGCGGCAGGCGAAGATCGACGGGATTGCCGCCGACATCCCGCCGCTCGAGGTCGACGACCCGTCGGACTCCGCCCGGGTGCTCGTGCTCGGCTGGGGCTCGACGTTCGGCCCGATCGCCGCGGCCGTTCGCCGCGTGCGGGCCAAGGGCCTGCAGGTGGCCCAGGCGCATCTGCGGCACCTCAACCCGTTCCCTGCCAACACCGGCGAGGTGCTGCGGGCCTACGACCGAGTGCTGGTGCCGGAGATGAACCTCGGCCAGCTGCGCACCCTGGTCCGGGCCGAGTTCCTGGTCGACGCGATCGGCTACAACCAGGTCCGTGGTCTCCCGTTCAAGGCGGCGGAGCTCGCGGGCGTTCTGGAGGATGTGATCAACCAGTGACCATCACCACCAACGGCAAGGTCGGCGGTGACCGGGTAACCAACCGGCTGCTCGACCTGGTCCCGGCTGCCCCGGGCAAGCAGAGCCGCAAGGACTTCTCCTCGGACCAGGAGGTCCGCTGGTGCCCAGGTTGCGGTGACTACGCCATCCTCTCGACCGTGCAGGGCTTCCTGCCCGAGCTGGGCGTCGCCCGCGAGAACATCGTCTTCATCTCGGGCATCGGCTGCTCGTCGCGTTTCCCGTACTACCTAGAGACCTACGGCATGCACTCGATCCACGGGCGCGCGCCGGCGATCGCGACGGGTCTCGCCACCTCGCGGCCCGACCTGTCCGTCTGGGTCATCACCGGCGACGGCGACTCGCTGTCGATCGGTGGCAACCACCTGCTGCACGCCCTGCGCCGGAACGTGAACATCAAGATTCTGATGTTCAACAACCGGATCTACGGCCTCACCAAGGGCCAGTACTCGCCGACGTCCGAAGTCGGGAAGATCACGAAGTCGACGCCGTACGGCTCGCTGGACCGGCCGTACAACCCGACGTCGCTGACGCTGGGCGCGGAGGCGACCTTCGTCGGCCGCTCCATCGACTCGGACCGCCAGCACCTCACCTCGGTGCTACGGGCGGCCGCGGAGCACCCGGGCGCGGCGTTCGTGGAGATCTTCCAGAACTGCAACATCTTCAACGACGGCGCCTTCGACACCATGAAGGACCGGGACACCCGCGACAACGTGACGCTGCGGATGGAGCACGGCCAGCCGCTCGTCTTCGGCGGCGACGGCGGCAAGGCCGTCCGTCGCGCCGCTGACGGGACGCTGGAGATCTGCGCCGCCGGTGACGAGGGGGTGCTCGTCCACGACGCGCACGCCACCGACCCGAGCCAGCAGTTCGCCCTGTCCCGGCTCACCGGCGACTCGCACGGTGTCACCCCGATCGGGGTGTTCCGCGACGTCGACGTGCCCAGCTACGACGAGGAAATGAACGCCCAGATCGACGGGGCGAAGGAGCGGCAGGGCGCAGGCAACCTGATGTCCCTGATCGCCGGTAGGGAGACCTGGAGCGTCTCCTGAGCCGTGACGTTCGCGGCCGGGGCTGACTGAGCGACGTCGACGAACAGCGATCTCCCGGTGGCCGGGGTGGTATACATGCCGCTCCGGCCATCGTCGTTTCACTCCACCCGGCCAGCCGACCGCCGACAACCGCGTCCAGACGAACAAGTCCGATCTCGCGAGCGTCGGCACTGGCCAGGTCGCCCGTCGTGGCGGCGGCGGATTCGGCCACCTCCCGTCGCGTCAGCCGGTGCCTCCTGCTTGCCCGCCGGGGCTGGCCGCAGCGCGCCCACCCCGTGCGACCGCTCCAACCACCGGCCGCCGACACAGCCCGGCCGCCGGCCATCAGCCGGCCACCGGCCCAGACTTCGCGCTTACTCATCTAGCTCGGATTCGCGGTCACGCGATGGCACGGCGTAGGGCGCTTCCGGCGACTCGTCCAGCTACGGTAAGGCCACGAACTCTGTGAGTAACTCGCCCGTGCCGTGAGGGTCGCCGGTATCAGGTGGAACTATGGTCAGTGACAGGCCCGTTCGCTCGCAAACGGCGGCAGGATCGGTCCAGGGACGCGGAGGCGCTACCGGCGATGGATGGCAACCCGGCCGAGCCCACTGGCCCGGACGGCGCCGTGTCCGGCCCGGACGACATCTCTCCGTGGCCGCGGACCGGTGAGTTCCGGCTCTCCTACCTGCCCCCGTCGACCGATATCGGCGGCGGCTTCGTCCCCAGCGAGACAAGCGCCATCCCCATGGGACCGCTGTACCTGCAGGCGCCGTTCCGCGAGCCTGCCGACGACATCTCCCCTGCGCCACCGCCAAGCTCGCAGGCACCCGGCTATTCGCACTTCGCGGCTTACGACCAGACCCAGCCCTACGGCCAGCCCCAGATGTACGGCCAGCCCCAGACCTACGGCCAGACCGATCCGTATGGCCAGATGCAGCCGTACGACCAGACTCAGGCCTATGGCCAAGGTTCGGCCTACGGCCAGAGCCCGGCCGTCTATGACCAGTCTTCGGCCTACGGCCAGGGTGGTCCGGCCGGCCCGGGGCCAGCCTACGATCAAGGTCCAGCAGGCCAGGGCTCGGCCTACGGCCAGGTCGGGTACCCGTCGCCGTACGACTCGCCGCAGTTCGCCGACCCGCGCCACGCCGAGATGCCGTACGCGGGCGGAGCCACCTATGCCGCCGCGGCCGAGACCTGGCAGCACAAGCAGCGACACGAGCACGAGCAGCGACACGAGCACGAGCCCTCGCCCGCGCTGATCCCCTGGCAGCAGCAGCCCACCGACTGGCCGGCGGCAGCTCGGGAGCAGTCCCCTTGGCCGTCGTCCGACGAGCAGGTCGGGCCGAGCGTCGCCTACGGACATCCGACCGGCCCCGCGGACGCCCCGGCGGACTATGGCATCCCGACGGCGACGCCATACGATCAGTGGGGTTACCCACAGCCCGACCACTCTCCGTCGTCCGTCGACGCCGGCAGCTGGTTCACCCCTGCCGAGACCGGTGCCATCTACATCGGCCCCGATCCCGAGCCGCCGCTGCGCGGTCCCCGCCCGTACGCGGATTCCTCGTTCGCGTGGCCGGCCGCGGCGCCCGCGGATCCGTACGGGAATCAGGGCCGGGTCACTCCCGGGGTGTCCGTCGAGGGTGTTTCCGCCGCACCGGCGGACCAGCCGACGGCGACCTGGCCCGAGGCCGCCCGCCACGAGCTGGAGTTCTACGGGTACCAGCGGACGAGCGACCAGCGGTCCCCCGACGTCTCGGTCGACGGGTCGTTCCCGGCGGCGGAGGCCGCCTCGCGGACTGGCGCGTTTCCGCTTTACTACGCGCCGCCGCCGACGGACCTGGGCGGCGGCGGGTTCGCCGCGACGGACACCAGCGCCATCCCGATCATGCCGGCGGCGCCCGCCTGGGCCGACGGCCCACCGACGGTGGCCGCGGCGGCGGGGCTGGCCTCGCCCGACTCGGCGCCCGACACGGCCTGGCCGTACCCCGCCTGGCGGACCGAGCCGGTCGCCCCGTGGCCGCCGGCCGCCGTGGCCGCTCCCGCGATCGCCGTCGAGGTCCCGGCGAGTTCCTGGACGACGGGCACCGCGGCGGCCGGTGGCGACGCGATCGATGACCCGGCCGCCGACGGCACGGCCGTCGACGGCACGGCGGGCGCTCGCACGACGGGCGACGGCACCACGGGCGACGGCGACGCGGCCGACGGTCTGGCCGGCGCAAGCCCGGCGCAGCGGGCGGGCGGATCGCCCGCGCAGCCCGCCATGGCGAGTCCCGTCGAGACCGGCCGTCCTGGCGGCCGCCGGGCTCGGCGGCGGCGGCGCCGCCGGGTCGTGCTGGTGGCCGTGTGCGGAGTTCTGGCCGCCGTGATCGCTGGCTCCGCCGCGCTGGCGATGGTCGCGACGGGCGGCGACGAGGACGACCGGAACACGCTGACCGCGGAGACGATCGTTCCGGACACCGCGCAGCCCCATCCGACGAAGACCTACCCGTTCCCGGTGATCGTTCTTACCGAGCGCCACGGCGGCGGCGCGGCCAGCCCGACGGCGGCCGGCTCGTTGCCCCCGGGTGGCGCGCTCGGCGAGGCCCTCGGCAGCGGTCAGCCGGCGGCGGGTGCGACGCCCAGCGTCGGCAAGCCAGGCGCTCCGGCGGCCGCGCCGACGTCGACGGCGAGGCCGACGGCGCTCGGCAACTTCCCGCCGGCGCCGCCGCCGGTGTTCCCGGTCCCGCCCAACTGAGCTACCCTCGCCCATTGGGTTCTGGTTGTGTTTGTCCGGATCATTGCCAATGGTGGTGGGCCGGTACGCGACCGTGACTGATGTCCGGTATTGTTGCGATGCGCGTGGGGGTGCGTGCGGTGTCGCCCGGGGGGGTACACACCGAACCAAAGCCGGAGGCTCCGTGCATCGCCGTTACAGGCTCAATCGCGACTGGCAGAGTCACTACGCCCGACACCGTGGGTCCGCGGTCGCCTGTCGGCCGGCGTTCGTCGGTCCTCGGAAGCCCGCCGAGGTGTCGCGTGGCTAGCTCCGCCGCCGACCAGCAGCAGCGCTGGTACGGCACTCAGGACGGTTACCCGCCGGCCGATCTGCCGGCTGGCTGGCCGAATCTCCATGGTCACAACAGCTCCCCACTGGGTCCACTCCCGGCCGGGTTCTCGACGCCGCTGCCGCCGCCGGTGCTGCCCCCGGGCGAGCTCGACACGGTGACCGGCCCGATCTCGCTGAGCACGTCCGTGCGCCGTGATCGCGCCGCGGACGAGCAGGCGGGCTACGGGTACGGCTTCGAGGGCTACGCGCACCCGGAGCACGCCGACCCCGCCGGCTACGACCGCGGCTATGCCGCCGGCTTCGCCTACCCGCAGGACGGTGGGGGCGCCACCGCCGGCGGGACGTGGGACGACGACACGGACTACACCGACTACGCGGCCGCGGACGACGGGACGCTCTACGGGGCGCCGATGACGCCGTCCGTGCCGCCGGGCACGACGTTCGTCGCCGCCACCCAGGCCGCCCGTGCCCCCAGGTTCGGCGGCGCCAGCGCCTTCGGTGCCGGGCCGGGCGGCGACGCCCGCACCGCCGGCAGGCGGGGCACGCCGGGCGGAGGCGGTGGCCGAGCCAAGAGCGACAAGAGCGACGGGCAGCGCTCCTCGGGGGCGCACCGCGCGCCAGTGGGCCGGCCCGGCAGCGCCAGGGCCAAGCTCGCCGTCGCGAGCACCGCGTCGCTGGCCGGCCTGTCCGCACTCGTGGGCAGCGCCGTGCTCGCCACCGACACCGGCCCGCTGGTCATCCCGGCCGGCCCGGGTAGCGGGACCTCGACGGGCCAGTTCCCGTCCGTCCAGACAACCGGCTCCGGCGGGGACACCGCCGCCGCGAACGCCGCGTCGCCGATCACCCCTGGGCTCACCCCGCTGGCGCCCAACGGCGGTCAGCAGCCCGCGGGTCAGGATGACGCCCCGAACGGGTACGACCCGACGCTCGCGCTCGACTCGTTCGCCCCGATGTACGACGACCCGTCGACGGACGCGTCGGCCGACTCGCCGTACCCGACGGGCGGCTTGGGCGGCCAGGTCCCGGTAGTGCCGCTGCTGCCGCGGGACTCCATGGCCGGCACGCCGGCCGCGGCGCCGACCGCCGCCGCGCCGAGCACGCCGTCAACGGCCGCGCCGATGACGGGGAACCCGGCGTTCGACTGGTTCGGGATCGGGGAGGACCCGTCGTCGCCGACCCCGGCGCCGACGGACTCGTCGGGGCAGGCCTACTACCCGACGCCGGCACCGGACGCCACGGACGACCCGACGACCGCCCCGACCGACGACGCGGGCCAGACCCCGCCGACCGATCAGGGACAGCCGCAGGCGACGGAGGGAGGCACCGCCGAGCCGCAGGACTCGTCGGCCCCGCCCACGACCGGGTCGGACGCTCCTGCGCCCGACTCGCCGGACTCGCTGCCGGCCGACCCGATCTCCGTGGTGAAGCTCGACCCGCTCGAGGACGCCGACTACTTCACCAAGGCGACCATCGGCTGGTTCTCCTAACCAAGGCCCGGTTCTCCGGCGAAGACCCGGCTGAGCCCGGAAAGCAGATCGGCCCCGTACCCGCTCCGGGTACGGGGCCGTTTCCATGACCGGCCGGGTCCAACCGCCGCGGCCCAGGAAGGTTCAACCCGTGCGGGCGACGACGAAGTCGGCGAGGCTCTCCAGGGCGGTCTTGGCGGAGCCCTCCGGCAGCGGTGCCAGGCAGTCGCGGGCGCTCGACGCCCACGAGTTCAGCTGCGTGCGGGCCTCGTCCAGGCCGGCGTGGGAGCGCAGGATGTCGATCGCCTCGCCGAGCGCAGCGTCGGAGGCGAAGCCCTCGGCGACGAGTTCGCGCAGCCGGCGCGCCCCGGCGTCCTTGCCGCGCAGCGCGTACAGCACCGGCAGCGTGCGCACGCCGGCCCGCAGGTCGGTGCCCGGGGTCTTGCCGGAGGCGACGGTGTCGGAGGCGACGTCGATGATGTCGTCGGAGAGCTGGAAGCCCACGCCGATGCGCTCGCCGTAGGTGGCCAGGATGTCGGCGGTCACCGGGTCCGCGCCGGCCATCATCGCGCCGAGCCGGCCGGACGCGGCGATCAGCGACGCCGTCTTGCCGGTGACGACGCGCAGGTAGTGCTCGACGGGGTCGTCGTCCGGCATCGGCCCGACGGTCTCCCGGATCTGGCCCTCGCACAGCGTCGCGATGGTCTGGGCGAGGATCCTGGTCGCCTCGGGGCCGAGGTCCGCGGTGATCTCCGAGGCGCGGGCGAACAGGTAGTCGCCGACGAGGATCGCCACCGTGTTGGTCCACCGGGCGTTGGCGGACGCGGCCCCGCGTCGCAGCGGGGCCTCGTCCATCACGTCGTCGTGGTACAGGGTCGACAGGTGGGTCAGCTCGATGGCGGCCGCGGCCTGGATCACCTCCGGCGCGGCCGGGTCGGCGAACTGCGCGGCGAGCAGCACGACCATCGAGCGGAAGCGCTTGCCGCCCGCGTCGGTGAGATGCCGCGACGCCTCCGTGACGAAGGCGAACTCGCTGCGGACCGCCTCGTGCAGCAGGCGCTCGACGTCCATGAGGCCTGCGCGCACGGCGGATTCAAGATCAGGGTCGGCCCTGATCCCTATGGTGTCCAGCCCGGTTTTGCTCATACCGCCATCAGCGTACGAAGCCTGAGGCCGCCGCGTGGTTGGCGAGGTCCAACAGAGGCTGCGGAACCACACCGAGCAGCAGGGTGACGAGCGCCCCGATGCCCACGGTGGCGTAGGTCAGGCTCGGCCTGGTGACCACGACGGGGCCGTCGGCGGGCGGGTCGGAGAAGAACATCAGCACGATCACCCGGACGTAGAAGAAGGCGGCGATCGCGCTGCACACCAGCGCGATGACGACCAGCGGCGTCGCGTCGCCCTCGATCGCCGACTGGAAGACGGCGAACTTGCCGGTGAACCCGCTGGTCAGCGGGATGCCGGCGAGCGCGAGCAGCAGGAAGGCGAAGATGCCGGCCAGCCAGGGTGAGGTACGGCCGAGGCCCTGCCACTGGGACAGGTCGCTGGCCTCGCCGTCGCTGGTGCGTACCAGGGAGACGACGGCAAACGCGGCGATGGTCGTGAACCCGTAGGTGACGAGGTAGAACATCGAGCCGGACAGGCCGTCGGTGTTGGCCGCGGCCAGGCCGACGAGCAGGAAGCCGGCATGGGCGATGGCCGAGTAGGCCAGCATCCGCTTGATGTCGCGCTGGGTGAGGGCGAGCACGGCGCCGATCGCCATGGTGAGGATCGCGACGCCCCAGACGACGGGCCGCCAGTCCCAGCGCAGGCTGCCGAACGCGACGTAGAAGACCCGCAGCAGCCCGCCGAAGGCGGCGACCTTGGTGGCCGCGGCCATGAACGCGGTGATCGGCGTGGGCGCACCCTGGTACACATCGGGCGTCCACGAGTGGAACGGCGCCGCGCCGATCTTGAAGAAGAAGCCGACCGCGAGCAGGCCGATGCCGAGGTAGAGGTAGGTGTCGTTCGAGCTCGTCGTGCCGGCGGCGTCGGCGATCGCGCCGAGGCGCACGGTGCCGGCGTAGCCGTAGATCATCGCCAGGCCGTAGAGGAAGAAGGCCGACGAGAACGCGCCGAGCAGGAAGTACTTGAGCGCCGCCTCCTGGGAGAGCAGCCGCCGGCGGCGGGCAAGCCCGACGAGCAGGTAGAGCGGCAGCGAGAGGATCTCCAGCGCGATGAACATCACCAGCAGGTTGTTCGACGCGACGAACATCAGCATGCCGGCCACGGAGAACGCCAGCAGCGGGTAGGCCTCGGTCTGGACCTCCCTGGAGGTCTGCATCGCGGTCGACCCGGCCGCGCCGGGCGTGACGGCCGCGGAGGCGACGATCGCGCCGCCCGACGAGTCGAGCCGGCGCTCGGCGACGAGCAGCACCGCGAACAGGCCGAACAGCAGAATCGTGCCCTGCAGGAACAGCGTCGGCCCGTCGATCGCGAGCGCGCCGGCGACGAGCGTGGAGCGCCGCGCGTGCAGCAGCACGACGGCGATGAACGCCGCGGCGAAGCCGGCGAACGCGAGCACGGGCTGGATGCGCCGGCGGGCCTCGGACGCCGCGAACGCCTCGACCAGGATGCCGGCGAACGCGAGCCCGAGGGCGATCAGCAGCGGGCTGATCGACGAGTACTCGACGTGCGGCACCTGGATGGGCGCGACGGTTGCCGCGGACGACGCGGCGACGACGGGAGCGGCGCTCACGAGTGGCCTCCGGTGGTGGTGACGCCGGCCACCGGAACGGTCGGTGCCGGGTCGTGGTGCCCGACGTCGGTGAACGTGGCCGTCACCGAGGGGCGGATGATGTCGATCAGAGGCTTCGGGTAGACGCCGAGAGCGACGATGAGCGCGACGACCGGCGCGACCACCAGCTTCTCCCGCAGGGAGAGGTCGGCGACGAGCTTGTTCGCCTCGTGGGTGATCGGCCCGGTCATCGTCCGCTTGTACAGGTGCAGCACGTAGATCGCCGCGAGCACGATGCCACAGGTAGCGACGATCGCCAGCGCTCGGTACTCGGTGAACGTGCCGACCAGGACGAGGAACTCGGAGACGAAGCTGTTCAGGCCAGGCAGCGCCAGCGAGGAGAGCCCGGCGATCAGGAACACGCCGGCGAGCACCGGGGTGACCTTCGCCATCCCGCCGTAGGCGTCGACGTCCCGGCTGCCGCGGCGGGTGACCAGGAAGCCGACGACCAGGAACAGCAGGCCGGTGGAGAGGCCGTGGTTCACCATGTAGAGCACCGCGCCGGTGCCGGCCTGCGACGTGAAGGCGAAGCAGCCGAGCGCGATGAAGCCGAAGTGGGCCAGCGACGTGTAGGAGACGAGCCGCTTCATGTCCCGCTGCCCGATGGCGAGCAGCGCGCCGTAGAAGATGCCGATCACCGCGAGGGCGAGCACCAGCGGGGCGAAGTAGTCCGCCGCGTCCGGGAACAGCGGGATGCAGTACCGGATGAGGCCGAAGGTCCCAATCTTGTCGAGCACGCCGACGAGGAGCACGGCGCCGCCGGTGGGCGACTGGGCGCCGGCGTCCGGCAGCCAGGTGTGGAACGGAAACAGCGGCGCCTTGATGGCGAACGCGATGAAGAAGCCGAGGAACAGCCACTTCTGTGTGCCCTCGCTGATGTGCATCTGGCGCAGCGCGGCGAAGTCGAACGTGCCGTGCCCGAGCTGGTGTACGGAGACCACGTAGAGGCCGATGACGGCGGCGAGCATCAGCAGGCCGCCGAAGAGGCTGTAGAGCAGGAACTTGACCGCCGCGTACGAGCGCTGCTTCTGCTCCTTCGGCGACCCGTAGCTCCCGATGAGGAAGTACATCGGGATGAGGATCGCCTCGAAGAAGACGTAGAACAGGAACACGTCGGTGGCGGCGAACACCCCGACCATGCCGGCCTGCAGCGCGAGCAGCAGCGCAAAGAATCCGCCGACGCCGCGGCTGCCCTGCTCCGCCTCGTGCCAGGAGGCGAGCACGACGACCGGCATGAGGACCGCGGACAGCAGGATCAGCACGATCGAGATGCCGTCCGCGCCGACCGCGTAGGACACGCCGAACTGCTTGATCCAGTCGTAGCTCTGGGCGAACTGGAAGCCGGGCTTGTCGGGCTCGTACGCGATGGTCGCGAGCACCGTGAGCACCAGCTCGGCGAGCGTGATGACCAGGGCGAGCTGCTTGGCCAGCGTGCTCGAGGTCTTCGGCAGCACCGCGATCAGGATCGCGCCGGCGACCGGGACGATCAGCAGGATCGTCAGCCAGGGAACGGTGTGCACGTCAGCCCGCCCTCACCAACAGCAGGGCACCGACCACGAGCACGGTACCTCCCAACATCGACAGTGCGTAGGTGCGGACGTAGCCGGTCTGGGTGCGCCGCAGCCGGCCGGACAGGCCGCCGATGCCCGCCGCGGTGCCGCCGACCAGGCCGTCGATTATGATCTTGTCGAACCAGACCAGGAAGCGGACCAGGTAGTTGCCCGGGATCATGAACGCGGCCTCGTTGAAGGTGTTCGCGTACAGGTCGTGCCGGGCGGCGACGGTCAGCGGGCCGACCTGCGCGTCGGCCTTGGCCACCGCGTCCACCGGGCGTAGCTGGTAGCGCAGGACGGCGCCGGCCAGGCCGCCGGCGACGACCACCAGGGTCAGCAGCGTGAGCACCGTCGGCGAGATCACGTGGTCGGCCTCGCCGTGCTCGCCGACGACGGGCGCCAGCCAGTCCTGCAGCGTGCCGCCGAGGACGAACAGCGCGCCGGCGGCGACCGAGCCGACCGCCAGCAGGATCATCGGGCCGGTCATCGACAGCGGCGACTCGTGCGGGTGCTGAGCGTGCTCACCCTCCTGTTCCCAGCGGGCCTTGCCGTGGAAGGTCATGAGGAACAGCCGCGTCATGTAGAAGGCGGTGATCCCGGCACCGAGCAGGGCGACGATTCCGAGGATGTAGCCGGACGTCCCGCCCTTGTCGAAGGCCGTCTCAATGATCTTGTCCTTGGTGAAGAACCCGGAGAACGGCGGGCAGCCGATGATGGCCAGGTAGCCGAGACCGAACGTCACCCAGGTGACCTTCATGTACTTCCACAGGCCGCCGTACTTCCGCATGTCCTGCTCGTCGTGCATCGCGTGGATGACGGAGCCGGAGCCGAGGAACAGGCCGGCCTTGAAGAAGCCGTGCGCGAGCAGGTGCGCGATGCCCAGCGCGTAGCCGGCGGGGCCGAGGCCGACGGCCAGGAACATGTAGCCGATCTGGCTGACCGTCGAGTAGGCGAGCACCTTCTTGATGTCGTCGTACGCGCAGCCGATCACGCAGCCGATGAGGATCGTGACGGCGCCGACGATGGTGACGACGGTGCGGGCGGCCTCGGTGTCGTTGAAGACCGGCGCCGACCGGGCGATCAGATAGACGCCGGCGGTGACCATCGTCGCCGCGTGGATGAGCGCGGAGATCGGGGTCGGGCCCTCCATGGCATCCGGGAGCCAGGCCTGCAGCGGGAACTGGCCGGACTTGCCGCAGGCGCCCAGCAGGAGCAGCAGCGCGATCGCCGTGATGGTGCCGTGGCTGATGTCGCCGGCGCCGGCGGCCGTGAAGACGTGGTCGTAGCTCGTCGAGCCGAGCGTCGCGAACATGAACATGATCGCGAGCGCGAGGCCGACGTCGCCGACCCGGTTCATGTAGAAGGCCTTGTTCGCCGCGGTCGCGGCGGCCGGCTTGTACTCCCAGAACTTGATGAGCAGGAAGGACGAGAGGCCGACGAGCTCCCAGCCGGCATAGAGCGAGAGGAAGTTGTTCCCCAGCACCAGCAGCAGCATGGAGGCGAGGAACAGGTTCATGTAGGCGAAGAACTTCCGCCGGCCCGGGTCGTGCGCCATGTAGCCGATCGAATAGATGTGGATCAGCGTGCCCACGCCGGTGATCAGCAGCACGAAGACGACGGAGAGCTGGTCGACGAGCAGGCCCGCGTCCACCTGGAAGCCGTTGACCGGGATCCAGGAGAACAGGTGCTGGGAGACCGCGCGGTCCGAGCCGTCCCGGCCTACCAGGGCGAAGAAGACGACCAGGCCGACGACGAAGCTCGCCAGCGCCGCCACGGTCCCGACGATGTGGCCGAACCTGTCGGTGCGCTTCCCGCCGAGCAGCAGCACCACGGCACCGGCCAGCGGCAGCGCGATGAGCAGCCAGGACAGCGAGAACGCGCCGCTGGCCGCGGCGTAGTGGACGGCGCCTCCCTCGGCGCCCGCGGCAACCGCCGGCGTCATCGCGGACCGGTCCCGAGGTGCGACGGCGACGCGCCGTCGAGGACTTCCAGCTTCACTGCAGTTCGTCCGTTCTTCGCTTAGCCGGCAGCGCGCGCGCAGGGCGCGCGAGGCCTGTCGGCCTCGTCCGGATCACGTGTGGGGCTCTGGCCCTCTAGTACTTCAGGAGGTTCACGTCGTCGACCGACGCCGACTTGCGCGTCCGGAAGATCGTCAAAATGATCGCGAGCCCGATGACGACCTCGGCCGCGGCCACCACCATCACGAAGAACGCGATGACCTGACCCTCGAGGTTGCCCTGGATCCGCGAGAAGGTGACCAGCGTCAGGTTCACCGCGTTCAGCATCAGCTCGACACACATGAACACGACGATCGCGTTGCGTCGCACCAGCACGCCGACCGCGCCGATCGTGAACAGCAGCCCGGACAGCACCAGGTAGTTCGCCGGGTTCACAGCCCGCTCCCCTTCCCGGCGCCGACCGGCGCCGACCCGTCGGCCACGCCGGGGCCGGTGTCCGTGTCCGGGCGGGTCGGGCCGTCGCCGTTCCCGGAGCCGTTCCCGCCGCCGGTCTCGTCGCCCTCGCCGCCCGGCAGCTGGGCCGCGCCGACCAGGCCGCTCACGTCACCCGGCAGCACCGGCCGCTGGTCGGCCGAGTCCGCGCTGGCGTACACGCCGGGGCCGGGCATCGGAGTGACCACCGCGCCGCTCTCGAACCGGCGGCGCAGCGCCTCCTTCTGCGACGGCCGCGGACCGGTCCGCTCACGGTGGCTGAGGATCATCGCGCCGACGGCGGCGACGACCAGCAGCGCGGAGACCGCCTCGAACGCGAACACGTAGTCGGTGAACAGCAGCCGCGCGATCGCGTGGATGTTGCCGCCGCCGGCCTTGTTCACGTCCGCGACGCCCGCGGCCGGCTGATCCTTGATGACCTTCCCGAGTGGGAAGACCAGCAGGCCGGCGAACCCGAGGCCGAGCACGGCCGCCGCCAGCCGCTGACCGCGCAGCGTCTCGACGAGCGACTCGGTCGAGTCGACGCCGATCAGCATCAGCACGAACAGGAACAGCACCATGATCGCGCCGGTGTACACCACGATCTGGACGAAGCCCAGGAAGGGCGCGTCCTGAAGCAGGTAGCAGACCGCCACGCAGAACAGGTTGGCGACCAGCAGCAGCGCGCCGTGCACGGCGTTCTTCGCGAGCACCATGCCGAGGGCGCCGAGGATCGCGATCGGAGCGATGATCCAGAAGGTGAGCGCCTCACCACCCGAGGTGCTGGTGATCGGCGCCGCCGCGGCGACAAGGTACGACGGATCCATCAGTGCTCCGAACCGGACCCGCCGCCGCTCGCCAGCTCCTTGAAGGCGGGCAGCGGGGTGTCGGGGTCCCAGCGGTAGTAGTCGGTCTCGCTCTCGCCGAGGTACATCGGGTGGGGCGGCGCCTGCATCCCCTCCCGCAGCGGCGCGAGCAGCTGCTCCTTGGTGAAGATCAGGTCGTTCCGGCTGTCGTCGGCGAGCTCGTACTCGTTGCCCATCGTCAGCGCCCTGGTCGGGCACGCCTCGATGCACAGCCCGCACAGAATGCAGCGCAGATAGTTGATCTGGTAGACCTTGCCGTACCGCTCACCGGGCGAGAAACGCTCCTCGTCGGTGTTGTCCGCGCCCTCGACGTAGATCGCGTCCGCCGGGCAGGCCCACGCGCACAGCTCGCAGCCGACGCACTTCTCCAGCCCGTCCGGGTGCCGGTTGAGCTGGTGGCGGCCGTGGAACCGCGGCGCGGTCTCCTTCTTCTGCTCCGGGTACGACTCGGTGACCGGCTTGCGGAACATGTTGCCGAAGGTGAGGCCGAAGCCCTTGAAGAAATCGAAGGAGCCCATGGTTCAGCTCTCCTGACGCTGGCGTGAGCCGGCGGGCATGACGACGGGTGCCGAGGATGCGGCACCCGACTCGGCGGGCGGGGGCCACGGGATGCGTTCGAGGCTCGGCGGCCCGGCGTCGTCCTCGTCGTCGTCATCGGACGAGGACGAGCGGCCGCCGAGGGCGAACTCAGCGACGACGAACAGGCCCAGGATCACGGCGACGCCGATCAGCCAGGGACGCAGGCCGGAGCTGTTGTTGTCCCGCATCGTGCGCAGGGCGGCGATGAACAGCACCCAGACCAGTCCGACCGGAATGAGGATCTTCCAGCCGAAGCTCATGAACTGGTCGTAGCGCAGCCGGGGCAGGGTGCCGCGCAGCCACACGAAGAAGAACATGACGATCAGCAGCTTGATGACGAACCAGATCAGCGGGATCCAGCCGTGGTCGAGCCCGGACAGCCCCGGAATGGGCGGGGGCTGCCAGCCGCCGAGGAACAGCGTCGTCATGACCGCGGAGACGGTGACCAGGTTGACGTACTCGGCCAGGTAGAAGAACGCGAACTTGATCGAGCTGTACTCGGTGAGGAAGCCACCGACCAGCTCGCCCTCGGCCTCGGGAAGGTCGAAGGGCGTCCGGTTCGTCTCGCCGACCATCGAGATCATGTAGATCACGAACGACGGGAACAGCGCGATGTACCACCAGTCGTGCTGGCTCTCGACGATGCCCGAGGTCGACAGCGTCCCCGAGTACATGAACACCGCGACGAACGCGAGGCCCATGGCGATCTCGTAGGAGATGATCTGCGCGGCCGACCGCAGCGAGCCGAGCAGCGGGTACGTCGATCCGCTGGACCAGCCGGACAGGATCAGGCCGTACACCCCGAGCGACGCCGCCGACAGCAGGTAGAGCACGCCGACCGGCAGGTCCGCGAGCTGCAGCACGGTGTGGTGACCGAAGATCGAGACCTCGGGCCCGAACGGGATGACCGCGAACGCGACCAGCGCCGGGATGACGGACACCAGCGGTGCGAGCAGGAACACCGGCCGGTCGGCCAGCGCCGGGATGATGTCCTCCTTCAGCATCAGCTTGACGCCGTCGTAGAGGCTCTGCAGCCAGCCCTTCGGCCCGTGCCGGTTCGGGCCGAGCCGGACCTGCATCCGGGCGACGACCTTGCGCTCGAACACGATGCCGAACAGTGTCATGATCATGAGGAAGGCGAAGACCGCCACCGCCTTGATCAGGATCAGCCAGAACGGGTCCGAACCGAACCTGGTCAGGTCCGGGTCGGCGCCCGTGCTACCCGCCGCGAGCAGCGCGGCGGAGGAAACCGAGCCGGTCATGCCGCGCCTCCGGTGGTCGCCGCGGCGGCGGCAAGCTGCACGGTCGCACCGGTCGAGCCGGCGAGTGCCGTCCGGACGTGCGAGCCGGGCGAGCGGGTCGGAACCCAGACCACCCGGTCGGGCAGCTCGGCGATCTGCGCGGGCAGCGTGACCGAGCCGCGCTCGGTACTGACGGTCAGCAGAGCACCGTCGGTGACCCCGACCTCGGCCGCGGTCGCCGCCGACAGCAGCGCCACCGCCGGGCGGGCGGTGCCGGCCAGATACGGCTCGCCGGCCTGCAGCGCGCCGTCGTCGATGAGCTGGTGCCAGCTGGCGAGCACGGCCTTTCCGGCCGGCGGGACGACCCGGGCGGCGGCGGCGACGGCCGGCGCGGGCACCCGGGCGACCGCGTCGCCGGCCCGGCCGAGCGCGGCCAGCTCGCGGGCGGCCGCGCCGACGTCCGGGACGCCGAGGTCCAGGCCCATCTTGGCGGCCAGCAGGTGCAGGACCCGCAGGTCGGGCAGCGCCAGGGTCTCCAGCGCCCGCTGGAACGGGCGCAGCCGCCCCTCCCAGTCGACGAACGAGCCGGCCTTCTCCGCGACCGGCGCGACCGGGAACACCACGTCGGCGACCTCGGCGACCGCCGAGCGGCGGATCTCCAGCGAGACCAGGAACGGCACGGTCCGCAGGGTCTCCAGTGCCGCCGCCGGGTCCGGCAGGTCCTCGACCTCGACCCCGGCGACGACCAGGGCGTCGAGCCCGGCGTTCTCCAGGGCCGCGGCGGCGAGGATCTCGGCGGTGCTGCGGCCGGGCGCGCCGGGGACCGACGCTCCCCAGATCGCCTCGACCTCGGCGCGCGCCGCGGGGTCGGCGACCGGCCGGCCGCCGGGCAGCAGCGACGGGAGCACACCGGCGGCGAGCGCGCCGCGCTCGCCGGCCCGGCGCGGCACCCAGCCGAGCCGGGCGCCGGTCGCCTCCGCCAGCCGCAGCGCGGCGGTCAGCGCGCCGGGCGCCTCGGCGGCCCGCTCCCCCACGAGGATCACCGCGCCGGGCGCGCGCAGCGCCTCGGCGACGCTGCCCGCGAGCTCACCGTCCGGCCCGGGCCGCCCGCCGGCGAGGCCGTCCAGCACGTCGGCCTCGGCGCCCGGCACGGCCGGCAGCAGGGTGCCGGCGAGCTTGCCGAGCGCGCGGGTCGCGACCGGGGCGACGGCGTAGACGGCCATGCCCTTGTTGCGGACCGCCTTGCGCAGCCGCAGGAAGACGATCGGCGACTCCTCCTCCGGCTCGAAGACGACGAGCAGGACGGTCGACGCGGCCTCCAGGTCGGCGTAGCTGACGCCGATGCCGGTGCCGGCGACCGCGTGCCCGAGGAACGCCTCCTCCTCGGCCGAGTGCGGCCGGGCGCGGAAGTCGATGTCGTTGGTACGTAGCGCCAGCCGGGCGAACTTCGCGTAGGCGTATGCGTCCTCGCGGGTCAGCCGGCCGCCGGCGAGCACGCCGACGCCGTACCGGTCGCGGGTCTCGGCCAGGCCGCGCGCGGCGTACTCGAGCGCCTCGGTCCAGCTCGTCTCGACCAGCTCACCGGTCTCGTCGTCCCGGATGAGCGGCGAGGTAAGCCGGTCGTCCTGGCGGGCGTAGGCGAACGCGAACCGGCCCTTGTCGCAGTTCCACTCCTCGTTCACCGCGCCGTCGTCGCCGGCGAGCCGGCGCATGACCGTGCCGCGCCGGTGGTCGGTGCGCAGCGAGCAACCCGACGCGCAGTGCTCGCACGCCGTCGGCGTGGAGACCAGGTCGAACGGGCGGGAGCGGAACCGGTAGGCCGCGCTGGTGAGCGCGCCGACCGGGCAGATCTGCACCGTGTTGCCGGAGAAGTAGGACGCGAACGGCTCGTCGCCCGCCACCGCTACCTGCTCGGCGGCGCCGCGCTCGAACAGCTCGATGAACGGGTCACCGGCGATCTGGTCGGAGAACCGCGTACAGCGGGCGCACAGCACGCACCGCTCCCGGTCGAGCAGCACCTCGGTGGAGATGGCGAGCGGCTTCGGGTACGTCCGCTTCGTTTCCTTGAACCGGGACTCGGACCCGCCGTTGGCCATCGCCTGGTTCTGCAGCGGGCACTCGCCGCCCTTGTCGCAGACCGGGCAGTCCAGCGGGTGGTTGAGCAGCAGGAACTCCATCGTCCCGGCCTGCGCCTTCTCGGCGACCGGGGAGGTCAGCTGCGTCCTGACCACCATGTCGGCGGCGACGGTCGTCGTACAGGACGCGACCGGCTTGCGCTGGCCCTCCACCTCGACGATGCACTGCCGGCAGGCGCCGACCGGGTCGAGCAGCGGGTGGTCGCAGAAGCGCGGCACCTCGATGCCCAGCAGCTCCGCGGCCCGGATGATCAGCGTGCCCTTCGGGACGCTGACCGGCAGCCCGTCGATGGTCAGCGTGACGTGGTCGGGCGGTGGAGCGGGAGGCCCGCCCGGCCCGGCCGGGGCGTCCGCGGTGACAGTCATATTCCTGCCGCTTCCGTGATCAGTGACGATCCCATGTCAGTGCGCGCCATGATCAGTGCGCCCCCGCCAGGGCGGGTCCCGCGGCCTCGGCGGCCGCCGCGACGTCGGGCCGCGGCTTCGCCGCCGCGGCGAACTCCTCCGGGAAATGCTTGATGCCGGAGACGATCGGCGAGACCGCGCCGTCGGCCAGCGCGCAGAACGCCCGGCCGAAGATGTTGTCGCAGGCGTCGGTCAGCGTGTTGACGTCGCTCGGGTCGCCGTGACCGCGCTCCATCCGGGACAGGATCTGCACCATCCAGGTCGTGCCCTCGCGGCACGGCGTGCACTTGCCGCAGGACTCGTGCGCGTAGAACTGGGTGAGCCGGCGGACGACCTTGAGCATGTCCACCGTGTCATCCATGATCATGAGCGCTGCGGTGCCGAGCAGCGAGCCGGCGGCCTGCACCCCGTCGAAGTCCAGCGGGACGTCGAGGTGCTCGGCGGTCAGCATCGGCGTCGACGAACCACCCGGCGTCCAGGCCTTGAGCTGCCGGCCGCCGCGGATGCCGCCGGCCATCTCCAGCAGCTCGCGCAGCGTGGTGCCCATGGGCGCCTCGTACTGCCCCGGCCGGGTGACGTGGCCGGACAGGCTGTAGATCTTCGGCCCGGGCGACTTCTCGGTGCCCATCGAGCGGAACCACTCGACGCCGTGGTTGACGATGAACGGCACCGAGGCGATCGTCTCGACGTTGTTGACCACCGTCGGCGAGTTGTAGAGGCCGTGCGTCGCCGGGAACGGCGGGCGCAGCCGGGGCTGGCCGCGCCGGCCCTCCAGCGAGTCCAGCAGCGCCGTCTCCTCGCCGCAAATGTACGCTCCGGCGCCGGAGTGGATCACCAGGTCGAGGTCGAAGCCGGAACCCAGGATGTCCCGGCCCAGGTAGCCGGCCCGGTACGCCTCCGCGACCGCGTTGCGCAGCCGGCGGGCGGCGTGCACCAGCTCGCCGCGGACGTAGACGAACGCGCGGTTCGCCCGGACGGCGTACGAGGCGACGATGATCCCCTCGATGAGCGAGTGCGGGTCGGTCATCATCAACGGGGCGTCCTTGCAGGTGCCCGGCTCGCCCTCGTCGGCGTTGATGACCAGGTAATGCGGCTTGCCGTCGCCCTGCGGGATGAAGCTCCACTTCATCCCGGTCGGGAAGCCGGCGCCGCCCCGGCCACGCAGGCCGGAGTCCTTGACCATCTTGATGATGGCGTCCGGGCCGAGGTCGAACGCGGCGCGCACGGAGTCGTAGCCGCCGTTGTCCACGAACGTGTCGAGCGTCCAGATGCCCGGCACCTTCCACCGGGCGGTGAGAACCGGGGTGACCGGCATCGTCAGGCCCCCTCTGTCTTGTTGGCGGCAGGAGCGGCCAGGGTCTTGGTGGCAGCGTCGGAGGCCGGGGTCGTGGACGCGGCGGAGGCCGGCGGTCCGCTGGAGGACGGAGCCGTCCCCGAGCGGGCGCCGTCCGCCGGCGCCGTCGCCGGCACCGCGTAGCCGCCGGGCGCGGGGCCGGCCGGGCCACCGTTCCTGTCGGTGTGCGCGATCTCGCCCTGCCAGCCGTCCTGTTCGGCGACGGTCAGACCGACCACGGACGGCTCCAGGAAACCGGCGCCAGCGACGCCCTCGGGCCGCGGGTCCTCGAAGCCGGCGAGCTGGCGCGAGACCTCCGCGAAGGTGCACAGCGGGCCGCCGCGGGTCGGCATCGGCCGCTCACCGCGCGCCAACGCGTCGACGATGGCCTCCGCGGACGCCTCGTCGACGCCGTCGTAGAACTCGTAGTTGACGGTCATCACCGGCGCGTAGTCGCAGGCCGCGAGGCACTCGGCGTGCTCCAGCGTGATCTGGCCGTCTTCCGTCGTCTGGTCGTGGCCGACGCCGAGCTTCTTCGAGATCCGGTCGTAGACCTCCTGCCCGCCCAGCAGTGCGCAGGACAGGTTCGTGCAGATCGACACGAGCCAGTCGCCGACCGGGCGGCGCTTGTACATCGTGTAGAAGGTCGCGACCGCGCTGACCTCGGCGGCGGTGATGCCGATGGTGCGGGCGCAGAAGTCGACGCCCTCGGCCGTGACGCAGCCCTCCGCGGACTGGACCAGATGCAGCATCGGCAGCAGCGCCGAGCGCTGCCGGCCCGCCGGGTAGCGGGCGACGATCTCCAGGGCCGCGGCCCGCAGCTCGTCGGAGAACGGCCCGGCGGTGACCGGGGAAACCTCTACCATCAACGATCAACTCCCCCGAGCACCGGGTCGACCGAGGCGACCGCGACGATCACGTCGCCGACCTGCCCGCCCTCGGTCATCGCGGGCACCGCCTGCAGGTTGACGAAGCTTGGGTCGCGCACGTGCACGCGGAACGGCTTGGTGCCGCCGTCGCTGACGACGTGCACGCCGAGCTCGCCGCGCGGGCCCTCGATGGCCGTGTAGACCTGGCCCGGCGGCACCCGGAAGCCCTCGGTGACCAGCTTGAAGTGGTGGATCAGGGCCTCCATCGAGGTGCCCATGATCTTGCGGATGTGGTCGAGTGAGTTGCCCATGCCGTCGCTGCCGATGGACAGCTGCGCGGGCCAGGCGATCTTCTTGTCCGCGACCATGACCGGGCCGGGGCCGAGCTTCGACAGCTTGTCCAGGCACTGCTCGATGATCTTCAGGGACTCGCCCATCTCCTCCAGCCGCACCAGGTAGCGCGCGAAGGAGTCGGCCTCGGTCGCCGTCGGGACGTCGAACTCGTACGTCTCGTAGCCGCAGTACGGCATGGTCTTGCGCAGGTCCCAGGGCAGGCCGGCGGACCGCAGGATCGGGCCGGTGATGCCGAGGGCGAGGCAGGAGGCCGCGTCGAGGTAGTTGACGTCGATCAGCCGGTTCCGCCAGATCGGCTGGCCGGTCAGCAGCCGGTGGTACTCCTTGATCCGCCCCGGCATGTCGACCAGGAACTCCATGATCGCGGCCTCGGCGCCGTCCGGGAGGTCCTGGGCGAGGCCGCCGGGCCGGACGAAGGCGTGGTTCATCCGGAGGCCGGTGATCATCTCGAGAATGTCGAGGACCTTCTCACGCTCGCGGAAGCCGACGATCATCGCCGTAGTCGCGCCGAGCTCCATGCCGGAGGTCGCGAGGCCCACGAGGTGCGACGAGATCCGCTGCAGCTCCATCACCAGGACGCGGATGACGGTCGCCCGCTCCGGGACCTGGTCGGTGACGCCGAGCAGCCGCTCCACCGACAGGCAGTAGGCCGTCTCGGTGAACAGCGGGGACAGGTAGTCCGCCCGGGTCAGGAAGGTGACCCCCTGCGTCCAGGTGCGGTACTCGCAGCTCTTCTCGATGCCGGTGTGCAGGTAGCCGATGACCAGCCTGGTCTGCCGGACCGTCTCGCCCTCGATGTCGAGGACCAGCCGCAGCACGCCGTGCGTCGACGGGTGCTGCGGACCCATGTTGACGACGATCCGCTCGGCGCCCTCCTCACCGGAGCCGAGGACCTGCTCCCAGTCTCCGCCGGTGACGGTGTAGACGCGGTTCGCGCCGGACTCGGTGAAGCCGGCCTCGTATGGGCCCGCCCCGGGCCCGGTGTGCGTGTCGGTGGTCATGACGCACCTTCATCTGTGGCCAAGGCAGAACAGTTGATCACGAGTAGCTCCGGCGCTTCTCGGGCGGGGGCACCTGGGCGCCCTTGTACTCCACCGGGATGCCGCCGAGCGGGTAGTCCTTGCGCTGCGGGTGGCCCACCCAGTCGTCCGGCATCATGATCCGGGTCAGCGCGTGGTGGCCCTCGTAGATGATCCCGAAGAAGTCGTAGGTCTCCCGCTCGTGCCAGTCCGCCGTCGGCCACAGCCCGGTGAGGCTCGGCATCACCGGGTCCTCGGCGGTGACGGACACCTCGACGCGGATCCGGCGCCGATGGGTCAGCGACGCCAGGTGGACGACGGAGTGCAGCCGCCGGCCGGTCGGGTCGTCCGGGTAGTCCGCGCCGGACAGGGACGAGAGCAGCTCGAAGCGCAGCGCCGGGTCGTCCCGAAGGGTCCGCCCGACCGCCAGCAGCTGCTCACGACCCACGTACAGCGTCAGCTCGCCGTGCGCGTACACGACCCGCTCGATCGCGTCGTCCAGGCCGGGGAACGCCCGCTCCAGCGCGTCGTACACGCCGTCGGCCGCGTCGTCGCCGAACGGCCGCTCGCTGGAGCCGAGCACCGGCGCCGGGGCGACCAGGCCGCCGAAGCCCGACGTGTCGCCGGAGCCCTTCGCGCCGAAGGCGTCATGCCGGCGACCGGCGACCCCGTTCGGTACCAGTTCGCTCATCAGCCCAGATCCTCGGTGGTCGGTCCGCCGCCCTGGCCGTGGACGTCGTCGGTCGGTGCGGCGTCGATCGCCCCGGCGTCGAACAGGTCGTCGAGCCGGCCGGTGGTCTCCGGCTGGCCGAGGACCGGCAGCGCCTTGCGCCGGCCGAACACCGACGGCGGCGCGACGGCGGCCGGGCGGCGCGCGTCCAGGGCCGCGGGCTCGACCGCGCCGCGGCCGACGGGCAGCGGGGCGTCGGCGGGCATCCGGAAACGCTTGCGGTCGTTGACCGACAGGGTGCGCAGGTCGAGGCTGCCCTCGGGCAGCGCCGACTGTGCGGTGGCGACCTCGATCGGCTTCGGATACGGCGACTCGCCGATCTCGGTGCGGTCCAGCTTGCCGTTCACCGGGCCGGTCTGGATCTTCCGGTGCAGCTTCATGATCGCGTCCATGAGCATCTCGGGACGCGGCGGGCAACCGGGCAGGTACATGTCGACCGGAACGACGTGGTCGACGCCCTGCACGATCGCGTAGTTGTTGAACATGCCGCCGCTCGAGGCGCAGACGCCCATGGCGAGCACCCACTTGGGCTCGGCCATCTGGTCGTAGATCTGCCGGAGCACCGGGGCCATCTTCTGGCTGACCCGGCCGGCCACGATCATCAGGTCGGCCTGGCGCGGGCTCGCGCGGAAGACCTCCATGCCGAACCGGGCGAGGTCGTACCGCGCCGCGCCGGTGCCCATCATCTCGATGGCGCAGCACGCCAGGCCGAACGTCACCGGCCACAGCGACGACTTGCGGCCCAGACCCGCTAGCTTCTCGACGCTGGCGAGAAGCACGCCGCCGGGCAGCTTCTCCTCTAGTCCCATTCCAGGCCTCCCCGCCGCCAGACGTACGCGTAGGCGACGAACACCGTAGCCACGAACAGCACCATCTCGACGAGCCCGAAAACGCCGAGCCCACCGAAGGCGACCGCCCACGGGTACAGGAAGATGATCTCGATGTCGAACACGATGAAGAGCATCGCGATGAGGTAGAACTTCACCGGGAACCGGCGCGGGCCGGCCTCCTGCGGCGCCGGCTCGATACCGCATTCGTAGGCGTCGAGCTTCGCCCGGTTGAACCGCCTCGGCCCGACCAACATGCTGATCACGATCGACCCGGCCGCGAACGCCGTGGCGATCGCGATCAGGACGAGGATCGGCACGTAGTTGGAGAGCATGCCGAGCTCCTCTCCCAGAGAAAATGTGTGGCCGGCGGTGCGCCGGGTTGCCTGCTCCGCCTCCGGTCGGCCGAACCGACGCGCCGAAGGCCTGTCCTGGTGATGCCCTCCGCCGGTCGCGACCCGGGTTTCCCCGCCGCCGACCAGCCGGTGAGCTTCCTCGCTTTCTACACGCACGCTCGGAGGTGCTACGCGCTCGGTGCCAGCCGGCAGAGCGCGTTGATCACCCGGTCGTGCGCATCACCTCCCCGCGGGTCGGTGAGATTCGCCATGATCTTCAACATGAACCTCATCAGCACCGGGTGCGGCAGCCCGTACTTCGTGGCCGCCCGCATCACCGTGGGATTGCCGATCAGGTTCACAAAGACGCGCCCGAGCGTGTAGTAGCCGCCATAGCGGGCCCGCACCGCCTCCGGGTACTGATGCAGGGCCTTCTCCCTGGCGGCATCGCTCGTCCGGGCCAGAGCCTGCGCGACCACCTCGGCGGCCAGCTCGCCGGACTCCATCGCGTACGCGATGCCCTCGCCGTTGAACGGGTTCACCATCCCGGCCGCGTCGCCGACCAGCAGAACGCCGTCGGTGTAGTGCGGGGTCCGGTTGAAGCCCATCGGCAGCGCGCTGCCCCGGACCGGCCCGGTCGCGGTCTCCTCCGTGAAGCCCCACTCTCGCGGGAGCGCGGCGAGCCAGCGGCGCAGCAGGTCACGGTAGTCGGTGTTACCGAAGGCCGGCGTCGTGTTGAGGATGCCGAGGCCGACGTTACTCGTCCCGTCGCCCATGCCGAAGATCCAGCCGTAGCCGGGAAGCAGCCGGCTCGCGTTCGGCTTGCCCTCCCACAGCTCCAGGTGGGACTCCAGGTAGTCGTCGTTCGTGCGCGGGCTGCGGTAGTAGCGGCGGACCGCCACCCCCAGCGGCCGGTCGTCCCGGCGACGGATGTCCAGCGAGAGCGCGAGCCGGGCGCTGTTGCCGTCCGCGGCGACGACGACCGGGGCGCGATAGGTGACCGGCTCGCGGTCCGTGCCCGCGCGGGCCGTCACGCCGACCACCCGGCCGGTCCGCTCGTCGCGAACGGGGCCGGCGACCGTCGTGCCCTCGTGCAGTCGGGCGCCGGCCTTCTGCGCGGTGCGGGCCAGCAGCTCGTCGAAGTCGGAGCGCGGGCGGACCAGGCCGTAGTCGGGGAAGCTCGCGAGCTCCGGCCACGGCAGCTCCAGCCGCAGGCCGCCGCCGATGATCCGCAGGCCCTTGTTGCGCGCCCAGCCGCCGTCGGCCGTGGCCCCGGCCGGCTCGCCGGCGCCGCCGGTCGCCAGCGCCGCCGCCGCCGGGTCGACGGCCGCCGGCTGACGTTCCTTGGCCAGCGACGGCCCGGACGGCGCGGGGCTGGCGGGGCCGGTGTCGATGCCCATCCGCACCAGGCTCGCGACCGCCCGCGGCGTGAGCCCGTCCCCACAGACCTTGTCCCGCGGGAACGTCGCCTTCTCCAGCAGCAACACGTCCAGCCCGGTGTTGGCGAGGTGGTACGCGGCGGCCGCGCCCGCGGGCCCGGCACCAACGACGATCACGTCCGCATCGGCGCCTGCCGCGCCCTGCGACCGCCTCGTGGTCTTCGTCACCGGATGCTCCCCACCGACAACCGACGCCCTGTGGGCCGCGCAGATCCGACTTCCCGAGGCCCGCTGTCGTTCCGTGGGCCTCAGGGCTCGGAGCTGCGCGTGCCCAGCCGTTCGCCGGCCGTTGACCGCCCGTTCCTCGCACGCTCGTGAATTTCTTCACGAGCGACTCGCCACGGCCGAGTGTAGGCGCTCATAGGCCCATTGGCACCAACCGGGATCCGGCGGACCCGCTGGGCGGCGACAGGCGTACGCGGACTGTCCACCCGACGGCCACCTGTCGGGCGCCGGACACCCACGGCATGCCATCCAGCTCACGTGCCGGCGGCGCCCCGCCCTCGGTCAGCGGCGGACCCTAGGCGTGAGATTCCGCTCATGCCGGCGGGTCAGGGCGCCGAGGGTGCCGCGGGTGCCGCGGGTGCGGAGTTGGCCGGGTCGCCCGGGGTAGCCGGGTTGCCTGGGTTGCCTGGGTTGGTCGCCTCGCGGTCGCCGTGGTGCAGGGCGACGATGCCGCCGGTGAGATTCCGCCAGCCAACCCTCGTCCAGCCGGCGTCGCGGAGGGTCTCGGCCAGGTCGGACTGGGCCGGCCAGGCGCGGATCGACTCGGCCAGGTAGACGTACGAGTCGGCGCTGCTGCTGACACCCCGGGCGACCGCCGGCAGGGCGCGCATCAGGTACTCCAGATAGACCCGCCGCACCGGGCCCCACGTCGGCTGGCTGAACTCGCAGACCACCAGCCGGCCGCCCGGGCGCGTCACCCGGTACAGCTCCGCCAGGCAGCGCGGCACGTCGGCGACGTTGCGCAGGCCGAAGGAGATCGTCACCCGGTCGAACGACGCGTCCGGGAACGGCAGCCGCAGCCCGTCGCCCGCCACCAGTCGGACGCTGCCCGACTCCGGCGGCCGGCCGGCGAGCCGGGCCTGACCGGCCCGCAGCATCCCGACGGAGAAGTCGCAGGCGGTCACGTCGGTACCGGCGGTGGCGAACGCGCGGGACGAGGTCGCGGTGCCGGCCGCCAGGTCGAGCACCCGCAGGCCCGGCTCGAGGCGCAGCGCCATCGCGGTCGCCTTCCGCCAGCCGCGATCCATGCCGCCGGAAAGCACCGCGTTCGTCACGTCGTAGCGGCGGGCAACCTGGTCGAACATCGCCGCGACGTCGGCCGGCCGCTTGTCCAGCCCCGCGCGGGTGCCGCGCTTCGGCTTCGACGTCCCGGCCCAGGCCGGCGCGGGGTCGTGGAGGTCGTCGGGATCGTCGGGCGGTGCCGCCGTCACCGCCGGTCAGCTCGCCTGAACGAGCGGCAGGGCGGTGGACGAGAAGTGCGACGCGACACGCTCGTCGGCCGGATCGTCGGCCGGGTCGCGGTGCACGACGAGGTGGTTGTAGAGCGTGTCGCGCTGCGCGGGGATCCGGTCGGCCGCCCGGATCAGGTGGATCAGCTCGGACCGGTTGGTGCGGTGCCGGGCGCCGGCGGAGGACACCACGTTCTCCTCCAGCATCACCGAGCCGAGGTCGTCCGCGCCCAGGTGCAGCGTGAGCTGGCCGACCTCCTTGCCCGTGGTCAGCCACGAGCCCTGCAGATGCGCAACGTTGTCGAAGAACAGCCGGGCGACGGCGACCAGGCGCAGATACTCGAACGTCGTCGCCTGGGTGCGACCGCGCAGGTGGTTGTTCTCCGGCTGGTACGTCCACGGGATGAACGAGCGGAAACCGCCGGTGCGGTCCTGGACGTCACGGATCATCCGCATGTGCTCGATCCGCTCGGCGTTCGTCTCGCCGGTGCCCATCATGAACGTCGCCGTCGACTCCAGGCCCAGGCCGTGCGCGGTCTCCATGACCGACAGCCACACGTGACCCGGCTCCTTGAGCGGGGCGATCGCGGCCCGCGGACGTTCGGTCAGGATCTCGGCGCCGGCGCCCGCGAAGCTGTCCAGGCCGGCGTCGCGCAGCCGCACGATGACCTGCTCGTGCGTCAGCCCGGAGGTGCGGCCGATGTGCACGACCTCACTCGCGCCGAGCGAATGCAGCGCGAGCTGCGGATACGCGGCCTTGATCGCGGAGAAGGCGCTCTCGTACCACTCGATGCCGAAATCGGGGTGGTGCCCGCCCTGCAGCATGATCTGGGTGGCGCCCAGGTCGACGGCCTCGCCGCACTTGGCCACGATGTCGTCGACGTCCCGGACCCAGCCCTCCGCGTGCTTCGGCGCCCGGTAGAAGGCGCAGAACCGGCAGGCGGTCACACAGACGTTGGTGTAGTTGATGTTCCGGTCGATGATGTAGGTCGCGATGCCGTCCGGGAAGCGGCGCCGGCGCACGGCGTCCGCGGCCTGCCCGAGTTCGTGCAGTGGCGCCTGCGTGTACAGCAGTAGCGCCTCATCGGGCGTGATCCGGCCGCCATCGGCGGCCCGGGCCAGCAGGGATCGGATCTCGCTCACCGGCCGAGTCTATGGTTCGCTTCGTCCGGGCGCGGGCGCTCCGGCGACCTCGCTGCGGCCCGGCCCCGGAGCGAAGCGATCGGGGCCGGGCCTCCGCGAGGCGCGCCTCCGCGCCCAGCTCGGTTGCGGGACGTCAATCGTTACGAACCAGACCGGACCGAACGGGTCGCGGCCGTGGTGCCGCTGGTCCGCCAGGGACGTCGGCGGACGGCGCCGTGGCCGGTCAGTAACGAGGACCGCGGTCGGAGCCGGACGAACCCGGGCCGGAGCCGGACGAACCCGGGCCGGAGCCGGACGAGCCGAAGCTGCGGATCTTGTCCTTGAACTGGGTGAGCTTGGCCTTGTTCTCGGGCTTGTTCGCCTGGGACTTGACCTTGTTGATCATCTCCTGGGTCTTCGGGTTGTGCAGCATCTCCGAGACCCGCTGCGTGAAGTTCGCCATGACGGGGTTGTACCTGCCAGACGCCTTCATCATGCGCGCCGAACGCTATCTGTCTGGACTGTCGTTAAGGAGCGTCGACAACCGTCAGGGCTTGGCGCTCGACGGCGAGCCGGTGGCGGTCCCGCTACCCGAGTTGTCCTCGAACCGGTCCCGCACCTGCCCCGGCAGCTGGTTGAGCTGGCCCGGCAGATCAGCGGTGGCCTTACCGCGCCAGTCGTCGATCTGCCGCTCGACCCGATCCGTGACCTGGTTCCAGACCGCCTGGCGCTTCCTGTCGAGCGCGCTCGCGATCTGGTCCGCGGCGGACAGCAGGAGCAGCACGATCACGACGAAGATGATCGTCCGCTTGAACGGGATCCGGAGCCGGAAGCCACGGCGGCGGCGCGGGGGGCGTTCACGGCGCGCGGCCGGAGCGGGCGGCGGCGGGGCGGGCGGCGCCGGGCGCGCGGGCGCCGGCGGCTCGTACGGCGGCCGGTAGGGCACCGGCTCGCGGGCGGGCGCGCGGCGCGCCGCCGGGGCGGGCGCGGGCGGCTCCTCGTAACGGATGTAGTCACCGCCGCGCTTGCGGCCGGCATCGCGCCCGGCCCGATCGGCCGCCCCACCCGCGTAGCGGCCACCGGCGCGCGGCTCGGGCTGGCCGTACCGGCCGTCGTAGCCTGCGGCCTGCCGGCTCGACGGCACCTGGCCGCCCCGGTACGCCCGGTCGCCCTGGCCGGCGGCACCGTAGCCCGCCGCGGCGCCCTGCCGGTCACGTACGGCCGGGCGGGACCCACCGGCGGCGCCCCCCTGGCGCGCGGGCGCGGCGGTCGGGCCGCCCAGCCGCGTCGGGTCGAGCCCGGCGGCACTCGGGTCGACGCCAGGCCACGTTCCGCCGAGCACCCTCGTCGCGGCCGCCCGAACGTTGCCCCGCCCGGTCTCGCCCAGCAGGGTCAGCAGGATCTGGTCCGCCGACGGGCGCAGTCGCGGGTCGCGCACGAGCGTCGCGCCGACCACCGAGCGCAGGTCGGGCGGGATGCCGGACAGGTCGGGACTGCCGACCAGGACCCGCTCGGAGATCTCGTAGAACGTGCCCTCGCCGTACGGGTGGACGCCCGTCGCCGCGTAGCCGATCAGCAGGCCCCAGGCGAAGATGTCGGTGGCGGGCCCGACCGGGCTGCCCTCCATCTGCTCAGGGGCCATCCAGCCGAGCGACCCGAGCACGATGCCGGACCGGGTGCGGTTCGCGACGGCGTCCAGCGCCCTGGCGATCCCGAAGTCGATCACTCGCGGGCCGGAGTAGGACAGCATCACGTTGCTGGGCTTCAGGTCGCGGTGCACGATCCCGGCGCCGTGGATGGCGGTGAGCGCGCTGGCCACGCCGATGGCGACGCCCTGCAGCGTCGACGTGCCCAGCGGGCCGGATTCCTCGACGACGGTGTCCAGGCGCTTGCCGTCGATGTACTCGGTGACCAGGTACGGCTGCCGGGCGTCCGGATCGGCGTCCAGCACCTCCGCGGTGCAGAACGGCGCGACCCGGCGGGCCGCCGTCACCTCGTCGCCGAAGCGGGCGCGGAACTCGGGGTCGTTGGCCAGCTCGCCCCGAATCACCTTGATCGCAACCCGTCGGCCGGTAACGTCGCGGCCGAGGTAGACGGCGCCCATCCCGCCGGCGCCGAGCCGGCTGACCAGCTCGTACCGGCCGATCATGCGTGGGTCGGACGAGCGCAGCGGCTCACCGGGGACCGGTGGGCCCGCGGATCGCTCCGTCCAGACCGATCGTTCCGACACTGCCACCCCGCTCGTCGACCTCGCCGTGCCGTCCACGCCTGTGGGCGCGTCCGGATCATGATCCGGAATGCCTACCGTACGACTCCCAGGCGGCCCGAGGCTCCCGAAGGCCGCGGACGCACTTTTGCGAGTCCGGTGATCCGGGGACCTCTGGCCTTGTACTCGCGACGGTAGCTCGCCGATCGACGCCGGCCGGCGACTTGTCCAAGTTCTGACCTTTCCCGGGCAAACGGCACCCGCGGCCGACCCACCGCCGGGCCGACCGGCGCCTGGCCGCCGCCACTCGGTCGCGCGCGGTCCGTCGCCGATCGGGCCGGGTGAGACGACCGACTCTCCGGCAAGCGGGATGAGGGCACGTGACCCGGGCGTCGGGCAATATGAAGGCCCAGGAGCACTCCAGTGGCATCGAACCGGCGCCAGGTCTCGGCCGGTCGGGCCATCGGTGGTCCGGGCCCGCCAGGGCTCGCAGCGATCCTCAGGGCCGGGGCCCGGGTGCCAGCGAAATGGAGATACGCCATGGGTGACATGTCCGTCGACCACACGGTCGACATGCTGATCGTCGGCGCCGGCCCGGCTGGGCTGTTCGGCGCCTACTACGCGGGCTTCCGCGGCATGTCGGTCGCGCTGATGGACTCGCTTCCCGAGCCCGGCGGCCAGGTGACCGCGATGTACCCCGAGAAGGTCATCTACGACATCGCGGGCTTCCCCGCCGTCCGCGGCCGCGAGCTGGTCAACGCCCTCGTCGAGCAGGTCGCGCCGTTCAACCCGCTCTACCTGCTCGAGCAGCAGGCCGCCGAGGTCACCCACGAGCCGGACGCCGTCGTCGTCACCAGCGCCCAGGGCAAGCGCATCCGCGCCAAGGTCATCATCATCACCGGCGGCCTCGGCACGTTCACCCCGCGCCCGCTGCCGACCGGGACCGAGCACCTCGGCCGCGGCCTGGTGTACTTCGTCCCCCGCCTCGACGACTACCGCGACCTCGACGTCGTGGTCGTCGGCGGCGGCGACAGCGCCTTCGACTGGGCGCTCGCGCTGGAGCCGCTCGCCAGGTCGGTCACCGTGGTGCACCGCCGGGACAAGTTCCGTGCCCACCAGCACACCGTCGACCGGGTGCAGGCCTCCGCCTGCGAGGTGCTCACCTTCACCGAGGTGGCCGCCATCACCGGCGACGAGCGGATCGAGAAGGTCGAGCTGGTGCACAGCAAGACCGGGGAACGCCAGGTCCGGGAGGCCCAGGCCGTCGTCGCCGCGCTCGGCTTCACCGCGGACCTCGGCCCGCTCACCCGGTGGAACCTGAACATCGACAAGCGGCACATCGTCGTCGACTCGACGATGTACACGGGCGTCGAGCGCATCTTCGCCGCCGGCGACATCACCGAGTACCCCGGCAAGGTCCGCCTGATCGCCACCGGCTTCGGCGAGGCCGCCACCGCCGTCAACAACGCCGCCCCAGTCGTCGACCCGGCCGCCAAGGTCTTCCCCGGCCACAGCTCGGACGACGGCACCCCCGCAGCCTGACCCATGCCCCGTCGCCTGACGGGCACATCTCCCCGCCGGCGTTGCGCACCCGCGCGCCCGCGATACGCGCCGCTTGATCGGGCGATCGGGGCGAGCCGGCGGCACCCGGCAGCCGCGCGATCGTCGGGCCGGCTAGCTGGGTACGTCCGAAGCGCTGGTGGCTCCGCGCCGTGGTCTGCGATGCCAGTGCGTCGCGCGGGACGTGCGTTCGTGGTGCCCGCTGGGCAACAGAAGATGGATGACCGCCTCGTTGCGCGGATCCACGTTGGCGTGCAGGCGCCGCAGGCCCAGGTCGGTGAAGGCGTGCTCGGTGAGCCGAGCGAGTGCTTCGGTGGCGTAGCCCCTGCCCTGGGCATCGGTCGGCCGCTCAGTCGTCGACGGCCTCGCAGGCCGCCCCGCCGACCGGCATCCGCGGCCCGCTCGACCGTGGCGCGGCGCGGTGCGGCTGACGGCACCTCGCCGGCCAGGGAAGCGCCCTGGCCGGCGAGGGCTAGATCACTCGAACGGATCAGCGACGCGGCGGTGGCGTTCCCGGGGTCGTGGTGCGCGGATTGCTGGTGGGGGCTGAGCTGGTGGGGGTGGGTCCCGGCGCCGGCGCGCCGGCTCCCTGCCCGGTCGTGGCGGCGGCGTCCGGGGCGGCTGCCGACGGCGGTACCGCAGTCGTCGGTGCTGTGGTCGTCGGGTCCGTGGTCGTCGGGTCCGTGGCTGTCGGCGCCAGGGGTGCGAGGGTCGTCGGGGCGGCGGTCGTCGGCGCCGCGGTCGGAAGCCCCCGGCCGTCGAAGGCCACGTCGACCGCGATGTCGCCGTCGGTCCGCACGGTGATCGGGTTTGGCTTCCTGGTCAGCCGCGCGCAGGTGAGGTTGTCGTAGGAGACCGCCAGCCGCAGCCCCAGGAACGTGTAGAGGCTGTCGGCCGCCGCCGCGTCGGGGGTCTGGAAGTTGCGCAGACGCGCCTGGTTTCGCTGGATCCGCCGCGAGCCGATCGTGGTCATGTTGGTGCAGTAGCTGGTCGACTCTCGTCGCAGGTCGTTGCCGACCGCCGGCATGTCGACGCCGACGCGGTAGAGGTTCGTCTTGTCACGGCTGGGCTGGTCGTTGACGAGCGTCATCGGGTTGTTCGGCGGGATCAGCGCGACCGGGGCGGCCTGCCGGCTGGCCTGTAGCTCGTCGAGGGCGAGCGAGGTCGTGGGCGCGCCGCCGTTCGCGAGGTCGGGAGCCATGAACGGGGTGCAGCCGAGTGCCTTGTCGACGAAGTTGACCAGGAGGCCGTTGTCGCTGGCGTTGGTCAGGAGCTTCCCGCCCTGCGCCTGGAGCGCGGCGATGTTGGCCTTGGTCGGCTGAGCGGTTCGACCGTCCGGCAGGACGATGTAGGTCGCGGTCACGTTGTCGCTCTGGTCCTGGTCGACCACGCTGAAGTCGCGGGTCGTCGGGCAGGGCATCCCGTCGGCGGCCCTGCCTGGCGCGGGTATCGACAGCCGGCCGGCGCGTTGCGCCGCGTGCGCGGCCTGGAAGAACGCGGCGGCGTTGCAGTAGGCGTACTGGCCGAAGACCGAGCCGGGCAGGCCGTTCACACACCGTCCCTGCCCGAGGCTGCCGTTCGAGTCCCGCAGGCTGAGATGCCGATGGTTGCGCTGCACGGATACCCGGCCGCCGGTCTTCGCCAGCATCAGGCTGTTGCCGTTGAAGCCGAACCAGACGCCGACCACGGCGCCGTTCGGCAGGGCGGGGACGGCAGGCGCCACCGCCGGCTTCGTGCCGGCGTCGATGACGAGCGGGTTGTAGACGGACAACCGGCCGGTCGCCGGGTCGACGATGGTCGCCTGGACGAAGGCTGCCTGCACCAGGTTGGCCTCGTGACAGGCGCCGCCGGCGGCGCCGGCGAGCTGGTAGGGCGTCGCCAGGCCCTGAGCGCTCAGCGGGTTGCGCGGCACGATCAGCGTGCAGTCGCCGGCCAGCTCGCCGGTGGCGGGATCGGCCGCCGGGGCCGCCACCTGTACCGCGTCCGCGGGCGCGGTGGTGCTCGGCGCCGGGGTCATCGTCGCGTCGCTCGCGGTGAGGTCGATGCCGGTGGGGGCGCCCGTGCATCCGGCCGCCGTCACCGCGACACCGGCGAACACCGCGAGTGCCAGCGCGGCGACACCCACCGCCCGTCGGCTCAACCCGCGGGCATCCGGCCTGCGCGGATTCTCGTCAGGAAATCCTGACCGTCTCTCCGGCCTGTTCCGATAGTAATTGGGCATGCAAAGTCCTCGCTCGGGACATGGTGCGTCGAGGCACCCGGGAAACGCTTGACCATTCCCACCGGGAATTCCCGGTGTTCGCGATGGCGAAATTGCGACCTCGGCCGTCGACGCGGCCGGTGCGGGTGTCAGAACTTGAGCGGGCGGGTGGCTGTCACCGTGGGAAGGCCCGGCTCATCGGGCGCGGTGGCCGGCGGGGGCCCGTTCGTCGACGCCGCCGGCGCACTGGCCGGCGCGGTCGCCTGCGGTCGCGGCGGTGCCGCCGGCGCGATTCCCGGCTGCGGCGCCGCGGTGGAGGGAACGGCAGTCGTCGCCCGCGCGCCAGGCGGCGGCTGCTGGTTAATGTTGTCGACCGACAGGGTGGCAATCACGATCGCCTGCTCGCGGTCACGAAAGTGCGTGATGGCCGTCAGGGTGTAGCGGCCGTTGGCCAGCTGCCGGGTATCGAGCAACAGCTCGAAGGGGTCCTTCGTCTCGTCGCGGATCAGCCGGGTCGGGCCGTCCAGGACGAACACCGCCCAGGTGGGCTGCCGGCTCGCCGCGGGCGCCCGCAACCTCACGATGCCGTGAACGGTTCCCATCGCGGGCGCATGGACAAGCGAGGCGGCAGAGACCGCGACGGTGGTGGAAACCGGTCTCGCAGCTGGTGACGGATCCGGCGACGCGTTGGCCACGGCGGAGCGAAGGACGAGCGCGATTAATCCGGTGCAGACCGCAACCAACACGGCCAGGAACACGGTTCTTCGATGACCTCGACCGAGCATAGGGACTCCTAGTGGTAGTCCCCCCCATTTGGTCGATCGGACCGAGTAAACCGTATGTCAGCCGAAATGCTCTGTCTAGTCCTCTTTGGCACCAACCGTTTGCCTGCCGAAAAAGCGCTGGTCGCGAAGTTCGCTCGACATCCCGCCGGTATAGAAATCACGAGTCATGTCACTACGCCGCCACAAAGATCGCGTCGGGCCCTGGCGAAATACCGCGGAGCATCCCTAAGATCACGGTCCGGTGGGGGCGGAGGCGGCTCTTGCGCGCGCGGGGCCCCAACACGAGGACGGTTCATCTTATGACGGTCAGTGATGACCGCAGTTGGTGGGCAACCGCGTCACCTCGCCCAAACGTGGCTGACTCCCAGGCGGGCGACCCGCGGGCGGAGTCGTACGTCGTCGTCAACACGCCCAGCGGTCCGATCGTGGTGCCGCACTCGGCCATGCCGCCGACCGACCCGTGGGGGCGGTATCCCGACCCGGCGGCAGGAACGGCGCCGATGCCAATTCAACCGCCGCGCACCGCGCCGCCGCCTGCCGCGCCACCAACTCCCGCGACCGCCGACGCCGCGTGGGACGACCCCAGGTGGGACGAACCGGGCTGGGGCGCCGATGACTGGGGCGCCGATGACTGGGGCGCCGACGGCTCGGGCGGCCTGGCGTGGGGAAACGGCGTGCGCGGCCGCGGCCGGCGCGGCGCCCCGGCGTCGAGCGGCGACCGCTTCCGCGGCTACCTGGCCGCCGAGCGCGAGTCCGCCGCGATGTACCGCGAGCTGGCCGGGGTCAGCGACGGCCCACAGGGCGAGGTGCTGCGCCAGCTCGCCGACGTCGAGGACGACCACGCCGGCCACTGGGAGGACCAGCTCCGCACGATGGGCGAGTCGGTCCCGGCCGCCTTTCGCCACCGCCGCAGCCTGCGCCTGCGGATCGTGATCTGGCTGGCCCGCTGGTTCTCGCTGTCCGCTGTACTGCCGCTCCTGGAGGCCAGCGAGCGGGCCAGCGCGGGCCGCTACGACGACGAGAGCGCCGCCGACCCGGACATGCCGATCGAGGAGCGACGCCACGCCCGGCTGCTCGCCGGAATGTCGGTCCGGCAGGCCTCCCGGGGCGGGATCGGGGCCGGCGAGCGTTGGCATCGCCACGACCGGTCCGGGGCGCTGCGGGCGGCCGTCTTCGGCGTCAACGACGGGCTGGTGTCCAACGCCTCCCTGGTGCTCGGCTTCGTCGGCTCCGGGGCGTCCAACCGGGCGATCCTGCTGGCGGGGGTCGCCGGGCTGCTCGCCGGGGCGTTCTCGATGGGTGCGGGCGAGTTCGTCTCGGTGTCGAGCCAGCGCGAGATCTTCGCCGCGGAGATCCGCCTCGAGGAGGAGGAGCTGCGTCACTTCCCGCAGGGGGAGGAACGCGAGTTGGCGCTGCTCTACCAGGTGAAGGGCCTGCCCAAGGAGCAGGCGGAGCAGACCGCCCGCAAGATCATGGAGAATCCGGCGACCGCGCTGGACACGCTCGCCCGTGAGGAGCTCGGCCTGGATCCAGCCGAGCTCGGCTCCCCGTGGGCGACGGCGGCGTCGAGCGCGGCGTCCTTCACGGCCGGCGCGTTCGTCGTGGTGCTGCCGTTCCTGATCGGGTCCGGGACCGCGGCGGCGGTCGCGGCCGTGCTGCTCGCGGCGATCGCGCTCGCCGTCGTCGGCGGGGGCCTGAGCCTGCTGACCGGCAACTCGCCGCGGCGCGGCGCTACCCGGCAGTTGCTCGTCGGCGGGCTGGCCGCCGCGGCCGCGTTCGCCATCGGCGGCCTGCTCGGCGTCGGCGTGACCTGAGCGGAGCCGTTCGCGGCCGGCCACGGGCCGCGGTTCCGCACGGGCGGCGGGCAGACTGAAGGCATGTGGGGGCTGCTGGTGGTCGGGCACGGATCGAAGCGGGACGAGGCCAACGCGACGGTGCGCGCCCTGGCACGGACGCTCGCGGCCGAGCCCGTGCCCGGGGCGGAGCCGGATCAGGCCTGGCACGCGGTCGAGACGGCGTTCCTGGACGTGTTGCGGCCGGACATCGCCGACGGGTACGCGGCGCTGGTGGCGGCCGGCTGCACGAGGATCGTCGCCCATCCGTTCTTCCTGTTCGCGGGCCGGCACAGCGCCCACGACATCCCGACGGCCCTCGCCGCCGCGCAGGCCGCGCACCCGGGCACCAGCTGGACGATGACCGAGCCGCTGGGCCTTCATCCCGGCGTGCTCGCCACCGTCCGGGCCCGCATCGCGGACCGGCTCCGTTAGCGCGGGTTCGGCGGATCCTGCTCGAGGCGGGCGGCCGTCAGCCGGCAGACCGCGGTCACCAGGCCGGCGATGCCCGGCTCGTCGGCGATGGCGTCCACCCGGATGCCGGACTGCTGGCAGGCGACGACCGTCCGGCGGCCCATCGCGGCCACCAGCAGGGGTTCCGGCAGCGGGCCGTAGAGGTCGGCGGTGACGCGGGCGGCGGTGCTGGAGGCGAACGCGACGGCGTGCAGGGCGCCGTCGGCCAGGTCGCGGGCGACGGCCGGGTCCCGCTCGGCCGGGATGTCCGTCTGCAGGGTGACGCGACGGACGGTGCGGACACCCATAGGGGGCGCGGCGGCGGCGCAGACGGCGACGTGCAGGCCCGTCACCGGGATTTCCGTGACGATGACGTGCGCCACCCGCACCTCGGCCGACGCCCGGACGTTCGCCAGGCCCAGCGCTGCGAGGGCCGCGGCGGCCGACTCCGTCGCGGACACCAGGGTGAGGCCGGCCAGCGCCCGCACGTCGCGACCACAGCCGCGCAGCAGGGCGACCACGGCCGCCACCTCGTCGGCGTCGGCGAGCACCAGCGCGTCCGCTCCCGGCAGCGCGTCCAGCAAGGGGGCCGCGTCCGGGACGGGCGCCAGCCGCGACACGACGGACTCCACGGCGTCGGCGCCCTGGCGGCGCAGCTCCCGCGCGAGCAGCCCCGGCCGGTCCCGGGTCCGCGGCACCAGGATCCGCAGGCCCGTCAGCGGCCCGACGTCGCCCGCGCCGACCGGACCGGGCAGTGCCAGCCGCTCGACCGGTTCCCCGGGAGCGTCCGGATCCTCCTCACGGCCGTCCGCCATGCCTCGTCTCTCCTGGTCGGCCACCAACCCGGACCGCGGTCCTGACGACGGTAAGGGAGCAGGAGCCGGGCCGCGCGGCGTCGACCCCTCGGCCTGCGCCGGGGACGGTCCGACGGCGGACGCGACCAGCGCCAGCCTGGTCGAGGGGCGCGGTGGCGCGGCGCGGCGCGGCGACGGCGAGCGGGCTGCGGCCCCGGGCGAACCGGCGCCACGCGAGCCGGCCCCGCGGGCGTCGATGCGGGCCGCGACGTCGCCGACGACGATGACAGCCGGCGAGCGGATCCCGGTCTCGACGGCGTCCGCGCCCAGCATGTCCAGCGTCGTGCGCAGCACCCGTTGCGCGGGTGTGGTGGCGCGTTCGATGACCGCGACGGGGGTGCTCGGCTCGCGGCCGGCGGCCAGCAGGGCGTCGGCGATCGCGACGAGATGCGCCACCCCCATCATGATCACGACGGTGAGCGACGGGGAGACGAGCGCCGACCAGTCGACCGTCGATTCCGGATGGTCCGGCGGCAGATGACCCGCGACGATCGCCACATCCTGCGCGATGCCCCGGTGCGTGACCGGAATGCCGGCGTACGCGGGGCCGGCGAGTGCGGACGACACCCCCGGCACCACGGTCACCCCGATGCCGGCCGCGGCACACGCCTCGGATTCCTCGCCGCCCCGGCCCAGGAGATAGGGGTCGCCGATCTTGAGGCGAACCACCCGGGCTCCGCGGCGCGCTCGGTCGACGAGCAGCTCGTTCGCCTCGTCCTGGCCGCGCACCGCGCCATCCGGGCCAACCCGCACGATCTCGGCCCCGACGTGGGCATAGCCGTGCAAGTGCGCATCCGGGCCCAGATCACTCACGATCACGTCAGCGGCGGCAAGCAGCTCGGCGCCACGCACCGTAATCAGCCCTGGATCACCCGGCCCGGCGCCGACCAGCCAGACGTGCCCGCGCCTCGGCGCGCCCACGCCGCCGTCCCGACCCCCAATGGCCACATACGGAACGTTACCGACCTACCGCCCGAACGGGGGACTCCCAGCACCGCGTCGGCCGCCGTTCGATCCGGCGGCCCCGGCAGCCAGTCAGCCTCGCCCGTGCGGTGGCTTGGACGCCTTCGCCTCGTCGGCGCCTCGGGACCTGCCGCTGGGTGCCGGCCGCGTCGCGGCTCCTTGCTGACCCGAGCCGGGCTCGCTCGCCGGCGGCTCACCCGTGCTGGACGGATGGTCGGACGGTTCCGGCTCGCCGGGCCGCGGGCCCGCGACCTCCGTCGTCACGGTGACGGGCGCGGCGGTCGTCCTCGGACTGCCCGGTGCGGGCACCGTCGACGTAGCAGAGGCCGACGCGGGAGCCGGCGAGAGCTGCGCGGTGGTTGCTCGCCCTGAGCTCTGCGGCGCCTCCGCTACCAGCACGGTCGCGCAGACGGCCAGCGCGGCGGCTGCGACGGCCGCCGGGAGCACGACGCGCCGGCGCCGCGCACCCGTCCAGGCGGCTAGGGCTCGGGCCGGGTGCCGAGGGCCGGCGCTCGCATCGGCCGGGTGGTCGAGGCCACCCGGAGCTCCCTCGAGGTGTCGGAGTATCCCGCTCGCGTCGGGACGGCGGTCCGGGTCCTTGTCGAGCGCCGCGGACACGAGGCCGCGCAGGCTCGCGGGGATGGCACGCAGGTCCGGGCGGGAGTTCACGGTCCGGTACAACAACGCTTCGGCCGGTCCGTCGCCGAACGGCGACCGCCCCGTCGAGGCGAAGACCAACGTCAGCGCCCAGGCGAAGATGTCGGCCTTGGAGCTGGGGCGGCCTCCGTCGACGAGCAGCTCCGGAGCGATGTAGCCAAGGCTGCCCAGCACGATGCCGGAGGCGGTCACCGTTTCCGGCAGACCGGCCACGATGCCGAAATCGATGATCTTCGGGCCGTCGGCGGCCAGCATGATGTTGCTGGGCTTGAGATCACGATGCACCACGCCCGCGTCGTGGATCGCGCGCAGCGCCTGCGCCACCCCGACAGCCAGGGCGCGCAGCCCGTCATCGGACATCGGGCCGTCCGCCAGCACTGCATCCGTCAGCGTCCGCCCCGGCACGTACTCGGTTGCCAGCCAGGGCTGCTCGGCGAGCGGGTCGGCGTCCACCAGCCTGGCTACCCGCGGACTGTCGATCGCCGCGACGGCGACGACCTCGCGGGCGAACCGGCGGCGCAGGCCCTGGTCGCCGCGGTGGTCGTCGCGGAGCACCTTGACCGCAGCCTGGCCACCCCGCCAATCCGTGCCGAGGTAGACCGTGCCCATTCCACCGCTGCCGAGCCGAGCGCTGAGCCGATAGTGGCCTACGACCCGCGGCTCGCCCGCCCGCAGTGCCACGGAAGCCCCACCGTTCGCCGACATCATCACCTCAGCGCACTCGACGTCGTCCGGCGCCCGCGTCTACATCGGGCACATCCGGATGAGTCGGGCGCTACCCGCCTCGTCGCCGGCAAAACGACGGGCGCGACGCGCGCGGGTCGGACGGTGGCCGCCGGCGTCAGGCCGTCGGTAGTCAGTGACGCTGGCGTCGGCGAAGCCGCGCTAGGACACGCCTAGTGGATGCCGCATTCGGTCTTGGTCGAGCCGGACCAGCGGCCGGCGCGGCCGGTGCCGCGCTGGGTGCAGGGCCAGCAGCCGACGGACTCGTAGCCGTCGGAGAGCAGCGGGTTGACGATGACGTTGTTCTCGGCCACGTAGCGCTCGACGTCCTCGTCGGTCCACGTCGCGAGCGGGAGGATCTTGACCTTGCCGCGGCGCTCGTCCCAGCCGACGACCGGCAGGGTGCGCCGGCCCGTCGACTCGGCCCGGCGCGAGCCGGCGGCCCATGCCCGGTAGGGGGCGAGCGCGCGGTCGAGCGGCACGACCTTGCGCATCCGGCAGCACAGGTCCGGGTCGCTGGCGTACAGGTCCTTGCCGTGGACGGCGTCCTGGCCGGCGACGGTCAGCTGCGGCCGGACGCTGATCAGCGGCAGGTTGTACGTCGCGGCGACGGCGTCCCGGGTGCCAACGGTCTCGGCGAAGTGGTAGCCGGTGTCGATGAACACGACCGGAACGTCGGAACGGATCTTCGCGAGCATGTCGACGATGACGGCCTCGGCCATCGACGCGGCGACGACGAGCTTGCTGCCGAACTCGTCGACGGCCCAGCGGAGGACTTCCTCGGCGGGCGCGTCGGCGAGGTCTCGGCCGGCGCGCTCCGCGCGGGTCTTCAGTGCGGCGTCCATCAGCCGTTCTCCTCCGGTGCGGTGCTGCCTGCGGTGCCGTTGCTGGTGCCTGGGGTGCTGCTGATGGTCGTGGTGGCGCTGGCGAGCGCGGTGAGGCTCAGCCGGAAGGAGCGCTGGCAGGCGCGGCAGGCCCAGTGGCCGTGGCCCTCGCCGGTCGCGCCGGCCGGGACGTCGGGAACGAGGTCCTCTTCGCCGCAGTACGGGCAGTAGAAGGGAACCGCGCGACCGGTGCTCACTGGTGCGCCATCACGGCGTCGTGGGTGAGAACCGCCTCGTCGACGCGCTCGACCCAGTCGGCGAAGACCTCGCCGTCGGCGCGGTCGGACTGATAGGTCCTCAGCAGCCCGACGACGTAGTCGACCAGCTCGGCCGAGGTGATCTTCAGGCCGCGCGACTTGCGGCCGAGCCTGGACCGGGTGCCCAGGTGGCCGCCGAGGTGCAGCTGGAAGCCCTCGACCATCTCGCCGCCCGGCCCGGGCACGAGCGAGCCCTTCAGGCCGATGTCGGCGACCTGGAAGCGTGCGCAGGCGTTCGGGCAGCCGTTGACGTTGATGCCGATCGGCTCGTCGAAGTCCGGCAGCCGCCGCTCCAGCTCCTCGATGAGGGTGCCGGCGTTGGCCTTGGTCTCGACGATCGCGAGCTTGCAGAACTCGATGCCCGTGCAGGCCATCGTGCCCCGGCGGAACACGCTCGGGTGCACCACCAGGTCGAGCTCGGCGAGTGCGGCCTCCAGCGCCGGCACGTCGGCCTCGGGGACGTCGAGGATGACGAGCTTTTGCGTCGTCGTCGCCCGGATTCGGCCCTGGCCATGGCGGTCGGCGAGGTTCGCGACGGCGGTCAGCGTCGTGCCGGTGAGCCGGCCGGCGCGCGGCGCGAAACCGACGGCGATGTTGCCGTCCGCCTGCCGGTGGGTGCCGAGGTGGTCGCGGCCTTCGGAACGCGGCGGCGCGGGCGGCGGGCCGTCCGGCAGCGGCGTGTCGAGGTACTCCTTCTCCAGCGTCGCCCGTACCCATTCGACGCCCATGTCGGCGACGAGGAACTTCAGCCTGGCGCGGGTCCGCAGCCGGCGGTAGCCGTAGTCCCGGAACAGGCAGGCCACGCCGTGCCAGACCTCGGGCACCCGGTCCGGGGTCACGAACGTCCCGAGCCGGACGCCCAGCTTGGGATTGGTGGAAAGTCCGCCGCCGACCCACAGGTCGTAGCCGGCGCCGAGCTCGGGATGGAGGACGCCGACGAAGGCGATGTCGTTGATCTCGTGCAGCGTGCAGTGGTCGGCGCAACCCGACATCGCCGACTTGAACTTGCGCGGCAGGTTCGCGAGCGTCGGGTCGCCGACGAAACGGCGCACGGTCTCCTCGATCACCCCGGTGGCGTCGATGACCTCGTCGCCGTCGACGCCGGCGAGCGGGCAGCCCAGCATCACCCGCGGGGTGTCGCCGCAGGACTCCTCGGTGGTCATGCCCGCGCCCTCGAGCGCGCCCCAGATCGCGGGGACGTCCTCGATGCGGATCCAGTGCAGTTGGATGTTCTGCCGGTCCGTGACGTCGGCCACGTCGCGGCCATAGCGGGTGGAAATGTCGGCGATCACCCGCAGCTGGTCGGACGTCATCCGGCCGCCGTCGAGGCGGATCCGCTGCATGAAGTAGGAGTCCTCGATCTCCTCGGGCTCCAGAATCGCGGTGCGGCCGCCGTCGATGCCGGGCTTGCGCTGCGTGTAGAGGCCCCACCAGCGGAACCGGCCGCGCAGATCCTGCGGGTCGATGCTGTCGAAGCCCGTGTAGGGATAGCGGTTGAGAATCCGGTCACGGACCTCGAGGCCACCCTGATCCTTTTTCATCCGCTCGTTGGCGTTGAGCGGCTCGGAGTAGCCGAGGGCCCACTGGCCCTGGCCCTTCGGGCGGGCTGGGCGGGCGGGCCGTGCAGGAGAAGTCATCTGATCTCTCGCGACGCGGGTAGCGGAGCGCCGAACGGGCTGGACGGCGCCGGATCCGGGGGCGTCCCCACGGCATGGCGGTCCCAGGAAGCTGGGCCGCGGCCTGGAAAAAGGGGGACGGCTGGGTCAGCAGGCGCTACGACAGCCGGCGCTGGCTACCCGGAGCAGGTCGACGTGCAGGCGCGCGACCAGCAGAAGCTCCGGAAGGCCCTCAACCGCCAGGGCCAGTGGCCGCATGGTCGGGTGGGGGGCACTCATGAGCCCTATCGTTTCACAGATGTGACCGACGTGCCGCAGTTGTGGCCCAATCGATGCTCTGCACGCTGAGCTAATGACGTTTACCCACCGGGCAAATCGAGAATGCCCGCAAAGGTCACGGAAGTGGTTGTCAGCCGGCGGGGGCTGGTCGCCGGCAGACGGCGCGCAGGCGATCGACGAGCGACCCGGAACCGAGCCCCTTCTCCATCACGTCGTCCGCGCCGAGGGCCAGCGCATCATCCCGCATCGTGTGCGCGGAGAAGCCGGTGAACAGCACGACCCGGGCGTCCGGCACCAGCCGGCGGACCCTGGGCAGCGCGGCCATGCCGTCCAGGACGGGCATCAGGACGTCCAGGAGGACGAGGTCGGGCCCGGTCGCGGACACGAGATCGATCGCCTCGGCGCCGTTGGTGGCCCGGCCGACGACGGTGAAGTCCGGCTCCAGGTCCAGCAGGAGGCAGATGAGGTCACGCACCCCGTCGGCGTCGTCCGCGACTACCACTCGCAGTGGCCCCGACTCGCGGCCGGACGTCGCCTGGTCGTGCCGGGCCAGGCCGGCGCTCGCGACGCGGGAGTGCTCGGCACCGCGCGGTTCACCCGGCCACGCCGCAGCATCCGGACTCACGCCATTCCCCTCGGGGGCGGTGTCCGGATGGAAACGAAGGGTGTGGAGCGCCTCGGTGTCTACCGCCTCGGCGCCCGCATCGAGGTGCCGGTCCACTCGTACCGTTCTACCGGACCACGCAAGGTGTGCCCATCGTCATTCAGGGTGGTTTTCGCGCATGGCCCGGGCCGGCCTCCGCGCCACCCGTGCGCCGCTTGGTGCGCCTTCGTGAATGCGGACACGCATCGCTATGTGCACCCGCAACACATACACATGGTAATCACGATGAGGGTGCGCGTCTGGGACCTTTGGCCTCTAGCCGGACGTAGTGCTCGACGCAATAGACTGATCACCAACAGTGACACGCACGCGAGTCATGCGACGATCTCGCCCCGCCGGCCCGGCCCAGACGGCCACTGCCGGCCGGTCTTCGCGGCAGGGTCGCCGTCCAGCCCGGCTGTGCGGCGAGCCGCCGCATGGCGACAGTGTGACCGCGGCCGGGACCAGTGGAGCGCAGATGCGGCATTCGGGCAGCCGGCAGCGGAGCCGTGGCCCGGAAGACGCGGCCACCGCCGAGGAGCTCTTCCACCACGAGGTTCGCCGGCACCGCTGCGCCCGCGGGCTTTCCCGCGACGAGCTCGCTCGTCAGACCGGCTACAGCCGGCAGTACGTGAGCCAGCTCGAGCAGCCGAGCAAGGGGATCCCGCCGCGCCCCGTGGTCGTCGCCGTCGACGCCGCGCTGCATGCGGACGGCGTGTTGATCGCCCTGCGCGAGCGGGCCCTGGCCGCGCGCGCCGCCCGCGCCAGCCACCCCCGCGACCCGGAACGCGCGTCCAACCGCCGGGTGCACGACCTGCTGAACAACCGCCGCCGGGACCACGACCTCGACTACCTGGACCGCATGGTCGGCGAACTGATCGCGATCGCCGACACCCTGAGCCCCCAGGACGTCTGCGACCGGGTCCTCGACCAGCAGGAGTTCGTCGACGCGCTGCTGCGTACACCGATGCTGCCGCACCAGCAGTTCCGGCTCTACATGATCGCCGGGCACCTGGCCGGGCTGCTCGCGATCGCGCTGCTCGACCTGGGCGAGCTTGCCAGCGCGAGCACCTGCTGCCTGGAGGCGGCGGTGTTCACCGAGCTGACCGGCCACGAGGGACTGCGGGTCTGGACGCTCGCGGTCAACCGCCTGGTGGCTGAGGCGACCCGGCACGCGGACACCGTCGTCGGCCACCCGGGCCAGCAGTACGGCGCCGAGCGGGCGCGATTCGCCGGCCCGCTCGGACTCGGCGAGCCGGCCGAGCGGTCAGACGAGGCGCCGCGCGCCGACACCGGCCCGGTCCTGGTCGCCGACGGCTACGACGACCCGGAGCCGATGGGCTACGCGGCCACGGCCACGACCGGAGCCGCCGAGGCGTCCACCGACCCCATCCTGCGGCGCGCGGACGAGCTGGCCGCCGGCCGGCTCACCGCGCACGAGCGGGCGCCGCTCGACGCCGACCCGACCAGCCCGCCGTGGCGCGGCGTCTCGGACCTGATGACCGCTCCCGGCGGCCGCGCGAGCACGCCGCGACTGGTTGCCCTGGTCAAGGGCCGCATCGCCCGGTTCGCCACCACCAGCGCCCGGCGCGAGCGCCCCCCGTACGGCATCTCACGCGCGTTCCACCCGCCGGTCTAGAGCCACCAGCCGCGGGGCCCGAACCGCGTCGGCGCGGCTAGACGTCGGCGAAGACGATCTCGCGCAGCGGGGGGACGGCGGCGCGGGCCGCGGCGCGGCGGGCGAACTCGGCGATGCCGTCGAGCTGGCGGGAGCCGAGTCCGAAGTCCAGCGTCGTGAAGTAGCGGACGAGCGAGGCCGGGTCGAAGACCTCCCAGCGGGCCGCCTGGGTCGCGACCGCCGTCACGTCGGCGAGCGCGAGATCGAGGCTGCCGCGGAACGCGCCGTGCACCTCCTTGACCAGGCCGGGGTGTGCCCGGGCGAAGTCCCGGCGGGCCGCCCAGACGGCGAACACCATCGGCAGGCCGGTCCAGTCCCGCCACGCGAGGCCCAGATCGACCACGTCCGGCTGATGGCCCGGGCCGCCCTGCTCGTGCTCGTAGTAGGCCCGCAGGGCGACGTCGCCGATCGTCACCGCCGCGTCGGCCTCGCGCAGCATCATCGGCACGTCCGGCGGCATGGTGACGTAGTCGGGGCGCACCTCGTAGCGGTCCTCGAGCATCATCCTTGCCAGCAGCACGCTCGTCCGGGACGTCGATCCGAGTGCCACGGAACGGATCTCGCCGATCGGCACCTGCGTGCTGAGCACCACGGACAGCACCGGGCCGTCCGAGCCGACCGCCAGGTCGGGCAGGACGACGAGCTCGTCGGCGTGCCGCAGGTACTCGACCAGGCTGATCGGGCCGATGTCGAGGTCGCCGGCGACGAGGGCCTCGCTCAGCCGGTCCGGGGTGTCCTTGAACAGGTCCAGGTCGAGCAGCGCCCCGGAGTGCACCAGGCCCCAGTAGAGCGGCAAGCAGTTCAGAAACTGGATGTGGCCCACCCGCGGCCGGTTCGGGACGCGGGATGGCTCGGTTTGCGGGCCGTCCGCACCGCCCGGCTCGTCACCGGTGGATCCGGCCGCCGTGCGGGCGTCGGGGACCCGACGGCCGACCGTCTGGTGGCTGGACGTCACTGTTGGCCCCGGCGCTGCTCGAACGCGCGCTGCGCGGCTCTGCGCTGGCGCAGCGCGAGCGGAAAGCTCATGATCCCGCTGACGACCAGGGCGGCGAAGAAGACCAGCCAGCCGTTCAGGCCGATCACGACGAGGATCGCGAGCACGCCGCCGAACAGCACCGCGCGCAGCGCGAAGTAACGGACGTTGATCGCGAGCAGCCCCGGCGGCTCCTTGGCCGAGGCCAGGCTCGTCTCCGGCTTCAGCGGCACGGGCTTGGCCATCTGCCCCTCCAGGCTTGAGCTCCTCGTACTCTGCGGCGGCCTGCGCCGAGAGTCATCCGGTGGTTTCCAGGATTCCCGGGATCTAACGCCGGCGGGGACGTCTGCGCACCCATCCCAACCGAAGTAGCACGCTCGGGTAACACGCGAGGCAGACAATGACCGTCAGCAACCCGAGCAGGGAAGCCGGACCGAGCGCCAGGCCCAGCGCGTGCGACACCAGATAGACCGCAATTCCAGGAACCAGAATCACGATGAAAGCCAATACAAAGATCGACCCAATTCCAGCCTGGCCAGGCGCGAAGCCACCGGGACGCGTCGGCCGGTCCGTCCGCTCGGGGTCGGTCACGTCGGTGCCAATCACGCGTCGATCGGCTGCGGGATGTCGCGGCGGGCCGGGTCCGGGCCGTCGTACTCACGGATCACCCGATACCGGGTGTCCCGCTCGACCGGCTGGAAGCCCGCGTCGCGGATCACCGTGAGCAGGTCGTCGCGGGTCATCGTGTTCGGCGTGCCGAACTGGTCGGCATCGTGGGTGATCTTGTACTCGACGACCGAGCCGTCCAGGTCGTCCGCGCCGAAGTTCAGCGCCAGCTGGGCGGTCGTCAGGCCGTGCATCACCCAGAAGCACTTCACGTGGTCGACGTTGTCGAACAGCAGCCGGGAGACGGCGAACGTCTTGAGCGCCTCGGCCCCGGTCGCCATCGGCTGGTTCATCAGCCGGTTGCGCGGGTCGCCGACGGCGTCATGCTGGAAACGCAACGGGATGAAGACGCTGAAGCCACCGGTCTCGTCCTGCAGCTCGCGCAGCCGAAGCACGTGGTCGACGCGGTGCCGCGGCTGCTCGACGTGGCCGTAGAGCATCGTGCACGGCGTGCGCAGGCCCTTGGCGTGCGCCAGCCGGTGGATGCGCGACCAGTCCTCCCAGTGGGTCTCGTGACCGACGATCTGCTGGCGGATCTCCCAGTCGAAGATCTCCGCGCCGCCGCCGGTGAGCGACTCCAGGCCGGCGTCGATCAACTCGTCGAGGATCGCGTCCGCGGTCAGCCCACTGATCTTCTCGAACCAGTGGATCTCGGTGGCGGTGAACGCCTTGAGCGCCACGTTCGGCAGCGCGGCCTTCAGCTCACGCAGCGACCGGGGGTAGTACCGCCACGGCAGGGTCGGGTGCAGGCCGTTGACGATGTGCAGCTCGGTGATGCCCGCCGGCTCCATCTCCTTCGCGAGCCGGACGGCCTCCTCGATGCGCATCGTGTACGCGTCGGCCTCGCCGGGTTTGCGCTGGAACGAGCAGTAGGCGCAGGACGCCGAGCAGACGTTCGTCAGGTTCAGATGCCGGTTGACGTTGAAGAACGTCTGGTTCCCGTTCTTGCGGGTCCGCACCTCGTGGGCGAGGCCGCCGAGCCAGGCCAGGTCGTCGGACGCGTAGAGCGCCTCGCCGTCGGCCCGGTCCAGCCGCTGTCCGGCGTGGACCTTCTGCTCGATCTCCCGCTTCAGCCCGGCATCCATACGACGAGACTAGACCCACGATCCACGCGATCTCCGGCGACGAGACCACCGGCACAGGAGGCCCACCGCCCGAAGACGTCGCCCACGGTCACGGGCTACCGGGCCGCGTTGCCCGCCTTGTCGACCTCACGGCGCGAGACCCGCTTCTGGATGCGGGCGATCGGCCAGGTCACGATCGCGGCCGCGGCCATCCCGATCAGCAACGCCCACATGACGTAGAAACCGATCGCTATCAGCACCACCGTCAGCACGAGGAAGACCGCGATCCGGATGAGGAAGTACGGAAGCGCCGCCCGCAGGTCGAGCGGCTGCGGCGCGGGCTTGCCGCTCTTCGCCTTCTTCGCCCCGGCCGCCGGGGCGGGCTTCCCTCGGGACGACTTCACCACCGGCGTCTTGGCCGGCGCCGCCTTCGGCACGGCCCGCGCCTTCGGCTGCGCCGCGGTCCCCTGATTCCGCCCGCGTGCCATCTCGATCTCCCTCAGTCCCCTGGTCCGCCGAGACGCGGGACCGTTCCCGCGTTCGCGTCGTTTTGGCGGTGTTCGCCGTTTTGGCCGTGTTCGCCGTTTTCACCGCGCCCACCGTGGATGCGGCGCTCGCCGTGCGGCGTGTCGTCTACTGTGCCAGGTCGCGGGCGGTCTGTACGCGCGGCGCCAAGTTCGCCCACCCATCGGCGGAACAGGGAGTTCGGCACACCGGCCGCGTCGAGCACCCGTCCGGCGACGAAGTCGACGAGCGCCTGCGCGTCCGCCGCCCCGGCGTAGAAGCCGGGACTCGCGGCCGCGACGACCGCGCCCGCGTCGTGCAACGCCAGCAGGTGGCGCAGCGTGGCGCCGGTGAACGGCATCTCCCGGGGCACGACCACCAGCCGCCGGCCCTCCTTGAGAGTCACGTCGGCGGCGCGCTGCAGCAGGTCCTTGGACAGGCCGAGCGCGATGCCCGCGATCGACGCGGTGCTGGCCGGGACGACGATCATGCCGCGGGTCGGGTAGGAGCCGCTGCTCGGCTGGGCGGCCAGGTTCTCGGCGCCGTGCACCCGGACGAGCCGATCGAGCTGCCCGGTGACGGTCCCGCGGTCGGGCCGGGCCACGCCCGCGAGCGAGGTCCCGAGCCAGCCGGCGAGCGCGGCCGGCCACGCGCCGGCGCCGTCGCGCCAGGCGATCCCGGTCTCGTCGAGCAGGGTGAGCCGGGCCGCCCGGGACAGCACCAGGTCGACCGGCAGGTCCGCGGCCAGCAGGCCGCGCAGCACCGACGCGGCATACGGCGTCCCGCTCGCCCCGCTGACGCCGACGATCCACGGCACCCGCCGCGCGCCTGCCGCGGCGTCGTCCCGCTCGACGGCGTCTCGCTGGGCGTCGTCCCGGCCGTCCCGCGGCCCGGTCACGCGGCGAGGCCGCGGGCGATCAGATCGACGAGCGCGAAACCGAACAACGCGATGCCGACGAAGCCGTTGGCCGTGAAGAACGCCCGGTTGACCTTGGACAGGTCGCCCGGGGTGACGATCGCGTGTTCGTAGCCGAACGCGACCGCCGTCAGGCCGACCCCCACCCACCAGAAGGCGCCGAAGTTCTCGGCCAGGCCGAAGAGCACGAACAGGCCGAACGTGACGGCGTGGGTGACCGCCGAGGCAATCAGCGCGGCTCGTACCCCGAACCGGGCCGGCACGGAGCGGACCCCGATCCGGCGGTCCACGTCGACGTCCTGGCAGGCGTAGATCAGGTCGAAGCCGCCGATCCAGCTGCCGACCGCCAGGCCGAGCACGACGGCGCTCCACGACCAGTGGCCGGTGACCGCGATCCAGGCGCCGATCGGTGCCACCGCCTGCGCGATCCCGAGGATCGCCTGCGGGAAGTCGGTGAACCGCTTGGCGTACGGATAGACGACCAACGGGACGACGGCCACCGGCGCGAGCGCCAGACACAGCCAGCCGAGCGCCGCCGCCGCGCCGAGGAACACCACCAGCGCCACCCCGGCGCCGACGACCGCGGTACGGACGGCGACCGCCCCGGTCACCAGCTCCCGGTGCGCGGTCCGCGGGTTACGGGCGTCGATCTCCCGGTCGACGATCCGGTTGGCCGCCATCGCGAACGTCCGTGCCGCGACCATCGCGACGGTCACCAGCAGCAGCGCCACCCAGTGCACCGAGCGCGACACCCGAAACCCCGCCGCCAACGCCGCCACATACGCGAACGGCAACGCAAAGAGCGAATGTTCGATCGTGACGAGCCGCAGAAACGCCCTCGGCCGTGACGTCACGGCCGGCAACGAAGCAGCATCAGTCATCGCGCTCCTCCGTCCTGACAATCGCCAACCACCCGGGGGTCATGAGATCCGGTACTCCTTCCAACGGCTGGTGACCAGGGTGCGAGTGGCCTCGTCCATCACGCACTCGTCGGGCCAGCCGCCGGCGCGGCGGTAGCCCTCGGTCGGGAGCTTCCTCGTGGCGTCGATGCCGGCCTTGCCGCCCCAGAACTGCTCGTACGACGAATGGTCGAGATGGTCGACGGGGCCGATCGTCGTCACCAGGTCGTGTGCGTAGTCGACGTTGCCGAACGCCCGCCAGGCGACCTCGGCGTAGTCATGCACATCACAGTCCGCGTCGACGACGATCACGAGCTTGGACAGCGACAGCAGCCCGGCGCCCCAGACCGCGTGCATGACCTTCTGCGCCTGCTTCGGGTACCGCTTCTCGATCGCGACGATGGCGCAGTTGTGGAAGACGCCCGCCTCGGGCAGGTCGTAGTCGACGATCTCGGGGATCAGCATCCGGATGAGCGGGCGGAAGATGCGCTCGGTGGCCTTCCCCATCGGCCCGTCCTCCTGCGGCGGCCGGCCGACCACGATCGTCTGGTAGATCGGGTCCCGGCGCATCGTCATGACGTCGACGTGCAGCGCGGGGAACGGCTCGATCGGGGTGTAGAAGCCGGTGTGGTCGCCGAACGGGCCCTCCGGGCGGCGCTCCCCCGGCTCCAGCCAGCCTTCGAGCACGATCTGGGAGTTCGCGGGGACCTGCAGCGGGACGGTCAGGCAGTCGACCAGCTCGACCCGTTCGCCGCGCAGGAACCCGGCGAACAGGTACTCGTCGATGTCCGCCGGCAGCGGCGCGGACGCGGAGTAGGTGACCGCGGGGTCGCAGCCGAACGCGATCGCGACCGGCAGCCGCTCGCCGCGCCGTTCGGCGACGGCGTGGTGGGCGTTGGAGTCCTTGTGGATCTGCCAGTGCATCCCGACGGTGCGGGCGTCGTGCCGCTGCAGCCGGTACATGCCGAGGTTGCGGGCGCCGGTCTCCGGATGACGGGTGTTCGTAAGGCCCAGGTTGAGGAACGCGCCGCCGTCGCCCGGCCAGGAGGTGACGGCCGGCAGCCGGAACAGGTCGACCTCGCCGCCCTTGTGGACGACCTCCTGGCACGGTGCGGTGCGGACCTTCTTCGGCGGCATGTTCGTCAGCCGGGCAGCCTTGCCGAGCGCGTCACGCATCCCGGCGAAGCCCTGCGGCAGCTCCGGGCGCAGCATGTCCGCGATCCGCTCACCGAGGTCGTCGAGCCGCTCGATGCCGAGCGCCCGCGCCATCCGCTTCTCGGTGCCGAAGACGTTGATGGCCAGCGGCATGTCCGAGCCGACCGGGTTCTCGAACAGCAGCGCGGGACCGCCGGCCCGCACCACCCGCTGGACGATCTCCGTCACCTCCAGGGCCGGGTCGACGGCGGCCGTGACGCGCCGCAGCTCACCGTGCTTCTCGAGGTCGCTCAGAAACGCCCGCAGATCCGCCCATGCCATGCCGCCATCCTCCCAGCGCGCCGCCGCCGCGCGTCCAGCGCGCGTCGCCGGCCGCCTGCCCGTCGAACGGTTCGGCATGGCGCGAACGTGCCACCGGCCGGCACCCGCCCGGCGGCCGGAACCGACGAATCCGCCTAGGGTCGGCATATCGACGGACGACCAGGCGTTGCCCACCAGGTGATGGCGAGCGCAGGCGGGACACACCACGGCGTGCCTGCTGCTGTTCTCGCCACTGGCCAGACGCCACCCGTCTAGCGGGCGCACACTGACTCCAACGAGACACCCGCGGTCACAGGCCGGGATGCGCGGCCCTCAGGGTGAAGACCCTGGTCACGGCAGCGATGCGGTGACGCCGCCGCACCGGGCCGGTTTCGCCGGCATCGTAGGGTGGTCAAGCGCCGTGAACGTCGCAACAGGAACGGCCGGCAGAAAAAGTGCGGAAAGGGGGACGACGACCGGTGGTTCTCCTGCTCTACGTCGTGGTCTTCGCGGCCATGGCCTACGTCATCGTGGACATCGCTCGGACACCGCGGGAGGACATCCGCGCGTTGTCCAAGCCGCTCTGGATCCTGATCGTCCTGCTGTTCGGGCTGCTGCTCGGGCCCCTCGGCTGCGTGCTCTGGTTCATCTTCGGCCGGCCACGGTCGAAGATCGGCCGCAGTGGCCGCGCCGCCCGCCGCGAGCATCCCGCCTACGGCGGCTCCGGCCGGTGGGACGCGCTGTCGTCCTCCCGCTCCGCCGGCCTCGGCCGGCCGCGGGGCCGGACCCGTGGGGCCCAGCGGCCCGACCGCCCCCGCGGCCCCGACGACGACCCCGAGTTCCTCTTCGAGCTCTCCGAGCGCCTGCGCCGCCAGGACCCCGACGGACCCACCCCGCGCGCCTGAGCGTTTCCCCGTCGACGCCGCCTTCCCGGCCGACGCCGTCGCCGGCCTGAGGAGCAAGGCGGACCGTTCGACGGTCGGCCCGCAGCGACGGGTTCGTCGAGTCATCACCTGTGGGGCCGGTCCGGGTCTTTCCGGCCCCACAGGTGCTGCCCAGATCCGCTGGCGCGCCGAGCGAGCTGGCCGGCCGGGACCGCTGCCTGGCCGGGACCGCTGCCCGGCCCGCGCGTTCCTGCCGCCGCCGGCTAGACGCCGGCGTAGGAGTGCAGGCCGGATACGACCAGGTTGACCAGGTAGTAGTCGACGAACAGAGCGCTGAAGGCGACGAAGGACACAGCCGCGGCCTTGCGGCCTCGCCACCCGGCCGTCGCCCGGGCGTGCAGGTAGGCGGCGTAGCAGACCCAGGTGATGAACGACCAGGTCTCCTTCGGGTCCCAGCCCCAGTAGCGGCCCCAGGCGGCCTCGGCCCAGATCGCGCCGGCGATGACGGCGAACGTCCAGATCGGGAAACCGAACGCGATCAACCGGTAGGTCAGCGTGTCGAGCGTCGAGGACGCCGGCAGCTTCATGACGATGCCGCCACGGCTGCGCATCGCGGCCGAGACCTCGGCCCGTCCGGCCGCGACCTCGGCGAGCCGGTGCTCCCAGCGGTCCTTGACCAGGAACAGCACGGTGGTCACCGCGGAGACCAGGAAGATGCCGCTGGACAGGATCGCCGCGACCACGTGGATCTTCAGCCAGTACGAGTTCAGCGCGGGCACGAGCGGCCCGGCGGCGACATAGAGCACCGTGCCGGCGAACCCCATGTAGACGAGCACGGGGAACATCACGAACACGCCGAGCCAGCGCACTGGATAGCGGACCATCAGCGCGAGGAACGCCGTGACCGCGATCAGGCAGATCATCGACGAGAACTCGTACATGTTGCCCCACGGCACCCGGTGAGCCGCGAGACCGCGGGTCACCATGGAGGCGATGTGCAGGCCCCACCCGACCAGTGTCAGCACGACCGCGATCCGGCCGATCGCCCGGGCCCGGCCTGGCTGCTCGTCGTCGCCGGCCGAGCCCGCGCCCTTGGTGGCTGCGGCCTTCCCGACCGTCTTCCCGACCGTGGTAACCGGTCCGGTCGCGGAGCCGCGCCCGGCGGCCGTTCCGGCGCGGGGGCCCGCCTTGACGTCCGCGGCAGTGGCGGCGGCGGCGCCGACGAGCGCGGGCTCGCGCACCTGGCTCGCCTTTGCCTCTGCCGCCGTCTCGGCCGCGACCGCCAGTTCCTCCGCGGAGCGACCGAAGCGGTTGAACGCGAACTCGGCGGCGTAGCCGAGCATCGCGGCCGCGTAGACCGCCATGCTGCCGCCATAGAGGTGGTCGGACAGTTGTGCGAGGCCCTCGTTGACGGCCATCAGGGCTCCCGTCGATTGCTGGAGGCGTTGTTCGGGTCATCGGGCCGGGCGGCGGGTGCCGTCTCGGCGACCGCGGGCCTGGCGGGCGTGGAGGTCCCCGCCGGCGCTGGTGGGCTGGCGGACGCGGCTGGTGGATCAGGCGGTTGGGTCGCGGTGCGGACCTGCGCGGTCAGGGCGGTGAGCTCGGCGGCGAAGCCGTCGGCGTCCGAGCGGGACAGGCCGCCGATGTCGACCGTGCTGCCCGTGCCACCCGCGGCGGGCGGGCGGGCGCGGACCCAGACCCGGCGGCGGCGCACCCGCAGGCTCGCCACCAGCCCGACGATGATCGCGATGGCCGCGTAGAGCACCAGGTCCTTGTACGGGTCGGCCTTCGTCTTGAAGGTGACGAACTCGCGCACCCCGTCGACCTCCAGCGACAGACCGTCGGGCAGACCCGTCATCGTGCGGTTCTTCGCGTCGTTCGGGGCCAGGCGCTGCGCGAGGTCCCCCTTGCCAGTCGGGCCGTCGGTCGTGAACTGTTTCAGGTCGCTCGTGTCCAGCGAGTAGATGTTCTGCGGGATGCCTTCGTTGACGTGCAGGTTGCCGATCCAGCCGGTGAGGTACACGGCTGGGGCGAGCGCGGCGGGGTAGATCGAGGCGGGGCCGACCGCCGGGTCGATGAGCGCCGGTGGGACGGCCGTCGGCAGGAACATCCCGGTGAACGCCAGCTGCTGCGGTGTCTTGAGCGGCCCGGTCGCCGGCAGGCCGGTATCCGGGATCTTGACCGTGCAGGTCGACGTGTAGCTCCCGTCCCGCGGCGCGCACGGCACGTACGACTCCCAGACCGTCTTGCCGGTCTTGTCCTTCAGCACGAAATGCGGGGCGTAGCCATGTCCGAGCAGGTAGACCTTGGCGCCGCCGATGTTCAGCGGATGGTTGACTCGGACCTCGGCGTGCTTCGTCGGCGCGCCCTGATCCGCCGTGTAGGAGACGGACGCGACGAAGTCCTTGGGCTGGCCGTTCGCCTCGTAGGTGGCCTTGAAGTCGTCCAGGTTGATCGAGAACGGCTGGAGCCCGGCGGTGTCCACCAGCTTGCCGGCGCTGAACTCGTCGTAGGAAATCAGCGTGTTCGAGTAGCCGTCACCCCGGATCACCAGCACGGTGCCCTGGTAGCCGAACCACGAGCCGAGGCCGACCCCGACCAGCACGACGACCAGCGCCACGTGGAAGATCAGGTTCCCGGTCTCGCGCAGGTAGCCCTTCTCGGCCGCGACCGAATAGTCCGGACGACCGCTGCGCTGGGTCGCGCCGGGCGGGGCGACCGCCACCCGGAACCGCCGGCCGCGCAGCACCTTCCCGGCCGCGGCAACAGCCTGCTCAGGCGGAAGCGGGCTCGCCCACGCCGATCCCCCGGCCAGCCGGGACGGCCGTGCCGGCGCCGCCGGGGGCCGGCCGACGAGGGCCTGCAGGTGCCAGCGCACCCGGGACCAGAGGCAGCCGATCAGCGAGACGAACAGCAGCAGGTAGACCGCGGCGAACCAGGGGGCGCCGAAGACGTTGAACAGGCTGAGACGGTTCGCGATCGGCGCCCAGGTCTGGTGGGCGGCGTAGTACTCCTGCACCTTCAGCGGGTTAATGGTGCGCTGCGGGATCAGCGATCCCGGAATCGCGAGGACCGCCAGCAGAAACAGCAGGATCAGCGCGGTGCGCATGCTGGTGAGCACCCGCCAGGCCCGCCGCGGCGGATCGAGCAGCCGCGCGACCTGGCCGCGCCGCGGACCGCTCGAGCCGCCCGTCGCGCTCCTGCCCGCGTCGGACGCCGGTGCCGCCCCGCCGCGACCGGGTTGCGCCTCTGGAAGGGAGAATTCATCCGGATGGGCGACGATCTCGTCGGCGCGCCTGCCGGCGACCGGCGTCTTCGGCGTGCCCGTGCTCCGCGCCTCGGGAACGGAGGTCGTCGAGGGTGGCGTCACAGCGGCGTCTCCGCGAATCCGGGGGCGTAGGGGCGCAGCGTCGCGACCAGGTCCGCCCACTGCCCTGTTACCTGCAGGACCCCGACGGCGACGAGCAGGGCGCCGCCCGCGAGCGTCAGCAGCCGAGCATGGGACCGCACGACGCGCAGCGCGCCGGCGACGCGCCGGAACGCGAGCCCGACGACGAGGAACGGCACCCCGAGGCCGAGGCAGTACACCGCGGACAGGAAAGCGCCCCGCCCGGCGGTGGCGCTCTGCAGCGCGAGTCCCTGCACCACCGCCAGCGTCGGACCGAGACACGGCGTCCAGCCGAGACCGAACAGCGCGCCCAGCAGCGGGGCGCCGAGCAGGCCCTGCGCCGGCAGCCGGTGCAGCCGGAACTCCCGATTGGCGAAGGAAAGCCGGGAGAACGCGCCCGCGAACAGCAGGCCCATGACGATCGTGACCGCGCCGAGCACCTGACCGATCCCGACCTGGTGGACCGTCAGCCACCGTCCGAGGCCGCCGAAGGCGGCGCCGTAGGACACGAACACGACCGTGAAGCCGAGCACGAACAGGCCGGTCCCGATGGTCACCCTGCCCACCCGCCGCAGCCCGCGCGGTCCGCTCCGGGCGGCCGTCGCGACCATGCTCAGCCACGATCGTCCCGCCGACGCGCGACCGGCGGCCGGCTCGACGCTGGCCGGCCGAACGCTGGCCGGCGACGAGTCCTGGCTCGGCTCCCCCGACGAGTCAGTCAGGCCCGGCGAGAGCCTCGGTCGTCCGCTGCCGGCGGCCGCGCGGGGCGCCGTCGCCACGACCGCGGCGCTCGCCCCGACGGCGACGAGCGCCGGCGGGGGCAGCGCGTCGGCGGGGTCCGCCCCGGTGGCCTCCGCGGCGTCGGTCGCGGGGGCAGTCGCCGGCCGGCCCCGAGAGGCGGACGGCTCACCTTCCAGGTCGGCTCCGGACAGGCCGGTGACGTACGTGAGGTAGCCGGGGACGAGCGGCAGCACACAGGGTGAGAAGAAGGACAACAGGCCCGCCGCGGCGGCGACCGGGGTCGCGAGCAGCAGGGATCCGTCGGTGACCAGCCCGGCGACGCTCACTCGCCGCCCTCCGCCCGCCGCGCCAGCCGCACCCGGCCGACGCGAGGCTCGGCCGCACCGATCACAGCCGTCATGTCTCGGCCGCCAGCTGGTCCAGGACGCCGCTGAGCCCGTCGGACGTGACGCCGCCGGTGAACCGGGCCGCGATCTGGCCCCTGGCGTCGAGCACGACCGTCGACGGCAGGCCCAGTGCGATCGGCCAGCCGGCCGCGAGGATGCCGTTCTTGTCGTAGATGCTGGGGTACGGCACGGCGTGGTCGCGGATGAACGCCAGGCCCGGCGAGGTGCCCTGCTCCTTCTCGTTCACCCCGACGAAGGCGACGTTCGGCCGCTGCCCCGCGAGCTCGACGAGGCGCGGGGTCTCCTCCCGGCACGGCGCGCACCAGCTGGCCCAGAAATTGATCACCACGGGCTTGCCGCGCAGCGACGCGACGTCCAGCTTGTCACCGGCGAGCGTCGTGCCGGCGAGGCCGGGGGCCGCCTTGCGGTCGGCCGGCGGCACGAAGTCCTGGCCCGCGGACTGCTGCACGAATCCGAACGTGCCGCGGCCGGTCGCGTCCACGGAGTTCGAGTTCCGCGCGCAGCCGCTCAGGCCCAGGCTCACCGCCAGCACCAGCGCGGCGGACACCCCCGCGACCCGCGCGAACCGCCGCCGGGCCGCAGACCGCGCGCCGAGCAGCGGTGCCCGGCCGGGCACACCCGCATCCCGCCGTCGCATCTCCAGCACGTCTCCCAGTATGTGCGCCACACTCGCCGCCCCGACACGGTGCCTACGACCAGCCGTAGAACTTCACACTCACAGTAAGTCCCGCCCGCCCGACACGCCCCACCCAGCCCCCATCCAGCGCCGACCGTTCCCGCCCGACCGTCCCGACCGACCGGCCTGCCTCGGCGGCGCCAGGCCCCGTCGAGGCAGGCGAATTTGGGGTCCGCACGCCCACGTCGACCCCAATTTCGCCTGCCAGGACGACGAGGCGCGACCGAGACGCGACCGAGACGCCCCCGATCGGGCGCCGGCGTGACGTCCACTGATCGGTGGACACGGCGTCCCAACTCCCGGTGGTTTCGCGGAACGGTCGCCGGCGACGATCGTGGACGCATGCCAGCGATAGAGATCTCGGCACTGCGCAAGACCTATGACCGGCGGGTCGTCGTCGCCGACCTCGACCTCGCCATCGAGGCCGGCGAGTGCTTCGCGCTGCTCGGCCCGAACGGCGCAGGGAAGACGACCACCGTCGAGATCCTGGAAGGATTCCGGTCCAGGGACTCGGGCGATGTCCGGGTGCTCGGCCACGACCCCGCGAAGCCGGACCGGCGGTGGCGCGCACGGATCGGGGTCGTCGCGCAGACCACCGGCGCGGCGCTCGACATCAGCGTGGCCGAGGCTGTTCGACACTTCGCCGCCTACCACGCGTCGCCCCGGCCCGGCGACGAGCTGATCGAGGCCGTCGGCCTGACGGACAAGGCGAGCACCCGGATCGCCGACCTGTCCGGCGGCCAGCGCCGCCGGCTCGACGTCGCCCTCGGCGTGCAGGGCCGCCCGGAGCTGCTGTTCCTCGACGAGCCGACGACCGGTCTCGATCCGCAGGGCCGCCGGCAGCTGTGGGAGCTGATCGACGCGCTGCGCGCCGACGGGACGACGATCCTGCTCACCACCCACTACCTCGACGAGGCGGCGAAGCTGTCGGACCGGGTCGGCGTGATCGCGCACGGGCGGCTGCTGGCGGTCGCGCCGACGGGCGAGTTCGGCGGCGACCTGCGTGACGGGGCCACCGTCCGGTGGCGGGCCGGCGGGCTGGTCCACGAGGTCGCGACCCGCACGCCGACGGCGGTGGTCCGCGACCTGCTGGCCGAGACGGCCACCGGCGAGATCGACGACCTGGAGATCCGCCGGCCCACGCTCGAGGACATCTACCTCGAGCTGATCGCCGCTGCCGACGGCGACGCCCCGGGCGCCCCAGAGACGTCCCGCACGTCCGCGGGGTCCGGCGGGTCGCCCGGCGCACAGCCGCCGCCCGTCGCCGAACTGCCGCACCAGCCGCGCGTCACCACCGGGAGTGGGTCATGACCATCGCCGCCGAATCCGCCACCCGCCCGGCCGCCGCGCGCCACCCGGCGCCGCCGAGCGCGGCCCGGATCGCCTGGGCCCGCGCCTCCCTGGAACTTCGCCTGTACGTACGCGCCCGGCAGGCGATGATCTTCTCGTTCTTCTACCCGATCATCATGTTGGTGATCTTCGGATCGATCGACATGGGCGGCGACGTCGCGGGCGGCGTCACCTACGTCCAGTACTTCACCGCCGGCATCGCCGCGACCGGCATCATCCTCAACACGTTCCAACAGCTCGGGATCCGGATCGCGAACGAGCGGGACGCCGGCGAGCTGGCCCGGCTGCAGGCGCTCGGCACGCCGCCGGTCGCCTACCTCGCGGGCAAGGCCGCCCAGGTGCTGGTGACGACGACCTCCCAGCTGGCGCTGCTCGTCGTGGTGGCGCGCTACGCCTTCGACGTGCCGTTTCCACCGGACGCCGCGCACTGGCTGACGTTCGTCTGGGTGATGGTGCTGGGGACGCTGGCCGGCACGGCGCTCGGCTTCGCCGTGTCACTGCTGCCGAAGTCGGCGAAGAACGCGGACACGATCATCGTGCCGATCGCGCTCGTGCTCCAGTTCTTCTCCGGGGTGTTCTTCGTCTTCAGCGACCTTCCCGGCTGGATGCAGAGCATCGCCGCCGTCTTCCCGCTGAAGTGGCTGACGCAGGGGATGCGGTCGGTGTTCCTGCCCGACTCGGCCGCGAGCGCGGAGGTAGCCGGCAGCTGGGAGCACGGCCGAACGGCGCTCATCCTCGCCGCCTGGATCGTGATCGGCATCGTCATCTGCGCCCGCCGCTTCCGCTGGCGCCGCTCGTCCTGAGACCGGAGGCAGGAGGCGGGCGGCGGGCGGCGCCCAGCACGACGCCGGATGCGCGAAGGTGTTCCTGTTTCGCGCATCCGGCGCGCCTCGTTCCAGGAGTCGTAAGACCATCGGTCCCAGGCGACCGGCCGACGGAGGGAGTCCCGCGGTGAGCTCGGGCGTGGCGGCGGTGGCGGGGCGCCGGCGCTGGCGAGGCGTCGGCGCGGCCCTGCTGCCCAACAGGGCCGACCCGGCGACGAGCGAGGGGCCACCCATGGGCCCCCGGGTGTGGCTGCGGGTCATGATCGGCTTGCACGCCGCCTTCGGGGTGGTGGCGGCGCTCGCCGTCCTGACGATCCTCACCAACACCCAGTCCGAGAGCTGGGGCCGGCCGGCGTCGCTGGCCGCGATCGCCGCGATCGTGGTGGCCTACGTGCTCGCCGGCCGGATCGGCCTGACGGCGGCCCGGGTCTCGCGGCGCGGCCGGGCCCTGATCCTCGTCTACCTGGTCGTGCTGGTCGCCGGGATCGGGGTGCTCGCGCACACCGAGCCGGACACGCTGTTCATCTTCTTCATCGTCTACGCCCAGGTGTGGTCGCTGGTCGATCGGCCGGCCGCCGGCGCGGGGTGGTCGTTGCTGATCGTCACCGCCAGCATCGTCGGGATGGCGCTGCGCCCGGCGTCCGACCGGCCTGGCCTCGTCAGCCTGATCTCCAACCAGGCCATCGGGGTCGCGTTCGCGTTGCTGATGGGCATCTGGGTGCACAGCCTGTTCGACCGCAGCCGCGAGCAGGCCAGGCTCATCGAGAAGCTGGAGAGCGCGCGGGCCGAGGTGGCGGCGCTGGAACGCGAACGCGGCGCACAGGCCGAACGGGAACGGATGGCCCGCGACGTGCACGACACGCTCGCGCAGGGCTACACCAGCATCCTCATGCTGACCCGCACCGCCGTCGCCCAGCTCGGCGCGGACCCGGCGGCCGCGCGGGAGCGGCTCGAGCTGGTCGAGGAGGTGGCGGTCGAGAACCTGGCGCAGGCGCGCGCGCTGGTGGCGGCCCAGTCGCCGGTCGAGCTCGACGGCACGAGCCTGCGCGACGCGCTCACCCAGCTCGCCGGCCGGTTCACCCGCGAGACCGGCATCGCGGTCGACATCCGGTTCGCCCCCGAGCCGCGCGACCCAGGCGCGGCGGGGCCGGGGCCGTCCGGGCTGCGGCCCGACGAGGAGCTGACGCTGCTGCGCGCCGCCCAGGAGGCGCTGACGAACGCCCGCCGGCACGCCTCGCCGACCAGGGTCAGCCTCACGCTGGCCACCGCCGACCCGGGCGAGGCGACGCTACGGGTCGTCGACGACGGCGTCGGCTTCGCGGTCGGCACCGAGGCCGGCAGCGGTCTCGTCGGCCTGCGACGCCGGGTGGAGAAAGCCGGCGGCGAGCTGGTCGTCACCTCGGCGCCGGGCGGGGGCACACAGGTGCTCGCCCGGGTCGTGCGGGCGAGGTCGGGATCGTGACGGAGACGACGATCGGCGTCCTGGTCGCCGACGACCATCCGGTGGTCCGCTCGGGGCTCGTCGGGATGCTGGCGGGCGAGCCGGACCTGCGCGTCGTCGGGACCGCCGCCGACGGCGAGCAGGCCGTCGCCCGGACCGCGCAGCTGTTGCCGGACGTCGTGCTCATGGATCTGCGGATGCCGCGCCTCGACGGGGTGGCGGCCATCGAACGGATCGGCGCCAGCCATCCCCGGGTGGCCGTGCTCGTCCTGACGACGTACGACAGCGACGCCGACATCGTCCGCGCCGTCGCGGCGGGCGCCGCCGGCTACCTGCTGAAGGACGCTCCGCTCGACACCCTCGCGGAAGCGATCCGAGCCGCGGCCCGCGGCGAGACGGTGCTCGCCCCGCCGGTCGCCGCCCGGCTCGCGTCCCGGCTGCGGGCCCCCGAGCCGGTCAGCCTGACCCGCCGGGAGACGGAGGTGCTCGCGGCGGTCGCCCGGGGCGGGACCAACGCGGAGATCGCCCGTGCGCTGTTCATCGGCGAGGCCACCGTCAAGACCCACCTGCTGCGCATCTTCGGCAAGCTCCAGGTCGACGACCGCACCCACGCCGTCACCGCCGCCCTCGAACGCGGCCTCCTCCCACCGATAACGCCCGGCTGAACCGTCTCGGCCGCGCTGGGTCCGGCGGGCGATGCGTCGTGGCGGACGCCGCCACATTCGAGGGCGTGGAGAGTGCTCACTTACGCGAGTGGCGGGTCGGTCTGCGGGAAGTCGTCACCTACGCACAGCAGTGGCCATGCGCCGGCCAGGCCCATGATCTCATCGGACGCTCGGCCCAACCGCGAGCAGGCGACGGCTGGAGGCCAGGCCAAGCCCCGGACGCCGGGCAACGCACCATTGGTGCCCGTCCCGGCGGACGGTCAGGCGCCGACGGAGCCGGAGCCGGCGGCGGTGGGGCCGTTGGGTTCCGCGTAGTCGACGCGCAGGAGGGTGCCGTCGTCGGTGTAGACGGCGGACGTGACGCTGGCCAGCGCGCACTGGCGGCGGTCGGGACGGTGGAACAGGCGCAGGCCCTCCAGGGCGCGGCGGGTGGTCCACACCGGGAGCTGGTGACTGACCAGCACGACGTGCCGGCCGCGGAAGGCCTCGCGCCACTCGCCGGCGGCCCGCAGCATCCGCTCGGCGATCTCGGTGTAGGGCTCGCCCCAGGACGGCCGCAGCGGGTTGCGCAGCACCGACCACATCTTCGGGTCCCGCAGCAGCCGAGGGCTCGCCTCGAACGCCCGGCCCTCGAAGAAGTTGCGGCTCTCGATCAGCCGGTGATCGACGAGCACCGGCAGCCGGTGGACCGTCGCGATCGGCGCCGCCGTCTGCTGGGCGCGCAGCAGCGGGCTCGCGACGACGGCCGCGACGTCGAGGCCGGCGAGGAACGCGGCGGTGACCTCCGCCTGCTTCTCGCCCGCCTCCGAGAGCCGGTAGTTCGGCAGCCGACCGTAGAGGATCTTGTCGGGGTTGAACACCTCGCCGTGCCGGACCAGGTGCACCGTCGTCGTCTCGGCCGCCTCCTCGGTCACGGACGGCTCCTCGGTCACCGACCTCTCCGCGGTCACGGCGCCACTGCCTCGTGCGCGCCGGCCGCGGCCGGCGGGTCGGCCACCGCTGCGGCGGCCCGGGCCGCGGCGGGGGCGGCGGCGGCGATCCGCTCGACGGCCTCGTCGTCGTGCGCCGCGGAGACGAACCAGGCCTCGAACGCCGACGGCGGCAGGTAGACACCCGCGTCGAGCATGCTGTGGAAGAAGGCGGCGTAACGGGCGGTGTGCTGGGCGGCGGCGCCGGCATAGTCGATGACGGCGGCGGCGTCGGTGAAGAAGAAGCTGAACAGGTTGCCGGCGCTGGCTGGCAGGTGCGCGACGCCGGCCTCGGTCAGCGCGGTCGAGACGATGCCGGCCACGTCGGCGGCGCGCGCGTCGACGGAGGCGTACACCTCGTCGGTGCAGGCGCGCAGCGTCGCGAGACCGGCGGCGACCGCCAGCGGGTTACCGGACAACGTGCCCGCCTGGTATACCGGGCCGGCGGGCGCGAGCCGGGCCATCACGTCGGCCCGACCGCCGAACGCCGCGGCGGGCAGGCCGCCGCCCATGACCTTGCCGAAGGTGAACAGGTCGGGCGCCCAGCCCTCGGCCACGCCCTCGAGCCCCCACCAGCCGGCGCGGGAGACCCGGAAACCGGTCATGACCTCGTCGAGGACGAACAGCGCCCCGTACTGGTCGCATAGCCGGCGCAGCCCGGCGTTGAAGCCAGGCAGCGGCGGAACGACGCCCATGTTCGCGGCGACCGCCTCGGTGATGACGGCGGCTATCGACGCGCCGTGCTCCGAGAAAGCGGCCTCGACCAGGGCCAGGTCGTTGTACGGCAGGACGATGGTGTCGGCCGTCGCCGCGCCGGTCACCCCCGGCGTGTCCGGTAGCCCGAGGGTCGCGATGCCGGAGCCGGCCGCGGCCAGCAGCGCGTCGACGTGGCCGTGGTAGCAGCCGGCGAACTTCACGATCTTCGATCGGCCGGTGAATCCCCGCGCCAGCCGGATCGCGCTCATCGTCGCCTCGGTACCCGAGTTGACCAGGCGGACCTGCTCCAGCGGGGCCACCCGGTCGATGAGCGTCTCCGCCAGCTCGACCTCGCCGGGGGTCGGCGTGCCGAAGCTGGTGCCGGCGGCGGCGGCGCGGTGCAGCGCGCCGACGACGTCCGGGTGCGCGTGGCCGAGGATCATCGGTCCCCAGGAGCAGACCAGGTCGACGTAGTGCCGGCCGTCCGCGTCCGTCAGATAGGCGCCCTTCCCGGACACCATGAACCGTGGCACGCCTCCGACGGCGCGAAACGCCCGGACCGGGGAGTTGACGCCGCCGGGAGTGACCCGGCCAGCTCGGGCGAACAGATGCTCGGAAGCCGGTGCCGCGGACGGGGTCGCCGTGCCGGCCGCTGGTGCGTGCATGCCTCGATCCTCGCAGGTCCCCCCGGCGCGGCTCACGACCCGGCCGCCGGTGGCCGAGGCGTCACTGTGGCGGCTCGCCGGGCGGTCGGCGATAGTGATCGAAGCCACCACGAGCGCCACACTGCCCGCGAACCGGCGCCGCTCGGGCCCGCGCGGGCCCGATGATCGGAGTCGCCATGCGCATCGGCATCACGCTCCCCGACCCGCAGGGCCCGGACGCGTTCGCGATGCTCCGCGAGTCGCTCGCCCGTGCCGCGGACGACGGGCTCGCGTCGGCCTGGCTGTCCAACATCTTCCATCTGGACGCGCTCACGGCCGTCGCGGTCGTCGGCGGCCAGGTACCCGGGATCGAGCTGGGCACGGCGGTCGTGCCCACCTACCCGCGTCACCCCGTCGCGCTCGCGCAGCAGGCGCTGACGGCGGCGCTGGCGATCGGCGGGCGGCTCACCCTCGGCATCGGCCTGTCCCACAAGATCGTGATCGAGGACATGCTCGGGTACAGCTTCGAGCGCCCGGTGCGGCACATGACGGAGTACCTCTCCGCGCTGGTGCCGTTGCTCGCCGGCGAGGCCGTCGACGTCAAGGGCGAGACGCTGCGCGCCGCGGCCCGGCTCTCGACGCCCCGGGTCGGGCCGGTGCCCGTGCTGGTCGCCGCGCTCGGGCCGGCGATGCTGCGGCTGGCGGGCGGGCAGGCCGACGGCACCGTGCTGTGGATGACCGGGCCCGCGACCGTGCGCGACCATGTCGTGCCGACGATCCGGGATGCGGCCGCGGCGGCCGGCCGGCCCGACCCGCGGGTGGTCGCCTGCCTGCCGGTCTGCGTCACCGACGACCCGGCCGCCGCCCATGCGCGGGCGGCCGAGGCGTTCGCGGTCTACGGGAACCTGCCGTCCTACCGGGCGATGCTCGACCGGGAGGGTGCCGCCGGGCCCGCGGACGTGGCGATCATCGGCGACGAGGACGCCGTCGCGGCGCGGATCGCCGCGGTAGCGGCCGCCGGAGCGACCGACTTCGTCGCCAGCGCGTTCGCGGCCGCCGGAACTCCGGACGAGCGACGCACCCGCGCCCTGCTGAGCGCCCTCGCCCAGGCCGGCTGACCGCCGCGCCGGCTCCGGTGTCCGCGCCGGCTCCGGTGTCGAGGTCTCAGGTACCGGAGTCGTGGAACGTGGCGGCGTCGTCGCCACCGAAGCCGGCGGCGTGCCCGCCGGCGTCGTGGGCCCAGGCGTCCTCGTGGCCGGTCTGGAGATGATCGTCGTAGCCGGCGTGGTCGTAGCCGGCGTCGTGGACGTCGTAGCCGGCGCCGTCGTGGCCGAACACGCCGTCGCCGGAGCCGCCCCCGTCGCCGGTGGCCTCGTGCTGGTGGCCCGCGTCGTCGTGGGCCCGCAGCACGTCCGTCTCGGACTTGCCCGCGCCGCCGTGGCCGGCGTCGGCCCCGGTCGTCTCGGCGAACAGCTGGTGGGCGGCCTGGCCGGAGGCGTCTCCGAGGTGGGTCGTCGCGTGGTCGCCGGCCGCGGTCTCGGCGTGGCTGCCGGTCGCCAGCTGGTGGCTCGACTCGGCGTCCCAGCCGGTGTCCCAGCCGTCCCCCCAGCTCGCGCTCCAGGCGTCCGCATGCCCGTGCTCGGCCCCGCCGCCGCCGGCGGCATCGTGGCCTGTCACGCTCTGCACGCCGTCCCCGTGCGCGGCGGCATGCGAGACATCGGCATGCGAGACATCGTGCGGGCCGTCGTGGGCCTGCGCGCCCCCGTCAGCGCCACCGTCGAAGTACGCCTCGATGACCGCCGCCGCGGCCACACCCGTGGCCACGCCACCCGCGGCCAACGCGGCGACGACACCGCCGGCGAGCAGCCCGCCGCCGGTGGCGGCGCCGCGGGGGGTCCGCCAGGTCCCGTCCTCCGGCCGGCCGGTGTACATGCCGGTGTAGACCCGGGCGCGGTCGAACTGGCTCGCAAAGATGGACATCGCGGCTCCCTAGCGGCTCGTCTCAGGGAATCAGAAGTCGACGAAGCGCGGGGTGCTGACCGCGTCGCGGGCGACCCGAAGGTGCTGCGCGATCTCACCGCGGGTGAGCCGGATGCCGCTGTTCGCCGGGTAGCGGCGCAGCACGTCCAGCGTGGCGAGCCGCCGGGCGGCCCCGCCGAGCACGGCGCCGCGGGCCGCCGGCTGCGCCCGCCGCAGCTCGTCGGTCAGCCGGCGGGCGGTCTCCCAGCGCAGCGCGAACAGGTTCTCGGTGAGCACGTAGCCGAGCACCGGCAGCGTGGACGTGACCAGCGTGTTCCACCGGTCCAGCGCGCTCGCCCAGCCCGTCGCCGCCTGCGTGCTCATCAACGCCGAACGCTGCGCGCGCTGGTTGTACTGGCTGAATGCCTGCGTCGCGCCGGACACGAGGAACACGGGGTTCAACAGCGCCGCACCAAGGGCGACCGCCGCACCCGCGTAGTTTGCCTTCGGCAGCGCCGACGGGTCGAGGTCCATCAGGCGCTGCACCTGGGCCGACAACGCGCCGGTCTCGGCCGCCGCGCGCTGGGCGGGCGCGAGCGCCGAACGCAGCCGGGCCTCCTGCGTCTTCAGCCACTCCGGCTCCGCCCGCGCCCCCACCACCGGCGCCAGCAGAACCGCGTCCCGGTGCCGGATGAACGCGGGCAGCACCGAGCCGACCTGGTCGAGGTGCCGGCGCAGCTCGTCGAGACCCTCGGAGAGCGCCGCCGCGGTACGCAGCCGGCCCTCGTCGTCCGCCGGCAGCGCCACAGGACGGGCCAGGTCGCCGGCGGACGCGTCCCCCAGCAGCGCGGCGTGCAGCTCGTAGAACGGCCCGAAGATCGTGTAGAGGAAGTAGTCGTCCTCGAGCCCGGCGGCCGCCCGCAGCATGTCGGGCAGGTGCCGCGGGTCCTCGGTCGCGTAGTTGCCGGCGGCGATGTCGGCGTGCAGCGCGCGCACCACCTCCAGCGGCCCGACGACGGTCACGTCGTCGCCCGCGGCCACCACCCGCAGGCTGGCGTGGGCGTCGTCGGCGGCGCCCTCGACCGACCGGATGGCGGGGAACGGGACGCGCAGATCGACCCCAGGACCCTTCACCCGCAGCGCGCCGGCCGCGACCGCGCAGGCCACCGGCCCACCGTCGGCCAGCTGGGCCGGATACGGCCCGGCCGCCAGCGTCCGCTCGGCCGCCGCCCGCACGCCGGGATGGCCGGCGACGCGCGCGCCGAAGACCTCCGAGTCGCTCTCGACGACCACGGGGCCGTGCTCCGGGTCGAAGATGACGAAGCGCTGGGCCGAGCCGGCGACCCGCAGCCGGGAGTCGGTGAGCTCGAACCGGCTCTGGGCCGTGGAGCTGCCCCGCGGCTGCAGCTCCAGCACGGTGTCGCCGAGCACACAGTCCGCCCGCCCGCGCGCGACGAAACCGCCCAGGCCGCTCGCCCACACCGGCGCGGACGTGCCGATCGCCGTCGGCTCGGCCGCGCGCCGCTCGGCCCGCGCCGCGGCCAGGAACGCCGCGAGCACGTCCGGCGTCGCCAGGTGCACCGTCACGCCGAGCAGGAAACGGCCCGCGAGCACGGCACCACCGCGCACGACGGCGGTCGTCGGCCCGATCGGCTCGACGGCGACCCGGTTGAGCGGCCAGTCGACGACGGACTGGGCCCGCGAGCGCAGCTCCAGCCGGCCGTCCTTGATGACGACGTAGGCGGTCAGCTCGCCGTCGGGCGCACCGGTCGCGCCACCCGTGCCGGGGGCGCCCGGGCTCGCGGCGCCGGTCTGGCCCGCCGAGGTGCCCCTGGCCGCGGCGGCGACCCTGGCGGCGGCACCTTTCACGGTGGCCGCCGTCAGGGCGCCGGTGGTCGCGCCGGCGGGCGGCTGGGGCGTGGCGGGCGGCGGCGTGGCCGGTCCGGCAAACGGCTCGGCGGGGGCGTCCTGCTGCTCGTAGTGCGGGGTGACCGACACGGCGCAGGGGCTGACGAACGCCGTCGACCGGATGTCCGGCAGCAGCCGGCCGAACAGCCCGGTCAGCGCGACCGCCAGCTCCGGCGGCAGCGGCGTGACGGTCGCGGCCTGGTAGGTCCGCCCGTCGGGGAACGCGACGTCGACGACCAGCCGGGTGCTGCCCTCGACGAGCTCGACCGTCGCCGCCGGGTCGAACGCCGGCTCCAGGGCGCTCAGGACGGCGGCGCCGAAACCGCCGGTGTCGTGCACGTACACGGCCGGCAGGTCGGTGAGCAGCAGCTGACGGCTGCCCATCATCGAGAAGCCGCTGGTCTTCCCCTCCCGCACCGCGCACCAGGCGCTGTCGAACACGACCCGCCCCCGGACGTGCGCCCAGTGGGCGGGCACGGGCACGGGCGCCGCGCCGGCCGCCGCGGCCGCGCCCGGCGGCGGCATGGGAGGCGGCAGGTGCGGCGGCGGCCCGGCGACGCCAGGCGGCGGACCCATCACGGGCGGCGGCCCAAGAGGCGGACCCATGACGGGCGGCGGCCCAACAGGCGGCCCCATCACGGGGGGCGGGCCAAGAGGCGGCCCCATAACGGACGGCGGGCCGGGCGGGGGACCCGCGACCGGCGGCGGACCGAGCGGCGGACCCGTCTCCGGCGGTGGCTGCCGCGGCCACGGCGGCTCGGTGGCGGGCCCGGGCGGCGTACCGAGCCAGTCCCAGCCCGTTGGTGGGCCGGGTTCCTGCGGATCGCCGGGATTGGTGCTCATGTGGATTCGCCGCCCCCCATCCAGGTAGGACGTGACCGCCTCGCGCGCCCGGACGCCCGGGTCGAAAGCGTTCGAGACGGTCGCGGGGCGTGCCGGGTCATGACCTTTCGGAGAACGTACCGGCTCGACGGACCTCGTGCGGGGGCGCTGGCGGCGGGCCGTCCCTATCGGGCGTCGTCGCCTGCACCGAGCGCCCGTTCGGCGGCGACGCGGTCGGCCCCAGCACCGTCGACGCCTGGGTGGGCAGGATGAACCTGCGCAGCGCGTCGACCTCGCTCGCCGGGGCGTCCGGCGCCGCGGCGCCGCGGACGGCACGGTCCTGGCGGGCAGAGTCGAGCGTCATCGCCAGGTAGAGCATGGCCGTCATCGGCAGCAGCAGCGCCGCGGGCAGCGGCTGCCGGTAGTAGCGGATCATCGGCAGGTAGGTGCCGGCGAGCGCAAGCCAGCCGGCCGCCCCGAGCGCCGCGAGCGCCGGCTCGCCGGCCGCGAGCCCGGTCACCGTCGCCACTACCGGCACCGCGAACAGCAGCAGCATGCCGGCGGTGATCGCGGCGAGCAGCGCCACCGAATGCCGCAGCCGGGAATGGGCCGTCCGGGCGATCATGTCCCACAGGTCGGCGAGCGCGGGGTGGGGCCGCACGCTGTCGACGCGGGTGGCCAGCCCCAGCCAGGTGCGGCCGCCGGCCGTCCGCACGAGCCGGGCGATCGCCACGTCGTCGGCGACGGCGCCGCGCACCGCGCCGAGCCCGCCTGCGCCGCGCAGCGCGTCGCGCCGGACGAGCGAGCAGCCACCCGCCGCCGCGGCGACCGCCGAACGCGGCCGGTTCGCCCACCGGAACGGGTGCAGCATCGCGAAGAAGTAGCCGAAGGCGGGGACGACGAACCGTTCCCAGCGGGTAGTGGCGTTCAGCCGGGCCAGCTGGGAGACCAGGTCGAGCCGGTGGGTGGTCGCGGCCTCGACGAGGGCCCGCAGCGAGCCAGGCCGGTGGGCGATGTCCGCGTCGGTGAGCAGCACGAACTCGGCCTCGCCCGCGAACTCGACGCCGTGCTGGAGAGCCCACAGCCTGCCGGTCCAGCCGGGGGGCGGCGGGGGGGAGGCGAGCACGGTCAGCCCGACGCCGCCGAGCGCGGCGGGATCGCCCGCGTCGCGGGCCGCGGCGCGCCGGGCCAGCTCCCGGGCGGCGAGGTCGCGGGCGATCTCCGCGGTCCCGTCGCTGCTCGCGTCGTCGACGAGCACCAGCGTCACGGAACCCGGGTAGTCCTGCGCGAGCAGGCTCGGCAGGGTCACGGGCAGCACGGCGGCCTCGTCCCGGGCGGGGACGACGATCGCGACCGGGGGCCACTTCGCGGGGGTGCGCTGTGGCGGCAGCCGCTGGTCGGTGCGCCAGTACCCGCCCCAGCAGGTCGCGAGCAGCACCCAGAGGGCCAGCGCGACGATCGCCGCGCCCGTCAGCGCCGTCAGAACCGTCTGCCCCGTCACCCTCCGTAGCGTGCCATGGGTGCCTGGTTACCGCTCGGGCACGGCGTCCGCCGCACGCCCCGGGCGGTAGCGGTCCCTACGGCGCCGAGCGCCCGCTACCCGGCGAAGCACGTGCCAGACCGAACGCAGAGCAGCGCGAACGCAGAGCAGCGCGAACGCAGATCAGAGCGAACGCAGATAGGCGCGGAACGCGCGGACCGCGACCGTCGACGCGAACCCCGCGAGCGAGAAGAGCACCAGGAAGTACCCCAGCACGGACACCCAGTCCGGGTTCGCCGACAGCGCCGTGCGCGACCCGGTGACCGCCCAGTTCGCCGGGTTGTACGCGGACACGGCGTGAATCCAGTCGGGCAGCAGCCGGGTCGGCATCATCGCGCTGGACAGGAACGTCAGCGGCAGCACCAACAGGTTTCCCGCGGCGATCAGCGCCTCCCGGCGACGCACCACCAGCGCGAGCGCCCCGGACAGCGCTGCGACGATCGAGCTCAGCGTCATCGCAAGAACGATCATCACGAGGACGCCGAGGATGCCGGAGTGGTAGTGCGCGCCCATCGCCCATCCGAGCAGCGCCACGATCGACACCTGCACCGCCACGAGCAGCGCCTGGTAGACGAGCATGCTGCCGACGAGGGCCCACCGTCGGGTCGGCGAGGCGAGCAGGCGTTCCATCACGCCGCTCTCCATGTCGTCGATGAACCGGATGCCCGCCCAGCCTGCCGAGAACAGCACGCTCATCGTCGCCACGCCGGGCGTCAGGTAGTCGATGTAGTCACCGCCACCGAAGCCGGGGATGGCCGACACGCCCCGGAACAACGAGCCGAACAGCGGCAGCCAGACCACGGCCTGGACCAGGGTGATCGCGAGCAGCGCCGGGTGGCGCAGCAGCGCGCGCACCATGCGTGCCGTGAGCGCGCCGAACTGCCGCCAGCCGGCCGGGTAGAGCAGGCCGCCCTCGAACCGGGCCCCCGAGACCGCGGCACGCACCGGGCACGAGCCCGCCGGGACGCCCGTCGCGACGGCCGCCGAGCCCCGGTCCGCGGCGGCGGCCACGGCCGGCTCCAGCCGGTCCGGGAACCGCTCGGTCGTCGGCATCATCAGGCCACCTCCTCGCTACCGGCGAGCCGGTGTCCGACATGCCGCAGGTAGACGTCGTCCAGGGACGGCCGGGCGACGGTGGCCGTCAGGACGGCGAGGCCCGCGCCGTCCACCGCCGCGAAGATCGCCGGCAGCTTCGCGGCCCCCTCGTTGACCCGGGTCCGCACCGTGCGCCCGTCGAACACCACCTCGACGACTCCCGGAAGGGCGACGAGCCGCGCGCGCAACTCGCCCGCCTGGGCCACGGTCGGCTCGTCGGCCACGCTGACGTCGACGGCGTCGCCGCGCAGCTCGCTCTTCAGCTCGTCCGGGCTGCCCTCGACGACCACCCGGCCGCTGTCGACGATCGCGACCCGGGTGGCGAGCCGGTCGGCCTCCTCCAGATAGTGCGTGGTGAGCAGGATCGACAGACCGTCGGCGGTGAGCGCCTCGATCTCGGCCCACATCACGGCGCGTGCCTGCGGGTCGAGCCCGGTCGTCGGCTCGTCGAGGAAGAGCACCGACGGGCGCTGGACGAGCCCGATGGCGACGTCGAGCCGGCGCAGCATGCCGCCGGAATAGGTGCGGGCCAGCCGGTCCGCCGCGTCGTCGAGGTCGAAGCGGGCCAGCAGCTCGGCGGCCCGGCGAGCGCATGGCACGCCGCCGAGACCGTAGAGCCGGCCCTGGAGCAGCAGATTCTCCCGGCCGGTGGCGTCGAGGTCGGCGCCGGTCTTCTGGGGCACGATGCCGATCGAGCGCCGGACGTCCCAGGGCTGGCGCAGCACGTCATGGCCGGCGACGGTCGCCGTGCCGCTGTCCGGCCGGGACAGGGTGGCGAGCATCCGCACCGTCGTCGACTTGCCGGCGCCGTTCGGGCCGAGCAGGCCGAAGATCGTGCCCGCCGGCACACGCAGGCTGACCCCGCGCACCGCCTGGATCCGCGGGTCGCCGCGGCGGCGTCCCCGGTATGTCTTGACGAGGTCATACGCGTCGATCGCCCAGGCCAGCTGGGCAGCGGCAGTCGAGACCGGGACGGGCACGGGCAGGACTGCCGCCGCGGCGGCCGCCGCGGCCTCGACCACCAGCGGCTCCGCCGGAACCGTGACGGCCAGCCAGTCGTCGGCCATGGCCGCCAGCACCGCCGGAGCCAGCGCCACGTCCGGGCTTTCGTCAGGCGCGGGGCTGCGTGCGGGCACGTCGACCGAATCGGACGCAGGCTTCGGCTCGACCTCCGTCGCCGGTTCCGGGTCCGTCGCCGGCTCTGCGTCGGTGGCCGGGGTTGGGTCTGGGTCAGTGGCGGGGGCGGATGGCTGGGTGGCTGGCGCGGGTCGATGCGCCGGGTCGGTGTTGCTCATCGCCGCGTCTCGGTGATCCTCCGCTCGGCGGACCAGCCTCACGGCCGGCCCGGCGCCCCTGATCAGCGCGGGCAGCTGCCCGCCCCGTGGATCGACCGGAGTCTCCCCGGCGGAGGCGAGCCGCGGCAGACGGGCGTCGCGGACGATGCCGGGACGCCCGTCTGTGCCGTTGCGGGGGCCAAAGATATGCGTTGCGGTGGTTAAGAGGAACCCAATCCGCCCACGCGGGCGTGGCAGCTACCGGTCAGCCGGTAGCGGAGATGGACGATCGACGGTCGAAGCGGCGCCGAGGCAGGCTGTTCGAGACGACGAACAGCGAGCTGACCGCCATCGCGGCGCCGGCGATCATCGGGTTGAGCAGCCCGAGCGCGGCGACCGGCAGCGCCGCCACGTTGTACGCGAACGCCCAGAACAGGTTGCCGCGGATCGTCCGCAGCGTCACCCGGGACAGCCGGATCGCGTCCGCCGCCGCCGGGTCGCCGCCGTCAGCGGCATGTGCCGGGCCGGAAGCGCAGCCGAGAGCCCGGGGCGCGATGCGTCCTAGCCGCGCCCGAGCCGCGCGGCCACCTCGGTGGCCCAGTAGGTCAGGATGATGTCCGCGCCGGCGCGGTGGATCGCGGTCAGCGTCTCGTCGATGATCCGGTCGCGGTCGATCCAGCCGTTCGCGGCGGCCGCCTCGACCATCGAGTACTCGCCGGACACCTGGTAGGCGGCCACCGGTACGTCGACCGTGTCGGCCACCGCCCGCAGGATGTCCAGGTAGGCACCCGCCGGCTTGATCATCACAGCGTCCGCGCCCTCGGCCACGTCGAGCGCGACCTCTCGCAGCGCCTCGACCGCCGACCGGGCCGGATCCTGCTGGTAGCCGGCCCGGTCGCCGAACTGGGGCGCGCACTCTGCGGCCTCCCGGAACGGACCGTAGAAGGCCGACGCGTACTTCACCGAGTAGGCGAGGATCGGTAGGTCGGGGTAGCCGGCCCCGTCGAGCGCCGCGCGGATCGCGCCGACCTGGCCGTCCATCATCCCGCTCGGAGCGACCACCTCGACGCCCGCGTTCGCCTGCGCGACGGCGATCGCCGCATACCGCTCCAGCGTGGCGTCGTTGTCGACGTCGCCCGTCCCGGTGAGCAGGCCGCAGTGGCCGTGGTCGGTGTACTCGTCCAGACAGAGGTCGGCGATGATCGCGACCGAGCCCCCGACCTCGGCGACCAGGTCGGCGATCGCGAGCTGGACGATCCCCGCCGGGTCGTCGGCCGCGGAGCCGCGGGCGTCCTTCTGCGCGGGCACGCCGAACAGGATGAGCCCGCCGACGCCGGCCTCCACGGCCTCGACGGCGGCCTTGCGCAGCGAGTCGCGGGTGTGCTGGACGACGCCGGGCATCGACGTCACCGGCACCGGGTCGGCCACACCCTCCTTGACGAACATCGGCAGGACGAGGTCGGCCGGGTGCAGCCGGACGCCGGCGACGAGCCGGCGCAGCGCGGGCGTGCGCCGCAGCCGCCGAGGCCGGGCGAGCGGGAACCCGCTGGCGACGCCGCCGGCGGTCATCGCCGGCCCCGTCGCGGCTTGGGCAGCCGGGCAGCGAGCGGGCCGACCTTGCCCAGCTCCTCCCGGTGCTCGGCGGCGAACTCGGCCAGCGAGGCGACCAGCGAGCCGACGGTCGCCTCCGCCGCCTGCACGTCGACGCGCAGGCCCAGCTCCTGGGCGGTCTCGGTCGTCTTCGGGCCGATGCAGGCGATGACGGTCGTCTCGTGCGGCTTGCCGGCGATGCCGACCAGGTTGCGCACCGTCGAGGACGACGTGAACACGACCGCGTCGACCCGGCCGCCCTTGAGCGCCTCGCGGATCGGCGCGGGCGGGGGCGCCGCGCGGACCGTCCGGTAGGCGGTCACCTCGTCGACCTGCCAGCCGCGCTCCTTGAGCCCGGCGTCGAGGATCTCGGTGGCGATGTCCGCCCGGGGCAGCAGCACCCGGTCGAGCAGGTCGAGCGAGCTGTCGTACGGCGGCCATTCGGCGAGCAGGCCCTCGCTGGACTGGGCGCTGGCGGGTACCAGGTCGGGCCGGATGCCGAAGGCGCGCAGCGCGTCGGCCGTCGCCTCGCCGATCGCGGCGACCTTCACGCCGGCGAACGAGCGGGCGTCCAGGCTGCGCTCCTCGACCTTCTCCTGCACCGCCTTCACGGCGTTGACGGAGGTGAACGCCACCCACTGGTAACGGCCGGAGACAAGGCCGGTGATCGCGCGCTCCATCGGGGCGGCGGTGCGCGGCGGCTCGACGGCGATCGTCGGCACTTCGAGCGGGCTCGCGCCGTGCGAGCGCAGCAGGTCGGAGAGGATCGCGGCCTGTTCCTTGGTCCGCGGGACCAGCACGGTCCAGCCGAACAGCGCGCGGGTCTCCCACCAGGAGAGCTTGGCGCGGGTCGCGACCACCGGGCCGATCGAAAGGACGACCTGGGTCGGCGGCTGGCTGGAGTTGGCCAGCAGCGGCGCGCAGTCGGCCTCGATCCGGTCGAGGGTGGAGCTCACGGTGCGCTGGTCGGTGGTGGTGCCGTCGACGGTGACCGCGGTCGGGGTGTCCCCCGGCCGGCCGTGCTCGACCAGCGCGGTCGCGACCTTGCCCACCTCGTTCGGCGCGGCGGTGATCACCAGGGTGCCGGGCGTCTGCGCGAGGCCGGCCCAGTCGACGTCGGACATGCCGGCGACGGTTCCACCGCCCAGGCCGCCGAATCCGCCACCCAGGCCGAGGCCGCCGCCCAGGCCGCCACCGAGCCCGCCGCCCAGGCCGCCGGACCCCAGCCCGCCGCCGAGGCCGCCGCCCAGGGTGCCGCCGAGCGGGCGGCCGATCAGCCCGCGGGACGACCCGAACGGCGACGAGCCGAGCCCCACGGCGTCCGGCCCGAACGGGGAGGCCACCGGGAGCTCGCCGCTGGCGGAGAAGACGCCGCTGGTACTCGCGAAGGTCACCGGCAGGCCGGGGGCCACGCCCGCGTACGTCGAGACGGCCGCACCGGTCGCCACGCCGGGGACGACCTTGTACGGGATCTTGGCCTTGGCGAGCGACTGCGCGTCGTTCGCGCCGATCCGGGTGAGCCACGGGTCGGAGGAGTACAGCCGGACGACCTTGTCGCCGGCGCGCGCCCGGCTGACGACGGCGGCCGTGGCGGCCTCCGCGTCCCGGATCGGCTTCGGCGCGTCCAGGTCGCCGATCCGCAGCACCTCGGCGGACAGCGGCTCGAGGAGATCCGCGGCGACGTCCGGGTCGGCGACGACGACGTCGGCGGCCGCCAGGGTCTCGACGGCCAGCACGGTCAGCAGACCGGGGTCACGGGGGCCGGCGCCCACGAGGGCAACCGGGGACACGGGCTTCTTCGTTCGTCGGGTGGCCATGACGTCAGCGGGTTCCCATCAGCGTGTGTGCTCCTGCGGCCAGCAGGTCGTCCGCGAGGCGCCGGCCGAGCGCCTCCGGGTCGGCGGTCGAGCCGGTGAGCTCGCGTCGCAGGACGGCCCCGCCGTCCGGCGACGCGACCACCGCGCGCAGCCGGACCCCGCTTGCGAGAAAGGCCGCGTCGTTTCCACCCACTGGGCGCCCGCTCCACGCGTCGGCGCGGTTGCGCCCCTGCGTGGTGCCGGCGTCGCCGATCGCGGGCACGATCCGCGCCAGCGCGCCGACCGGCGCGGTGCAACCCGCTTCGATCGCCGCCAGGAAGGCACGTTCCGCCCGGACCGCCACGGACGACGGTGCATCGTCGAGCACAAACCGTAGCAGCCCAGCAAGCGGAGCCCCAACTCCGCTTCCGTCGGTGGCCGACCCGGCCATCCCCGTCACGTCGCCGTCCGGAGCCACCGGGCACCCCGTCGTCACACCCGCCGGGACGGTCGCCGCGGCCAGGCACTCGAGGGCGAGCGCGCCCTGACCTGGTGCCGGCAGCATCACCTCCGGCTCGAGGATCTCGGTCACCGCGTCGAGCCGGTCCAGCCGGGACAGCCCCGCCTTGGCGAGCACGACGGCGTCCACCGCGCCGTCGATGGCCTTCTTGATCCGGGTGTCCACGTTGCCCCGGATGGCCACCACTTCCAGGCCGAGGCCGAGCGCGTGCAGCTGCGCGGCCCGCCGCGGCGAGCCGGTGCCGATCCGCGCGCCCGCGCCGAGCTCGGCTAGCCGCCGCCCGCTCGGCGAGATCAGCACGTCGCGGACGTCCTCGCGCGCCGGGATGGCGGCCAGCGCGATCCCGGCCGGCGCGGCCGTGGGCAGATCCTTCAGCGAGTGCACGGCCAGGTCGATCTCACCGGCGAGCAGCGCGTCGCGCAGCGCGCTGACGAACACCCCGGTTCCGCCCAGCTGACTGATCGCCGCCCGGTTCCGGTCCCCCTCGGTCACGATGTGCACCAGCTCGACCTCGACGCCGAGCCGGGCGCGCAGCTCGTCGGCCACCATCCCGGACTGGGCGAGCGCCAGCGCCGAACGCCGGGTGCCCAGCCGCAGCCGGGTCCGCGGGCCGCCAGGCTCCGCCAGCCCATCGGGCGCCGCGAGGGCGGCCGAGATCGACGAGGTGAGCGGCGTCGGGGACAGGGAACTCAAGGCTGCTCCAGTGATCGTGAAGACAGGGCCTGCTGGGCGAGCGAAGAAAGATCACTGTCGCTCGTCCGTTGGCCCTCTTGCAGGTCAGGGGCCGAGACGACGGCGGGCACCTCGCGCGGAAGGTCGAACAGCTCGCGCAACGCCTCGGCGTAGGAATCGCCGTCGGGGCTGCTCGCCAGCTGCTGGACCCGCACCGTGGGCGCGTGCAGCAGCTTGTCGACCACCCGACGGACCGTGCCGGTGACCATGTCCCATTCCCGGGCGTCCAGGCCGGGCAGCCGGCCGCGCAGGCGGTCGATCTCGTCCTGCACGATCGCGGCGGCCTGGGCGCGCAGCGCCACCACCGTCGGCGCGACCCGGACGGCCCCCCGCCGGTTGAGGAATCCGGTCACCTCCGCGGAGACCAGCGAACGCACCGCCTCGACGTCGTGCGATACCTGCGCGCCCTCCAACGCGGCCCGCAGCGACTCCAGGTCGACGAGCGAGACGCCGGGCAGCTCGCGGACCACCGGGTCGATGTCATGCGGCAGCGCCAGGTCCAGGAACACCAGCGGGCGGCCAGTTCGGGCGGCGAGCGCGGTCTCGACCATCTCGTAGGAGACCACCAGCCCGGTCGCACCGGTGGAGGAGACGACCAGGTCGGCCTGGCCGATCTCGTGCGCCAGGTCGGGCAGGCCGACCACCCGGGCGCCGTGGTTCTCGACGATCGCGGCCGCGTGCGCGGGCGTCCGGTTGGCGACCACCAGCTCCACCGCGCCAGCCCGGCGGGCCGTCGCCGCGGTCAGGCCGCCGACGGCGCCCGCCCCGATGATCAGGACACGGCAGCCTTCCAGCGGCAGGTCCGCCGGGGCCGTGCGGGCGCTCTCGTGCTTGCCGATGAGCGGGCCGGGCGAGACGGCCGCGGCCGGCGAGGGAACATCCGAGGACAGTCGCTGGGGGCGGCGGACGTCGAGGCTGCCCGCCGCGATCTGCAGGCCGACGGAGACGATCGAGGCGCCGGCGGCGTCGATCGACGTCTCGCTGTGCGCCCGCTTGCCGACCCGCAGCGCGGTCTGGAACAGCGCCGCCAGCGAGCCGCCGGCGGCGCCGGTGGCCTGGGCGCCGCGAAACGCCGTCCGGACCTGCCCGAGGATCTGGCTCTCGCCGACGAGCATCGAGTCCAGCCCGCAGACGACGCCGAACAGGTGACCGATGGCGCGTGCCTCGTGATGCACGTACAGGTGCGGCGACAGCTCGCCGAGGTCGACGCCACAGCACCGGGACAGCTGGTCGGAGATGTCGGCGAGGCCGCCGTGGAACGTGTCGACCTCGGCGTAGATCTCGGTGCGGTTGCAGGTGGACAGCACCACGGCCTCGAGCACGTGGTCGGCCTGGACGAGGTCGCCCAGCACCTTCGGAACGTCGTCGCCCGACACCGCGGCGAGCTCCAGTAACGAGTTCGGCGCCGTCCGGTGGTTGAGGCCGACCGCGAGCAGGCTCACGACGTCTCACTCCCGGTGCCGGCAGGTGCGCCGGCACCACTGGGCACACCGCCCGGGCCGCGGCCGCGCCCGGCGGGCGCTCGCGTGGGCACCGTGATCTCGGTGCCGGCGCCGGGCGCCTCGTCGGGGCGGGAATCCTCCCGCCGCGGCGCCGCTGTGATCCGATGCATGCGCACGATCCCGTCCGTCCTGCCGCCCGCGCCGTCGGGGCCGGCACCCTGCACTCCAACGCCGCCGGCGACCGCATCCGTCCCGCCCGGAAGCGTCCCCAGGTCGGCCGGCTGGACACGCTCGCCCGCGGCCGGGCGCTTGCGCGCCTCGTGGAAGGACAGAATCTGCAGTTCGACGGCCAGGTCGACCTTACGCACGTCGACGCCCGCGGGTACGGCGAGCACGACCGGCGCGAAGTTCAGGATGCTCGTGACCCCGGCGGCGACGAGCCGGTCGCAGACCTGCTGCGCCGCCCCGGCCGGAGTGCAGATCACACCGATCGTCACCTGGAAGTCCTCAATCAGCCTTTCCAGCTCGTCCACGGAGCGGATCCCGACGCCGCCGACGACCTCGCCCGCCCGGGACGGGTCGGCGTCGACCAGCGCGACGATCCGGAACCCGCGAGCCGGGAACCCGCCGTAGCGCGCGAGCGCGTGGCCGAGATTACCCACCCCGACCAACATCACGGCCCGGTCCTCGGTGAGCCCGAGGCGCGCCGAGATGCGGTCGAGCAGGACGCCGACGTCGTAGCCGACCCCCCGGGTCCCGTACGAGCCCAGGTAGGAGAGGCCCTTGCGGACCTTGGCCGGCGTCACCCCCGCCGCGGCGGCCAGCGTGTCCGAGGACACGGTCGACACGCCCTCGTCCCCGAGTGTGGTGAGCACCCGCAGGTAGAGCGGAAGACGGGCGACGGTGGCCTCGGGAACGGCGCTGGCCCGGTTCTCCCGGGCGGTGCGCCGGGTCTTGCTCATGACGCGCGGCTCCTGTCGGATCGATCCGCCCGCGGCAGGCGCGGTCCTGACGCGCCGGCTGAGTCGGCCCAGGGCGCCCAGGATCGGCTGAGTCTACGACTTCGTGAATGCCTTCACAAAGTGTGCGCTGGGAGCGCCGCAGACGCATCCGACGCACCGACCGCCAGCCTGGACCAAAGTCCGAAAACCATGGGGCGAAACGGCACCGAGCGGGTCGCGGGGCGGCCGGCTCAGCGCAGCGACCAGCGGCGCCCGGCGAGGGCGTCGCGCAGCCGGGCCTCCTCGACCCGCCAGTACCCGTGCTCCCGCCCGTCGACGAGGACGACCGGCACCCGGTCGCCGTACTCGTCCGCGCGCGCGGGCTCCGCGTCCACGTCCAGCTCGCGCCAGCCGGTCCCGGTCTCCGCCGCCACCCGGACGATCACCGCACGGGCGTCGTCGCAGAGGTGGCAGCCCACCCTCGTCAGCAGTGTGATCCGCGGCGCGCCGCGGGCCGCCCCGCCATCGCCGTCGCCGTCGCTGCCGGTACCGCCGTCCATCCCGCCCATCGGCCCACTCTCGCACGATCTCGCCCGGCCGTGTTCCTGCGGACGGGGCGGCCGACCTACGACGTGAAGGAGCCCTGGCGCCGTAGTCTCGGGTGCGCATGTCCGCATGGTCACGACGCGCCGTGGACAGCCGGGGAGATGAGATGTGGTTGCGCCCACGCAAGGACGAGCCGACCGCGGTGGACGAGGCCGCGGCCGCCGACGCCGCCGCCACCGCCGCGCTGAAGACGGCGGCCCAGGCGGCGCCGAAGCCACCGCCGGACCCGACGGCGGCTGCCTTCTTCGACGTGGACAACACGATGATGGCCGGCGCGTCGATCTTCTATTTCGCCCGCGGCCTGGCCGCCCGTGACTTCTTCGACTCCCGGGACCTGCTGAAGTTCGGCTGGCAGCATGTCAGCTACCGGCTGCGCGGCCTGGAAGACCCGAACGGCATGCACAACGCCAAGGAGGCGGCGCTCGCCTTCGTGGCCGGCCGGGAGGTCAGCGAGATCGTCCGCTACGGCGAGGAGATCTACGACGAGCGGATGGCCGAGCAGATCTACTCGGGCACCCTCGCGCTCGCCCAGCAGCACCTGGACGCCGGCCACCGGGTGTGGCTGGTCACCGCCACTCCGGTGGAACTGGCATCGATCATCGCGCGCCGGCTCGGCCTGACCGGCGCGCTCGGCACGGTCTCCGAGGTGGTCGACGGCCGCTACACGGGCCATCTCGTCGGCGACCCCCTGCACGGCCCCGGCAAGGCGGCCGCCGTGCGGGCGCTGGCCGACCGCGAGCATCTGGACCTGGCCCGCTGCTGGGCCTACTCGGACTCCATCAACGACCTGCCGATGCTGTCGCTGGTGGGCAACCCGGTCGCGGTGAACCCGGACCCGGACCTGAAGACCGCCGCCAAGGACCGCGACTGGGCGATCAAGGACTTCCGCACCGCGCGCAAGGCGGCCAAGGTCGGCATCCCGACCGCCGCCGGGGTCGGCGCCCTGGTCGGCGGCGTCGCCGCCGGCATGGCCCTCAAGCGCCGCTACGCGGACGTCTAGCCGAGGCGCCTAGACCTGTCTTCCGCACATGGGGTTTCGATGGGTTGACCGGCCCGGCTGTCGATCAAGGTGGTCGGGTCGGGTCGACGCCGAGGATGTCGAGGAGGTGCTGGTGCAGCGCCGATGGG